>Ga0187886_1000004_pt1 | contig 409009 bp, 362 predicted proteins | sample June2016WEW_20_1_FD_133001 | JGI IMG/M metagenome (GOLD analysis project Ga0187886, IMG submission 133001) | Peatland microbial communities from SPRUCE experiment site at the Marcell Experimental Forest, Minnesota, USA - June2016WEW_20_150 | ecosystem: Environmental > Terrestrial > Soil >...
ACCGAGTCCGTCCTTGAGACACTGCTCCAGTCGTTACGCGGTTCATGCACGTCGGAACTTACCCGACAAGGAACTTCGCTACCTTAGGACCGTCATAGTTACGGCCGCTGTTTACCGGGGCTTGAGTCGCCAGCTTTTCATCCCTAAGGGACAATGACCGGCTTCCTTAACCTTCCGGCACTGAGCACGCGTCATTCTGTATACATCCACTTTATGTGTTAGCACAGAACTGTGTTTTTGATAAACAGTCGCCAGAGCCATTTCTCTGCGCCCTTTGGAACAACAGTTAAGCTGTTCCAGGAGGGACCCCTTGTTGCGAACTTACGGGGTTAAATTGCCTAGTTCCTTAAGAACGGTTCTCTCGAGCGCCTTAGGATATTCTCCTTACCTACCTGTGTCAGTTTTAGTACGGTCAATTCGACTTCGTCCTACGACAGTTATTTCTTAACACTTCCTACGTTCACTTCGGCATCGGAAATCGGCCTCGACCTTGCGGAACCCGCACGACTAACCACGGGATGAATTTCGGAAATGCGTCGCTGTCTTCGTCCATCGAGTTGGTGCAGGAATATTAACCTGCTGTCCATCGTCTACGCCTTTCAGCCTCGACTAAGGGGCCGACTAACCCTGGGCGGATTTACCTTCCCCAGGAAACCTCAGGTTTTCGGCGAACAGGATTCTCACCTGTTTTATCGTTACTCATACCGGCATAATCACTAACAGCCGCTCCACGATTCGTTCCCGTATCGCTTCTATGCTGACTGTTACGCTCTCCTACCACTCAAATATATCTCCGAAGAGACATATTCGAATCCGCAGCTTCGGTTTTATGCTTATTCCCGTTCATTATCGGCACCAAACTGCTCGGTCAGTAAGCTATTACGCACTTTTTAAATGGTGGCTGCTTCTAAGCCAACATCCTGACTGTCTCAGCAATTCGACTTCCTTAAGAACTTAGCATAAATTCGGGACCTTAGCTGGCGGTCTGGGTTGTTTCCCTTTTGACCATGAATGTTATCACCCACAGACTGACTGCCGGACTGTAACCCTGCGGTATTCGGAGTTTGGTTGGGATAAGTAGTCTGGTGGACCCTTGTTCCCATTCAGTAGCTCTACCCCCGCAGGGGATCGTCCAACGCTAGCCCAAAAGCTATTTCGGAGAGAACGAGATATCTCCACGTTTGATTAGACTTTCACTCCTCCACACAGCTCATCCCATAACTTTTCAACGTTAACGGGTTCGGACCTCCTCCGCCTTTTACGGCGGATTCATCCTGGCCATGTGTAGATCACGTGGTTTCGCGTCTACCACCTGCGACTTGCGCCCTATTCAGACTCGCTTTCGCTTCGGCTGCCCCCCTTAAGGGGTTAGCCTTGCCACAAACGGTAACTCGCCGGTTCATTATGCAAAAGGCACGCGGTCAGGCATTTATAGTCCGAAGACTATACATAGCCCTCCCACAGCTTGGTAAGTGTATGGTTTCAGGTGCTTTTAACTCCCCTAATAGGGGTGCTTTTCATCTTTCGCTCGCGCTACTTTTTCACTATCGGTCGTCGATTAGTACTTAGCCTTGGAGAGTGGGCTCCCCGACTTCGCACGGAGTTTCACGGCATCCGTGCTACTCTGGAGCATCGGCAGTAACGGAGGGCTCTCGCTTTTGCGTACAGGACTATCACCTTCTACGGTTCCACTTTCCAGAGGATTTCGCTTGCGATGCCTTTGTAACTCCTTACCGATGTCCGTAACACCCCCTGAGCTTTCTTGCGAAAGCAAGACAGGGGGTTTGGGCTGGTCCGCGTTCGCTCGCCACTACTGACGGAGTCTCTATTGATTTCCTTTCCTGCAGGTACTGAGATGTGTCAGTTCCCTGCGTTCGCTTCAAACGGCCTATGCATTCAGCCGCTGATGACTCTGATTACTCAGAGACAGGTTTCCCCATTCGGAAATCCCGGGATTAACGGTTGCTCGACACCTGCCCCGGGCTTATCGCAGTCTGCCACGTCCTTCATCGCCTATCGACGCCTAGACATTCCCCATACACCCTTAGTAACTTGACCATATCAATCAAGGATTGATATGGACCGGTTTGGTATTGGATTATATTTTAGACGCTATAAAATGTATTGTTGTATATCAAATACAACGTACACCTATTTAAGACATCTACACTATTAACTTTTAAAAGAACAGTCACTAGTCGCTAGTTTTTAGTCGCTAGTTACTGAACAATGGAGACGACCGGGATCGAACCGGCAACCTCCGGCTTGCAAAGCCGGCGCTCTCCCAGTTGAGCTACGTCCCCGGGAACCAATTGAAAATTTAAAATTTAAAATTGAAAATTTTCAAATCGGTATAGGTAACGGTATCGGTAATGTCTCGTTAATCGTTATGCGTTTGTCGTGTTTCGTTTTCAACATCAAACATAGACCAAAACCGAAACACAAGACTTTACCGCTACCCAAACCAAAAACGAAATTTTCAATCTTCAATATTCAATTTTAAATTTCATTAGTGGGCCCGGGAAGAGTCGAACTTCCGACCTTGCGCTTATCAGGCGCACGCTCTAACCAACTGAGCTACGAGCCCTTCGCTATAAGGAATCAGTCAGTAGCCTTAGTGCCCTCATAAGCATAAAGTCGGCCTTTCAAGGCTTATCTTCAACATATCAACTTCAAAAAGAGCAAAAAAATATCGCTGCCTTAACTGACAGCGACATTTGATAGACGCGAAATAATATCAGTTATTAGTAAGCAGTCAAGGACAAAAATTAACGATATATAAAATTTCTCGCAATTCTTCTCCAAATAACATCTTCCAACCCCATTGCAATGAGATACCAACCACATTACAGCCATACTAGTATAAGTGTTCACAGAAAAGAGTCAAGCAATAATTTTAAAAAAATATTAGATTATATAAGCGTTTTTAATTAGGAATAATATACATACAGGATATATAATGGTGGTTTTTGACTTGGGGGGTATAAAGGATTTGAAAATTTTAACAAATTGAAACAATTATTCTTGACTTTATTGATAAACATATATATAAACCCAAGGTACTTAGAAGCGGCTATGGCTGGAGTTTGAAAAAAAGGAGCAGGGTTTATCGGAATAGGAAGAAAAAATATGCATGCGGCATTTCTTAACGTTTACATCTGAATCTGTGTAGTTTTCCTTTTCTTCTCCTATATATCAATATCAATCAGGTTATTTTTTTAAGGAGAGTTGTTATGTGTAAAGCACGGTACAAAATGCTGGTAATTATTGGTCTTGTTTATTGTTCATTTTCATCAGTTTTTGCCTACTCCGGCGACGGTGACGGCTCAGCGGACAAACCGTATCAGATTGCTACGGTCGATGACTGGAACTATTTGACGAATCCGGATCATTCTTCAGATTGGGGTTCTTTTTTTATACTGAAGGCGGATTTGACCCTGGGTTACGCTTCTTCGCAGAAATCTATCGGCAACACCGATACAGCCTTTACCGGCGACTTTGATGGCGATGGACATATCATTTCCAAAGCGTATGTGGAAAGTTATCCGCTAAGCAATTGTGTCGGCATATTCGGCGTTGTGGGCTCCGTTGATGGCACCAAAGGCTGTATTCACAATTTAGGTCTAAAAGATGTCAATGCATACGGAAAAGATTGCGTCGGCATTCTGGCAGCAGTAAATCGGGGAACCATTGAAAAATGTCGCGTGGTGGGCAAAACTCCCCCCGAAACCTTTGGAAATACTCGTTTTGGCGGCCTGGTAGGGTGGAATACCGACACCGGCATAATCAGGAAATGTTATTCTTTGGCAAACGTTAAACCGAATGGCTTGGATCGTAGTCAGGCCGGCGGTCTGGTGGGGGCAAATCAGGGAACCATTACAGACTGCTACGCAAAAGGCTCAGTCAGGGGACTGGACTGTATCGGCGGTCTGGCGGGAGAAAATTCAGGAAGCATTATTAATAGTTTCGCTACAGGTTTGGTCACTTTGGAAGCTGGGGGCAGCGGCGGCGGACTGGTGGGGTGTGAGGATGGTACTGTTATGCAAGCCTGCTTCTGGGATACCTACACCAGCGGCACAAATGATGGTGTGGGAAATCGCGACCCGGATCCTCCCGGAGTGATGGGCAAAACGACGATTGGAATGAAGACGAAAAGTACTTTCACCGATGCAGGCTGGGATTTTACAAATACCTGGGCTATCTGTGAAATCACCAACTACCCTCGGCTTATTTGGCAGATACCCGCAGCTGATTTTGTATGCCCCGATGGTGTAAACTATAAGGACCATGCCTTTTTTGGCTGGCACTGGCATTACAATTGCTCTGAACAAGAATGCGAAGGTACTGATTTAAATCAAGATGGTGTTGTAGATTTTAAAGATTTTAGGATCTTTGTCCAAGAATGGCTTGAAGGCATTTAAATTTAGATAATGTTTTGAAAAGAAATCCCGCGGCCGATAAAGTCGCGGGATTTCTTTTGCGCAAAATTATTTTGTTTCGCTGATTACGCCCGCCTGAGGACGGACAAGCTTCGAACATCCAATAACCTTTAAAATAACAAAATTCGTACGTTTAGATAGAGCAAATTTGAGTCTTTAATTGAGGAATTTCCCTATTTTCAAACAAGCCGAAATAATAGTAAATTACAGCCAGCGTTAAACGGAGAAAACAAAGAAATTCATCCTAATTCGACGCCGCCGTTCCTCCTCCTCGGCGGCGTTTTTTTATGAATCAGCATCAGGAATAAGCACAGACCAAGAAAACGGTTATCAGTTATCAGAAAAAATGCCGCAGTTGAAGTATTTTTCAAATGCGGCATTAGGGATTTCAATTTTTTCAATATTTATGCGAATAGTTTTTCAGCCTGGCTTACAAGAGAAGCAATAGGCATTTGATTTGGACAGAGCTTTTCGGCAAGTCGATAATCAAAACTGCCGAGCGGCGCGCCAATGCGAGTGGCAACGCTGGAAAAGACTTCCTTAGCGAGTTTCGTATCGCCATATTTGCGATGATACATTAAAGACCTCATCACGTCATTGACATAGGGCATCCGAGGAACAGCAGCGGCACAAATGTTAGAGCAGCCGGAACAATAACTGCTGCACGTCTGTTTTGCGAAACTATCCATAAAATCCAAGTCGCCTTGAGTTAATTCTGTTTTGTCTAGGACGGCGGCAACATTTGATGTGAGAGTCGCGACGCTTTTCATTGTAACACAGGCCGAACAAATACGCTCATCTTGTAAGACAATTTTAATTTTGGCCTGGCCCTGAGTATAACCTTTTTCGAGAAAATGATGGTCCATAGAATTGCTGTTGTCGATGTCAGAACCCATAGCCTGGACCTTCATCGCAATAAGAGCAATACCGGCCTTGTAACAGGCGTCAACAGCGGCAGAGAGATTGGCATCCTTCATCAGGCGGAAATTGTAGCAGGTCATAATGCCGTCAATCCAATCGAGCTTTGAGGCGGCCATCAGGCAGGAAGCCATATTTTGATGTGTGCTGAAACCGAAATATTTTATCAAACCTTTGGCTTTTGCATCGGCAGCCCATTGTTTTACGTCATCAGTCAACCCGACAGGGTCACTTAAGCCGTGAATGCCATAATACAAGTCAACGTAATCTGTATTCATTCTTTTTAGGGATTCCTGCAGACGCTGGGAACGCGAAGCGGAATCATTTGCGCCGCTTGCCTTTGTAACAATGAAAATGTCCTTGCGTCGCTGGGGATTCTGGGCAAGAAACTGACCTATGCCCTCTTCACTTCTGCCGCCGTTGTAGCCATAAGCGGTGTCCCAGTAATTTATGCCCCATTGAAGATTTTTGTGTAAAAGGATTTGGTTTTCCATAATGTCAAACATCGCGCCGAAAGACAAAGCGGGAATCTGGATATTGGCTCGGCCGAATTTGCGAGTCGGAACTTGCGGATAAGTTTCAGCTTTAGCAGCAGGTTTATTCGGTTCAGCAGGTTTGTTGGGGTCGATAGCGGCGGCCAGGACAGAGCCTGAAGTTATGGCGGCAACTATGCCGGCGCCGGCTGCGTTTTTTAAAAAATCCCTTCTATTCATCGGTTCATTTTTCATCATCAGTTCTCCAAAAAAATTTTGACAAGTATTATAGCAGATTAAAATCAAAAATAAAGAGATTTCTCCCTTGTTTGGCCTAAAGGCGTTACAAAAACGGCGCCTATGCCGCTGACGGGACATTCGTGCTGACAAATACCACAGCCAATGCAAAGAGCCGGGTCGATGAACGGCTGCTGAAGCCGAATCTGAATCTGAATTTCCGCTGTGACTTGAGACATTGTCAATGAAGAATCAGGAGAAATCTGAATCGTATCAGCTGTATTTGAAATAATCTTTGCAGGGGCTGTTTTGCCGGCAGAACTGAATTGACAATAATAATCGCCGGTCGAGAATTTTTGAGGTGAAAGATTATCTTCTTCAATCTGTATTTTATTATCCTGCACGTTTTTAATCCTGAGTGTGTCGGATACATTAGCGAAAATTATGCGGGTATAGATCGCCTTTGGACTGACGGGGCAGTTTTCCTGACAGACGATACAAGGTGTATTGAAAGCCCAGGGCAGACATCTTGCCCTGTCAACAAAGGCAGTGCCGAGCTTGATTAGGCCTTTGCCCTCAAAATTGCCTTTGCCGAGCTTTTCGGCAAGCGTAATCGGTCTAATTGCGGCAGTTGGACACATATAGCCGCAGGCAACGCAATCCAGTTGGCAGCCGCTTGAACCGATGCGATTGTTCATTACCGGCGTCCAAAGATTTATGATGCCGTGTTCGATGCCTGCCGGCTGTATTACGTTTGTCGGGCAAATACGCATACACTGACCGCATTTTAAGCAACGCTTAATAAATTCGTTCTCTGATAATGCTCCGGGCGGACGAACAATGCCATCTGAATCCTTCGCAGCAGCAAGGAGTTTAAAAGCAGGCATCGCAAGCAGGCCTGTGAAAACGGCCGCTAAAAAACCGCGACGTGATAAATCGGGAGAGACCTGGACGGTGTCAGAGGAAACGGTATTAAAGTCAATCGCATTAAATTTGCAATCGTCAAGGCAATTAAGGCATAATATACATTCGCTCTGTTTGAGCATTTCAGAAGGCTGACAGGAACCCTGACAATGAGCATTACACAGTTTGCAGTCGGTGCAGTTGGAATTGCGGGTTATACGCCAGAGAGCAAATCTATTTAATAATCCAAATAGAGCGCCGAGAGGGCAAATATGCAGACAGAAAAATCGCGGGATAACGAAATTCAAAAGCACAAAGACAAGAAAGACAGTTAAAATCAGCGGCGCTGTTCGGAAATATCTGTCCGTTGCCGAGAGAAGATTGACCGAATTATCAACGACCGGCAGAAGAAGCAGATTAACAGTGCGAGTGAAAAGCGGGATAGGGTCGAGCGGGCCGATTTGCAGATTCTGCAACTGCGGCAGGGCGGCAGCAATCAAAAAAATAATCAATATATAATATTTTATATTCTGGCTTTTTCGATATTTATGAAGCGAGACGAGGTCTAAAGGTTTTTTATTTCTGTGAGAAAGGTGCGAAATAAACTGATGCAATGAGCCGAAAGGGCAAACCCAGCCGCAGAAGAATCTGCCGATTAAAATAGTTAAAATAATCGTTAAAACTGACCAAAGTAGCGGTGCGTAAAGCCTGTGCGTAGAAAGGGTTGTGGAAATTGCGGCAAGGGGGTCAAGGTGCAGGAAGATATTGACGGACCAGCCGCGGAGCTGGAAGAATTTTTCGCCAACGGACATTACAATGCACAGCCAAATAAAAAGTGCAAAAAAGAAAACCTGACTAATTTTTCTTGTCGTTGTAATCTTCATATTTAACTTTCGAGCTTTGCATAAATCGGTTTTAAAGATTCATAATCAGTTGTGCCGAGTTTTAACTCCTGAGCCTTTAAAAGATACGGCAGGTCGGCAGGTTTCATATTCAACAAAGTAGCTCCGAAACTGTCAACGGCGACCTGGTCGCAGCCGGCTATCATAATATTAGATTGTTTCAAATCGGAAGATGAGCCGCCGGTTGGGCCATTGGAAATCATTACCTGTGTGCCGTCGAGAATGACAAGCGTCGGTTTAACGAGCGTCGCAAGCTCGACAATGATATTGTTAATGTCGGTGTGAAAAATATTTCTGCCGCCGCCGAGCAGACCATACCAGTTTTTCATTATCATTGATGCGCCGCTGCGGCTATGGTCTTTGACGACAGCAATGCCGATGACCTTATCAACGTTTTTGAACGGTTCATAAAGGACAGGCCAGTTATTAATGAGTTTTCCGCCGGGAAGGGTCAGCGGCCTGAAGAAATCAGCCTTCGGCAGAATTACCTCCGCTCCGCATTTGGCAGAGGCAGCGAGAATTTCGCTTAATTCAAAGCAGCTTTTAGCGTCGTTAATGGGATTATCGGTAATATAAACTTTTTTCGCCTTTGCCTGTTCGTAACAAAGACTAGTAATTTCAGAAATAATATCAGGATGACTTGTAGCACAAACCCTCGGCGGACGGGAAAAGCCGACGTTGGGTTTTAACAAGACAGTTTCGCCGGGCCGGACAAAACGGGTTATGCCGCCGAGAAGCTCGATGGCTTTGCCGACTGTTTGACTGCGGTTTAAACCTGACACAATGCTCATCGTTTGCCCGGAGAGGGGAGCAACAGAATAATCCCTCAAACCTGTAAGAGTTGAAGGTTTCGGCAGCATATTGCGGACGTCGGATTCATAAAGCAATTTCGCGGCGGCTGCGACGGCGGCAATTGAAATGCCTGCTTTGGCGGTTCTTGCCATAAATTCTCTTCTTGAGATTTTATCGCTGTTCATTTTTTTGACTGGAAAGACTCTCAAAAAGTTTTTCGAATACAATTTGCATATCTTTGATCGGAGCCGGGCCGCGGACGCCGGCGAAATATTCACGTGTAAAGAAAAATATCTCATTTGTGCCGAACAAATTATATGCCCTGTAAGCGGGCAGTTTGTAGTTGAGCGATAATTCTTCCGCGCCGTTGTCGATTAGGAAATGATAATATTTTTCATAAAGCTGGCCGGGGTCGGTTTTGCGGATGTAAGCGGTGATTAAATTATTGTTGATTTTATACTCGGCGGTAAAGATGTTTTTAAGGTCGCTGCAGCCGAAGGCGTCAGCGTTGATGAATTTAAAAGAGTCGGTGACAAGATTTTCGGCTGGAAAAAGGTCAAAAACCGGCATTACCGTTTTGCCTGCAGAAACGGCAGATGAAAGCTTCTTTGCAGCGTTTTGGGCAGAGGTTAAGAGAGCATTGTTCTCAGAAGACAAAATAATCTCGACATAATATTTGCTGAAAGCCGCGTAAACAGAGTCCGGGGTTGAATAGCCGAACTGTGCCCAATCCAGCGGTGTGCTTTCGCTTCTTTTCTGGAGGCTGTAAACTGCAAAGGCATTTTCGGCACTGGCCATATCGTAAAGATAAACTTCCGCCTCTTGATTTTTTGCTGATTTATCGGCAAAACGTCTGTATTGAAGAGAAATAAAACCATTACCGAGATATAAATCGTCTCTGCCGTCAATTTTTTCGTAAAGATTATGCGAATTGTAAGTCTCGGTATCGCCGACAGGAGAAAAATTTGAGTCGAAAATGTCGGCAGAAAGGATTGTTTGGGCTGCGGTAGCTTTAGGCTCGGTGAGTGAGTCGGAGGCTGGTTTCTGGTAAAATTTTTGCTTTAAACCTACGGCAACGGCAATAAGAATAAGGGAAACGATTATAAGACAGCTTATAATCGTCTGCCGTCGATGATTTTGAATAAATTGAGGCATAAATTTACTCGCTTGCATATATAATAAAGTTTAATTATACTATTACGTGCTTTTGGCGTCAATGTGCATTAGAAAATATCCGCCGTTCGGCGGGGTTAACCAGATATAAAAAATGGAGTTTAAAATGACTGAAATATGCTCAAAAGTTCTTGCGTGGACTCCCGGATTCTGGGAAATACTGATGGTTCTGATTATCGCTCTTGTTCTTTTCGGAAAAAGACTGCCTGAAGTAGCACGTTCCTTAGGCAGAAGCCTTACGGAATTCAAGAAGGGAATGAACGAAACAAAAGACGAGATAGAAAAGAAAATAGAGCAGGACGAAGAGAAGGATAAAGAAATAAAGAAATAAGGAATCCTTCAGCCGTCATTTATCATTGAAATAAAACCTTTTTGACGCTATATTTTCGATAGAATAAAGGTTTTTACAGGGATAAATTTATGGCGGCAAATGATATTATTAAGAAATACGCAAAACTATTGGTTAATTATTCTCTCGGAATAAAAAAGGGCGACAAACTTCTTATCCATTCCTCTTACCTTGCTGAAGAGCTTATAAAAGAGGTTTATGCGGAGGCGATTAAAGCCGGAGCGTATCCTGAATTCAAAATATCAATTAACGGCACTGAGAAAATCTTTTTCGATAACGCCTCGGATAATCAGCTTGAATATATTTCACCATTGAGCAAATATGTTTATGAAAATTTCGATTCGCTTTTGAATATCATTGCGCCGTTTAATGTTAAAGAGCTTCAGAATACGCCTGCTGAGAAAAAACAAAAATGCAATGCCGCAAGGGCCGAACTAAACAGGATTTTTATGCAAAGGTCGGCTGAAAATAAGCTTCGATGGACGCTGTGCGTTTTTCCGACAAACGCCGAGGCCCAGGAATGCGGAATGAGCCAAAGCGAATATGCGGATTTTGTTTATAACTGCTGTTTTTTAAATGAAGATGACCCTATAAAATGCTGGAAGAAACTTGAAGACGACCAGGAAAGAATTGTGAATTTTCTCAATAACACCAAAGAAATACAATATAAAGGCAGTAATTTGGATGTGAAATTCAGGACGGACGGCAAAAAATGGATTAACTCCTCCGGCAAACACAATATGCCCAGCGGCGAGGTTTTTACAGCACCGGCTGAAGATTCTGTCAACGGCAGGGTTCGTTTTTCATATCCCGGAATTTATATGGGGCAGGAAATTGAAGACATAACGCTTGAAATTAAAAACGGAGTGATTGTCAAAGGCAGGGCAGCGAAGGGACAGGCACTGCTGGATAAGATTCTCGAAATACCGGGAGCAAACAGGTTCGGCGAAGTCGCAATCGGCAATAATCCGCGGGTGAGCAAATTTACAAAAAATATGCTGTTCGATGAGAAAATGGGCGGCACAATTCATATGGCGCTCGGCGCTGCCTATCCGGAAACAGGCGGAAAAAATGAATCGGCAATACACTGGGATTTGCTTGCGGATATAAAAGACGGCCAAATTCTCGCCGACGGCAGGGTTATATACAGCAATGGAAAATTTACTATTGGTTAAGCGATAGTGTTTGCGTTTTGCAAGACTTTTACCGCTTTTGACAGTCCTTTGACTGCTGATGATACCGTGGAAATTTCTGAGTTTGAAAGCGGTTTATCCGCAGAGCGGTAAAGTAAAATCATACCAAGTGCCGGACCAGTATTATTAAGGCCGATTGTAGCAAGTGAAATTCGTTTTAAAATTGCCGGGCCTGCGAAAAAGCCCATTTTGCACAAATCATCGGCACTGCAGATTTTACTGCTGTGACAAACGGACTCAACCATTTTCGCTGTCAGGGTTTGCCTGATATGAGAGGGTATGTCTTCAAGCTGCGGGTCTTCTGAATAAAAATGAATTTGCAGTGCACTCGCCTCGTTTTGCTGGCGAAGCGGGTCGGAAGCTGTAAAGATAATCGCGACGCTGCAGCCGGCTGTATTTTTGGTGAGAAAATCTCCCGCCGAAGCGGCAATTGCATCGAGGTTTGCTGCGCCGAGAAGGCTTTCATAAAAATCCGCAGCGAACCTGAAGCTTTTGAGATGGTTTATGAATTCACCGTGGGCTGATAGAATATCATTGCAGAGGATATCAATTTGCTTTTTTTGAGCCATCCTGATGCTATTTAACTTCCTGACAAGCCTGCGTAATCTAAGGTTTCTATCTTCCTTCACAGAATGTCTCCAAAAGTTATATTGTTCCATTAAAGAATTTCGACAAAAAAGAAGGGTGATTTAATCAGGAAATAACCCCAATTTTGAGGTCCTATAAAAATTCAGATTCGAGCAGCGCACGTGTCCGCCACAGCCTTTGGCGATGGCGGAACCATAACCGCTTGCCGTTTATTGGATGTTCAAAGTTCGACGTTCAATGCTTGCCCCGTGAGATGCCGCTTCGGTTATCTCATCGGGGTTGGACGTTCATAAAAAATTTTAAATTTTAAATATTAAATTTTAAATATTTATTCGTATATCCCCGTTTCCAGCCAATAGCTCATGAGTTCGATAAGGTCATCGAAATCTACAGAGCCGTCAAAATTCAAGTCCGCAAAGTCGCAGTAATCGTTATATACCCTGCAATCTTCTCTCATCCAGTATTGTGCGAATATTGCAAAATCCCTGAAGTTATTTCTGCCGTCGGTATAGATATCCGCAGGCGATATCTGCCAGGTTAAAATCGGATACTCATCTATTTGCATAAACCAGATTGCCTCGTCACCGTCATTATAAGAAAAATCCCATCCTGCCGATGTAAATGTTGAAAGCATTTTCATTTCCTCTGTAGTTTTTCCTTCTCCGCCGTCACTTGTCGCCTGTCCAGATGTATTCACATCCCAAAAACAGGCGTTAATGCTTCCTCCATTACCGCTTGTCAAACCGCCTACATTACTGTCTCCAACGACCGCACCTGCGGCATAACAGTCGGTAATAGTGTAAAGATTTGTTCCCGCCAAACCGCCAACATAATTTCTTCCGGTAACAGTTGCTGTGGTATAACAATCAATAATGACGGGACCCATCCTGCCATTTCTTCCCGCCAGGCCGCCAACCTCCTCGTTTCCATTTACTGAACCTGTCGCATAACAAGCGGTAATTGTGTCATTATTATATCCTACTAAGCCACCAATATCGTCGCGCCCATTTACTGAACCTGCAGCGTAACAGGCGGTGATTGTGCCATTATTATATCCCATCAGGCCGCCGACATAATGGCCTCCATAATTGCTATATTTAGTATTTACCGCACCTGTAGCGTAACTATTGGTAATAACATTCCGAGAACCGCTATCAGTAAATCCCACCAGCCCCCCAATAAACTGGACAGAACTACCTATGACATTTACGTCACCGGTAGCGTAACAGTCCATAATATGGTTATCATTATATCCAACCAAGCCGCCGACATATCCACCATTTTTTCCAGTAATCGTTCCCGTGGCGTAACAGGCGATAATGCCGTTTTCTTCATAACTATAATTACTTCCCACCAACCCACCGACACCGACATAGGTACTTCCACCTCCACTTCCTACGCCATTTTTGAAATTGATGTTACCGGTAGCGTAACAGTTAGTAAGGGATCCAATACCGTTCAGACCTATCAGGCCGCCGACATTACTATGTCCGTTACTGCCGTAGATTGTGCACGTTGAATAGCAATTACTAATACTGCTTTGGCTGCTCTTTCCCACCAGCCCGCCGACATCAGAAGAACCGCTGACGACACCTGTCGAATAACAATTGATGATACTACCGTCATAGTTGAGCCCCACCAGACCACCTACATACTCATCACCAATTATATTGACATCCACGATTCCTAAATTGCGTATTTGGCCGCTGCTAACATAACTAAACAGGCCGATATAATCGCTCGTCGGTTTATTCATATCCACGTTGTAGATGATATGGCTATTGCCGTCAAAGACACCGGTAAAGGGCATAGGATTGAAGTAATCGTATATACCGATCGGCGTTAGGGTAATACCCTGCAGGTTCACATCGGCCGTCAGAAGAAAACACTGGTTCCAATCTGCCGGCGTATTCATCAACTGCTGCCAGTCGCAGACCGTGGCTATTCTGTATGGGTCAGTCTCTGTTCCCGAGCCGCCGGAGTAGATGTAGGCAGGGCATTGCCACCTCAAACACGGATAACCTTGACCGCAGATGCACATTTGCCAGGTATTCACAAAATCCCAGTTTATAAAACTCGCCTGCTGTTTCATCTGCTCATCCGATAATGGTTCTCCAAAACCGTTGTCAGGACCAGAAGTTTCCAAAAAATAACTATTGAAAACGCCGGATGGCGTTGTTATGTTTTCTCCGATAAAGCCGCCCACATCTGAGTGATTATTCACATCATAGATAACTTTGCCGGAACAATAGCAATTCCAAATCTCTCCATACATTCCTGGGAACGAACCGGAAAACCCACCAGCAGTCTCACTGCAATTGACTATTACATTTGCATAACAATTTTTAATATTACCACCGTAGCCGCAATGATCATGAGTAGAAGCAGCAAATCCTCCGCCATAACTAGAGCATGTAACAGCTCCTTTTGCATAACACATTTCAAAATTGCCACCCATATTATCACCGACAATCCCTCCGCACACATGTTCACCAGTAATTTCAGCAATTGCGTAACATTTGGCTATCTCAGGCGAATCAATAGAGCCCACAATACCACCCACTATACCATATGTTCCACTCACACGCCCTTTAAAAGAACAACTTCTAATTTGCGACGACGTTCCGAAACAATAGCCGGTTATTCCTCCACCAGTTTCCTCACATTCTATTATGCCGGAAACATGACAATTTTGAATAATTCCTTCATTTCTTCCTGCAATTCCACCAACATAACAATTACTTTTAATATTAATTCCTTCCAGCCAAACATTCCGAACAATTCCATTTAAACCGATATAACCAAACAAGCCTGTCATTCCGCCTATATTTAATTTGAGATTTCTTATAATATGTCCATTTCCATCAAAAACCCCTTCAAACATAGTGTACCATCCGTCAGTTGAATCACCGCATATTACATTATATTCATTATTGCTGTAAACAGACATGTCTATGTCATTTATTAATAAAAAGTATTTATTCCAGTCATTAGGCTGTGAACCTATATTATTCATATCTTGGGGTGTTGATATTAGGTATGGGTCATCTTTCGTTCCGCTACCGCCCGAATATGCGAAAGCGATTGAAAAACAAATACAGACTATTCCTATTACCCCAACCCCTTTCCTGTCCGAGCAAAATAACATTGAGACTCCTCACTATTTATTTTTTTAACTCGATTAATAGAATACCCTCTTTATCTTCAAAAAGCAAGAAAAAAACTATCCCATTCACTCATCCACTCATTTATCCATTTACCCATTTACTAATTTTCAATTTTAAATATTAAATATTAAACTTTAAATACCTGCTCGCGGAAGGTTGATTGTTACTGTCGTTCCTTTTTCCAGCTTGCTTTCTATTTTTAATGTGCAGCCGTTGTTTTTTAAGTAGCTTTCGGCAAGCGACAACCCCATTCCTCTTTGTCTGCCTGCGCTTTTTTCGGAGAAAAACGGCTGAACGGCCTTTTGGAGTGTTTCTTCGCTCATCCCGCAGCCGCTGTCGATGATTTGTATTTCAACAGATTCGCCTTGTTCTTTGCCGACAATTTGCACCGGCCCATTGCCGCTTTCATAAGATTCCAGAGCATTGTAAATTATCTGGGCAATTGCATCGGCGACCTGTTCACCATCAGCTTCAACATCGCTGAGGGATTCGATATTTTCAAGTTTGATGTCTATCGGCTCCGAAAGATAACGGGCATTTACCTTTTCAAGAGCGTTGTTAATTATAATGAAAGGCGAGACCGTTCGAATATGCGGCTTAAGGGGCCGGGCATAGCTCATAAGCTGGCCGACGATTTCGTGAATATCCTTGGCCTTTTCGGAAATCTGATTTAAGACCGTTTTTTTTGTTTCATCTGTTTCGCTTTGCGAAAGCAGTTGCGCTCTGCCGGATATTACCGCAAGCGGATTATTCAGTTCGTGAGCTGCTCCCGCTGCAATTTCCGCGACTGTTTCAGGCAACGTTTCCTTTTGGGATTTAGTCCCCGGCTCTGCCGGGGGTTGCGTTTTTATTTGCTCTAAGCATTCTACTGCTGATTGTGCGATTGATTCTTCGTATTCGTTTCTGTTAATAATTGAAGCCATTTTCGCGATAAAATCGCTTATCAGTCCAAGCTGTTTATTATCGAAAATCGAACCTTTAAATATTATGCCGCCGATAGTTTCATCGCCGCTTTTGATGGGTATAAGCTGGGTTTTATCATTATCAATATCCATCCCAACCTGCCTGCAAAACTGGGGCTGAAAATTACTGGATTGAATAGCTTCGGAACTTTCTATAAGTGTTGTTTTAACGTCGCCGCCGTCTTTAATGACGGCAGTCAAAAATGCCTTCGAGTTCGGAGCCTGGAGCGAAAGCGACAGGAGAGCTTCCCCCGACTGCTTCGGCAGGGCAATAAAGACACAAACATTTTGAGCAGAAAAGATTTCATAAATTGCCTTTGCGGAAATTGCCGCGACGTCGATAAGCCTGGCCTGTGAATTTATATTGTCAGTAAATTTCTGAACAAAGGCCTCGAATTCATCTCCTGTATATGACTTTGCGGTAAGTTGATTTAAGTATATTTGTTTAATCGTTTCGGAATAAACTTGCGAGGGATTTTCAATGTCAAGGCCAAGCAGCCCGTTTATTTGACCTGCGAAAATCCGGACTTTTTCTTTAATTTCGTTTATGGCTGAATCCATCAGGGATAGCTTTTGAGCAAGATTATGAAAATCGTCAGGATATTCCGAATCGCAAAGCATATCCGCCAGGCGAACAATCGAAATAATTTTGCCGTAAGGAAGTCTGTCTATTAAAGTGGTTGCTTTGGTTTTATACAGCCAGGCGGTATCGGCAATCGAATCGCCGAGCTGCCATTTTTGTAATAGCATTTGCGATAGAATATTGTCTGTGATGCCGAGATGTTCCTGCTGGAGATTCAGAAGAGGAATTTTTTGTTCAATTGATTCCTGCCGGAGCATCAGGAGACTTTTTGTGAATAGTTGTGCAAGGGCGAACAGGCCGGCATCTGCAAAAAGAGCGGCTCTGAAAGCCTCTGTTCTGCCGGAGTCAATCTTTTCTGCGATAAGTTTTGCGGCAAAAGCCCTTGTGCCGCTTCGGCGAACCAGCGAAGCTATAAGAGGCAGAATATCTGCATTTTCCGGATTATAAACATTCAGAGTGAGTAATATTCTAAGAAGGTCTTTTTTTGACAATTGCTTCAGCAGCAATGAGAAATCAACAGTTTGTCCATCAATCTGCGTGTTTTGCTGCTTACAGGACCTGATTACCGCTAATGCAATTGCGGGGTCGGATGACAAACAGATAGAAGCGTTTTCATACAGACCGGCGGATAAATAGCCTGCACATTTTACGGCTGTTAATGGATGCGCGGTTAAACAATTCAGTTCGTAAACAGATAATTTTACCTTCTGAGCAGAGATATTTGCCAATGACTGCGTCATTAACCGGACTTCTTCCTCCGAGGCTTGAGGTTAAATTTCAAGCAATGCAGCGATTTTTTCGATTAGCTCGTTAATGCTGAAAGGCTTTTTCATAAATGCCTCAGCGCCGGATTTAAGCAAATCGTCTATCTCGGTCTGATTGATTACACCGCTGATTATTATTATTTTTGTGTTCGTGAATTCAGGATTTTCCCTGATTGTTTTGCACACAATATTGCCGTTGACGTCAGGCAGCATATAATCCAGCAGGATAACGTCCGGCCGGAACTTTTGCGTCATAATGCCGGCGTCATAACCTGTCGTGGCTGTCTTGACTTCGAATCTGCCGTCACGATTGAGAACATCCGTCATCATCTCCACAATCTCGGCATCATCGTCAACTATAAGCAGACGTTTTCTGCCCGATTGCAGGTTCTGCATCGGGATGTTGTTCTCTTTCATGAACTTTAGCAGACTTTCGCGCGGAATCTTTCGAAACTTCGACCCTGGAATGCGAAACCCTCGCAATCTGCCAGAATCAAAACAGCGTATAATCGTCTGCTGACTGAGGCTGCATAAATCTGCGGCCTCACCTGTCGTATAGAGTTCTTTTGTTGTATCCATACTTCATTCACTCGCTTGAATTTCCATATTCTACGGTCTCCTAATTTGCCTTATCTACCTAATTTAACTATCGGACTATACCTTTGTCAAGATTTAATAAATATTTATTAAATATATTGAAAATCTCGATTTTATCGCTACTAATATATAAAGGTATAATTTATCCTGATTTATTGACTGTTTTTTCAGGCCTTTTGTTAGTTATTTATTGATAGATAGTTAAAACGTTTGATGGATATTGATAGTAAAAAACTTGAGAATGGTTTGCCCGTCAGTTAGACTTTTAACTATTGAAAATTCTATAAAAATTAAAATTTTTTTTTAGGCACCCTGTTTGTGAATAAAACAAAATACTTGTTAGTTTTTGCTCTGCCGTTTGTTTTTATCACCGGCTGCATCGACGGCCAGGCTGTAATAAATCTCAATAAAAACGGCAGCGGAAAAGTGACTTTTGAAGGACTTTTCGATTACGCCTCTTACTCGAAAACCAAGGATATGCTTCCGTCCCAGTCAGAAGCTTTTTTCCTCGGCCAGATAAAAGAGATGATAACCAGCGGCAGTTTTACAGCCTGGAATGATGTCCATTGGAAATTGCTCGGCGGCGGCAGATGCTATTTTAAAGGCACTGCGTATTTTCAGGACATAAACAAAACCGATTTTTATGCCGGTTCATTTAACAGCAATTTGAAAATTGTTTGGACCAATGGAGACAAACCGACATTGGAATTAAAATATGCGCCCGGCGGACAATTGCCGCCGGCGCTTCTTTCGGCTCTTAACGTCAGTCTTATCATTACCTTACCCGCAGAAATCGAAGAAACTGAACATTTTAAATTGCTTGATTCACAAACCGCGATGTTGGCCATACAAGGCGGCAATTTATCCCAAACTTCAGGAAAGCTGGTTTTTGCGCCAGACGGCAATGATTTGTTCGATTATCGCTCGCAGGTTAGCCGGGCACAAAAGGAATATGAAAAAACACTTCAGGATATTGACGATAGGTTAAAAACGCTTAATAGCGCTGAAAATGCTGAAAAGCTCGAATCTCAAACCCTCGATTTCAAGATGAGGCAGGGATTAATTGCCGAATCGCAAAAAAAATTCGACGAGGCCTTGAATATTTACGCTAATATTATAAGTGACCCTAATGCAGATGAAAAGTTCAGGGCCGCGGCAAATTATCAGACAAGCGTTTGCTTCCTGCAAATGGGTGAGCGGGAAAAAGCCGAGAAACAATTTGAATATGTTATAAATAATTTCCCTTTGCAGCGAAATGCTGCGCTGAAATCCGTGAAAATGCTTCGGGATATCCGCCTCGGAAATGCCGGCATAAACCAACAGGATCAAAAACAGATTCCCTCCGTCGTTAGCACTATTCCCGAACTTTATACTCAAGACGTTGACCCCAATATCAGGTCGATTACAATTACCTTTAGTGAGCCGATGAAGAAAACAGACTGGTTCTATTCTTCGTTCAAGGAAGGCTGGATACCAGAGGCCAATGGTTTGCCGTTTTTTGACCCCTGCGGCCTCGAATGGACTTTACCTGTCCGGCTTCAGCCCGGAAAAGTATATGCTATTGCCTTAAATTACAGTGATTCTGAGATCTCAAATCTCAAATCTCAAATCTCAAATACCCAGACAGGTTTTCGCAGCGTTTCAGGACAGCAGTGCGAGAAATTCGTCCTGCTTTTCGCAACCGCCTCCGCCGGACCGCGAAGCGAGGCGGGCGAGACCTCGCCAGAGGGCGGGGATGCGAACCAGCAGCCGACGGATATAGACGATGGAATTATTGGAGAGTGTGAAAAAATAAATTTTAAACAATAGCCACGAAGACACGAAGGCACAAGGAAAAATAAGTAGTTTGGCGTCGCCGTGCCGGCGACGGCTAAACAATCCCCCGGCACAGGTCCGGGGGCTAACCAACCCCCGATGCGACAAGCGGGAAGTTCAAGACGGCAAATTCGCCGTGATATTTTTTGGCAGCGTTATCATAGGCGCGAGCGGCGTCCTGCTCATTTTCGAAGAAACCTAAAGGTATATTTATTTTATTATAGTAAATAGTTGCCCGCCATTTTTTTGAGCCTTTCTCAATGCTAACCCCTCTATATTTTGAAGTCCCTTTTTTTGTTATTCTTTTATTGCAGCAATTCTGAGAATGCGTAGCAAGACGCAAATTAGCCCTGCGGTTATCAAGGCCATCACCATTGCGATGGTCAACAATCCGGCCTTTAGGCGCATCCATAAGAAACCTGTGCATAGATTGAATGAGACCTTCATTTAACTTGACGGTATAAAATCTGCCCTTTGCTTCAAGGAGGTGCCAATCGTATTTAGAAAGAACAGGGTAATCTTGGGGGTCAACTTTTGCGTATCGGTTTTTTGTTAATTTTATCAGCCTGAACGGATAGCCGTAATGTTTTTTGCGATAGCACAGAACAAAATACAGAATGATATTTTCGATAAATGTTGGAATAGGAACGGAAAAGTGAATTTTACTCATTTGATTTTTCCTTTCGATTATGGGTTACGGCCGCGATGCCCGTCCGCCAGCCCGCCAGAGGCGGGTAAAAGGCGGATAAATTTCGTTGGACGTTGGACGTTTGTCGTGACGGGCTTCGTTACCGTAGCCGTAAGAAGTGGTTAAAAGGGGATATATTTACACTACAATTGGATTTTGGGAATGGAGGGGATTTGATTTTTATTGTGTTTTGGAGGCAAGAAACGCCGTAACTCATTTTGCAGGATGGGGTTACTATTACAAACACAAATTATTTACTTTTCACATAACTTAATCCAGTATTATACCATATTTTTAACAAAAGTCAAGGAAAAAAACCGCGGATTTCACAAATTTTCACGGATTTTTGCTTAACCAAATCATCACTTTACCGGCGCCGGTAAAGTGATAATTTTCAGGCACAAAAAGATGAAAGAAATAACAGGATTATCGTTTTGCGTGCGCGCGCAAACCGATAGTTATATTCTCGAAAATCGGGACGCACTTATCACTTTGCGCGCGCCCGCAAAGTGATATTTTTTGAAAAAAATGAGGAAAAACGCTTTTTTGTTTCCCCCTATTTTCCCTATCCCCTAAACGCTGAACGCTATACGCTATTTTTAATTGTTTTCCGCCCAATTTAAGGGTATAATTTGTCTCAATACTTTTATGATAAAGACAAATATCAAAAGGTTTATAAGGGAAGATAAAAAGCTTGAAGGAGTAAAAAATGTTTGACGAAGGATTTATAAAACAATTACCTGTTGATAAGTGGGATAGTGCTAAAAAGATATGTAGCCACTTCTTTGATTTTTATGGGAAGCATGGTGCTAGCGCAAGCGAAAAAATATATCATGAATATTTAAAAGCGTATATTTTCTTAAAGTTATTTATCCAAAAAAACGAGCTTGACTTTCCACTTATGGAGCTTTCAGAAAATCCCTCCCGTAATATTGAAGTGATCGCTAATATGTTTTCAAACCTTAACGATATGAGTAATGCTGTTATCAAAAAAAGAACCGCCAAAGAAATATTGGAATCTGCAGAATTTGAGTATGCCAGCCTTCTTGGAACAGGGTTTGCATATGTATTCACCGATGGAGATTTAGAAAAAATACAAACTTTAATAAATGAAATTAGAGAATTGATAAATAAAAGTAAAATATTCGAAGAAGATCACAAGACGCGTTTACTAAATAGATTGGAAAAGCTACAACAAGAATTACATAAACGGATGTCAAATTTAGATAAATTTTGGGGTCTTGTTGGAGATGCTGGTGTTGTTCTTGGTAAATTTGGAAAAGATGCAAAACCATTCGTTGATCGTATTCAAGAAATAGCACAAATTGTATGGGGTGTACAAGCAAGATCCGAAGAATTACAAAGCGGATTGCAAATGCCTCTACTTATGCCCAAAAAGGATGAAGAAACAGATAAAGGAGAAAAATAAAATAATAGGGAACCGTGATTCCGTTGAAAAAATTAGAGGTAAATAATATGACAACAAATGAAATATTAAAGCGAATTGATGAATTAATAAATATGGGGAATGAAGTACTATCAACAAAGTGGGTTGATAATTACGGAATCTATTCGTATGTAAACGAAGGGAAATTTAGAGGTTTTCGTTCTGCTTCGCTTACCTTTCTGGAAATTATATTTGGAACTCGTCATACATATTATCAGGAATTTTTTAAGTTTGTGGAAAATAGTGCTCTGCCTCGCACCGAGGCGGGAATAAATATCCTCCAAGCTGCAAAAGCAGATATTGAGAAAGGTTGGTTATTTACGGTAGAAGGTCAGGTTTCTGCTGAGATATTTGCAGATTTTATAGTTTTGGCAAAGAAAGCATTGGATGAAAACAAGGATGTTGCAGCAGTTCTTGCGTGTGCTGCTCTCGAGGATGCATTAAAACGTTTAGCGATAAAAGAAAATCTGGACGTAAGTGATAAAGATATGTCCGACGTTATAAACGCTCTTAAAGCCAAAGGTATAATTAAAGGAGCACAAGTTTCAATAGTCCAAAGCTATGTTAAACTCAGGAATAAAGCTTTTCATGCGGAGTGGGACAAAATCGATAAAGAAAGTGTCAGCAGCGTAATTGGATTTACAGAGCAATTTTTGTTAACAAACTTTAGTTGAACTTTTTGCTTACTGGAATAAATTAGGCCATTGGTTCTGTTGAAAAACCCGAAAAATAAAACCCCGCCGCGTTTTAAATCGGGTTAGCCCTGCCATCACGATGGCAGAGTTCGGCCGCCTTTTAGGCGGCGTTTTCTCTGAAATTTCAAATTTTCAATCCTTGTCCGCCACAGCCTTGGCGACGGCGGATTAAATTTCCTCAGTTTCTATATCCATACGCACTATGCTTGTATGCAGTATACTGCATACAAGCATAGTCAATAAACAGTGATAATCAGGTTATTCTTATGTTTCAACCCTGGAAACGAAATCCCCGCCGCGTTGTGTTTAATTTCGATTTTTAAATTTTGGTTTTGGGCTTTTAGCTTTAACTTTTAAGTTTAAGTCCTATCCCCTATACGCTAAACGCTCTACGCTATACCTTAAATTATCCCTGTTGTAATAATCATTAAATTTGATAAAATCTAACGAACAATTAATCTGAACTTACGGAGTAAAGGAATGTTACGAAAAAAAATCACAATTGCCGGCGCCGGCAATGTCGGCGCAACGGCGGCTTTTATAGCCGCTAAAAAGAATTTAGCTGACATCGTTCTTATCGATATTGTCAAAGGCCTTGCCGAGGGCAAGGCGCTCGATATTGCCCAGGCCGGGTCTATCGAAGGCTACGACTGCAAAATTACAGGGACAACCGATTGGGCGAAAACCAGCGGCAGCGATATAGTCATTGTTACCAGCGGCCTTGCGCGAAAGCCGGGAATGAGCAGGGACGATTTACTTGCGAAAAATACCGAAATTGTAAAAAGTGTAACGGAGCAAATCGCAAAATATTCGCCGAACAGTTTTATTATTGTCGTATGCAATCCACTTGATGCGATGGTTAATGCCGCCGCGATTGTCAGCGGTTTCGATAAAAATAAGGTAATGGGAATGGCAGGCGTTCTTGACACTGCCAGATTCGCGTATTTTGTTTCTGAAAAGCTCGGCGTCAGCAATGCCGATATTGAATGTTTTACTATGGGCGGTCACGGCGATGATATGGTACCTTTGCCGAGATATGCGAATGTTGCGGGAAGGCCGCTGATGGACGTCCTTGATGAAAAGACGATTGCGGACATTGTGCAGAGGACGCGAATGGGCGGGATTGAGGTTGTGAATCTGATGGGCACAAGCGCATATTACGCACCGGCGGCAGGGGCAGTCAAAATGGCACAAGCCATTTTGCAGGACGAAAAAACGATTTTACCCTGCTGTGCTTATTGCGATAAGGAATATAGCGTGGGCGGGTATTATGTCGGCGTGCCGGCGGTAATCGGCGCCAATGGCGTGGAAAAGATTATAAAGCTTGACCTTAATGAAAAGGAGAAAAAAGAGTTTAATATCTCAATTGGGCACGTTAAGGAATTGGTTGATAAAGTGAGGAAAATGATTTAGAATCAGTAATTCAGTAATTCAGTTATCCGTTATCGGTTATCAGTAAAGTAATCGATAAGCATATTTTTTAGCGGATGTGGCGGAACTGGCAGACGCGCAAGATTCAGGTTCTTGTTCCTGAAAGGGAATGGAGGTTCGACTCCTCTCATCCGCAATGAACATCGTTAATCGGCTACGGTTACGAGGCTCGAAACGTAAAACGTCAAACGGTCACAAAACAAACCCTATCATCACCCGTTTTCGCCTGCGGCGGATAAAAACTGGGGCTAAACCCAAAATGGATTCCCGCATTCGCGGGAATGACAAACCCCCACCGCAGGAGTGGGGGCTAACCTTTACTTTCCTTTAAATTCAAGACTTTACGTCTTATAGGCCGATAATAGTCATATCGCCTATTTTAGCCATTTTAACAGATACCGCTTATGCTCGAAGCATTAGAATATTATCAAAGTTTAGCTCAGAAATTTCCGAGCCGGATTCTTGTAGTCCCCGGAATAGTCGTCGTTCTGGCAGGCTTGTGTATCTGGCTTGCAGGACTTCGATGGAGAATGATAATCGGAGCTCTTGCCGGTGCGGCAATCGCCGCGGCAGTCGTTTTTGTTTTCGGCGGTTATTCCGCAAATGTGATTCTGATAATATCAGCAATTGGTTTGCTGGCAGGAGCGATTATCAATAGAATTGTGCTCGGCATATTCGGCGCCGTCGCCAGCGCGTTAATCGTTATGGTGGTTCTGGCCGGCGGCCTGGCGGCTGCTAAAGTTGAGCCGGATATGGTTGAATTCCAGAAAACCAATAAGGCTTATAATCCTGATGAAATTACAGCAGATAATTTTGTCCCGGAGTATCCGACCTGGCCGGAGTATGAAATAGGCAGTGTTCCTATCGACGTATCGGATGTGCTGGAAATAACTGTTAAGACAGCGGAATATTTTGCCGGCAAAGGTAAAACCGCGATTGCCTCGGCAGGAATCGTTAGCTTCGCAGGCGCAGCGGCAACTGCGATAGCTGCTATAATAGCTGTTTTGATAGTTCCGCGATTGTTTATCGCTGTTGTTTCTTCAATGCTTGGCTCAGCAATTATTTTTATAGGTATGATAATGCTGCTGTTTTACAAAAATTCAAGACCTATAACCCATATCGCAGATAAGCCGCAGTTTTATGCTATGGCTTTTGGCGCTATGGTAATATTCGGAACGATAGTCCAACTTATTCTTTCTCCGTCCGTTTCATCGGTTAAGCCGGCGGACGAAGAAAAAGGACCCCGCACCTTCTAAATGTTTAATTATATGAATACGATTATGTATCATGTGTATCTTTTGAAAAGTCGAAAAAATAATAGTTTATACATTGGGTATACCAAAGATATAGAACACAGATTAAAAGAGCATAATGCCGGTCTTGTTGGATATACTATGAAATATTTACCATGGACATTAATATATTACGAAAGTTTTATCTCATTGGAAGATGCCAAGAAACGAGAAAAATCTTTGAAATGTTTTGGAAGAACATATAGTCAGTTAAAGAAAAGAATTACAATAAGTTTAAAAACATTTAACTCGCCTCAATATTGCGAAGTTGAATAGAAAGAAGGTGCGGGATGAACCCTCTATTTGTTCTTGCTGCGGCAAGCAGCGAAACCGCCAAACAAACTTCCGTTGTTCCCGTCGATTTAATCTGGGAACAGATAACCTCTCTAAGCTGGATACAGGCCCTCATTGCCGTATCTTTCGGAGCAGTTTATCTTTTCTACGGCTGGCGAATTTTTAAAGTGATTACTGTGGTTTGTTTCGGAATGCTGGGACTCTTTGCAGGTATGAGAGTCGGCGAAATGATGAATACGCCAAATTCGGTTCTCTGGGGCGGAATAATCGGATTGGCCGGTCTTGCCATTCTTTCTATACCGCTTATGAAATGGGCAGTAAGTATTCTCGGCGCCGTGGCAGGCGGAATTATTACGAGCGGACTTTGGTATGCCTTCGGACTGCCCCAGCAGTTTCTCTGGGCAGGAGCAGTTATCGGTATTATAGCAGGCGGTATGATTTCGTTTATAGTCTTCAAGATTGCTGTAATGCTGTTTACGAGTCTTGGAGGCGCTGTCTTAATAATTGTAGGGGTTTTAGCTCTTCTATATCGTTATGAGCTGCATCAGAATGAAAAGGCCAATTTTGTTCGGTCATTGGTCTTCAATTATGACTGGTTTTTGCCGGTCATTCTTATATTTGCTACATTTGTCGGTATGATTATTCAAAACAAATTGGTTAAGGGGACTTCAGACTGGAAGCTGTAAGATTTAAAATTGAAAATTTAAGATTGAAGAATTGAAAAAAGCGTAAATCGGTTGCGGTTCCGTCTTCGCTAAGAGCTACGAACGGACAAGTGCGCTGCTCGTTACGTTAAAACGTCTTTCGGTTAACGTTGAAATCACTGCGATAACGAATAAAAGAGGTTTTTTTCTTGCATTTTGTGTTCCCTGTAGAGAACCCAAGGAGCAGCGCTCGGGAATGACAATTAGTAGTATTTTTGCTTGATTTTTGAGGATAAATAAGGTAATCTATCAGGAGACTTAAAAGAGATAGTATATAAGGAGGAATCAGTGTTTGGCTCATATCGAAAGGCAGTGGGGGCTTCCATTGGAATTATTCTCTGCTTATTTTCGATAGTTTTTGCCTATTCCGGCGGAAGCGGCGAACCAAATAACCCGTATCAGATTGCTGATGTCAATAACCTGCTGACATTGGGCGGCACACCAGAAGATTACGACAAATGCTTTATCCTGACAAATGATATTGACTTAGGTGGGCAGATTTTTACGCAGGCAATTATTAGTAAATTCGGAGGAATATTTGATGGCAACGGCCATATCATTCGCAATGCCGATATAAACAGTCCTGACATCGATTGCATCGGTCTGTTTGGTTATGTTGGCGCCGGAGGCCAAATCCGCAATTTAGGCGCAGAGGATATCAACATAACTGGAAGAAATTGTGTCGGCGGTCTAGTGGGATGGAACAGCGAGCAAGGCAGTATCAGTAATTGCTATTCAACGGGTATTGTCAGCGGTTATGATGGGTTTGTTGGCGGGCTGGTGGGATACAACAGCAAGCAAGGCAGTATCAGCAACTGTCATTCGACCGGCACTGTAAGCGGAGATTGTGTTACGGGCGGGCTGTGCGGAGGTAATGAGGAGGGCAATATCACTGACTGTTATTCGAGCGGGGATGTAAGCGGAAATGATTCTATCGGCGGGTTGTGCGGAAATAATTGTTGTCAAGGCGACATCACCAACAGCTATTCGACCAGCACTGTAAGTGGTAATATGCATACCGGCGGGCTGTGCGGAGGTAATGATAGCGGCAGTATCAGCAACTGCTATTCGACAGGCAATGTAAGAAGCGGAGATATGCATACTGGCGGGCTGTGCGGAGGTAATTATAACGGCAGCATTACCAACTGCTATTCGACAGGCAATGTAAGCGGAGATCATTATACCGGCGGGTTGTGTGGAGGTAATGATAGCGGCAGTATCAGCAACTGCTATTCAACGGGCACTGTCACCGGAAATGGTTTTGATACTGGCGGGCTGGTGGGAGACAACGGCGGCAGTATCAGCAATTGTTATTCGACGGGTTTGGTCAGCGGTGGTTCCTATTCTTATTACATCGGTGGTCTGGTGGGAGGAAATAATTATGGCAGTATCAGTAATTGCTATTCGATGGATGCGGTCAGTGGTACTTATTATGTCGGCGGGTTGGTGGGAATAAATTATTATGCCAGTATCAGCAATTGCTATTCGATATGTGACGTCAATAGTAGTTCTGAAAATTATTATTCGTATGCAGGCGGTCTGGTGGGAGACAACCTCGGCGGCAGTATTATCAATTGCTATTCAACGGGTTCGGTCAGCGGTTCTTATGATGTAGGCGGGCTGGTTGGAGTCGCCTACCAAAGTAGTATCAGCAATTGTTATTCGACGGGTGCGGTCAGCGGTTCTCAGTATGTTGGCGGTCTGGTGGGATGGGGCTATCAAGGTGGCGTTGTCGGCAGTTTCTGGGATGTGAATACTTCGGGACAAACAACAAGTGCCGGCGGAGAAGGAAAAACGACAGAAGAAATGCAAACACTTTCAACATTTACATCAGCAGGCTGGGATTTTTCTTATACTGATGGTGATAAAGCTGACTGGTTTATACAAATAGATGAGTATCCGATTTTAACCTGGCAGATATCGCCTGCGGATTTATATACCGACGGCAAAAATAACTTCAGGGATTTTGCCGTTTTTGCAGAATACTGGATGAGAGAAGACTGCAGAATTTATAACGATTACTGCGAATGGGCGGATTTGAACTTCGACGGCGATGTAGATATCTATGACCTTATCGAACTTATGAACTATTGGCTGGAGGAAGGGATATACGAATAAATATTTAAAATTTAATATTTAATATTTAAAATTTTTTATGAACGTCCAACCCGCCTTCGTTAAAACTACGGCGGGCAAGCATTGAACGTCGAACTCTGAACATCCAATGAACGGCAAGCGGTTACGGTTCCGCCGTCGCCAAAGGCTTCCGTCTTCGCCAAGGGCTACGAACGGACAGGATGGCGAGACAGGGTGGCGGCGGCTAAACGAACCACCCTGAATCGCAAAGGTCTTTTCCATTATTTACTTTCAAACCGGCTAATCACGTGTTAGGATAAGCCACAAAGTTGAATTCGTTACTTAACTTATCATTAAGGATTTATTATGGCCGAACGAATTGGATTGATTGGCGGCTCAGGGCTTGGAGATGCTTTACAAAGTCAGATTAAGAAGGTTAAGAAAGTTGAAATTAAAACGCCTTTTGGTTTGCCGAGCGGGAAAATACTGACGGGCACATTTGCGGGCAGGGATATTGCCTTTATAAACAGGCACGGCGAAGGACATCAGTTTAATCCATCGACAGTGCCTTACGCGGCCAATATTTTCGCATTGAAAAAACTCGGCGTAACGACAGTAATCGCAAGCGGGGCGGTAGGCTCACTTAAACAAAAGATAAAACCAAAAGATATTGTAATTGTCGAGCAGGTGATTGATAAAACTTTTAAAAGAAGAAATACGTTCTTTGACCAGCCTGCCGTTCATTGCGAAATGGCTGAACCTTATTGTGAAAGATTACGACAGGCGATTTTGAATGTTCGTGAAAAAATAAAAACTGATGTCCACGAAAAGGCTTTTTATGTTTGTATGGAAGGGCCTCAATTTTCAACGAGAGCTGAAGCATATATGCACAGAAGATGGGGCGGCCAGCTTATTGGAATGACGGCTATGCCGGAAGGGAAATTAGCGAGGGAAGCACAAATGTGCTTTGCCCTTATTGCCCTGGTGAGCGATTATGACTGCTGGCGAAAAAAAGACCCAAACGTAGATTCCCAGACATTACTTCAGGAAATTATCGGCAATCTTAACGAGGCGACCTCTAACGCGATAGAATTGATTAAAGCTGTTTTAAAGTCCGGCCAAACCCTCTGCGATGACGACTGTCCCTGCAGGAAAAGTCTTAAACTTGCCGTCTGGACAAAACCTGTGCATATCGACAAAAAGTATAAAGAAATTTTTGAAGTATTGAGGAAATGAGATAGCAATTCGGTTATCGGTTATCAGTTATCGGTTTGATGTTAGTTATCAGTTATCAGAAACTCGGTTATCAGTAATTTTTTCTTGATTTTCATTACAAATAGACGATAATTACCCCGATATGGGCGGTTAGCTCAGTTGGTTAGAGCGCCTGCTCGACACGCAGGAGGTCGTAGGTTCGAATCCTATATCGCCCATTAAAGAAGTTAAAAGTGAAAAGCTAAAAGTGAAAAGTTGAGTATAAGTACACAAGTCACAAGGGGGAACTAAATATTTATTCGGAGAATAAAATGAATATTCTTGATGTTATTAAAACGAGGAGAAGTGTAAGGCGATTCAGCCAGGAGAAATTAGACAGAAATCTATTGATAGAACTGGTTGAAGCAGCACGCTGTGCGCCGGCTTTTGCAAACGTTCAATCGCTGGAATATATTGTTGTCGATGAGCCAGCCGTCTGCCGGCAGATTTTTGAAACGCTTTCCTGGGCAGGATATGTCAGGCCAAAAAGAGACCCCGCTCCACATCAAAGACCAACAGCTTATATTGCCGTGCTTATCGATACCGAAATCAAAAAGGATTCTTCAGTTGATACTGCTGCGGCGATAGAAAATATTTTAATCGGCGCCTGGGGCAGCGGAATCGGCTCCTGCTGGCTTAAGGCAATCGACAGACTGAAAATACTGGAGATTTTAAAGATTGATGAAAAGTATCAGGTCGATTCGGTAATAGCACTTGGAAAACCCGCTGAAAAGCCTGTATTGGAAGATGCAACAGGAGAAGACATAAAATATTATTTAGACAAGAACGACGTCCTGCACGTGCCAAAAAGGCCGCTGGGGAAAATTCTGCATATCAATAAATTTGGCAGAAAATACGCAATTTAGCCCCGCCACTTGTGGCGGGGAAAAAGGCCGCCTCGAGCGGCGGCCGCTAAATTAGTTTTCGTATCATTATTTTCCGGAAAGCGACAAAGTCGTTATAGAATATGCCGGCAATTTTAATGGTTCGTTTTCTTTGAAATTGCCAACCTTTGCACATTTCTCTTTTTCGCTGGAACGGAAAATTTCGCCTTTGGAAATTTTGAAACCCTTAAATGAATTGTTGAGGGTTATATCTGTATCAGCAGTTGTATTGATTATTACTACGGTCAGCTTTTTATCCGCCTTTGGCGAGACCTCGCCTGAGGGCGGGTTGTCCGGGCTGATATACGCAGACATTCGCAGGCCGGTATTTTCAGTTGAGGCATCGACCCGCTGCCAGCCGGGGTCAGTGAAAGCTGAAAATTGCTTAAAAGCATAGTAAACGGGCTTAATGGTATAGGAACAGGGGTCATCAACGCTTACCATTCCACTGTCGGCGCTCCAGAATAAATCCCAGTAAAGATACGCGGCAACCTGCTCAATTGTCAGAGAATTATGCAGCAAAATCGCGGTATTCATAGCCCCGGTCCAAGTGTTCGGCTCATCCTCGAATTCCGTCTGAAAAAGCGGCTTGTTGCCGTGCTGAGAATTAAATTTTATGAAGCTTTCCATTTTCGGAATGTACCTGTCAGGGTTTGCTCCGCAGCCGCTGCAATCGTAAAGATGATGAGCATAGCCATAAATGCGGGAACTGTCTAATTTGGCTGTGTATCTTTCGACATTTGAAAAGCCCATCGTTTCGGGGTCGAGCATTTTAGGCATATTTTTTCCAAGTTTAACATTCAATTTTTTCCAGACCGCATCAAACGCAGCATCATAAGCCGCGAGGTTCGGGTCCGCTGAAGGAGCGAATATGCAGGCATCGTATTTGGCCTCGAAGTCAGGCTCATTCTGCATCGTCATATAATCAGCTTTAACGCCTGCCTTTTGGTAAGCGAGGAGACTATCGAGCCACCACTGAGCAAATTCATCATATACGAATTTGCCGTCCTTTTTCGCAAGAGTTCCGCCGATTGTGCTTCCATTGCTTTTCAGATACGCCGGCGGCGACCAGGAGGAAATCATAATCTTCAAATTCCCGCCGAGCGCGGCTTTGCCGCCTTTGACAATTTCCACAGTCTCTTTAAAGACGTTTGGCTCAATGTCGTAAGTATTTCTTATACGGAATATATCAATGCCGAGGTCTTTGAAAAGCAGTTTATACAATTCGGCTTTATGTTTATTGTTGACTAATTCCATCGTGCGAAACGCACCCGAAGCGCCGAGACCTTCGATTTTTTGGTAGCGTTTATGGACATCAATTTGTGCAGTTGCGGTTGGCTCTGCCGGTTTAACTTTTGAAACGGACGGTTCCGGCCCGAAAACATTCACATCGTCGACATAAAAATTAACGCCCGGCGGGGGGCCTTCAAAATAGATGTCTAAAACAGTTAATGCACCGTTTACATCAGGAGTGAAGCTACCTGAAAGCAGAACCCAGTTACTGTCGGTTGCAGTTCCACTGGCGACATTATGATATTTTGTGCCGCTGCCATCCTGCTGCTCGACTGATATGGCGACCGGCGTGCTTGCGCCCGTTTCAAGTCTTAACCAGGCGGAAATCTGGTAAGTTTTTCCGCTTTCCATTTTGCCGAACATCGATTGCCTGATTCCCTGCCAATTAGAGTCTCTGCCGAAGGCTTTTACGGCGCCTTTGCCGCTGTGAACGGGAGAGGTAACCGCCTGAATCTGGCAGCTTCGGCCCGCCCAGCCTTCAATGCCTTTTTCCAAATCGGGATTGATTAGAAGATTGGTATTGGCGTAACAAGCTAATGATAAACATAGTAATAAAAACAAACTCTTATAAGACATCTTTTACTCCTTTAATAAAATTTATAGTTATCGGTTATCAGTTTATTTGCCGGTGATTGTCAGAGTAGTTATAGAATTTGCAGGCAGTTTTAATGGTTCATTTGCCTTATAATCGCCGATGAGGACACATTTTTCGTTTTTGCTGGAACGGGTAATTTGGCCTTTAGCGATTGAGAAATCTTTAAATGACAAATCGCCCGCAATTTCCATATCCGCGGTAGTATTGATTATGACTGCCGTTAATTTTTTATTATCCGGACTGATATAAGCAGTTATTCTCAAACCTGTATTTTCACATAACGCATCGACTCGCTGCCAGAGCGGGTCTGTAAAAGCTGAATACTGCTTGAAAGCGTAATAGACGGGATTGATTGTGAATGAATCCGGATTGTCGATGCTGATTAGACTAACCGTTCCCGGACCCCAGAACAAATCCCAATATAAATATCCGGCAACATCTTCGACAGCCAGAGAATTATGCATCAAAATCGCTGTGTTCATTGCCTGCTGCCAGGAATCCGGTTCTTTGTGCTGATATTCTGTCTGGAAGAAAGGCTTATCACCATATTTTTCTTTGAAGTTTTTCATTTCGGTAAGATATTTATCGGGCTCCGTGCCGCAGCCGGAAGTATTGCCGGGGCAATCGTAAAGATGATGTGCATAACCATAAACGTGGGATAAATCGTTTAAATTTTCTATATATTTTCTGGAAATGGTTATGCCATAGGCTTCGGGGGCGAGCATCTTCGGCATATTTGCGCCCATCTGCGTATTAAGTTTATTCCAAACTGCTTCAAAAGCCGTGTTATATCCGGCTTTGTCGGCGGTCTCCTTCGGAGCGAATAAGCAGCAATCCCAGCCAGACAGAAAATCAGGCTCATTCTGAATACTTATAAAATCAATTTTGACTCCCTCTTTTGCATAAGCGGCCAGACTATCGGCCCACCACTGGGCGAAATCGTCATAGACATACTTGCCGTCTTTTTTGGCAAGAGTTCCGCCGACTGTCTTTCCTTCGCTTTTCAGTTTTGCCGGCGGCGACCACGAAGACATCATAATCTTCAGATTTCCATTGACAGCCTTTGCGCCTTTGACTATTTCCACCGTTTCGCGGAAGGAGTTTGGCTCCATATCGTAATTGTTCCTTATGCGAAATATGTCAAGGCCAAGGTCTTTGAAAAGGACATTATAAAGCTCCTGTTTCTTCTTATTAATTGTAAATTCCATCGTGTAATAACCGCCCGCTGCGCCGAAACCTTCTAATTTCTGATGGCGTGTATTTACGTCAATCTTAATTGCCGCGTTCGGTTCAGCTGGCTTAACCACCTCTTTTTTTTCCTGTGATTCGGGGCCGAAAATATTCACATCGTCAACGTAAAAATTGACTCCCGCAGGCGGGCCTTCGAGATAAACGTCGAGGCCAGCCAGCGTGCCGTTCACGTCCAACGTGAAATTGCCTGAAATTTGGACCCAGTTGCTGTCCGTAGCTTTGACGCTTGCCACGTTCGGATATTTAGTGCCGCTGTCATCGCGCTGCTCGAAAGATACCATAATAGTTGCGCTCGGAGCGTTATCGAGTCGGACCCAGCCTGAAACCTTGTAAGTCTTGGCCAGCACCATTTTGCCAAGCATAGTCTGTCTTATTCCCTGCCAGGTTTCGCCTCTGCCAAAGACTTTTGCGCTTGCCTTGCCGCTGTGGACGGGCGAATTAACGGCCTCGATTTGGCAGCTTCGATTGGCCCAGCCATCGATTCCCTTTTCAAAATCTGGATTAACCAGGACATTTGTATCGCCGAAAACGGGCGCTAATGACAAAATTGAGATTAAAAACAAAGGCCTGCAAATAGTCTTAAAAGTCACTTTGGGCTCCTTTAATTAAGGTTCTTTTTGGTTTACAGTAAAGTCTGATATGATAACATAAAAGGGTGATTTTGCAATATCCGGATTTACTGATTTTTTGTTCGGAGTTTATGTAATATGAATGCTGAAAATCACAAGTTCTTATTCATTTGTGTTATTTTTTCCCTGATTATAAATTTTTCTTTAAACGCGCTCTGCAACGACACTGTCCACGTATGGGAAATGAAGGAAATCACGCTTAAAGCGGAAAAGAATTATGAAAATTATTATACTGATGTAACCTGCTGGGTTGAACTAAAGGGGCCTGATTTTTCAAAACGGATTTACGGCTTCTGGAATGGCGGTAATGATTTTGCTGTGCGAATCGCTGCGACAGAGTCGGGCAAATGGCAATGGATAAGCGGCTCAAACCAGGCCGATGATAATGGACTAAACAACAAACGCGGTGAATTTAATGCTATTGGCTGGACAGAAAAAGATAAACTGCGAAACCCTAACCGCAGAGGATTTGTTCGTTCAACGCCCAACGGCCACGCGTTGCAATACGCAGACGGCACACCGTTTTTTCTGGTCGGCGATACCTGGCTTGCGGCTGCTACCTGGCGGCTGCCTTTCAGGGCTGCTATCCCTGAGGAAAATTATGTGCCTGGGCCGGGCATCGGGTTTGAAGATGCCATCCTGTATCGCAAAAGCCAGGGCTTCAATTCTATAAGTATGATTGCAGGGTTTCCAAACTGGGAATCGGACAACAAGGGAGCTACTTACGCAGATGCCAATGGTATATATATTAGAAACGCCTGGGAAAAATTCGACTACCCGGCCGATGACGGCAGCACGACCGCAAAGAATATGCGCGACGAATACGGCAACAGGCCTTTTAAAATGTCAAATGAGCACAAAGGCGTTGCCGATTTCGATAAGATAAATCCCGAATATTTTAAAAGTTTAGATAAAAAAATGCAGTATCTGTCGCGGATTGGTTTTGTTCCTTTATTGGAGACTGTCCGAAGGGACAATTGCCCGGCGTGGAAGGCCTATTTCGATTTTAATGAATCTTTCGCAAGGTATGTTCAATACTTAATCTCAAGATACGGCGCGTATAATATAATCTTCAGCGGGATTCATCTCGATTGGATTCCAAAGGAATACAGCCTGACCGCCGATGAATTTAATCAGGCTCTTACGTATCATTTGAAAAAATACGGTCCAATGCCATTCAGCCAGCCCTTTACGACTTTAATCAATGATTCAACTTATATTGAATTTGGCCATAATCAGAAATGCCCCTGGCTGACAATGCACAGCGTCGGCAACAAACCGCGAGACCACAGCGTTTCCAGTGCGATTGAAACTTTGTTTAACCTTGAGCCTCCTTACCCAGCCATAAATTTTGAGCCTTATTATACGGGCTGGAACCACGAGATAAATATGCCTAATGGCGAAAGACCGCCGGCTGATTCGCCGCGGGATAATTATTTTTCACGCGCGCAGATGTTCGGGTCTGTTTTATCTGGAGCTTTATCCGGCCATGTTCACGGCACAGGCGCTTATGACATTACCACAACCGGCGAACCAGCGGGCGCTCGTCCGCATTTCTGGGATGCGTTAAAATATGAATCAGCCAATTATATGCGCCATCTGGCGGCATTTATATTATCCGAAGGAGTTAAGTATCAGCAGTTACAGCCTGCCTCGCATAATATCAATCCGCGAAAAGCTCCGAATAGTCCCGAAAGAGGCCTTGACGGCTGGTCTTTTATGATGTGCACCCCGGAGAAAGATTTTGCTTTGCTTTACTTTGAAAATAAAGCCGTTTTGCCGACCTTGAGCGGCTTTAAACCCGATACAAATTATAGTTTTCAATGGTTTAATCCGAGCAGCGGCCAATGGCAAAAAGAGATAAAGGTTGAAACAAACGAAAAAGGCATTTTGACTCTGCCTGCCTTTCCCGATAGCCAAAACCCATCTATTACTGACTGGGCGGCAAAAATTTGCAAAAGTCGTTAACTTCCAGCTTGCCTTTGGAGACCATGCGGAAGATAATAAGACAGTTCTAAACAGAATAAGGGCAGAGAAATGGAAAAAGTCTTTCAGTTTATCTTCGGATGGGCAAAGGATAAAATCGGGTATTGTGTTACATTATGGAAGATGCTCCGCAAAGAACATGAATGGCGGTTAATAAAAAAAGATTTGCTTTTCGAGCGGAATTTCTATTGGCTTAAGAAAGGTTCAGGTGTTAAGAATGGTCCGTTTTGTGTAGCTTGCTGCGATAATGAGCAAAAATTAGTTCATATGCTTGAAATGCCTGAGGCCTACGTTTGTCCTAAATGTAATCTCGTGCTAAGCCTTGAGGGCCAGCATACCAGTCCTCATATATCAAATCTTTACCGACGATCATTATTCAAACAAAAACCAGAAACCAGTTCATAAGCAATCAGCTTCGGAGAAAAGATTTAAATGAACAACGATATACTTATAGCGTTATTCACAGCTATAACAACCTTAATAGTTGCGTTCTTTAATGTTATTCTCGGTTTTATTCTTGGTTTTTTTGGCACTAATATTATTGATCATCTCAGAGAACGAAGAAAAACTAAGCAATTTTACCGAGCTGCGTATAGTGAACTCAAACAAGCATTAATTGGACTATTGATGTATGTTATACATCCTGACTCCACAATTGATGAAGAGAAAGCTAGACTATGGTGGAATTCAATCCGTAATTTTGATTTAACGAAAATTGCTATTCCAACAGAATATAAAGCAGAGTATGAAAAATTTAAAAGTATCGAGCCGAATTCTGAATTAATTGGTCTATTAATCTCAACTCACAATTCACAAAAGGATATTAGACGCAGCCAAAATAAAATGATGACACAGAGTAAATTGAACTGCACATTTATTTCCCATAATATTGCCAGTCTTTCAGGATTGAATATTCAGGATACATCTTTTTTGCTAAACATCCTTCGAAAAATTGATGTATTAAATGATTGTGTGGAACGCATTGACTTTGCTTTTAAAAAGACATTTGATAGTTCAATTTCAACCGTTAACCATGAAATTATTATTTATAATTATTATAGTGATTGTCAATACCTTTCCAATTCTGCAAAGATGATAGCTAAAGAGGTTGCGGATCTTATTACAAAATGGCAAGAGAAATTGGGAAATGAAATTTAGGAAATCCCTGTTGCAAGTGGTAGGGTTAAGCAAACGACCGTTTTAAATCTGAATTCAAGAAGGTAAATTATGTTAAAATTCAAAAAAATATCATTAATTATTACAGGGCTGGTTTTGATGCTGGCTTTAAACTGTATCGCGGCGGAGAAAAAGGCTCCCCTTCGGCCTCGCTCAGGGCAGGCTGACCCCTTTAAACAGAATAAGCACATCGGCAGGGGGATGAATATAGCTAACGCCCTTGAGGCGCCGAATGAAGGTGAGTGGGGCGTAACATTGAAAGAGGAATATTTTAAGATTATAAAAGACGCGGGCTTCGATTCTGTTCGTATTCCAATTCGCTGGTCTAATCACGCACTGAAACAATCGCCTTATACCATAGATAAGGTTTTTTTAGACAGGGTGGATTGGGCTGTAAAAAATGCGCTTAAAAATAACCTTTATGTAATAATAAACACTCATCATTATTTTGAACTGATGGATGAGCCTAACGCCAACAGCGAGCGGTTCCTTGCTCTCTGGCAGCAGATTGCAGAGCATTACAAGGATTATCCGGATTCGGTTTTGCTTGAGCCGTTGAACGAGCCGCACAACGCATTAACGCCTGCGATATGGAACAACCTGCTTAATAAAGCGATTACTGTTATTCGCCGGTCGAACCCGAACAGAACGATTATCGCAGAACCTGCGGAATTTGCCAGTGTTAAATTTCTTGACAAACTTGACCTTCCGGAGGAAGACCGCAATATCATTGTGTCTTTTCATTATTATTCGCCGATGGAATTTACACATCAGGGCACTTCGTGGATACCTGAGGCAAAGGCCTCCTGGTTAGGCACAAGGTGGACAGCGACAAAGGAGCAGAAAAAAGCGATTGATGACGCCTTTGATAAAGCCGCCAAGTGGGGAAAGAAGAATAAAAGACCGATTAATCTTGGCGAATTCGGCGTTTACAAAGATGCTGATAAGAACGACAGGGCTCTTTGGACGGCGTTTGTAGCAAAATCCGCTGTGAAACGTGGCTTTAGCTTCGATTATTGGGAATTCTGCCATGAATATTTCGGCGCTTACGACCAGCAGACAAATAAATGGAAGGATTATTTGTTGAAGGCTCTTATTCCGCCGAAGAAATAGACCGTTGTTCTTCACTTCTTGCTAAAACTGCGGGATTCTGTATAATCGCTATATCGTTGGTTATTCTGACTAACCCCGCCATTGTGATGGCGTGGCTAACCAATTTTTGTAAGGGAATTTTTAAATGACTAAATCGAATAAAAAAGTCGTTCTCGCCTATAGCGGCGGACTCGATACAAGTGTAATTCTGCCGTGGCTCAAAGAAACCTATGGCTATGATGTTATAGCGTTTGCAGCCGACCTCGGCCAGGGCGAAGAACTTGACGGCATAAAGAAAAAGGCACTTAAATCCGGCGCGATAAAGTGCATCGTGAAAGACCTGCGCAAAGAATTTGTTACCGAATATCTTTGGCCGATGCTCAAAAGCGGGGCAGTCTATGAAAACGGATACCTGCTCGGCACAAGTATTGCCCGGCCTTTGATTGCAAAACATCAGGTATTGGTAGCCGAGCAGGAAGGCGCTATTGGCGTTGCTCACGGCGCTACCGGCAAGGGAAACGACCAGGTGCGTTTCGAGCTGACCTATATGGCGTTAAATCCGAAACTGAAAATCATCGCGCCGTGGAAAGACCCGAAATTTGAACTTACAAGCCGGGAAGCAGCGATTGAATATGCCCAAAAGCATAAAATCCCGATTGAACAAAGCATAAAAAAGATATATTCACGCGACCGCAACCTCTGGCACATAAGCCACGAAGGCGCGGAGCTGGAAGACCCAGCCAATGAACCACTGGACCGCTTGTTTGTCCTTACAAATCCTGTATCGAAAGCTCCCAATAAGCCGGAGTATGTTGTAATCGGTTTTGAAAAGGGTGTGCCTGTTGCAATTAACGGCAAAAAGACAGACCCTGTAAAAATTATCGAGCAGCTTAACAAAATCGGCGGCAAGCACGCAGTCGGCCAGGCTGACATTGTTGAAAATCGTCTTGTCGGCATTAAATCCCGCGGCGTTTATGAAACGCCCGGTGGGACAATACTTGTTGAAGCTCATAAGGCACTCGAAAGCCTGACGCTTGACCGCGAAATGTTGCATTATAAGCAGCAGGTATCGCTGAAATACGCGGAATTGGTTTATTATGGTCAGTGGTTCTGTCAGCTCCGCAAGGCTCTCGATGCCTTTGTCGATGTAACGCAGCAAAACGTTACCGGCACGGTAAAAATGAAGCTTTACAAAGGACGCTGCACGCCGGCAGGGATTAAGAGTCCAAAAAGTCTTTACAGCACGAAAATGGCGAGCTTTAAAATGGGCGATGAATATAATCCGACCGATGCGACAGGATTTATTCGTCTGTTCGGCCTACAGATGAAAGTTGCGGCCACAGTCAATAAAGATAGGAAATAATATTTAATGAATGGCATTTCGATACCCAATGGATTGGTAATTGCGTTTCTCTTTGCGATAGGCGCATCTGTAGGCAGCTTTTTGAATGTCGTGATTTATCGTCTGCCGAAGGATTTATCGATTGTTCATCCGGGCTCAGCCTGTCCATCCTGCAAAACTCCGATTGCTTTCTACGATAATATTCCGATTTTATCCTGGCTGCTGCTGTTGGGAAAATGCCGGAAATGCAAAGCAAAAATTTCGCCGAGATATTTTATTATCGAACTGCTGACAGCTTTAATTTTTGTTTCTCTTTATATAGTTTACTTTATGACACCTTTGAGAAGAGGAGTCGGTGGATTTTTTGGCAGTGGTTCTTTTCTATATTTTGCTCACATTATTATGCTCTCGGCTTTCATAGCGGCATCTGCAATAGACCTTGAGTTTCAGGTTATACCTCTTTCAATTTGCTGGATTGTTACCGTTGTCGGATTTGCGGCCTCGGCAGCGGCTCCGTTTTTTTATGAACCTGTTAATATTCGTGGCTATGATATTTTTCCAACAGCTTCAGCGAGAGTTTCTATCCTGGCATTAGGCGCTTTGACAGGTTTAATTATTTCTTTTTTGATGCTTTGGGCGGGTATAATAAAGAGGAGCTATTACAGCAAAGAATCCGACCCTAAAATATCCTCAATAAAAGAAAAGCCGGAAGAAAACTACAATCATCGTCTTGAAATGTTAAAAGAGGTAATTTTTCTTTTGCCTATATTAATTTGTGCTTTTGCCGCTTATAAACTCTATAAAAATGTTCCTCAATTTGCTAATTGGTGGATTGATTTTTCGCAAGCGCCTGTTATTGCGGGACTTGCTGGAAGTATCTGGGGTTATTTTATAGGTTGTGCGGTTGTTTGGATAACGAGAATACTCGGCACTTTGGCCTTTGGCAGAGAGGCGATGGGGCTTGGCGATGTTCATTTGATGGGTGCGGCTGGTGCCGTGCTGGGATTCTGGCCGGTTGTAGTCGCGTTTTTCATTGCTCCGTTTTTCGGACTTGCCTGGGCGATTTTTTGTATGTTTTTTAGAAAAATGAGGCAAATTCCGTATGGTCCCTTCTTGTCAATCGGACTTTTTGTGGTTATGATTTTACACGATGCGGTTATGAACTGGTTGCAGTTTATTATATACCGTTAAAAAAACAAAAAAATTTTATTTATAAAGGAGTGAATTCATGGATGCTTTAAGAAGGAAAATTGTGCTCTTAACAGTTGTGTTGGTTTCATACGGTCTTATCAGCGGATGTGAGAACTATAAGAAGAAATACGGTGCTTTGAATGTTGAGCATCAGAATCTAAAGGGTTTGTATGATAACTGCAAGGCGACTCTTGACAGCAGCACCTCTGAAAAGCAGGAGCTTGCCTCGAAAGTTGCAGAGGGCGAGCAGACGATAGAGGACCTTAAGAAACAGGTAGCGGAGAAAAACAAAACTCCGGGCGAAGCGTCAGGTTTCGGCGATTATCAGGTCGATTTGAACGCCGCGGAGGGAACGATAACAGTAACTTTGCCGGAAACGATTTTGTTTGACTCCGGCAAAGCAACTCTAAAGTCGGGCGGAAAAGGTGACCTTAGCCACATCGTTTCAGTTCTGAATGAAAAATACAGCGGCAGGACAATAGATGTCATTGGCCATACGGATACCGACCCGATAAAGAAATCAAACTGGAAGGACAACTGGGAATTGTCTTCCGAAAGAGCGCTTTCCGTGGTGAGACAGCTTAATTCCGACGGAATACCTGACAGCAGATTAAGAGCTATCGGCTGTGGTTCCGGCAGACCGGTTGCCCCGAATACTAATGCAAGCGGCAAGGCAAGAAACAGAAGAGTTGAAATTGTCGTGCATATGAAGTAATTGCCTATTTGGCCGTTTGACGAACGGAATTGTTGGACGCCATTAGCGGCCCCGATAATTATCGGGGCCGTTTTTTTTTAAAATTTTCGTAACCTTCTGAAATATATTTTGCAGCTAAATTTAAGGAATCGTATCGGCTGATTTTCTCACTTAATTCTGAGATGTTCTGATGATATTGGCTGTTATTTAAAAGTTCCTCAACTGCTTTTAAGATGTTTTCCCTGTCGAGCTTGTTTTTGTCGAGCCGCATGGCAACGCCTTTTCTTTCAAGCTCTACAGCGTTTATCTGCTGCTCGAAGTGGTCGTAAAATACGAGCATCGGCACTTTATGCCTGATTGCCAAATAATTGGTGCCTGTTCCCGAATGGCTGATAATCAAATCGCAAAGTGGCAGAACAGCATCAATGTCGAATTTATTACAGCCGTAAAAATCATTTATTTTCTTATTTTCAACGGAATAAAAAGCAACTGCGTATTTTTCATTGTTAAATGTATTTTTAAAAAGATTTGTCTGGTCATACTCGCCGGTGGTTCCTTTTGATATGAGAATCTTTTTTCGTTTATCTCTTTTAAATTCTTCCAGCCAATCTGGAATCGGGTCTTGGCCTGTAACTACCACCGGGCCTATATGTTTGCATAATCGCCTGTCGGCGTCAGGCAATTCGAAAAGTTCCTGGGCGTCAGGGAAAAGCGTCAAATCGGGTCGGACGCCGTCGATGGTTATAAATTTTTTAAGGCCAAGCTCTTTTAATTTTTTGCGGATATAAAATGAATTTTTTTTACGATAATGATTTTCTATCGACCTTGCGGCAAAGAGCAGAAATCTTTCTGGAAATAAACCTATCCATTCGGGTAGTTTTTCAGGCCTGAAATCAAAATGATAATATGGGCTTAAAGTGGCCTTTTGCACGAAGACATCAAAAATTCGCATCTTCGCTCTTTTGGCGGCCACGCCTGCCATTTCCCGGAAATGTTCGCGAAGGATAATTTCCGGCCGGAATTTATCAAGCAGTGTTTTTTCAATTTCAAAATATTTTTCATAATTTTCTGCGGTGTAATAAACGGTAGCAAGATTCTGGTCTATTCTCGAAAAAAGTTCCTCTCTGCTGACAAGCTGGGTTTTTATCCATTCAAAACCTGCCTGCTCGACTATTTTCATATAAGGCCCATCGCCGGAAAAGGTAATATTATACAGTCCAGTCGAACGCAGCGCCTTTGCTATCGCGGTAACGCGAACCGTATGCGATGTCATTCCGCCGTGGATTAGTGCAAGTGTTCTAATCTTTCCCATTATGGCTGCCGAAGATTTTCTTTTTGTAATTGCTGTAAACTCGAACTATTGTTCCGACCTGTCCGCTGATAACTTGGGCAATTGGTGCGGCAACGACTGGCAAAACACCGAATTTCTGCATAAAATATTGTAAAGGAATCCGCAGCAAATATGCTGCCCAAATACCCTGGATATCGGAAATAAACATTGATTTCATATCGAGAACAAAATCACGGCTGCCTTTTTTATATTCAACTATGTTTAAAATCGCGTAAGTGCCTAAACCGCTAATAATAAATCCTATAGTTCCTATTATTGTTGAGATAATGGTAATGATAAAATCAGAATCTGAAAGCAAATCCGCTATCGCGGCTGAACCGCTTGCCGCTGCCGCCGCTGCGATGTAAGAGACAATCTCGGAAGCGAAATATTTTTTATTCGTTGCTGAAAATAATCCATTATTGTTCATTATGTAGATTATATTGCAACAAAGGATTAGGTCAAAAGTTTTTCTGGCTAAAACAATCAAAACCATTATAATACCCCCTCGAATTTTCTTAAGGAGTTAAGATGTCGAATCTATATATCGACCCGGATTACAAATCGCCGCTTTCGCTGAGGGAAACGGAGAAAGCCATAAAGGAAATAAAAGATTATTTTGAAGAATCTCTTGCCTGGAATTTGAATCTTCAGCGAGTTTCAGCACCACTTTTTGTCCGCAAGGGTTCAGGCGTCAATGACGACCTCAACGGCATAGAACGAAAGGTAACGTTTCAGATAAGAGACGACAATGATTCGGATGCAGAGGTTGTTCTTTCGCTTGCCAAGTGGAAAAGAATGGTTCTTGCTGATTACGGTTTTGCCGCAGGCGAAGGTCTATATACCGATATGAATGCTATAAGGCCGGACGAGGAATCGCTCGATAATCTCCATTCTTTATATGTTGACCAGTGGGATTGGGAAAGGGTTATTACCGCCCAGCAGAGAAATCTTGAATTTCTCAAAACCATAGTGCGAAAAATTTATAATGCACTCCGTGAAACCGAAAATCATATCTGTAAATTATATCCTCAATTAAAACCCAATTTGCCGAAGGAATTACAGTTCGTTCATACGGAGGAATTGCTTGAGATGTATCCTGACCTTAATCCTCGTCAGCGGGAAGACAAAATCGCCGAAAAATTCGGTGCCGTTTTTGTAATCGGCATTGGGGGCGAGCTTGCCGATGGCACAATTCACGATGGCAGGGCGCCTGATTATGACGATTGGATTACGCCGACGGGACAGGACAAAAAAGGTCTTAATGGCGATATTTTCTTATGGTATCCGCTTCTCAAGAGGGGCTTTGAAATAAGCTCTATGGGTATCAGGGTTGATAAGGATGCAATGCTCAAACAGCTTGAAATCAGGAAGGTAATTGAACGCAAAAATTACGCCTGGCACCGCAGGCTCATAAACGGCGAGCTGCCGTTAAGTATCGGAGGCGGTATCGGACAATCCCGATTATGTATGTTTCTATTGCAAAAACTGCACGTCGGCGAAGTGCATTCGAGTGTTTGGCCGAAGGATATGCTCGAAAAATGCTCGAAAGCCGGTATAAAATTATTGTGATTATGGGCGCATAAATAAGGCGGCCTTAAATTCTTTTAAGGCCGCCAATTCTTTATATGCCTATAGGAGGAGGCGAAGAAGATTATGTCGTTTTCATTTTTCTAATAAACTATACGGAAAGCGGTTGAAATTTGTTCAGACTTTTTTAAAGTTTTCATAACCTATCTGCCAACAGGCACTTCTGTTTCTACTTTTTAGGATGTGAAACAGGCCAGAAAACCCTGTCGCCGCTTTCGGAGTCCTTACCCCATTTGCCCAGTGTTGGGATGCCGTTGTCATCATCAAAATCGACGCCAAAGCTGTAGAGTATGAAACTGTCATCTGTTTTTCGATAGGTTAAAGGCCCATCTCGGAATTCATCGAAGGGGATTTGTTTTATATAGCCTTTATTTAAAAGCTCATCTAAAGATTCAGGATAAGAATTATTTTTTCTATGGTATCGCAGGATTGCAAGAGTGGTAATCAGTCCGTCTCTGTCGGTCTTCAGACGCCATACGAGGGTAGCTACTTTGCCGACTGCCGGTGTAAGCGTCTGAAGCATAAGGGGCGTATTTTTAATAGACTGCTTATACAATTCTTCGCGTTTTTTATAATTACTAATCTCAAAACCCTGTTGAAAGTTTTCGTAAAGATTATCCATTTGAGTGATAACTTCTTTTCTGTTCGGCAAATGAAAGAGCAGGATATTAAGAATTGTCTCTGGAGTATTTTTGCCGGCGAATCCAATGCCTTGACGCAGAGGTCTGCCGCCGCCTTTGCCGTCATCAGTGAAATTACGCTGAATAAAATCGTAGAGACATGCCTTTTCTGCACTAATATCGATTATGGAGTCATTATAATACTGCTGGAAGAAGTTTTGGATTCTTTCGAGTTGTTCTGTTGTCAGCATCGTTCTATCGAGCATTTCGAGTATTGCAGAATGCCCCATTGCTTCGATGGCGATGCCGACAAGCTGTTCGATGAGCAGCCCGTTTCCTTCCATTTTTTGGCCAAGACTGCACAGCTTGATAGCATTATTTACCGCCTCTTCGGTATTATTTTTATAAGCCAAATATCTGATTTTCCAGTTCATAGTTTTAGCAAGACTGCGATATTTTGATACCGAAAGAAAGTTGGATTTCATTAAATCAGATTCGTTTGAATCATAAATACTCCAATAATATGGCTTATCAAGTGCTTTTCCCAGTGTTTCAAGGGCCTCGGTGTTTTGAGCCAGCCAGTTTTCTAATTCCTGCAGTTGAGTTTCGTTGAAATCGCTTGGCCAGATCATATTGCTGTCGTTCAACCATTCCGGCATTTTTATTATAAGTTCAGCGGCTTCGTTAAGCATCGGGGCGCAGTTGAGAGATTCATCTCTGCCTTGACGCGCATACTCATTCAGCCACTCTATGTAATTTACGGATATGTTTGGTTTGCCGATGCCAATATAGCCGGCGCAAATCACAATGTATAAAATTATTATTCCAAGGGCTTGGAGTGAATGGACTAAAACTTTCTGCCACATCGGCCGGCAGCGTTTTTTGGCGCGGCAGGCGAGAACAGCGATAAGTTTCGCATCGCCGAAGTCGCTAATCAACCCTTTAGCGGTTTTTTCTTTCTCCTCATTGGTTTTGCAGTCTTTCAAGGCATTTTCAAAATGAGAGATTAATTCGGCCTGCACGTCGGCACGAACCTTTTTCTGCCATCGCATTTTTTTAATAACGTCCCTGATATAATCTGCGGCACAACTCGGCAGGTTAGAAAACGAATTGTCAAAGTTTTCTTTTGCCATATGGTATTTCCCATATCTCCTTTTGCTTCTTTTTACCCACTTACTTCTTATTCTTGTTTTGTGGTTCGCGCAATACTAATCTGTAGTATATGGCCTTATCACTTTCCGCACCATTAGGTGCGGGTCCCTTCAAAACAGCCTCCGAGTTACTACCGCTGTAATCAAATGGTTTTCCAGTGACAGGGTCATTAGGTATTGGTAATTCCTTAATATCCGCTAAAGAACCGGGGAATTTGCCATTGTGACCAGCTGCGTAGTGACGCAATGCTTCAACACATTGCAGAACCGCTATGTGACGGTCTAATCTGTTCATTAGCAGGCGAATCTTTTCACGAGTAGATTCCTCCGATTCGGTTTCTATCTGCCCAGTCAAATCAATGAAAGGTCGTGGAATCGATTGTAATGACTGATAAAGGTTTGGGGCATCGGGTGCCTGAATGAACTGCTCAAGCTGGCCAAGCATAAGTGCAGCAGCTGATATTCCTATCAGGTCCTGCATCATAGCCGAACTTTTGCTTAAATCTCTTCCCATGGCAAAACCGGTTCGAATCGTGCTAATAGCATTATCATACCGACCTTGAGCAATCTCAAGACGAGTCTGTAAGGCAAGTATCTGTGCTATCCTGCGATAGTTCTGGAGAATTTTGGAGTCTACTTCAACTTCAAATGGCCAATTACACTTTTTACACATAGCAGCTTGTTCAATCAGCTGTAGAGCCGGCTTAAATTCTTTAAGAGTCGATTGTGCTTGCTCAAAGGGTAATTCATTCAATGGGTTTTTTAGCAATTGATTGATTTGGTCACTTTTAAAGTCCGCCGGTAATGCTTGAAGAGCTTTTATATATAACGGCATAGCATCCAAATCATTTTGTTCCTCATTCTTTGGAAGAAGCTGATATTTATTAGGCTCGGCTACCATTGCCGCATAGAGCTTTAGTTCAATAATCTTTTGTATGTCGCCGTATGTATTCGTTGAAACAATTGCCAGAAACAAAAGAAGGATACATGCAAAACTATTTTTCATAATACACCCAAAATATTTTGAATAATCATTTTTATTTGGTATCTCCCATATTGAACGCATGGCTACGCAAGCAATATGCTAACAAATCAGTATCAAATGTGCCACTTTTATACGGGAAATACAAGGCTATTATAAGTTCCTTAAATACGGATAGTAGAGATCCCCAAAACAAGTTTCAAACTGGCAAACAACTCGGCAAGCTGAACTTTATCTGCGTTTAATCGTTCTTTGCCTTTGCTGGTAATGGAATAATACCTCCGTTTTCTGCCGGATGGGGCCGTTTCCCATTTGCCCTTGATTAGCTTTTGAGCCTCAAGATTATAAAGCAGGGGATAAAGCGTTCCCTGACCTAAAGTTAGAATCTTTTGGCTTTTGTTTTCAATGGCCTCACTAAGTTCATAGCCATACATTCGTCCGCGGGATAAAATCTCAAGAACAACCACAGGGGCGATGCCTTTTAATAATTCACGCTCGAATTTCATAACTATTCTCCTGAAAAATATAATGTTTTTACATATTATGTATTACATAGTATGTAATGTCAAGTAAAATTTTAAAAAATTTTTATTATTTTTTATTTTGTTTAATAATGACGTTTTTTAAGCAGATAAGGGCATTTCTTTTCAGTTGTCGCAATCCTGCTCGGCTGATAACGGAATCCGCAAAGAGGGCATCGAAATCCTTCTGTGAAAACTTCAAAATCTGATGAGCGGATATTTTTTGCCTGTCCGGCGATAATTTAAAATCACTGTTTTTGCAGACAGGGGCTTTCTCATTATATGGACAGGCAAGGATACACCTGTCACAGCCGAAAAGATGAGAATTGATTTTTGATTTGAGTTCTTCAGGAATTCTGCCTTTATGCTCGATTGTCAGATAACTGATACATTCACGGGCATCGAAAAACCTGTTTTTTGAAATAGCACCGATAGGGCAGGCATCAATACAAGCATTGCAGCTTTTACAGAAATCTTTTTTTTGTATTGGTTTATCCGGTATTAACGGCAGATTTGTAATCAATTCACCCAAAAGCAGGAAAGAACCAAACTGTGGATTTGTAAGCAAGTGATTTTTCCCGATAAAACCCAAACCTGCACGCTCGGCAAGGGCCCGCTCTGCAAGCGGGGCAGAATCGACACAAATTTTGAATTTTAGATTTTTTGAAATTTTGTTTTTTACAAAACCAGCAAGTTCGAGCAGTTTCTTTTTAATAAAGCCGTGATAATCCTGATACAAGGCATAAGAAGCGATATATTTTGATTGATTTAAAGTTTTATAATTTATTGCCGTGCATATTACAGATTTAGCCTCTGGCAAAAGCAGGACGGGATTAAATTGCTTGTCGATATTATTGGCAAGCCAGGCCATTTTGCCATTGCATCCGGCGAAAAGCCATTTTTTAAAATGCTCAATATTAGCGGAATCGACAGGCTCTGCTGCGGTTATTCCAATAAGGTCAAAACCTGATGATTTTGCTTTCTGTTTGATTTCATCTTCGATTGTTTGCATTTAAATATTTAAAACATATTCAAATCGCCGAATCAATACAGCTTAAAATAAACCGGCAAAGCACCGATCTCATGAAGGGTCTCAACAATATCAAGTATGCCTATAAACCATATAAACCACAAGGCGCTGAAAATACTCTTTTGGAATATTTTTGGATTTACCACATAAGTTTCCGGTTCTTCATAAAGGGAGAATTTCGGGAAAAAAGAGGGGGTTTTTTTGCGGTATTGTTTAAATTTTTCGCCGTGTTTGATTAGCAATCTTTTTTCTTCGCCGCGGATAACGCTCGGGTAACTGGCTACAAACACAATCAATACAATAAGCGGAATCAGCAGTGTTTCAGTTGCAAGAGCCACTCCTATAGCACCAATCAGGCTGAAAAGATATAAGGGATTTCTCATTATCGAATATGGTCCGGTGGTTATCAGAGTATTGTTTTTATATCCTGAAATATATAACGAACACCACAACCGCCCCATAGCGCCTATTGATGCCAGAAGGCAGCCGGCTGCAAATATAAGAGTATCAGTAATCGGATGAAACTGCCAATGGCTGTCTGAAAATAAAATAATTATTAATAGAAATATCACGAAGGTGCGTGACACTAATATACGGACTTTTTCACTTATTGAATGGAATGCCATTAAACCCTCCCAAAATTTTACTTTTTATTTTCAATTTTCTACTATTTTGATTTTGCCTTGCAAATCAAAATCGGGGAGACAGGATTCGAACCTGCGGCCTCCTGGTCCCAAACCAGGCGCTCTAGCCAAGCTGAGCTACTCCCCGAACAAATATGCATTACAACAGTATTACAGATTAGTTCGTCTTTTCTGCCGTCAGACTCGGCAGATAATAGGTATCCTATGAATTCTACTATACTTGCGAAACGTTTGCAAGACCGGTTTCGTTATTTACAAGCGATTTTAAACCGATATAATAATATTAGTTTTTACAACCATTGGTTTTAAGGCGAAATAAATATGTGCGGAATTGTAGCTTATTTGGGCAAAAAACCGGTTCAGCCGATACTTATTGAAGGTTTAAAGCGTCTCGAATACAGGGGATACGACTCTGCGGGCGTAGGTCTGATAAATGATAACACCATAAAAATAATCAAATCCAGCGGCAGAATCAGCGTTCTCGAAGAAATGCTGCCGGAGGCAAACCCAAAGGAAGTTCTCGGCATCGGCCACACACGCTGGGCGACTCACGGCGAACCTAATACCATAAACGCCCATCCGCATCTTGATTATACCGGCAAAATCGCTGTCGTTCACAACGGCATTATCGAAAATTACAGCACTCTTAAAACCCTGCTTATCAGTAAAGGCTGCAAATTTGTCAGCGAAACCGACACGGAAGTTATCGCGAATCTTATCGGCTATTTGTATTCCGATAAGGATGGCAAAGATTCGCCGAATGATGGACAAAACAGGTTTGAATGGGCTGTGCAGCATGCCTTGAATGAGCTTATCGGCACTTACGGCCTGGCCATAGTTTGCACGGATTTCCCCGATATGCTTATTGGAGCAAAAAAGGGCAGTCCCCTGATACTCGGCGTCGGCAAGAATGAATATATCATTGCCTCCGATGCATCGGCAATTATTGAGCACACCACACAGGTCATTTATCTTGCTGATAACGAAATGGTTACCATAAGCCCCCAGGGGTTCCATACAAAGACAATTGATAATGTTGAAATACATAAGGAGCTTAAGCAGCTTGAGTTCTCGCTCAGCGCAATCGAACTGGATGGTTTTCCCCATTATATGCTCAAGGAAATCTGCGAGCAGCCCAAGGCGCTCAATATGTGCCTTGGCGGCAGGCTTGATACCAGAGATGGCAAGGTTGTTTTGGGTGGAATAAGCAAATATTGGCGGGAAATTACAAGAGCTAAAAGAATTATCATCAACGCCTGCGGCACAGCCTGGCACGCCGGACTTATCGGCGAATATCTGTTCGAACAGCTTGCCAGAATTAACACCGAAACGCAATATGCCAGCGAATTCCGCTATCGAAATCCGATTATCGAAGATGACACGATAGTCATTGCTATCAGCCAGTCAGGCGAAACGGCCGATACCCTTGCAGCAGTCGAACAGGCAAAAGAACGCGGCGCTACAACGCTCGGAATTATAAATGTCGTAGGCTCGACTATTGCCCGAACTACCGATACAGGCGTTTTTCTTCGTGTCGGACCTGAAATAGGCGTAGCAAGCACAAAGGCTTTTACCGCTCAGGTAGCTGTGCTATCTATGCTGGCGATTGAACTGGGACGAAGGAGACATCTCAGCAGCGAGGAAGCGAAATTCTATATCAATGAGCTTGCCAAAATTCCCGAAAAAATAGAAAAGATTCTGGCGAAATCGGAACAAATCAAAAAGATTGCCGAAGTAACCTGCGACAGGGAAAACTGGCTCTTTTTGGGCAGGGGGTTCAATTATCCGGTTGCACTTGAAGGTGCGCTTAAATTAAAGGAGATTAGTTATATCCACGCTGAAGGCCTGCCCGCTGCGGAAATGAAGCATGGGCCTATTGCACTTATTACGGATGGTATGCCTGCGGTATTTATTGCTACGATGTGTTCACAATATACGAAAATCATCGGCAATATCGAAGAGGTCAGGGCCAGAGGCGGAAGAACTATCGTTGTTGCCAGCGAAGGCGATGAAAATATAAAGCAATACGCGGATTTCCTTATAACCGTGCCTGATGCCCCGGAAGAATTGCAGCCGATGCTTACGGTTGTGCCGCTGCAAATTTTGGCCTATCACGCGGCAGTTCTCCGCGGCCACGATGTTGACAAGCCCCGCAATCTCGCAAAAAGCGTTACGGTTGAGTAGGACGTTAGCCCTTTCTTGAAGATTGTGAACGTCGTTCAGCCTGGCGTGAATCGCTGTCCAGCTCAGCGGAATCACCAAGCACCTTTATCGCTTTTTTGACGTCAGCGACTTTAAGCACAGCGGTAGTCCTGCCGCCTTTTGCGCCGGCTGTAACATAAGCATAAGCTATATTGATATGGGCCTTTGCAAGTTTTTCCGCTATCGCTGCAAATGCGCCGGGTCTGTTGTCAATGGTTACACACAGCACCTCTGTTTCGTTGAACTGCATATTGAGCTGATTAAGAACTTCGCGCATCTTGTCCGCTGATTCGCAGACAACTCGCAGGACGCCGTGCTCGACGGAATCCATAACGGTAAGAGCGGTTATATTGATTTTCGCCCGTGCAAATTCGGTCAGGATTTGAGCCATAACGCCGGGCTTGTTCACCATAAAAATCGAGAATTGCTTTTCAATAATCATATTAAACCCTTTCTAATCAGGTTTTTTTTAAGTCGCGATTGGCGGCTTTAACATCTGGGTAAAACTTGAATATTTTATCGAGATTCGTAATTTTAAAAACTCGGTAAAGCTGCGGATTTATGCCGCTGATTACGATATTGCCGTTGTCCGAAGAGAGTTTTTTTCTCGCATCGAGCAGTATTCCGAGCATCTGCGACGAAAAGAATTTCACGCCTGCAAAATCGACAATAATGTTACGGGGCTTGCCGTTTTTTATAAGGTCGGAGATTATTTGCGCGGTTTCCTCCAGAATCTGCCCGGCAGCCAGACTTGCGACATTGAATGATATTGTCGCAATGTCCTTTTCAGTTGTTATTTTTGCAATATTGCAATCTGTCATTTTAAATCAGAATATAGAATGTAAAAGATAGAATATAGAGTCATTATATCTGTATCGGCATAAAAGTCGAGCAGAATTTACAATAAATCATTGCGTTTTAAAACAGGCGGCATAATGGCCGGGAGTTTTTTCTTCAAGCGGCGGTATATTTTTGCAGCAGAAACCATCGGCTTTAGGACAGCGGCCGCAAAACGGACAACCTTGGGGAACATCCTCGCCTGCAGGCACTGCAGCCAGGCCTGAAGGTTTTTTCCTCTCCGGCACGGGTTTTGGAATAGCGCTAAGCAGCAATTTCGTATAAGGATGGAGGGGATTTTCATATAAAACAGGCGCAGGGGCAAGCTCGACAATCTTGCCTAAATACATTACAGCAACAAAATCGCTTATAAATTCGACCACAGACAAATCGTGTGCGATAAAAAGATAAGTCAGTCTGAATTGTTCCTGAAGGTCTTTAAGAAGATTTAAAATCTGGGATTGAATTGAAACGTCCAGAGCGCTTACAGGCTCATCGCAGATTACCAGCTTCGGCTCAAGAGCCAGCGCCCTTGCTATGCCGATTCTCTGCCGCTGCCCGCCGGAGAATTCGTGCGGATAACGGTTAATATAAGATGCCGAAAGTCCTACTTTTTCCAGCAGGGTTGATATACGGTCTATAATTTCCGACCCCTTTGCGGCCTTGTGGATTTTCAAAGGTTCCGCGAGAATTGAGCCTACCGTCATTCGGGGATTTAGCGAGCTGTAGGGGTCCTGAAAGACCATTGATATGTTTTTTCGTATTTTTCTCAGTTCCGCCTGGTGCAGCGGCAGGATGTTTTGGCCGTCAAAATAAACCTTTCCACCTGTTGCAGGAACAAGTCTTGCGATTGTCCTTGCCGCGGTCGTTTTTCCTGAGCCGCTTTCGCCGACAAGGCCGAAGGTGCTGCCATGCGGTATCTTAAAACTTATATCGTCAACAGCCTTGACAAACCCGACGGTCTTTCTAAGAAGACCTTTTTTGATGGGAAACCAGGTCTTGAGATTTTCAACATTCAATAAGACATTATTCATCTTTTTTCTTCGTGTCTTTGTGGCTACTCGTAGCCTTTCGCATACCAGCAGGCAGCAAAATGATTCGGCGAAACTTCTCTTAATTGAGGTTCTGCCGTCTGACATCTTTTATCGTTGCAGCCGACAGGGCAGCGCGGATGAAATTTACAGCCGGCTGGAAAATGCAGAGGCTCCGGAACAGTGCCGGCGATTGTATTTAATCTTTTTTGTTTTGTCCCTAATTGCGGCAGAGAATTTAAAAGTCCCTGTGTATATGGATGTAAAGGATTTTTAAAAAGTTCTTCGCAGGAACACTTCTCAACGATTTTTGACGCATACATCACAGCGACGTTATCGGCTCTTTGTGCTACGACGCCGAGGTCGTGAGTGATTAATAAAATGCTCATATTTTCGCTTTGCTGCAATTCATCCAGCAAATCCAGAATCTGCGCCTGTATTGTAACATCGAGAGCCGTCGTAGGTTCATCAGCAATCAGCAAGGCAGGTTTACAGGATATTGCCATTGCAATCATAACCCGCTGCCTCATTCCGCCTGACAGCAGATGAGGAAATTCAACCATTCTCCTTTCAGCATCGGGAATATGAACCTTTTCGAGCATTTCCTGTGCCATCGACCATGCTTGTTCATAAGTCTTTTTCTGGTGCAGGACGATTGCCTCGACAATCTGGTCTCCGATTGTATAAACCGGATTAAGGCTTGTCATCGGCTCCTGAAAAATCATAGCGATTTTATTGCCGCGGATTCGCCGCATTTGCTTTTCAGGAAGTTCAAAGATGTTATGATTTCTAAAAAGTATTTTTCCAGCCACTATTTTCCCGGGCGGAGACGGGATAAGCCGCATAATCGAAAGGGCGGTAACGCTTTTGCCGCAGCCGCTTTCGCCGACAAGGGCGACTGTCTGTCCTTTTTTAATATCGAAGGACACATCCTGCACGGCCTTTGCAGTTCCCTGTTCGGTATCGAAAAAGGTCGAAAGATTTTGAATCGATAAAATTGTGCCGTTATCTGTCATACGGCCTTTCTGAGTTTCGGGTCGATTGCATCGCGCAATCCTTCGCCGAGAAGGTTATACGCTGTTACCGTAAAAAATATTGCCAGGCCCGGAAACAGGGTCAGCCACCACAAGAATTGCCCCGTAGTGCTTACGCCGGCGCTCAGCATCTGTCCCCAGCTTGGCGTCGGCGGCGCTACCCCGAACCCCAGAAAGCTCAGTGCCGATTCGATGAATATCGCTCCTGCGACACCGAAGGTTATACTGACCAAAACAGGCGCGATGCCGTTTGGAAGCATATGACGAAACAGGATGCTTCTCAAAGGCAGACCCAATGAAATAGCAGCCTGCACAAAATCCTGGTTTCTAAGCTTAAAAAATTCCGCACGAATAAACCTGGCGTCCTCTGTCCAGCTTGTTATTCCGATGATAATCATTATATTGAGCAGGCTTCGCGGGAAAAACGCAACAATGGTGATAATCAAAAAAAACGTCGGCACAGACATCATAATTTCAAGAAGCCGCATACCTAAAAAGTCTATTTTTCCGCCGAAGTATCCCATTATCGCGCCGAAAATAATGCCGATAACGCTTGAAATGCCGACCGCCACAAAACCGACGGACAGCGAAATTCGCGTGCCGTGAATAAGTCTGCACAGAACATCCGAGCCGACATCGTCTGTGCCGAGCCAGTGCTCTCTGTTTGGCGGCTGCTGATAAATCTTTATATCCGTCCTGCCGTAGCCATAAGGCACAATCGGGAAAATTGCATCGGTTGCTGTGCCGTTTGTTATCATCGCTTTATAGTCGGTTGCGTCGAGTTTTCGCGGAATGAAAATCTGCAAAAGTATTATGCTGAATACTAATGTAATTGCGCAGATGAAAATCTGTCTCCACATCACGCCGGTCCGCAGGAACGGGTCAACCTTTCGGCTGTTTCGTCTAAAAAGATAAAGCAGGGTAATGCCGATAATCGCAGCGGCAAATACCGAATAGTCATTTGCCGTAAGGGCGCCGAAAATCGGAAAATGAAGTTTGCCGTCGATGCGTATCATAAGCGGCTTGTCGTTGGCGATAAGAGGGGCCAGGACAGCTATTGTAAAAAGTATGATTATAAACCACAGGCAGATAAGGTTTACACGGTTGGAGCTGAACTGCTGCCAGACAAGCTGACCATAAGACGTGCCCCAGTTTTTATTATCTGTAATTTTTTTCATTCGATTTTCTCGAAACTTATTCTCGGGTCCGCAAACGCATAAGCGATATCCGCAAGCAATAGGCCCACAAGGTCAAGGAAACCCGCCGTTGTCGCTACCGCCATAACTACGTTATAATCGCGTGTTGTTATCGCCTCGAACGCAAGGCGTCCCATTCCGGGTATGCTGAAAATACTTTCGATAATAACCGAACCGCCAATCATCGCCGGCAGCAGCGTTGCCATTATTGTAATTATCGGTATGACGCTGTTGCGAAAGGCGTGTCTGAATACTACAGTCCAGTTATCCAATCCTTTTGCCCTTGCCGTGCGGATATAATCGCTTCGCAGGTTATCTAACATTCCCGCCCGGACCTGTTTTGTCAGATAAGCAAACCCGGAATAGCTCAGACATATTACCGGCAAAGTCAGGTGCCACAGTCTGTCGGCAAGCCACGGAAAAAACGGCAGGGCGTCTGCGTAATTGCTGCTCAGACCTGCCGGCGGGAACCAGTTTTCAAATGTCGGCCCGCAAAAATATCCTATCAGCATTTGGCCGACCCACATACTCGGCAGCGACCACAGCATAAAAAGAATGACAGAGCTTGCGCGGTCTGAGAGCCTGCCTTGTTTTACAGCCGTAAAAATCCCCAGCGGAATCGAAATAATATAAATTATTATTATTGAAATAAGATTTAATGTAATGGTAACCGGCAGCCTCTCGGCTATCAGGTCAATCACAGGCCGGTGATGTTTGATTGAATCGCCAAAATCCAGCTTGACAACACGTTTCAGCCATATTGCGTATTGAACGTGAATAGGTTTATCAAGGCCGTAAAGAGCCATTCTTGCTTTTCGGACATCGGCCGCCCTTTGCGCATCGAGCTGGCCGCCCGGTCCCATCGAGAGGCTCACAGGGTCGCCCGGCGCGACCCGGCTTATGACAAAAACCATTATAGTTATGCCCAGTATCGTCGGTATCATTAACAATATTCTGCGTATTATATAATTCGTCATATTTCAATTCGTGTATATTTGTGTTAATTCATGGTTCATTTATACCGCTGTTTTTCCTTCGGCACATACCATTCCAATGGATTGACACCGAGTTTATGAACTTTGACATTCTCAAAACGCTTATCTATAAAAATATAAGTTTCTCTCGTATAAAGGAACGTATATGGCTGTTCCTGATGTAATAACTGATGAAATTTATGGTATAGAGCGTATCTTTTTTCTTCATCAAGTGTTTTTCTTGCCTCTTCAATGAGGGCGTCGGCTTCTTTATTGTTAAACCCGATACGATTATTTCCCTTATTTTCTATTTGAGAAGAGTGGAATAGCTGATAAGGGTCGGATTCTATAGTGCCGCCCCAGCCTGCCATACATGCTTCAAATTGACTGTTATTCATTCTTTCGAGGTATATCGACCACTCAACAGGGTCGGGGATAACGTCAATACCTACTTTGGAAGCGTCATCTTTCAATAGCTTTGCGATACCTTCCGCGGTGTGATTTTCGGCGGGATATGACAATTTAAAACGGAAAGGAACTCCTTTTCTGTCAAGAATTCCGTCGTTATCGCTGTCGCGCCAGCCTGCGCTTTTAAGCAATTGTTTCGCGCGTTCGGGGTCGTAAGGCCACGTTGCAATGTTGGGGTCATTCTGTTTGCCGTGAATATAAAAAGGCCCTGTAATTTCCGTAGCGTATCCCTTGAGAAGATATTCGACTATTGCTTTGCGGTTTATTATAAGGGTCATTGCCTGTCTTGTTTCTTTATCTTTGAAATAGGGCGTATTTTCGTTCCATCCGATATAATTAAATCCTCCGCTTGGCTCCCAATAGGCCAGAATATTGAATTCTTTTTTAAACTGCTCGTCTTTATACATTTCTGCAAATTGTTCTGAACGCGGTTCCATATAATCTATGGTGTGAGAGCGCAGCGCCTGAAGCGCAGCGGTGCTGTTTGTTATGATTTTAAATACTAATTTATCAATCTTCGGTTTTTTGCCCCAGTAATTTTCGTTGCGTTTAAGGACTATCTGCTGGCCGACGTCCCATCTTTCAAAAACATAAGGCCCGCTTCCTGCAGGATTTGAAACGCGTTTGTTGAATTCATTGGGGTCTTTAAACTGGTATATGTGTTTTGGCAGGACTTCAAACACCCCGACTGATTCAAGAGTCTTCCAGTAAAGCTCATTAAAAATAAATTTGACGGTTTTATTATCTAACTTGACGACTTCTTTAACATTCTGATAATAATTTCTTAAATCCGCAGCATCTATGCGGGGGTTCATTATTGTCTCATAGGTAAAAATAACGTCGTCTGCCGTTATTGGAATGCCGTCGGAAAACCAAATATTGTCCTTTAACTTGACAACCATTTCGAGGCCGTTGTCTGATACCGTCAGGCTTTCTGCCAATACCGGCTTGAGTTTGACGCCGTCAAAGTCCAAATCATAATAAAATAGAGTCTCGAAAATATTATTTAAACATATACTTTGACTTGATAAACTCCATTCAACTGAAATCGGGTTCAACGACCTCGGCTCATCTGGAATATGTGCAACCAGCCAATCTCCTTTATCGCCCGGATATTCATCTGATGGCTTGTTCACCGCAGCTTTAGCCGGGGTGGAAGGCTGTTCCTGACTGTGAATACCGTTGTAGTTTGTTTGGCTGGATACATTTTCCAAAAGAAAATTCAGCCTTTCGTATAGTCTGTCTGACTGAATCATTGACAAAACCTGCAATACTATCATTGCAAAAAGCAGCGAAAATAACACAAATGTCCACCATCCCGACCGATTATTCATAAAAGCTCCTAAAATAGCGACTGTCAACTATCGACCAGCGACTATTTATATCGCTGTTTTTCCTTCGGCACAAACCATTCTTCTTCTTTAACGCCGAGCTTGTGAATGTTTACATTTTCAAATCTTGGCGATAAAATACGGTTAGTCGGCCTTACAAATAAAAAGGTATAAGGCTGTTCATAATGCAGAATACTATGGACTTTACGGCTCAACTCTATACGCTTTTCTTCATCCATAGTTCGTCTTATTTGCTCCAAAAGCTTGTCTGCTTCATTGTTTTTAAAGCTGACATAATTTGAGCCTCGGTTGCTGCTTTGTGATGAGTGAAAAATCTGGTAGAAATCATCGACTATTGAACCACCCCAGCCCATAATCATCGCATCGAATTTATGCTCAGGCAACCTGCTTATAAGTATTGACCATTCCACCGGGTCGGGTATTACCTCTATGCCTAACTTTGCCGCTGAATCTTTAAGAACCGCAGCTATGTTCTGATACAAAACATAATCGGCTGAATAGGAAAATTTGAATTTGAAAGGCACGCCGTTTTTATCGCGGACACCGTCGCCGTCGCTGTCTATCCACCCGGCCTCGTCTAAAAGCTGTGCCGCTTTATTGGGGTCGTAAGGCCACGGCTTAATATCGGGATTATTTTCTTTACTGTATAAATAATAAGGCCCGCTGATTATTTCTCCGTTGCCTTTTAAAAGATGTTTAATAATCGCTTCTCTGTCTAAAAGGCTTGTCATAGCGAGTCTGACACGCCTGTCTGAGAAAAAAGGCTTGTCTTGATTCCAGCCTATATAATAAAATGGCGATCCCGGCGTCCAATAAGTCAGGCACTTGAATTCTTTTTTGAAATTTTCATCGTTTTCCAGCTCGGCATACTGTTCAGGAGAAGGAATTATTATATCCACATCACCGCTCCGCAGCGCCTGCAGCCTTGCCTTGTCGTTGATAATGAATTTATAGATGACCTTTTTTATCTTCGGCAGGGGACCCCAGTAATTTTCGTTTCTTCGGAATACTACTTTGTCTCCTGTTTCCCATTTTTCAAAAACATAAGGCCCGCTGCCTACCGGGTTTGATATTCGCTTATTAAATTCTTCTTCGGTCTTAAAATCATATATATGTTTTGGATAAACTCCTATGTCCCACAGGCCGGTAATTTCTAATGCCAAAAAGTATGGTTTTTTCATCTTGAATTTGACGGTTCTGTCGTCGATTTTTTCCGCACCCGCAACGTCGATATAAGATTGTGCCTGGTCGGCAGCGTCTATTTTTGGATTGACGACTGTTTGATATGTAAAAATAACGTCATCAGCGGTAATCGGCACGCCGTCGGAAAAATGAATGTCGTTTCTTAATGTGAATGTTATTTCAAGACCATCACCGGATATCTCGTATTTTTCAGCAAGGCAGGGTTTGAGTTTAATTTCATCGTAATCATAAGCGAGAAGCGGTTCAAAAACGGTCTCGAAACACATCCATTTGACGTATATATCCCTGTTGACAGAAATTATATTAAGAGTTTTAGGTTCTACTGTAAAAGCCCAGACAAGCCAGTCGCCCGCATCGCCGGGATATTCATCAGTTTGCGGTTTTTGTTCGACCGGTTTTTCAGTTTTAGGAACTTTTGAAAGATTTTTTTCGAGGGAATCTAACTTTTTGAGAAAACGGTTTGTTTGCATTCTGCCAAGCAATTGTAAAAGTATAATAACAATTAGCAGAAGGAGAAGAACTATCGTCCCTGTCCTGCGACCATTCATTCAGAACAAACCTCCGTTGTTTGTTTTTTTATTGATTCGGTTCTTCTGCTGTTTCTTCCGGCTGATTAGGTTCTGTTTCAGTTTTAGTTTGAGTTCGTTTTTCCATCTTTGGCGGTTTAGGCAATGTCGGCGGGCTGGTTTTTGTTGGGCCGTAATCGAATCCCGCTGCTGTCGGCAATTTGCCTGCTGTGCTTGCTGAACCCAGCAATGAATCATGTTCAGTCTGCAGAAGGGCGCCGCCGCCTCTGTCTATCGCTCTTTTTAAATTGTTTTGCCAGTCAGGTAAATATTTTGTAAAGTCTTTTTCACCCTGCGAGATTACCACTGCCATATTCCGTATATTTTTCACGGGCAGCACCTCCTGACCGAGTATATATCTTTGAATTACAAGGGAATAAAGAGTGGCAAAATTTCTCATCAATGCTGTGCTGTTTTGTGAATCAATTGCCGACCTGTTTGACAGGGCTTTTAAAAGCCAGTTTTCTACCATTTCATCTTTAACCTGCCAGTTTAGGTATAGATTAATTCTTCCTTGAGCAATTTGTTGAAGAATTTCATTACCGACAGATGGTTTCAATCCGCCGCCAAACTGTGAAAGCAATATAATTATATCCGGCGATTCTTCTGTTTTTGCTAAAGACAGCAGTTTTTGGCCGAACTCGTCGGCAGTTCGGCTGTTTTCAGCCATATTAAGCAGGTTAAGAACATTAGTATTAGTCAGGCAGCTAACCGCCCAATAACGTATTGCGGCATCTGGATTTTGAAGATAGTCGAAAGCCGCCTTTGATAATTCGAGATTGCCTAAATCGCTTATTAAAATCAATAAGTTCATTGTCAAAAGCTGCTTACGTTCTGCATTAGGCATTTTTGATATTTTTTCAAAGGCTTGGGTTATTTGTTTCTGTGCAGCGGCAAGGTATCGGGGGCCGTATTGGAACTGCCCGCTTTCGAGTTCGGATGTGCTTTTATTGACAATTACCATTCGTGCGGCTGCTATATCGGAAAAGTCATTTGTAGCAAGAAATTCTTTAAATGCCTCGGCTACAAAGGTTTCTATAACTTCCGTATCGGAATCTGCTAACGTCTCTTTGCTTCGGACAGCGTCTATTTTAGTGGTGCTGACGGCAAAGGCTGGAAAGCAGAAGGGAAGAATTGCCAGAAATGCGATTATTCTCAAAAAGCAGGTCTTTTGCATCGTTAAATATCCACTAAAATTGATAAAACAGGTAAAATTCTTAAGTTAAAAGTAAATAAATTACGTATTTATGTCAAGTTATTTCAATTTTTTTGTAATAAGATTTTATGCGATTTTTGACTGGAATTTATTACTGAAAATCATTAAAATGCTTAGCTTTAAACAAATGGAGTGATATGAGACATTTTTGGATAACAATAGTATTGTTTTTGTCTGTCGCGAATGTAACTGCTGTGGCTGTGCGGAGAGCCGCCGTCAACAGTATTGATACGAACAGCGTTCGTGATGTTAATGAGCCCAACAGCAGCAGCAAAGAGCTGCTTGGCGTTGTGGAAGTTGAAGGCCCGAATACAGTTATACCGGGTTATATTGGCGGCGATGCTTTCAATCTTAGTTTTGCTCCGTTGTTAAAGGAGTATGTCAATCAGCAGGGCCTTGTGAATTATGCCAAGCTCAGGAGATACCGTTCTCAATTAAATGAGGCTGTTGAAAAAATTTCCACACTTTCCCCTGAAGTTTATATCACCTGGTCGCAGGATGAAAAAATCGCATTCTGGATAAATGCTTATAATATTTGCACCCTTAAGGCTGTCGTTGACAATTATCCGATAAATCCGTCGAGGTTTATGCTGCTCTTTTACCCCCCCAACAGCGTTATGCACATTGCTGGCATCAGGGACAGGACTTTTTTTATGATAATGGGCATACAATACACGCTGGACGAGATTGAGCGGGACATTCTGCTTGGCAGGTTTGAAGAGCCGCGTGTTCTTTGTGCGATTACTTATGCTACGATGAGCAGTCCTGCGCTGCGAAATGAACCTTACCTGGGGAAAATGCTTGAAGAGCAGTTTGACCGGCAGGTTCGCGATTTTCTCGCACGCTCCGATGCCTTCAAAATTGACGCTGCCGCCAAAATCGTTTCCGTTTCGCCGATATTTAATATGTATCTCTGGCGTCAGGAAATTCTCCTCAAACGCTGCGATACTAATCAGTTGTTTCGGCAGCACCCGCCTCTTGAAAGGGCAATCCTAAACTTTATAAAGGATTATGTTTCCCAGCCTAACGCGGATTTTTTGAAGCGGACAGAGTATTCAATTCAGTATATAAACTATAATTGGCAGCTTAATGAGCAGCCTGCGCAATGATGATAATTTTTTCAGGAATGAAACTATGGCGAAGAAAAAAAACAGCGGTAATTTAAATTCTAACGATAATAGTTTTTTGTTCACCAGCGAATCGGTAACAATGGGGCATCCCGACAAGATTGCCGACCATATTTCCGATGCGATTCTCGATTCGATGATTGCACAGGACCCTGCAAGCCGTGTTGCCTGTGAAGTCCTCGTTACGACAGGTCTGGTCGTTGTCGCGGGCGAAATCACATCAAAGGCTGTTGTGGACATAACCGAAGTCGTTCGTAATACAATCAAAAAAATCGGCTATACGGATTCTGCTATGGGTTTCGATTACGACAATTGTGGAATCATTGTTACACTTAAAAAGCAAAGTCCCGACATTTCGCAGGGCGTAACCGAAGGCAAAGGCCTTTACAAAGAGCAGGGTGCAGGCGACCAGGGCTTGATGTTCGGCTACGCCTGCCGTGAAACGCCGGAGCTTATGCCGATGCCTATCTGCCTGGCTCATCGTCTTGTTCAGAAGCTCGCCGATATGCGCCGCTCCGGAAAACTGCCCTGGCTGCGTCCCGACGGCAAGAGTCAGGTTACAATCCAATACAAAAATGGCAAACCGTCCAGGATTCATACAATCGTTGTTTCAACCCAGCATTCCGAAAAGGTAAATTACGCTACAATCAGAAAGGAAATTATCAACAAGGTCATCAAGCCCACAATGCCCAGGGGCCTTCTCGATTCGAAAACAATTTATCACGTAAATCCCACAGGCAGGTTTGTAGTAGGCGGCCCCAAGGGCGATTGCGGCGTTACAGGCCGGAAAATCATCGTTGATTCTTATGGCGGAATGGGCCGGCACGGCGGCGGATGCTTTAGCGGAAAAGACCCGACTAAGGTTGACAGGACCGCAAGTTATATGGCTCGTTATGTCGCAAAGAACATCGTTGCCGCAAATCTCGCTGATGTCTGTGAAATTCAGGTCTCTTATGCAATCGGCGTTGCAGAGCCTATTTCGGTGCGTATTGATACAAAGGGAACAGGAAAGGTCAGCGAAGCAAAACTTGCAAAAGCCGTCCGAAAGGTCTTCCCGCTGACTCCGAAGGGTATGATAAATCATTTGAAATTGCGCCGTCCGATTTTCGCTGAAACGTCCTATCACGGCCATTTCGGAAGAAATCTGCCGAACTTCACTTGGGAAAAAACTGATATGACCGCCAAACTGCGTAAGGCCTTGGGTCTGAAAAAATAAATATTTAGCCCCCTGATTCATCAGGGGGTTCGTAAACGAAAGGATAATTATGTCCACTGAATTTATTGGTGATGATTTTATTCTTCAGACCGAAACGGCAAAATATCTCTATCATCAGCACGCCGAGAAAATGCCGATTTATGACTATCATTGTCATTTGTCTGTTAAAGAGATTGCCGAGGATATTCGTTTTGAAAATATGACACAAATCTGGCTCTACGGCGACCATTACAAATGGCGGGCGATGAGGACCAACGGCGTTGAAGAAGGCTATTGCACCGGCGACGCCAGCGACTGGGAAAAATTCCAGAAATGGGCAGAAACCGTGCCGTTCTGCATTCGCAATCCGCTTTATCACTGGACGGCTATGGAGCTTAAAAGGCCTTTCGGCATTAAGGATAAATTACTCTCCCCCGAAACGGCAAAGGAAATTTACGATAGATGCAATGAGCTTTTAAAATCGCCCAAATTCAGCGCCCGCGGCATAATGCGCCAGATGAATGTTAAGCTCGTCTGCACGACCGACGACCCTATTGACGATTTAAAATATCACAGGAAAATCGCTGTCGATGGCTTCGAGGTCCGAGTTTATCCCGCCTGGCGTCCCGATAAGGGAATGGCTGCCGAGAATATCGCCGCGCTAAACGATTGGATAAACAAACTTCAGCAGGTTGCCGATATGGAAATAAAAAATTTCGATACCTACATTTCCGCGATAAGAAAACGCCACGATTATTTCCACGCCAATAATTGCCGCCTCAGCGACCACGGCCTTGAAACCGCCTGTGCGGCCGATTACACCGCCTCCGAAATTGAAAAAATATTTTCCAAAATACAAAAAGGCAAAGTTCTTGACCTTGAAGAAGTGCTGAAATTCAAATCTGCTATGATGCACGAATTTGGCCTGATGGACGCCGAAAAAGGCTGGGTCCAGCAGCTTCATATAGGTCCGATTCGCGACAACAATACTCGAATGTTCAAGACTCTTGGCCCCAATACCGGCTTTGATTCCATCGGCGATTTTGAAATCGCCAAGCCCTTGGCCAAATTTCTCGACAGGCTCGATATGAAAAACAAGCTGCCCAAAACGGTTCTTTACAATATCAATCCTTGTGACAATGAATTATTAGCTACGATGATTGGCAATTTCCAGGACGGCTCGGGGGGCCCCGGCAAGATGCAGTTCGGCTCAAGCTGGTGGTTCCTCGACCAGAAGGACGGAATGGAAAGGCAGTTAAATGCGCTCTCGACGATGGGCTTACTAAGCAGGTTTGTCGGAATGCTCACGGATTCTCGAAGTTTCCTTTCTTATCCGCGTCACGAATATTTCCGCAGGATTTTATGCAATCTGCTTGGCAATGACGTCGAGGCGGGATTGATTCCAAAGGATTTAAAACTGCTCGGCCAAATGGTTGAGAATATCTGTTATAACAACGCCAAAAATTACTTCGGTATGTCAATTGATTAACCCCCGGACCGGAGTTTACCCCGTGAGATGTCTTTGACTATCTCATCGGGGCCGGGGGTTCTCAGACACACTTTGCGGGTCTGATTTAATTGAAAGATTTTTTATGGACATTAAAATTCAATTAAGCGAAAAAGACATTCCCAAACAATGGTATAATCTCGCTGCCGATTTGCCCAATCCGCTTCAGCCTCCGCTCGGCCCCGATGGCAAACCTATTACTCCTGATATGCTCGCTCCCGTTTTCCCGATGAACATTATCGAGCAGGAAGTCAGCACGCAAAGGTGGATTGATATTCCGCAGGATGTGCTGGACATTTTATATCGCTGGCGGCCCGCTCCGCTCCGCAGGGCGGTTTACCTCGAAAAGTATCTCAAAACTCCCGCTAAAATCTTCTATAAAGATGAATCCGTCAGCCCTGCCGGCAGTCACAAACCAAATACCTCTGTCGCGCAGGCCTATTACAATAAGGTCTTCGGCATAAAAAGAATCACGACTGAAACAGGAGCGGGGCAGTGGGGTTCGGCCCTTGCCTTTGCCTGCAGACTGCTCGGCCTTGAATGTAAGGTTTATATGGTTCGCATAAGTTTCGACCAGAAACCGTATCGCAAATTGATGATGCAGGTCTGGGGTGCAAACTGCGTCGCAAGCCCGAGTAGCGAGACGGAATTTGGAAAAAGGATGTTAAAGGAAATGCCTTCAACCCCTGGATCTTTGGGAATAGCGATTTCCGAAGCGATTGAAGACGCTGTCCACGACAAAACCGGAAAAACGCGTTACTCCCTCGGCAGCGTTTTAAATCACGTTATGCTCCATCAGACCATCATCGGTCTTGAGGCGAAAAAACAGCTTCAAATGGTTGGCATTAAAAAGCCTGACGTTGTTATCGCCTGTGCCGGCGGCGGAAGCAATTTCGCTGGGTTAGCTTTTCCGTTCGTCGCAGACAAAATCAACGGAGAAAAAATTGACATTATCCCAGTCGAGCCGAAGGCCTGTCCGACGATGACTCGCGGCGAATTTGCTTACGACCACGGCGACACTGCCTGTATGACTCCGCTTTTGGCGATGCACACTCTCGGCCACGCCTTTGTTCCTGAGCCAATCCACGCCGGCGGCCTCCGTTATCACGGTATGGCTCCGCTGGTCTGCCAGGCTATTGTCGAAGGTCTGGTTACGCCAAGGGCTTATCATCAGTTAAAATGTTACGAATCAGCTATGCTTTGGGCCAATACCGAAGGCTTTATTTGTGCTCCGGAAACCAGTCACGCGATTGCCGCCGTTATTGATGAAGCAGTTAAGGCAAGGGAAGAAGGAAAAGAAAAGGTTATATTATTTAATTATTCCGGCCACGGCCTTATGGATTTGTCCGGCTATGATGCTTATTTAAGCGGCAGATTGAAGGATTATGAATTGCCGCAGTCGGAGTTGGAAAAATCGACTGCTGTTTTGAAGGATTTGCCCAAACCTGCCGTCAAAAAAACCGGCAAATGGTGAAATATATTAAATTTTAAATTAAACTTAGTGTCTTAGTGTCTTGGTGGCTAAAGTTCAGCGCCGCATATTCCCCGAACAATTCTTTCGCTGCTTTATCATACGCTTTAGCTGCATCTTCTTGGCATTTGAATCTTCCTAAATATTTATATGTTCCATTGCAGGATATAACAGCTTCATAATAATTATTTTTTCGATGGGTAACACCTTTATATATAGAGCTAGAGTTTTTCTTCCTCCTTCTGTTAGATGCATTTTGAGCAGGTGTCGCGAGACGTAAATTAGCCTTAGTATTGTCCAAGCCATCGCCGTTTTTGTGGTCAACAATTATTCCTCTGGGAGCGTTCATAATCTCCCTGTGCATATACACAATTAATCTATCCTTCAGGTAACCGGCATAATATATATTATTTCCTCCGTGCACAAGCAGCCAGGTATGCTGAATCAATTTTTGATAGTCCTGAGGATCAACTTTTGCATAGACAGGTTTTGCCTTAGGATTTGATTGAATTAATTTGATTAACCTAAATTGATAACCGTGGCGTTTTTTTCGATACCTCAGCAAAAAATAAATAATGATACTTTCAATGATTGTCGGGATTGGAATTGGTAAGTAAAGTTTTGTCATAATAAACCTCTCTGCTTTTAGCAAATTCTATAAATTTTCAATCTTAAATATTCAATTTTCAATATATATATGTCCCTCCGTATTACCTGAAAACTTGCGCGTTTTGGTCGAATTTCGACCAAAATTCGACCAACGCGATTTTGTAAGTCTTTGCGGGATAAGGAGAAAAATTTTATTATTTTTTTCAGGCGCGCAAGTTTTTTCTTGCGCGCTTTCGACCAATATGCGATATTCACCCTCTGCTTTGACCTTGATTTTTTATTTAATCCCGCACCTATTTAATATTCAATTACGTCTATTATCCCTACGGTATAATGAATAGGTGCGAGATTGCTTTTAAAATGAAAAAAGATATAATACTGTGAAATATTGAGCCCCGATGAGATAAGTCTCGCCTGCGGGCGGACATCTCACCCCGATGAAGTAGTTGCGGCACTTCACAGGGCAGGCGGGGTAAAGACCGGCAACGGCAGAAAATTAAAAATCAAATATCGAAAGTAAAAATGACAGATTAAAATTTAAAATAGGTAAACGTTCCCTATTTTATTTCAAATGTGATGAGAGGTATTTTGATATATCGTTAAACTACAGGAGAACAAATTATGGATAATAATCAGCCGTCAAATGAGAAGCCTGCAAACGTAAAACCTTCAGATATTCCGCCCGTTTCTAATACAAAATTTGAAACATACATCAAAATTGTTGAGTTCGGTGCGATATTTATCGCTGTTGTTTATTTCTTTGGCTTTATTATCGTTAACACTTACCTGCTTAAATATGGGATTAAGACATTCTCGCTTATAAAATATGAATATGTTGCAGCAGGAGTGGCATTTCTTCTTTGTGTGGCCATTGTGGCAATCCCATCGTTCCTGATAATAAAATGGTTTTCTGATAATTTTAGTAAATTGACGGTATCATCGCTGAAAAAACAAGATGTCGTTTGGTTTTTGGGTCGAGTGATTATAATACTCTCATTGTCAGCACTTCCTTTTATACTCGTGTTCCATATGTTTTTCCCCGCAGAAAATCATGATTGGAAGGAATATTATTATTGGTATATAGGCATACTTGTATGCATCCTTGTAATTTTTACAATAGTGTGGATTAGGTTTACAAAGCCGGATTTGAGTGATAAAAGTATCAATAAATTTCGGATCAGTGCGGTGTTATTTTGTTTTGTTGCATTGTGCGTTGCGGTTTACATCTTTTGTGTATTTATCTCTTTTGACCCTCGGAGTTTCATATCATTTAGTTTAGCTATTTTTACTGCAACATATGTCTCTCATATTACCATAAAAATACGAAACTCAACCATAACACAAGAACGCATGAAAACATGGTTCGTAGCGTTTGGAGGATATTATGTCCCAGCTCTTGTCCTTATTGCCGCAGTTGGTTTCGGTCGTGGTGTATACGATAAAATGTCGTATGTAGGTGGAAGTAGGATGAAAAATGCTGTCATTTATATGAAAAATAAAGACGATGTGTTAAAAGGTCGTATTATTGAGCGTACGGATGCAACTCTATTTATTAAAGACCCCTGTGACAGTAATGGTGTAGTAGAAATATTCTTAGAGGATGTTGAAAAAATCTTATACGGCATAGACAATAATTCCATCAACCGGAGCGAGGTTAAAGCCATGCAACAAGCTGTCGATATTAACTCCTGTGAGGGTAATAGTGCAGTAGAGATATTCTTAAAGGCTAAAGATAATAATTCAATTAATCTTAGCGATATTAAAGCTGTCCAGCGGGGTACCAAAGAGGCAAATGATTTTAATGAATAAACCGAAATAACCGGGGAATTTTGCTTGTTTTTGATCTACTTTTTAGGGCTATTAAACTTTTTGCATTGATTGTTTAAAGTGAACGGCAAAGTTAAGACATTTTTCTGATTTGTTGTTTTGCTCTCCTTCAGTGAAATACCTGAAATGGTCTTTTCTTTCATTCTAATCGAAACATTTCTATTGAATTATATTGCCAAGAATCTTTTGGGACAGGTCGCAAATCAATTATCAATTTATAAATATCAACTGAAAGATGATTTACTCTTTTAATAAAATCCCTATTTAAATTATCCGGTGCAGGAGCAATGTCGTTCGGGTTTTTATTCCTATCCTCAAATACGTTAGAGTTTAAAGACCATTGTGAATATAAAAAATGTTCCATTTTATTTCTTACCCACCATACCCTTTTTATTAGACTTTTATTTGTCGAATAAAAACTATCTATTTTCGAAGCCTCGTTAGGGTAAGCCAATTTTAAATATTTGAAAATATTTTTTATATTTAAGGAAGTTCCTTTAATATTATCCTTTTTTATTAGCTCAATATCTTGAGAATTTAAATTACCGGAATGAAGTTCTAACAGCCGGCGCCCATGATTTTTTACAGCATCGTGATACGCCTTCACTATCGGTAGTAAAATGTGAGGTCTTTTCTCGTTCTCGTTTATTCCATTTGAATCCTGCCATGCTTCTTCAAGTAAATCAACTGGATAATTACTAAACGATCTCACTTCTATCTCATCTCCATTCCCATAACGGTAATATTCACAAGATGACGATTCTGCAAATGCGTATGAATTTTCACATACATTTAATTTATATTCTTTCTCGCAGACTGGGCAGGTATATCGGGATAGTCTCCCCCCATAAGGTAGATCTAATTCATTATTACATTTATTGCATAACAATGAAATTTCCCAATTACCATAATCTTTATCATCTTCACTTTTACCCATTATCAAGCTTCTTTAATCTATTATCTACTCCATTGCGGTTTATTTTTGCCCGGCTGAATTTTTATTAATATTTTTTTATTTCATGTCATAGAAGTTGCTACATCCTCAATAATTTTCATGTACTCGAGAAGATAATAATATCCACTGATTCGCCGACTTGGGAGCAATAGAAACTCTCCCGGTATAGGAGTCCTTAGTGGCAGTGTTGCATAGTGCGTTTTTACCACTTTTTTGAAGTCTTCCAATGATTCTTTGGACATGTGGGCTATATGGTTTCTAACCTTCTTCAGTTCTCTCAACTGTTCAAGGTACATTGTTATAGTTGCCTTTATAGGATATCCGTCTTTTAAATATGTCTCAGAGCGTTCCAAAAGAATATCAGGGCTGCTCCAGTCAAGAAAAGGCATTGATGATTGGACTAGTTCTTCGGCGTGTTGAATACTTTGTGGTCGCAAATGAGACTGAACGAGCTTTCTCTTGCTTGATGGTACGCCACAGCAGTAAAGTAGGAACACATTACGCAGGAACTGTTCATATGCTCTAAAGGCTGCAAAAAATACCGTCTCCGTCAATAAATACATTTGTGTTTTGGTAAACCTACGTGAACCTTTCTTTTTTGCCAAAGAGGAGGTAAACAACTCTTGATTTTGCTTATCGATGGCTCGCAAAACTCTGAGTTTCTGCTTGAAATAAGATAAACAACCAAGAGGCTTAGACTTCATAGCAAGCTTTGGCCCAGAGAAAATCGGATTTTTTTGCAGACAAATTCTGCTCTTTTAATACGCGACGCGGTGTCTGTTGTTCCTCGTCGAGACCGCATAATGAAGTTCTTGTAATCTTTTGGAGCATCTGGGTTATCAATATCTTCAGCAACTTTGTCATAAGTCGCACTTATATCATCAAGGCAGACCCGAAGTTTTCCTATTACCTTCTGAGAAAGCTTAGATCTGAATGATTTGTTAATTCCGTCAAGCCTATACAAACAGTGAGCTATCGACGTGAAGAGTGTGTAAAATAGATGGATACGCGACCAGTTTGTTCCTCGTATTTCCTCAGGCGAGTAGATTTCACCAATGTATGACATTGTAGTGTCAAATTTCTGCTTTGCTTTCTCAAGTGACCCTTGCTCGTCTTCGTATTTTCTGTAGAATTGCTCAAGGGACTTGTTTGTCTGAACACCACCAATAAGTGACATAAGCATATCACCAGCAAGTTCCGCTTCTGCCATTCGTGTCACTTTTTCTTTTGTAAGCACCTTAGCGCGAAGGAAATAGTCTACATACTTTAAACCTAGTTCATAGGCTGCTTGCTTAAAGTATCCTAAATACCCGGCATTCAATTTTTCCTGTTTATTAAGTACGACCGTATAGGAGTTTATTCTTGCGAATATGTCCAAAAGGTCTTGATATGTCATGTTGTAAAGAACGTCAACTCCAAGTTCGTACTGCAGAAAGTCTTTCTGCTGTTGTGATGACATTGTAGTATAGCGTTTTCCCGCCAATTTTTTGTTGTGTGCTTTGGAGATGGCAAAATCTTCATTTATGAATTCTAATACTGCGCGGAGTCTTTGCTGACCGTCTACTACTGTACGAATTGTTCGTGAACCATCAAGGTGTTGGCTGATTAATATCTTGGGAATTGGTCGTCCTCGGACAATAGAATCAATAAGATAAGACTTTGCCTTTTCAGACCAGACTTCACGTCGCTGGAAATCTGGGCTAAGTTCAAGAAGTTCATTTTTATGCCATTCAAAAAAGTCAGCAATACTATATGCCCTTGTGTCAAAATTCTTCATGATATTCGCCCCTTTTTGATAGTTAACAAATATGATCGTACCATTACTTTTATTCTCCGTTCATTTATTATTGGATAGATTATATGCAATAAACCCAGCCAATTCAAACAAATAATCTCTTCCTTTTCTGTAGAAAAGACGTAACCGAATAACGTTTGCCGTAACGAGCTGCGTACTTGTCTGTTCGTAGCCTTCTCGTCCTCCGTAGTCCCCCTGTTCTTGCTTTCGCCTGCCCCCGCGACTTCCATCGCAAGATGGAGCGGTGGGCAAGAAAGTATAGGGGGACGAAGGATGGACGGCGGAACCCTTTTATCCCGCGATAACCGATAACCATTCACTGATAACCGTTCACCAATAACCGATAACTGTAAACCAATAACTGTAAACTGTTAACTGATCTGATACCCAAACCGTTGCCGAAGCCCAAACTCAACCTTTTTCAGCCACTTGGCCATTCTTTACCAACCAAACTCAAACCATTGCCAAAACCCCAATCCTTTTCAGCCGCTCGGCCATTCTCTACTTTGATTCTCTACTTTTTTAATCTACTTGCAATAATTGTTATTTGGGTGTAAGTTAATAGAAAAGATGTTTTTGGGACGGACGAATATGGAGAGGTGGCCGAGTGGCTGAAGGCACCAGTTTGCTAAACTGTCCAGTGGGTAATAACCCGCTGCGCGAGTTCGAATCTCGCCCTCTCCGTTTTTTATGCTATGCCGTATTAGGGTTTTTACAGGCAACTCGTCATTTTTTTGCTTTTAACTAAAACGAGAATTGAACAGTCAAAAACAAAAAGAACAATTCCTAAGTTAAATAAAAAAATTCAATATTAAAGGATATAAAATGATTAAAATAAAAACTATTGCGGTTATGTGTATCTGGACTCCTTTTTGTCTCATCTCCATCGCTGAAAGCGAAACAGTCAAAGTTACTAACCGCCTAAATGAAAACAGAGAAAACGAAACTATCAGCGTCAGCCTGCAAACAGTATCCACCTTGTCCCGATTCTCAACAGCTCACAAACCCTCCGTCTTCAGCGAATTCTCAAATCAATTCATCCCCTGCCAGCTAATCGACAACAACGGAGATGGAAAAAATGAAGAACTTATCTTCCAGGCTAATTTCGAGCCAAACCAAACACAAATATTCCATATATCCGACAGCAACGAAAGCCAAGATGTAAATACCCCATTCCACACAAACGCAATGTTCGTGCCACAAAGAAAAGATGACTTCGCGTGGGAAAATGACAAAATCGCATTCAGAATGTATGGGCAGGAACTCCAAAAAACAGAACTGACCAGCAGCGGTATTGATGTCTGGGTAAAAAAAGTCAAATACCCGATTATGCTGAATTTATACACAAAAGGACACGATTATCTTCATTCGGATAACCCTGAAGGAGTAGATTTCTATAATATCGGGCCGACATTAGGCTGCGGCGGATTGGGCGTTTGGTCCGATGGCAAATTATACCGGTCAGAAAACTACTACCAGTGGAAAATAATCGCAAACGGGCCAATAAGGTCTATCTTCGAACTTACTTATAAGCCATGGCAGATGGGGAATAAAAAAGTCGGCGAGACTAAAAGAATCAGCCTTGACCTTGGCTCAAATCTTAATCATATCGAAAGCCGGTTTGACGCGGATGTAAACGATGTAATATTTGCGGTTGGAATTGTAAAATGCGAAAGAGGCGGGCAGCCTTACTACGCAAGAGATAAAAGTCAATTAATTTACTGGCAAAATCCGGATGCTAACTTCGGCATAATCGGCTGTGCGGTAATACTGCCGAATGGAGCCGCGAGAAATGAATCGGTCGATGAAGAGAAAAACTATTTACTTTTGGCGAAAACGAACGGTAAAAATTCGATAAGTTATTATGCCGGGGCTTGCTGGAATAAATTTTCAGAGTTCGAGTCAGAAGAAAAATGGCTAAAGTTTATTGCGAAGAAGGCGTGATTGATAGAGACGCCGATGAAGGTGGAAGTGGAGTAGCCACCAAGACACCAAGGCACGAAGATAATTTAAAATTTAATATTTAAGATTTAATATTTAAGATTTAAAACTTTTTGACGTAGCCACGAAGACACTAAGGCACGAAGATTTATTTAATATTTGATATTTAAAATTTAAAAATTTTTAACGAACCCGCCGGCATCCCTAAGGGATAAAGGCCGACGGGCTAAATAACGGCGAGGAATTTCGGTTGAGTTTGGGGAGAAAAGAATTGGGGTATAGGGTTTAGGGTTTAGATGTAAAATAAGTTTTGACAAAGAGATGAAAATGGTAGAGAATAAGCATACGTAAAACAGTTGCGGTTGCGCGACTCGTCACGTATTACGTTATACGGTAACGTTCACGTCCGCCGGGGGCGGATAAATATTGGCGGGGCTAACCACAAAAAGAAAAACGACCCCCGCAGTTTCTTTGCAGAAACTAAGCGCGGGGGCTAACCACGAAGTTTTAGCTCCTATAATAATTTTAAAAGATAATTCCACCTTTAGCGTCCAAAATTGTTCAAGACCTATAATTACCATTAAGCAGGTTTTTTTATGCAAATAAAGCCTATTTAAGGGGCAATTGTAATGTTTAATGGTAAAGCAGATAAAGGTTTATGTCGAAACATATCCTGATTGCAGAAAAAGACGGAATGCAATTCCCATAGTCTCTTGTGTAGGGGGATTGGGGGTAATTAAGAAAGAAATTTTAAGGAGATAAAAATGAAAGCTAAGAAAACAGTTGTCAGAGCCGGCTTCACATTGGTCGAGCTTGCGGTGGTCATCGTGATCATCGGCGTGCTGGCTGCTTTCGCAGTGCCGAAGTTCAGCGCTTCGGTAGAACGGTCGAAAGCTGCTGAAGCCTTCAACTACCTGTCAGCCATAGAGGCTGCCCAGGAGCGTTTCCATGCCAGACAAGGCACCTATGCTAGCAACCTTGCAGACCTCGATGTTCAATTTGCCCAACCGAAGTATTTCGATGTTGGCGAAGTTGCAGGCGACGATCTTGAGACTGGCTGGAGTTTGACTCTTACGCGCAAGGGTGCTTCAGGCGGTTACGGTCTGTACACGGTAGTCTTCACGCAGGACGGCTTCGATACAGCAAACAGCACGATTGCTACTGATGAGAAATGTGTTGCTATCAACCCGATGCAGACCTAAGAGCGGCTGTGAAGTAGTATGTTAAACAGGAAAGTATTTTAGGAGTAAAAAATGAAAAAGATGATTACAAAAGGTGGATTTACACTGGTCGAGCTTGCAGTGGTTATAGTAATCATCGGTGTGCTGGCAGCTTTCGCAGTGCCGAAGTTCAGCGCTTCGGTAGAACGGTCGAAAGCTGCTGAAGCCTTCAACTACCTGTCAGCCATAGAGGCTGCCCAGGAGCGTTACCATGCCAAGCAAGGCACGTATGCTAACCAACTTGCCGCCCTTGATATTCAGTTTTCCGAGCCAAAGTATTTCACTGTTGGCGAAGTTCAGGGGGATAGTCTCGAGACAGGATGGAGACTGACTCTTACACGCAAGGGTGCTTCAGGCGGTTACGGCGAATACACGGTAACGTTCACGCAGGACGGCTTCGATACTGAAAACAGCACGATTGCTACTGATGAGAAATGTGTTGCTATCAACCCGATGCAGACGTAAGAAAGTGGTCTGTTGTTAACAACAGAAGCTCGATTAAAGTAAAAAGAGAAGGACGGCAAACTTTTAAAAAGTTGCCGTCCTTTTTTATTGGCAAGAGAGAAAGGGAATAAACGAACCCCGTCATCAAATCCGCCTTTGCGGCGGATTTAAGATGACGTGGCTAACCACGAGTGAAAACCTCAATAAAAGTAGAGACAAAATATCCCATATTGGTCGAAAGCGCGCAAGAAAAAACTTGCGCGCTTCAAAAAAAATAAAAAATTTTTCTCCTTATCCCACAAGAAGTTACAAAATCAAGGTGATAAATTTTAGGCCAAATTTTTAATAAAACGCGCAAGTTTTCAGGTAATACGGAGGGACATATATATTTAAAATTGAATATTTAAGATTGAAAATTACTTAATTTGGAAAATGAGGGAATGGAAATGAAGACGAAAGAAGATTATTTAATAAGAAAAGTGGCAGGGCGCGAGGTCAAACTCGATGCGGACATTTTCCATCATCCGAAAATCCAAAACTCAACCCTTGTTCTTTCAAAGACAGGGCAAGTAATCGTCCGTAATAAAAGAACCAGAAAAACCACTTCCCTTGCCCGAATAGTTCTTAAAGCAAGAAAAGGACAAATAGTGGACCATAAAAACAGAGACTAGCGTGATAACCGAAGATGCAACCTGCGAATCGTCAACCATCGGCAAAATATGCTTAACCGCATATTAAAAAATTCAACAGGCTTCATCGGCGTAAGTGTAATTAAAAAAACAAATAATAAAAAATACTGCGCAGCATATTCTGCGGAAAGCAAAAGAGTATATTTCTACAGTCCGTTTACGCCAAACGGGTTAATCCTTGCAGCAATGGCAAGAGATAAATTCGTCATCGAAAATAAAGACGAAGAATATGCGCCTCTGAATTTTCCAATATTCAAACAAGAACCTTTCAAAACTTTTCTGCTGAAGAGCGATTTATATGAGATGAAGACATGTTTTTGCTAAAAATCGTTAATTGATAACTATCAATCAACGTGAGGGAGAGCGGCAGAATTTAAAAATTAAAATTGAAGATTGAAAATTTGCAGAATTGAGCAAAAGAGCACATGTCATCAGTGCACAAATTATTGGTTATCCGTTATCAGATAAGCAGGACCTATAAAAATTTTTTTAAAAAATCAGCGTCCTTTTTGCGAAAAATTATATACATCGTCTAAAAAAAATCGGTGCAAACAAGTTTATTTTTTCGGACTAAAACAATCGTTTATTGACGCAAATAGACATTTTAAGGTCTTATAAGAATTTAATTTAAGGGTAAGCAGTCCTTTTTTTTGAGGTTATAAGTATCATGTTAAGTCATTTTTTTAATGTGTCGAATTTATCCGTAACAGTCCATACTGACAATAGCTTATGTCAGTATGCCTATGTGGTGAAATATTGACTATTCGGAGATAGAAATTGGATAGAACGGTTGTCAAAGCCGGCTTCACTCTCGTGGAGCTTGCGGTGGTCATCGTGATCATCGGCGCGCTGGCGGCTTTCGCTATGCCGAGATTCCGCGCCCAGAACGGTTTCAATTCAACAAACAGCACAATAGCCAACGAAGAACATATTGCTATCAACCCGATGCAAACAGAGTCAGGAGGAGGAAGATGAATATTCTGACAAAACTGTGTTTTGGACGAGCTATCGGAGTGTACTTCTGCGGTGAACGTGTATGTATCACCGATACGGGTATTACCATTAAAGGCCTGACAATACTGAACCAGCAGTCATTTGAGACGGCTGGCAGCTCTTTGACGAACATTCTTCAGGAGTATATAAAAAATCATGGAGGGAAAAATGCTTCCATATGTCTCGGCCTAAAACCAGAACAGATGTTTTTCATAACCTCACGAGCAGAGAATGAACAGGAAGAACAGATTCGCGATAAACTTCTCGACCATGCGGGATTTCATAGCGCCGAGGAACGAAACACAGTCGTCGCCGACTATCTCAGAATAAACAAAACAAAATCATCATCGGGCCCTCTGTGCAGCATCGGCGTATGTAAAAAACAGCTTGCATCCGAACTCCATACCGCAATTAACGAGGCAGGTTTTACGGATTTCCTTTTGAAGCCAACACCGTGGTCTATGGCGGTATATTCCTCGTCAAAACTGCCAAAGAAATGCAAAAGCTGGAAAGTTTTTGTGCAGGTATTTCTTAATGAAACAGGCGGACTTGCGGTGCTGATGCTCGAAAAACACCCTGTGTGCTGGAAAAGGTTCACCTCGACACCTGAGTCTGTGGACAAGATAATTTCGGCCATTAGGAGTATATTTCTGCAAAGTACCGTAACGCTGTCTCATCCGATGGTTGATGGAATAATTCTCTGGGGTGCGAATGCGGAACAACTTAGCGAAAAACTTTATAACAGCCTTGGCATTGAGATTGTAATTGCCGATGGGCCCGGTTTTACCGATTCGTTTTGCAGCCACAGTTTGGCGATGTCGGCGAAGGCCAAAGACGTGGCTCAGTTCGACATGTTTCACGAATTGCGAGCCAAACCGAGCATTATGCAAATATTCCCGTGGAAAAACGCGGCGGCTGTGGCGGTTATGGCACTGGTTATGGGATTTATAATGTGGCAAAAGGCATCAGAGCTTACCAAAGCATACGAGACTATTAAAAAACAAAATTCAGCTTATGTATGGGCTCAAAAGAAGAATACACAAGAAATTGTCAAAGCCAGGAAAGCTCTAATGGATGAAACAGAAGCGATAGGGAAATTCATTACAACGCGGATAATCTGGAGCGATTATTTGCGTGATTTGCCGACCCGACTTCCTTCCAATGTGGGTCTTTCCAATCTGTGGGCGTTGTGCGAATACCATGAAGCGGGTGCGAAAGAAACAGGAAAAACGAAAGAAAGCAAATCCCTGGCAATGAGGGGAATAACATTGTTTGAAAAAGGCAAGGCGGCGCCGCAGCAAATAGAGACATTCATGGAATCACTCAGAAAAGTTGACCTGCTGCAGAGAGATTTTCCCAAGGTTCAATTAGCTGAAGTAAGGTGGCGACGAGAGGGCATCAGCGAAATAGCGATGTTCACGGTGCAGGCTTTACCGAAGAAGGCTGACAAGGGCAGCGGCGGCGAGAAAGGCGCAAAAGGCGAAGCCGCGAAAGGTTCTGCAGGATAGAGATTATGGAACTGGTGGATAAACAAAAAATGATGCGGTATAAAGCGCTTTTTGAAAAGCATATGAGCGACCCGATAAAACTGCGTCTTACCACAATGGCTATTTTGTTTATTGTGTTTTTTGGCGCCATATATTGGCCTTTATCCAAGAAAATCGATGAAAACAGGAGACGCCTTGCGGCGGAAAAAGAACGCAATGGTTATATTGTTGATTATGAGAAACTCGACAAGCAGGCAGGGATTTTTCATTCTCTTATAAGCGAAAATCTAGATACTAATGAATGGGTGAAGTATCTACTTGACGGACTTAGACAATACAAGGTCAAACTGAAAACGATGGAATCAAGGCAGCCTCGCAAAGTCGGTCCATATCGGGCGGTATCCTTTTCGATGGAAATAGAAGGGACATATCCTGAACTTAAAAATTACATCGAATGGATGGAAAGCTCACAGCGGCTGATTCGCATCGATATGCTGCAATTTGAGAAAAGGTCGGATAATATTTTAATGAAAATGCTTGTTCTTGCAGTGGTGCCGCAAAAATAATGATGAAAATACTAAATAAATTCGCTGTGTTTATCGTTATGGGAATCATAGGTTATCTTGCATATTCTTCGCTGAATGGCGCCGCGGCAAAGCCTGCCGGTGAGAGCAAGGAACTGCCGGTTGTAACGGAAAAAATGCTTGAACCTGTATTTCTTGATGCGAAAGACGGCGCAAGCCCGGCCGGCAGAGACCCGTTTGAAGTGTCGGGGTTCGGTTATGCGGATATTTCAAATGAAGCGGACGGGAACGAAAATGGAGGCGGTATTATTGATGGAAATAATGTTCATTTTCCGCAGAAGCTGATGGGAATACTCGAAGGCGACGATGGACAGCAGCTGGCTTTAATCGGCGGCGAAGTCTATGACGTCGGTTCATTTGTCAAACAGCCGGATTCGAATGCCGTATGGGAGGTTTCTTCCATAGAAAATGAAACGGTAATCCTGACCTGTAAGGGATTGCGGGCGGTTCTTAGTATTTTGGATTCGCCGGCGGATAACAAAGATGTTAAACAAAAAATGTCTAAAATCGCAACAGAAAAGGAATTGAAATAATGGGCAAAACTCTAACATCAGACCAGCCGCTTTTGATACAGCTGCTTATGAAACGAGGCCTTCTTAATGAAGAAGAACTTAAGATTTTTCAAGAGACCTTGAAAAAGTCCGGCGGTTCAGTGGAAGACGCTTTGCTTACTTCGAATGTAGTTACGGAGGCTGATATAGCGACAACCTATGGCGAAGAGCTTGGAATACCTATGGCGGACACAAACAGTCCTCTCGGCGGGGACAAGGAACTGGCCGAAATGATTGGCGAACCGGTTTGCCGTGAGAATAATTTTGTGCCGCTTGGCAAGGACGGGGAAAATATAAAAGTAGCACTTGCAAATCCGACAAATCTGGCATTGTTCGAGAGAATTCAACTGTCCACAGGTCTTGTTGTTCAGCCTGTTATGGCGACTTCTATGATGATTAGCGATACTCTCGGTGAAATGTTCGGCACGCGCGATATTGTAAAGGAAATCGCTTCGGAAGCGAAAACACAGGGCGCCGAGCAGCCGAAAGGTAAAGATGAAGAGGTTGAAGAAATCGTTGACCTTGACCATCCGCTGGCGAAAGGGCGCGACAGCCAGGTGATTCGTTTAGTCAACCACATTCTTTCTTCGTCAATTGAAAACGGAGCCAGCGATATTCATATTGAACCATTCGAGAAAAGCGTAAAGGTCCGTTTCAGAATCGATGGCGAATTAAATGAAATTTCTCCTCCGCCAAGACCAATGTATGTTCCGATGATAAGCAGATTGAAAATTCTGGCCAAGATGGACATTGCTGAAAGGCGTGTTCCGCAGGATGGAGCTATAGCGCTGAAGATAGGAGAAAAAAGAGTGGATTTGCGCGTCAGCACAGTGCCAACGGTTTTCGGCGAAAAAATGGTTATGCGTATTTTGTCCAAAGGCGTTATACCGACGGACCTGACCAAACTGGGCTTTTCACAGAAACAAGCAGACGATTTCAAAACGGCGGCGGAAAGTCCACATGGCTTGCTTCTTGTTACCGGCCCGACAGGCAGCGGAAAATCGACGACACTATACAGCGTGCTTAATATGATTAACACGCCGGATGTCAATATAATGACTGTCGAAGACCCTGTTGAATATAAATTCGAAGGAATGAACCAGGTTCACGTCAGAAGCCAGGTAGGTCTTACATTTGCGGCGGCACTGAGAGCATTTTTGCGGCAGGACCCGGACATAATAATGGTCGGTGAGGTTCGTGACCAGGAAACGGCGCAGATTTGTTTAAGGGCTGCATTAACAGGACATATGGTGCTTTCGACTCTGCATACAAATGACGCACTTGCTGCTGTAAACCGTCTTGTGGATATGGGAGCTGAAAGATTTTTGCTTGCATCTGCGCTTCGTGTTGTCGAGGCACAAAGACTTGTCCGAAGGCTTTGCGCACGATGCAAAGAAAAATATCAGATGGATAAAGAGACGGCCAGGAAATGGCATCTTGACCCCGACAAGGAATATTACCGTCCGAAAGGCTGTGAAGACTGCAGAGGCGGGGGATACAGCGGACGAGTAGGTCTTTTTGAAGTTATAGGAATAACGCCAAAAATCAGGGATATGATAAGCGAAGGCAGCCCGCTGAATGAATTGCAAGCGCAAGCCCGTCGAGAAAAATATATGCTTATTTTAGATGCCGGTATGCAGAAAGTTCAGGAAGGACTTACCAGTCTTGAAGAGGTCCTGAGCACCTGCTCTGAAGAATCAGATGATAATGGCGATGACAGGAAAAAAGATGAACAAGATGACAAATTGCTCGAAAAAACCGTCGGTGACGGAAAAGATATAGATGTTCAAGATGATAAAGTTCTTGAAAAAACTATAGCCTCGGCTGAGGTTGTAAAATAAAGAAATGAAATATAAGGCGATTTAAACAAATGGCTGAAAGAATAGGAAATACCGAACTTAGCTTTGTGCAGAAGCACATCAGGATATCCACGAAACAGCACGCCGGCATCAAACAGGATGATAAGCTGCAGTTTTTCCATCATCTTACGACGCTGTTTGCAGCCGGAACTCCACTGCTTGAGTCTCTGCAGATAGCAACGCGTCAAACGCAGAGCCAAAAGATGCAGAAGGTTATCGGCACAATCGCGGAAAAAGTTGCAGCCGGGACATCACTGAATCAGGCTGCTAACGAGTTCCCCAAAGTATTCGAGCGGCAATGGGTTGAAGTTATCAAAACAGGAGAACTAAGCGGACAGCTCACCCAGGTTTTAAACTCGCTTACAACATATATTGAAGCAAGCAAGGAAATGAAAAGCAAGGTAATCTCTGCTATGGTATATCCGTGCATTATGTGTGTTGTGGCGGTTCTGGCAATTGTAATAATGCTGTGGAAAGTAGTCCCCGTGTTTTCTGCATTCTTTGCCGATGCCGGTTCGAAACTGCCGGGCATTACTCAGGCAGTTGTGAATGTATCAGAGTTCCTTCAGAAAAGAGGCCTTGTGCTGTTTGCGGGCATTGGCGTTTTCATATTTGCACTTCGAGCATATTTGAAGACCGACAAAGGCAAACATATCCTGGACCAGCTTATGTTAACTATACCGATGATAGGCGAATGCATCGTGTATGTAAATATGGAAAAATTCGCAACCAATATGGTGCTTTTCCTTAATAGCGGTCTACCGCTAATGGAAACGATAAGCTCTCTGCAGGGAGTATTTCATAACAATACGGTTTACAGGGAAGCAATGTATAGAATTCAGCAGAGGGTGGCCAGCGGCAACGGCTTGGCACCGGCAATAGAAGAATCAAAGCTGTTCACATCAATGGTAATCTCGATGGTCAAAGTCGGCGAAGAATCAGGCGAACTGGCAAAAGTGCTTGACCAGGTGGCGATGTATTATCGAACCAAAGTAAAAGACATCGCAGAGCGTATAACCGGCATGATTGAGCCAATCGTAATTCTCGGTATGGGCGTCAGCGTTGCCGTAATATTGACGTCAATATATCTGCCAATGTTCCAAATGGCGGGAGGCATTCATTAAAATGGAACCAATGCAGGAAAATCAGAGATTAGTTTTTATAAGCCGACGCGAATATGAACGTGTGCCTTTTGTGAAAAGGCTTACAGTAAGGGACGTTGAAAGCGGCGGAAAATATGAAGCCAACGGCATAGATATAAGCGTAAAAGGTATCGGATTTTATTCGAAAAAATTCTTTTCGAAAGACACCAGGGTAGCCATACAGGTCTGGCTTGACGAAGATACGCAAAAAGACCCTGTATGGATTAACGCTACCGTCAAGTGGTCAAAACTTGAACAGGATGGGGCTGTAATGGGCGCTCAGTTCGATACCCTTGTAAAACCAACAGAGCATCCAAAGCTGTATGAAATGATTTATAAGGTAATGCGGGTAATAACATTAGGTTCGACACTTTTATAAAAAAAATTAACAGATGATAAAAATGGGACGAAAACACAGAATTGCAGCAATAGCCGGGCTGCTGATTTTAGGCCTGATTGTTTTGGTTTGGGCCAAGAGACCTACTCCATCAATTACAGCGGCTTCCGTCAATAAAAAATCTGTTAAAACTAATAAAACAGAAAATAAAAAAGGTAACATAACAGACAACAATCAGGTTTCAGACAGCAATGCCGTCAAAGGCAAATCTAAAAAAGCAAAGGGTAAAAAATCGACAGACAGGAAGACTAAAATCGAAGATGACAATCAGGTATCGGACAGCAACTGGATAATGGAACTGGCTAAAGGAATTGCACCATCTGTTCTGGCTGATGTAAATGATAATAAAAATAACATATCAACGGATAGTAATGATGTCTTGGATGCCAATAAGCCTGCCGACAATAATTTACCTGACGCCAATAATATAAAGAAAAAAGAGGACAAGCCGCCGACGGAGGCGGTTTTGCCGTTGCCTACCCCCAAATTTGCTGAACTGTCAGCAAATTTGAGCAATACCCGAACCGGAGTTCAATCGCTTGTGTTTGTAAGGAATATGCCGATAATAGACGCACTTCAGCTTTTGGCGGTTCGATATGGCAAAAATATTATTCCTACATCGAGTGTAACCGGCTCTCTCAATTTCAACAGGCTCAATAACGTAAATTTCGAAGAGGCGATGAGTGCGATTCTGGGTAACGATTACAGGTATCAGCAGCAGGGGAATCTGGTAAAAGTATATTCGGTAAAGGAATATCAGAATAACGAAATGATTTGCAGAGTATTTACCCTGTATTACATTTCCGCAGCCGAGGCGAAAAAGATGATTGTTCCTGTGTTGAGTCCCGACGGCAAAATTGAAGTTACAGCCGCGGCCCAGACCGGCGTGCCGGTCGAAGAAACTGTCAGCGCGCCGTCAGGTGCGGGAGATGCCGTAGCCATAAATGATATGGTTGTAGTGTATGATTATCCGGACCGAATAGAACGGGCCGAACAGATTATAGCCGCTATAGATGTCAGACCAAAGCAGGTTCTTATCGAGGCGACAATAATGACGGCAACCCTTACTAATGGAATGCAGCTTGGCGTTGACTGGCAATATCTTGAAAAAACAGTTCTTAGCGGTCTTGTAACAACTCAATCCCGGCCAAACGGTTATATTAACGTTTCAGGCAGTTCGACGACAATGACAGGCACTACAGGTATTGACGGCGGCCTAACCGTAGGCACAACAATGGGCGGTGTGGCGGCATTTATCAAAGCTGTAGAATCAATTACCGATGTTACTATATTAGCCAATCCGAAAATACTGGCAGCAAATAAGCAGTTAGGACAGGTATATATTGGAACAAAGGTCGCCTATCAGTCGCAGACGACGCAAAGCAGCGGCAACGACAACACAACTGCGAAAGTGGAATTCCTCGATACAGGCACGAAATTATCCTTCAGGCCGTATATCGGAGACGATGGTTATATACGAATGGATATTCATCCCAAAGACAGTTCGGCCTCTCTCAGGACGATTTCCACAGGAGTTTCGGCTCCTGATGAAACATCAGCGGAAATAGTTACAAATATAGTAGTTAAAGACGGTGAAACGATAGTTATAGGCGGGCTTTTCAGGGATAAAATAAGCACGGTGAAAAAACAGGTGCCTTTGCTTGGCAGTATACCGGTTGTCGGCGTAGCCTTTAGCGACCATGCTGATGAAGCCATAAGAGAAGAGGTGATTGTTCTTCTGACGCCGCATATTATTGACGAGCCAAGCCAGGCAGATGGCGCTGAAAGAGCCGAGGACGTTGCTCGCAAGAAGATGGGAGCTGAAGATGAACTTCATCCAACCAACAGGATGAAGATGGCCTCCGAGTGTTATGAAAGAGCTGCGGTATTATACGTCGGCGGCAGAAAGACCGAAGCATTAAAGGAGCTCAAGAGCGCAATTGAATTATATCCAAATTATTTAGAAGCAATTGCGCTCGAAGAAAAGATTTTCAGTGAAATAGACCCGAAGAAAAAACCGGTCAGGAAAACAATTGATAAAGCCGAAAAGCCGGAATCGAACAAGTGGCGCAGAAAGTAGGGGGGCGTTAAATGCGGATGCCTGGGAAAAACAGTAGAGCCGGTTATACACTTTTTGAGGTGTGTGTGGCGATGATTATTATCTGTATTCTTGTCAGCATCTGCGCACCGATATACACAAAAGCTATTGAACAGGCCCGGTTAGACAGCGCTGCCGGCAATTTGAAAACTATATGGGCGGCACAAAGAGCATATTGGCTGAAAAACAAAACATTTGCCTCGAATCTGACATTGCTGGGGGATGAAAATTTAATAGGCACGTCTCTTGCCACGCAAAGCGAACCAAATGCGATGTATGTTTATGATATAGAAGATGCCGATGCCATCTCCTTTAGCGCATCTGCGGTAAGGAACGGGAGCAGAACCTGGACAGGCCAAATTCTAATTGATGAAAATGGTCGGCTTAGCGGCAGTATAAGCAAGGAAGGGTCTTCCATAACTCTCGAACCTCTGACATTGGAATAAAATGAAAAAATTACTCTCAAAATTTCGAGGCAGAAGAATTTCGGCAGAAGCTTTCAGCCTTGTTGAGCTGGAGGTAACATTAGTGATACTTGCGATAGGTCTGTTTGGTTTCGCCGGTTTGTTCAAAGTTTATTCGCAGCAGATAAGTTTTATAGAAAGATACAGCGAACCTAATATGTATGTGAATAATCCGGAAGAAGAAGCGATAGAATTCTGGCTTGTGTCTCAATCCAATCAATGGATGCGTCAGATTGGAGCGCCTGCAGCAATAAGCAAATCGGCAGGACAAACTGCCTGGACTCCGCCGGTGGACGGCAACGACATCGGACAATACACAGTTACAATGACTTCCACGCCTGTAAAGAATTTTGCCTTAAACAAAGCTGTTGTAAATATAAAAGTTGTGAAAAATTAAAAAGAATATAGATGAAAACAGATGAGAAAAATTTGCATTTATTTAGAATGACCAAAAGCGGGTTCACGCTTATGGAACTTCTTGTCGTATCTATACTTATGGTTGTAGTGATGATGATTACGGCCCAGTTTTGGAGATGGTTTTCGCCCGGCGTCGCTGATTTAATTGCCAGAGAGCGTCTTATGCGAGAATCACGTATAATGATGCAGAGCCTTGCTTATGATTTTGGTGCGGCAAGTGAAATTTCAGGCGGAGGCCAGCTTTTTATTGACGGCAATATACGATATTATCAAGAAGGCAATGGAGACCTTAATCTTTATCGCCAGGACATTTCAGGAGGAACGGATTTTGCCATTGCCGATTGCGTATCGGATTTTTCGGTTGAAGAAAATCCGTCCGGCTCGAATCTTTGGCAAATCACTGTGCAACTTGAGGCACGCGCTTATAAAAATAATCAGCCTTTCAGGAAAGAAATAGTTTTTCACTGGAGTCCGCCGGATTAGGAACAATATATGAAAAATTATTACAGGAATAAAGGCTTCGCACTGGCGGGTGCAATAATGTTTCTTCTGCTTGTGATGATTATGTGGATTGGAGTTACAAGACAGCTGGGGACGAATCTGGATATAGAAGAACATATTCAAAATCAAAAAGCATATTATGATGGCTGCGGAAAAGCAATTTCCTGGGGCCTGACGCTTTGCGAAACTGGTTATCCTTATACAGGAACCGCGTCAAAATCTTATTGGGTGCAGATAGACTCACAAAAGTATGTGATAGTATATGACAGAATACAACCTTATTTGGAAATTATTTCCCATTTTCCTTTTTTTCGAGTAGTGTATAATTATGAAGTAACCGCAAGGCCGTATGTTACCGGTTCTGACGACAGTATCCGGGCTGCGCCGAATAGTTTTGGCACTTAATCTTAATCAAGGCAATCATTAGCCGGTTTTCCAGCGGCCCGGCTGCTGCTTTGCTCTGGCAAGGTCAAATATATTCAGAATATTTTTGAAATATTCCATCTCAATTCCGACATTTTGGCTCTGCTCTGTCGGCGCAGGCGTCATCCATAACATTTTCGGCTCTTTTGCCTTTGCGTAAAGTTCAATTGTTCTCATCCGGTCGGATTTGTCGTTTTTCAGCCCATTTGTGAAAAGCACCGGGCAGGGACTTATCTGCGAAATGTCATTGTAAATTTTTTCCGCTCCCCAGTCAGTTCGGCCAATATCCATAGATATAGCCGTTCTCGTTATCTTTAATAGGGCATTTTCAAGCCATTTGGGAAGATAATCGCCTAAGCCGTCCGGCAGAGAAGCTTCATATCCGGATGCGTTGTCGATTACCGCAGCAGTCAGCCTGTAGTCCGCACCGGCGGCAGCGATAAGGGCGGCTGCGCCTTCGTTTATGCCGAGCCCAAAGACATACCTGCTCGATGCCGCATATCTGGTTTTAAGATAATCGATGGCGCAAATAATATCATTGGCTTCGTTGACTGCGAAACTGTATTTATGTCCGCTGCTGTTGCCGTTGCCGCGTGAATCGAACAGCAGGACGTTATAGCCGTTGTTGCTTAAAACGCCGGCGTAGCTAAGGAAGAAATTTTTTGACGGGCTTCTGCCGGGAGCGATTATTACCGCCGAATCCGATATGCCGGTTGCCGCGGGGATAAATAAGCCGTCAAGCTTTGTTCCATCGCTGCCATTAAAGCAAAACCGCTGATATTTCATATCCGCCAAATTTTGCGGGCTGCCGGCGCCTGCGAATTTTATCCAGTGAGTTGTAAAAACCGCAACTAAATACGGCACAACCACAAAAATCATAAAAGCTGTGCGGACTGCGCCTTTTATTGCGTTTTTAGCAAATGAGTTTTTTATTCTCAGGATAAATGAAAGCGCCTGATTAAGGGTTCTGTCAAGCAGCCCAATAATCGTATAAACCGACAGCAAAAAGTAAACCGCAATCGGCAATTCAGACCAGTTAATTTTTATGTGAGGTATGAATTGCGTAAAAGCGATTAAGTAACCTGCCGCCAAAAGTGTAATTAAAATCGTTAAAACCAGGTATGGCACAATATTTTTTTTGGTAATTTGGGGTTTGAAAATAATCAGCCAGGAGAGAACAAGCGGGACAGATAAAAAATGAACTAAATCCAAAATTGAGCCGGCGCCTATAAAATATATTCCTGCAGCGAGCCAGAAAACAAAAGACAAAACAAAAAGTGAAAAACGATGAACGACTTTTGTAAACAGCAAATTATACCTCAATAATTTTATTTCAAACCCTGATTTAGAACCCCAAGATATAGCGTCATTATACCAAAAATTGAAGCGATTTTGAAGAGAAAAGCCCGAAAACGCACATTAAAAAGCGAAAAAGACGGAAATTAAGCTTCAATTCACAAAATTATAGGGTGTAATTTGAAAAATTAAGGTTAAATCCTTATCTTTAGATGAGTACGCAATCAATAAATTACTTTTGGATATATCTGCGGCCTGTCTTGTAAAGTTCTATCCGGTTCTGGATTTCACTAATCAGGTTTTCCTGACCGCTGGCTTTTGCGATGTTGACGGCTTGTTGGGCCGTTGTTATTGCGTCGTTAAACCTGCCCGCAGCGGCATAGGCAGCAGCCAAAGTATCCAAAATATTGATGTCCTTATACCCTGTAAGTTCGCAGGCATGCTGAGCAAATTCTATAGCTTTGTTGGCATCCTGAACGGAATTGCCTGACGTAGTGGCCAACAGCCAAGCCAAATTGTTGAGAACGCCAGTGCTGTTAGGTTCTATCTCCACCGCCCTTGTCCAGTTCTGAATAGCCGGTCTATACTTACCCAGTTTATTATAAGCTATGCCAAGATTTACATACACTTCTGCAGAGTCCTGTTTATTTTTTAAAAGCTCGTTGAAGCACCAAATGGCCTCATTAAACTTTCCTTGTTTCAGAAAAACCGCCCCCAGATTGTCGCGGGCGTCGGCATACGTCGGATTTATCTTGACCGCATTGCTTAAGTGCAGGACAGCCTCCCTGTCACGACCCGCTTTAAACAGAACGTATCCATAATTGTTCTCCATTACCGCATTGTTTTTTGTTGTCTTCAGAGCATACTCAAACAGTGTTATACTATTTTGCCAATGCCTTACCTGCATTCGCGTGAGTATAACTAACGACAATAGTATGACTGCGGCTAATACCGCCGGGACTATTTTCCAGCGAGGCCGCTTGGCAACGAAATCTTTAACGGTCCAGGTGATGATGATAAGTAGGCCCAGAACCGGTATATACATATATCGATTGGCCATTGCCTGCGCACCAGACTGAACCAGTCCTATCATCGGGACCAGTGTTCCGACATACCATAGCCAGCCTACTGCAATATACCTTCTGCGTCGGCCGATATAAATGCTGAATACTGATAGCAGGATAAACAATAATGCACAGAACACCACGATGGTTTCCGAAAGGTTTGTATATGGATGTGGATATAACACAGCAAGTCGGCTTGGCCATACTGTTTTGCCGATATATCTGATATAAGAGAGGAATATATTGGCGATTCGTAAATCCAGAGACATTTTCTCTAATGGTGAGAGAGCTCCTCCAGATTGCTGCACAAAGAAAGTTACTATACTCAAAAATACCGACATTGCAAGCAAAGGAATTTTCTCGATTATCAGCCGTCGTATAGACACCTCCTGCCGGTTTTTTCCCTTTCGGACATTTTTGGTTTGTTGTCCAAATTTAATCCGGCCAAGAGGCCAGTAGTCCAACAGGAGCAGGGCAAGCGGAAGGGTAACGACAGTAGGTTTAGTCAGAATACAAAGACCGAAAACAAGTAGCAGCAATATATATCGTCCTGCTGACGATTTTCTGGTATAATGTATATAGGCGGCTGTTGCCAGCAGCCAAAACAAGCCGCTTAAAACGGTCTTCAATTCGGCTGCCCAGGCAACTGATTCTACCTGAAGGGGGTGCAGCGCGAAAACTGCGGCTACGAAGGCACTAGGCCAGATTGCCCCTGTCATATCTGTCAGAATCCAAAAAAGCAGCATCGTATTGGCGATGTGGAGCAGCAAATTGATGAAATGATGCCCAACAGGATTAAGTCCAAAAAGTTCATAGTCCAGCATATTCGTGATTGTGGTCAGGGGATGCCACATATGGGAATGTGGCTGCGTGAACGCTCGGCCAAGCGATTGGAATGTTATTGGGGCTTTTACATCAGGATTTTCAGTGATGTATTTCGTGTCGTCGTAGCTGACGAAATCATTATGCCGAACCGGCTCATAAGCAATAAACGTGGCTAAACAAATGCCAATGTATATTAAAGCCTTAACGCGTAATTCCATATCCGGCCTTGAGTTAAAAATGGGCAGGGGCGGAGTTGAACCGCCGACACACGGATTTTCAGTCCGTTGCTCTACCAGCTGAGCTACCTACCCTTATTAAAGAGCCTATCCATAAAGATTGCTTAATTTACAGCGAAAAAACGAGTATTGCAAGGAAATTAAGGAGAACCCAGAGCAGGTGAGAAAGAACGTCAAACGATTGCGTTTGCGAGGCTCGCCCGCCGCGACTCGACGTCGCGTCGAGGCGGGTTTCGTCCATCGTAATACGGTTGCGTATGAAACCGCTGTAGACAGATAAATTTATTCGAGGTAAAAGGCTGTTTTTGGCTTGTTTTGCCATTTTATGAATATTTTTGCATAAAAATTAAACTTATTTGTTGCATTTGCCGTATTCTGCGGTAAAATATTAGCTTAAGTGTAGGGAATATATTATTTCATCTCTCAATAGTACCTTCCCATCAAACATTGGCAGAGATATTAGTTTTTTTATAGGAGTTTAAAGTGAGTACAGGAACAGTAAAATGGTTTAATTCGGACAAAGGTTATGGTTTTATCACTCCCGATGACGGCAGCAGCGATTTATTCGTGCATCATTCGGAAGTAAAAACCACAGGTTACGCATCACTCAATGAAGGCCAAAAGGTCAATTTTGAGACCGGCCAGGGCAAAAAAGGCCCCTGCGCAAACAACGTAACGCCTGTCTAATTGGCAGCATAGTTTAAAACCTGAAAGGCCCGCTTAATGCGGGCCTTTTTATTGCGCACGGTAGCCACAAAGACACGAAGGCATGAAGTTTTTTATCGCTGATTACGCTGACCCGCCGGAGGCGGATAGACTGCGGGATTTATTGCATTTCGAGGGTAATGAGAGTGATGTCATCTAATTCTGATGTATCTTTTGATGATTTTGCGAGGATTTCAAATTCTGCGGTTAATTGCTTTGCAGGCATAGCTGCAATGTTTGTCCAGTCCTCGCTGAAATTCAGAGAACTTCCATTTTCCTTTGCGCCAAGGAATGGTTCACAGCCATCGGAATAAAGAATTAATTTGTCGCCGGGCTGGAGCTGGACCGAACCTTGTTCAAACAGGGCATCATCGAAAATGCCAAGCAGAGAACCTCTTGTCTGAAGCTGAATCGGCGGATTGTCCTTTTTTATCAGAATCGGATAAGGATGGCCTGCACGGCAGTAGTCGAGCGTAAGCGTATCGGTATTTAACAGGCAGTAGCAGCAGGTAGCGAACAGGCAGCCTCGCAGGTGCTGAGCGAACATTTTCTGATTTAAGCTGGTAACGACCTCAAGAGGCGTGAAGATTTTATATTCGTTGCCGATGGTTTGACGCATCTGGATGGCCTGTTTGAGAAACATAGTCAGCAGGGCAGCAGGCATCGAATGGCCAACGGCATCGGCTATATAAAAGCCTATATGTTTTTCATCTATTCTGGTTATATCGTAGATATCGCCTGAGACCCAGTCGGCGGGCATAAAGGCGACAGACCATTTGAGTTTGTCACTGTCCGGCAGGGTTTGCGGAAGGAAATCTCTCTGAACTGCGCCAGCCATTTTTAACTGGTTTTCAAGCTGCAGAGCGTGATTGTCTTTAGCTATGTCGCCGGAATTATAATTTTTGAGTTCAGCGGTGTGCTTTCGATAAACATTGCTTATTTTCAGGACAGGTATAATCTGACGTGCGGATATTTTTTCAATTACGTTGAGCATTCTAAGATGCTCTGGATTGATGTCGGTTGTGCTTGGGCAAAGTATGGTTGGGATGTTTGCACGGTCTAAAAGTTCGATAATTTCGAGCAGTTTTTTATGGTGGGACGCGGTTATTGATTCGGCGTCGATTACGGCGGTGCCGATTTTGTCGGGATTGAATTCCATTTCGAAAAATTTGTCAAAGTCAACGATTTGCCATTTGTATGCTGTTTCATTATCTATGATTTTACGGATTTCCGGACGGACAATTTCCCCGATGGATACCAGCAGGGCATCGATGAAGTCCGTTACGTTTTTCGTTGATTTTGTAAGAATTTCGGGCATTTTTTAAGTCACAGAGATATATAATTCTAACTGCTTTTTTGTTATAATCTTATGTCGGCGATTTTTACGTGCGACTTAGGCAGGCGGCTTTTTATTGACAATCTAAAGTGGATATTTTAAGATTTTATCGGTCTTTAGCTGATTATTTGGAGGTTTTACAATGTATTACGGTGTTTGTCACGCGGCATCTGGTTGTGGTGCGGAAGTGGCGCCATTAGTGGCAGTCCCAATTATGATTTTTTTCTTTATGGCACTGGGGTTGTTTTTTACAGCCATTTTTCTGTTTAAACTGTTTCTGTGGTGGCGGGTTTTTTCCAAGACCGGCTACAGCGGGGCGTTTGGACTGCTTTTACTTGTGCCGTTCGGAGCGTTTATAATGCTCTGCATCCTTGCTTTTTCAACCTGGCCGATAACGAAGAAGCCTGAACAGAAAACGTAAAGTTGTCAGGCGAATACAGCAGAGCCGATTCTCAGGATTGTAGCGCCGTATTCAATTGCGATTTCATAATCGTTACTCATTCCCATACTGAGGTGTCTAAAGCCTGCGCCGGCGATTTTTTCGCCCTGAATTTCTTCAAATAATTCTTTTGCCCTGCTGAAAGACGCCTTGATAACATCTCTATTCAATGTCAGCGGAGCCATAGTCATAAGTCCGGAAAGCTTTATATTCGGCATTGTGGCGATTTGCTCGGCAAGGTGAATCGCAGCTCCTACCGATACACCGTATTTCTGCGGCTCTTCCGAGCAGTTGACCTGAATCAGAATTTCCGGGCAGATATTGAGCTTTGCGGCGTTTTTGCTGATTTCCTCTGCCAGCCGGAGCGTGTCAACTGAATGTATGAATCTTGACATTTGCAGGAGCTGGCGTACCTTGTTTCGCTGAAGATGGCCAATCATATGCCAATTGATTTCAGGAAGCTGCGGATTTTCATTTAAAAATGGTGCCAAATCGTCAAAAACGATTTTGAGATATTGAACCCTGTTTTCGCCAAGCTGGCTGCAGCCGAGTTTTATGACCTGCTTTATGCCGTCGAGGTTAGTGGACTTTGTAACAACGACAAGGGTTATCTCGGAGCTGCTGCGTTTTGCCTTGTCGCAGGCTTTTTGAATGTTGTTTTTGACTTTTTCGAGATTTTCCGAAATTTTACTCATCACTGTTTTTACGGCAGAAATTGAGCCGTTTTTTTCAGCTTTTTAGGCAGGTAGTCGGTAACGACGAATTCGAGGCCGTGCTTGGCGAAAGCCTGCTGTTCGACACGGACGCCCATATTAAGCATTTGATTTATCGCGACCTGCCAGGGTTTAAAATGTTTTACGAAGGGGTCGTTTTTCAGGGCGTCCTTGGCGCGTTTAATATCGACGTCTTTGAGCGGATGTGTCGGCAGTTTGTAATCGATAATGTCCTGCGGCGTTACGCCGAGGAATGTTGCCTGCGGGACACAGAAATACTGATTAAGATGCGCTGCGTTGCCTGAGCCGACCTTGAGAGTTCGATAGATATTGAAATAGCCGTAGGGGTCGCCATCGACAAAGGCGTAAACGGGGGCTTTTAATTTATCGGATAATCTCCTGACAAATCTTCTGCAGGCCCTTGTCGGCACGCCGCCCATACTGATAAGGATGCAATTATTTTTGTCCCAGTAATCGTATTTGACGAGCCGCTGGAACATACCTGCTGTTTCGATGGCGAGAATGAATTTGGCGTCGCTCTGGAATTCAAGATTTTCGACGTCGATTGGTATTGAATATGAGCCTGAGCCGAATTTTGTGCAGTCGATTTTGAGTCTTTTTCCTTTCGAATCGGTGTCGATAACAAAGAGATTTCCCGCGACGTCGCCGCCTTTTTCTTCGGGTATGAATTTTAGCTGCTCCCTGTTGATTCCGAACATTGCCTCGACGTCGTCCATAATTGTGTCGGATTCAGGCTGCTCGGCAAAACCTGCCTTGCCCCAGTTTTTGGAGATATAATACGCCTCCCTTTTGGTGGCCATATCGTTTGTGTCGATTAGCTCCTTGGAAAGCGACATCATCTTTAAAGTTTGGGCGAAGGTTTTTACAGTTCCGACCGTAAGCGTTCTTTCCTTGTTTTTGCCCGCAATTTCAAAATAACCGCTTTTTGGAAGATACTTTACGTTGCCAAGCGACCGCACAGGGGTTGACATAGTGGGCTTCTGCTTTTTTAAAATCTTTTCGTGTATGGACTTAGCGGTATTTACGATTTTATCGCTGACGGCTGAATCGGTTCGTTTTGTCATTTAGACGGCTCCCTTTGAAATTGTGCATTAGGGGAAAATTTCAGTAAAATAATACATATAATCTAAGTGGAAAAAAGGGGGAATTCAAGCCTAATTTTTTTGTATTTTTATGCTGGAAATGGCTTGACAGGGTCGCTTTTTTCTGGTTTTATGGATTTCTGGGTTTAGGGAATTCCATTGACATTGTTCTTTAAAATTGATATAATACGTCCGGTGTAAATAGACTGCTTAACAGCAGTTTAATAAACCTCGGCGAGGCAGTGTCAAATCAGTGGTTTCCCCCCAGCCACTTTGACCGTCTCGCCATTTTGAAGCCTTTAGGGGCTTCAAGGGGCGGCGAGAGTAAATATCCAATGACGCGGTCTCCCCCCAGCCACGTCTATATCTCGCCGTAAAATCCTCGGCGAGGAAGGAACAAAATGTGGTTGCCCCCCAGCCACTTTGTCCTACTCGCCCTTTTTTATGCGCAGAATCAGCCACGAAGACACAAAGACACGAAGAAAAATGATTAAGAATTAAAAAATGAGGATTTTTTACTGTCCCATAATCTGGATGTTGACGGTTCTTCTTCGCGGACCATCGAATTCGCAGAAATAAATTCCCTGCCAGGTGCCTAATTTCATTTTGCCGGAAGATATAAGAATTGTTTCACTGCATCCGATAATGGAGCTTTTGACGTGAGCGTCTGAATTGCCTTCTGAATGTTGGTATCCGCTCCTGTGCTGTGGGGCAAGTTCTGAAAGTGTAAGCAATATATCGTGAACGACATCCGGGTCTGCGTTTTCGTTTATAGTAATCGCCGCTGTTGTATGTGGACAAAAAACTATGACGTTGCCGTCCGATATATCTGCTTTGTCAACTAAACTCTGGATTTTGTCTGTAATATCGATAAGTTCGTTCCTTTTATTCGTACTGACGGAAAATGAATCATTAAAAATCTTCATAATTTTCCTACATCCTTTCAATCGTTTCAATGCCGAGGAGGTTTTCAAGGCCGTGGCGGATTGTCCGTGCGGTCAGTTCGCAAAGCAGTAGCCTCGAAGGCCTAATTTCAGGCTCAGCATCGAGAACAGGACAGGCATTATAAAAGGCACTGAATTTTTGTGCTAATTCGTAAAGATAGCTTGTCAGAAAATTAGGCCGAAGGTCAGAAATAGCTGAATTAAACGCTTCATTATATCTGATTAGCTGTTTTGCAAGCTCAAGCTCAGCCGGCTCATTTAAATGAATTTCTTGGACGCCTTTCAGCTCTTTTTCTGTATCAATTCTTTTTTCCTGTCCCTTTCTGCTTATGGATTTAACCCTCGCATAAGCATATTGCATATAAGGAGCGGTATTGCCGTCCATCGCGAGCATCTTATCGAAACTGAAGATATAATCGCTTGTGCGATTATTAGAATAATCAGCATATTTTACCGCCCCGATTCCGACGGCCTGAGCTATTTTTTCTTTTTCAGTATCTTGTAATTCGGGATTTTTTTCCTCAACGACTGCCTTTGCTCTTTTGACGGCCTCATCTAAAAGCTCTTTTAGCTTTACATTTTCACCGCTGCGGGTTTTTAAAGGTTTTCCATCTTCGCCTAATACGCTTCCGAAGGTAACGTGCTGGAGTTTGATTTTATCATTTGCCCAGCCTGCCATTTTTGCCACGGCAAAAAGCATTTCAAAATGCAGTTTCTGCCTTGCATCTGTAACGTAAATAATCCTGTCAGCTTTTAGTTCGTTTATACGATACCGCAACGCCGCCAAATCCGTTGTTGCATAAAGATATGCACCATCGGACTTTTGAATAATAAAAGGCATTGGCTTGCCTTCTTTGGTTTTAAAGCCTTCGGGAAAAACACAAATCGCCCCGTCTGATTCAACGGTAAGACCGAGTTTTTTAAGGTCATTGACAACCATAGGCAACTTTTCATTATAAAAACTTTCGCCTCTAACAACTTGATAATCAAAGTGTTTGTCCGTAATTTTAACCCCGAGCCTATCGTATATTTCTTCACACTCTGCAAGCGATGCGCGAACAATACTTTTCCAAAAAGCAATTGCATCATCATATCCTTGTTGCAATTCGACTACCCATCGACGTGCTTTTTTAGCAAACTCAGGGTCGGAGTCGTAACGTATCTTAGCTTTTCTGTATAAATCTTCAGTATCAGATATCGAGAAATCACCTTCTGTATATACTTTATGACCGGTAGCTCCTTCGAAAGCAGCCGCCATTCGTCCTTCAAAAACTTGCTGTATCAGCATTCCAAACTGTGTTCCCCAGTCGCCGATGTGGTTTTGGCGAATGACTTTATGGCCTGCAAGTTCGAGCATTCGGCAGATGCAGTCGCCGATGATTGTGCTTCTTAAATGGCCGACGTGCATTTGCTTTGCGATATTCGGGCCAGAAAAATCAACAACGACAGTTTCCGCCTTTTTTGTCTTTTCAATGCCGAGATTGTCGCTGGCGTTTATATCGAGCAGATTTTTTGCGATAAATTCCGGTTTAAGTTTGAGATTTATAAATCCTGCACCTGCGATTTGGGGTTTTTCGCAAATATCATCAATTTGCAGGTTTGCTATGATTTTTTCAGCGAGCTGACGAGGGTTGGCTTTTAATTGTTTGGCAAGGGCAAGGGCGTTATTGCTTTGATAATCGCCGAATTTAGGGTCGGTAGCAGGGGTAACGATTGCGGGAATATGCCGGCCCGCTGCTTTTGCAATTGCTATGCAAATTCTCTCTGAAATAATTTCTATTGCAGGCTTCATTGCGAAAATAAAATATAAAAAATAAAATATAAAAAATACAAATTAAAAATAAAAAATTCCACAATTTTTCATTTTTAGTTTTAAACTTTTAGTTTTTTTGCGTCGCCCCAGAGGAGTTCCAAATCATAGTATTGTCTGAATTCCTCATCGAATATGTGGACTACGACATCGACAAAATCGAGGAGAATCCATTTTCCCTGTTCGTAGCCTGCTCTGCCGAAGAGGCGGAGTTTATGTTTATGAGCGAATTGCGTAATTTCATCCGCGACGGTTTTTATCTGCCTGTCGCTTGTGCCGGTGGCGATTAAAAAGTAGTCTGTAGCGGGGCTTATGCCTTTCAAGTCGAGCGCGACGATGTCGGTGCAGTGTCTTTCGAGGGCGATTTTAGCCGCCTCGGTTACTAGTTTTTTTGCTGTTAAAGGTCGTTTTTTTGCCAATTTTTCCTTATCCAATATAATAAAAATGGGGTCGAGAAAACTCGACCCTGATAGGATACATTTAATCGCCTTTTAAGTCAACTGTTTGTCAGAAATCGATAATATCAGGGTGAGAAGATTTTATGCAAAGCAGTGCTACGAATAAAATCAGAAATGCCTTTAAAGCCTAAACTGGCAGCGGCATTTGCAATTAACAGTTTTTCCTCAGCGGTCAATCTGACATTCACCTGGAATGTGCGTTTTTCATCAGAAGAGGGAAGGGGTGGTGTTTGACCGTTTTCGAGCATAGTAGCCACGGCTATCGTTAAGGCCTGTTCAGTAGCCTGAAAACATTTTTCAGGTGTTTTTGCGTCGGCGAAAACGCCGGGCAGTTCCACAGAACTGCCGATGTAACCAAGCCGGTCATTTTTTTCGAGAATTACACGGTATTCAGCCGCAATTTTTCCGGCCTTGTGCAGTAAAGAAGCCTTGAATGGTTTATTTAATTTATTTTTCATAACTGTCCTGAATAAATTTTTTAAACTTATGCACGTATTCAATATCTACTTTTCGATTCTTTACAGGTATGAGCCAGGGCAATTGACCTTCTTTAACAAAAACCCTGTAATGCCCATAAGTTCTTTTTAATTTCCAGCCATAAGATTCAAAAAGCTTCAATACCTCTTCGAAGTCAATTTCATAGACCATTGCAGATATTCCTATTAAAGTATAGCCCAGGCTTTACAAAATGTCAAGTCTTTTCTAATAAAAAACGGGGTCGAGAGTTCTCGACCCCGATAGGATACATTTAATTGCCTTTTAAGTCAACTATTTACAATCGGCCTATTCTTTAATCTGAGCAGCGACCGTTTCCTCCATTTGCTTCATTTCTTCTGTTTCGCGTTTTGACTGCCAAACCGCCCAGACAAGACCGATGATGCCGACAATTATCACCGTCCAGAAAAGCTTGTCGTGAGTTTTCGGCGCGATGATTACGCCGTGTTTGCCAAGGACCTCAAGGACGGTCTTGTCGTAAGGAAGAATCAAGCCGATAATCAGCAGGCTGACCATATTCATAACTTTAATCAGCGGATTAATTGCCGGCCCGGCTGTGTCTTTTAGCGGGTCGCCGACTGTATCACCTGTAACGCTGGCCTTATGTCTTTCGCTGCCTTTGCCTGTATTGGCTTTAAGGTCGCGAGGTTCATCTTCGATAATCTTTTTGGCATTGTCCCATGCGCCACCTGCGTTAGCCATAAACACAGCGAGCAATTGACCGGAAACAATCATTCCGCCAAGGAAACCTGCCAGCGGTATCACCCCAAGACTGAAACCTACAAGCACCGGCACTAATATTGCCAGAAGTCCCGGACCAATCAATTCCTTCTGTGCCGCTGTTGTGCAGATGTCCACAACTCTACCATAATCCGGCTTCTTTGTGCCTTCCCAGATGGCCTTATCGTGGAATTGGAGTCTGCATTCGTTCACAATTAAATAAGCCGCCCGGCCGACCGCGCGGATTGTCATCGAACTGAACAAGAACGGCACGGCGCCGCCAAGCAGCATTCCGATAAACAACGTCGGATTTGAAATCGTCAGCATTGCCGCGACAACGTTGTATATATCGTGGCTGATACCTGCCGCTTCGCCTTTGCCGCCTGAGCCGACCGAAACGATAAAACTATTGAACAGCGATACTGCCGCAATCACAGCGGAACCGATAGCGATTCCTTTTGTGATAGCTTTTGTCGTATTTCCTACGGCGTCAAGGTCAGCGAGAATCTGGCGCGCTTCTTTATATTTGGTTTCGCCCATTTCTTTTTTGTCATAACCCATTTCGCCGATTCCGTTGGCGTTATCCGCTACAGGACCGAAAACGTCCATCGAGATAGTATTGCCCGTCAGAGTCAACATTCCAATGCCGCACATAGCAACTCCATAGGCGACAAATGTTGCATTGGTATTAGCGTAAATAAGAACGCTGCCCATAATTGCCGCGGCGATAATCAGCACGGCGAAAACCGTGCTTTCATAACCAACCGCAAGTCCCTGAATAATGTTTGTTGCGTGTCCGGTTCCGCAGGCTTTTACCAGGCTTTTTACCGGCGAGAACTCCGTGCCGGTAAAATACTCGGTGCATTTATTCAGGAATATCGCCAGCACTATACCAATCAGGCACGTCCATGCCGGCCGCATATCCAGTCCTTCAACGCCGAGGTTTGCCCATTTTGGCAGATTGGTAATATATGGTTTTATCGCCTCATAATTTGGATAGGTAGGGTCAAATCTGAAATACAAAAAGCCCAGCACAATGAAGCCAATTACGCTGATAGTTGAGCCGATAATAAAACCGCGGTTGACGCTCTTCATCGCTGCCGCGACCGTTCCCTTGTCGCCTGCACGAACGCTGTAAGTGCTTATAATACTTGCAATTACGCCGATGGCACGAACCAACAGGGGGAAGATTACGCCTTTGTGGCCGAAGCTGGCAATACCAAGAATCATTGCCGCCACGATTGTAACTTCATAACTTTCGAAAATATCCGCCGCCATACCGGCACAGTCGCCTACATTGTCGCCTACGTTGTCGGCAATTGTTGCGGCGTTTCGCGGGTCGTCTTCAGGAATTCCCGCCTCCACTTTACCAACGAGGTCAGCGCCGACGTCAGCGGCCTTTGTATAAATACCGCCGCCGACTCGCATGAACAGTGCCAGCAGCGTTCCGCCGAATCCAAAACCAAGCAATGCCTCATAAGCTCGCTCGCCATAAACAAGGAATATAATTGAGCCGCCTAACAGGCCCAGACCGTCGGTCAGCATACCTGTAATTGTTCCGCTCCTATAGCCTAATTGCAAAGCTCTTCCGAAACTTGTCTTTGCGGCAGCGGCCACTCTAAGATTGCCTGTTGTTGCCAGCCGCATTCCTACAAAACCAACGGTTGCGGAAAATGTCGAACCGACCAGAAACGCGATTGCTCGCCCCCAGGCGATCGCCTGCTCTGCCCCTGATGCTTTGGCCGCAAAGTATAATACCACGGTAATTACCACAATCAGCAGACCGACTACGCGGAATTGCCGATAAAGATACGCGTTTGCACCTTCGCGCACTGCCCGGGCTATTTCCTGCATTTTCGCAGTGCCCTGGTCGGCTTCTCTGACCTGCTTGACTAACAGCAGGGCATAAGCCAGACCTGCCAGAGCAATGAATACGTTTGTTACCAGCGCAATTTTTTCATACGAGGCATACTTGCTGCTGATAAGCGGTTCAAAAAGTGTAATTTTGGGTCCTTCCTCCGTTGCTGTCAGTGTCGGTGCGGTTGGCGTTGTGGGCTGCGGCGCAACAGTAAATGACCATACCGTTACCGTCAGCATACCTATTGCTAATAATGCAACAAACCAAATCCTTTTCATTGTTACTTTCTCGCTTAAAAAACTTTTAATAAATTGTTCATTCGCTATCGAATAACGATGTTTCAACCCATATAAAATTAGGGACAGTCTATAGGATATGTCGCTGTTTTCAAGGATTATTCTTGAATAAATCCAGTAAATAAAGACTTGTCTGGTCTGTTATGTGTTGTAATCGGCGTTAATACTTACATATTCAGCACTTAAATCACAGCCATAGCAGAAGTCGCTGAATTTCCCAGCCCCTAAATTTATCGTAATTGTATGCTCTTTCTGCTTTATGATTTTTGATGCTTTCTTAGCATCGAATTTTGCGGGCTGACCGTTTTTGAAAACGACTATATCGCCAATTGAGCAGGATAGTTTTTTCAGGTTTAATTTTGCTCCGCAATCGCCGACCGCGCAGATAATCCTCCCCCAGTTCGGGTCATTGCCGTGAATCGCGCATTTTAAAAGGTCGTAATTTGCGACAGCGCGGGCGGCCTTTGCCGCATCGTTTTTTGACGTAGCGCCCTGAACAACAACAGTGAACATTTTTGTTGCGCCCTCAGCATCGAGTGCCATTTGTTTTGCCAAATCGGTGGTAAGTCCTGAAAGAGCAGCAACGAATTTTTTATATTGTGAATCTGTTTTTGTTATTTGCTTATTTTCCGCAAGTCCCGAAGCGAGGATAATTGCCGTATCATTTGTGCTTTGATGGCCGTCAACGGTTAATTTATTCAGCGAATTGCCGACAGCGTCGGCCAGTGCTTTTTGAAGCAACGATTTACTGATTGAGACATCAGTCGTAATAAAGCAAAGTGTTGTAGCCATATTAGGCCCAATCATTCCCGCTCCCTTGACTGTGCCTGCGATAGTGATTTTTTTGCCGGCAATATTAACAGCCGCAAAAGCCTGTTTACAGCGGGTATCGGTTGTCATTATCGCCTGTGCAAAATCGTTTCCCGCTTTTGGGCTGCCTGATAATTGAGCGCAGGCCAATATGATTCCATTTATGATTTTATCTATTGGCAATTGACGGCCTATAATGCCTGTCGAGGCGACAAGCACCTGATTTTCTTTCGCGTCAAGAAGCTGCGCAGCGGTTTGGCACATTATCTGAGCGTTTTTCAGGCCTAATTTGCCTGTGCAGGTATTGGCGATTCCCGCGTTTGCTACGATAGCTTCGATATTTGTGGTTTTTATGTGTTTTTTGCAGACCGTTACGGCTGCGGATACGACTTTATTTGTTGTCCAAACGCCGACGGCTTTGGCCCCTGTCGGACAGGCTAAAATAGCGATGTCTTTTTTGCCGGATTGTTTCAAACCGCAGCTTATTCCAGCCGCCAGAAATCCCTTCGGCGATGTTATAGTAGTGTTTTTGCTCACGATAGTACCTCAACAAAGGTTAATGAAAAACTGCCGTTAGTATATACTGCAAAGAGGGTTATTTAAAGAAAAAAGACTTTATATTTGTCATACTTACGCTATTATATTAAAATACTTATAGATGTTATGCTTTAAAGGATTAAGTAGTGGCTTTGCAGTTTGAATGGGATAGCAGGAAGGCTCAAGTAAATAAGAGAAAGCATGGAATAACGTTTGAAGAAGCATCTACGGTTTTTGGTGATGCTTTATCGCTCACTATTCCTGACCCCGCCCATTCAATCGGCGAAGACAGATTTATTACTATTGGAACATCTGTTAAAAACAGGTTTATTGTAGTTGTGCATACAGACCGTGGCGGTATTATACGTATTATAAGCGCACGCAAAGTCACGGGAAATGAAAGAAAACAGTATGAACAGGGATAAAATTCCTTTTATCAGGGAAATGTTATGAGAAAAGAATATGATTTTAGCAAAGGTGTGAGGGGTAAATATGCCGCCAGATACAGGGCGGGGACTAATATCGTTTTACTTGACCCGGATGTTGCAAAAGTGTTTAAAACACCGAGGTCGGTTAATCAGGCATTAAGGTCACTGACTCATATTATCAAGGCTCAAGGACAAAAGGCGTGATAACTACCTTCGCTTTGTTCGAGGCTTTTTGAAACTAAATATGTTCCGGAGTTCTTTTTTGATAGATTCATGTATCTTGCATAATGGACAAGGTTTTTTCCGTTTTTTTGTGGCAGGTGTGTTCTTATTCTCGCTAGGCTGAAAATAGTGAACAGCAAGGCATTCTATTTGAGGTATATAACTTCGTCCTTTAATTTTGAATATCGTAATACGTCCTTTATTAGGAAACCACTTCTTAATGAAATGATCTTGTGGCCTATCACCGCTCGTATCTGTTCTACCAACATAGAGATATTTTTTCCCACGCTGTATTAAATAAACGCACCCCTTCTTTTTAAGCTTTTTATACCATTGCTTAAACAGTGTTCTCTTGTTATCTGTTCCATATCCTTTAATTTTCCAGTATTTCTTTTGCTTGACACGTTTTTTGAAATATTCCTTTGCCAAACTGCGGGAAAAGGCTTTAGAGGCAAGTTCTTGAAGTTTTGTTATACCTTTATCGACTTTTTCCCTATCGAATTTTGGAAGTTTTCCTGGTTTTTTGAGCCAAAGATTGTGACGCAACCAGTGGGTTCTTTGTTTGAATAAATTGTCAAGGGCAAGCTCAAACTGTTTGTGAAATGCCATAAATTATCTCTCCTTCTCTAAAGATTTTTAGTGTCTTTGCTTTTTGAATCGTTAATTTCAATCGGGCCGTTTGTTAAAATCCCCTTCATAGCAAGTTCTCTAAATTTTGCGGAAGGGTCGTAAAACGACAGCGAGGTATCAACGGTATTTAGCATTATGCCGGGCTTGTTCAGTTTCAATTCTTTAACGATTTTGCCGTCAGGCTGAATGAAGCAGGATGGGTAAGGAGCGATTTTGCCGGAGGAATTAGACAAACTTACCCAGAAATAATTCGAGGCCGCGTTTGCCTGCATAGTCTGTCTTATTATATGTTTATGCACAGATTGCTCTTTCTGCCGGGCGTTGTAAAACGACTGAAAAAGGCACTGAACGTCTAATTTTTTCAGCTCTCTATAAATTTCAGGAAAACGCAAATCAAAACATATAAGCAGGGCACATTTGACGCCGTTAAGTTCAAAAGTTACAAATCTATTGCCCGGCGTGTAATGGTTTAAATCTCTTTCCGTGCAGAAACGCTTATCGTATCTGTTTTCGATTTGGCCCTGCGGATTGATAAGATAAAGAGAGTTTGCCGGCTTGTTCGGCTCTGTTAAACGATGATTGCTGCCGAGAATAACCCATAATTTTAGCTCGCCGGCAAGAGCCATAATTTTTTTAGTTTCTTCGATTAGCAGCGACCAATTGTATCCTTCAAGACTGTCAAAATCCACGCCTGCATAACCGCTCAATGCACATTCGGAAAAATGAACAATTTGGGCATCGAGCTTTTTTGCCTTTTGCAGGAATTTTTGAATATATTTAGAGTTTTGCTCGACAGATTCACTGACCGGAAATTGACAAGTAGCGACTTTAATCTGACCGGGATTTGACATTGCTATAATAGTCCTGAAATTTCGTCAAAGCCATACATTATATTCATATTCTGTATTGCCTGGCCGGATGCGCCTTTTATCAGGTTGTCAATCGCGGTAAAGACAACGATTTTGTCCTTGCAGACAGCCGGGTAAATATGGCAATAGTTTGTCTTGGCGATATCTTTCAGCATCGGCGCGGTATTTAGAACCTGCACAAAATGCTCGTTTTTGTAAAAGTTCTTATACAGCTCCATAAGTTTTTCCGAAGTTATTTTTTCTTTCGGCTGACAATAAATCGTTGACGATATTCCGATATCGAACGGCCCGACGTGTGGCTGGAAAAGCACATCAACATTTGCTCCTGCGATGTCGGATGCGATTTGTTCCATCTCCGGCTGGTGACGGTGTTTGCCGATGCCGTAGGCGAAAAAATTTTCATTCATATTCGGGAAATGGAAATCTTTCGTTGGGTTTTTCCCTGCTCCGCTTGTACCTGTTACGGCGTTTACAATTATCGAAGGTTCAATAAGTTTGTTTTTCAGCAGCGGGGCGGTGCCGAGCATAAAACCTGTCGGAAAACAGCCGGGATTTGCGACTAATTTTGCGTTTTTGATTTTGTCGCGGTATAGTTCGCAAAGGCCGTAAACAGCGTGTTTAAGATTTTCAGCGTCGCTGTGCGGCTGATAGTATTTTTCATAGACTTTAATGTCTTTGATTCGATAATCTGCACTGAAGTCGATGACTTTCAATCCCGCCTTGAGCAGTTTCGGCACAAATTCCATCGAGACCTTATGTGGCAGACAGCACAAAGCGACTTTTGCCTTTGTCGTCAGTTTGTTTAAGTCAAGCGGCTCGATATCGAGGCTGCAGCGTCCCTTGAATCGCGGGAAAACGTCCGCGACGTTGCCGCATTCCTCCGGCAGGGCGGTAAGGTAAGTAAGTTTTGCCTGCGGATGGCGGAGCAGAATTTCGATAGCCTCTGCGCCGGTGTATCCGCTTGCGCCTATGATAGCAACTGTTAACATATTTAATCTCCAAAAATAAAAAAGGCCGCGTTCTCGTTCGCGGCCATTGTAATAATCCTGAGTATAATTTGCAATCAGCGTTTTGAGAACTGGAACCGCCGCCTGGCGCCTGACTGGCCGGGCTTTTTCCTTTCAACCATCCTGCCGTCTCTTGTGAGGTATCCGCCGTCTCTGAGCTTTTGAATCAAGCTGGGGTCGTAGATTTTTAATGCTCTTGCGATTCCGAGCATAACGGCACCGCTTTGACCTGTAATGCCGCCGCCTTTTACGTTTGCGAACACATCGATGCTTTTTTCAGTATCTGTCGCCTTTAGTGGTGCGACAACCGCGCCGATATCCTGCGGTCTTGTGAAGTATTTAGTCAGTTCTTTGTTATTGATTCTAAACTCGCCTTTTCCGGCTTTGATTCTGACTCTCGCTACGGATGTTTTTCTTCTTCCTGTGCCCCAGACGAAGACATTTTTTGGTTCACTCTTTTGTGTGCTTTGCCCGGCAGGCGCCGGTTTCGCAGCGGTCGGCTCATTTTTAGGATTTTCTGTCATATTTCTTTTCCGTGATTTTACAATTCTATTTTTTGCGGATTCTGTGCCGTTTGTTTATGTTCATTTCCGCGGTATATTTTAAGCTTTTTCAGCATATGCCTGCCGAGCGTGCTTTTCGGCATCATTCGCCGGACTGCAAGCTCGATTACTTTTTCGGGCTTTTTTGCCATCAATTCCTTAAAGCTTGTGTATTTATGTCCGCCAGGGAAATGGGTATAGTAATCGTATTCTATAGCCTCATCTTTTTTGCCGGTAACCCGGATTTTTTCAGCATTTAAAACGATGACAAAATCGCCGGTATCGACGTTTGGAGTATAGATAGGTTTTGTTTTGCCCATCAGTATCGGTGCGATTTTAGCAGCCAATCTGCCCAGAACTGCCCCGTCTGCGTCAACGAGAAGCCATTTTCGCGTTATTTCTTCTTTTTTAGCCAGAAAACTCTTCATCCCGTTAGACCATCCTTTCGGTATGGGGTCGATTGTATAAAATTGTCTATTTTTTTCATATTATATATAAGCATAAAACTACAAGGTCTAACGGGATTCATAATAGATTTATCCCGTTAGAAATTTTTACATTATAAACTTTTGTATAAACAGGATTTATCCGTTAGAAATTATTCACGTTTAATATTTTGACCGCTTTCTAACGGGATTCATTTCCCTGAAATTTTGAAAACATCACATTATAGCCGCAAAAAAAGAGGTGTCAACGCATTTTTTGATGCTTTTTGAAGCTTTTTACGACTTTTTTAGTCTAATATTAACTGCAGCCCATAGAGTTGCCGCAATTGTAGCATTTATAGCAGGAGCCGTTGCGAACGGTAATCGAGCCGCATACATCGCAGGCCGGTGCATCATCCTGAAAATGCTCAAATTGTGCGTTAAACTGCTGCATAGCGGCAACATCATTTTGGGAGTCACTATCTCCTTTGACAACGTTTGTAACCATAGCGACCGCTCTGTCGGCAAGCTCGGCAAACCTGCTTTTTTCAGTTTTTGGTGGTTCGGTCTCGATGGGTTTTATGTGGAGTTTGGGCTGCACGGCCTTTGCCTCAGCGATTTTCTTGGCAAGGTCTTTTGTCTTTTCTACCAGAGTTTTTGCGGTAGTTGTAGTCTTATCGTCCGGATGATTGTTTTCAGAACGATTTGGCGTATTTTTTTCCGCGTAGCCCGGAATAAATTCACAGCCCATCCAGCAGAAGATATAGTCGATAAGGCTTTTTGCGAAGGGGATATTTTTATTTGAAGTCATTCCTGCCGGCTCAAATCTTGCGTGCCTGAACTTATCGACAAGCGTAATCAGCGGAACACCATACTGCAGCGCCATCGAAACGCAGGTGCCGACTACATCCATCAGGCCGCCGACAGTGCTGCCTTCCTTTGCCATTGTAATAAATAATTCGCCGGGCTGACCGTCTTCGTAAAGTCCTACCGTCAAATAACCTTCGTGGCCGGCAACTGAAAATTTATGAGTAATGCTTTTTCTCGTCTCCGGCAATCTGCGTCTGAAAGGTTTGGCAACGACCGATGCAGGCGCTGTTTTTGAATCGTCTTTATGCTCGTCCGTTTTGACAGGCTGGAGCATTTTTGAGCCGTCGCGGTAAATAGCGACTGCCTTTAATCCCATTTTCCAGCCTTCGACATAAGCCGTTTTGATTTCGTCAACCGTGGCCTCTTTCTGCATATTAATAGTTTTGCTGATGGCTCCGCTGAGAAATGGCTGAACCGCAGCCATCATTTTTATATGAGCCATATAATGAATGCTTCTTGAGCCTTTTTGCGGCTTGAAGGCACAGTCGAATATCGGCAGATGTGCTTTATTAAGTTTTCTGCTTGTTTCGATAGTGTCGTCTTTGTCGATATCGTCGCAGATATGTTTTATGTCTTCAGCATTATATCCAAGTCTTTCTAATGCCTGCGGCACAGTTCTGTTGACGATTTTCAGGATTCCGCCGCCTGCGAGAAGTTTGTATTTTACAAGGGCAATATCCGGCTCAACTCCGGTCGTGTCGCAATCCATCATAAATCCGATAGTTCCTGTCGGGGCTAAAACGGTAACCTGTGCGTTTCTGTAGCCGAATCTTGTTCCCGCATCAAGAGCCTGATCCCAGGCGTCTTTTGCAGCGTTGAGCAAATATTCCGGACAGTGGACTTCAGAGATGTTTTTACAATGCCGGCGGTGCATATTGATTACGTTCAGCATAGGCTGAGCGTTTTCACGGTATTTTTCAAATGGTTCTTTTATTGATGCAATTTCCGCACTTACTGAGTAGGCCGTTCCAGTCAGTATTGCGGTAATAGCCGAAGCCAATGTTCGTGCTTGTTCGCCGTCATAAGGCAGGGCAAGGCTCATAATAAGGCTGCCGAGGTTGGCATAGCCAAGCCCCAGTGCCCTGAAATTATGGCTGTTTTCAGTGATAGGAACGTTTGGATAACTGCCGTTATCGACAAGTATTTCCTGAGCGATAATGAAGATTCGTATCGCGGCCTTTAGTTTTTCGACATCGAATGTGCCGTCTTCGTTTCTGAATTTCATCAGGTTCAGCGAAGCGAGATTACACGCCGAATCGTCGAGGAACATATATTCGCTGCAGGGATTTGACGCGTGAATAACTCCGGAATTCGGACAGGTATGCCATCTGTTTATAGTGGAATGATACTGGATGCCGGGGTCGCCGCAGACCCTCGTGGCCTGAGCGATTAAGTCGAGCAGTTCGTTGGCTTTATATTCACCGCAGGGTTTGCCTGTGGTAACCTCGCGGGTTGTCCAGATTTCGTCCTTTTCAGCCGCCTGCATAAATTCATCTGTAACCCTTACCGACAGATTCGAGTTCTGGAAAAGGACACTGCTATAAGCATCGTTGTTGAATGGCCCGCCGTAACCTGCGTTAATAAGCGCTCTTGCCTTTTTTTCCTCTTCCATTTTGCAACAGATGAAATCTTTTATATCAGGATGTGTAACCATAAGCGACTGCATCTTGGCGGCTCTTCTTGTTTTCCCGCCCGACTTAACGACAGCCGCGATTTGGTCATAGACCCTCATAAAGCTAAGCGGCCCTGACGGCTTTCCGCCGCCGGCAAGTTTTTCTCTGCTGCTTCGCAGTGTTGAAAGGTCTGTGCCGGTGCCCGAGCCGTGTTTAAACAGCATTGCTTCACTGGCGGCCAGTCTCATTATGTCTTCCATCGTGTCTTTTACCGACTGGATGAAACAGGCCGATGCCTGCGGATATTCATAGCTGCTCCTGCACGGAACAGCTTTGTTCTGCTGATTGTCCCAGTGCCAGTTATGTTCGCTGCCGTCTATATTATATATGTCTTTTAATCCCACATTGAACCACACCGGCGAATTGAAAGAGCCATACTGGTTGACGCAAAGCGAGATTAGTTCATTATAGAAATTTTCAGCGTCAGCCTCCGTGGCGAAATATCCGTCTTTTTGTCCTCTGTCGGCTATGGTTTTGCAGACTCGATGAATAAGCTGTTTAACGGAATGTTCCCTGCTGGCTTCGATGTCTCCGTAGAAGTATTTGCTCACGACGACTTTTGTGGCAAGCTGACTCCAGTTTGCCGGCACTTCGACATCATTTTGTTCGAAGATAACCTCGCCATTATCGCCTGTGATTTTAGCCTGCCTGGTCTCCCATTCAATCTCATCAAAGGGATGTACTCCGGGCGTGGAGAAAACCTGATTTATCTTAAGTCCTTTCGATTTCTTCTCCTTCGGGCTTTGCCAATCCTTGAAACCGTTATTTTTATCGCTTCTTTCCATTGAACCATTTGAGCTGTTAACCGTGGCCATTTACGCCTCCCTGCAAAAAACTGCATCCTTGCAGCAAATTACACTATATGTTGTAAATACCGGGGCCAAACCCCAATATATTGGTGATTACCACTACTTTATATACTACGTTTAGCGAGATATATAATCAATCTAAAAAAGAAAAAAATTGTTAAAATTTTGTTAGTCCTTGTAAATCCTGCACCTGCGCTAATTTTTTTCGTTTAAAACCTGATAAAATTATCACAATATTTCTAGGGCAAAAAAAATTGTTTTATATCGTCTTTTTGGTTTAAAATAAGGTCAATGAAGAAGCAAGATTTATCGGACGTTGTTGACGGGATTCGAAAGGCCATAAAAGACTTTCCGACGGGACCCGGGCTGTATTTTATGAAGGATTCCAAAGGCACTGTCCTTTATATTGGCAAGGCCGGCAATCTTCGCTCGCGGGTTGCAAGTTATTTTCAGCCTGCTGCGGATATAATTTCTTCACGTGGTCCGCGGATAGCTGAAATGCTTACGAAGGTCAGGATAGTTGATTATCTTGAAACGAAAAGCGAGGTTGACGCTTGTTTGCAAGAAGCCCGGCTGATAAAAGACATTCGTCCGCCGTATAACGCAGATTTAACAGATGACAAGACGTTTCCATATCTTGAAATAACAATTCGCGATGAATTTCCTGCTGTTTATGTTACTCGTAAGCCAAAAACTAACAGTCGCCTGTTTGGACCGTTTGCTAATGCCGGTGATTTGCGTTCCGCAATTGTTACTTTGCAGAAGATATTTAAGTTCCGCACCTGTCGATTGGATATTTCAGCATCTGGCGACAAGCGGCGTTTTTTCAGACCCTGCATTTTATACAGCATAAAACAATGCACAGCGCCTTGCGCAGACTACATAAGTAAAACCGATTACCGCAAAAGTATTAATGATTTGATAGTTTTTCTTAACTATAAGCGGCCAAAGGTGTTACAGCAGCTTAAAAAACAGATGGAACAGGCTGCTGCCGCCTTTGATTATGAAAAAGCGGCAATGTATCGTGACAGGATTCGCTTGATTGAAAATCTTGATAAAAGAGGAACTGTTGCTGAAGATGTCCAGCCGGAAGTTTTTGCTGTTGAGCCGACAGAGGCTCTCGAAAAGCTACAGAAGATTTTAGATACCCCTAATCCGATTCGCGTAATGGAAGGTTTTGATATTGCCCATATCAGCGGCTCTGAAACTGTCGGTTCGCTTGTGAGATTTATTGACGGAAGACCTTTTAAGGCTGGTTACAGGCGTTATAAAATCAAGACGGTCAGCGGAATTGACGATTATGCCTGTCTGAAGGAGGTTTTAGTCCGGCGTTTTCGCCACGCAGCAGCCGGCGAGGAGCTTTGGCCTGATTTGGTTCTGGTTGACGGCGGCATAGGTCAGCTTCACGCGGCACAGGATGCCTTTAAGGATTTGAATGTTTTACCGCCGAAACTTGTTGCTTTAGCCAAAAAAGAAGAGATAATTTATATTGCCGGCAGGAATGAACCTTTAAAATTGCCTGCAACCGATCCTGCCAGAAAACTATTGCAGTATGTCCGCGATGAGGCGCACCGTTTTGCTCAGCATTATCATCACATTTTAAGGAGTAAGAAGATGTTTAATGAGTCATAATCCGAACTTTTTAAGGAGAAATTTATGACTGTAAGAACCTATATTAAGACAATGCTGCTTGTAGGTCTGGTAACGCTTTCCATTGGGGGAATTTTACTTCATACTCGAATCCACTCTGTCAAAACCAATTATTCGAACCTTGTTCCTGCTATTTCGTGTATTTTGAGTATTCTGGTTGTTCCGGCTCTTTTTTGTTTCAAAAAGACGATTTCTTACGGCTATGTTTTAAACGGTTTTTTAGTTATTGTCGGCACTATCACAATGTCCCATTTTTCGATTGCTCATTGGCCGAATTCTCTGACATTGCAGGCCATTTTTATAAACACGCTGTTAGCTGATATATTGATTTTGTGGGGCAAATTTTTTGTTGGGAAGTCTATCTTCGACTTGGAATTTTTCGGCTATGACGCAAACCGTGAAAAAAAGGGTGTAACTTATCGTTATCCCAATATGGAATGGTGGCTTGTTCATCTGGTTGCTGTAAGTATCGTTTATTACATTGGTTTTATGTTGTGGAGGTAAATATGAATCAGTTTAGATGGTTCACATTAAATTGGTGGATACTTCACATTTTGGCGATAGCATTTTTCCTCTACCTCGGCCATTCAGTTCATTTTTAATTTACTCTTTAAAAGACATCTGGTAATTATTAGCGAATAAGCCACGAGCCAATGCGGAGGAGGAGTTTTTTGCCAAGACCTTTAACTACATAAGAGGTCGCCTTCATTGTATCCCGGATAATCTGATAAAACTCTTTCTTATTGCCTGAATAATGCGGAGCAGATGAAATATTTTTCGTTTCGTCGAACCGGTACTCGTATCCTCTTATTATTGTTACAGGAATTCCTGCATCCGTCTGGCCGAACAGCAGGGCAGACGCTGCGGTAAGCTCAAGGCCTACCATGTCGGCACCGCCGAACTTTGGTTTTCCGAATTTGTCTTTTTTGCCGAACACTAACGGGCAGGGATCAATGCCCGCTGAGCCGACAGCGGTATCTATTGTGCCGTAAGGAACCAGTTCAGTATCAGCCAGTATGACAGCAATTTTTTTGCCGGTAATTTTTTGTATTTCTTTTCTGATTTTGGCGGCTTCGCCGTCCGGATTATCCGGAAACAGGCTGACGATTCCTTCCGGATGGTTTGAACCGTCGATTCCTGCGTCACAGGTATGAATGCTGCCTGTTGGGCTTTGGGTAACGAAAAGACACTTTTCATTATCGCAAAGTCTTTGACTGGTTTGGGTGTCCCCTGAGGTAGCAACGATATAATCGGTTATTGCCCCGCCAAGTGGTATTACCGCGATAATCTCGTGTCCTGCATCGAGAATCATTTGGACCCAGATGGGGTCTTTGCCGGTTTTTTTTGAGATTTTAAGTGCCTTTTCGCTTATTTTTACATCTGATTTTTTTCTTGTAAGGCCAAGAGCTTTTGAAACAATTTTACTTGTCAGGACGATAATATCTTTTTCATTTATGCCGACATTTTCATTTTTAGCGCAATCGCAGATGATTTGAGACAGATTATCGCCTGCCTTTATTTCCGGTATTGTCTGCAAACCTAAAATTTCGATTTTTTTCATGTAATCCCTGTTAAACGAGCATTTTTACCGAACATTTTTTTATCGCTGTAATTCTTTTTGAGACGATTATAGATTTTTTTCATTATTTGTGAAGCTTTTACTTTGCCATTTTTAGCAAGTTTTTCATTTGAGATATAAATGATGATTTTATCAGCAAGTTTTTGTTTCAGGAACGATGTTTCAACTTTTTCTCCGCCTTCTACGAGGATCTGCTGAATATTTCTTTTTCCAAGCTCCGAAAGCACTGATTTAAGATTTATTTTTCCTTTATATTTTCCGACTTTTACAATTTCGACGCCTTTTTGTTTTATTTTCGCGTTGTTAATTGCCGTGAAGATGCAGACAGGCGTTTTTTTTGCTGTTTTGATTAAATTGCAGTCTAACGGGATTTTTAATTGACTGTCGAGAACAACTCTTAGTGGCTGCCTGCCTGTGTCAGGTCTTATTGTCAGCAGAGGGTTATCTTCGAGAATTGTATTTACGCCGACAAGGATTGCCTGCACTCTTTTTCGTATTGTTTGAACATCTTTTCTGCTTTTTGAATTGGTAATCCATCGTTTTTTGTCTGTTCTTGCCAAAAAGCCGTCTTTACTTTGAGCCCATTTAATGATTACCCACGGTTTTTTTGTTTTGGCAAATTTAAAAAATGGGGCATTTAATTTTTCAGCTTCTTTTTTGCAGATACCCGTTGATATTTTTATGCCGGCTTTCTTGAGGATTTTAAAACCTTTGCCGTTGACCTTTTTTGTCGGGTCTTTTGTAGCTGCTATGACTTGTTTTATACCTGCTTTTATAATTGCGTTTGTGCAGGGCGGCGTTTTGCCGTAATGGCAGCAGGGTTCAACAGTTACGAACATCATTGCCCCTGCAGGGGAGGTTTTGCAGCTTTTCAGGGCGTTTATTTCCGCGTGCGGAGCGCCAAATTTTTTATGCCACCCTTGGCCGATGATTTTACCATTTTTTACAATGACACATCCAACAGCAGGATTTGGTTCGACGCTGCCTAATCCTTTCTCAGCGAGTGCCAGAGCCAATTTCATATATTTTTTATCGACCGAATTCATTTTAGCTTGCTATAGCATTCTCCCCGCGGCGATAGCCTGTTTTTTATATTTTTCGGTTAGTGGCTGGTCTTTTTCTATGGCGACACCACCCATATAAATTTTTTTAATAACTTTTGCACCTACACATTTGGCAGCCGATTTAAGTGTAAAAAAAGTGTTTCTGAAAATAATCCGTCCGAGCCATTCGGGACAACCGCTTGAAGTAATCAGAACAGCTTTTTTTGTTAAAGTCTTCACTCTGTTTTTTGGAATATTGTTGCCCCACGGCCAGTAGCCGTAGCAGATAAGTCTTTCGATAAATCTTTTCATAAGGGCTGTAACGTTGAACCAGTTTATAGGTGAGGCAAGGACAATCGTGTCTGCCGAATCGACTTTATTTAGTATTTGCTCCATATCGTCGTTCTGAACGCATTTATCACGGGGGTCGTCAATCTGTTTCTGACAACAGGTTCTACAGTTAGTGCAGAACTCTATATGTTTATCTAACAGATAGATTTTTTCTGTCTCTGCGCCATTAGACTTTGCCGCATTTAAAAGCTCATCTACTGCCGTATCTATTGTTTGACCTTTTCTATATGTTCCGACAATTGCGGTTATTTTCCTGTTCACCAATTATTCCCTGCCAATCATTTTTAGAAATTCTTTTTCGCCGATAACTTTCACGCCTAATTGCTGTGCCTTATCAAGCTTGCTTCCCGGTTCTATTCCTGCGAGAACGAAATCCGTGTTTTTGCTGACGCTCGACGTTACTTTCCCGCCGTTTTCTTTGATGGTTTGTTCGATTTGCGACCGGCTGAATTTTTCAAGTGTTCCCGTAACGACAAAGGTTTTTCCTGCCAGTTTGTCGCTTTGTTTTGATTTCTTATATTGCGGATTTACCCCGGCCGCTATAAGTTTATCGATAACTTTAAGATTATTACTGTCACGAAAATATTCATAAATGCTTTTTGCCAGAACTGGTCCAATCTGGTCGATATGGGTCAATTTTTCAACAGTTGCCTTTTTGATTTCATCTATAGAACCGAACTGCTGGGCGAGAATTTCAGCGTTTTGGATACCGATATGACGTATGCCGAGGGCGGCAAGGAGTCTTGCTAATGACTGCGACTTGCTTTTTCCGATTCCATCGATAACGTTCCGTGCGCTTTTTTCCGCCATTCTTTCGAGTTCTGCGAGGGTTTGGACATCAAGGCTGTATAAATCCGCAAAATCTCTGACGATTTTTTTATCGACAAGCTGGTCGATTATTGCCGGGCCGAGGTTTTCAATGTCCATCTGGTCTCTGCCCGCGAAGTATCGCAATTTTTCCTTCAATTGTGCCGGGCAGTTTGAGCTTATGCATCTGATATAGACGCCTTCAGGGTCTTTTTCAACTTTTGCGCCGCATTCCGGGCATTTAGCGGGGGGGCTGAACGGCTTTGCGTCTGCTTTTCTGAACTCTTTTTTTACTTCGACAACCTGCGGGATAATTTCTCCCGCTTTTTCGATAATTACCGTATCGCCGATCCTGACGTCAAGCCGGTCAATTTCATCGAAATTATGAAGGCTTGCCCTTTTAACGGTTGTGCCCGCAAGCGGTACAGGCTCAAAGTTTGCCACAGGCGTGAGGTTTCCTGTTTTCCCAACCTGGACATCGATTGATAAAACTTTAGTTTTCGCCTGTTCGGCCGCGTATTTATAGGCAATGCACCATCTTGGCGCCCTGCCGGTTGTGCCGAGAATTTCATAATGTTCAAGCTGGTCAATTTTGATGACAATTCCGTCAATCTGGTAATCCAGCTCGAATCGCTTTTTTTCCCATTTATTGCAGATTTCAATTACCTCGTCGATATCTTTTGCCTTTGTAATATTCGGATTGACCGGCAGGCCGAACTCTTTAAATTTTTCAAGATTTTCATAATGAGTTTTGGTAATTTTCCTGCTTGTTTCGCCCAGTGCGTAAGCGAAGAACGATAAATTTCTTTTCGCTGTAATTCTCGCATCAAGCTGCTTTAAGGAACCTGCCGCGGCGTTTCTGGGATTTGCCAGCAATGGTTCGCCCTGCTTTTCTTTTTCTTCGTTCAGTTTCAGAAATGCTTTTTTGGGCATATATACTTCGCCGCGGACTTCAAGAACATCAGGCGGCTCATCTTCAAGCCGCAGGGGAATTGCCCTGATTGTTTTGATATTGTGTGTAACATCGTCTCCTTTTTCACCGTCTCCTCTTGTAGCGCCAAGCGCCAAAGCGCCTTTCTCATATCGCAGGCTCATCGCCAGCCCGTCGATTTTAAACTCTACAACATAGCTGTAATTTTTAGTCCCTAAAATTTTTGCAACTCTTTTATCGAATGCCGCCAGTTCTTCTGCACTGTATGTATTATCAATGCTGAGCATCGGTATCGTGTGAGCTACCTGTTTGAACCCTTCGATAGGCCGGCCGCTGACCCTTTGCGTCGGCGAATCCGGGGTTACAAATTCAGGATGTTCTTCTTCGTGTTTTTTTAACTGACTGAAAAGCTCATCGTATTGTTTATCGCTTATTTCGGGCTTGTTCAGGACGTAGTAAAGATAGTCGTGTTTTCTGATTTCCTGGCGCAGCGATTTGATTTTATGTTCAATATCCGATTTCATACCGGATAATGTTATGTTCAGCGGAGCTTTTTTGCAAGAGTGTATTACAGCCAGATTTCGTCTGTCATTTCATATTTGAGGATTTCGCCCGGCTTGAAAAAGAATCGGATTTCCTTTTTTGCCGATTTGGCTGAATCTGACCCGTGGACGAGGTTCCAGGTCTGGCAGGTGCTGAAATCGCCGCGAATGGTTCCCGCCTCGGCGTCAAAACCGAGGGTTATACCCATCATTTTCCGCACAACCTGGATAACTTTTTTACCCTCAAGGACTATTACCAGCACCGGCCCCGATGTGATATATCTAATGAGCTTGTCGAAGAAATACTGGTCTTTGTGCATAGTGTAGTGTTGTTTTGCCATTCGAACCGTCATTTTCATCAGTTTGACGGCCACGATTTTAAGGCCTTTCTTTTCAAATCTCCCGACAATCTCTCCGACAAGTCTTCTCTGAAGACCGTCCGGCTTGATGATTATCAATGTTTGTTCAGCCATCTGTTTTTATAACTATTTGTAATTATTTCCCTGCAGGCACAAGATATATTTCGACGCGTCTGTTCTTTGGATTACCTTTTTTGTTGGCTTCATTAGCTTCGATAGGCCTGTATTCGCCGTATCCCTTGACGCACATTCGTGTCGGTTTTATGCCGTTTGATTCCATAAGTTTTTCAACCGAGATGGCCCTGTGAACGGACAGATGCCAGTTTGTCGGGTGCATATTCATTGTTTCGGATTTTCTGATTGGAATATCGTCGGTATGGCCGACGATGGTTATATCGAAACCTTCAGCGGCAGGCGAATTGATAATTCCGCACAGTTTCTTCATTAGCTCTGCAGCCTGCGGAGCAACTACGTCGCTGCCTTTTTCAAACAGCAGGTCGCTTTTGAATTTGACCATACCGGTTGCCTCGTCGAAGCTGACCATATCGCTGTTTTCCGCGGCGAATTTTGCCAGTTCGCTAGCAAGTTCAGGCGGAAGCACTGCGCCGCCGAGCGCCGCCTGCATTTTCTTTATCAGCTCTTCTTTTTTCGTAATATCGTCCTGCAGTGCAGCGACTTTTTTATTCAAAGCCTCGGTATCTGCCGCACAGGCCGCTTGTGCCTCGGCAAGCTGTTTTTCAGTTTGTGCAAGTTTTAATTTTGTTACATTAAGCTGGCCTTCGAGGTCGTCTATTCTTTGCTGCTGGCTGCGGTTTCGCAGCTTTAAATCATCATATTTTTCCTGGGAGGTGCATCCGCTTAAAACAAGCGCAACTGTTAAGAGAACGATAGAGGTAAAAGAAAATCTTGAAACCTGCATTTTTATGTCCTTTCCTGACAAGAATAAAATCCATTATTGAACTGCAAAACGGTATTCGATAAGAATCTACCTCTGCCGGGCGGTAAAAGCCAGAAAAAAATAATCGAAATTATTTGATTTTACCCTTCCTTGGCGGGGGCTTCTTTTTCCTTTTTAGCTTTTTTATCTTTTTTAACCTTTTTTTCCTTTGGCGGTTTTGGAGGCTTTGGCTTTTTTGGTCCGCCGCCGCCCATAAACAGGCTAAACAACGCGATAAGTAAGACTAATCCTGCGCAGCCGCCGATTACATACCAGATAAGAGGTTCAATTGAAGACAAAATCTTCAGATTAAGTATAGGTTTGTATCCCGATATAACCACAATAGAGGTATAAATCAATGCGGCTAAAGGCATAAAGAGTATTATTCCGTAGGTACTGCTTGCGGCATCGGGCGGCGGCTCAGCTATATAAGCTGCGGCCATAGTTTCCGGAGTAGCGGCCTGTTCTATTGCCGGTTGAGGCTCAGTTTCTCCAAAGATTTTTTCGGCTTCTTCGGCTACCGCACCGCTTGGCGCAGCAGGTGTCTGTTCGGCGGCAGGTGCCGCCGCAGGGCTTTCAGGGTATATGTCATCGAGAACTGCTCCGAGTGAAGTATCGTCTGCCTGCAGAGACAGATCGAGCAGTCCGGAGCCGCTTCCGCCGATTCCTTCAAGATTCACATCATCATCGAGTCTTGCCGCACTTGCCTCGTCTTTGCCTTTTTCATCGAGGGCCTTCGGCTTTTTTGCAACAACTTTTGTTTCTCCGCTGGTATCATCGCTTATCTTGAATTCCGTGTCTGATTCGCCAAGGACATTAATCGATTCTCCGCTCAGGGAGATTTTACTATCGCCTGTTTTTGTGCCTGCGAGTATATCGGTGCCGCCTGCGGTAGAGCCGCTTTTCTTCGGCGGCTGGCTTGCTTTTGTATCTGTTTTTTCAAGTTCTGACAGGTCGATTTCTTCACCCTTTTTTGTCTCGGCAGGCAAAAGAGTTGTTTCGTCTTTGTTTGGCTTATCTAAAGCCTCATCGGCCAGCAATTCTCCGGTTTCATCGAGTTTGAACTTGGATTCGTTTTTTTTGTTATTGTCTCCCATAAGCGCATCGATTTCTTCCGGCGCAAGAGACACATCGGCATTTTCATCGATGGATATTTGCAATGAATCGCTTACGACGCTGTCTCCTTTAGGCGCTGCCGCAAGAGCGTCCACGTCTTCAGTCTTGTAAAGCTGTTTTGTCCCGTCTCGGAATTCCCTCAGTTTGCCTTCCCGGACGAGCACCTTGATTTCCGGCTCGGTTTTGCCTAATTTCGTAAGGACTTCCTGCAATGTGTAAAACATTCCAGCCATATTTTTTTCCCGAATGGTTAAATATTTTAATTATAAATTCGCTATATTACGTTAATTATAGCTTTTTGCCTGAGTTGTTCAAGTTTATTTATTTTTTGTGCAAGTCTAAGCAACAACAAGACTTGCGAAAATTAAGTATGGCCGCATTTCTGCACTTTTTTTATCATCTTTTCGAGTAATTCCATACTTAAACCCATTACATTACTTTCACTTCCCTTTATATGTTCGATGAATTTATCGCCGCCTTGCTGGATTGCGTAGGCGCCGGCCTTGCCTTGCCAGATTCCCGAAGCAATATGTTTTTCGATTTCTTTTTCGCTCATTTTTACAGGATAAACAATAGTCGTATCGTAATCGACAATTTCCAGCCCGGCGTTTTTCTTGACGATGGCGATGCCGGTGATTATTTTATGCGGTTTGCTGAATAATTTTCTTGTTATCTGCTCAGCGTCTTTTGCGTTTTTTGCCTTTCCGATAATTTCTCCGTCGAAATCAGCGATAGTGTCGGCGCCGATAATTATTTTATCAGGGAATTTTTTTGCTATATCGTTTGCCTTTGCAAGTGCCGCCGCGCAGGCAAATTTAATTGGCGTTTTTTCTTTGTTTTTCGATTCGTCGATGTTTGATATGACTATATCAAACTTGTAACCCGCTTTTTCTAAAAGCTCTTTTCTTCGCGGCGAAGCAGATGCAAGAATAAAATGGAATTTTTCTTCAGGCATAATAATAAATAATTATTTTACTCTAATGTAATAAACTATTTTTCTACAGAATGCCTGATATTCAGGTTCGATTTGTTCGATATTTTCGCCGATATAGATATCGAAAAGTTTTTGAGCGATATATCTGTTCCATTGCACCGTTAGCGGGATATTTCTGTCGGATGCCATTTTCACCTCGGTTTCATCCAACGGCCATTTTCCATCCAATGCCCCAAGCAGCATTTGCTGATAATTCGGCAGTCTTTTTCCATATCCTTCTTCTCTCAAAAATCTCACAAGTGCGTAAGCCTGTGCGTAAAAGGCCATAACAGCGTTGTCCGCTTGTTCCCACATTACCACTTCTCCCGGGTTCACGGATATTAATTCGCGCAGCCTGATTAGATGGTTGTTTTCCAGGGTAAGTTTAAGCGCTCCGAGTCTTTGCAGGTTTTTCGCCGGGTTGAATACAAATTGTCCGTTATCGAATTCGCTCTGCTCAAACAATTGTGCGATTCCTTCATCCAGCCAGCTTGGCAGCCGGTATTTAAAAAATTTGTTACAGAACTGGTGCCATCCTTCGTGTCCGAGGACGCTGAATGTTCTTGTTCTGCCTATATTATACGCAACGCAGGCGCCGTTCAGATAGTATGCGCCTTTTTTAATTTTCATATATAACTGCCACTGCTCGCCGGCGAATGTTTTCGTGAACGCTTCCCATTGCTGCCGGTCTTTGAAGAGATACAGGGAGAATTTATCTTCGCTTTTCACAGCCACGGGAAGCTGGCTCTGGTATTGTTTCCAGGCAGCCTCCACAAACGCCGGCACTTGTTTGAGCATCAAGGGTTCTAACAATGTTGTGTAAACGCGATAGTGTTGTGTTTCAATTATTAATCCATCGCTGTATGGATTGTCCCATTTTTCAACCTTTTGCACCGCAGGCAGGGGAGCGACATATTGAATTATACCCTCTATGCTTGATAATGATGCCGTTGCATTTTGCGGTTCTGTTTTTTTTGCTGTCCCTGTATTGCATCCGATGAGGATTATGATAATTATTAAAAATATTTTTTTTGTCATATTAAATTTTCATCTTTTCCTGATACCCTGCACCTTGGTTTCCTGATAACCTAATTTCCTTAATGACGTTCTTCTATTATTTCCGCAGTGAACAGATACACTTCTGTATTTTTATCTTTCCATGCGTCCGGCGATAATCCCGCTTTATGACTGCAGCAGTAAGACAGGAATTCTTCCTTGCTCCATCCTGTTTCAGTCGCGACCTGCGGCAGGAAACAGCCGCTTGCGTAGCCTTTCTTAATATATATACCATCTATACCGAGCCGAAGGCTCAAAGAGTCGTTGGTTCTTTTTAAAGGCGACAAAACCGATATTTCAATATCGAGGTCTTTTACCTCTTTTGGCGTAATTGGGTCGTGCAGAAATCTTGGGTCGCCCGTTGCCGAAGCGACAGCCATATCGCTGACCAATTCGATAAGCGGTTTATCGGAGATAAATTGACCTATACATCCGCGAAGCTCATCTTTGTTTTTCAATGTAACAAAACAGCCGCAATGTGCGTTTAGTTCCGGCTCGCTGGTTTTGACTTTTTGAGGGCGCCCACCGTTGATAACGGTTTCGATTGTCTGGCGAGCAACTTTGAGAAGCGTTTGTTTCAAGGCTTCATTCATATTTTACTTCGCCTTTTTTCTCTTATTATCTCAATTACCGCCGGCATAATTGATATTATGATAATAGCGAGGATAACCAGTGTAAAATTCCGTTTTATAACCGGGATATTCCCGAAGAAATACCCGCCGAAAATAAAAAGTGTTATCCACAGAACTCCGCCGACGACGTTATACGAGAAAAATCGCAAATAGGTCATTTTACCCACGCCCGCTATAAACGGCGCAAAGGTTCGCACTATCGGCACAAACCTGGCCAGCACAATAGTTTTGGCGCCGTATTTTTCATAAAACTGATGTGTGCGCTCTATATGTTCTTTTTTCAAGAACCATTTGCCCTGATGTCTTAATATTATATCTCCAAAATATTTTCCGATAGTGTAATTTGCGCTGTCGCCTAATACCGCTGCGGCAGCCAAAATGACAAACAGCCACGCTATTTCGAGCGAACCGCCGGCAGCGAATGTTCCCAGTGCAAACAGCAGTGAGTCTCCCGGCAGAAAAGGCGTTACCACTAATCCTGTCTCAGCAAAGATAATGACGAAAAATATCAGGTAACACCAAATCCCCCAGATTTGGATGATGTTATTAAGATGTTTGTCTAAATGAAGAACATATTCGATAAGATTCGTTATCAATTCCATATTTATATATCAATAATTTTTTCTTTGTGTCTTAGTGCCTTGGTGGCTGCTAACTGAGGGTGTTGGGATTCGAACCCAAGACCTATGCATTAAAAGTGCATTGCTCTACCAACTGAGCTACACCCTCTCATAGATAATCAGGATACTTTACTGCTAAATATGGATATTTGCAACAAAATAAGGGTAAACTTCTGCAGAGCCTGGAGCGAAAACGACAGGAGAGTTATTTCGACAGCAGTATCAGGCACACTCCCGCCAGAATTCCCGCTAGCGCAAATGCCTTTGTGGACAGCCGCAATTCTTTAAACAGCAGCCCGCTGGCGAGGAATGAAATAGCGATACAGCTTGCCCGCAGCGTCGATAGCATTGCTATTAACGAACCGTGACAGCTCAGCGCCCTGAAATATAGGAAGTCCGCCGCAAGCAGAAAGCCGCCGATTGCAGGTATGCTCCATCGCCATACGAATTTAGTATATTTTTTTTCTGTTGTAGACCGGGACACAAAAACCACTGCTCCAAGCACCGGCACAAGATAAATGCAGAACCACACCTGCACCGCGACGGGACTGTATGCTAAAGTCTGGATGAGATATTTATCATACATCGCGCTCAATGCGCCAAGCAGGGAGGCAAGCAAAATAAATACTATCCATTTATTGTTATAAAATATGATTCCCTCTTTGCTGCCGATTGTCGAAAATCCGTAATATGAGCATACCATAAGTCCGAGTCCCGCATACTGCGGTGTTGACGGATGTTCGTGAAACAGGATTACCGCTCCGATGAGCGTCCAAATCAGTCCAATCGCGCCTAAAGGCGAGGCAATTGAAATAGGCAGATTTTTAAAAGCGTAATAACTGAATACCCACGATGCTGCGACGATTACTGCTTTAAGGAATATATGCAGATGGCCTGTTGTCGATAGCGCGGGTATGAAAATCTGGCTCGGCAGAATCTCCGGCCAGAATCTGGACATTATTATCGCCGGCAGCACCAACAAACCGGCAAAAGCTGTTGACAGAAACAAAACAGGCAGGACCGCATTTTGCTGTAATGCGTGTTTTCTGCTTATATCATACATTCCGAGAAATATAGCGGAAAATATACCTAAATAAATCCACATAGACTTGTTCGCCTCCGGCGAGACTTGTTAACCTTATATCGGCACTAAGGAATGGAAAAGGAAAATATGATACCCGTTTTTTCTCTTTTTGCAAGGGAATTCGCGGATTTTTAAAATACCAGTCGTTTAATCACTATAAACGGCAGGGCAAGAAAGAGAAACAGTATTATCATTGTTGGCAGCACTAATGGCAGGGCGATTAACCCTAATATTAACAGCAGGATACAAACGACAGCCCCAGCTGGAAGCAGAATCGCTAAAAATGCCGGCAGGAATAATAATGATAATATTATTCCCAGAAAACCGAATAGAAGATTAAAGACAAGTTTTATCGCAAAAAATGCTATTTTAACAAATATTGCTGCTCCCAAAAGCAGCATCAGCATCAAAATAAATAATGTTGTCGCCATAATATTTACCCTGCAAATTATTTAGAATAAATATAGCTTATTTTTAATATTATGTCAAACATAATTAGCAGGGGTTGCTTGCCCCGTGAGATGCCGCTTCGGCTATCTCATTCGGGGTCTAATTTGTCATACCAATTAAGTTTCATAAAGATGGACGTGATGATGACCGTCGCGTCTATTGATATAAGCATTGTCCGGACTTTCTTTTTTCGTTTTTTTCAGTGCAAAGTCGCTACCCTGAGGTTCTCTTTTTCCTTGCTTTCCATCTCTGCAGCGATGTCCTTTGGCCACGATTCCAACTTGTTAAACCAGTTCTTCTTGAGGAATATCGAAGTTGCCGCCAGCACCGCAGCCGAAATCGCCATTGCCCCCAATTCCCGGATAATAATGTAAATAGGTATAGTTACCAGACTTATCTGCCATACCGTACCAACAACCACATTGACCATGTCCCGTTTGAAATTTTTGTTCCGCTCAAAATTAGGCTCCCGCTGCCTGATACCTTCATACACCGGCCGCCAGAATCCCCAGGGCCTAACCTGTCGGTAAAACTTTTCCAATACCTCTTTCTCTTCCGGCTTAGTCAGCAAGCTAACGATGATAGAAGCTGCTGCACTCAAAACTAAAATTATGGGAAAGCTGTTAAGAGGCGATACTTGTGGCATTATCTTCGGCAGCACAAGTGCCGCCCCGATACCCGTAATCATGCCGGCAAAATATCCCTGGCCGTTAAATCGCCACCAATACCACTTCAGCACATTCGGCGCAATATACCCACCGTAAAGCCCCGCCACGATCCACTGTAATACCGAGTTAATCGACTCGGTAATGAAACCAAACCCAATGCCAACAATTACTACCAGTATCGAGCAGGCATAACTCATACGGACGTATTTCTGCTGGCTGGCATGCGGATTGATGTAACGCTTATAAATATCGTTAACTATGTATGCCGCCCCCGCATTCGTCGTTGAATTAAAAGTGCTCATAAACGCGGCAAAAAGGCCCGCCAGCACCATTCCCATCACGCCTACCGGGAAGAAATTATTTATCACCAAAGGCAATATCCGCTCAAAATCCACTGAACTTCCCATTGCCTTAAGGTCAGGCTGGTAATAGACCAGCGCCAGAACCGTTACCCCAGCCACCATCATATATCGCGGCATAAACAACACCACCGACACAAACCAATTCATCAACGCTGCCTGTTTTGGAGTCTTGTTTGCCAACACCCGCTGCATATCGTAATTCGGGCATGGCCCAGCCGCCGCAGCCAGCACTCCTTTAAAAAGCATCATCATAAAAAATATCGTAAATAAGGACCAGCCATCCTTTTGTATCGCGTTATTTACCGCATCGAGTCTTCCTGTCCAATCTATGCCGACTTTCCATCCGAAAAATATATTCGTCCAGCCATTCGGCACGGCGGCGACGATTTGTGCGTGGCTTGTCCGCATCATTGCTATAATGCCGATAATGATTGACACTGTTACCGTCAGGAAGAATTGCAGCAAGTCTGTAATTACCACGCTAGTCATTCCGCCGATAATGACGTAGCAGGCGGCCAATGCCATAATTATAGTTGCATAAGTATTAGGATGCAGGTTCCAGGGCAAAAATACCGCGGCAAATTTACCGATACCCTGAAAAGCGTAAGCCGAAAATCCTACTACGCTTACCAGTGCAAAAATTACCACGCTGATATATGACAGTTCAGCTCCCTTTCCTAAGCCGAACCGCGTCTGAATCCATTCGGCACCTGTGAGTACGTTTGAACGCCGAAGCCATATAGACAGAAAGACCATCATAAAGACCTGATTAAAAGTCGGCCAGAGCCACGGTATCCATACGCTTTTGAGGCCGTACACAAACAGCAGATACACCAGCCACATTGTGCCGGATATATCGAACATTCCCGATGCATCAGACAATCCCAGTACCCACCATGGCAGGCGCTTACCACCCAGAAAATACGAATCAAGATTTTTAGACGCACGTTTGGCTACCCAGAAACCCGTAATGATCATCAGCACCAGGTAGCCGAACATAATACCGATATCAATGACATGAATTTTCATAAGTTTATACCTTCAAAAAGGTTAGTGTCGATTGGATGAATGTGAATGTTCATTATCTGTCCTTTCCATACCATTGTCGAATAAGCTGTTCGGCAGGTTTGCCGTAAACGCCGAAACCTATATTTTTATCAGCTTCCTGCAAATTATACAAGTGCGACGACCATTCCCACCAGGCAAAACCGATAAACCACGGCTCATTCCAAAAGGTCTCTATTGTGGCCTGGTAGTATCGTTTCTGCTCGTCGCCATCATAAATCATATTCGGCTCTTCGTGCGTCCACGGCGCAGCAGAACAGCCTTTTGCGCTGCATACGCCAAGCTCGATAAAAAGCATCGGCCGGTCGAATTTTTCGCTGATTTTTTCCAGCCTTTCCTTAATCGGCTTCCATCGGCGTTTGAGGGCCTCAACAGAACTATCCGACGGCGGGACTTTACTGAGGTCATCCTTGAGGGCTATCAGAACATCATCCGTTCCGACCGGATAATATGCGCTTATACTGATTACATCCAGCGCGTCAAACCAATTTACCTTGTCTTCTCTGCCGTGATTGACATCGTAGGTTATAACGCCGCCGTAAATTTGCCGGATTTCTGCGATGAGATTTCGCCACCGCCATTCAAAATCTTCCGTTGAAATCATTTCACAGCCGAGACAGAGCATTTCGCAGTTTGTTTCCTCGGCGATTTTGGCGTAATGTAGCAGAAAGAGCCGAAAATCGCTCCACCATTTGTCCCACGCCTGCATATCGGTTTTGCCGGTCTTTGTTTGAAACTTAATCCACGCCCGCCAGGTGCCGTCATAAACATTTACGACAGGTTTGAGAATAACCTTGAGATTATTATCACGTGCAAGTTGAATCGCCCGGCGGATTTCATCGTCTGTTACCATTCGCTTATAGGAGTCGCCCCAAAAAATCTGCGGCTGATTGGGCGTTGCCATTTCTGCACCGAAAGATATGCAGACCCAGTTTGAGCCGGTATCGGCAAGTTTTTTCATTGAGTCGGCCGGGGCATCGCCGAGATATTGGCCCCGCCAGCCGCTCCAGCCCCAGCTAAACCCTTTGACGAAACCGATAGGCGAATTTGTATGGCTGAATTTTGATTGCTGTTTGCCGTATTTTATTTCCACTCGTGAAATCTGAGCTTTTGAAGTGTATTCGATTTTCAGATACTTATAATTTTCCGGCGAAACAACGCCGCTGTAAAGCACCGGCCTGTAATATTCGTAATTTTCTTTGCCTGCGTAGTAGTCTTTATATTCGTATTTTATCGCCTTGAATTTTTTGCCGTCCTCCGAAGCGGAAAATTTGAAATGATGAATACTGTCGGGGAAAAACGCATATAATTTCCAGGAAAATACAGGCTCATTTACGCAATAGACTATTGATGCGCCATTATCGCCAGCAAGCCTGTGAGTGTCTTCCTTGAACTTGCGGGCCTGGTTTGTTTCAAGAGATACCTTGCCTTTATAACTGTCAATCAGACTTAAATCCTGCATTTCATCGACGAGCGTCCGGCAAAATGCGTAAACAGGCCCAACGACATTGGAAGGTTCAGAAACACCGGCGGCGTTTTTTGCTCTGACGCGATAGTAGTATTTTATGTTCGGCTGTGCCGTAGTATCCGCGAATAACGGACGGTATTGAACCACGGTATCCGATATGTCGTTTCCGCAAATAATCCAGGGACCGTCTTTATCGGAGGCGCGTTCGACAATATAACTTTGAGCGCCTGTGCTTCCCTGCCAGGATATTTGCGAATTGTCTGTTATATCTAATAGCAGGGGAACATCGGGTTTTTCAATGGGCGGCACTTTAATATTTCTAATTTCAAAGGCTTTATTTCGCATCAGGGTCATCAGATTTTTTTCGTCATAAGCATTACCTGAATCAAATCCCGGCCAGTGATACGCCTTGAACAAATCGCCGCCGGCAGGCTCGCTGTGCCAGTAAAAGCCGCCGTCGCGATTGTGAAAACGAAGCGACCATATTAACGCTCCGGCCGCATTCTGCTCGATAACGGCATTTAAAATCGTCTCGACGTCTTTAGTTGGGACAAAGCCGAATTCGCCGATGAAGTATGGTTTTTTGCCGCGGCTCATCTTGGTATTCTGTTTTATCTGTGAAATAGTATCCTGCGGATTTTTCGCGTAGTGATGTGTCGTAACAATATCTATATTCTTATCTTCGAGCGATTGAGGCCGAAGCAAAGTGCTGTGAAAGCCGTCGATAACGAGATGGTTTTTGTCGATGCTTTTTATAAAAGCGGCGGCCTTGGCTGTCCATTCGGCAGGGCAGGTCAGCTCATTTCCTGTTTCCCACGCGAGAATCGCCTTGTCGTCTTTGTATTTTATGCCGGTGATAGTATTAGTGCGGTTAATTACGAAACTGACTATCTGCTTGTAATCTTCGAACAATTGCGCATCAGTCCAGAAGTCCTGCTCTTTTTTGTCCCTGAACTCAGCAACGGCTTTTATTCCTCCCCACCATTTCCAGTTGTCAATAAACGGTATGATAACGCGGATTCCTTTTTGATTGGCGACAGCAAGAATGCGGTCGAGAGGCTCGAAAGCCTTTTCGTCGAACTGTCCCGGCCCCGTTATATGCCTCGGTATGCAGGGGTCTTCGCCTTTTATGCGGAGCGAAAGCGAATATGTCCGCACAACTTTGCCGCCCATCTGGCGAATTGTCTCGAGCGCATCGTTAATTTCATATTCATTAGACAGCCGCCAGGGACTGGTTTGCTCAAAAGCCATATTGTCTTCGTTATAGTGCAGGCAGGGGATATTAAAACTGGTAAACCTGAGTTCGCCATTTTCATCCATCAGTTTATCATCGTGACGATAGACAAAACTTTTAAAGACGCTGCTGCTGTCGGCAGCGAAAACGGCAGTTATACAGAACAGGATAATCAGCGCCAGAATACTTTTTTTCATTTTTTGCCCTTATTTATTTTACTGTTATCAACTCTGACTCTTTTTTATATATGTTGTTTAAAGACCAACCGGCTTCTCCATACTATTGAGTGACAAAAGCAATCTCCGCCCAATAGGCTGCTTCATAAGACCATCCTGTCGGCTGGTTCACCACTTCCACATTCAATGGTTTGCCGGCATAAGCGGACAGGTCGAGTTCCTCAGTCAGCCACCCATCTTTTGCAGTCTGGCTGCTGACCGGTTTGCGGAGGAGCTGCCTGCCGTTGGCGCGAACAATCAAATCGAAGTCCCCCTGCGGGTCATTGCCGACTACTATTCGCAGCGTTATCTTTTTGCCTGCGGGCGGCATGAGCTTTCTGCTCAGCACGCACCCCGTGTCAGGGTCTAAAGGATGGGTTACCAGGACATTCTTTCTGCCTCTGTATTCGGCACGCAGGCCCGGGTTCATATCCGTGCCGCAATCAGCGATTTTCCAGCCGGGGGCAAATTTAGCCACTGCCTTAGGCATATGTTCCGGCAAATTTCGCCTGGTAATCTGTTTCTTTTCGGCTTCGGTGAAGCGGCTGTCGGCGATAGGCTCAGGCGCCCAACTCAGCTGGAGTCTGCTCGGCACGACAGGGCGGACAGGAATAACAAAGACTTCCTGACCATCGGTGTCTTTTTCCACTTTTCCGCCGGCGTTGGCGATGACCTGCCGGGCCAGTTTTTCGCAAACGTTAATCAGGGCGGGAAAGCTGTAAGCCGTGTTGCTGAAGATAGTTTTTTTATTGAGCTGCTCCGTAAAATGCTCCGGCAGCCCGGAAAAACCCACCGTCGTGAAAATTACTCCCGCGGCACTCGAAGGATCGCAATCCGAATCCTGGCCGCATCTGCAGGCGATGGTCATAGTCTGGTCAAGATCCCCTTTGCCATAGAGCAGCCCCATCAGCACATACGCGCCATTGATTTTGCAATCGATGCCGCCGTTGGAAGCTTTTTGGTATTCCGGGTTCTCGCGATATTTCTTCTGCGCTAAATGCCAGGTCTTTTCCCAATCGTCCGGATTTGCCTGATACCACGCGAGCATATCGCGCACCATTTCCGCATATTGGCTGCCGGCGGGGATGGCTTTGAGTGCGGATTCGATAATTTTGACGGGGTCTGTTTCAAAAAACGCCGCTGAATACATCGCGCCTATGAATTGGCCAGCATACATTCCATCCCCATAATTCATCAATCGGCCGAACTTCTCACCCATAACGACAGCATTCTGCGGCAGGCCCGGCGCAATTAAGCCAGAGTAATCCGCTTCGATTTGGTAGTCAATGTCGTCGGGGCACCTGTTGAATTTGGGGTGGCTGGAATCCGGCGGGGCGATGCCCCTGCGAAGATTTGTCCGGCCCGCATTGTTGGCACACCAAAGCGGATATCCGCTGTTGGCAAAATCGATTCCTGCCTGCCGGATGGAAACGCCTATGCCATATTGCTCCAGCGTCCTCAGGAAAGTCATTTCCACATACAGGTCATCCTGCGCAAAAGCGTCATTAATCAACTTTGGCTTCCATTTCGGCATCGCGTCGGCAGGGATGATTTTGTCTGCGAACTTGAATTCTGTCGGCGCGCCGAAAGAGACCCCTGCCATCTGGCCGACCCAGCCGGCCATCATTTTGTCGCGATATGTTTTCACGGATATTTTTTTGAAGTTTTGGGTATTTTGTGTGAGGCCTGCATTTGCCGGCGGCACAGGTAGGGAGGTATCATTGTTATCAACTCCATCGTTCCATTTTAGCGTAGCCAGATATACGCCGCCCTGACCCCAGCCGCAATGGCTTATAAACCAATTGCCATCTGTATCGCGGAGGACTTCCGCGGCGTGGGAATTAATTTTTGCGACGAGATTTTTATTTTTGAATTCGAAGGGATTTTCGCTTCTATAAACGCAGGTTCCCCTGTAATTATCTCGCGGGCCGATGAACAGATAATAATATTTGCCTCTGCGTATCACAGTAGGCGATTCTGTCGGGCCGCCCCAGGTGCTGACGCAGGGGTCAGTGAAAACTATTTTTTTATCTTTCCAGTGAATAAGGTCTGTGCTTGTAACCGCCGCGACAATGTGATTTCCGCCGGTGGGCTTGCTCGTTGCGGTATAATACATTATCCATTTATCGTTGAGACGGAGGATATAAGGGTCGCGGGCATCGAAACCATCCACAACCATCGGGTTAGCCGGGTGCCGCTGCCAGTCGTAAAGATTTTTGGATGTCGCAAGGTGAATCTTGTATTTGCTGTGGTTTTTATCGCCGGCGCAGTAATACATATAATATAAGCCGTTATGAAATATCACATCCGGCGCCCAGAGATGCTCTTCGTGCCAGTTTGGGTCAGTTGAAAGGGCGAATGGCTCTTTTTTCCAGGGGCTTTGAGTAAGTTTCGCCGCTGTCGCGTGTGCGAAATTGTCCTCATCTATCGGGTTGGCCGGCTCCTGATGTGTTATGCCGAAGAGATGCCAGGTACCTTTTGTGTCGTAAATAAAGCAATGGTCGTTGATATACCATTTTTCCTTTTCGCCGACACTGGGGTCATAAATTAGCTTAAAATCTCCGACTTCGATAACATTTTGTCCCGCTTTGCCCAGTGCCATAGCGTTAGCCCCAATTACAGAAATTAAAATTGCCGTCAGTAAAATCCTTTTTTTCAACCCGTTAGAGACCAGCCTCTTTTGGGGACAGCCAATAATGGGAAGTTTTTCTATTTTGTTGATTTTCTTTAGTTCATTAAGATATTTGTCTCTAACGGGTTTCATATCAGTCCCCAAAAACAATCTGCGAGAAAGTAATTACCAGGCCTATAATGCAGGCGGCGAAAATGCCCCACCATAGAATAACACTTTGATACCATTTGTCGCCCAGCTCGTTGAAAATATTCATTTTTTTCCAGTTCACTGTCAAATTGTTATCAACCTGTTCCGGCCTCGGCGGAGCGGTAAGCAGCGAGACCACAATGCACACAATGAAACTGAAGAGCCATGTAATAAACGACTGGTTATTAAAAGAGTTAACGATATTATAAGCTGTTTCGCCGAAAAGGCCAGGCCAAATCGCAAGATATACTTTAATAAGTATGGCAAACGCAAAACCGGAAAAAACAGCGGCACAGGCGCCCTTTGCGTTGATTCTCCGGGACAGGACGCCAAGCAGGAAGACAGCCGCGAATGGAGGAGCAAAAAAGGCGTATAGTGTTTGAATATACATAAACAAACCTGTCTGCATTTTGGAAATGTAATTTGCCATAATTATCGATATTATGAGAATGACTACGGAAGACCATATACCCATAAAAACGAGCTTTTTGTCGCTTGCTTTCTTATTAAAAATCCTTTGATAGATATCCAGGGTAACGACGGTGGCCGAAGAGTTAAGGACGGCGTTGACGGTTGATTGAATGGCGCCAAATAACGCGGCGAGATATATACCTCTTAAACCTGCCGGGATGACCATCTGAAGCATTTGAATGTAACTTCTGTCGGCGGCAGGCCGAATTTCTTCCCACGGTTTGAGCATATATTCAGGATGTTTGGCGAACAATATCAGGCCCGGAAAGACAACTATCAGAGGCATAATAACTTTCATATAACCTGCGAGCACAAGGCCCATTCTCGCGTGATACATATTTTTAGCGCCAAGAACACGCTGAATCATAAACTGGTTAAGGGCACAATACCAGATACTTACCGCGAGAAATCCGTAAAAGAGGCACGGCCACGGCAGAACCAGATGGCTGACAGGCTGGATAACCGAAAGACGGTTATATGTGTCTGTTGCGGCTATATGTCTGGCATTTTGTGCGACAGCCTGCGCCCAGACGCCGGTTTTTGCGCGGTTGCATTCAATCATCACATGAAAGCCTTTGACAAGCGAATGCTCAGAACCTGAAAGCATATACAACCCGAGTATGGTTACTATCACACCGCCGCCGACCATAATAATAAGAGTGAAGAAATCAATCCAGGCAACAGATTTCAAGCCGCCGTATATGGCCCAGGAGCCGGCGACAACGCCGAGAAAAATAACTGAAAACAGCATAGACCAGCCGAATAGAAGATGCAAAGCGAGTCCTCCGCCGTAAAGCACCGCGGCCAGAAAGGCGAATATGTTGACTATTAAGGTCAGAACCGCAAAAAACTGACGCAGCGTATTATTGAAACGTTTTTCCAGAAATTCCGGAATAGTAAATACGCGGGTGGCAAGAAGAAACGGTATAAAAAGCCAAATCAGCACGGTAAATGAGTTGATATTGCCCCATTCATACATCGCGACCGGTATGCCGAAGACATAAGCGGCGCCTACCATTCCGATAAAATGCTCGGAGCTGATATTGGCGGCAATAAATGAGGAGCCTATTACATACCACGGCAGGGACCTACCGGCGAGAAAGTAGCCCTCGCTGTCGGTTCTTTCCCTGCGGCCTGATAAATAACCGACGGCACAGATAAGGACAATGTAAAGGCCAAAGGCTAAATAGTCGAAAAACACCAAGTGAAAAATATTTCCCATATTTATTGCCTTTCATTTCTTTTGTTTTTTTGCAGGAGTGGAAGGGATCCCCATACAAAAGGTTTCATAATCTGCAAAATCTCGACACGTATCTGCGGCTCGGCATAACTCATAAGGTATCTGAATGTTTCAGGGTTTTCGTAATTCAGCTCCATAATATCGTAATGATGCGGTATGGCGAATCTTGGACGAACTTTAACCGCCAGTTCCACCGCTTTTTCAACGCTCATATTGCCCCATTTGCCGTTGATGCAGAAAAGGCCGGCTTCCGCGTGCGGAGCAACGGCCAAAAGCAGCGGCGATAAATCGGTGTCCGATGTATGATAAAAACTTCGGCCGTTTTGAAACCTGACGAGATAGCCGGCGGTATCAACAACTGCAGGTTCGTTCGGGATGGTATAAATGCCCTTAATGTGCACTGAACCGATTTGCTCCGATTGACCAACGTCAACTGTCCTAATATTATTGCTCTTTATGCCGAGCTGCTGCAGTTTACGGCAGGCAAGGCTCGGAGCGACAAATTTGGTCGTATCTTTGTAACGGTAGCCGGCGATGGTTTCAGGGTCTAAGTGGTCTAAATGGTCGTGCGTAACTATAAAAATGTCTGTTTTAAGATCGGCGGGTTCAATCGGCACAGGAATAATTCTTTTTAATTTCGGCGACAATTTGGCAATTGAATCGCTCAAATACGGGTCAATGGCTACGATGGTATCGCAGGATTTACATATAAACCCCGACTGCCCAACGAACCATAAAGCTGCCTGCGACGATTCGAGTTTGAAATCGAGTATTTGCTGCATAATCCTTATTGCTACGGCAGCAGAACTGCCTTGAAAACGTTTTTCTTGTTTTCACTAAGCCCGCTTATAGCTTTTTTATATTCCGCCAGCGGGACCTGGACATCCGCCAGCGCTTCGATATCGAGTTTTTTCTCGGCCATCAATCGCAGACATTTGGCAAAACAATTCAATGACCTGCACGAGCCGAGGACGTTTAATTCCTTCATATTCACCAGAGCGACGTCGAGGATTTCCGGCTTCCAGATATAGCTGAACAAAACGAGCGTGCCTCTCGGCCTTAAGGCTTTAAGGCATAAGTTCGGCGCCGCTCCTGAACTTGTGGCCTCTATCGCTAAATGAACACCTAAATTGCCGGCGACTTTGACTATGACATCTTCGAGATTGGCAGTATGAGTATTGCAGATTATCGCGCCGGTCTTTTTTGCGATTCTGCTTAATCGCTGGTCGTAATGGCCCGCGACAATGATATTATTTGCGCCTAATATCCGGGCAAACATCGCGTGAATAAAGCCGAAGACGCCGTCGCCGAAGATAAGAATATTCTGTCCCGGCTGGAATTTCGCTCTTTCAAAACTTTCCATACATACCGCCGTAGGTTCGGTCATCGCCGCTTCGACCATACTGACGTTTTCGGGGATTTGATAGATGTTTGCCGCATCGACAGCGAGATATTCCGCCCAGCCGCCGGGATTTGCGCTGTTGCCGAGGTGCCGCGTATTGGGGCACAAATGACCTATTCCGGCTCGGCACAATTCACAGACGCCGCATCGCTGAACAGGGTCAACGGCCACTTTCCAGCCTTTACGAACATCGCGGACATCTTTGCCGAGTTCGATAACGGTGCCGGCCACCTCGTGTCCCGGTATAATCGGAGGCTTGCAATCCCAGTCTTCATAGTGGAAATCGCTTGTGCAGATGGATGCCGCTTCAACCTTGAGCAAAACTTGATTTGCCCTCGGCTTCGGAGGAGGAGCATCACCAAGCTCGAACTTTTTGCCTCCCTGCCAGAATATCGCTTTCATCCCGCACCTTCTTTTAATTCAATCTTTTTAAATTTGTTTTAATCATTCATCCCTTCGATTCTTATCTTAAAAAATATGTATAATTCACTGAATATTTAGAAGGTGCGGGATTCATTCCATATCTTCCGTATCCAGATAATTTAGAACAGTTCTCAAGGCAACGGTGCAGCATCGTTTAATTCGCTCAATCTCAACAAATTCGTAATCGCAGTGTCCCGTCTCAGTGCCGAAGCCGCAAAGCACGGCAGGAATCCTGCCCTGGCGCACTATTTTGCTGACATCGGTAACGCTCGAATGCCCCCGGATGGGACATTTTTTTTTGTAAACAGCCTCATAAGCCTTAGTCAGACTTTGAACAATTTTTTCGCTTGTCTCTATCTGATAAGAATCGCCCACGTAAATCCAGGTTTTGTCAACTATGACAGATTTTGGAATTGCTGCGTTCTTTAAAAGTGAATCGAAATCATCCTTTATCTGTTCGTAGGATTTATCGGGGTGCCATCGCCGCGTTCCCTGCATAAATGCCGTGCAGGGGGCGCGATTATAGAAATCGCCGTAATGCACCTGACCGATAAATAGCGATTCGCGGAATAATAAAGGAAAAGGATTGGCAGCATTACGGAGCTCGGCATCTTTCTTCCTTATAGCATCGGTAATAAGAAGCACAGCTCCGAGCAGGTCGGGCCGGTCTGCGGAGACGGACAATTCGTGACAAGCCGGCTCTTTGAGATGCAAAGAAACATTCCATATACCCATTCCATTTGCGGCAACAGCCGCCGCGTCATCAGGCCCTTCAAAAACAATAGCCGCATCGCCTTTAATGCCTTTGGCAATCAGATTTGAAAGGCCTGCGCCGCTGCCCAGCGGGGCTTCGTGCAGACCGTAAACCGTAACGAGTATTTCGCCGGCGAAATCACAGCCGCTTGTTTTAAGGATTCTGACAATCTCAAGGATTCCCGCCAGCCCGTTTTTCATATCAGCAGAGCCTCTGCCGCTGATTATTTTTTTATCGCGTTTAGGCTGCGGATGCGGTACATCGACGTGGTCAATATGGCCTGCCAATTGGAGCACAGGTCCGTTTCTTTTGCCTTTTAATCGGCCGATTACATTCGGACTGTCCGGCAGTGTCGGGTCTATTTCGACTTCCGCGCCGGCCAATTCGAGCATATCGGCAAAATGCAGGGCCGCCTTTTTTTCTCTGCCGGTAGGACTCGGTATGCAGACAAGCTGCCAGAGATTTTCCGATAATGTATCAGTGTTAATCTGTGCAATCAGTTTCTCATCACCCATTGTTTTATCCGCTTACCTGCTCAAGAACTTTTCTTCGACGCAAAGCATACTCCCTTAACCGGCGGTCTATAGATTCATCCATCGGCGGCGGCTTGAGATTTTCAAAGATTTGTTTTACCTTTTTTGCTGCCTGCGAAACGACATCCGGCCCTGCGGCTGCCCACCAGTCATCATAGTTATCCGGATTTGCAAGCGAAGGAGAATGAAGCTCCTGCCGCATATATTTAAGAGTGTGCTCGTGCTCCAGAAAGCCGCTTTTATTCGCTTCGATAACATCCTGTGCGAGGGTGTCCTTATTGACTGCCAGTGGTCTTGCAAAATGTTTGATATACGACCAGATTTCCATATCAATTATGTATTGCTCATAGCTCATAGTGTTTATCGAATCGAGGATTCCGGCAGCCTGCAGACAAAAGTGGGCTCCGGCATAATAAGCAGTCATTGCCGTCATCATTCTTTCATAGCCGCTGCGGCAGTCCGGCCTTCTGGCTCCCGTTACTGCTGCGGTGCATCTGAACGGGATGTTCAGTTTTCTGGCTATTTCTGCGCCGAGCTGAATGCCGAGCGCATTTTCCGGTCTGCCGAAGCCCGTGCCGCCGCTTCTAAGGTCGCTTCCGAATCCGCCGGTGCCGATAATTACAGGCAAACCCGGACGAAGGACCTGTGTAATTGTAACACAGCCGAGCAATTCCGCGTAAGCCTGAACCAATGCTCCGATGGCTGTTACCGGTGCCGTCATTCCCATTAAGATTCCCGGAGTCAGCAGAACAGGCTGGCAAGCGTTAGCATATTCGACCATTGCATCGGCCATTGTTGCATTCAGCCTCATCGGACTGCTGATATTTATCAGTGCCATAACACAGGGTTTGTTATCTATGTTTCCGAAGACAATTTTTGCGATTTCAAGCGATTCCCTTGCCCCATCTTTCCCTGTTACAGAACCCATAAATGGTTTGTCGGAATTCCTTATCAGCGCAAGAGTTATCTCCATAGGTCTCAACTGAGGTGAAATATCATTTGGTTCGACAAGAAGTCCGCCGGTTAAATCAATAACGTCGCTGCTGTATGCCAGCAGGGACAATTTTTCCAAATCCGCTATTGTGGCGTTTCGTCTTCGGCCCTGACTGTCAGCGATAAATGCGCTGCCGTAGCCGGGAGCGACCAACAGATTTCGCCCGCCGACCTGCACGTTCCGCTGGGGATTGCGCGCATAAAACGTCCATTCAGCCGGAACATATTTAAGGTATTCTTTAACCATTTCAGCGGGGAAGCGTATATTTCCGGAATGTTCGTCCACCGCGGCCCCGGCCTTCTTCATTATTTTCAGTATGTAATCAGATTGTATAAACAGCCCTGTTTCGCTAAGCACATTGAAAGATGCCGTCAGGATGCTTTCAATATCTCCGCTTGTGAGTTTTTCTGAATATTTTAGCGGATGTTTAATCATTTTTTATTTTTGCCCTGTTTGCAGATATTTCTCGAACTGTATAAGGCTTAAATCTGCCAGGCCGAGATTTTCGAGATTTCTCCCGCCGGAATAAAAATAAGTATCATTGACGAGCGATGCGAGATGAATCATACAATCGTAAGTCGGAGTAGGAACGCCTGCCTTTCGTGCGATGGAAACCGTCAGCGTCGCACCCATTGGTATATCCTCTGTTATGTAGCGGTCCTGCATATTAAAGGGGCCTTTGCTTGAAGTCTTGGCAAATTCCGCAACGGACATATTAAAGCTGTCGGCAAAAACCTCATCATAAGTATAGGGCTTATATCCCAGGGCTCTGAAGAGGCTGGAACGCTCCTTGTCCATACTGTAGATAACCTTTTTGACTGACGGCGTAATGCCTTCCTTATACATATAGAACTCGCCTTTGGAGTATTCTATGCGTCCCATATTGAGCAGGGCGCCGACAGGATGAACGATGATATTAACATTATACAGGGCAGGCTCGAGAATGCTTTTTGCCTTTTTCACAACGTTTGCATAAGTTCCATCGAGAGCAGCGATAGCCGCGTTGGAGTCGGTAGCAGGCAGGGCGGCAAAGAGCATGTTAGGCCCATCAACGCGGTGAATATTTACTGTGCCGGGACCGTTGAGCACCCTGCAGCAGTATGGAAAAGTTACTCCTTCAGCCAGAATGATGCGTTTATCCATCCCGAGGCTGTCCCAGATTTTCCGCATAATCAGGGTGCCGCCGCTGCCCGGCCACAATATTACAGATTGTCCGTCTGTCAGAAACGGAGCTATTTCACGTGCTACGCGTTCATGCGTAAGAGCCCGTGTGGCTACCATAATCACGTCGGCGCCTTTGACTGCTTCTGCCATGTTGGTAGTGGTAGCCAGTTCGAGTTTGGCAAAGCCGGTTCTTGCTATGCCGGTAACATTGATGCCGCCTTGTTCGCAGATTGCCTGGATGTTACCCGCGTATTCGGGAAATTCAAAAAGCCGGCAATGGTGTCCGGCCAGAGTCATGTCAGCTGAAATGGCTTTTCCTCCATTGCCGGCGCCTATTACACATAATGTTTTTTTCTTCACTGGTTCTGTTCTCTTTCTAATCACTGAGGTTTAATTTTTATATAATCGATACCGACCATATATCTTTTAATTGCGGCTGGATTACTGCCGACAATTTCAACGTCAATTTCGTGCTGACCGGCGCCGAGATGATATTTGCCGAGGTTAATCTCTTTTGTGGCAATTACACCGCTGGCATAATACAAATCCATCGGCTCGGATATTTTTTTGCCGTCCAGATACCACTGGATAATTCCGTAGTCCACAGCCTTGGTAAGCCTTGTCAAAATTTTGTAGTTGCCTGCTTTTTCAGCGTTAATTCCTATTCTCAGTTTGCCGTTAGGCTCGCCTATCCACCAAAGCTGGTCGTCATCTGTCCATTTATCCGCATGAAAGCTTCCCATACCCTGTGCTTCAATTTGACCGACGGGTTTCTCAAGCACGTAAATCCCGGCGATATCAAGCGGATAATCCATTCCTCCATACCATCCTAACCGGTTCTCTGCACCGACGACAGGCTCATAAGGGTCTTGGCCGTCAGGAGACAGATACCAATAAGCCACACAACTATACAGCGTCGGCCTGCTGTTGGAAAAGTATTTTTCAATGCAGCCCTCGAACGATTTCTGGAAAGGCACACTGTCGGCGATTTGCCAGCGGTTGTCCGATATATGTCCCTTGTTGCCTTCGTTGATTGTCTGATTATGAAAAGGATGATTGAAAAGCTGGTCGCTGCTCCAGGCATATCCGAAATAATCTTCGGACCCGGTGCCGAAGGTTGACGGGAATTTTTCGCCGTCAACGAAAAACTTCTCATCGCCTTCTCCCCACCAGCCTCCTCGCGGGTTCCAGACTTCCAGTTCCACGCCGCAGAATCTGCCGGCGCCCTGTGTTTTTAGAATCGTCCAGTCTATTCGTCTTTCCGGCTCTGTCGGCAGAAATGCGTCCCTGTGCCATTTGGCGTGAAATCTGCCGTATTGCTCAACAGGTTTGCTTAATGGAATATGTTTTATTTCCACAGGAATTTTAATTTCGGTTTTGCCTTCGTTTATCAATTCGAGTTTTGCTTCTTTGCCGAACGGCATAAACCAGTTGGAATAGAGACAATCATCAGTAACGCCGACTGTAATTGACTTATGTTTATTTAGACCCGGTGCCGTGCCGAAGAAATCGCCTAACGGACACCAAACGCCGGGTTTTTCCTGGCCGTCCCACGTTATTTGCAGGACCAATTCTCTGAGAATCTGCCTTTGCTGCCCAGTATCCTCCGGGAAAACGTTTTTAATGATAATTGAAGTGATTGCTCTGGGACCTGAAATTTTAGCAAAGGTTTTCTTTTGTCCCGGTCCGATGGTAACATTAATCTTATCCGTTACTTCTTTCTGTGCGGTCGGGTTGAAATCAGGCCCGCAGTTGGCCAGCTTCTTATCGACATTGTCGAGGGCGTCTGATTCTTCTTTACTTAGCTGACGTTTGAATGTCGGGACTTTTGTATCTTTGCTGAACAGAGTATAGGTAAATTGATAATACTGGCCGTAATCCTTATCGGCGACTATCTTGCAGGATTTCTGGAAGGGGATTGGAATATAACTGTTTTTGCCGTTGGCGACAGTATGCACAAGCTGCGGCCTGTTAAACGGCTCCTGTGTGCAGTTGAAATAGTCTTCGCAGGGCAAATCGACAGCAGGCTCGGCAGCGCCGTCGAGATAAATACAGATATGCCCTTTTTTTGCGGTTGCCGTCCATATACGCCAGATGCAGCCGGGGCCGGTCATTTCGCCTAATACGAACTTGCCGTTTTCCTTGCGAATCCAGTTTACAGCGCCGTAGCCGTCGCCGTTGGCTTCCCAATTGATATATTTGCCGGTCTTCTCATTGTATTTGCTTCTTCTGTCGTAGCTTGACCATTGCCGGGTTACTTCTCCTTTTTCTGGTAAAACCGCCGGCCTCTCGAGGTCAATAAGCGTATTTATCAGGTCGATGTATGTCAGCTCAGTAGCGCAAAAAGCGATGCCGCAAAAGGCAATACAAAATACAAAGATGACAAATACTGGTATATGTCTCATTTTTAAACTCCTTTAGTTTGAGCCTTTTTACGGGAACCCCATTTAATCTCTTCGGTTGCTGGCAAATTCTTGCGGTTGTTGTTTTGGAACTGGCGGGGACTGCAGCCAGAGTGTTTTTTGAATGCCGCTGAAAAACTAAAGGCATCCCCGTATCCCACCAGCTTAGCAATGACTTTAATCATATAATTTGTGTTTATAAGCAATTCCTGGGCGTGTCTCATCCTCAGCAGGGTTACCATTTCCATAGGTTTATGACCGCAAAGCTGCATACTTACCCTGTAGAGATGCTGGGATGAAATGCCTACTTCGTCGGCAAGGGCAGCGACCGTCCAGTCTCGGTCCAGATTTGCACAGACCGTGTCCCAGAGTTTATATAACTGCTGTCGCATTTCCCGGTTGCTTGAGCTTTCCTCCATATCAAGTTCTCGTTCGAGATTTAATACGATAATTTCAGCATAATATCTTGCGGCTAATCTGGCCCTGGTTTCGTTTCTGAGCGATTCTGCCCAGAGGCCATCCATAACGGCTCGTAATTCGTTTAAGGTTATGGATGCCCGAATGTGCGGCTTGCTTTCTCTGACCTGATGCCAGGTGTCGGTATCAGCTAAGTAGAACCATATAGCCTTCCAGCTTGGTCCTTCCATTTTGTAAAAATGGGGGTAGTGGGCCGGTAATATAGCTACCTGTCCCGGTTCAAGGGGTATTCCTTTTCGAAGATGTTCTTCGGTAAAGAGCCGTGCATTGCCTTCAAATGAGAATATGAGTATGTGAACGGTTGGGTCTGGGCGGTTAGCCTCGAATTTTTTTCTGATATCACATGTGGAAGCCAGAATAATATCGCTCTGGCGAAGCGGTGATGCCTCAGGCTGGCTGAGGTTCAGCAGCTTACGGTCGCTGTCCGGTGCGATGACGAGGTTGTCTGCCAGATACTTGAGACTTTGCCCGGCTTCCAAATGTTTGAGACTTTTTCCCATATATTTATATTTCCATTTTAGTTAAGCTTTAGCAGCTTACATACGATAATGTCTAATTTTAAAAGAAAAGTCAAGCATAAAAAGTATTATGGACAAGATAGACATATAACTAAAAAAGTTACTTTATGAGAGCTTTGCATATTTTTAGCTAAAAAATCGAGATAAATGAGAGTTTAAGATATGTTTTTGAGAGTTTTAACTATTCCCAAAAAAATAAAGTTTTTTATAATATAGGTATGTTTGTAGAAAATAATTTATCTGTAAGAAGAGAAGCATGCTCGGCAGGTGCGAAAATGCAGGCCTTGTCCGATAAAATGCGGTTCAGCATTAAAAAGGTGTTTAGATACTTTTGCAAATTGGCGTTTTTGAGAGTTTTGCCTATTCCTTTGGAAAAGCAAAAAGATTAATGTAATTATAGTTGGATAGATAGCGAAGCATGGATGTGCTTCGCAGAATGAGGCGCACTATCTATAGTTATGTGTCACGAAATTTTTTAGGATTTGGGATTTGGAGGTTAGAGAAATGAAAAGGATGAAGAGAAGTCAGAAATTGTCTTTCGTAGTAATTACCTGTTTTGTGGCGCTGACATTTTTGATGTTATCGGATGCCGATGCAGCGCTTCGGGCGTTATGGGATTTTGAGAACCACAGTGAGGTTAATGACAGCAATCTGGTATTTTATGATGTGACCGGCCACGGAAACAATGGCTTTGCTGTGGCTGGGCCCAATGACCCCTGTTCGCCTGTTGCCAGCAAACTGCCAAAGCGTATTAACCGCCAGCTGGCAGGCAACAAAGCCATACAGCTTGGCAAACCGGACTCAGGTGTTCCAAAAAGCGCAGCCGATGCCAATAGAAACTGGAATTATGTTCAGGTGCCGTATAGTGCTAGTATCGCTCAGCTTGGGCCAAAATGGACCATTGCGTTCTGGCTAAAGCAATACACCAACGACCCCAATGTCAGGTATCTTAAAGACCCAAATACCAAAGGTGACCCCAGCTTCGGCAGCGGCTATCAGAGGGTTATATCGTGTCCAAACTACGAAATCGAGTTGGGTATTCCTTACGACCTGAATGGTGTTCTTCCCGACATGAACGATTGGTTCTGGCCGTATGAGCAGGTAGCTGCTATCTGGCAAAGACCGATTGGCGCTTCTCAATCGCCGGACGCCAACAGTGGGGCGGTTGGTTGGCATCATTTTGCGTTAACTTATGACGGAACTACCTTAACAAGATATACCGATGGAAAGGCAATTTTCACCGCAAACATACCGGATCAGGCTCTGCCAAACAACTTTACCTCTGACTCTAACGACTACAACTCTTTAGAGTTCGGCAACCAGTGCTATCCGCTCAATAAGGATTTTCTTATCGGTGCTCTCGATGATATTGCCATTTTCAGCAATTGTCTCAGCGGCACTGATGTAAATGCAATCAAGGATGGCAATTTCGCCGGTCCATGGCCAGTTGATTTTATATATGAAGACGCAGGTGCGACGACGTATATTCTCGACCCTACGTTTATTGCCCAGAAAAATACGATAGCGCTTAACATCGGTCAAAAGAAAAAAGGCTTAATTCCGGGAATTCCTTCGTGGAACTGGGGGGTGAAGGGTGATCTTAACGACGTGAATTTATTTGGTCTGGTGAATGCCGGCGCGGTGGATGGCGATACGAGTACGGCTGAATATGCCGCTTATACCACCGTCAACACTATGATTGTGCAGCCGATAGGAGATTATTACGGTAATTATTACACTCCCCCCACATACTGGGGTGGGGATTTCAAGGACCACTGGCGGATACACAAGAATACAAAATATGATTTCAAGACAAGATTTGCCGGTGAAAACGCTGTAGGCAACATAGTAGGCGTTAGGCTTTATACGACTGACGTTAATGACCCTAATATAAAAACTCTTCTGACAGATATGAGTCAAACGGTTGCAGATAATAATCACTGGTATTCGTTCGGCGGAACATTTACGGCAGATGAAGGAAATTATCCTTCCAATAACAAGGTCTTCTATGTTGAATGTTATATCAATCAGGGAACCGGCAACCCCAGAGGCACAGCCTTCGGCTGGTTTGACTATGTGCGAATTGACGTCAACAGCTTCCTTACCTGTGAAGCATTGTATAGCCATTACAACGGTGTTGATCCGTGCATACCTTATGACCTTGTCGAGGATTGCCGAATGAACTTCAAGGATTTCGCAGAGTTTGCCGAGAGCTGGGCAGACAGCGACAACCCTGAACCGATAGTTTCTTCCACTGAGTTGCTGACCAATGCCGATTTTTATGCTGATATTAACAAAGTGCCTTTAGCGGAGAATACCAGCAATGCAACGCCTAAAGGCTGGTCGTTTGTCCCTGCCACAAGTGATGGAAATAAGGCCGGTATATGGAACGTTTCTGACAGAGGCAAGATTAATGCTTACGACAACTTCGAGATACAGCCTGCCGGCGGCTCTGTAGCCGCTTATATCGGGCCTAATGAGCCTAATATTTTACAGCAGGTTATTACCTCGCCGACCATCGTGAACGGCCAGACGTATTATTTGTCGGCTATGCTTGGCGGCCTTGGATCCTGCTACCTGAACCAAATCAGTATGATTTATGAATACGTAGACAACCCCACCACCCCCACTACTGTTACGCAAATCGCTCGGCAGGATTATGTATTGCCGTCGACTACTGTGTGGAGAAGGGACTGCAATCTATGGACGGCTCCTCCCGAAGCAAATGGTAAGTGGTTCAGGGTTAGAGCTGTCTATGGTCTGCCTTCTCCTGGTGATCCTAACATTCACGCCGGTGGCTGGGGACTTGTCGGGAGCGCTTCGGTTAATACCTTAAGACCGCAATGGTGGCAGCGCAGCAATCTGCTGATCAATGGCGATTTCGAGAACATCAGTAATCAGGACGACGCAAATAAGGCTCTACTGTACACCGAGGGTGGTTGGACATGGAACTTCGTGAATCACCCGGAGAAGTGGCCTCCGGGCTGGACTTTCTATGAAGATGATTATGGCTATTACTATGCCGAAGGCGGTTTGCAGTGTATGTATTGGGCGCCTGCTCCGCAACCTGCTCACAAACGTGTGAGTCTGGTCATTGGACATGATATCGCGTATCAATATCTTGCTAAAATCGAACAAACGGTTACGTCAGAGACCATTCAGCCAGGCCAGACTTACTATCTTGACTTTATCGGATGTATTTCAGCTTCCAATTATAACCTCGGCATCTGGAATTGGCCGGTTCCGGACCCGAACATTGTTGCGAAAGTGTATTGGGTTAATCCAGGGAAGGATATCCACACAGGCACGAAGGGCACAGACTGGAACGATATTACCATCCTGAAAAAACCTGTCGATGGTGGAATGGGAGCAAGATATAGAGGGCACTGGCAGACGGCTTCTAAAAGCTTTACTATAGATAGCGGTTTTCAAACAGGCAGAAATTTCGTTGTCGAGATATATGGCGAAGCTCCGTGGACTACAATTGAGGAAATTTACCTCAGCAAAGAACCGTTTCAGACAATCGGAGCCTATACCTGCGGCGAACTAAGAAGCAAAGGTGCAACTATGGAAGGCGACTTTAACAATGACTGCATTGTTGACTTTAAAGACCTCAAACTCTTTGTAGATGAATGGCTCTTTTGTAATGATCCGGCAGGATGCCAGTAAAAATGTTAGTTAAAATTCGGCGGGCAAGTAAGGGCTGCCCGCCGGGTTTTGTGGTATTTGTGCCCTGAAAAATAATTATTATTTTTTATTTGTGGAGGATTAGAGATGAAGAAGTTGTTGTTTAGTGTGTTAATGTTAATGGTAGCGGCAACAATGGTAAAAGCAGATTTAGATCCGCGATTGCATGCATGGTGGACTTTCGACGAAGGAGCCAATCCTACCTTGGCGTATGATTCGTCCATCTGGGCCAATACCGGGCTTCTGTATGCCGAGACAGCGGCTTTTGACCCACCGGTACCGATTCCCGGCAATGCCCCGACCTGGACTACCGATCGCTTCGGTAATGCTAATAGCGCATTGCTTTTCAATGAGCCGGGCTGCGGTTCGGTTCGTGTTGCGCAGAGTCCTTCTTTGGAGTATCTCGACAGATCATATCGGGCGTGGTCTCTTGCTATGTGGATCAGACAAGACAGCACAGACAGGTTGCTCCCTGCCGGTTCAAGCTATCAGAGGGTTATTTCGTCTCCGACTATGGAGGTGGAATTAGGTCCGGGTTCTGATGCTGACTACACCTGGCCGTATTATGAAGGTAATTGGGGGCCGCTGGATATACCTGTTGGACCCACTTACAATCAAATTGGCGGCAGCAATGGACAGTGGTATAACCTGGCTATCACCTATGATGGACAGGATGTGAAAGAGTATCTCAGTGTCTGGGATGGGGATGTTGGAAACTACGTCACCTATCTCGTAGGGACAACAAACGTCGGTGTCCAATACTTACCTGACGATTGGAGCGGCGAGGGCTGGCTAGGTACTCCAATGGCTATAGGCACACAGATTTGGCCTGTTCAGGGTTTCTACGTTGGCGCTTTGGACGATGTAACAATTATTGGCAACGGCTACATTGATGCTGCTGGTGTTCAAGGGCTTGCTAATGGCCAATACACGCCAGGAACTGTCCCGATTATTCCGGAGCCGGCTACTCTGGTATTACTTGGTCTTGGCGGTTTGCTGCTTCGCAAGAGAGTAGGCTAAGAATTTATCTTGAATTTCTGACGCCAGAAAAGGAAAATGGCGAAAAACCTCCCCGGGGGTTGCTTTCCGGGAATAAGGGAAGCAACCCTCAAAGGGAGGCGAATAAAATGGTTCCTTTTGGAAAGGACTGACCATGAACAGGAAAAATGCATTTACTCTCGTAGAACTGCTGGTAGTAATCTCTATCATAGCGCTTCTATTGGGTATCTTGATGCCTGCGTTGAGCAAGGCAAGGAAGGTAGCTATGGGTGCCGTATGTATGTCTCAGATGAAAACCTATGGGACTGCTAATCAGGCTTATGCTATGGCCTATGACGGTCTATTCGTTCCGTTTTCTCAATACCCCACGAATTTAGATTGGAATACGGGCAAACATGGTAAGTGGGATGAGCGATGGTGCCAGAATAAGATGTTTCGCAAGTTAATTGCAGCGGACAGAAAAACGATGATGAATGCGTGGGAAGACCCCTTTGTATTTCCAAAGGAACTCCTATGTCCCGCTCATAAGGTTGGCGATCCTTGTTCATATTTAGCCAATTTTCATGCAGCCGGCTATGACTGGGACGTGATAGCAAGTTATGCAATGAATACAGAGCGATGGGTGGGTGCCAGTGTCTATGACGCCCCCGGCTGGATGCCCAGTGACGGTCTTTACCGCGGCTATTGCGTTGGAAAAGTAACAAAGCCCAGTTCATGTATGGCATTTGTCGAAAGCAATTATTATATGACACATTATGATCGTGCCAATTATATCTTATACTGGGACCAGTACGGGGATGTCCTGATGGCTACCCCGCCGAATTGGGCACAAGTTTGCTATCGCCACTCGGAAAAATGCGCCGCATCTTTCTTCGACGGTCACGCCAAACTGCTGCCAAAAAGGAGTGTTTATAATGCCAAGAACAAGGTAAACGGCTACGCCCCCGATGACCGCAAACCTGAAATGCTCTGGGATGCCGGATTCCCATTAGTCGGTAACATCGGAAATGGGGTTCGGTAATTAGATTCTACAGAAACGGCGGCTTTATAAATTGCCTTCCAGCCTCAAAGGAAGTATTATATACCCATTTCATTTAGCTTAGGGAGAATGATTATGAACATCTCGAACTTTCGTGCCACAATTCGATGGTGTATGCTGATATTGTTTGTTGATGCGGCAGTGTGCAATAATTTGACAGCCGCCAGTGCCAGAGACAGCTACTATGCACACAAGACCGTTCTTGATGAATATGGCGTAATATCGCCGTGGAACAGCGGCCAAAACGGGCCGCTCGATATGCGATTAAGAATCGCTGTCGAAGTGCTTAAACGCTATCCCTGGGTAAATACCGATAAGGCGGTTATGGCTGCGCCTGATTTCGTCTATAATTCGCACTGGAGCATCAAAGACGACGGCACTATTCTTGTCCCGCAAACCAACGACTGGATGTGCGGCGACCTTTCGCAGAGAGCCTGGAGCATTATCAAAGGACTTACCGCTTATTATGCTTACAGTTCAGACCCGATAGCCTTTGTTTATATCCCGCTAACGGCGGATTATATCCTGGATTATGCGCAAACCGACAAAAACAACGCCTGGCCGATGTTTCCAATTGCCACGCCGACTCTCGGCAAGGCTTATGGCAAATGCGACCCCAAGGGCAGAAATCAACTTGACCTTTGCGCAATAGTCGGCACTGAAATGCTGCGGGCATATAAACTCACCGGCAATAAACGATATTTCGAGGCGGCAAAACACTGGGGCGATGTTTTTGCCGAAAAATGCAATCTTGACCCCACAATGCCGCCGTGGAACCGTTATACCGACCCATCTGTTGTAGGCTGGTCTGATGAGCTTACCGGCAGCACGACGATGATTCTCGATTTCCTTGATGAGCTAATCCGGCTTGGTTACACGGGCAAAGACCGTGCGATAATAAATGCCAGGCAGGCGGGTATCCGCTATATCAATAATGAGCTGCTGGCCAACTGGCTCGAAAACGACCACTGGGGAAGACAATACTGGGACTGGGACAATCCCGTAATGTGCGGCATTGTATCTATGATTAGCGACTATATTATGAAAAATCCGCAGGACTTCTGCAACTGGAAGACTGATTTGCGGAATATGCTTACATTGATTTTCAATCGGAACGGCGCCGACCCCGGTTCGCACGGCAATATGTTCAGCGGAGCGTGGGCTTTTCCGGAATCGTGCACCTGCTGCGGAACATCTCTTTCATACAATCAATATACGGCAGGGCCTACCCTGATTCGATACGGAGCGCTGGCCGATGATGACCGTATTTCTGAAATCGGCAGAAGAATGATAATTATGGCGACTTACGACAGCGATGAAAACGGTGTTGTCAAGGACGGTATATTCGGCGAGGCGGTGGCTACCGGCGAATGGTCAAATCTTGCGCATCCCTGGCCGCTATGTCAGGTTATGGAGGCCCTTGCCTGGGCTCCGGAAGTATTGGGGCCAAAGCGCGAAAATCATATTATGCGAAGCACTTCGGTAGTAAATTCCGTCGTCTATGAAAAAAATAAGATTACTTATTCGACGTTTGATGCACCGCTTGAAACTGCTAATTTGCTGAGATTATCATTTGAACCGACTATTATTACTGCCGATGGGCAAAAAATTCCAAAGCTTTCAAAGCTAAGACAAAATGGCTGGCAAATAAAACCTTTGCCGGACGGGGATTTTATCGTAAATATTCGTCACGACGGCAAAAAGAATATTATAGTAACCGGCGAAACAGACAAGCAAAACGAAATCGATGGCGAACAATTACAGTATGAAGGAAAATGGCAGAACAAAGATAAAATTCATACTACCGCTGATAAAGATGCGGCTGTTGTCTATTCATTTAAAGGTAACCAGGTCAGAGTAATTGGAAATGTTGCACCGGACGGCGGATTTGCGGATGTCTGGCTCGACGGACAAAAACAATTGACGCTGATTGACTGCTGGAATCCCGCTGTGCGTCAAAAGCAATTGCTTTATTACAAAAATGGTTTGTCTAATGACAAGCACGAATTAAAGATTGTCATTCTCGGAAAAGGAAATCTCATTTCCAAAGGCAGCAAGGTATATATAGATTCGATACAATACAGCGATGCGGAAGCGGACAGGGATTTTGGACAGGGCAGCGGTCCGCAGCAGATACAGCGAATGATTTTTGGTTATCCGCTGCGGCAGGATTATATCGACTCTAAAGGCAACGCCTGGCGGCCTGCTACTGAGTGGGTAATCAGGTCGGGCTACGGCAACGATACTGTCCAGCAGGCGTGGTGGACGAAACGCAGGAGTATGTATATCGGAAATACGGAAGACCCCGAACTTTATCGTTATGGTGCGCACGGCAAGGAATTCTGGGCAAATCTGACGGTTGGGCCGGGGACATATTATGTGCGGCTCAAATTTGCTGATACGCCGCTGCATCCTTTTCTTGAGCGAAACAAAGAGGGCAACAAGATTTCCCATACGGTTACCGTAAAAATAAATGATAAAGAGGTGATTTCAAAAATGAACATCACCCAAGAGGCAGGGGGGCCGTTTAGGGCGGTTGACCGTCTTATCAGGGACATCCAGCCTGAAAACGGCTCTATCGAGGTCTGGTTCATCGGCGAAGATGAATATGGCGCTGCTGTCCAGGCACTGGAGATTGGATTGATGAGCGAGCTTGGCTCCTGAGGCGTCTGTGATGAATCCCGCACATTTTCTGAAATCTCAAATTTCAAATCTCAAATCTCAAAGAGGTGTGGGATGAATCAACTTGAAAGATTCAAAGCTGTCTGCCGGGGTCAGGATGTAGATTATGTCCCGATAATAGGTTTTCCCGGCGCATCAGGCATTGCATTCGGCGGGGCCTGGGGAGAAATTTATCAGCGTCTGCTCGAAACCGGTATGCCGAAATGGGTAAAGGGCTGGACAGAGGAAAGCCGCTGGAGTTTTGAAGCGGCTAAAAGCTGGTCGGATTTCTGGGGCACTGTAACGCCGCTGACAGTTGACTTTTGGCCGTGCCAGCCGCCGCAAGGCGTCAAATTCAATAAAAAAATCGAGGGGAAATATGAAATACTCGAATACGAAACCGGCGCTGTAACAAGACAGTTTATCAACGGAAGTAATGTCTATTCGATGCCGGAGTTTATCAAATATCACGTTCGGGACAGGAATAGCTGGGAGTTGTATAAAAAACTTTGGACGCCGGGCAAGCTGTGGCCTGCGGATAAAATAGAAGAGCAGTATAAAAAATTTGATAATCGCAAATACCCTTTATTTTTGTCTCTTGAATCTACCTGGGGCGCTGTCAGGAATCTTGCCGGGCCGGAACAGGCCTGCACTATGATTTATGATGACCCATCTTTGGTGCAGGAAATAATCGACTGGCAAAGCAGCCTGCGAAGAACGTATCTCTATCCGCTTATTGAAAGGCTCAAGCCAGAGATTCTGCAATTGTCGGAGGATTGCTGTTATAAGCAGGGGATGTTAATCAGCCCGGCCCATTTCAAGACTTTTTGCTGGCCGGTATATCGTGAAATTTCCGAGCTGGCTCATTTTTATGGCGCGGATATGTTAATTGTTGATACGGACGGCAATATAATGGAGCTTGTGGGGCTGCTGAATAATTGCGGCGTAAACGCGACTTATCCTGTTGAGGCCAAACCCGGCAATGACCTTTTGAAATTACGCAGACAATTTCCTGAATTTATCTTTATGGGCTGGCTGGAAAAAGAGGTAATAAACGAAGGCAATGAAAATCTCATCGAGGACGAAATAAATAATAAAGTGCCGGCGATGGTTAAGACCGGCCGCTATTTTCCGAATGCCGACCACAGTCTTCAGCCGATGTGCACTTTCAGGAATCTATGCCGGTTTATGAATGCCCTGCATAATGTATTAGGCAATCCCGAAGGACAGTTTTATGAATATTCGTAATCTATTTATTATTGTTTTATTGGCTGATATTTGTTCCGGCTCAGGCAATAATATTTTAATGCCGGTAATAGACGGCCAATGGCGGCAGATTGCAGGAAATCCGGATTTGGGGCAGTTTACGGACAGCAATCAACAGCCGGTTGATTTTGCGATTTGGCAGGCCGCCGACGGCTCCTGGCAGCTTTGGTCCTGCATCAGAGGCACAAAATGTGATGGACATACCAGGTTGTTTTTCCGCTGGGAAGCAAGGCATATTACAGATGCCGACTGGACGCCGATGGGGATAGCGATGATGGCCGAGCCGGAATATGGTGAGCCTGCCGGCAGTTTGCAGGCACCTCACGTTGTCAAACACAAAAATAAATACTGGCTTGTTTACGGCGACTGGAATGATATTTGCCTGGCGGTCAGCACAGACGGCAAAACTTTTAAACGAGTTCTGAAAAAAAATAATTCAGCGGCATTGTTTAACGAAGGAGGGCCTGAAGTCAATACCAGGGACCCTATGCTGCTGCGAGCGAAAAATAAATGGTTCTGCTATTACACGGCCTGTCCCGATAAAAAGGGATATGTATTTTGCAGGACGAGCAGTGATTTAAAAAAATGGTCTGATTCAAAGATTGTCGCATTCGGCGGCAGCGCCGATGCCGGCTGGGCTAGTGCAGAATGTCCTCACGTTGTTGAGCTGGAGAAACATGATTATTATCTTTTTAGGACGCAGTTTTATGGCCCCGGCGCTCAAACCAGTGTTTATTATTCGACTGACCCTCTAAATTTCGGGATTAACGATGATTCACATTTCGTTTGCAAATTCAATATAGCAGCGCCGGAAATAATCAAAGACGGCGACCAGTATTATATTGCCGCCCTTAACCCAAACCTTGACGGCATACGAATTGCGAAGCTTAAATGGGCTTTGAATAAATGATCTTTGAAAAGTCAATAAGAGATTAACTTCTATTTGGAATCGACAACACACCTGAAGCCAATTGTGCTGCATCGGTCAAGTCCCTGCCAGATGCGAATAAATTTGATATGATGGCCGCAGGGCTGGGGACCGCCGTTGACATACCATATACTGCCTTTGGCGTTGAAATAACTGCCGCCGCGAATCATAACGAACCGTGTATGTCCGTCATCCCGGCAGCTTTCTGTCCATTCCCATACATTGCCGGACATATTATAGCAGCCATAAGGGCTTTTCCCTTCCGGATGCGATTTTACAGGAAGTGTATTTGTGCCGGTGGAATTACATTTGTTCGGGTCAAACTCATTGCCCCATGGCCACTTTCGGCCGTCTGTGCTTTGAGCGGCCAATTGCCATTCCTCTTCTGTAGGCAGCCGTTTGCCTGCCCATTTGGCGTAAGCCCTCGCATCGTCTATGTCAACGAACACGACGGGATGGTCGGCCAGATTTTCCGGCATTTGTCCGTTAGGCCAGTGCTTCAGGAAGTTTTCACTGAATTTGGGCTTGTAGCCGCTGCTTTTGAGAAATTTTTTATATTGAGCGTTTGTTACTTCCGTTTCGTCAATGAAGAATGGTTTTATTTTCATCGGCCCAATTCGATGTTTGATTGGCTGGTGAATAACATACGGATAAACAGCGCCGAACGGCAAACCATAACCGAAACCTTCAGTTTTTTTGCCCGGGTCGGGATAGCAGCCGCATTCTCTGCGGATATGCTCTATTTCCATCGTGAATTTTGTCGCGGGAACAAAGACCATTCCTTCAGGTTTGGCGGTTTTGTCCGTAACAGCGGTTCGGCAAACTTTGTCGGCATAAGTTGTATCTTTGCTGGAATTTCTCGAATCGATTTTCGTTTCTTTGATTTTCATTTCGTCCAATAAGTGCCGCAGTTTATCATCTGCCTGCGATTTATGGATTATCAGGATACATCCGATTTTATCGATAGAGCCGGATATACGAGCTGTATGTCCATTAATTCGGAGTTCTATTTTTGTGCCGTTCCAGAGGTCGAAATAAAGCCTGTCAGGCTGACTGTTGATTTCGAACAAAAGCTTGTTACTGATGGTTTTTCCCCGGTTAAGCAGGACTATAATTTCTTTGCCTTTATTTGACCATCTTGTGGTAAATAATTTTTTCTGGAGAGTTGGATAAAAAGGTTCAAAAGTCTGTGCAAATTCATCGGAGAAGAAATGCAGAATCAGATTTGCTTTTTTCCAGTTATATCTGTCAGTTGTGTTCCACGGATTAAAGGAGCCGAAAATATTTTCCCAGACAAGCATTCCGCTGCCGTTGAAAAACGCCGTTTCTATTTCATCGCTTCTGTCACGGTCCCATCTGCGGATTTGATATTGCATATGCCGGGGCTGGAGCCATTTTAATTTTAAAATACCCGGCTCATTCGGTTCATTAAGCCATTGTGCCCAGGAGCCGCTGCACAAGGAGAGCTGCTCAATTTCCGGAACACCTTCACTGGCAATAGCAATGCCGTTTCGGACGTTATCCAGCTCTTTTCGTAAATTCGGGTCTGCCGCCGAAAGGATGTCCAGAAAGACGCCGTCAGCGTTTATTTCAGATACGATTTGGGCCAGGCATTTGAAATCGTCTTTGTCCTCCCTGCGGGTTCCTGTGTCCCAGGGATTATAATCGATGAAAACCTTAACATTTTTTTTTTGGCATTTTTCAACAGCTTTTTTGATGCCTTCCAGTCCGCCGGGCATCTGGCGATACGTATCGAACTGGTTTCTTTCGTCAACTCCCAATCTTGGATATGCGTGCCATAATATTATACTGTCATAGCCTCCGAATTCCTTTTCGCCGTCGGCCAGCAGCGAATCTATCAGGTATTCGCCGGTATCTGGGTTGAGGAGTTCACTGTCGAACATCATACACATTCGGCAGGTAAAATTACTGCTCATCCAGGCTAAATCTTTTCGTTCTTCGATAACAACTCGATTTTTTTGACGATAAGCGTTTGCCTGTTTCAGCCATAGTTCTCTGTCTGCCTTGATGGGCGCTAAAAGATAATGCGGGTTACTGTCGAACGAATCTGAGCATAAGGCAGTTTGAGTCATAACGGCCAGCAATAACAGAACTTTAGAATACCGGCTAAAAAACATAAGAAATCATCCATAAAAGCAGGAAGTAAATTTTAAAAGTAATGTTTATCTGCTTCAAGCAAAATGTCTGTGATATTTAAAAAACATTGGATATTTATGTAATATTTAGCTTTAATAATGATAATTTATATTTATAAGGAATACAATTATGTCGGAAAAAACCAGCAAAATCACAAGACGCGGATTTATAACAAGCTCTGCAGCGGCAATAATGGGACTGGCAATTGGCAGCACTGTTGGTGCAGGCAAATCAGCCGGTCTTATTGAAGACAATCCATCCAAAAAAGGCCGAAGCGTCCGATTTGCGCATTTTACAGACATTCATCTGGATCCCAATCGCAGCGCCCCTGAGGGTCTGACTGCTGCGCTGCATCACGCCCAGTCTCTTTTAGACAAGCCGGATATGATAATTACCGGCGGCGATAATATAATGGACAGCCTCGGCGCCGATGATAACTGGACGGAAGTGCAATATAAGCTGCTGAAAAAGGTTTTTGCCAAAGAGTGCAAACTTCCGGTGAAATTTTGCGTAGGCAATCACGATGTCTGGGGATGGGACAAGAAAAACAGTAGGACAACGGGGCAGGAAAAATTGTGGGGCAAGAAACGGGTGATTAAGGAGCTTGGCCTGCCGAACAGCTATTACAGCTTCGATAAAGGACGGTGGCACTTTATTTTATTGGACAGCACCTATCCCGACGACAGTATCTATACTGCGCTTTTGGATGAGGAGCAATTTAACTGGTTTGCACATCAACTTGAGTCCTTTAAAAAATCACATATATGTATTATCAGCCATATTCCGATACTGTCTGTGGCGGCTTTTTTAGATGGCGAAAATGAAAAGACCGGACGATGGACGCTGCCCGATGAGTGGATGCATCTCGACGCCCGAAAAATAAAAGACCTGCTTGGCAAATATCCGAATGTCCGCCTTTGCATAAGCGGGCATCTGCATCTGGTTGACCGTGCGCGATATAATGAGATGACCTATATCTGCGACGGCGCGGTCTGCGGAGCATGGTGGGGCGGCAAGCACTACGAATGCGACGCCGGTTATGGTATATTTGACCTTTATGACGACGGCACATTTGACCACCAGTATATTTCTTACGGCTGGATACCGAAGAAGGAATCGGCCTGATTTATGAGTCTGCAAAAGCAAACCAATAACCAATTGCTCGCTATGACCGGTATCTGCAAAAGTTTTTCCGGAGTGCAGGTATTGACTGATGCACAATTCGACCTGAACGCCGGCGAAGTGCATATTCTTGCCGGTGAGAACGGAGCCGGCAAAAGCACCCTGATAAAAATCCTTGCGGGAGTATATCCGGATTACGCAGGTTCCGTCCGCATAGATTCCAAACTGGTAAAATTTGCCTCGATTCACGAAGCCGCTGCCGCAGGAATATCCGTAATTCATCAGGAGCTTTCTCTGGTAGGGTCGATGACCGTCGCCGAGAATATTTTTCTCGGACGCGAGAAAAGCCGCTGGCAGTGGCTGTCAAAAAAAGCAATGTCAGATAAAGTTCGTCATCTTCTGACCGGGATGGGACTTGATGTTGACGTGTCGCGCAAGGTGGAAGATTATCCGTTGAGTGTCCAGCAAATGGTGGAGATTTGCAAGGCATTAGCGTTCGATTGCAGGATAATCGTAATGGATGAGCCGACCAGCGCACTGACGGAGATCGAAGTTGAAAAGCTCTTTTCGATAGTGGCAAAGCTGAAGCAAAATGGCTGCGGCATTATATATATTACTCATAAAATGGAAGAGATATACAGAATTGCCGACCGTATAACCGTGCTGCGGGACGGCAGATACATCGGCACCGCCAAAGCGTCTGAACTCAATCAGCCAAAACTGATTCAGTGGATGGTTGGCCGCGAGCTGAACCAGCAGTTTCCCCGCCATCGCGCCGCTGCCGGTTCTGTTAGGCTGACGGTAAAGGATTTTTCCGTTGCCGACCCTGCGGGTAAACCCGTGCCCGCAGTGTCGAGAGTTTCTTTTAAAGTCAAAGCCGGCGAAATTCTCGGAGTCGCAGGCCTGCAGGGTTCAGGCAACAGCGAACTGCTCAACGGCTTATTCGGAACTTACGGCAGAAAAACAACAGGCTCTGTCGAGCTTGACGGCAAACCTTACTCTCCGGCAGCCCCCATAAATGCGATTGAAAAAGGTCTGTCGCTGCTCACCAACGACCGTAAAGTTACCGGCCTTGTTATCGGAATGAATATTGTTCATAATTCGACGCTTGCGGCCCTGAATAAATATTCGCCTTTTGGCTGGCTGAGACCTTCGCAGGAATTAAAGTCAGCCAAAGAGCAAAGTAAATCGCTGAATCTTAGAGCGGCCAGTCTGACTATGCCGGTCAGCGATTTGTCCGGCGGCAATCAACAGAAGGTCGCTATTGCAAAATGGATTGAGACGCAGCCAGGAGTTTTTCTTCTGGATGAGCCGACCCGCGGTGTGGACGTCGGCGCAAAGCACGAAATATATGAGCTGATGAACAAATGGACAGGGCAGGGTATCGCTATAGTCCTGATTACATCTGAAATGCCTGAATTACTGGCGATGAGCGACAGGATAATAGTTATGCATCGCGGCAGAATTACCGCTGAATTTGCCGCTGGCGAAGCAACGCAGGAAAAAATTCTTCGCGCGGCTATGGGCTGACAGAGCCGCGATAGTTTCGAAGCGGTATTAATCGAAGAAAGGAAATGTAGTGAAAAAAACGACAAATTTGTCGAATTCATGGCTTGTCTCGCCGGTTACAAGGGCGATGGGTGCGCTTGTAATTATTTTTATTATTGGTCTTATCTTCAATGCCGATGGCGCGTTTTTTAAGTGGGGGACTCATCGTGATATGCTTCGGGCGGTTTCTGTTTACGGTATCCTCGCCTGCGGTATGACGCTCGTAATTATCGCCGGCGGCATCGACCTTTCGGTCGGCAGTATCCTTGCCCTTACAGCAGTTTGTTTTTCGCTGTTCACAATCCATAAAGGCATTAATACTTTTATGGCGATTGTCAGCTGTCTTTGCATAGGCACACTTTGCGGCGTATGCTCCGGCTCTTTTATCGCGAAATTCCGGATACAGCCTTTTATCTCTACCCTTGCGATGATGGTTTTTGCCCGCGGAGTTGCCAAGTGGGTTTCAGGAGGACAAAAAATTTCCACCGCCGTTGCGCAGCCTGACGGCACATATAAGTATGTGGATGTTCCCGCAATCTTTCATTTGATTAGTTCCAAGATTTTGGGCAATAATATCACGGTTGTTACAATAATTTTTATTGTTTGCCTGCTGATTTCCTGGCTGCTTTTGGTCAAGCTCAGGTATGGCCGGTATATTTACGCGATTGGTGGCAACGAAGAGGCCGCAAGGTTGTCCGGCGTTCCTGTTGCGATGACTAAAATACTCGCTTATGGATTAAGCGGCTTTTTCTGCGCCGTTGCCGGAATGTGCCAGGCCGCTCAGGAGCTTCAAGGCGATCCGGAGGCCGGAGTTGCTTACGAATTGTCGGCTATCGCTATGGTCGTAATAGGCGGAACAAGCCTGCAGGGAGGCCGCGGCGGTATATGGCTGACTCTTATAGGTGTCTTGACAATCGGTTATCTCGAAAAGATACTAAGTATTAACGCCGTCGGCGAAGACAAAAGACTTATGCTTACCGGCGCTATTATAATAGCGGCCGTATTGCTGCAAAAAAGTAAGAAATAATTTTTATATTGAAAGGAAGTAAGATGAAAAAGTATTTATTGTTGCTGTTGGTTTTACTCTCTGTTTCTTATGTCTTGGCAGCCGATGAGCCGAATGCTCCTGCGGCGCAAGGTCAATGGACGATTGGTATGAGTCAGTGCAATCTCGGCGAGCCGTGGCGTGTGCAAATGAACGCTGACGTTAAAAATGCCGCCGAAAAACATCCGAACCTGAAAGTGATATATAAAGATGCCCAGAACGACACTCTCAAGCAACAGGCACAAATGGAAGAATTCATAAGCGCAGGCGTTAATCTGATAATTATCTCTCCGAAAGAGGCCGCTCCGCTTACGCCGGTCGTTGCCGCTGCGTTTGAGAAGGGAATTCCTGTTATTGTGCTCGACAGGAGAGTGCTTGGCGACAAATACACCTGCTTTATCGGCGCCGACAACAAGAAAATCGGCAAGTCTGCTGGAAAGTGGATTGTCCAAAAGCTCAAAGGCTCAGGCAAAGTGGTTGAATTAAAAGGCCTGATGACCTCGACCCCCGGCCAGGACAGGCACAGCGGTTTCCGCCAAGGCATTCAAGACAGCAACGGCATTGATGTCCTTTTCGAGGCGGATATGAAATGGCTTGAACCGGATGCCCGCAAGGAAATGGAATCAGCTCTTGCAAGATTTCCCAAGATTGACCTTGTTTATGCGCATAATGACCCCGGCGCTCATGGTGCATATCTTGCGGCTCAGGCAGCGGGCAGAGAGAAAGATATAATATTTGTCGGTATTGACGGTTTGCCTCAGGAAGGCCAGGCTTATGTCAAGCAGGGCATATTGCAGGCAAGTTTCGAGTATCCTACTGGCGGCAAAGAAGCGATAGAAAATGCTCTGGAAATATTAAGCGGCAAAACTGTTCCGAAGGAAATTACCTTAAAATCGCGAGTGTTTACAAAGGAAAATATCGACTCCGGCGGCCAGTGGCTTGGTGAGTAAGATATAAAATTTAGCCCCCTGGCCTTAATCCTGAGCGAAGCGAAGGATGCCAGGGGGTTATTTTTATTCTCTCTACTCTCGATTTTCTAAGTTCCCGCCATAATCTGTTCTCGACCTGATAGGGGAAAGGGCAGGGACTACCGTTGACAGTTGCTTTGTGGTAGAATAACGCGCGATGGAAAACGACTTGAAAAATACCGCCAGGCCGGCTCAGACCCGATTCAGCTTCGGTGCCACCTCGGCCATTATTACCAATCTGGGTATTATCACCGGCCTTGATACGCTGGCCCATCCGAAATTAAGCATCATCGGCGCACTTTTGGTCATTGCACTGGCCGACAATATGTCCGATTGTTTCGGCATCCATATTTATCAGGAGTCAGAAGACCTCAGTAAAAAAGAGGTCTGGCTTTCCACGATGACCAACTTCCTTGCCCGGCTGTTTGTCTCATCGACCTTCATCGTTCTGATAATCCTTCTGCCTGTTAAGCTTGCCACCGTCTGCTCAGTCGTCTGGGGCCTGTTGATATTGACCGTTATGACTTACGCAATAACAAAGCAGAGAAAAATGAATCCGTATTCTGCGATTCTTGTTCACATTCTCATTGCGGTTTTTGTCGTCGCAGCCAGCAACTTCATTGGAGCATTCCTTATCGCCAAATTTCAGGGCTGAAAACTTTACCCCGTGGGATGCTTGCCCTGTGAGATACGAAGTTATCTCATCGGGATGAAACTATCTCATCAGGGTCTGCACAGCTCGAGCGCATCTTTAAGGCTTTTTTCTATAAGCTCGCACATTTCGTCAATATCGGATTCTTCCGCTATAAGAGCGGGGGCCACCGCAAACCAGGATGGGTCAATCCGCATAATCAGTCCGTTTTTCAAAGCGGTATGTTTCAAAGCATTGCCGAGTTCATCATAAGGCTCGTATGTTCGCAGGTCTTTGACAAGTTCCACGCCAAGCAGTATTCCTTTTCCCCGGACTTCTCTGACAACGCCGTATTTTTTGAGTCCTTCTAATTTATTAAAGATATATTTTCCGATTCTTTGTGCTTTTTTGTCCAATTGTTTTTCGGTTATTTCATTAAGCACCGCGATACCAACTGCGCAGGCAAGCGGATTTCCCGCGTAAGTGTTACCGTGCGCGAATTCAACGCCGTCTTCAGCCTTGCCTAAAAACGCTTGCGCCATATCTTCACGGGCTATCATTGCGCCCAGCGGTATTACGCCGCTGCTTAGTCCTTTGCCGCCGCAGAGAATGTCAGGCGTAACGTCATAAGTCTGCGCGGCAAACATATTACCTGTCTTGCCGTAGCCGGTAATTATCTCGTCGAATATGAGCAGGACGTTATATTTGTCGCAAATCCGCCGAAGGATTTGATAATACTCCTGCGTCGGTGTAATAATACCTCCGGTATTGCCTACAGGTTCAACGATTATGCCTGCTATCGTTTCGGGGTCTTCATAAATGATTACGTCTTCAAATAATTTCGCCGCGAATCTGTTGCACTCCTCCCAGTTTGAGAACCTGTCTCTTAACTGATTTGGATTAGGAACTTTGAAAAATCCGGACATTTGCGGCTCGAATTTGGTCTTTCTGTGTCCTGTGCCGCTGGCCGACATCGCGCCGAAGGTGCTTCCGTGATAACCCATATATCGGCTTATGAATTTATATTTGCCCGGATGGCCTGTCTGTTTGAAATACTGCCGGGCAAATTTTAAAGCCGATTCAACGCTTTCCGAACCTCCACTGAATGCTTTTGCATATTTAAGATTGCCGGGTGCTACCGAGCCGAGTTTGTCAACGAATTCGAGTGTAATATTTGAAATGCCGTGCAGCGGGGGAGCAAAAGTCATTATTTCCGATTGTTTACGAAGGGCCTCGATAATGCGCGGATGACAATGTCCCAGAGAAGCGACGAATATACCGCCGATAGCGTCGAAGTAGCGTTTCCCTTCGCTGTCGAAATAATACAGGCCTTTTGCCGATTCGAGCACCAGCGGATTTTTTATGAAATCCAGGCTTTGCCGATAATCCAGAAAAGTCCTTTTAATCAATTGTTCCTGTCTCTTATTTAGTTTCATATTTTGCCTTTTTGAGAAAAACTGAATTGTATTTTATTTTGGCCATTAAGTCAATCATTTTATGAGCAAAAAGGCTTAATTAAGTCTTTTATTCAGGGGCACTTATGAATCATTGACGAGCAGGCGATTTGCTAAATAAAAGGCACAAAAAAATGGTTTCTGCCGTCCCTAAAACTATAAGCCAGCTCCAGGCCAGATGGATAAATCCCTGATGAGATAAAATCAAAATCGCTGTTACCGACAAAGTGCTGATAATCATTGAAGCGATATTACCGGAATTGATTTTTCTTTTTGTCAAAACGCCGAACAGGAAAACTCCCAGCGTTGCTCCGCCTGTAAGAGATACTATCTCAAATGCAAACCACAGGATGTTTTTTACCGGCTGACAGGCCAGAGCGATAATTGCCAAAATCAGGCCGAAACCGATTACTCCCGCCCGTGAGATAAATAAATAGTGTTTTTCGGTCGCATTTTTCCTGATAAGCGGCCGGTAAATGTCCATCACAAATGATGACGACAGCGAGCTGAGCGGCGAATCGATACTTGCTAATATAATTGCCGAGAGTATTAATCCTTTCAGGCCGACCGGCAGGTAATGTGCAGTAAAATGCGAAAGAACCTCTTTTGCCTTTGCTGGCTGAATTGCCTGTGGATTTTGCTGAAAGAATACGTAAAGCAAGGTGCCTATTGCAAGATATATACACAGGATTGGCAGTGCGGCTGCTATCGTCATAAGGATGGCATTCTGACTTTTTTGTCTGGTTTTAACGGTGAGCAATCGCTGCATCAATTCCTGGTCGGTCCCGAAAACAGCAAGCCCGATGAAGAAAGCGTTTGCAGTCCCCGCCCAGAAAGTTGTAGATTCTTTAAAATTGAATTTGAAATTAAAAATGCTCAATCGATCTGCGCTGTCTGCAATTTGCCATGCTGTCGATAAGCCGCCGTGGATATGTAAATAAAGGTATATTAATAAAATAGCTCCCGCAGAGAAAAAAATTATAGTTTGATATGCTCCTGCCCAGACAACTGCTTTTATTCCGCCGAATGCGATGAAAATTATGCTTACCACTGTGAAGACTAATAGGGTTTGCACTAAATTCCAGCCCAGAATAATCCCGATTCCAAGACATGCAGCATACAATCGGACGCCGGAGGCTGTTAATCTTGTAATGAAGAAGAAAATCGAGCCGGTATATTGCGTTTGGGGGCCGAAACGATGCCTGAGAAATTCGTAAATACTTGTGCAGTTATATTTATAAAATACCGGAATAAACAAAAACGCCACTAAAATTCTCGCCGCTGCCGAGCCGATAAAAAATTGTAGATATTCCCAGTTTTCGCTGTAAGCCGTTGCCGGCACGCCGATGATTGTCAGGGCGCTGACTTCTGTTGCGACAAAAGACAGGCAGGCAACAATTGAGGGGATTTTTCTTTCGCCCAAGAAAAAATCGTTTGTGTTTTTTTCCCTGCGCCCGAAGATATAGGAAATGACAAAAAGCAGAAAAACCGCCAAACCGACTATTATTAAATCTATTCCGCCCAGGAAACCCGCCAGATGTTGAACCGGTGCAAGTTCGTTCATCCCGCTAGACCTCCTTTAATTGCGGTAAACCAGTATAAAATTTTCCTGTTTTTTCAATATTAAACATATATGTATAAATCTAAAAAAGGTCTAATGGGATTCATTTTCCTATTGCTTTCCTCAAAGATTGTTCATTTTTGTCGAGGATATTTTCGGCCTGCTGAAAATCAACGCTGCAGTAGTGCATTACAATCGCGGTTTTGACTTTTCCTTGTGCTTTTTTAAGCAAGTTGGCAGCCTTTGGTTTTGACAGACCGCTCATTTCAGAGACAATTCTTATTGACCTGTCGCGCAGTTTGTTATTTGTCGCTTTCAGGTCAACCATTAGATTTCCATAAACCTTGCCGATTTTAATCATAGCGGCTGTTGTTAGTGTATTAAGCACGAGTTTTGTCGCTGTGCCTGCCTTCATTCTTGTTGAGCCGGTGATGACCTCCGGTCCGACAACAGGATTAATGATTATTTTAGCTGGAATGTTTTTAACCGCTTCCGGCGCACAGGTAATAAAAATCGTGCCTGCTCCTTTTTTCATTGCTTCTTTCAATGCTGCCCTCACAAAAGGCGTTAATCCGCAGGCCGCTATACCTACAACGACATCTTTAGATGAGATTTTATATTTATTTATAGTTTTTTCCCCGTTGATGGTTTTATCTTCAGCACTTTCAACAGCCCTTATTAATGCTCGTTTTCCGCCCGCGATAATTCCCTGCACAAGCAGGGGACTTACGCCGAATGTCGGCGGACACTCGGAAGCGTCTAAAACGCCGAGCCTGCCGCTTGTTCCTGCTCCGACGTAAAAGAGTCTGCCGTTTCTCTTGAAATGCTCGACTATCATATCTACCGCCGCGGCAATCTTTTTGTATTCTTTGCCGACAACCGGCGCTACCAATTTATCTTCTGCATTGATAAGTTTGACTATCTGGATAGTTGACAATCGGTCGATATTTTCGCTTCTGCGATTACGCTTTTCAGTAGTTGGAAGTAATTTATTGTTTCTCATTGTGCCGGTATTATCTTTCCTAAAACTAATGACTTTTTTGCGCCTGTTGCGTTGGGAACATTATTTGGGATACCTTTAATTGCTGCAAAGGCAAGAATGGCGAATGAAACTGCTTCTTTTGCGTCGCTGTTTATGCCGAAATCATCGGCAAGACAAATTTTGCTTCTTATATTTTGCCGCAGCATTTTGACTAATGTTTTATTTCTTGCTCCGCCGCCGCAGAGGATTATTTCATCAGGCAGCCCCGGCAAAAATTTCTTATAAGCCTGAGCGATACTTTCTGCTGTAAAAGCGGTTGCTGTTGCAAGTAAATCTTCGGCTGGTTTTAATTTTTTAATGAACTTTTCAGTAAAAGCCGCTCCGAATTCTTCTCTTCCTGTCGATTTCGGCGGCTTTTTTTTCAGAAACGGATGTTTCATCATTTCATCAAGCAGTTTTTTATTTATTTTACCTTTCGCTGCGATTTTCCCGTCTTTATCGTAATGTAATTTTCCTTTGCTTAGAACATTTACAATCCGGTCGATTACCATATTTCCCGGCCCGGTATCGAAAGCTATTATTTCTTTAAGTCCTGCACCAGCAGGAAGATATGTAACATTGGCGATTCCGCCGATATTCTGAATAGCCCTGCTGATTTTCTTATTTTTAAACAGCCAGTAATCGGCAAAAGGCACTAAAGGTGCGCCTTGTCCGCCTGCCGCCATATCTTTTGGCCGAAAATCCGCTACTGTTGTTATGCCGGTTTTATAAGCGATTACAGATGGTTCACCGATTTGAAAGGTTGAACAGATTTTACCTTTTGGGTTATGATAAATCGTTTGACCGTGCGAGCCTATCAGGTCGATAGTTTTTATATTGATTTTGTTCTTTCTGCACAATTTAATTACAGCATCTGCAAAACAATCGCCGATTGCAAAATTCAGCCGGCTTATATCCCCGGCCTTGCAGTTTTTCTGTTCGGCTATCCGCAGAATATCTTTTCTTAATTGCCGCGGATATTCGAACGTATCAAAAGCCAGCAATTTGACTTTATTATTTTTAATATCTATCGCAGCGGCGTCAATGCCGTCGGCGCTCGTCCCTGACATTAAACCGACTATTCGCATTATTCCATTCCTGCCTGTTTGAATAATTGTAAATTATCTTTTAAACGTGAGACCTTATTTTGCATCAGCCACAATTTCTTAAAGTCTTTTGCTATATGCTTCATCTGTTTATTTATGAACTGTAATTCCTTCTTCTTTGCTTTTTTACCAGCCCGCAGAGCTTTTACAGCAAGTGCTCGTCTTGCAGATAAATAATCCATTCTCGCGGCTAATTTTAATTCTTCATAGGCAATTCTTTCAAAGTTTTCTGTCTTTTTTGACATTTTTGACCAGATGGATTCATCTGAAAATTGCTCGACAATTTTTCGCAACCCTTTTTCATTCATTAAATCAGTCGGACTATCAGGATTTTTATTATTTACAGGTCCAACGAGAGCAGAATATAGCCAGCTTTTGTTTGGCACATTGGTTCCGCAGGTAATATAAGTGCTTCCGAGCATTTTAATGATTTTGACAAGTTTATCGTTTTTTTGCCTGAAAACGTTATAGCAAAAATTCTCAGTAAATTTTTCATTATCAACCGCTTTTCCATTCCAGCTATGTGCTGCGCCGTGAGCAAATCCGTGCAGGCTTATTCCCAGAAAATTTCTATGTCCGTTATCGCCCCAGTCGGTATTGAGCAAACCTTCAGCGCCGAGTTTTCGGCCTTGTGTTGCGAAATTAGTTATATTGCCCATTGAATTAGGCAGCCGCGAGCCGTGCGTCAGCCAGCCGCTTGTGCCGGGGCAGACCATAAATGAAATTTTTGCTTTTGCTATTTCTTTGGTTCTATAAATATTTTTGCCGTCCTGCTCGTATTCCCAGTTTAACAGGACTATATCTTTTGGCAAATCTTTCAGCAATTCCGGATATTTAAGAATAATATCAGCCCAGAGATTCATTCGTTTTTTATATTTCTGACATAAGCGATAAATTTTCAGGATAAATTCTAAATAAACCTTTCCTGTTCCGATTCGCTCTGCCAATTTTCTGCTTCTTCCTTTGCCTAACTCCCACGGCTCATCGCAGCAGACGTTAAAGTCTTCTGCCTCAAACAGCGGCACAAATTCGCTGTAAAGTTCGCTGACAAGTTTTATTGAGCCGGGGTCGATGGGGCAAAGCGTTGTTCCGCCCGGAAATCCTCTAAAGCCGGGCATTTCGCCAAGATGTTGATATTTCGGCAGGGCGAGGATTTTTTCCAGATGGCCGAAACTTGCCAATGAGCCTACGAGCCTGACGTGATGCAATTTGCAAAAATCCTGCAATTCAAGAATTTCCTCAGGCGTAAAAGGGCTATATCCTTTGCCGATATCAGGATGTTTTTTAAAGGTAAAGACATTTTCGATATACAATTGCAGTTCGTTTATTTTCCAGTGTGCAAGCCGAACCACCAATTCCTTTAAAGTCTTTAATTTCGGCACCTTTCCCCTTGAGCAATCGAGATAAACGCCTCGCCTTTTAAAGTCCGGCTCATCCTCTATCAGGCACGCGGGCAGTTTATTTCCATAAATTGCCGCAAGGTCTTTCAGCGTCTGTCCTGCGTAATATTCCCCCGCATCGGTTGCGGCGAAAACATCAATTCCCTTTGGTGTAATCCTGATTTTATAGCCTTCGCTGTTTTTGATTGTCTTATCGCGGCACGTTTTTAGTTTGATTGTCCCGCCGGTTCGGTAAAATCCTTTCTGGAAGGTAACTTTTCTTACCGGTATCAGCAATTTTTCAAATAATCTTTCATCCTTGATAGTCATACGGCTTAGTATAGCATATTTTCAGACACCTGACAATCTTGTCCGCCGTAGCCTTGGGCGAAGGTGGATTTGAATTGTTGCGAATGGTTCAGAGGTAAAGTATAATATCGGCTTGTATGAAAGACGTTTTTTCAGACCCTTTGAAATTTGCGTCGCTGGTGGCGCATCAGCTTAAAGAGCCGGTTTCTGCCGTCAGCGCTATTTTGCAGACGTTGCTTGGCGAATTTGCCGGCCCGCTTACGCCTCGGCAGAAAGAATTTCTGCAAAAGGCAATCGAACGTTGCGATGAATCGTTTATTTCGGCTCAAAGACTTCTTGCGATTGCAAAGGCGATTAACGCCCCGAAATCATTCAGCGGCACAGTTGAGCTTTCTCTGCTTGTTCGCAAAAGCTCCGCCGCCTGGATTCAGCAGGCCCGCACTCATAATATCGCACTCGCAGCGAAAATTGACGCTGAACCTGCCTGGGCAGTCGGAACTGAATCGGCAATGACAGAGGTTCTTGAGGCGATTGTTTCGAATGCCGTAAAATACACGCCCGACAATGGCAAAATTGAAATCATTCTTCTGTATAATAAGCCGACAAATACCTATCAGATTAGAATCGCCGATTCAGGCGTAGGCATTTCCGAAGAAGACCGCCGAAAAGTTTTTCAGCCGTTTTACAGAACGCCCGGCGCACATGCCTCATCGCGTCCCGGCACAGGTCTTGGCCTTGCTTTTGTAAAGGCGATGGTTGACGCAGCAGGCGGAACTGTCCATATTGAAAAATCGCACCTCGGCGGCGCCGAGCTTATAGTTAATCTCAAGGCTGCTCCTAAACCGGCAGCCGAACACATATCAGGAGCTAAAAAAATGAAAAAGCCGATGAAAGTCGTGATAATTGGCGGAGTAGCGGCTGGGCCCAAGGTCGCCGCTAAAATTATGCGCCTCGACCCCGATGCCGACGTAACAATTATCGAAAAGGGCAAATTGCTTTCTTATGCCGGCTGCGGTCTGCCGTATTATATTGACGGCACTGTTAAAGACCAAAGCGAGCTTATGAGTTCGCCCGCAGGCGTTGTCCGCGACGCCATATTCTTCCAGCAGGTTAAGAACGTTCATCTTATGAATCAGACCGAGGCCGTTGAAATCGACCGCAAAAAAAAGCAGGTCCGCGTCAAACATCTGCTCGACGGCGTCGAATTGCTGCTCGACTACGACAAACTCGTCCTTGCGACAGGCTCATATCCTCTCATTCCCGATATCGAAGGAATTAATCTCAGCAACATTTTCACCCTTCACGGCGTAACCGATGCCGAAGGAATAAAATCCGCACTCGACAGAGGCAAAGCCCGCGATGTCGTTATTGTCGGCGGCGGACTTATCGGCGTTGAAATGACTGAAGCCCTCGTTAAAAAAGGATGCAGGGTAACCGTTGTCGAAAAACTGCCCCGGATTTTCCGCCTTCTTGATGCCGAATTGGCTATGCTCGTCGAAAATCAGCTTGAATCGCACGGCGTCAGAGTTCTTACTGATACCGGCGTTGAAAAATTCCTCTGCCGTCCGGCATCCCATAGCGGAGGCAATGGCTCTGTCGAATCAGTCGTAACAAGCAGAGGCACATATCCGGCAGACCTTGTGATAATCGCCTCCGGCCACAAGCCCTATGTCGATTTGGCAAAAAAGGCCGGCCTCAAAATCGGCGAAACAGGCGGCATTAAGGTCAATCCCAAAATGCAGACCTCCGACCCCGACATTTACGCCGCGGGCGATTGCGTCGAAAATACCAACTTCGTTACGCAAAAACCCTGCTATGTCCCTCTTGGCTCAACCGCTAACAAGCAGGGCAGGGTGGCCGCTGTCAACATCTGCGGCGGAAACGATACCTTTGCTCCCATTCTCGGCACCGTTGCCTGCAAGGTTTTCGATTACAATGTTGCCCTTACAGGCCTGAACGAATTTGCCGCAAAGGAGGAAGGCTTCAATTGTTTAACGGTTCTCGTCCCCGCGCCGGACAGGGAGCATTTCGTCCCCGGCTCGCAGTTGGTAATGTTGAAGCTTGTCGTTGACAAAGATACCCGCAGGCTTCTCGGCGCTCAGGCAATCGGCGCAGGCATAAACGATAAACGCATCGATGTCGCCGCGACCGCGATTATCGGCAAAATGACTGTTGACCAGATTTCTAATCTCGATTTGTGTTATGCCCCGCCTTATTCGCCGGTGATTGAAAATATTATTACAGCCGCAAATGTCGCCCGCAACAAACTTGACGGCCTTATGGATGGCATTAGTCCTGCCGAAGTCTGGAAAATGATACAGGAAAAAGGGGACATTGTACTTTTAGATGTCCGAACGCCTTCCGAGTATCAGCGTCAGCGTTTAAACGGCGCCGTTTTTATTCCTCTTGCCTCGCTGCGTTCGCGTTTTGTCGAGCTTGACAGGGATAAGCCCATCGTTGCCTTTTGTAATTATTCACTAAGGGGCTATGAAGCCGCGATTATTTTGAAGCACGAAGGCTTTAAAGATGTGAAGGTCCTCGATGGCGGCCTCGAAATGTGGCCTTACGAAAAATTACAATGAAAATTCTGTCATTCCCGCGCAAGCGGGAATCCAGAAATATTTAGCCCCCGAATTTATTCGGGGGTCAGAGCCCCAAGCGTTAGCGCGGGGTAATTGTAATATCATTTAGCCGCCGCCACTCGGGGCGGCGTTATTCTTTCGATTCTCGATTTTCTATTTAGCCCCTTTGCCTGCTAAGGGGTTAGTTATTCTCTTGTCGGCGGCGTTATTCTTTCAACTCTCCATTTTCAACTCTCGATTTTCCATTCGTGGTTAGTCCCGCACCTATTAAACATTCACGTTCTTCCATATTTTATATTCATTGGGAAAATAGGTGCGGTGGTTAGTCCCGCACCTATTTAATATCTGCCCCGCACTTATCAAATATTCTTATTCATTCACTATTATATTTATTGAAAAAAATAAGTGCGGGGTTCTTTCGTATTTCACTACGGTATAATGAATTGGTGCGGTGGTCATTTAGCCGCCGCCACCTTGGGGCGGCGTTTCCTCAACTCAAAACTAATAACTAAAAATTAAAAACTTAAAAGTTCTCGCCCTTGGCGCTGGCTATCTAACTGGGGTTCCGGCGGGGTTCAGCTTTTTTCAACAGAACCAATGGCAAAACAGATAATCAGTCAAACAGCAGAGTTAAACAGGCAGAAATCAGGGATTAGATTTTGGATCATCCGCCCAACCATAAATAGAATTATAACGTTCTTCAAGTTCAGCGATTTGCTCTTTTGTTGCGCCTTCTTTAAGCAAATCAATTTTTTCATATAACATATCAGCTACCGGATTATCAGTATATTCTCCCAATGCCCTAATAAAAGATTCTGCGTGCTGTATTAACTCATTTCTTTCTTCTTCGGTAAATGGTGTTCCTGTTGGATGCACTGACTCGTTTTCAAAAACATTTTTTTTCTTTGGTTTTATTCTGTGAGGTAGATAATAAAACACAAAGTATATTAAGCCTCCCAGTAACCAAGGAGAACAAACAATAACCCAACCGCCAATACTGGTAATAAATGTATTTTTGGTTTTTAGAAAATCGAAAATAACCCGCAAATCAGGTAACATTATTCTACATAAGAAAAATACAAAAACTCCCACTGTAACAGCAATTATCTTTACCCGTTTTTGCCACATACATTACCTTCTGGTGGGATAGTGTCTGAATCCTCTATCCCCTGATGTTCTACATTCGATATTTTTAAGAGTGAACAAGATCTGTAAAAGTAAAAATAAAAAGATTACAATGCATAGAAAGAAAAAAGTCTTAATTTTATTTTTGAGAATTATTTCTCGGAATTTTTTATAATTTAAATTAAGAACCATTTTACAGAGTTTTTTACAATCCGATTTGAAATCCCTGGTATCATCGCTGAACTTTTGTTGCTCAGACATTTTTTCCGCCTATTGCAAAAATATTAACAATAAAAATTACAGCAACAGCAATGTCTATGAAAGCCCACAATTCCCTATTCAAATGAATTCTGATAATCGGGTTAAAAAGAAGGGCGATGATTCCAAATGTCCAGATAACCCATTGTTTTTTGATAAAATATCCCAAATAAGCGACAAAAGCCGCAGAACCACAGACAACGAAACGCAAAAGAATATAATAACCATAAGGCCAATCCGCAAGGGCAAGCAAAAGCATAACTGCCGATATTATTGACGGAATCAAGTATGGTTTGCCGTTTTTCATTTTACATTGTCATTTTGCATTTTAATTTTTGATACATACAAAGACAATCTTCAATTTCATAAGGTTCCAAACCTTGGAGTTGTTTCGGCAATTTACTAATTTCTAATGTATCCGAACTGCAATCAAGTCTAAGTAGTTTTGCACCAATAGCAGTACCAGCATGAAGATAAACTAAATTAGGGTAAAGCTTAAGTTTTATCCCAATTCGATGAGTTATATCATATATGGTCAATGGGCCGATTTTAAAAATTGGATCAATTATTTCTTGGACGATTGTATATAACTGTTCAAATGTTTGACACTTTTTTAGTCGTTCACATTTTAGTTTCAATAGGTTTTTAGTTTTCCTGAGAGATTCTATTGGAATTCTTCTTTGGTGATTATGTCGTTTACCTTCTGACGTTATACACATTGCTGATTTTTCAATTGCTTCTAAAAGAGAACCTTCGGCATAAAAACTAAGTTCTTTTATGACACCCTTCCGGCAATTGCGTTTATAATTACAAACAATGTCATTTATATTATTTAATTCCCTATTTGAATATTTTCCTACGCAATTTAAGTATTTATTGTTGCAATTCATTATTATTTTTATTTTAAATATTGAAATTTTAACAATCCGTCGTTGCCCCTCAAGGGAATCGGACAAATTATACCCTCAAATCGGGCGGAAAACAATAAAAATTTAGGGTATAGGGAATAGGGTTTAGGGAATAGATTGCCGCCGGCAAGTATTTCGTGAAGATTTATTGCTTCAACTTTGACCCCGCACTTGCTTTCGCCTGCTGCCACGTCTTGCGACGTGAGTCGCAGCGGCATGCAAGAAAGCGCGGGGTCAAAAATTCAGATTTTGAAACCTCGTGGGAAACTTGTTTACCAAAGAGGTTAGAAAACTGGATTTAAGCTGTTCGCAGCCTGTGGTGAGTTTGATCGAACCGAACTGCTTAGTTGAAGCAATTAGCTTCGTGCCTTCGGGTCTTAGTGGCTATATTCTCGGTGTTCTCCGGTTCTCTGTGGCTAAAAAACCGATAACTGACTAACAACTAACGACTAATGGTGAAAAAAACGATAAATTGCAGGGTTGCAAACAATAAAATAATCTGGTATTATCATTCCCCTGTCCAAAAGTCGAATTGAAGATATAAATTATATTAAATTTTCAATTTTCAATCTTCAATTTTAAATTTGAATGGGTCGGTGCCCGAGTGGCCAAAGGGGATGGACTGTAAATCCATTGGCGCAAGCCTACGTTGGTTCGACTCCAACCCGGCCCATTTTATTTAGTTGTTGGTAATTAGTCGTTAGTAAGTTTGTCGTCGCCGGCCGGCCGTTTCGCCTTAGGCCGCGACCTGCAGTTACTCACTATCGGCTATTAGCTGACTGCTAACTGGCGGCGTAGCCAAGCGGCCCAAGGCGATAGTTTGCAAAACTATTATTCGTGGGTTCGAATCCCACCGCCGCCTATTGAGGGGATTTATTACAGGTAAAATGTTATATAATGGATAATTTGCTGATTATTTCACGTAATCTTCTGCGTCCAGTTGTAGATTTATAGAATCTTTCCTTTTGTCGTGCTTCTTTTAAAGTTTTGAATGTTTCCAAATGTATTATGTCATATGGACGATATGGCCAGCTTGGTAGCACTTTACCCGTATTATGTTCTTTTAAGCGTTTATCTACGTTAGCCGCAACGCCTGTATATGTTCTCGTTTTCACACGATTCAGTAATATATAAACGTTATACATATTTCCGTTTCGCTGTAGATATAGTTTAGGAGAGTCCGCCTCGTCAAAATTCTCCGAATTTTGACGGGCGAGACTTCTCCGTTAAAAATTTCTTAGAAATTTTTAACGGAGAGGGCGGGATTCGAACCCGCGGAACTCAATGAAGAGTTCACTGGTTTTCGAAACCAGCTCGATCAGCCGCTCCGACACCTCTCCATATTAGTTATTAGTCGCTAGTCGTTAGTTGATAGTCTTTAGCTGCGAAATTAAAGATTAAATAATTACGTTTATCCCTTCCCGCCTTAAATAGTCCTTTAACTCCATTATATCGATAATTCTAAAATGAAAAACCGACGCGGCAAGCAAAATCGTCGCGCCAGCCCGGACAGCCTCCAAAAAATGCTTCATTTCACCCGCTCCGCCAGATGCAACTATCTCAGCGCCCGTCGCCTGTGCTATCGCCTTTATCAACGGCAAATCATAGCCGGTCCGGACGCCATCAGTGGCCTTGCTCGTCGGCAATATGGTTTTAACGCCAAACGAATCAATCTTCTCAGCCCATTCAACTGCATCAGCACCTGTCGCGGTTCTTCCGCCGTCGATATAAACCTCATAGCCGCTCGGCAGTTTCGGATTTTTGTCAACGTCGATAGCAACCGTCACCTTATCCCGGCCAAATTCCTTTATCATCTCCTCAATCATCTTCGGCTTTCTGAAAGCCGCGCTGCTCGTCGAGATTTTATCAGCGCCTGCATTTAAAACCGCTTCGGCTGCCTTTAAATTATTTATTCCGCCGCCGACTGTAAAAGGTATGGTAGCGGCGAATGCGACTTTTTTTACGACATCAAGCATCGTCGGCCTGTCTTCAATCGTTGCGGTAATATCGAGCATCGCAAGCTCATCAGCGCCCGCCTCGCAATATGCTTTGGCGCATTCGACAGGGTCGCCTGCGTCTTTTATATTCACAAATTTAACGCCTTTTACAACTCTGCCGTTCTGCATATCAAGGCAGGGCATAATCTTTATTTTTCTGTCATTCTGCATTTTTCGCCTTTCAAATCAGATTCATCCGTAAATTCAGGAGTTCAATTCTAATCAATTGTGGGGAAAACACAAGTTAATAAGTTTAGAGGTAACTGTCCCCAAGATTGGAATTTTCAAGGATTTACCAAACCATCGTCTTCTGAGCCGCTTTTAGCAAAACACCTATACAATTTTTTTGTTTTTTTTATATTTTTTTCTTGCTTTTGGACAATAAAGATTAGTAATATGAATTACAGACAATTGAATTAAATTAGGAGAGAAATTATGAAGATGAGCACAAGAGCTTCAATTCTTTTAACAATTCTAATTGCTTTGCTTGTTGCGGGATTTTCATTTCCGGTTTCAGCAGGGACAATTTCTTTGATTTGCGATACTAATATGTCTGAGCCGAATGAGGAAGTTACAGTATATATCCAAACTGACACTCCACTTTTTGCGATGGGCATTGGCATATATATTACCGGCGATGCAAATATCACCACAGGAATGTGCGAAGCTGACTGCAATGAATACGGCTGGGACAACGGCTGGAATTCGGACCCGTATATAGACCCAAACGGCTATATATATCTCAGCGGCGTCAGATGGGCATCCAATGCTAACGGCATTATCAGCTACATCAAATTCCGTTACAACAGCGGACAGGTCAGCGTTTACATTGACCAGGAAAACAGCGTCGCTTTTAGCTGGGACGGCAATTCCAGTTCTTATGTTCCGTTTTCCACAGATACTCTCGTATTCGGTGAACCTGACCCGAACGATTATAACGAAGAAAACGAATCATCTTCACAAGATACAATTATAGATGAGAATGCGCCGGCAGAAGATGCAAACAATCCTAATGATATCAACCTGCCGCAGAGCAGCTATTGGCAGAATAAACAAGCTTTACATCAGAAACATTTAATGCGTTGTCCCGCTGACTCAAACAGCAGCAGGGCAACATTTGATGAACCTAATTTTGAAGCCTGGAATGATGGGTATTTTCAAAATAGAGAAAATATAATGTCTGAATTAACAGCAGGGGATGACGGCGGACAAATACTTACAGATAGCGAGCCAAATAATACTATTATTGTAGATTCCGATATTACAACCAATCAAATATGGACGGCAAATAACGTATATTATATTGTTTGGGATATTAATGTTCAGGCCTTGCTCGTTATTGAGCCTGGTACAGAGATATGGTTTGAGAGCGGCTGTACAATGTATGTCAATAATGGCGGTACTTTAATTTCCGTTGGTACGCCGGAGGAACCGATTATTTATTCATCGGCATATTATTACCCAGACCCTATTACCGATTATTATAACTGTGCAATTTATGTTGAGGAAACCGCATCTCCGTCCACGAGGATTGCATATAATTATATAGAATACGCAGATAATGGAATCGTAACCGAAAATATCAGACTTGACCATCCAATAGAAAATAATTATCTTTTTTTTAATATAAACGGCATCTTCGAATATGGTACGAAACTTACCGATATTAAAAACAACCTTATAGATTATGGTTATACGGGCTTGTTCTACAGCGAGGGAATAGAAATATATATGGAATCTTCAACAGGTTTGGCAGATGCCAATAGTTGTATACTTATTCAGAATAACACCTGTGATTATCTTGATTTCGGAATTACAATACACGGAACCGAAGATGATAACGATGCAGGTTCAGCAATACTCGTTAATAACTTAGTTACTCAGGCGTATTGGTGTGGCCTGAATCTTGTTGATGGGTGGATAGGATTCGAGGTGGATAATACAGGTTACGGCAACAATTGGGAAAATAAAAATTATGAATTTAACGAGAGCAATCCGGCGATAATCTATGATACCAGTCAGAATCCATATAGAATACAAAATTGGGATTATCCGTATACCGGCATACGCTATCTTGATCCCAACTGTATATTTATAAATGCAGGGCTGGAATATATTGAGCAGACGTCGATGATTGGAATGACGACGGATGTTAATGGTTTGCCGGACTGCAATATAATAGATATTGGTTTTCACCATCCGAACTGGAATTACAGCAATGCAGGGCAAGGTGATTATTATGCTGGAGACCTTGACAGAAATCTTATTGTAGATTTCAATGATTTTGCGATATTAGCTAATGGATGGCGACAAACCTATAATATGAACGATTTAATACAAATGTGCAGTAATTGGTTAATAATCGGCGGTCCTGAACCAAATATTATTCCAGTTATTTCAGGCGATTCAAACAGCGGATATGTTTTTATCAGCGTCAGTGATTTTCCAACTAATGTGCGACAAATCGCTGTGTTTGATGATGGCAAATATATCGGAAAACTATACGGATTCGATGATGAAGCGGTGGCATTGGATGTGTCCGAATCCGGCAGTCAGGAACATCAAATTAAACTTGTAAGTATTGCTAAAAATGGGCAAATTACTTGCTCGCACATTAGCAGCGCTGCATTTTCATGTCCTTTGCAATATTGCATTATTCCCAGCGATTATGAACCTAACGAGCCGATAAATTTCACGGCATTTAACCCTGGCGGAGGAAATGTATCTGTCGAATTACTCGCAGATGGCGGAGTATCAATTTGGTCTAATACGTATAGCGGAAATAGTTTCACGGGTTCTATTCCCGCTGGAATTACAGGCCAGCATTATCTTGATTATATTACTTTATTATCTGTAAACCCCGGGCCAGCACCTATTAAAAGGAGAATAAATCCGAGAATCAGATTAAAAGATATTGACCCTGCGACTGAAGCCTTGATTATAAATCCAGATCTTTATTTAGATTTTGTAGGAACAGATATGTTAAATCAAGTAGAACGTGCTTTCATACAAAATGGAATTAAATTTAAGTTATTAGGTTGGGCGTATGCTACATCGCTTAATATTGCAGCTTATAGCTGGATTTGTCCAATCAGGTATCTCTATGTTTTTTCACATGGCTACTATCAACATGATCCAAACGGAGGCGTTTTAAGAACACGTGTTCTATTAACTAACAAAGAAATTGCAGTATCCGTCAAACAATCTGATTTTCCTATTGGCGGAGCCCCATCATGGTGCGTGGAACTCGAACCTGATTTGGAATACAGCCCGGTATTGAGCTGGGCTGCTATGAACTTTCATTCTCTTGAGTTTGCATATTTTAATTGCTGTTATAGCGGAAAATTAAAAATAAATGCAAGTAATCAGTTAGTAATCGGCCAGCCGGGACAGCAAGGAGTTTTCGATTTGCCGCAATCAGATATGAGTTATGCGTTAGGAATTGCAAGCACAAGCAGAGATTGTGCTTATCAGGGATGGTATGAAAAACCTTGGTTTGCACTGGGCGGCGCTTCTCCATTTAATAAATGGACGTTGGACGAGTGGAGCAATTTAGCACTAGGTTTGCCGGCAGGAAGCCTTGACACGGCATTGCAAGCCGCAATAAAAGGACAACATTCATTTATCGACCCTAATGCGCCCGCAAACTCATACCGGTTAAGAGGACAAGGATTGTTAAATGCAATAGGTTTACATCATAATTAAGGAGTGTATTTATGAAAATTATATGTACTTTTTTACTTTTTATTATTCTGTTTATTTGTTTAAATCAAGCTGTTGCAGAAAATTACAAACAAACTAATGGTAATATCTCTCCAGAAAAGGACAGTAACATGAAAACACAAGTTGCAGCAAATAACGATTTTGCTTTTTCTTTGTATAGCAAATTAAATAATAGTCAAAAAGCAAGTAACTTGTTTTTTTCACCATATAGCATTTCAACAGCACTTGCTATGGTTTATGCAGGTGCCGGCGGCGAGACAAAAAAACAAATGGCCGAGACGTTACATTTCACTTTGTCAAATGATAATTTACATCGAATATTCGGCGATTTACAAAGGGAGTTGATCGGGGGAGACAAATCAGACTATCAGCTTCTTTTAGCTAACGCTCTTTGGTGCCAAAAGGGTGAGCCTTTCTTGAAAGAATTTTTAGACCTAATCCAAAGTTATTATGGGGCAGCTGTTAAACAGCTTGATTTTGTTAAAGAAGCTGAGCAATCCCGAAAAACAATCAATTTGTGGGTCGAGGGAAAAACAAATAATAAAATTAAAGATATAATTCCATCAGGAGGGATTAATGAAGATGTAAAAATAGTTTTGACGAATACAATTTATTTTAAGGGCGAATGGGAAAACAAATTCGCTAAAGAGTTTACCACCTTGGGCGAATTCAATATCGATGCTAAAAGAACAGTTAAAGTTAATATGATGTACATGCAGGGAATGAATAAATTTTATGAAGATGATAAGCTACAAGTTCTTGAGTTGCCGTATAAAGAAGAAATAAGCATGCTTTTAATATTGTCGCGAGATATAGAAGGAATTAAAGAAATAGATAATATTCTTTCCGCTAATATCCTGAAGACTTTTGAAAATAAATTGAAAAAAGAAGAAATTGAAATATATTTACCAAAATTTAAAATTACATGGGGGATTTTTTCTTTGAACAAAGCTCTGATTGATTTGGGAATGACTGATGCTTTTACTCCGAAAGCAGATTTTTCAGGAATAAATGGAAAAGGAGACTTATGGATATCAGATGTTTATCATAAAGCTTTTATTGAAGTGAATGAAGAAGGAACGGAAGCAGGAGCGGGTACTGCAGCAATTTTAGTTGCATCAATTTCGCCTGTTTTCCGAGCCGACCATCCATTTATTTTTATTATTAAAGACAATCGCAGCGGCAGCATTTTATTCATCGGCAGACTAATGAATCCCGCAGAATGATTAATTGGAGTTGCAATTACAGAAAAGAATTCAATGAAAATAATAATTTTATTTACACTTTTCATTATCGTTAGCGTTATTTGTGTAGGATGTGCTAAGTCATATTCGCGGGATAAATGGACGAAATACAAAAGTTTAAAAGAACTGTGGCCGAAGATTAAAAATGAAAAAATAGAAAAAGTCATTTTATGTGATGGAGATATCGAAACTGATGTCGAGTCGTGGCTCGAATTCGGTGAGGTCCCAAAGGAGTACTTAGAAAAAACCCAAGAAAGATTCACTGAGGAGCTTGAAAATAAGTTTGGTATAAAACCTCAAACATACTCTGTATATACTTGTAATGAAGGAACGCTAAAAATTATAACAGATAAGGGGAAATACGCAGCGCCCGTTGAAGGGCGTAAACCACATAGCAATTGGAGAGAATATACAACTTTAGTCGGATTATGGTCTCATTTGCAAAAAGAAAAAATAAAAAGCATCGGATTTTGTGAGGAGACTCTATATGTTGACATTGATTCGTGGAAAAGCTGGTATCTTCCGAAAGAAAAATTAGAGGAATGCAGAAGAGTTATCGATAAAGCAATGCAGGAGGCTGACTGCCATTTTATATGGGGTCCGAATTATGAAGGCAGGATGAAGATTGTAACGAATAAGGGAAAATATTTAGTTCCTGCAGAAACTGAAATTTGTAATACCTCCACACCCAGAGTTTATGGCAATGGATGGTCTTCTAATGAATTAGGTGAATTTCTTAAAAAGTGCGGATTTTGTATTCCTGATTCCAATCAGCCCATTCAAAAACCATCCAAATGACGGCGATTTTTAAGAGGCGCAAGTAATAAGGATTTTTCTTTAACTTTCCAAAGCGGAATTTCTTTTCTTTTTAAAAAAATCAGTCAACATCGCCGAACATTCATCGGCCAAAACGCCGCTTGTTACTTCAAGACGATGATTAAGCCGACTATCCTGCACGATATTATAAAGACTTTTCACAGCACCGGCTTTTGGGTCGTCGCAGCCGTAAACAAGCCTGTCGATTCTTGCCAAAACAAGCGCCCCGGCACACATACAGCAAGGCTCAAGGGTAACATAAATTGTGCAGCCGTGCAATCGCCAATTGCCGATGGACTCAGCCGCCGCGGTAATTGCGATTATTTCAGCGTGAGCAGTCGGGTCATTAAGCTGATGCCTTTGGTTTGCGCCTTTAGCGATAATTTTATTCTGATAAACGATGACCGCGCCAATCGGCACATCGCCGCCTTCAAGGGCGATGTCCGCCTGAGTCAGAGCTGCTTTCATAAACTGCTGGTCTTGTTTTTCATTATCCATTTTTGATTATTCTACATTCTGTCTTATAAATTCTCAACCCCATAAATCCGCATTAGCCACTAAGGCTCTACTGCTCATATTTCATTGCATATAAATCGCTTTTTAGCAAAATTCTTTTAAAAGACTGGTTTTTGAATATTGGAAAATTAAGCGGAGCGTATTCTTCATCTTTATTTTCGATAACGAATTTATCTCTTGCCATTGCTGCCAGGATAAGGCCGTGCGGCGTAAGAGGGCAGTAGAAACTAATTGTTTTTTTCCCTGTAAAATAAACGGCACAGTATTTTGGTTTGCAGTTTGGTTTTTTTCTTATTCCTACTCCGATAAAGCCTGTCGAATTTTTTAAAATGCGGTTAAGCATATTCTGCCGGTGGTTGACGATTCGCAGGTTGCATTTGCGGTTATCCAAGGGGTTCCTGTTTTTATGATCAACAATCTGTCCTTTTTTTGCTTTCAGGATAATTCTGGCAAGAGCGGAAGTTTTTCTGGTTTTTCGATTGCGGACAAACACCTGTCCTGCCTTGGAGATTATCAGGGTGGCTTTGAGGATTTTGGGATTGTAGAAATCCTTTCTGTCAATTTTAACTTTTCGCGCGGCTACTTTTCTGATTAGAAAATCATCTTTAGTTTTCATTTTCGTTCCTCAATATTAAAAACTCAAAACCATTTAGCGCATAGTAATTCTTCATTCAAAAAGGGATAGATTGAAAAATAGGGATAGAATTATCCAGATTTGTTTGTTCTATTCCCGTGCGGAATAAGAACTTACGCTAACTTATTAACTTTTCGCCTAACTTTATACATATTTTACGAAATCGCATAACTAAAGTCAAGGAAAATAACCGCTGATTACACAGATTTTCGCAGATTTTTTGCCTTTTTACTTTTACCTTATTTTCTTTGTGCCTTTATGTCTTCGTGGCTGCATTTCCCTTGACAATCCCGACTTTTACGGTATGTTATTTGTTTTGGGAAAACGAGATTTTTTTAGGAGGAAGGAAATATGAGGCACTTCACAAATTCATCTTAATCACATTGTAATAATATTTTTTGCGTTCTTGTCTTGATTAGCCCCGCCATCACAATGGCGGGGTCAGAAAATCAATTACCAATTATTTGGAAGGGAGAAGAAAATGAAAAAGAAAATTGTGTCTATGATGTTGGTGGCGGGTCTGATGGCGGGGATGGTTGTCGAATCCGCAATGGCGGCGACGAGATATACCCTGACCGGATTGGATGTAGGGGCCGATAGCGATGCCTATGGAATCAGCGATTCCGGCTATATCACTGGTAGGGTGTATCAAAAGGACTATCCTGGGTTTGACCATATGTTCCGTTGGGACGGTAGCGCGGGATTTGGTGGATTGCAGTTTATACCCGAACTGTCTCTCGACAACGTCTTCGGCAGTTGTGGCTACGCCGTGAACAACAACGGCATGGTCGTCGGGGCGTGCAACGTCGGTGGAGTGGAGCATCCTCAGGCTGTCGCCTCCGAAGATGCCCACCAGATGTATGCTTTGTGGGGTCTGCCGGGTGTTAATATTAGTTATGCATTCGGCGTCAACAATTGGGGAACCGCGGCCGGTATGTTAAACGCTCACGCCATCGCGACGGGTTACGAATTGGAAACGACTCTGGTGAGTTATGCATACGATATCACCGATGGCGGCAAGGTGGTAGGGAAGGCGCTCAATACCGCTGGGACGTCATGGAAAGGCCTGTTGTGGACGCTGGGCGACGGCATTATGAGAAAGATACTGATGCCGGCTGATGGATATACGAATTCGGATGCCCGCGGGATTAACGAAATCGAAAACCGTGCGGTAGGCAATTCGTTCGTTGATTGGGATAACCAGCAGGCCACCGTTTGGACAAAATCGGGGCTAGACTGGTTGGGTGTCACCACGGGAACGACTCTGCCGTATCTTGATGCCGATTCCAACACTTACAGCTTCGCCTACGAAGTGAATAACGATAATCTCATAGTGGGTACCTCAGGCGGAGACATCTCTAACATCTATACCCACACCGCATGCCTGTGGGAGGAAGCGGGACTGGGCAGCTACGACGTTTATAATCTAAACTCGCTGGTGGATAATATGCCTTCCGGCTGGACGTTGAATGATGCACGGGACATCAACGCCGGTGGACAAATCGTTGGAATAATGTCCTACGGGTACGGTGATACCTACCGGGCGTTTGTCCTGAACCCTGTTCCAGAGCCCGCAACGATTTGTTTATTTGCTCTTGGCGTTTTGAGCATGGGAAGAAAAAAAAGGAGATAAATAAAAAAACTTCGTGTCTTAGTGCCTTAGTGGCTATTTCTCGGCGGTTTGCTTTTGAGAAAACCTTGTCCTCGACCGCGATCGGGGAATCGCAGACTTGTCCGCCGAAGGTTTACCGAAGGCGGATAAAAAATTTGAACGATTTAAAAAAGGCCGGCCGTTTTTTCATCCCGGCCTTTTTTTATCAAATTTTGTCATTCCCGAGAAGTAATGTCATTCCCGGGAACCTGCTTCTATGGGATAGTAACAGGGAATACTGCTTGGGCTCCCAACAGGGAACCTATCTCCTATACGCTCCACGCTATCCGCTCTATGCTATTTTTTAATTGTTTTCCCCCCAATTTAAGGCTATAATTTGGCGTAATCTATCAAGGAGATTAATATGAAAAATTTATTATATGTGCTGATTTCTATTCTTTGTTTGCCTTTCCTTTGTGGTTGCGAAGAATCTAATATAGTCAAAGAAGCCCACGTTCTTAGAACAACAGAAACAGGCGAAATTATCATAGATGCGAACGATAGTATGGCAAAGCCTAAAATGAAGTTCGATATTTTTAGGACAGGAGAAAAATCCCCCATAGCCAGAATTGTAATAACTCAAACAACTCCGACTTACAGCATAGGTATTATCACCAGTAAAATTGACGGTAGTAAAGGCCAAATCAGTGATGTTTCCGGCGGTATGCTTTGCAGAGAAACTGCCAAACAAACTCTTAGGGCCGAAAAGGGACTTTATAAAGAGGCTTTAAAAAGTCAAGGTAAGCTAATGAGTTTAAAAAAAGTATCAAAATATGATGCCAAGCTAAATAGTTGGATAGGAACTGATATTAATAAGTTAATTGCAAGTTGGGGGTATCCCGAATCATCCTTTGTTGCACCAAATGGCAACAAAGTATATGTTTATTCTCAAAGTTCAAGTTATACTAAGCCGATGGTCACCAATATCAACCCATATACCCATAGTGCTGTCACATATGGGGGTCAAACAGTTGAATATTGGTGTAAGACTTATATCGAGGTTGACGGTACCGGAAAAATCATCAAATGTACGTGGAAAGGAAATCATTGCAAGTAATATTTTCATAATGGATAAAAAAGAAACAGAAAATAAATTTGAGCAGTATCGAGAACATCTACACGACGAAGTATCGAGACTGTCAACTTATGTCTTTCTTTATAAACATTTACACCAACGAAAACAGTCCCGTTTAGATGAGATGAACATAGCTCCTTGTTTTTTTCAAAGTGTATTCGAATCATTGTATTCTAATATTATATTATGGGTGAATAATCTTCTATGTCCCAAAGCAGATCGCGGTTTTTTTGATTTTTTAATATTTATAGAAAACAATTTACAAATCTTCACAGTAGTATGTCTTCAAAAACGTCAAAATTATCCAAATGGTCATTGGATGCTTAACCGCTCTCCGATTACTATTCAGACAATAAAATCCGATCAAGATAAAATTACAAACCTTAAATCATTGAAAAATTTTAAGACAAGGCGTAATAAATACCACGCTCATTTTGACAAAAAATATGCATTTGAGAAACATAAGATTAAGAATGATGCTCCTATAAGATGGACTGATTTAGATGATAGTATTTCAATCATGAAAGATATTTTAAACACATACTCCGCAGCTTATGATGGCAAGGTATACACTTGCCGGCCTATGACTGTTGATGATGTCGATTATCTTTTGGATATTCTTCATGATTATCTGAATAATCTAAATAAGGAGTAAATAGTGGCCGTTTGCCTATTTTTGATTTAATTTTTGGTTCAGTTTCAAAACCCGAAAAATAAAACCCCGTTGTTTTTCACTTTTCACTTTCTGTTTTCTTATTGATTATCAGCAGGAAACGTGTATAATCCGGTTTGTTTTAAATTTGCAGGAGTTTGATATGAAAAAGCTGTTGTGGATGTTGGTTCTTATTTTTTGTGTTTCATTCCCTTGTGGTTCTCTGTTTGGTTCAGAATCCAAAAAGGCTAAAAATCCGCACATTCCTGAAGTAAAAGACTTTCACGTTCTCAAAGTAACAGAAACCGGCGAAGTCGTCATAGATGCAAGCAATAGTACGGCGAAGCCTAAAATGAAGTTCGATATTTTCAAAACAGAAAGCAAAACGATTGCCGCTGACCCAAACAATATTATTGGCGGAATAGAACTCCCTATAGCCAGAATTATAATTACTCAAACAGCCCCAACTTACAGCATAGGTTTTATTGTCAACAGAATGGATGGCAGTATGCCCAAGAGCAACGATATTTCTGCGGGGATGCTTTGCAGGGAAACTACCAAACAAACTCTCAAGGCTGAAAAGAAAATTTACAAATATCAGAAGAAAGCCCTGAAAAGACAGTATAAACTGATGAAACTAAAAGCGAAAAGCGAGACTTATAACGCACTCGACAAAACCGTTCAGGATATAAACGATGTCAACTCAATCAAGGCGGGGTCGATAAAGGTAGAGAAATAATAAGGATAAATAGCGGCCATTGGTTCTGTTGAAAAAACATTTTAATTTTTAATATTACTGCGTAATCGGTGTAATCAGTGATAAAAAAGTTTCGTGTCTTAGTGTCTTCGTGGCTATTAAAAAAACCTGAAAAAGAAAACCCCCCGATGAGATAGCCAAAACGGCATCTCACGGGGTAAACCTTTAACGGTGCAAGTCGAAAGTCGAGAAGTTAAAATAAATCTGCGTAATCAGTGATTAAATAACGTCGTGTCTTTGTGCCTTCGTGGCTATTCCCTTATTTGCTTTCCCCTCATTTACTTCTTATATATTTAATGGAGTCGATTAAGAAGGGCAGGAAGGGCCTATAATATTAAATTTCAAATTTGAGATTTCAAATCTCAGATGGGGGGTCTTATGGGTTGGAAATGTAAATTAATATTTTTGTTGATAATCTATTTTTCAGGGTTTGCAACTGCGGTTTATTATCTTGCTCCTAATGGCAGAATGGATTGCCAGGCTGCCGGTTACTTCAATTCCGGCAATTCAAGTAATTCCGGAGCAAATGGGTCGCAAAATATGGCATCTGCCGGCGGAGCATTAAAACAAATGTGCGAAAAAGCATATAATAAAGCCGCTGCCAGTTTTAACAATATGGATACAGCCGAGTTTAAGGCTGCGTTTAATCGTGGGGTGGAGAAGCTGAAAGAAATGGCTAAAAGCAATCAAAGCACAAAGATTGAAGGCGTTGAGGACAAATAAGTTAGAAAAATAGGACTTGACAACACTGGATATAAAAAGATATAATTAAGAGTCGGAATTTGAAATAGCTGATTAGGCAGACAAAAGAAGTTTTAGCGCGTGCCTTTGATGAAGCATAGATGCGCATGAGCGATTGCTTTAATGCCTGAGGGCGAACAAAGCCTGCCTTACAGAACCAATTAAGTTTTGGTGCTGTGCTCGTGTGCATCGAACAATTGACGGGCAAGAAGTATCCGCAAAAGGTACAATGGGTGTCTAACAGTGGCTGACCTGAAGTGGGCAGCCTTTTTTATGCGCTGAATCAAAATAACAAACGAAACTCGATAACAAGAGATGGCATATCCAAAAATCAAACAATTGTATAATACCACTGGAAAATTTTTTTTCCTGCTATAAGATATCCCACAAGCCCCGCACCTTCCAAATATTCATATAATAAAAAAGAAGGTGCGGGACAAGTCAAAAAGGAATGGTCAAATGGCGAAAAAAACGGATTTAATCGGCTACTGCGGAATTTATTGTGCGACGTGCCCCGGCTATACTCAAAGCGTAGCAAATCTTGCCAAAGATTTAGGGAAGGAACTACATCAATATAAATTCGATAAATGTGCGGATTTTCTGGCTAAAATGCCCGGCCTTGAAGCGTTTAAAAACTATGAAAAAGGCTGTGAGCTGCTAAAGGCAATGGCGGCACTTCGCTGCCCTGGCTGCCGAGACGGCGGGGGCGGGCCGGACTGCAAAATAAGAATATGCGCAAAACAAAAGGGATTCGCAGGGTGCTGGCAGTGCAGTGAACTTAAAACCTGCAAAAATTTTAAACTCCTGGAGCAAAGCGGCGACAAGACATATATTAAAAATCTGCGAATTATTCGAAAATCAGGACCTGCAGCATTTGTGAAGAAGGTCAGTAAAAGGACTTAAGCTTTTTTGAGGGGTCAGTTATGAAAAAAGCGGTTTTTATTCTTGTTGTTCTTTTCTCCTCCGTTGCATTGGCCCAAACGCAGGAGCCTAATGCAATCCTAAAACTGCGGGACTCCATCAAGCAGCTGGATATGGAAATAAATCATCTGCTGAAAATAATTGAGCTGCAGAAAAAAGAAATCGAGTTTTTAAGGACATTATGCTCTCAGGCAGGGATAAATGTAACGCCGACGCCGGCCGGCATCAGCGAACCTGTCTTCGGAGTATATTTGGGCGAAACGCTCGATACATTGCGCACGAGGCTGAGAGTTTCAAAGAGCAATTACGTTTTTGCAGATAAAGATTGGCCGGGACAGGTCTGGTCGGTTGAAGAAAACGAGCCGAATATAAATTATATCCTGGCATATACCTTCGATGAACAAATATATGAAATAGATATTGAATTTGCCGATGCCAGCGCATCAAAATGCGAAGCAGTAAAAACACAATTAGGGAAAAAATACAAAGCAGTTTATCAAAATACTTTTGAAACCGTTATCGACGGCGTAAATGTAGGAATCGAATTAAATTGTCATACCGAGGGAAATAACAGGATAACATTAACTTATATTCACGTTCCGATATTAAGAGAGATGTATACTGAATTGGAGAGTCGAAAAGCAAAAGAATCACAGGAACAGCAAAAATCAAACCAGCCCGAAGGGGACAAGCCAAACAAAAAAAAGGCCAAGAAGGCAAAGTGATATTACAGTAGCCATATAAAAACGCGAACCCGAATCGGAGGGTAAGCCTCCGATTCGGGCTATCTATATTATAATCAGCGCTGAAATATGCGCTGCACTGTTGTTTTTTAAATTAGCTGCGTTTTCTTAAAAGCAGACCGCCAAGTGTAAGCAGGGCAATCGTAGCCGGCTCAGGGACTACGCTCGGGTCGGCATAAAGAGTAACAATTACGTTGTTTGAAGAATAATCGCTTTGATAATTCTGGATACCTTTTCCCTCATCCAGCGATATATTAGCAATAATACCGGCTGCCTGGCCAATGCCTTCCCAGCAAATTGGAGTGCCTATGGCCAATGTCCAATAAGCATCATTGAAAGTAGCTGTATCAACAATGGCGATTGCACGGCCTTCAAGAGCAGTACCTTCAGGAGGGTTGGTTGCCATTTCATTATAATTACCCTGTATATGACCTGCAAGATACGCAACCGGGTCGGTATAGCCGCTTGCAATGACACCCATAGTCCACGAGCCGGCAGCAAAACGCGCTTTTGCCTGACCGCCTGAGCTTAAGTCGGTTATAAGGGTAAACTCAGCGGTTACCGGTGCGGATTCAAAGCCGGGAGCCCAACTATAGAACTGGAAATTGCCCATCTCAGTCATCAGCCAGCCATCAACACCGCCAGACCAAGTGATGGTGCCGGGGGGGCTGGCATCGAATTCTGCGCCGACGCCTAAATGCTGCACTATTGCTATGCCGTCTATTCCCATAGGGTCTGCATAACTAAACGAGATAGACATTGCCAATATTGCTGCACACAAACATAGAAACTTCTTCATTATCTCTTCCTCCGAATAGATTATAGAGTTATTTTTCCCGATTCCGTTCTTTAAATTTCCTTATTCTCAAAGCCAACGCGGCTGTTGAAAGCAATAGTATTGTCGCAGGTTCCGGTATCGCAGTTATCTGAAGCGTGTTTGAGCTGCTGATAAGATTTTGCGTGGTATTAAATACGGAAGGGTTCGGCGAAACACTTTTAAACGCGAAATCAATTCTAAAATGGCCTATTTTAAGAATATCAGAGCCGTGAGCAATACCGCTGCCGAGCCCCAGCGTTGTGTTAGTCGCAAATTCCGCACTGCCGTTAATAGCGGACGAAGGACTTTCAGCTAAAACCCAGGTCGCATCCGGTTCATCCATAGTGGCAGAAATAATTGTTCCGGTATAAATAGATGTATTTGTCGGTATGTATTTTATAGTTCCGGTGATTGTTACAATTCTGCCTGTGGCAAAAAGACCTTTCGCGTAACCTCCAGAGCTTATATCCCCGACAAGGGCCGAACTCAAAGATATGGTGCCGCTTATAGAATAATTCCAAACTGCTTCTTCCTCAAGCTTCATTATTCCGCTAAAGCCTGGGGAAAGACTCAAACTGCCCGCACCGGAAGCATAAGAATAAAATTTACCCGGATTGGTAAGTTGAAGGTCTGAAACATATAGGATTGAGGCATTCGCTGCTATAGAAGCGCATAACGCTACCACCACACTCGCGGTGAGTATCTTCATTTTCTTTCCTACTCCCTTATACATTTTCTCCACTCCAATTCTGCAGTTTTAAGGCTGCAAGAGTCTTCTTCCCAAATTCTCCATAAATTCTATAAGAACTGTTTTAAAAAGTCAAGCAAAATACCGTTTATTTTTTGATAATTTTTATCGGACTTTTTAGGAAATGATGACTTAAAAACCCTTTAATATCCTGTAAGAGTTTTAAAAATTCTGACATCTGATATATTAACTCTACAATCCTGATTCAGGTCGACTGAATCGTTATAAAGATTGAAATAATTAGGGTCTGAACTGTATAAGTTTCCATTATCTGCCATTTTAAGTGCTCTTACATCTTTTATATTGATAATGTCGTCGAGAACAATATCACCTGGCATAGGTTCAAAAGCCTCCTCACCCGGTCCATAACATATTCTCATTAACGGGTCTCCAATAACCACTTCTGACCAGCTCAAATACGGTATCGCTGTATAGGCGGCTTCGATAAAAGTAAGGTCTGCAACACCATCGCCATCGTGGTCAGCGAGCAGATTGTAAAACAAAAACTCATTATCAATAGTCGCATCCGAAATCGGCTCAAAGACGTGTCCTATAGCAGCAGAACCGCCAATTGTGATAAAATCAACAATTTTAGCCTGCGTTGTTGTCGCATTGCTGAACATAGTAACGGCATTAAAACTTTCCATAGATGTGAAGACTGCGCCGTTTGCAAGATTAAAGAGAGGATTGCCGCCGGGTCCACCTGTAAGCAAATAGGTCTTTGGGTTGCCTTCGTCGCCGTTGACGCCATAAGTAGTAAGCAGCAAGGCAAGCTCGTCTGCGGCAAGGTTGGCCTGAGTGGTGGTTTTTTTGTATCTCGTATCGAGAATGACATTGATATTCCGGGCAACTGCCATTGAAGAGCGGTTAAAATAGTTATTTTCGGCAGGCAGACCTGTCATATCACTGTAACCTCCAAGATAATCATCTTTTATTAAAATAGTGGGTGCGTTGGGAGGCTGCGGCAAACAAGGGTCGAAAACCCAGTAATTAACAGAACCGTCAAGGTTATAAATACGGTTCCTGTTTGAACTGCTGGAGGGGTTGTCGTCAAAAATTGCAACCGCTTTTGCAGGATTGACGCCTTTTGCGGGGTCGGAAGCTCTTTTTGCTCTTTCGAGCATTTTTCGGACACTGAAGATAGCACTTTGCCCCTGATTTTTTGGGCCGTCAAGCCGAGATACAAAAAACATATCACCGGCGTTGAATTTGCGGTTAATAGTTCCATACATCGGCGGCGGCCAGCCGTCCTCTATGTATCCTTCCATTTTCGGCGGAACGCCGGTAGTGGTTACCGCATAATTCCACAGCATCGGCTTAGTGCCGGGATAAGCTCTCTCGAAGAGACTTATACTGCTGTTACGGTAACCCTGATAAGGATTGACTATTCTATCAGCAATACCAAATGGATTTGAACCGTAATCGCTATACCACAGACAGGTCAGCTCAGATTCAACAGATGCAGCGTTAATACTTGAAGTATTGTTTTTTACGATAGTTGGATTGGATGAAGCTGGAGCTACCACGGAATCAAACGCAGGGTTAGTATCTTTGATCCGATAAGGTATTCCCGCTGTTGTAATAATTACTTTTATCCGGGAGATTCTTTCCGGATGGTTGGCATCGAGCAGATATTGTTGAACAGGTGTTGCAATGGATTGATTATATATTGTTCTGGTTATAATTTCGTCAGCGGCGGTAGCAGCGGGGCCGCTGCAGTCATTCATACCCGACAAAGAAAGGACCTGTTCAGCAGGAACATCGGGATGATACTGCCTATACATCTTTGCAATGTAACGGCTTGTAGGACTATTAGAATTGACGAGAATCAGGACGTTTTGGCCGCTGAGGTCGGCGAGGCATAATGAAGAGGAAAAGAGTATCGCCAAGATAAAAATATGAAACCCTCCACACGCTGCAGAACGCAACTTCACGCCCTCCGGAACAGAATCTTTCGAAACTGCCACTGGCGAATACCTCTTGCTCCTTATAATTTATTGTAAAAACGCTGCCATAACTATTTTTATGAACAACAGAACAGCGATTGTTAGTTATTTCTTTCTTCTTATAGAAGCCAGAATACCCGCGAGAGCAAAGAGCGTAAGGCTGGCAGGTTCAGGTGTAACTACTGTAAAAGTATTGTTAGAGATACCTGCATCAAAGGTAATATTGCTGCCTTCATAATAAGTGTTATTGGCAAGGAAAGCAAAGAATCCGCCGCCGCCATCATCACAGATAGTATATGTGGCTGTTCCCAGTGCAATGGCTTTGATCTTAAACGTAAATATGTCAGAGTAATCACCTACGCCTGTATATGAAGGGGCGCCGACTACCTGCTGAACTACCGCAACACTATGAACTTCGCCGGTAATTGGCAAATTAACATGTGTCTTGTCCCAGCCACTGTAATTAAAGTCAGGGTTCGGCGCAAGTAATGTTATATCACCAACGGGATTTGCATTTTTGGTTATTTCAATAATTCCCGTGTTATTGACTCTCAAATCAAGCTGCCAGGTATCAAGACCATTATTGGGCAATGCTATCGGGTCATCTACCCAAGCCGATACCGTTACAGTAACTTCTTCGTTAACATCAAGGGTTGTTTTAGGTGCGGTCATTTTGAAGTGAAGCACACCGGTAGAAGCAGAACTGATAGATAACACAACGAGAACTACGAGAAGTGATACAGACACACTCCGCACCACCTGATGAATCTTTTTCATCTTCCTGCGCTCCTATATCCTTAATAATATAGTTGAAAACTATCTACGGAGATACACTCATTTTAAAGTATTATATCGTTAAATTGTTTTTTGTCAAGCCCTAATAAATATTACAGGACTATATTTTTTTAACGTTTTTTAAAAGCTTTGGTTTATAACCTTAATTTTGAGTATTTTGCGAGTTGAAATATCTATTTTAGCCTCTTTACTTCTTCGGACTGGAACGAACCAGAGGATTTTTTTGCTATCACAGACAATAAAGGCCTTTTTTCTCTGTTCTAAATTGAGTTTTGTAGAAGTCAAAAATTTGCTAACCTTTTTGGATGCATTGTGTCCGAAAGGCATAAATCTGTCTCCTTTTTGTCGGCATCTAATGGTCAAAGGCGGTTTTATCAGGTCAAGGTCAAACCATTGAATAAAATTGTTTTTATTTTTTTTAATATCCCTTATGTCAAGCCTGTCAGCGGGCAAAATCTCAGTTTCGATAGTCCAGTTCGCAAAATGAACGCTGCCGGGGATTTTTAATAGAACAGATTCCGGTTTTTCGGCAGAGGGTTGAGATTTAAAATTTGAGATTTGAAATTTGAGATTTGAGATTTTAATGACTGCCTTGTCAGGCAATTGCAATATTTTTCCTTTCTGACCGTTCATTAGAAATTTTAAAATTTTATCATAATGCTCATTAGTAATTTTCTGCAAACCAATACCGCAGCGATGCAATGCGTTTTGAATAATTTCGACCTTCACAAAAGAAGGATAAGGATTAAATTTTTCAATATCCATAGAAACAAAATCCTCTGTTTTATCTATGACACATTTTTTCAAAGCTGCATCGGCATTCCTTTCAATTTTTTCCGAGAGTATAAGGCAATGTTGGGATAGAACAAACAATGATTCTATGACATTATCCGCAGACTGATTCTGCAGGTAAGGCAAAAGCCTGTGCCTGATGCGGTTGCGGGTGAAGCGGCAATCAATATTGGTATGGTCGGTCTGCCAATTGATATCCTGCGATTTTAAATAATTCTCGATTTCATTCCGGCTGATACATAAAAGCGGCCTGATAAATGTTGAATCATTAAAATCCGTTTTTGGCCTGATTCCAGCAAGACCTTTAAAGCCCGTGCCTCGCAGCAAACGATGGATTATAGTTTCTGCATTATCATTCTTTTGATGAGCAGCGGCAATGCAGGAGCAGCCATTTTTCTGCGCTATCGCAGCGAGCTTTTCAAGTCTTAAGCATCGTGCTGCTGTTTCGATTGACAGCTTTTGTTCCTTTGCATATTTTTTAACATCGACCCGTTCGATTGCTGCAGGAAGATTATGCTGCTTTGCCAGCGTTCTTACGAATTCCTCATCTTCAATGCTTTTTTGGCCTCGCAATTGATGGTTTATATGGGTGATATAAAAGTCATTGGTTAGTTTTCCAGATAGTTTCAAATTTAACAGGATTTTCAAAAGCGCAACAGAATCAGCGCCGCCTGAAACGGCCAATAAAACCTTTGCACCATCCGGCAAGAGGTTATAGAGATTAATAAAGTTTAATACTTTTTGTTCGATTAGTTTTAACATATTAATTGCAATCCCGCCGGTGGCGGGATTGAACTCCCACCACAGGTGTGGGGGCTAAACAAAACGATAAAAAAAGGCCTGTATAATATACAGGCCTTTGGTTTAACGCTAAAGTGAAAAATAGGCTACTGGATTCTTTCTGATTTAGGCTCTGCAGTCATCTCAGTAATTCTATTTTGTATCCATTTTATAGTGTCATTATTAAGATATTCTCCTTCTTTCAGCAAAGATTCCCTGTAAAGCTCCAGAGCCTTGTCTCTTTCATACAATTCCTTGTCAAGAAGAAGTGCGGCCCTATACCTGGCCGGATACGGCGTTTCAATGTCCCATTGGAAAGCCCTTTTGTAATACAGCACAGCAATAGAATAGTCCTTGAACCATTCGTGTATTTCGCCCGCCATAAAAGCGGCATCGTCAATCTTATCACTTGTGGGATATTGTTTTATCAAATCGTTACATTTGTTAAGGGCCAGCAGCATCCTTCTTCGGCTGATTATAAGGTCCTGTGTGATAATCCTGGAGCCCGGAAGAGGAAAAACATTTGCACTGCCGTAAATCTTTTTTGCCTCATTATAGAGAATATCCGCTTTTGGTATGGAATCTTTAGCCACAAGTTTATCGCCGGCAACTTCGGCCTGGATAATATAGCTGTAGCGCGGCAGCGCATCGACATACTTTAGCTCCCTGCTTGCCCATTCGAGCTTAAGCTGATTGCCGCTTTGTTCGTAATAGGATTTGAGCTTCTCAATTTCGGTTCGATAGGCAAAACGCCTGGCAGTTATTTGTTCAACGAGCGCAACTTCCTCCGCGGCGCTTGGCGTCATCTGCTCGAAGACGTCAGGGGCCAGTTTGGGAGACATAAATCTTTCTTCGTGACATCCTGCAAGAACCACGGCGAAAGAAACAAAAACCGCTGTCAGCAATATCTTTTTCATTGTCAAATCCTTTCAACATTCGATTTGTGGTTAATTGTTTTTATAAACATTAGCAACTTATATTTCGTTGTCAAGGGTATTTGAACGTCATTTTCAGCCTATTTTGAGCCTTTTTGGGTTAAGTTGTTGATAAATAATGCGTAATGTTATATTCTTTTCTGCAAAAGATAATCAACAACTGATAACCGATAACGGAATACCGATTTAAACAATGATAAAAAACATATTCAAAATATTAACAAGTCTGCCGAGCATAATTTTTTCTGTTTTGATTTGTGCCGCATTATTGCTGATCGCTGTCGGAATCTACCGGGGCGGAACGGCAATCAATGAACTTCTGACAGAAAACAAGACACTTAAAAAAGCCCTGACAAACCTTACAGATGAAAACAAAATCGGCTATGCGAAAGTTGTCAGCCAGACAAAAGACGCGAACGGCGCGATAATAAGCACAACATTAAAATTTGTCGAAACCGCGCGCGATAACGAACTTGAAAAAATTCTCGAAAAACAATACACAATCGAAGGCGACATCGTTCATTTCGATGCGCTGATAGTCAAATTTTCGGACAAAATGGTAATGGACGGCAAAAAGAGAAGCCTGTATATCTGGCGGAGAATTTACGGCGAAAAGATGCCGCCTGCAAAGGGTTTTCCAATAGAAGACTTTGGCGCAGAACCTCGCAGATATGCTGACCTTCTTAAGGAACTGCCTGTAAAGAAAAGAGAAGTATTCTGGTCGAGCATTTGGGATTTGGCAAATTCGCCTGATAGGTTAGCTCAATACGGCATTACAGCAGTCTACGGCTCTGTTACATATACACAGCTTAAAGATAACTTGATATACATTTTCCGAATAACACCCACAGGCCAGGTTTATCCTGAAGTTATTCCTGAATTCTGATGTCCACGCCACTAAGACACCAAGACACAAAGTTTTTTTAATCGCTGATTACACTGATTTCCTCGATTTTCAAATTTACTGATTGATGTTTCATCTTTGATTATAGATGTAAAAGTTTGGAAATTAGTATGGTGTCCCCAGATTTTGCCCGATTTCCAGCCCCCAGATTTCCAGATTTAATGTTTTTTTGACGATTTTTCAATAGCCTTACCATCCCTGTTGTCCAACAACTACTTCACATAGGTGCATGCCAAGTCAATGCCCGCATCGATAGCAGTTGTCATAGAACCTGTGCCGATGCCGTAACCAGTTACAAAGGCTTTCCAATTCCTTTCGCCAGCCAGATAGGAGGCAATCTTATCGCCAACACCCTCTACACAGTCTTTGAGGCCAGAATTAAGTGTATAGGTAATCGTACCTGTACAGACAACTGCGACGATTCCTGTCCCACCTGCGGGTGCGGTTGCCACCCCACCCACAACGCAGGCTACTGACCCTAGACTTGCCGCACACCCAACAGCTGTCTTCCCGTCGTCGTAGACATTCTTTACAGTGCATATCGTCGCGGCGGCCTGTTTGATTGTTTGGCCTTTTTTGACTTTTATGGTGGACAATGCGAACTTGCCGATATAAATGTCACCGGCACTGCAAGTATTCGGCTTTACTCGGAAATATATCGTAGCGGTAGTACATGACGGTATGACATCCACGGTGTAGGTCTTGCCGTTGTATTTCGTCGTGGTCACACTTGTGGCATGTGCCGACACCGCGATTGTTAGAATGGACAGTATGAAGACGAAGACATATTTTATATTCCTTCTCATGTTTTTCTACTCCTTATCTAACTAAGTTCTCTAATCTGAAATCTGGGCTAAATCTGGGGACACCATACTTATTTCCATTATAATAAAGAAGCAGTATATCGTTAAACTGGAAAGAAAAGCAAGTTTTTTATTTTAAATCCGCAATCGTCAAGAGGCTAACGCAGCCGTTTAATGTAATACGAAACGAGCCTCGCAACCGATAAACGAAATACGTTTTTTACCACTGAGCTTCGTAATACGCTCCGGCGGGGCCTTGAGGTTTTGGTTTCGGACGGGATTTTATAATCGCCTCGGCAATCGCAATATCGGCCTTGCTGGTTATCTTAATATTACTCAAACTGACCGACATTCAGACAAAAAATCGTATAACTACCTAAACTAAAATAACTTAACACCTGCTGTCATTCCCGCGCAAGCGGGAATCCAGATTATTTAGACACTGATTAACACGGGATTTACACTGTTTATGAAGAATATATTACCTACCGCAGAAAACAGCGGCATGCCCTTTTGCACTGGGCCTACGACAGCAGAAAAATTTAGTTTGCTTAATAATCTATTTTAACGATATCTAATCCAAATTCTTTTTCTTTTTCCTTTGCCTCATAAATTGTTGGTGGATATTTCCGTAACTTACACCATTTTAATACATTTTCTTTGTTTTTTGGTGATATTTTATTGCCAAGTATAACTCCAATTAACGCTTCTTCAGGGAAATGATGAATTCCTGAACCTTTGGTATCTACAATTCTCCATTCTTGCTCGTATTTCCAATCAGTCGCTTTTATCACAAGTTTTGTGCCTAACTCACCTTTAGGAACATTCTCCAGATGCAATACATTTATTATTGGCAACTTTGTTTCATATTCAACCTTAATAGCACGAGTATATAATCCAAAAAAACCATTATTTATATCAAATTCTAAACAAAAACCTGAATGTCGATATGCATAATGTACCCACATTAGGATATTATCTTTTTTTTCTGTTAGGCAATAAATACCTAACCTTCTTCTGATTCGCTCACCCGAACCTTTTATTATTTGTTGAAAATCATCTCCATGATCTTTGTCTGTTAAAAGTTTTTTTATAAATGATACTCTTTTTTCTTCGCTCCAATCAGGACATTTTTTCAGATAAAGGTTATTAAGATAGATTTCTTTTTCTTGATAGGTTCCTTCACAGACCCAACATATTTTCGAATCTGATAGATCAGCATATTGATCAGGGGACGCAAAGTATATTTCATTCTCTTTAAAAATTTTCTCTGTATGTTCATTAAAAGCATAGTATCTGTATAAAGTTTTTGGTTCAGATAGTGTTTCGACTCCTGTTTTGTTAGCATTGTTCACTATTAGTCTCGTATGAACTTTATTTCCTTTTCACCACTGCGCTTCGTAATACGCTCCGGCGGGGCCTTGGGGTTTTGGTTTCGGACGGGATTTTATAATTGCCTCTGCAATCGCAATATCAACCTTGTTGGTTATCTTAATATTCGAGAAGTCAGTCTCAACTATCGCAACCTTGTGTCCCAAAGCCTCAACAAGCTGCGAATCATCACTGATTCCCGCCTTCGGCGAGGCCTCGCCCTTTGGCGGGTTTGACTTATCAAGTTTGGCCAGATTTGCATACGCTTTTTTGAGTAAATCCTTTTTAAAGACCTGCGGAGTCTGCGCTTCATAAAGGCCTTTGCGGTCAACAGTTTCGATAATTTGGCCGTTTTCGACTTTTTTCAGTGTAGCAACAACAGGGCAGGCAAGTATTGCGGCGCCATTCTTTTCGGCAGCCTTAAAAACCTCATCGACCCATTTATTCGTCAAGCAGCAGCGGACTGCATCGTGAACGGCAACAAAATCAATTTCATCTTTTATAAGCTCAAGAGCCTTTGCGACAGTTTCAAATCTTTCGCTGGCACCAATGCAGAGTTTGACGCCGTGGAAACTAAGGTTTGCGCCGTGCGTGATTTTGAACATTTCCTCATCTTCAGCAGGGATTGACATTATTATTTGTTTAACATCGTCTCTGCCGGCGAAAAACTCTATACTTCGCAAAAAGGCAGGCCTGCCGCCGACGTCGGCAAACTGTTTTTTCTTTATTGCTTCGAGGTTATGTTTCTGTTGTTGGACGAATCTTTTGCTGCTTCCCGCAGCACAAATTATTACGGCAACCTTTGCAGACATCACATTAGAACTCCATCAAATCAGTTAACCAGCGACATAATAAGTAATCACGGCTCATTTAATTTCTTCAGCACCTCAGCAGCGGCACTCTCATAATAACTTTCTTTTTTGACGACCTTGCCTTTTTTGTCAGTTACATATACCGCGGGCCCGATATATAGATCTTCGACGACCTTGCCTTTTTTGTCAATTAACACCGTTGTGGGGAAACTGTTTATGCCATACGCTGCCGTCGTCGCTCCGAGAACCGTCGGCCTTGCCCCCTCAACCTTATACTTCCCGCCTCCATCCAGCGCGACAGCAAACGGCATTTCTCTGCCGTTCCAATTTTCTTTACTAAGTTTTTTAATCTCTTTTTCCAATTCTTCTACCGAACTCATCGAATCAGTGTGGATGGCGATTATGACCAGTCCTTTGTCGTGGTACTTCTCGTGCAGGTCAATCAAATTCGGCATTCCCTCAACGCACGCGCCGCACCATATCCCCCAAAAATCCAGCAAAACGACCTTTCCTCGAAGGTCAGCCAACTTTATCGGTTCACTGTTTATCCACCCTTTTATCTGCTGCAGTTCCGGAGCTTCCTTTCCAATCAGATGTGCCAGACGGTCTGCCGGCAGGTCAAAATTTATCTCCAGTTCTTTTTGTCCGGCTGCGATTTCGATATCCTCGTACTTGTAGTCCGTTCTGAAGCCATACGCCTTCAACTTATAGGTGCCCTCAGGCAAGAAAAACTCAAATTCTTCTTTTTGGCCTAAATAACACAGGCGGGCTTTCTGCCACTTGTCATTCCCTCGCCAAACATAGACGATTGGCATAAGCCCATTTTTTAACCTCTCTTTGAGCATCTTCACTTCCTGTCCCAAATTTGTCAACTCCGTGCTTTTGATTTTACCGTTAACCCGGCACGCCGGCGTCAGCTTCAGTTCCACCTCCTTATTCAAGTCGCTCGTATTCACATCCACAAAACCAGCAAGTTTATCCTCGTAAAGGCCATACAGCCCAACACCTTTTTTTCGTTCCCACTCGTCTCGAAATACTTCGCCCTTAGGCAAATGGACCAAACCCTTTTTATCGCAGACATATCCACTATCTCGCCGCCCATCTTGCACCGTATAGTCCATATAGATTTCAATGCCTGATAATACTTTTCCGTCTGGTCCAACGACTTTCAAAATAATCTGTCTGCTCAAGGTGTAATAAAAAATCACCGCACCGCAGAGCAAGAGCGACAGTCCTGCAAAGATAATAATCTTCCTATCTTGCAAACGTAATTCGTTTTTCGAAGCCATAATTTAGCCCTCCGTAATTACGGAACGCAGAGACATTAAAACTCTATTCCTTTTCTTGCCTTAATACCTTTTTTAAATGGATGTTTTATTTCTTTCATTTCCGTTACGAGGTCGGCTAAGTTAATAAGTTCTTTTGTCGCGCCTCTGCCGGTCATTATTATTTCGATGTTGGTTTTTTTTGATTTTATTATATTTTTTACACATTGCAAATCGGCAAGTTTTTTCGAGCAGCAATATATAATTTCATCGAGGATAATTAAATCGTATTTCCCTTTTTTTGCGATTGTCTGAATTTCTTTGCAGGCCTGGTCTATTTTATCGCATATCTGTTTTAATATTTTTATATCTTTTTTCCCAAGCATATTCCATTCGACATTTACAGCTTCAATTTTTATCGGCAATTTTGTTTTTGTGAGGGCTTTTCTTTCGCCGAGTTTAAGGGCAGGGGGCTTGAGGAATTGATAAATAATAACCTTTTTGCCCCAGCCTGCGGCACGAAGCGCAAGACCTAAAGCGGCTGTAGTTTTGCCTTTGCCGGTGCCTGTGTAAATATGGACTAATCCTTTTTTATAAGTTTTTGCCATTTGAAACTATTATATCCTTATACCAATATGCCGAATCCTTTAAAGTTCTTTGCTGGCTTGAATAATCAGTATAGATAATGCCGAATCGTTTGCCGTAGCCATAAGCCCATTCGAAATTGTCCATAATAGTCCAGAGAAAATAACCGCGGCAGATTATTCCTTCATTGATGGCTCGCTTAAGCTGCGATAAATATCTGCTGAGAAAATCAATTCGCTGCGGGTCGTGAACTTTGCCGTCTAAATGCACCCAGTCGCAATTGGCCATACCATTTTCAGTGATAATAATCGGCAGCTTATATCTTTCGTAGAAGAATTTCGGCCCCCAGTAAAGCGCCGCCGGCGTTACTTCCCAGTCCATTGAGGTTAAGGGGTGGCCGTCGGGATATTGTATCAGCTCAGCTCCTTTCAGAATAGAGGCCTTGGCTGTCCAGCCGCGGTATATGTTCAATCCAAAAAAGTCTAACGGTTGAGCGATTGTTTTTAAATCCTCGTCCTTGAACTTAGGCATATCCTTCCCGAAAAGTTTTATGCCATCAGCCGGGTATTGGCCAAGCATAATCGGGTCACAAAACCAGGCGTTATTCATAAGGCTTTTCTCGAAGACAGAAAAAGTCAGTTTGGAGCAGACTTTTATATCTGTGAAAGTTTCGTTTAGAGGTATCGCAACGAGGCCGACAAAGGCGGTGCCTATATAAGGTTTGGTCTTGGCATTGCTGCGTATCGTCTGCACAGCCTTTCCGTGGGCAAGCAGGCAGTTATGCGCAGCAGTAAGGATATCCGGCCAATCGAGTTTTAGTCCTGGCGCGTGATAGCCAGTGCGGTGTCCGAAGTCTATAAAACACTGCGGTTCATTTAACGTTATCCATTTACCGACCCTGTTGGACAGTTTATCAACAATTACCTGTGTGTATTCAGCGAACCAGTCGGAACTGGTCGGGTTGAGCCAGCCGCCGCGGTCAAACAGCGATTGCGGATAGTCCCAGTGAAAAAGAGTTACCCAGGGCTGGATTTTGTATTCGAGCAGCTTGTCGATGAGCCTGTCGTAAAAATCGAGACCTTTGTTATTGACTTTGCCGATGCCGTCCGGCAGAACGCGAGGCCAGCTTATAGAAAGCCGATAGGCTTTAATGCCGATTTGTGCCATCAGCCGGCAATCTTCTTCGTATTTGTGATAATGGTCGCAGGCTTTATCGCCGGTGTTATTGGAGAAGATTTTTCCCGGCTGTTTGCAGAAAGTATCCCAGACTGATAAGCCGCGGCCATCTTCACGTGCAGCGCCTTCAATCTGATAGCTTGCTGCCGCAGTGCCCCAGACGAAATCTTTCGGAAAAGCTGTGGTATTTTCACTTGTCATTTAAATAATATGATAAGGATGAAGAATTAGAAATGCAAAAAGAAAAGAAGCAATGCAGGATTCCTCCTTTTTATGTTTTAATGGCTCAAAATATTCTCTGATTTTTTTCTTTCCTCGCCGACAAAAATGTCTATAATTCCCACAAAATCGTAAATGTAACAAATATGTAGCTTTTCAGGGAGGATAAGATGCCAAGAAGAGACGACATAACGAAAGTAATGATAATAGGTTCCGGGCCGATAGTAATCGGTCAGGCCTGCGAATTTGACTATTCACGCACACAAGCCTGCAAAGCCCTGCGGAAGCTGGGCTACCAAATCGTGCTTGTCAATTCCAATCCGGCCACCATTATGACCGACCCCGGAATGGCTGATGTTACCTATATTGAGCCTCTAACGCTGGAGGCTATGACGGAAATCATCAAAAAAGAACGGCCTGACGGCCTATTGCCGAATCTCGGCGGCCAAAGCGGTCTTAACCTTGTTTCCGAACTGGCCAAAGCTGGTGTCCTTGAAAAATATAACGTCAAAGTCATAGGCGTTAATGTCGATGCAATCGAACGCGGCGAAGACAGAATCGCATTTAAAAACACGATGAATAAGCTCGGTATTGATATGCCGAAAAGCGACCCGGCTTATACCGTCGAAGAAGCGGAGAAAGTCGCAGAGCAGCTCGGCTATCCGGTCGTCATTCGTCCTGCCTACTGTTTAGGCGGCACCGGCGGAGGGTTAGTTTATAATATCGAAGAACTGAGAACTGTCGCAAGCAGAGGCATCTCAGCAAGTATTGTCGGGCAAATCCTTGTCGAAGAATCCGTTTTGGGCTGGGAAGAGCTTGAACTTGAGGTCGTCCGCGATGCAAAGAACCAGATGATTACAGTCTGCTTTATCGAAAACGTCGATGCGATGGGCGTTCATACCGGCGATTCATACTGCACGGCTCCTATGCTGACAATCGACCCGAAATTACAGAAAAAACTGCAAAAATATTCCTATGACATCGTTGAGGCGATTCAAGTCATCGGCGGAACAAATATTCAGTTTGCTCACGACCCAAAGACGGGCAGGGTAGTCGTTATCGAAATTAACCCGCGAACAAGCCGGTCAAGCGCACTTGCCTCAAAGGCTACCGGTTTTCCAATAGCATTAGTCTCGGCAATGCTGGCAGGGGGTCTTACGCTTGATGAGATTCCTTATTGGCGAGACGGCACTCTCGAAAAATACACGCCAAGCGGCGATTATGTCGTTGTAAAGTTTTCACGCTGGGCATTCGAAAAATTCAAAGGCGTTCTGGACAAGCTCGGCACCCAGATGCGGGCGGTCGGCGAAGTAATGAGTATCGGCAAAACATACAAAGAGGCATTTCAGAAATCCATCAGGTCGCTGGAAAACGGAAGACACGGGCTGGGTTTTGCTAAAGACTTCAACAAAAAAACATTGCCGGAACTGATGGAAATGCTCAATGAGTCAAGCAGCGAACGGCAATTCATAATGTATGAAGCATTGCGAAAAGGCGCCGATGTTCAGAAACTTTATGAAAAGACATATATCAAGCCATATTTCATCCAGCAAATGAAGGAACTTGTGGAGCTTGAGGAAGAAATTCTCAAATATAAAGGCAGACAAATACCGGATAAACTGCTGACAACGGCAAAGAAAGACGGCTTTTCCGATAAATATCTCGCGAAGATTCTCAATACAAAAGAAGAAAGTATCAGGAGACAGCGGACAGGCTTAGGCGTTGTCGAAGGCTGGCACGCGGTGCCGGTCAGCGGCGTCGAAAACGCGGCATATTATTATTCGAGTTATAACGCCCCGGATAAAATAGGAGTAAGCAATAAAAAGAAAATAATGGTTCTCGGCGGCGGGCCAAATAGAATCGGGCAGGGTATTGAATTCGATTATTGCTGCGTTCACGCGGCATTTACCCTTCGGGATGAAGGTTATGAAACTATTATGGTGAACTGTAATCCCGAAACCGTATCAACCGATTATGATACTTCCGACAAATTGTATTTCGAGCCTTTGACAGTCGAGGATGTCCTGAGCATTTATCAGAAAGAAAAGCCGGTGGGCGTAATCTGCCAATTCGGTGGACAAACGCCTTTGAACATCGCCGCGGAACTGGAAAAAGCGGGCGTAAAAATTCTCGGAACAAGCGTTGAGTCTATCGACCTTGCGGAAGACCGCGACAGATTCCGCAAAAAAATGGAAAGTCTCGATATTCCAATGCCGGCGTCGGGTATGGCAAGCACGTTTGATGAGGCGGCGAAGGTTGCCGCGAGGATTGGTTATCCTTTGATGGTTCGGCCTTCCTATGTCCTCGGCGGGCGAGGTATGGAAGTCGTTCACGATGTCGATATGCTCAAGCGATATGTTGACGCCGCAGTAGGCGTAACGCCTGAAAGGCCAATATTGATTGATAAATTTCTCGAAGACGCGATTGAGTGTGAAGCAGACGCTTTGGCTGACGGCACAGATGCGTTTGTGCCTGCGGTGATGGAGCATATTGAGCTTGCGGGCATTCACAGCGGCGATTCAGCCTGCGTTATCCCGCCAATAAGTATTCCGCAAAAACATCTCGATACTATTAATGAATATACCCGCAAAATCGCGGTAAAGCTTAACGTTGTCGGTCTAATGAATATGCAGTATGCAATCGCAAAAGACATTGTTTACGTCCTTGAGGCAAATCCGAGGGCGTCGAGAACCGTGCCGTTAGTCTCGAAGGTTTGCGGAATACAAATGGCAAGACTCGCTACACAGTTAATGTTAGGCAAAAAAATAGCGGAGCTGAAATTGAAGCCGAAAAAGTTCCCGCACTTTGGTGTAAAAGAATCGGTATTTCCGTTCAATATGTTTCCGGAAGTTGACCCGATTTTAGGGCCTGAGATGCGCTCGACCGGCGAAGTGCTGGGAATGGCTGATTCGTTCGGCCTTGCGTTCTACAAGGCTGAAGATGCCGCTAGGCAAACGCTGCCTTCAAAAGGGACTGTTTTAATTACTGTCCATAACGCTGATAAGGATGCGGCTGTTGACGTCGCAAAAAGATTTGCAAAACTTGGTTTCAAAATTCTTGCAACCAGCGGCACCTGCAAACATCTGAAAGATAATGGCGTCAGGGCAGAGCCGATTTACAAGATGCAGGAAGGCAGACCGAATATTATGGACGCTATAAAGAACGGCGAAATCCAGCTTTTGGTAAACACGCCGGCGGGCAAAACGAGCCAATATGACGATTCCTATATCCGAAAGGCTGCGATTAAATACAAGATTCCTTATATAACAACCATTGCCGCGGCGGTCGCAAGCGCAAAAGGTATCGAAGCAATTCAGAAAGGCAAAGGCAAGATTAAATCGCTGCAGGAATACCACAGCGAAATTAAAAGTTAAATAAAACAAATAATAATCGTGAAATCCTGCGCATAGATAATTTTATGTGCGGGATTTTTTTAAATTATTGTGCAATAATTTCCCTATTGAAAGCGTCTTTAAGGATATTATAATACTTCACTTTCGTATTAGGAACAATGTTAAAATAGGTAATTTTAATAAGGAGACTGAAAAATGAAAAAATTGATTGTATTAACTATTATGGCAGCGATGTTTTTTGCTGGTGTTTCAAAAGCACAGGAGCCTAACGCACCCAAACAGGAGCCTAATGCACCCAAATTCAACCCCAATATGTTCAGGGGCAGAATTGTTGTGACCAAAGATGCAAATGGCATTATCACGTCGGTAAAATTGGAAAACAGAAGGCGCGGAACATTCAATATTGTTCTTGATGAAAAAGGCAAAGAGCTTGCCGAGAAAATGGCGGACAAGTTCGTGGAAATCACCGGCAAAGAAACAACCAAAGATAACGAAAAATGGCTGACGGTTGAAAATTACAGCGAGATGGAAAGACCACCGATGGGACGGCATCATCCGGATGATCCGAATAATCCAGGCAGGCGAGTAGGCCCGCGTGAAGATTAACAAACGATAAGTGATATTTTGCAGCCAAACTTCACAGGGAAAAGGAAACTATTACTTTTCCCTGTGGAGTTTTTTTGGGGCATTTATTTTTCCACCTTTTCCAGTTCCTCGGTTTTATCTTTTGACAAATCAATATCTTTTAATAAATCACCTTTCGGCAAAATGAGCAGGAATTTATTGCACTTATCTATTTTGCACCGGCCGGAAACCAAATCAAAATCAAGGATATGCCCGCCGAAAGTAAAATCATCGCTGATAAAGTGAAAATGGCAGCCGGTAATATTTAAACCTTTTGCAAAAGCCGGCGTTCTAAAGCCGACGATAGTTCCCTGGACATCATTCATTTCAAAAACAGGCTGCTGTTTCGCAACCTCGGCTAATGGCGGATATGGTTTTTGCTGAGCAGGAACACTGCGGACTTTGATGTGCTTAAACCAGCCTGAAATTTCGACGGCTAAAAATATATTCTGATTCGCAACTTTTTCGTTGATAATCGACTCGGTCTTTTTGAAGTCCGCCGATTCTATGGGAAATTGAATATCAGGCTGGAAATTACAAACTGTTGCGAAAGGGGTTTTCGTGTTCAAAGCAGGGCGGTAAACTCTGCCATCGGACTTGATTTGATAAATTTTACCATTCAGGATTACCATTTCACCGTCGAGCTTATCGAAGCAGCCAATCCCGAAATTACCGTAATTCAGAATCTCGCCGCAGGTCATTTGGCCGTCGTAAGCGCCTGCCAGCAGGGCGTCAATGGTAGATGTTTGCGTAATTTCGTTCTTTGCAGGCAAGCAGCCGACGCAAAAAGCCAATATGAAAATCAGAAGTATCTTTTTCATTTTTACTCCGCAAAAATAGGATAATTATAGAATATTGATATTTCCGTAAATCTTCAATCTTAAATTTTCAATATTCAATTGTTGTAATAAATATCTGAACCATTTAAAATCAAAATATGATTTATCTATGGTTAATCCTGTTGATTTTAATAAATACCTTTTGGCTGGGGCTGGTGTTTTTTTCTCTGCCGGGCAACTGGCTTATGATTATTACCGTTATCCTTTTTGCTTTATGGCAAAGGGGAATCTTTAGCGTTTACACAATAACAGCAGCGGTTGTTCTTGCATTTTTAGGAGAGGTTTTCGAATTTTTAGCAGGTGCAGGCGGGGCGAAAGTTGCCGGCGGCGGGGAAAAAGCCATGGCAGCGGCGATAATCGGTGCAATTGTCGGGGCAATATTAGGAACGTTTTTTATCCCCATTCCGATTTTCGGCACTCTGCTCGGTTCAGCTCTCGGAGCGGCTATAGCGGTTTTAATTGTTGAAAGAAAAGCTGGGAAAGAGATGAAACAGTCGCTCAAAATTGCAACAGGGGCGGGATTAGGACGATTTGCCGGATTAGGCGCAAAAATTATCGTGGGAGTCATTATCTGGCTGATTTTCGCGATAGCAGCATTTGTAAATTAGTCGTTTTGATTGACCTGGTCAGGTTGGTCTTTTCTGAATTTCTTTTCGAATGGCGGTAGCACCAGTAATACAATCAAGGTTAAAAGAGCCGCGACAACGGCCAGAGGATACATTTTTGCGCCGCAAGCCATTCCGATACTTGCGACAATCCATATACCGGCGGCGGTAGTCAGGCCGTGAGTGCCGGTGCCGCTGTGGATTATTGCGCCGGCGCCGAGAAAGCCGATACCGGTAATAATCTGGGCTGCTATTCTGCCGGGGTCGGAGCCGGATAGACTTGTTGAGATAATTGTAAAAACGCACGAACCGAGGCAGATAAGGATATTCGTGCGAAGGCCGGCTGGTTTGCCTCGAAGCTCCCTTTCAAGTCCGATTACGCCGCCTAAAACGGCTGCAACTAAAAGCGAAATTACGTCGGGCCAATTCACTGCCATTTGAAAACTCCCTAAAATTCATAGATATTATACTGAAATTCAGGCTGTAAACAAGGCAGAATTACTTGACCAATGTAATAATTTATGTTTTAATACTTGGCCAAATAATCCTTTATAGAAAATGGAGCAAATATGAAAGTCAGCAAAAGAGCACAGTCTGTGCCGCCTTCAGCGACAATGGCAGTTGACACAAAAGCAAAAGAACTAAAAGCCAAAGGTGTTGATATTGTCGGCTTCACGGTAGGCGAGCCGGACTTTGATACGCCGCAGTATATTAAGGATGCGACAATTGCGGCCTTAAAAGCGGGCAAGACAAAATATACCCCTACGCCGGGAATACCGGAACTGCGAAAGATTATCGCTGAAAAACTGCAAAAGGAAAATAATCTTAATTATAAGCCGGAACAGATTATAGTGAACATAGGAGCGAAACATTCGGTATATGAATCAATGCAGGCCGTGCTTGACGAAGGTGATGAGGTAATTGTGCCTGCGCCTTACTGGGTTACATATCCCGAAACAATCAAGCTGGCAGGCGCAACAATGAAGGTTATCCAGACCGATATTTCCAATAATTACAAGATGACGCCGCAGCAGTTGAAAAACGCAATCACAAAAAAAACGGCGATGCTTCTTATAAACAGCCCCAATAATCCGGGCGGATTTACCTATACGCCTGATGAATTGAGAGCTATCGCACAGGTGCTCCAAGGCACTGATATTATGGTTTTAAGCGATGAGATTTATGAAAAACTTGTCTATGGCGATACGAAATTTATAAGTTTTGCCGCGTTAAATGACGATGCTTATAAACGGACAATCACGATAAATGGATTCAGCAAGACCTTTGCGATGACGGGCTGGCGGCTTGGTTACACAGCAGGGCCGGTGGAAGTTATAAAAGCGATGGACAGATTACAGTCGCATATGACGCAAAATCCTGTAAGTTTTGTGCAGGCAGGGGCGTTAGTTGCTTTTGGCGACCCGAATAACGAGATTGAAAAAATGCGGCTCGAATTCGAAAAACGAAGCAAATATATGGTTCAACGGCTTAACGCTATAAAAGGTGTGAAATGTCCACAGCCTACAGGTGCTTTTTATTGTTTCCCTGATGTCTCGGCTCATTTCGGCAGGACTATCGGCGGGGCAAAGATTCAAAACAGTATGGATTTTGCCGCCGCTTTGCTGGAGCAGGCCGATGTTGCACTTGTGCCGGGCGGGCCGTTCGGCTGCGACAAAAATGTCCGCCTGAGCTTCGCAACGTCTATTGAACAAATAACAAAGGGACTTGACAGGATTGAAAAATGGCTCAAGAGCTGATGGTTAATAAAAAACCGGCTTTAGGCGGCTGGGCAATGCTTATTTTCTGGTGGGCGATGATTCTGTTTGCCCTGCAGGCCTCGACGCATATGGTTGGTGCAGGTGATACGTGGGTTGCGATGGCTTGCGGGAGGCATTTTCTAAGTCACGGCGTTAATACTGTTGAACCCTTCAGCGCCAATTCTCATAAGCCCGGCCCGACACCGGAAGAAGTAAAAACCTGGCCGAAATGGGCACAATGGATTACCGATAAGGTCGGGTTGGAAACCGTCAAATTCTGGCATCCGACCGGCTGGGTGGACCAAAATTGGCTGACACACGTGTTTTTTTACTGGCTGACCCATCTGTCGCCCGTCGCGGATGCTGAGACATTCGATAGGCCGATAATTGAGCAGAAAATTTCATATGACAGTCTGGTCTATTGGAAATACGCTCTTTATATTGTAACCATCATAGTAGTTTATTATACCGGCAGGGTTTTGGGCGCAAATCCGGCTCTTTCGGCAAGTTTTGCCTGTTTTGCGCTGTTTGTAGGCAGGTCATTTTTCGATGTCCGGCCGGCAGGATTTACAAATCTGCTTACGGCAGTTCTTCTGTTTATTTTTGTTTTAACAATCAATCGCAATTATCTTTATATCTGGCTGATTGTGCCTATAACGATTCTGTGGTGCAACCTGCACGGCGGATATGTTTATGTATTTATAGCTCTTGTTCCTTTAATCGGATTGCACCTGCTGCAGTTGCTGCCGAGAAAAACTTCAATGTGCATATATTTTGTCGTCGGCTGGCTGTTTTTTTATGCCCTGGCAGTCAAATTCCGTTCACACGAGTATCTTAAGGGTATAGCATTTCATCCCACGGGATTGTTATATTTTATTTTAATTCTGATTGCGGGAAATATCATCCTGACATATCGGAAAAATGAAAAGACAGGCCTGCTCTACGCTTATCAAACTATCGGCACATTCATCGTTTTCATTGCGACTTCGGCAATGTTCTATCCTGCGGGATTAGATTTCCTGATAAGGCAGCAGCTTTCCAGAGATTATATAAACGATTCGAGAGATGGATTTTTTGTGTCTTTTATCGGCTTTCTTATAATAGCAGTGCTTTTAACGAAATTCAGGAACAGACTTAAGATGATGAGCTGGAAGAGCTGGTGGCACACAGTTGCTGCTGCATTTGTTGCTTTTATTGCGATGATTCTGGCAAATCCTTTCAGACTCACAAACCTGACGCATACGTTTGTTGTTACCGTAAGCGAAAATGCCAAGCTCTGGAAAACAGTCAACGAATGGCATCCGGCATTTGAATGGAGCAACCCGGTAGGCACCGCCATACCGTTTCTTTATATGTATATACTTATGTATGTTCTGCTTGCTATATGGGTAGTCTGCCTATTGTTAAAACCCCAGGTTACTGTCAGACAAACCAAATCCAAAATCAAAACAGCAGTCGCGGAAAGCCCTGCACAGTATGAATGGCCGATGATAGATTTGCCTCTTTTGGCCATCGCAGGTCTTACCATATATATGGCAATTGGCTCACGAAGATTCATACCAATCGGGGCTGTAGCGGCCTGTCCGATTATGGCAATGTTTCTCGATACGAGTACCAAAATGATTACATCTCTGCAGAATCGCAAGCAGACCGGCGTGGCAGTCGTAAGACCTATGCCGAAAATATTCCAATATTGTCTTGGCATCGCAGCATTTCTTATTGTTGCGTTTTTGAGTGTTTGGTGGGGCTACTGGTATAAAGTTGTTTATCTCAACCCCTGGCCGGATAGTGATTTTCTGACCAGTGTGTTTATGAGAATGACAGCCTCTTATGTTAAACCATTTAAGGCCTGCCAGTTTGTAAGAGATAATCATCTTAAAGGAATAGTTTTTAATTACTGGACCGAAGGCGGTTTCGTAGCTTATGGACAGTTTCCCGACCCCAATACCGGCAAAACGCCGCTGCAGCTTTATATGGACGGCAGGGCACAGGCTGCCTATAACACCGACATATATCAGCGATGGATGTTAATAATGAGCGGCGGAGAACCCGTCAGACTGGCGCAAAATGCCGGCAGAGACCTCACTGCTTCAGATTACGCGGCAGTTGGAGATTGGCTTGATAAACAATTTGAAAAGGAAAAGGTAGGCACAGTGTTTATGCCTTCATCGGAGCTCAACTCTGTGCTTGTCAGGGGATTGGAGGCAAGTCCGAACTGGCGTCCTGTATATATCGATGAGGACCAGCGGATATTTGTTGATGTAAGGAATCAGGGAAACAAGGGTTTGTTTGCGGGTATATTTTCAGGAGAGACGAAGTTTCCGGATGCTGCTACAAAATTGCTGACTATGGGATATAATCTTCTCAGAATGGAAGGCAATGACAAAACCGACAAAGGCTTCGAATGTATGGTGCGGGCGTTTATGCAGCGGCCGTCTCAAGTCTCTGTTCTCGAACTGCTTCGTGCAGCAGGCAACAATCCAAGATACCAGGGGTCGCTGGCAAAAGTTTTGAATCAGTGTTTCGACGATATTATCGAGAAAAAGGAAATTTATAAAAAACAGGATGGTTATCGTGAAAAACTTGTAGCAGCGCTTATGATGAAAAGTTATCTTGAGAATGTTTTTCATGATAATCCTGCTATGGTAAATAAATTCGAGAAATATTCGAAAGAATTCGCTGAAGAACAGCAGCAAATCGGCAGCGAATCCCGCTGGTGATAGATATTTAAGATTTATGAATACCGGCACTGTTAATTCGTTATCTGTTTTTTTCCCCTGTTATAATGAGCAGGATAACGTCGAAAGGACAGTCCAATCCGCTCTCGATTGTTTGTTACCGCTGAATATAGATTATGAAATCATCATTATCGATGACGGCAGCAAAGATAAAACCGGCCAAATAGCAGATTCACTTGCGGCAGGAAACAGGCATATAAAAGTTGTTCATCATCAGCCCAATAAAGGTTATGGCGCAGCGCTTCAAAGCGGTTTCAAGACCTCGACGAAAGAATATGTCTTTTATACGGATGGAGACGGACAATTCGATATTAGGGAATTACCTTCATTGTTCAAATATATGGCTGATTACGATATCGTAACAGGTTTTCGTGTCAAAAGGCAGGACAACCTGATAAGAAAAATAAACGCTTTTTGCTGGACGACAATGGTAAATTTGCTGTTCGGGATGAAAATAAAAGACGTTGACTGTGCTTTCAAACTTTATAAACGAAAAATATTCAATGATATAAAAATGGAAAGCAGCGGTGCTTTGATAAATACCGAAATATTCGCGCGGGCAAAGAACAAAGGATATAAAATATTTCAAATCGGTGTTCACCATTATCCAAGAACTGCAGGCGTGCAGACCGGCGCGAAATTAAGAGTTGTTTTACGAGCCTTTAAAGAGCTGTTTGCTCTCTATAAACAGATTAAGAGCGATAAGTAACGATGCAGTTTCAAACAAGCAGCCAGTTTATAAGATACGACCAGAAGGTCCATATTTATTCAAAAGCGCTGTTAAGTAATCTGGCAAACCTTAAAAGTTTGTGTAAACCTGAAACAAAATTCTGCGCAGTTATAAAGGCAAACGGATACGGACACGGCATTAAAGAAATTGTTGAGATACTGAAAAAAGGCCCCGTAGATTTTTTTGCCGTAGCCAATGTTTATGAGGCTGCTTTTATCGCTGATACCGTCGGAGAGGCGAAAATTCTGATTCTTGAGCCGATACACACCGCTTACAGCAGCGATGCTGTCCAATTATGCGCTCAAAAAGGTTTCCATTGTGCCGTTGTTGATATTGAAGCTCTGCGATTTGTCCAAGATTGCCTGGCAAACAGTTCTGATGTCCTGAATGTTCATATAAAGGTCGAAACAGGTATGGGACGCTGCGGCGTTGATGCTGCAAAAGCCGCTGAGCTGATTAAGAAAGTCCGTTCGTTTCGTAATGTCAAACTGGCGGGCGTATATACCCATTTTTCAACTGCAGCGGAAAAAGATTTGTCTTTTGCCGAGCAGCAGCTTGAAAAATTTAAGAAATTTCTTTCGGGACAATCCCTGCTTGCCTGCCCGCTTCGACCGCGAAGCGAGGCGAGCAAAGATGTAATTATCCACGCCGCTAACAGTGCAGCAATGCTTAATATGCCTCAGGCTCATTTCGATATGGTTCGCTGCGGAATAGCGTTGTTCGGCTGGGCGGAACACCGGGACATTCTCAATATAAAACTTACCCCTGCGATGAAATTTGAAGCGCCGATAGTCCAGATAAACCGCTATAAAAAAGGTCAAACGGTCGGTTACGGCAGAACATTCACCACCTGGCGGGACACAATCGGGGCGATTGTGCCTGTCGGCTATGCCGATAATTACTGGCGTTTGTATTCGAACAATGCGGTTATGAAGGTCGGCAATAATTTCGCACAAGTCATCGGCAGGGTTAGTATGGATAAAACCGTGATTGATGTTACCGATATGCCGGATGTGAAAATCGGTCAGTTCGTAACGATAATCGACAACGACTCTGAAAGCCTGTGCAGTGTATATAGATTAGCCGAAATGGCAGACTCAATATGCCACGAGGTGCTTACTTCACTGCCGAGCCGGGCATTGAGGATAATTCATTAAGAAATCATACTTCTGCTTAATGCAGGCGTATTTACCGCGAAATTACCTGAACAAACAATTGAAACTAACAGTAATTTATTACATACCTGCGATAAGGAAATAACCACTCTTGCAGGGAATAATTTGGTGATGTGTGAATTTCGCATTTTTGGCCAAATTATTCAATTGCTCCGCAGAATAATTATAAATCTCGCATTTTTTTATCCATCGATAACGAATCTTGCGTTGAATATCCCAAATAGGACTATATTTTGGAAATGATGCTGCGAATATGTGAGGTTTTAATTCGGCAATTTTCCTGAATATCGGCTCAGGTTCTTTTATATAATCAAAAAAACCTAATGCCAGAACAATGTCAAAAGACTTTTCAAAGGGATACGATATGACGTCGCCGCATATAAATTTACACTTATCGGCAACCTTCATTTGATGAGCCATTTCTTGTGAGAATTTAATCATTGAAGCGGCGAAATCTATACCGACAACGTAAGCAGCTCCTCTTTTAGCGCATTCAATGCTGTATCGGCCGGTGCCGCATCCTATATCCAATATTCTTTTTCCGTTCAAGTCGCCGCAATGCTCGAAAGTAAGCCGATACCTTTCATAGAGTCCTTTGCGAAACCACCTGTTCAGCAGGCTCATTAACCGGTTTTCATTGGAATAAATAGCATCCCATTGTTTGGAAACAGAATCAAAATGCTTCTGAACATTCGTAGTCCCTGATTTCACTTGTTAATCCTTTATTATAAATTTATTCGATATTCTTTATTAAGTCTCTTACCGGAACAAATTTGAATTCTGACAAAAGCTTATTTATTTTTTGTGGCATTGTATTTCTATTTCTTTTCTGCATTTTGTGAAACTTTATTGCTTTGAACCTTTCTTTATAAGAAAGATGTTCAAATTTAAGTGTTCTTTCTTTGGTGTCAATTTCATAAGGATGCATATAAACTATTGCCGGCCGGGTTTTTTCGATACGCTTTATCGCCCATCGGGTAATGGCGTAATTGAAATGCCTGATATATCCTCCGCCTGCTGCCGGCAGTGTTTTCCCCCAAATAGTAGTCGTCGAAAGAGGAACTTCGATAATATTTCGACCTGATGGCAATGCGATTTTGCAGATTCCTTTACTAAATCCCGGCCAGCCGTAACGTTTACCGGAGATTGGGAAAACACTCGAATCATATTTGAAATTTTCCTGCGCCAATATATCCAATGCCCATTGAGTTTTTGGAGTTATGGAAAAAGCCGGAGCGCGATATCCGAATATCGGTGAAGAAATAATATCCTCAATGTGCTTTTTACTCTCAGCAATATCTTTGCGAAATTGTTCCTGCTCAAGTTTGAAAATCTGTATATGTCCCATACCGTGACTCGCGATTTCATGGCCGGCCTGTGCGATTTTTTTTATAAGTCCGGGGAATTTCTTCGCAACACCATCTAAAACAAAAAAAGTGGCCTTGGTATTATACTGTTCGAGTTTTTTCAGAAACCATTCCGTATTTATTACCACCGCATCCGTAGGCTCAATTTCAATATGAAGCCAATCACGGGAAAAAATACTCCAATAATCTTCGATATCGATGGTAAGAGCATTTATCATTAAGATTTCCAAACGAAAAGACCAAACACATATATACTTTAACTTCTCAGAATTACAAAAAAACATATCCTTTTAGAGAGCTCAGGTCAAGTTAAAAAAACGTATGGTTGTTCAGTTTTTCTATCGCAATAGCTGCAACATCGTTATGGTCAAAGGCCATTGGTGGCAGTTTATCTATATCGAACCATTTTGCTTCTACAGCGTCATCGCCGCCTTTGATTTTTGTGTTTTTTGTAATGCCGATAAATGCAACTGTTATGTTTCTGCCGCGAGGGTCTCTGCCGCATTTACCAAAAGCCTGTAGTTGAGTCAGTTTAACGCCCGTCAGGCCGGTTTCCTCGGCAAGCTCCCTTGCCGCGGCAATTTCAAGCTCCTCATCCATATCCACAAAACCGCCGGGAAAAGCCCAAAGCCCCTTAAATGGTTCATTACCGCGTTTTATCAAAAGCACCTTGGGACTATCGCCGCTTACATCAAAAACCACAGCATCAACCGTTAGCATCGGCCTGGGCCAGTTATAAATGTATTTTTGCTTTTCAGCCATGCAGGAATCTTAACAAATTACACGAAAAAATAAAGACAAAAGAGATTTGATAATATTTCATATTCGATTAAAATATTACTAATGAGTATATTTTTAAATCCAATTGTTGAATTAAACCTGCCCGGCGGCTGGAAGGGGGAGGCCATTGAGAAATGGTCCAATTTAGTATTTGAGCCGGAAAAATTAACTGATAAACCGGAGCTTGTTTTCAAATTGGAAAAAGGCAATATCACTGCCGTCCGGAAAATCGAATTTAACGGCAAAAAAATCGCCTTTGTCGTAAAAAAGACCGTCAAACCTCGCGGCTTAAAAGCCCTTGCGGAAATCCTCAGGGCTCCTAAATCCCTGAGAAATTTCTATCTTGCGATACTGCTGAAACAGAAAAGCATCGAAGTTGCCGAGCCTGTGGCGGCTTTGTGGAACAAAAAAGAGGCAAGTTTATATATTACCGAATACATCCCGGACAGTTTAAATCTTTATGAAATTGTGTCCGGCAAAAATAAGGAAATTCTCAAAAACTTTTCAATGAGAAAATCCGTCATCAGGCAGATAGCCGGGATTATCGCCAAGCTGCATAAAGCGAATTTCTGGCACAGGGACCCAAAAGCCGGTAATTTTATCTTATATAAAGATGGCGGCATTTATAGAGTTAAGCTTGTGGACCTTGACGGGATAAAACGGGATTCGGCCAATAAGCCGGAAAATCATATCAGGACTCTCGAAAAACTTGCTGAAACGCTTATTCGTTATAAGGCAGTTAATTTTACTGATTTATACAGGGGGTTCCTGATTTACTGCGACGCGATGGGGATAAACGGCGACGAAACCAGGGAGCTTTTCCGCAAAGTTGAGCGCGCAACTGTCGCTGCGAGATTGCTGACGACAGCCTCAGATTCGTATGAGCTGAAAAAAAATGACCGGACAGTTTAAGAAAATCCTCATAATAAAACCAAGTGCTTTGGGTGATATTGTTCAGGCTCTGCCGGCGGTCTGCTGCCTGGCGGAAAGTTTTCCCGATGCGCAAATTGACTGGTTTGTCAGGCCTGAATACTCGGCTCTGCTCGAAAACCATCCCTGTATTCATAATCTTGTTATCTTCGACCGCAAAAAATTAGGCAAATGGTGGTTCAAGCCGGATGCTTTCACGGAGCTTGTCCGATTGATTAAACAATTGCGAACTGAAAAATACAATATTGTTTTCGATTTTCAGGGCAGGTTCAGGAGCGCGATTTTCGCCTGGTTCAGCGGCTGCAATCAAAGAATCGGTATGGCCCCGACTCAGGAATTGACAGGCATTTTCTATACGCAAAAAATCAGGCAGATGCATTCTTCAGTTCACCTCGTCGATTATTTTCTCGATATGGTCGCCACCGCAGGCGCAAAACCCTCGGCTTCGCCGCGAGGCGAGCGCGGTAAAGCAGATTTCGGCTTAAAACCCGATAAACAAATTGTCGATGAAGTAAAAAATATTTTGATATCAAACAAAACTAATCCGGATAACTATGCTGTTTTTGCTCCTGCTGCGACGGTTGAGGCTAAACGCTGGCCGATTGAGAATTTCGCCTCTCTGTCGGAAAGGATTCATAAAAAATATCAATGCAGCATCGTCGGTGTTGGCGTTGAATCTGAAAAAACAATTGTCCGTCAATTTGAATCTTTATCTAATGTGCCGGTGGTGAACCTTGCGGGCAAAACAAATGTTAAAAGGCTTATCTCGCTGCTTGCGTCAGCAAAAGTTGTCGTCAGCAATGATACCGGCCCTGCGCATATAGCAGCGGCGTTAGGTGTGCCGTTGGCTATTATCTTTGGCTTTACAAATCCTTCAAGAGTCGGCCCTTACGGCAGGAAAGAAACGATTGCCGCCATAGATGCCGATATTAGAGGCAGCGAAGTTGAAAGCGCAAATCCCGCTCATAATATAAAAAATGTAACCGTTGAAAGCGTCTTTGATTTAATCAGAAAGCAGCTGGGTTAAAAATTGACTAATCAAACAATTCTCCAGACAACCAAACCGGCAATAAAAAGAAGAAAAAATAATTTCCTGCGATTCTTTGAATATAAGATTCTGCATATTGATGATTCGCCGCACAAAATTGCGCTTGGCCTTGCCTGTGGGCTATTCGTTGCTTGGACGCCCACTTTGGGCATTCATCTGATGATGGTAATTGCCTTGACTATTCTTTTGCGGGCGAATAAATTCGCCGCTCTTGTTAGCGTATGGGTCAGCAATGTCTTTACAATTCCATTTGTATATTATCCCGCTTATCTTGTTGGTAAAATCATCACCGATATTTTTTCCCCACATCAGCAAATGAGTAGCGAGCAGGTTACGCAGCTTTTTGCCAAACTTTTTGCGCCGTCGAATATGCTTACGACTTTTTATACGAAACAATACTGGAGTGATTTTTGGATTCTGATAAAGGAAATTGGTCCTGAATTATGGATAGGGGGCTTTATCCTCGGCGGCTTTATCGCGGCTGTCTCTTATATTGTTTGTTACTATATTATTAAATCCCACCGCACAAAAAATCCGCACCGCAGATACGAAAAATATTAATGTTCAGAACTTGGAGCTGTTATAATGTTTCGTTTTATCGTGTTATCGATTCTGTTTTTTTGTGTATCTGCTGCGATTGCCGATACGCCGGTGTATCTTGACCCCAACATGTCCTTTGATGCTCGTGCCGATGACCTTATATCGCGAATGACTCTTGAGGAAAAGGTCTCTCAGATGCTTAATTGGGCTTCCGCCATCCCTCGTCTTAATATTCCTGTGTATAATTGGTGGAACGAAGCGCTGCACGGCGTGGCGGGCGGCAATGTCTCGACAGTATTTCCTCAGGCAATCGGTCTTGCGGCAACCTGGAACACCGACCTGCATCTGCGTATCGCGACGGCTATCAGCGATGAGGCTCGCGCCAAATATCACCAGGCCCTCCGGACGGGAGATATGTCTGTCTATTGCGGCCTTACATTCTGGTCGCCCAATATTAATATTTTCCGTGACCCGCGATGGGGTCGCGGCCAGGAAACTTATGGCGAAGACCCATATCTTACCGGCCGGTTTGGCGTTGCCTTTGTCAAGGGCCTTCAGGGTGATGACCCAAAATATCTTAAAACTATTTCGACCCCGAAGCATTTCGCCGTCCACAGTGGTCCAGAGCCGTTGCGCCATAAATTTAACACTCCCGTGAGTGAATATGATTTGTGGGACACATATTTGCCGGCTTTTGAGGCCTGTGTTCGTGAGGCAAACTGTTTTTCTGTAATGTCGGCGTATAACCGTTTTAACAATCAGCCCTGCACCGCCAGTTATCGCCTCTTGACAGAGATATTGAGAAAAAAATGGGGCTTTACAGGCTATGTTGTTTCAGATTGCGACGCTGTCGGCGATATTTATACCGGCCATAAAACCGTTGCAACCGCCGAGGAAGCTGCCGCGATGGCGGTCAAGGCCGGCTGCGACCTTAATTGCGGCCTGACTTATTCTGCGTTGACCAAAGCGGTTAAGATGGGCCTTATAACTGAAAAAGAAATTGACCAGGCCGTCAAAAATTTATTCATAGCAAGATTCCGTTTGGGTATGTTTGATCCACCTTCGCTCGTCAGGTATTCTCAGATACCATTTTCTGTCAATGATAGTCCCGCTCACGATGAGCTTGCCAGACAGGCCGCCCGGCAGTCAATGGTTTTGTTGAAAAATGACGCAAAGACGTTGCCGCTCAAAAAGACACTCAAAACAGTCGCCGTCATCGGCCCAAACGCCGATTCTGTCAGCGCGCTGTTAGGCAATTACAACGGACACCCTTCGCATCCGGTAACAATCCTCGCAGGCATTAAGCAGGCTCTTGAACCGGACACAAAAGTGCTGTCCGTCAAAGGCTGCCCGCTCGTGGACAATCCCAGCGCAATACAGGACATAATTCCGGAAAATGTTTTCTTCACCGATGCCAATTGCACAAAGAGCGGTCTTAAAGCCGAATACTTTGATAATATGGATCTCAAAGGAAAACCCGTTTTGAGCAGGATTGATAAATATGTGTGGTTTGAGTGGGGGTTCAACGCTCCGTCAGGTGAAGTGCCCGCAGATTGCTTTTCGGTCCGATGGACGGGTGTATTAGTCGCGCCGAAAACAGCCGCATACTATATGAGGATTGAAAGCGATGATGGCCAGCGCCTCTATCTTAATAACAAACTGGTTTCTCAGAAATGGTCCCTCAAGGCCGGCGCCGGCGATATTACTGAAATCAAATTGCAAAAGGGACAAATTCTGCCGGTGCAGGTAGAATTTTTTCATAATAAGGAATGGGCACGCATAAAACTCAAATGGTCAACTGCCGAAACGCCTGAATTTGATGCTGCCGTCGATGCTGCACGTCAGGCCGATGCCGTTGTCCTTGTAATGGGCATTTCGCCGCGCCTCGAAAACGAGGAAATGTGCCTGAAATGCCGCGGCTTTGACAGCGGCGACCGAACCTCGCTCGAACTGCCGAAAGTGCAGCAGCAGCTTATGGAGAAAGTTTGCGCCGTTGGAAAACCGACCGTCCTTGTTCTTACCACAGGCTCCGCTCTCTCGGTCAACTGGGCTGAAAAAAATGTCCCTGCCATTTTACTTGCCTGGTATCCCGGCCAGCGGGGCGGCAGTGCCGTTGCCGATGTGCTTTTTGGCGATTACAATCCGGCAGGCCGCCTGCCTATAACATTTTACAGGTCCGTTGACGATTTGCCCGCCTTTGACGATTACAGTATGACAGGCCGAACCTACCGTTATTTCAAAGGTCGTCCTCTGTATCCCTTTGGCTATGGTTTGAGCTATACTGAATTTGCCTGTGATAATCTTGAGATACTTCCGTCAAAGGAGTCTGTAATTGCGCGGATTACGGTTAAAAATACAGGTTTGCGCGATGGCGAAGATGTCGTGCAGTTATATATCCGTCCAGTAGACGCCTCCCGACATCTGCCGCTGCGTGCATTGCGGGATTTTAAACGCATTGAGCTAAAAGCCGGCCAAAAGCAAACGGTGGAATTTAATCTTTCATCGCGGCAGTTGACGTGGATTGATAAAAATGGAAAGCAGTTTTCACCGGAGAAAATAATAATCTCTGTCGGCGACGGCATAAAATTCAAAGAAAAAACCATCTCCCTACATCCCCGCGATTAGTTTCTGCAAAGAAACTGCGGGGATTACTATTTATATCCCCGCGATAATATCCTCACGCTCCCGCTGCCCCGCTTCGCGTGAAACGCGGGGGCAGGTAGTTTTGTCCCTTGGACACCCCCGTGCCTGATTCGCCCGCCGCCCCGCTTCGCGTGAAACGCGGGGGCAGGTCGAGAATCAACGGGGGCGAAACTGTGGGTCACACTTTTTCATTTCCACTTATGACCGCAGGCGTTGCATTTATATTCTTTGCACGGGTAAGTTAGCGGCAATCGGAAGAGCAGCAATGAGGTAAAGAATGCCCAGCGGGAATATTTTTCGTAATCAATATCGCTGCTGGAGCATTTGGGACATCTTAAATCATAACTTGCATCTTTGTTTGCTTCTTCGGGTTTATCCATCGCCCTCAAAATTGCCTCGGCCTTTTGTTTATCGGATTCCTTTATATAAAGTTTTATACCGCCTTCAACTTTGGCGTAAAGCCAGTATGTAGCGACGAAATTTTCGCCGGATAAAAAACATTGGATGCCCTCACGTTCAAGTGCTATCTTTGTAATCTCTGCTTTGGTGTATTCGTCGAAATTAGCGATTTTTATTATCTTCTCATCCATTTTTGTTTTCTAAACTTACCAAATTTAATTAGGAACAGCTACTAATTTTTCCTTATTTTCTATGAATCGCAAAAATCCCCATCGCAGATACAGAAAATATTAAGCACAACGTCTGTTTTTTATTGTTTTCTGCCTGGTTTAAGGCTATAATTCTGCAATTCTTTGAGGGGCAACAATGGATTAGTTTAACGAAATATCGAAATAAGAATATGAATGAATTTTTTGAAAGATTAGTACTCATCCAAAAACCAACCAAAGAAAAACCTTGGGGAGAGTGGGAATATGGAGATGCAAAAAGTTTAGATAAGTTCGTAAATTTTTTAAACAATATAAATAATATAACCCGACTAAACCCATATAATCAACCCTTTTTGTTCCGTGGTCAATCAGATGCAGAATGGGGGTTGGAGCCCAAAATCGTTCGTCTTTTTAGAAAGTTTCCCAAGATTACAATAGAAGAGGCTTTGAGAATTGAATTTGATTCATTTCAATTTTTCCAACAACAAGCTCATATTTATTTAAGATCTGAAATAATACCAAACATTGATAATGACAAGAGTGCATTAGCGGAATGGGTTTCTTTGATGCAACATTATTCTGCACCTACAAGAATGTTGGATTGGTCCACATTTTTCAATGTTGCTTTATATTTTGCAGTTACAGACGAGCCACTTGATAAAAAAGGGGCTGTGTGGTTTTTTGAAAAAGAACCGGTTAGAATATGGATGGAAAATAAATATCCTTTTCGGCAAGATGAATATCAAAAAAATATTTTAACTCAGTTTCGTGAATACATTAATTTTGGTAAAAATCAGGCTCAGCCCAAAATCACTATTTATGATATGCAGAAAAAATTTGAACGAATTGTGTCTCAGGGGAGCATTTTTACATTTAGCGATCAATTGTTTGTTGATCATGCAATGTTAATTGGCAATGCCTTATTTGATAGTCTAGAAAATGATCCCTTACATAGAAATTTACCTTTAGTTAAACTTTTAATATCGCCGGAAGCCAAAAAATATTTTAGGGGTCATCTAAGTAAACTTAACATAACGGCATCATCATTATTTCCGGGTATTGATGGTATTGGAAGAGCAATTGCAGAAATCGCCAGAGTAGAGTATGAAACTTTTTTTAGGGACTAATTAATTAGGGCTAAAGTGGTGAGAAGATAAACCCAAAAAGTGGTGAGAAGATAAATCCTATCATAATTAAAACTACAATTATAAATGGCAGAATGGCCAACCACAGCAGTTTAACTTTTTCCGATTTATTCTTGGTCTCTGGATGTTGCATCAAACCATTAATTCCCATTTTCAGAAAAAACAAAGTAAGTGTATACGATCCTAAACAGAGCAATAAAGCGGCAGTTCCTATACGTTTATCTTTATCTGAAACCCAAAACGGTAGGCATATTAGAAGGAAGGCAAAGAAAAAAAACCAGATAACAAAATAAGTACGGTAAGCTCTTTTGGCAATTTGAATATCCTTTTTTAAAACTCCTTGTAGATAAACAATAAAAATGTATATCATGATAATGTCAATCAATACAGCCAAAAGTGAACCGTCATACAGTTCATAGATTATCTCTAAAGCTAGACATGCCAATAGGAAAATAGCCGTGATTAAACCTGTTCTAATTTGTGCTTCTGGTTTCATTTTAATTTTTCTCTGATAACACTAATTCTTTGATGTTTGAAAAATTTTAACTCTCATTTTATTCTTTTTCAAATATCTATTATTTATTAAATTCTGAGTTAACTCTTAAATAAGTTTCCATATCCACACATCCACATAAAAAATGCTATCAACAATGCAATTACCAACCATAAAAGAATATTCCGCAATGCATTTTGTTTGTGTGATAAGAAATACAAAAATGAAAAAATTAAACCGCACAAAAATAATATCAGAAGTATTTTCATTTTTTATCTGTCATTTTTATTTTTGCACTTTGCTTTTTAATTTTCTGTTGTTGCCCGTCCTTGTTGCTTCGTCAAAAGTAAATCATATTACTAATCCTTTAATATCTTGGCTGCTGTACGACTTGCAAATTCCATTATAACTTCATAACCGGCGGCGCTGCATTTATCCCATATCCGTTTTATTCTCATTGCTGAAAGCTCGGCTTGCGGTATATCCTTGGCAATATTATTTATGTCTTGTTCGATAGTTTTCTTTTCTTGATCGTCCAAGTTTCCGTACTCTGTTAAAATCTGAATTGCCGTTTCAATTTTATTTTTTGTCCAAGGATAAGGTTTGCCGCAATTATGGCAATACGACGGAACATCAGCGATTTCCACAGTCCCATCCCAATCATCCAATTCTATCCGCTCTCCTGGTATATTTTCGCCACAATCCCTACAAGTAATTATAGTAGATGCGCCACATTTCTGACAATATTTTTGTCGTTTTTCTGGGCTGATATTATAACAACCAGTTATTTGATGCCCATTTTCGCAGACTTGTTGTACATCATAACGGTCTGACATAACACCCCTTTCCCTAGAAAATTCCGACCAGAATAGCACTTACTTCTTTACAGTTTCGTTGTTGCAATACCTCGTTGTCTGCCAAAATTATACCCTCGCTTTTTTCAAACTCAACCGAAAAATTCTCGCCCCGGCGGTTCTTTTTGCCAAATACCATATACTAAATACCAAATACCTAAGAATCTGCGCAATCAGCGTTTAAAAACGGTGCCGTAACCGTGTTTTGTTTCAGCAAAGGCGCAGCCTAAAATTCAAAACGACGGGCCGACGGCAGATATTTCGTAGGGATTTATTGCTTCAACTTTGACGATTTATTAGGCAAAAATTCAGATTTTGAAACCTCGTGGGAAACTTGTTTACCAAAGAGGTTGGAAATTTGAATTTAAGCTGTTCCGCAGAACTGCTTAGTTGAAGCGATGACTTCGTGTCCGGAGTTTACCCCGTGAGATGTGAAACTATCTCATCGGGGTGAGCTTCGTGGTAAAAAGTTATATAATTTAAAAAATAAAATATTATAATACTTCGTGGTAAAAGGAAAGGAAACGAAATGGAATTCGATGAATTATCAAAAAAAGTAATAGGATGTGCCCTTGAGGTTCATAAAAAATTAGGGCCGGGATTGCTTGAGTCAGCTTATGAAAGATGTTTGTCGTTCGAATTAATATCTGTCAATATACGACACAGTGTTCAAAAGGAATTGCCGATAGAATATAAAGGAGTGAAGTTAGATTGTGGCTATCGTATAGATATGCTTATTGAGGACGATATAATTGTAGAGCTTAAAACTGTTGACAAACTTCTGCCCATCCACGAGGCTCAGCTTCTTACATATATGAAGCTTTCCGGCATTAAAACTGGATTGCTGATTAACTTTAATGTATGTCGATTGAAGGACGGTATAAAAAGATTCGTTTTATAAACTTTGCAGCTCAAGCATTGATTGTGCAGTGTTTATTGCTTCAACTTTTTTGGCGATAGCCTCAAAAAAATTCGGATTTCCAAACCTCGTGGGAAACTTTATCCCTTAGGGATTGTTTACTAAAGAGGTTAGAAATCTGAATTTAAGCTGTTCGCAAACTGCTTAGTTGAAGCAATAACTTCGTGTTTCCTTCGTGCTCTTCGTGAGCTTCGTGGTTCAAAACCGTTTTAGCTTTTCACGACCTCGATACACCGATCACAAAGCTCCGGCTCATCCGCATTCGCCCCCACGCTCGGCCAGTAATTCCAGCATCGCTGGCATTTTTTATGAGGACTCTTTTCTGCGGAAATAAGCTTATCCGATTTTGCCTTAACAAGTTTTATCTCGCTGACGATACAAAGTGCCGCGAAGTTCTTAACGCCGAATTGCTCGACTGTGTTTATTAAATCGCTGTCATCGGTCGTTATCGTTATTGACGATTCCTGATTACTGGCGATTGTCTGGTTCTGGCGGAGTCCTTCAAGCTCTTTTAGAACCTCATCGCGTAGTTTCATCAGCTTTTCCCATTTTGGTGTCTCTTTTTGCCAGTCAACAGCCTTATCAACCTCGCCTTTGGCGAAGTCTCGCCCGTAGGCGGACTGCGGTATCTTCAGCAAATGAACGCTTTCAAGTGTTTCGGTTTTGAAATTTATTGCTTCATAGACCTCTTCGGCTGTATGGACAAGAACCGGCGCAAGCAGTCTTGTAAGGGAGTCGAGGATTTTATGCATTGCGGTTTGTGCGCTTCGTCGTGAAAGGGAATCTTTCGCGTCGCAGTAGAGTCTGTCTTTGAGCAAATCCATATAAATACTGCTCATTTCGACAACGCAGAAATTGTAAATTAGCGTATAAACTTTGTGGAAAAGAAAATTTTCATAAGAATCTGTTACTTCGCCGATGAGTTTCTCCAACTGCTGCACTGCCCAGCGGTCAATCTCGAACATCTTTTCATAAGGCACGTTGTTTTTTGATGGTTCAAAATCGGAAGTATTTCCTAAAAGATAGCGCAGGGTATTTCTTATTTTTCGATAGGCATCTTGCAGCCTTGCGATAAGTGAATCGCTGCACCGCATATCTTCCTGATAATTTACGCTTGCTACCCAGAGTCGGAGAATATCTGAGCCGTATTTTGCGACCTCATCCTGAGCGTTAACGTAATTACCGAGCGATTTCGACTGCTTTTTGCCATATTCGTCAACAGTAAAACCGTGAGTCAGAACGGTTTTGAATGGTTCTACTCCTTCCGCTCCCAGTGCAGGCAGAAGTGAAAGTTGGAACCAGCCTCGATGTTGGTCTGAGCCTTCGAGATATAAATCGACTGGAATTGGCCAGCCGGCCTGTTTCACGACGCTATGCCAGCTGCAGCCGGACTCGAACCAGACATCGAAGATATTTTCTTCCTTTTGAAGGTTGTCGAAGCTGAAGCCTTGCGGCAGTTTGAATTTTTCGCCGAGGATTTCCTTAGGCGAATCTGTAAACCAGCTATCCGACCCTTTTTGTCTTATATGTTCCGCGACAGCAAGGACGGATTCTTTAGTTAGGAGGGTTTTGCCGGCTGAATTATAGAATACAGGTATTGGCATTCCCCAGCATCTCTGCCGAGATATACACCAATCAGGTCTTGATTCGAGCATACCGGTAATTCGTTTTTCGCCCCAGCCTGGTATCCATTTAACCTTTGGTATTCTTTCAAGAGCCAATTGCCGCAGACTTTTGCCGTCCTGCGGTAAGCCTGCCTGCCCTGAGCTGGTCGAATGGTCCGAACTCGTCGGCATTTTCCTATCAACGGAAATATGCCACTGCTCTGTAGCCCGGAAAATTACGGGCGTTCTGCTCCTCCAACAATGCGGAAAGCTATGGGTGATTTGACCTTCGGCGAAAAGCAGGCCCTTATTCTTTAGATAATCATTTACCTCTTTATCGACTTTTAGAACGTTTTTGCCGATGAGCCATTTCGGCACAGTTTCATCATAACAGCCATCGTCCTTCACCGGCGAATAAACCGCTAATTTGTTCTGCTGGCCGGCCATATAGTCCTCAAGGCCATGGCCGGGGGCAATATGAACAAGACCTGTGCCATCCTCTATTGTAACAAAATTTGCGCTGATTGTCAGCCAGTTTGAGATTTGAGATTTCAAATTTGAGATTTCAGAAGCTGGATTCTTTTCAATAAACGGATGGCTATACCGCAAACCGATAAGGGCACCGCCTTTTACGGTTTTTTCGCTAACCGTATAATTAGACAATTTGCCCGCCGCGATAACGGATTCAAGACGAGCCTGCGCGACAATTGATGTCCACTTTTTACCATTTTGTGAGTAGCTAAGCGATTTATAATCGAGTTCGGGATTTGCTGCTATCGCAAGATTCGCGGCCAATGTCCACGGCGTCGTCGTCCATATCATAAAACAAACGCTGCTGTCGTCGTCTTTGACAAGACCGAGAGATTTTAATTTTGCTGCGGACTGGTTTGCTATCGGAAAATTAACAAAGATGCTCGGCGAGGTAATATCCTCATATTCCAATTCGGCATCGGCAAGGGCGGTTTTACAGTCTGAGCACCAGTGAATCGGTTTCAACTGCTTATAGACAAGACCTTTTCCCACAAGCTCGGCGAAGACTTCACAAATACCCGCCTCATACTGCGGCTTGAGAGTAAGATAGGGATTTTCAAAATCGCCGAAGACGCCAAGCTCTTTAAACTGCTTTGTCTGAAGCCGGACATATTTACTTGCGTATTGTTTGCAGAGTTTGCGGATTTCGAGTTTGCTCAGGGTTTTGGCTTTTTCGCCAAGCTCTGTAAAGACCTTTGCCTCAATAGGCAGGCCGTGGCAGTCCCAGCCCGGCACGTAAGGGGCTTTGAAGCCCGACATTGTTTTGTATTTGACGACTATGTCTTTTAGAACTTTGTTTATGACGTGGCCCATGTGGATATCGCCGTTGGCGTAGGGGGGGCCATCGTGAAGGATATACTGCGGCGAATCCGCTCTTGAATCGAGGATTTTTTTATAGATGCCGATTTTGTCCCAGTTTTTGCGCTGCTGCGGCTCGCGCTGGGTAAGATTGGCCTTCATAGCGAAGTTTGTCTGCGGCAGATTTAAAGTCTTACTGTAATTTTTCTTGTCTTCACTCATTGTTTTAAGTCCTGATAAAACAAAGTATTATAGTTTTTTTTGCATCTCTGTCAAATTCTTTAATTTATACCTGCCCGCCATAGCCATAGGCGACGGCGGGTAACAAAAAAGCCTTGCTGGTTTTAATACCCTGCAAGGCTTTTAATGGTCATTAAAAAGAGCCTTTCAGGGTGCTGCACCTATGATAATAATGGCGATGCTGCAGGCAGCTTTGGAAAGGCTTAAAACTGATTGTTTTGAAACATTAGTCATTTGATAACCCTTATACCAGTTCTTTCGGCATAAGTCAATAGTTTCTTAACGTATAATTAGGGTTTAGGGTATAGCAGATAGGGTTTAGGTTTTAGGGTTTAGAGTTTAAATCTGCGGGGTCTTTTTTGTTGAAGGACGTCGCCACTAAGGCACTAAGACACAAGGTATAAGTTGTTAGTTGTTTTTGACTATGCTTGTATGCAGTATACTGCATACAAGCATAGAGGCTGAGAGATTTTTAATTGAGGATTTTTAGCCACAGAGAACACAGAGTTCACAGAGATGCTATTGCTTTAAGGCGGTGTTTTGCAAACACCACTAAATTCAAACCGGGTGCCTTACTTACAAGCAAGCTTGACGTCAGCACATCGCTTTGAATTTTACTGCTACGCAGTTATGCCTTAAAGCAAACGAACATTACGTGCCGACAACGGCTAAATTCAGGGTTTCAAAATCTGAATTTTTGCCTAAAAAATCGCAAAGTTGAAGCAATAAATCCCTACGAAATATTTGCCGTCGGCACATCGTTTTGGATTTTTGCCCTAAAGGGCTGTGCCCCCCGATCGCGGTCGAGGACCCCAAAGAGATAGTTTCACATCTCATAGGGCAGGCAGGCTTAAAGCAAAAAGAACGTTAATTGTTCAATATAATAGGAGGAAGGAAGGGAGAACCCATTATTGAGGTGGACCCTCCTTCGCCAAGGCTTCGGAGGGTTATTCGCCTTTATAAAAGGCGAATAAATTTTATTGTTGACCCCGCACCTATTCATTTTATCGTAGCAATAAAGGATTAATTGAATATTAAATAGGTGCGGGATTGACTTTGAAAAAAGCGGGGGGTATAATTTTATGTAGCCACTAAGGCACTAAGACACGAATTTTTTTAGCCGCAGATTACACTGATTAAACTGATTTTCTGTTCAAAACAAAAGGGCGAAAAGAAGGTTTGACAAAAAGATAAGAATGATAGAAAATAAAGGAGATAGAATTTTGGCAGATTCGTCGGAGGCGGGCAAGCATCGAGGAAGCAACAGCGGAAAATTTAAAATAGGCAAACGTTCCTATTATCATATTTAGTACAATACAATGACAATAATAGCTAAGGAAAATTTAAGTAGCAGTAAAGAGAACAAACTCTTTCGGATTTTATCGCTTGACGGTGGGGGTGCTAAAGGAGTTTATACGCTTGGTGTTTTGAAAGAAGTGGAAGCAATCTGTCAGCAACCCTTATATGAAATATTTGATTTAATTTATGGAACGAGCACAGGTGCAATTATCTCATCACTAATTGCATTAGGTTATAACATAAAAGAAATTGAAAAAATCTATTTTGAAACAATTCCGAATATTATGTCCAAAAGAACAAAAGGAGGAAGAACAAGAGCCTTACAATCAGAAGCAAAAAAAATCTATGGAGATCGTAAATTTGCAGAATGTAAAACGCATATTGGAATTGTTTGCACAAACTATGATTTTGAACGGCCTATGATTTTCAAAAAAACTGTAAGTCAGGCTCATGGCAGTACCGCTACTTTCCAACCAGGTTTCGGCTCAACAATTGCAGATGCAGTAATTGCTTCGTGCGCAGCTTATCCGTTTTTTAAAATGGTCAAGGTAAAGACCGAAAATCAAGGCGAACCCTTGATAATGGATGGAGGTTATGTAGCAAATAATCCGACACTTTTTGCTCTTGCTGATGCGAGCAATGCATTCAAAAAGAATGCATCAGAAATATCGGTATTAAGTGTAGGCGTCGGAAGTTACAATGAGCCGAAAAGGAGTATCTTCCACGAAATTATTTTTTCTCTGTGGCCATTTCGACATATTGCGAAAATGTTCAATATAAGTTCAAAAACAATCGAGCAATTAAGAATTGTTCTATTCCCAAATATTGCTTGTGTTCGGATAAATGAAGCATATCCACAGCCGGAATACGCAACAGACCTACTTGAAAGTGACTTACGGAAATTGAGAGTTTTACAAAATCTTGGAAGAGACTCTTTTGCCAAATACGAAAAAGACATTCGGGAAAAACTTAAAATATAATAAAACTAATTATGGCAATACCTGAATCCCAACTTGAAACATGGTCACATCAAGGCTCAGTTGCACAGTCAAAAAATACATACGCTTCGATTAGGAATGCCTTGCTGGATTCTAAGGCAGCTTATGCCAACCAATCGTTTGAAGTGTTCCTGCAAGGTTCATATGGAAATGACACGAACATCTTTGCTGAGAGCGATATGGATATAGTCATATGTTTGAATTCAATCATGCGAGGTGACGTGAGCAATTTGCCATCGGAACAACAAGCAGCATTTCATAAAGCTCATCCGAAGGCGACTTACACATTTTCGGAATTCAAGCAGGGGGTGGTTGCCAGATTATTAAAAGCCTTTGGAACCGATACCACATCTGGGAACAAGGCTATTAAGGTCAAAGCAAATGGTACAAGACGCAGTGCTGATGTAGTGACCTGTTTCCAATATCGCCGTTACACTCGATTTTTTAGTGTGCACGATCAAAAACATTTTCCACCAGGTATTATCTTCCCTTCATTGTCCGGTGGCGAAATTATTAATTATCCAAAACAGCATTCGGAAAACTGCACAATAAAACATCAAGCTACAAATAATTGCTTTAAGCCAATGGTTCGCATTGTAAAAAACATGCGGAGCAAGTTGGTGGAGGATGGAGTAATTACGAATAACACTGCTCCTTCCTATTACATTGAAGGATTGTTATATAATGTACCAAATGATAAGTTCGATAGCAGTTATGGAGATACTTTTTGCAATTGCTTTAATTGGATACTGAAAACTGATAAATCTAAACTAATATGTGCCAATGAACGATATTTTTTGATTGGTAACAGTAATGTTCAATGGTTATCTTCTCAATGTGACCACTTTCTTGACGCACTTGTGAATCTCTGGAATAATTGGTAAGACTGATGCATAAAATCCTAACCGGTGGATTTTAATTTGTACTTACTCAAATCAGTCTCCAGTAGAAAACTCCTAAATGGTTCATATCTGAAATTATCAAAATTTAACGGGGCGTATTCCTCATCGCCGGACTGCAAAACAAATTTGTCGTGGGCGTAAGCGGCTAAAATCCGATGCTCGCGGCAATCACGAATGTGAAACAATAATGTTTTGCCATCCCTATTTAGAAAACGTGCCCTGCAATAGCTTTTGCCATCTCTTGTGTAAACATTAACGCCCTGAAAACCTGTATTGGATTTATATTTTCGGTTCAAGGTATTTTGTCTTTGAGTGCAAATCCGCAGGTTTTCTCTTCTGTTATCAAATCCATCGTGATTGATATGGTCAACAACCATTCCTTTGGGCGGTTTCATAATAAAACATTGAAGGCGAACAAACCTTGACGGATTTTTTCCAATACGAAGGACCGGATAACTTTTGCCAGTAGACGGCATACAAATTATGCCATTGACGTATTTCCGGCGAGGCTTAGAACAATGGACATTAAAAATCTGATAATAAACGTCAGGGTCAACTTTGACAGTTCTATGGCAGGTTGTGAAAGTTAAATAATCGGTTGTTTCTTGTGCTGTCTGCATAAATTCTCTCCGTTACTAAAATTTAAAATTTAATCCGCCGTCGCCAAAGGCTACGGCGAGACGCTGCGCGAAAATTGAGGATATAATTAGGCGGGTTTGTATTAGTTCACATTGAACCGTGGACAGTGGACAGTAAAATTTGAGCGGCTGTTTACTGTAAGCTTATTATAACAAAGAAGTTACACAAAAGATGCTAAAAAATTAACTAATTGTCAAATAACAAGAGTATTTTACCATATTTTTAATTAAAATCAAGTAAAAAATCGTGAATTTTTTAAAATTTTTTCCCTACTCCGCCCCTAAGAGCTACGAAGGGTTTCAATAAAAAAAGCCTTCCGGAATTTTCGAGGCCGGAAGGCTTTTAATGGTCATTAAGGTTGCTTCGCAAGTCTGAAAACCACTTTTGCAGTTTCGGCGCATTTGGGTCTATTTGATGTCCTAAGCCGGGGTATATTTCCAACATTACATTTGCGCTGCGATTGGCAAAATATCTTGCGGCCTTTTTAGCGGGCTCAAGGTTCTGGTCCTTTTCACCAGCGCCGATATAGACATACTTGCCGGTCATCGGCGATGCGTTTTCAGGCAGCCAGTTGTGATAACCCGCGGCTGTAATTACTGCCGCCGCGGCAAGCTGCGGACGAACGCTGAAAAGGTCGGCGACCAGCCAGCCTCCCCGGCTTAAGCCTGCAAGAACCGTTTTCTTGAAATCTGTCTTTAATTTTCCCTGCAGAAAATGCCTGACATAGCCGAAGTTTTTTATCTCCTGTGCGATGTATGCCCGATACTGAACCTGATTCAATTGCTCAGAGGCTGTGGGGACGAATTCCAGACTTACAATAATATATCCTTTGCCTCCTGTTGCGATTTGAAGCCACTGTGTTGAAAGCTGCCCGCCTTTTCCGTGATAGTAATAAATCGCCGGCCAATTGCAATCGTCATTATAATCACCGGGCACATAAACAAGGATTTCACCTGCCGATTTGCCTGCGTCCAGCCGTGTTTCTTTGCCCGGCTCAAACGTTGTCTGTGCCGTTGCCGCAGAGACAATGGCCAAAATCAATAAAACAAATGGTAATTTCGAATTGTATATAGCATAAAAATAAACCATTGAGCTATTTCATCATTGCTTGAATGGCGTTCTTTAAAGGGGTGATTTCTTTTTCGACGATATTCCAAATTCTTTCCAAATCTACGCCCAGATAATCGTGGACAAGAACATTACGAAATCCTGAAATTCTATGCCAGTCTATCCCTGGCTGCATCTGTTTTGTTCGTTCAGAAAGCCTTTGGGTTGATTCTGCCATAGTTTGCAGATTTCGTATAACTGCATCCTGTATAATAGGCGTGTTTATAAAAGTTTCTTTGTCCACATTTTCCGTATATGATTCGATATGCTCAATACATTCGATTATGTGAATCAGATACAGCTTATCGTCCTTCATAGAGGTTTGGCTTCCCTGATGACTTTGTCTTTTATATACCAGTGAAGTCCTGGTTCAGTAACGACGTCAACTTTGCGATGCAATAATTCCTGTAAGTCCATCAGCAGGCCGCCAAGGTCGAACAAGCTCCGGCCATCTTCCATATCGACGAGGAAATCCACATCGCTGTTGGGGTTTGCTTCACCTCTTGCGACAGAGCCGAATACTCGGACATTGAAAGCGCCGCGCTTTGCCGCAAGAGCAAGTATCTGCTCTCTTTGTTTGCCTATTATTTCTTCTGTTCCCATACAAACAGTGTAAATCCTGTAGTAATCCGTGTCAAATATAAAGTTGCGCAAAGGAAAAGCCCCGATATTAAATATCGGGGCTTTTAAATTTGTTCTCATTATTCAAATAAAAACGAGCCATATTGAGCGGCTTTGCCAAGCTCTTCGTGAATCCGCAGCAACTGGTTATATTTGCAAATTCTGTCCGTCCTGCAGGCTGAGCCAGTCTTAATCTGGCCGATGCCTGTTGCGACTGCCAAATCCGCGATTGTCGAGTCTTCTGTTTCGCCGCTGCGATGACTTATGACCGCTGTCCAGCCGGCCCTCTTTGCCATATTAATCGCTTCGAACGTCTCTGTCAGTGTGCCTATCTGGTTGAGCTTTATCAAAATCGAATTTGCACTGCCTAATTTTATGCCTTTGGCAAGACGCTCGGTATTTGTAACAAACAAATCATCGCCGACAATCTGAATTTTATCGCCTAACGTTTCTGTTAAGTTCGTCCAGCCTGCCCAGTCATCCTCTGCAAGGCCGTCTTCCAGGCTTACGATTGGATATTTGCTTACCCATTTGGCCCAATGCTTAACTAAATCGTCGGATGAGATTTTTTTGTTCGGCGCTGATTTGAAGAATTTGTATTTCTTTGCCTGCTCGTCCCACAGTTCATTTGCCGCGGGGTCGAGAGCGATAGCAATCTGCTTGCCGGCCTTGTATCCTGCCTTCTTAATAGCGTCAAGTATTACCTCAATTGCCTCATCGTTTGATTTCAGCGAAGGGGCAAAACCGCCTTCGTCGCCGACGGATGTATTATAGCCTTTTTCCTTCAGGACTTTTTTAAGAGTATGAAATACTTCCGCGCCCATTCTCAGTGCTTCGGGGAAATTCTCCGCCCCAATTGGCATAACCATAAATTCCTGGAAATCGACGTTATTGTCTGCGTGTTTTCCGCCGTTGAGAATATTCATCATTGGAACGGGCAGGATATTAGCATTGCATCCGCCAAGATAGCGATACAGCGGCAGGCCGACTGAACAGGCGGCGGCTTTTGCCGCGGCAAGCGAAACGCCGAGGATTGCGTTTGCTCCGAATTTGCCTTTGTTCTTTGTGCCGTCTAATTTAATCATCATTTTGTCTATGTTTTCCTGCTCAAGGGCGTCCATTCCGATGACTTTGGGGGCAATTTTGGTATTTACGTTCGCAACGGCTGTTAAAGTGCCTTTGCCCATATATCTTTTAGACTTCGTATCGCGGAGTTCGACTGCTTCGTGAGCACCTGTGCTTGCTCCTGATGGAACAGCCGCTCTGCCGAATGAGCCGTCGTTGAGTATAACGTCAACCTCTACGGTTGGATTGCCGCGTGAATCGAGTATTTCTCTTGCCTTTACGCCAACTATTGTCGTGAACATTGTTTTTATCCTTTCTATAATGATTTATTAGGTATTTTCAGAAGTGGAAATGCTAACTATTCCTCGGCAAATAGTCAAGACTTAAAGTTTAGATGTGTATACGCGGTTCGCCTGACATTTCTCCGCGGTGTCTTATTCTATAGAGTATCTTTTTCCGTGCCCTCAACGCCCAGTTTCTTTTCGAGCAGCTTTATTGACTGCAAAATGATATATGCCTCGTCGTTTGTTTTTATGTCGGCGTCGATGCCGTTTTCCTTAAGCAAGTCCTTCATCCTGTTTGATAAGTAAGTTACTGTATTTGAAATATAAAACGGAAAATACCAGAAATATCCAAAGGCCAGTATAAGGCACAATGTTGCTGTTACGGCCATATAGGTTATTATATGAGCTGCCTCATCTTTAGCGGCCTGGCTTTTTCGCACAACTGCCTGCATATTAAGGTCGTTGATGATGTGAATGGATTGTTTGAGCCTTTCATAACACGGCAGAACTTCGTTAAAATACATTGAAGAGCTGCCAGCTCCTTTCTTTGTCTGTTCGCAGAGGCTCAGATAAATATTATAATCCTTGTCGAGTATGTCTGCATATTCCTTTTCATGAACCTCTGTTATATTGTTCTTCTCTGCTTTCAGGTTTTTTTCGATTTCAATTCTGCCGGATTCGAAAAGCTGTGAATAATAATCGGTTAATTTTTTGTTGTCATTTTGATTGAAGATACTGCTGCTGATGGAAGTTTCCATATCATCCAGGGCGGTCATCATATTTCTTGAATAGACAATGGAGTCGTAATTATTTCTCAGGATGCTGTCTGCTTCATTGGATAGCTTTTCAACATAATAGGAACAGAAAAATGCCAAGGCAAAAATGATTACGAACAGAAATCCCAAGCCCATCGAAAGTTTTGTTTTAAGAACCATAACGCCTCCTATAAAATCTGATGCGTCTTAAAAGCCAAACAATCATTATACAGTCTGTATAAAACGCCAAATACATATAATAGGATACATTCCGTCTTACCCAAAAATCAAGATGAAAAACTGTTTTATTTTTTCGGCAGCCAGACTTTCATAGTTCCTGCACCGCGGTTCGACCATGCATAATAAGGAATTGCAGTAAGCTTCAATACTGCCTGACCATTATTGGCTGGAACATCGCCTGTAATTATATTGACGCCGTTGAGCAAATCGTTTCGTTTTTCCGGCTTTAATGCAGCATTATCCGGCAATGTGAGATTGTCTAATTGATTATTGTTATCTATGCCTTCAACACAATACACAATAGGACCATATTCGAGAGCCGCCATATTCAGGTCGTCCTTTACTTTTTCGTTAGCTATTACATGGCGTATAACCATAGGAAAGTTAATTTTAATCCTGTCTCCGGCCTTCCATTTTCGAGTAATTGCCGCATAGCCAAAATGCGTGCGATATTTTGTTTCCCGGCCGTTTACTGCAATAACAACTTTGTCGCTTGTTTTATCCGTATAAGAATATAAGTCGCTCGGGATAACCTGGTTTTGTGCCCAGCCCGGTATGCGGAGTTTCAGAGTAAATTGCCCGGTTTTTTCAGGATTAATTACAATATTGACGTCTCCCTGCCAGGGATAATCTGTTTGCTGTTCGATGTTTACCTGCCTGTTTTCTATATTCACTTTCGCCTTATTGGACATATAAAGATTAACATACAACGTGTCTTTTTGTGCGGCATAAATCAAGCCCGGCAGCGAAGGAATAAAGCGAATGAGGTTTGTCGGGCAGCAGGAACAGTCAAACCAGCTCTGGCGTGTTCCTGCCCCCTGATTGAAATTAAATTTACCATCGGCCTGGAGTGGGTTTACGTAAAAGAAGTTTTTTCCATCGAGTGATATACCCGCAATCAAACCATTGTATAAGGTGCGTTCAATAATATCATAATATTTCGCATCGCCGGTGAGCAGAAACAAACGATGATTCCAATATACATCGCCTATAGATGCACAGGTTTCGCTGTATGAAGTCAAGTTGGGCAGTTCATAATCTCTGCCCAGCGATTCTTGTTCATGTTTTGCTCCGATACCGCCGGTAATATACATCTTGCGCTCTATCAGATTGTTCCAGATATTTTTCACTGCTTTTAAATACGCCGAATCGTTATAGATTGCCGCTATATCGGTCATTCCTGCATACATATACACAGCTCTTACGGCGTGGCCTGTAATTTCGGTTTGCTGAGTAACCGGTATATGGTCTTGACTGTATTCGCCGTAGAGTTGATGTGTGGCTGGGTTGCCCCTGAGGTCGAGAAAATATTTGGCCAGTTCCAGGTATTTTTCATTGTGAGTAACGCGATAAAGTTTTATTAATCCCGTTTCAACAATCTGATGGCCTGGCGGTATTGTAAGTTTGCCCGGGCCGAAACTACTAACCAGTAAGTCGGCATTTTTAATTGCGATATCCAGAAAATTACGTTTGCCGGTGGCGATATAATGCGCGACAGCGGCTTCAAACATATGACCGCTGTTATATAGTTCATGGCTGCTTGATTCACCAGTCCAGCGTTTGCCTGTTTTTTGCACCCAAGGAGCAGGGGGATTATTGGGGTCGATGGTAAACCATGTCGTAATATATCCATCAGGCTCTTGGCCGGTTTTGATAATGGCAATAATAGAATCAAGATAAGCATCCAGTTTTTTGTTGGGAGCGATTATAAATGAGTTCGATACCCCTTCTATAATTTTATATACATCTGAATCGTCAAAAGGCATCTTTCCGTGAACTTTACCTTCCTTTTTACCGCCGGCAATAAGGAAGTTCTCGATTCGGCCTTCTTTCTCGCATTTATCAAAGCCAAAAGCAATAGTCGTATTTTGCACCGTCCTGATTTTTGGCAGCCAAAAGCTGTCGGTTAACTCCACCTTATCCAGACTAACTATTGAAACAGGATAATCACTGTATTTTTTTTGTTGTCCGTAACCTTGAACAAAAATTAAACATAAAAGCATAAGTGAACAAAAAGCTTGTTTCTTCATTCTCTGCCTTTCGTAGCGAAAAACCATTATCATTGTTATTTTACCCAAAAATCAAGAAAATAATAGTTATCGGTTATCAGCAATTCAGTTATCGGAAAATAATCCGTGAAATCCGTGTAATCCGCGGTTAAAATAAACTTATGCGAATGCCAATAACAAAATATGGTCTGCCACAGGTGGTCATTTATCCCGGCCTGACTGTTTTAGTAATGGTAATAGCTGCTTTTGCTATACCGGCGGGTGTATTGCTTTGTATTTTTGAAGCCGTTTTAACAGCGATTTTGATATGGCTTTTATCCTTTTTCCGTGACCCAAAGCGCGATATTCCAATAGGTGATAATCTGATTTTATCGCCTGCTGACGGCACAATAAGCGATATTGAAGAGGTTGAAGAGCCTAATTTTATCGGCGGCAAGGCAACTCGCATCAGCATATTTTTAAGTATCTTTAATGTCCACATAAACCGGACGCCTTGTGCGGTCAGGATTGGAAAAATCACATATCACAAAGGAAAATTTAAAAACGCTATGAATCCCATCAGCGGTAAGGTCAACGAGAGCAACGACATAGCGATGGTTCGCCTTAAAGAACCAAAAGATAAAATTCTTGTCCGTCAGATAAGCGGCGCAATAGCCCGCAGGATTGTATGCGATGCAAAAGAAGGTCAGGAATTTGCTGGCGGGGCGGTATTTGGTATGTTAAAATTCGGGTCAAGGACGGAACTTTATTTGCCCGTTAATTGCGGTGCAGAAATAATTGTCAGGAAAGGCGATAAGGTCAAGGCAGGCCGGACGATACTTGCGAAATATGATGGAAGAGCCAGTTAATAAATCGGAACGAGCAAAGCGGAGTCTGCTGCGGACTGTTCGCAGGCAAAGGCTAAAATATATCACGGTATTACCGTCGCTGGTAACGCTTATCAACGGCGTCTGCGGTTTTGCCTCGATAGTTTTTGCTTCTCACGCAGGTCAGGGCGATATCGCAGGCGGGCTTGATGCTTATCACGAGCATTTTCCGTTCTTTTCGATGGCCAGCTATATGATTTTCTTTGCGATGCTTGCCGATATGCTGGACGGCCATCTGGCAAGGATAAGTCAAAGCACAAGCAGTTTTGGCGGCCAGCTTGACAGCCTTTGCGATGTAATCAGCTTCGGCGTTGCCCCTGCTTTTTTAATGCTGCGAGTTGTCGAGTGCGGCGTTACGTTTAATAATGAGGCGCTTGATGTTTTTGTATATCGTTTCCTGTGGCTGGCTGCAGCGATATATATTGGCTGTGCTGCTATACGTCTTGCAAGGTTCAACGTTGAAAACGAGGAGGACGAGGCGAATCATATGAGTTTCTGGGGGCTTCCGTCGCCCGCCGCGGCAGGAGTTATTACAAGTCTTATTATTCTCAATCAGGATATCGTCAAAAAAATCGACGGCACTCAGCCCTTCTTTTCTTATATGGGGCATAATATTATTATTGCCGCTTTGCCTTTTGTTACGTTGGCTGTCGCTGTTCTTATGGTCAGCAGAATCCGTTATCCGCATATCCTTAATCAGTATCTTCACGGCAGAAAGCCTTTTGCGTATCTTATAAGAGCGATAGCTTTTCTTGTGATTATAATCATCAGCAGGGAAGTAGCGCTTGTGCTGGTCTTCTGCGGTTTTGCTATAAGCGGCTTTACGAAGTGGTTTTATTATCGCGTCATAGCTCATAAACAGACCCCCGGCGAAGCTGAAGAGCCGCCTGTCCTTACAATTTCACACTAACCCCCCCATTACAAGGAGTGTAATTCTTGAAGGAAAGCAAAAAGCATATATCGCGTGAAATCGGTCTTGAAATCGGCCATATTCTCGGCAAAGGCCTGTTCAGGCTTGAGCATCTGCATTACGGCCTGTGGAAAAAAGGCCTGGAGCCTGACCTTCTCAATCTCCACACCGCCCAGGATGAATACTGCAAATTTATTATTTCGCACATTCCCGCAGAGGTAAAGACGATTCTCGACGTCGGCTGCGGCGCAGGTGCATTTTCAAAACGTCTTATCGACCTGGGATATAAGGTCGATTGTGTTTGCCCCACAGAGTATCAGAATAGATTGCTCGAACAGCTTGTCGGCAAAAGCAGTGAAATATTCAAATGCAAATTCGAGGATATTCGAACTGCAAAGAAATACGATATGGCAATGTTCTGTGAAAGTTTTCAGTATATCGACCTTGACCGCGTAATCGATATAGCTGCGGGTTTGCTAAAGCAGGGCGGCTATATGTTAATTTGCGACTTTTTCAAAAAGCAGTCATCCGATGCCTGCGGCATTAAAGGCGGCCATAAGCTCGATAAGTTTATGAATCTGATTGGGCAGTCGGCTTTCAAGATTATTGAAGATATTGATATTACAGCCGAAACAGCCCCGAATCTTGATATTTTAGACAAGGCAACAAAAGAGGTAATGATACCGGCAGTAAATGCCGCAGAGCGGTTTTTCCAGAGTCGCAACCCGATTATATTGAAGCTTATCAAATGGAAGTATCGCAAGAAAATTGCCAAAGCCGAGCAGAAATATTTAAAGGGCAACCGTGCCGGCAAAGACTTTGCTGAATTTAAGAGTTATCGTTTGTTCGTCTGCCGAAAAGTAAAATAGAGAGATTTATTCAAATTGAATATCGCTTAGGACAAGCTGCACTGACGGCTGGCCGTAGAAATTATCAATCTGCGGCTCAAAAGCGATATTGAAAAATTCATTTTCCAGCAATTTCTTTTCCAGATGAGCCATATTAAAGCCGATACATCGCGCATTTGCGGAACTGTCGCAAACTGCCAATTGCAAATGGTCGCCGTCCTGTCCCACTTTTCTGGGCGAGGCGGTCAATCGAACGCCTCTGGCGACGAAAACCGGCGAAGGATTGCCTCTTCCGAACGGGCCGAGCGCCGCAAGCGATTTTACAACGGGCACGCTCAAATCCGAAAGTCTGCAAACCGCATCTATTTCAAGTTTGCTGAAAAATTCATCGGCGTTCCAGTTTTCAGCGGCGTAATTTTCAAAGGCTTGAGTGAATCTATCGATTTTATCGACATCGATAACCAATCCGGCAGCCATCGTATGTCCGCCAAACGAAGTTAGTTCGCTGCCGCAGGCTGTAATAGCTTCGAGAATATCGAAGCCCTCGATTGAACGGGCCGAACCTTGTGCTTTGCCGTTTGCAATGTTGAATAGAATGGTCGGTCTATAATATTTATCAATGAGTCTTGATGCGACAATGCCGATTATGCCGCTGTGCCAGTCGCTGCTTGAGAGGACGATAGTTTTCCTGTCAGGATGGTCCAAACCCTGCTCATTTATTATATTGCAGGCGTGTTTGTATATCTTCTTTTCGAGAAGCTGCCTTTGTTTGTTTTGCTGCTTGAGATATTCTGCGATTCGCATTGCCCTGATTTCGTTGTCGCACGTCAGCAATTCTACCGCTAATCTTGCGTGTCCCATTCTGCCTGCCGCGTTTAGCATCGGCGCCAGACAAAAGCCTATGTGAAAGCTGTCAATTGTCTGAGTTGTAAGTTTTGTAACATCGAGCAGGGCCTTCATTCCCGGCAGGCCGGACTCGGCAAATGCCCGCAGTCCGAAACTGCTGATGATTCTGTTTTCGCCCCGCATATCAATTACGTCCGCAATCGTTCCCATTGCGGCGAAAATCGTTGCGTTAATCAGAAATTGTTTAAGATGCTGCGGCGTTGTGCTGCCGCCTTTAAGCCGATTAATAACTGCCCAGGCAAGTTTGAATGACACAGTAGCTCCGGCGTTTGTCTGTGCGGGATAGTTTTTGTCGAGATTCGGATGCACAATCGCGATTGCATCGGGTATTTTGCCGTCAGCCGGAGGCCTGTGATGGTCTGTGATAATCAGGTCGATACCTTTGGCCTTTGCCGCCAGAGCCGATTTGAAGGCTGTTATGCCGCAATCGACGCTTATAAGCAACTTTGTGCCTGCCTGCGCAAGCTGCTCAACTGCCTCGATATTAAGGTCGTAGCCTTCGTCTATCCTGTGCGGGATATAATAATTGACATCTGCATTGAGCAGAGTAAAAAGTCCCAGCAGAATCGAAACGGCCGTTATTCCGTCAACATCGTAATCGCCATAAATTGTGATTCTTTGTTTGTCTTTTATTGCTTTTTCGATACGGTCAATGGCTGCGCCTATTCCCGGCATCAATTCCGGCTCGATAAGCTCACTTAATTTGGGATTAAGGAAACTTTTTGCCTCGTCGGCTGTTTTGACGCCGCGGTTTACGAGAGTCTGTGCCAGCAATAGGGAAATTTTCAAATCGCAGGCGAGCTGTCCTGAAAGGGTGTCAGCAGGTAAGATGTGCCATTGTTTCTTCTGCATCCTTGCCGCAAGACGCATTTGTTTGCCTTAAAATATATGCTTAAAAAGGTTATTATTTCTTTGGAAGTGGATTATAACATAAAGTAATGGGTTGTCAAAATAAGTGTTTGGGATAGGTTAGTAAATATTTCAGGGCCAACCTGTCCGATTGGCCCTGAGGGAATATCTTTAAAACCGATTTATTTGGCAACCGGCGCAGGTGGCGTATTTGGTGCTGCCGGTGCAGGCGCAACGGCTGGTGCAGGTGAATAAAACAGCATAATGTCATTGCCGCCTTGGCCGCCTTTATAAGTCAGGGTATAATTGTAGTTAATTCCTGCCCAGTTTAGAACAACTCCGGCGCCTTCCGCTGCCGGGTTACCGTTAACCGTATCGAAAACGCCGTTAACCGCTCCGCTGCCCTGATTCTCGATGAGAAGAATATTGGTCTTTGGAGGTTCGGCAGCAGCACTGACAACCAGCTTGGCCGTAGAAGCCGCACCGGCCAAATCAATAGAAATATTATCCGCAATCCGAATCGGACTTACACCGGCCGAACCAATCCTGAATTCGACAGTGCCAGTGCAGCCGGTATTGCTTCCATCGCTTCCGATATACAGCTTTTTAAAGCTGATATTGGCGGTGCTGCCCACTATTGTAAATGTTCCTTCAGTCGCCCCTGAACCAGCTCCTCCTACGTATAGTGTTGCCTTGGCATTTGTGGGAAGATATGCAATAGTTCCGCCGCTGATAGTGTAAAAGCCTTTTCCCGCGTTGGGGTTTTTATCGCTTGTTCCGAAGCGGCCGATTAAAAGATTGTCAGCGAGATTCAGGGTTCCGCCTGTCTGGTTCACACATCCAATGGGGCCGCTGGATGAAGAGCCGCCGCAGCCGACGCGGAATTCACCGATACTGAGAGTGCCGCCATTTACGATTTCAAGCCGTGGTGCGTTTGCCTCTTCAGACCCGCCGGCTATACTGAGTTTGCACAGGTAATTTCCGGCGTCGCTGTCGAGCGTGCAGACCGTTTTGGCCCTGATGATTTTTATTTCATCCTTGTTTGTTGCCGGCGGCGGCGGAAGTTTGATACCTTCTTTATTCCACAGTGCTTCTTTCCACGTGCCTGTGCCGGGCAGTTTGCCTGCACTTGCGGCTTGGTTATTCGCATCCGCTGCGGGATAACCGAACCACTGTCCGATAGTGACCGCAAATCCGTCCCCGGCCGTAAAAGCGATTATTAAGACAACAATACTTAGCATTTTGAGTTTCATTTTTACCTCCTAAAAACTGAATTAAACGATTTTTGGCTTAAAAAACAATTCTCGCAGGGTTAGCGGCGAAAAACAAGGCAATTTAGCGCAGTGTTATGTTTGGTTTTGCGCAAGGAACTTGGCAAATATAGAAAAATGGAGTGTAATATCTCTTTGGCTAAGTAGCGACAACCGCCACTTTAAACGCTAAGAAGCTGCTGAAAATTAACGTAAGACCCTGCCGGCTGGCAGGGCTTTTCGGGTTCGGTGCCAACCTTCCGGTTAGCTGGGTTTTACATTGGTTGCGCAGGGACCTTTTTTGCCTTGGCCGATTTCAAATTCAACTTTTTGACCTTCTTTGAGGGATGATTGATCGCCTTTTACCTCTGAATGATGGACGAATAAATCGACGCTGCCATCATCCGGCGTAATAAAACCATATCCCTTATTAACATTAAACCATTTTACTGTTCCTGTACTCACTTTTTTACTCCTAATAAGCTATTTGAATTTTATTCAATAGAGTATATTAAAACATTATCGGCAATACAACAATAAAAGTATATATTTACGACAAAAAAGCTTTTGAATTTTTTCAGGTATTTAGACATTCAGGCCGTAATCCCTCAGTAATTTACGCAATTCTTCTTTCTGAACGCTGGTTAAAGGCGTCATCGGCAGTCTCATTTCTTCAGAAGCCATTCCCATTATTGCCATAGCTGCTTTTATTGGTATGGGATTAGTGGCTAAAGACAGCATAGTTTTGGATAATTTGAATAGTTTATTGTGCCATTTACGGGCGGAAACGAAATCGCCTTCGAGAATCAAATCCGTCATCGCTTTTACATCGGCAGGCACTATGTTTGCCACGACACTGATTACACCTTTGCCGCCGACTGAACATATCGGCAGAGTCAGGGAATCGTCGCCGGACAGTATCGTTATGTCACAGAGGTTCGCCACCTCGCTGGCAAAGTCCAATTGACCGGTCGCTTCTTTTATCGCTACGATATTTTCTATTTGTGCAAGTCTGGCCACTGTCGCTGGCGTCAATCCCGCTCCGCACCTGCCGGGGATATTGTAAAGAACCATCGGCAAATCGACTTCCTGGGCTATCGTCGCAAAGTGCTGATAAAAGCCTTCCTGTGTCGGTTTATTATAATAGGGCGTAACCTGCAGCGAAGCGGATGCCCCTATTTTTTTCGCAAAGGCCGTAAGCTCAATCGCCTCTGCTGTGCTGTTCGAGCCGGTGCCTGCTATTACAGGGATTTTTCCGCCGACTGCTTTTACGACCCGCTCGATAACCTGCTGATGCTCCGGATGGCTCAAGGTCGGCGATTCGCCTGTTGTGCCTGTGGGAACAATACCGTCGATGCCGCTTTTAAGGTGAAATTCAACCAATTCATCAAGCGTATTAAAATCGACTTCGCCGCTATCAAACGGCGTTATCAAAGCTACCATTGACCCGCTAAACATTTTTTATCTCCTGTATTCTTTTAAGAGTTTTCTTTCAATACTATACAATATGCCTTTACGGCGTTAGACAAGCCCATATCAATTGCGTCCGAAATAAGGGCGTGGCCGATAGAGACTTCCATTACCGGCTTAACATTCTTACAGAAAAACGGCAAATTATCAAGATTTAAGTCGTGGCCTGCGTTGACGCTAAGGCCGATTTGTGCTGCTTTGGCCGCGGCAGAGGCGTATTTTTCAACCACGGATTGCGCGGATTTCACAGATTCAGAAAAAGCCTTTGCGAAAGGCTCGGTATAAAGCTCAATTCTGTCTGCCCCTAATTGTTTTGCCTTTTCGACAGTCTCAAGGATAGGGTCAACAAAAAGACTTACCCTTATTCCAAGTTCCCTGAGTCTGTTCACAATAGGAGTCAGTTTTTTTAGATTTTCTTTGTTCAAATCCCAGCCGTGGTCGCTCGTTACCGCCCCGATTTTGTCCGGCACAAGAGTCGCCTGCGTCGGCAGAATATCGGGCATCAATTCCATATATTTTCCGGTGAACGGATTGCCCTCGATATTAAATTCAACGCTGCGGACAATCGGTTTCAGCTCGTAAACATCGGAATATCTGATATGCCTTTCATCAGGCCGGGGATGAACCGTTATTCCGAACGCACCGGCTGCGATGCAGGTTTTAGCCGCTTTTGTAACGCTCGGAATGCCCAAAGAACGCGAGTTGCGAACAAGGGCGATTTTATTCAGATTTACACTTAAATGAGTCATAACCACGGATTACGCGGATTTAACGGATTTAATTATTCAAAAGAACTACAATAAGAGTCATAAGACACAAGAGCACAAGTCATAAGGCACAAGTCGTTAGTTACGCTGATTCAAGAACTTATTGAAAAATTATACTTGATTGCAGGATCACAGCAAGCGAAATTACTTAACACGACAAAGCCAATGTTTCATCTTTGCAAATACAATTTTGAGTGCCTAATACATTTTTAAGCCACTTTTCCAATAAATCCATATATTTTATATCCTATTAAACCTGAATTATAAGATGTGCAGACCGGAAGCTTATTTGGAGGGTTAAAAAATTATTGAGAAATTTAGATTTTATTATTGACAAAAAACTTTAATTACATATAATACTGATGTAAATTATGTTATGAGTGTAAATATTGTTTAAGGAGTATAACGATGTTACGGCCGGAAAGCGTTAAACAAATGATTCAAGTTTTAATCAGATTTAAAGACAAATACACCAGATACAACAATATTGATAAAGCTCATAGAGAGGCAGTAGATGAAGTAGCTCAACAATGGCAAATAGGAAGGACTGGCATTCATGATATGTGTTTGAGAAGACTAAAGTTGACTAATATAGCTAACTTTCGCAACCTTTTAGAAAAGTGGATGTTGGGAGATTCAGCACCATTGTTACAACTTTTATGCAAATTTACGCCTTCCTATTTTTACGCCGAAATAGAAAACGTTTTGACGAAAGACAAAACTAATTTGGCTTCATTACTGCCAAAGACACACACAACTTTTTCAAAGGTTGTCCAAAGATTAGATAAAAGCTTTAATTTTTCAATTGATCCTGATACTGCAAAAAAATTGAAGGTACTTTCTGTTATGGAAGATATTTCTACATCAGAATCAGAATCAGATTGGCTAAGAAAAATTGTTACTGAGGTGGTAAACAAAAGGTATGCTGATTGGCTAAATATTCAAAGTCAAAATAAAAATTGAATCATGAGGTTTTTCACAAATTCAATCAATAAACTAAATATCCCTGCGAAAAACCTCTTTTAATAGTCTCAAATTGCGGTTAATATTATAGATATGGAAATTAAAGGCAAAATGGCAATAATCACCGGCGCTACGGGAGGACTTACTGAGGCAATAGTCCTGTCGCTTGCGAAGGCAGGGGCAAACTGCATCTGCATTTATCACCGAAACTTTGCACAGGCAAAAAAACTCAGTCGCAAACTGACTTCGGCGAGCTCAGTCGAGCCGAAAACAAAAAGTCTTTTTATTCAGGCAGATTTGACTAAGCCGGAAGACATTGAAAAAATATTTACCGAAATTAAAAAGGTCTCAACTCCGCAAATTTTAATCAACGCCGCTGCGATTTTTGGAAAAAAGCCGATTGGAAATATAGATTCTGAATATATAAGGCAGACATTCGATATAAATTTTGCCGCGGCGATGCTGATGACGCAAAAATTTGTCGAGTTTGTCCGCAAAAAAATCAAACAGAAGCAGAAGCCGATGGGCAAAATAATAAATATCGCTGATATTACCGCCCAAAAGCCGCCGGCAGGATTCAGCGTTTATTGCGCTTCAAAGGCGGCTCTTATAGCAGCGACAAAATCGCTTGCCAGAGAACTTGCGCCGGATTTGACGGTCAACGCCGTTGCGCCGGGAATTATAAGCTGGTCAAAAGACACGACCCCTGAACTAAAGAGAAAAATCCTCTCTCATATCCCGGCGGGCAGGACGGGCAGTCCGGATGAAGTTGCTCAGGCAGTGAAATTTCTTATCGAAAACGACTACATCACAGGCCAGGTTATCAATGTTGACGGAGGCCGTTCTTTATGAATCCCGTTAGACTTGTTAATTTTATATATAGGTTTTTAATATGCGAAAAACAGGCACAATCTATACTGGTTTATACTAATTAAAGGAGTCTAACGGGATGAATCTCAATCAGGCAAATCGAATTACTATTCTTCGAATACTGCTGATTGTGCCTTTTGTTCTTTTTATGCTAAAAGATGAACATCCTGTGGTGGGCACATATATGCGATACGCGGCCCTGCTGATTTTTCTTGTTATGGCTTTCAGCGATGCTTATGACGGCTATATCGCCAGAAAGAAAAAAGAGGTAACGCCGCTTGGCGCCTTTCTGGACCCTATGGCTGATAAACTTCTTATGGCTTGCACTTGCGTCCTTTTGTCGGTCAATAATACCGCAGTCTTCGGTTTTCGATTGCCGCCGACTGTTGCAGTTCTGATTATCGCCAAAGACCTGTTCCTGCTAATTGGCTTTGTAATATTGCGTTTCCTAAATTTCGAAGCAAAGCCAACTCCTGCTCTTATCGGAAGAATAGCCACGGCTCTGCAGCTTTCTATGGTTGCGGCGATTCTGATTGCGCCGGAAATGTCCAGCGTTATTACCGGCTGGATTTGGTTTTTAAGATTTTTATGGTGGTCGGCGGCTGGAACCGCTATTGTTACGACTCTTATTTACATTCGGGTAGGCACGCAGTATATTGAAGAGTTATGAGTTCTGAGTTATTAGTTTTGAGTTATGACTGATTTCAGTGAAATAAAAAACGTTCTCGAAGACCTTAAAAAAGGCAAAATGATTGTCCTTGTCGATGACGAAGACAGGGAAAATGAAGGAGACCTCCTCTGCGCGGCGGAGATGGTAACGCCGGAGATTATCAATTTTATGGCGACATTCGGCAGGGGACTTATCTGTCTGCCGCTGACGAGCGAAAAATGCGATTTGCTTGCTTTGCATCCGCAGACAGCGGAAAATACTGCCCGTCTCGGCACTGCGTTTACCGTCAGCATTGACGCTGCACAGGGAATTACCACTGGAATCAGCGCTGCAGACAGGGCAAAGACAATTCAAACTGCCATTGCGGATAAGGCAAGGCCGGCAGACCTTGTTCGGCCGGGACATATCTTTCCGCTCCGCGCAAAAAACGGCGGAGTCCTGACGCGGGCAGGGCAGACCGAAGGAGCAGTCGATTTGATGAGATTAGCGTCAATGAAGCCTGCCGGCGTTATATGCGAGATAATGAACGAAGACGGTTCAATGGCCCGTGTGCCGCAGCTCATGGAATTCTGCGAAAAACATAATCTCAAAATCATGACGATAGCCAAACTTATCGAATATCGCCTGCAGCGGGAAAGCCAGATAAAAAGAATACAATCCGTATATCTGCCGACCGATTACGGCGAATTTCAGCTTATCGGATACGAAAGTATCACAAGTATTGAGCCGCATTTGGCGCTGTGCAAAGGCAATATCGGCAAACTTGACAACAGCGGCAATCCGTTAATCGTTAATGAGCCGGTGCTGGTGAGGGTTCATTCCGAATGTATGACCGGCGATTTATTTCATTCGCAGAGATGCGAATGCGGCTATCAGCTTATCGCGGCGATGGAGATGATTGAAAAGCAAGGTTCAGGAGCGATAATATATTTAAGGCAGGAAGGCAGGGGCATAGGTCTTGCAAATAAACTTCACGCTTACAAATTGCAGGAAGAAGGACTCGATACGGTAGAAGCCAATCTTAAACTTGGGTTTAGAGCCGACCGACGAGATTACGGTATCGGTGCGCAAATAATAAGGGATTTGGGGTTAAGGCAGATAAAAATTCTTACCAATAATCCCAAGAAAATTTCGCGGCTTGAGGTTTACGGCATAAAAATCGTCGAGCAGATTCCGCTCAGGGTAAAACCCGGCCGGCACAATATAAATTATCTGAAAGCCAAAAAACATCTATTCGGCCATTTTCTTGATGAGGATTTATAATGAAATATCTGATTACTGTTTGCGTTTTGTTTTTTATGATGATTTCCTGCGGCTGTCAGGAGCAGGCTCGAAAGGCTGATGTCCCCGGCGGCGAAATGTCAAAAGAATGTATTTTTTTGCCGGCTAAAATCAAATTTAATCAGCTTACAGAGTTCACCCAAAACTGGCAGATAACGGCTTATATAGATATGCTTGACCAGTTCAGTTCACGAATCAAGGCGGCAAGTATCTGGAAATTTGAGCTTTATCAATATGTGCCGCGTTCGGCTGAATCAAAAGGCGCAAGATTATATTTCTGGCCGGACATAAATCTTGCCGATGCGAAGGTAAATTCCGGTTATTGGCAGGATTATCTGCGATGTTATAAATTCGAACTTAATCTTGAATCCGAGCTGACAGGCGGTAATACATATATTCTGCAGGCGGAATGTATTACGCCTAACGGCAAACGCATCACAGATTCAATAGAATTGAAACTGTAATTCACTGTCCGAAGGCGGCGTTGAGCAGTTCGTCAAGGCCGGGAGCTTTACCTTCCCAGCCTTTGAGGGCTTTTCCATTATCGAGAACTACAACTACAGGCGTCTGGTAAAACCATTTCTTTTTATCGCTCAATCTTCCGCGGGTAATCTCACTTTCCGGACTTATCAATTGCTGCTTTTCATTGCCGTAAGGCGGCATCTCGATGAATGCAAAATTGATTGCGTTTTCATTGCCTTTGAGGGATTTATACATCTTTTCATATTCGGGAATTGCTTTGGCGCAATCAGGGCAGTCATAATGATACAAAAGAACAACCCACAAACCGATTTGAAGCTGCTGCTTTATATTTATATCATCCAGCATAGGCCACTGATTTTGTTCGGCCTGGTTAGATACCCAGTTTTCGACATCGGGTTTGGCCTGTTTGTTGGTGATGAGAATGTATTCAACTGTCGGCAGTAAAATAAAAGTCGGTATCGCAATAGTTAAAAAGTGAGCCAGACTCGGCCACGGCGGGGGAAGCAGTTTTTCGCCTTTAGGCCTGAAAATCGCAAGCAATAAAAATATAGGGATATCTATTGCCGTAAGCGTTATCCAGGGATTGACTTTAATCACACCGAAACAGCCGCAGGATTCTTCGCCGCTCAGGCCTTTAAATAACGTAACGCCGATAAATCCGACAAAAGCGATTAGACCAAGCAGCCAGCCGGCCTTTCTGAATAGTCCGCAGATAAGCCAGATGCCCAGACCCATCTCAAGCGGTATCTGAATGAGAAAGAATTCCCACGATTCCCAGAATCCTTTACTGATTATCGGTTCTGTAATAAGCTGATGAACTTTTAATGCCGATGCGGCAAGCAAAACAATGCCTGCTATCCACATTACTATAATATTTGCTTTTTTCATACTTTATGCTCTCATATATAATCCGCCGTTGACCGCGATGTATTCGCCTGTGATAAAACCTGCCGCATCGCTTGCCAGAAATAAAATCGCCTTTGCGATATCTTCAGCCTTGCCGTTTCTGCCAAGCGGTGTTTGCTCCGCAACAGCCTTTCGCCTTTCAGGCGTGCTGAATCGCTGGTGAAATCTGGTTTCAACCAGTCCCGGCATAACAGAATTTACTCTGATGCCGAAGGGAGCGAATTCTTTAGCCATCGCTATCGTCATCGTTGCGACCGCGGCCTTTGCGGCAGCATAAATTCCGCCTCCGCCTGCTCCGCCGTTATGCCCCGCGATAGAGCCGATATTCACTATACAGCCTTTTGTTTTTTTTAGTTCTTCTAAGGCTGCCTGTGCTGCCAGAAACGCACTTTTGACATTTGTAGCGAACACGTCATCAAAATATTTTTCATTGGCGTCGGCGAAAAATTGCCTGTCTATGAGCGAGCCTGCGTTATTGACAAGGACATCGATACCGCCGGCATTTTTCGCAAAATCCTCGATCAATTTAACTACCTGTTTTTTGTCCCGCATATCGGCCTTAAGCAGACAGCCATCGGAGACTTTTTTTACTTCCGCGAAAGTTTCTTCGCCGCCTTCTTTTGTCCTGAAGTAATGAACGCCTACAAAGCAGCCTTGCTGTGCAAACATCTTTGCCGTCGCTGCCCCGATTCCGCTGCTCGAACCGGTAACTAATACTTTTTTACCTTTTAAATCTTCGTAAATCATACATCCTTTTCGTTTTGTATTTGTCCTAACTGCATAACAAATTTGTCTAATTTCTTTTGACCTTCATCATGTTTGAATTGCGCATTTCGCAGATGTGTGCCAAGTGTATCCCACAATGAAATAAAATCTGCGAATGAAACGTTAAGACTCTTGAGATTTTGTCGTATTTCTGCTGCCTGTTTTTCAATTTGCATCCCGTGAAGGCCCATTACTATCGTCATAAGATAAACATAGAGCAAATTCGGCGAGACCGGAAAAACCTTTCTTCCCATTGCGTAATCCTGAACGCTTATCGTATCTTCGGCATTTTTAACCATTGCTTCATAATAGATATTTTCGGCGGGGATATACATAATCGCGAAGTCCAGCGTTCCTTCGTTGGGCTTGATATAGCTTTCTGCAATCTTGTCGATATGTTTCTGGACATCTTTCAAAAATTCCTTTCGCAGTTTCAGTTTTTCAGTATCGCTTTGGGTCTGCTGGAGTTTTTCAAAATTGCTCAATGGAAATTTCGCGTCAATAGGGACCGAATACTGCGGCATTTTTACGAGGGCATCGACTTTTTTGCCGTCACGAAATGGATATTGAAGAACGAAACTATCGGCAGGCAGCACGGCGGAGAGAATTTTTTCTAAAGACCATTCGCCGAACTCGCCGCGAAGTTTGGGACTAGCGAGTATCTGCTGAAGATTTTTTATATCTGAACTTAAATCTATTATTCTCCTGCCCGTCTCCTGAAGCCTGCCAAGCTCAGTATTCACTTCCTTTAATGTTTGGACTTGGGACTGGAGATTTTTATCAATAGTGCCTTGCAGACCAGCAGACAGATTTTCTTGAGCGGCTCTGAGCGCCTCAATTTGCTGCCCGGCAGTTCGAATGCCCCCCAAAGAGTGAGCAAGCCATAATAAGACCGCTATTACCGCTAAAACAGCTATTATTAGTATGATTATAAGCGACTGTTCCATTTTGCTCGTCCTGACTATAAAACTTTTCTGGAATTATAGCTATATTCTTTTGAGTCGTCAAAATTTATAAAAAAACAAATTAAAGAGTGGTTATGTCCAATATATCTTTAGTCCTATAAATAATAGGAAATACCATTAAAATTACCCAATTTACAAAAAAAGTGTTTGTTATTCCAGTTATGATGTTTATAATATCGCTTTGTAAGATTGAATGATATCGCAAAGGATTTGCCCTGACAATTATTGTTAAATGTTAGACTTGAGAAAGAAGGCAATCTGCGTAATCCTTTGAAGGAGGGCGGTTATGAAAAAGATATTATTGTCATCGTTGCTTGTTTATTTAGTTGTAGTATCTGGCTGTTATAGCTGCAAAACTTGGCAGAAGCTGCAGGGCAGAAGGCCGGCTGACCCGAACGTAAAATTTATGTGGGAAAAGGGTTGCCGACCGGAGCCTATGCCTCTGTGTGAAAAGTGTCCACCGACGGATAGGCGACCTTTATTAGCCTCATCGCCATCGCCTCAGCGGATCCCGTGTCCAGTAACACCAGTTCCAGTAACGCCAACCCCTGTAACACCACCTCCTGTAACGCCGTCTTCAGCACCTCCGCCATCGGTTACTCTTAATACCGCCGAAAGAATTTATCCTTGCGGAGGATGCGGCATAGTCAAGCTTCAAAAGATTATGCCTTCTGCGGTTCAGACCGGTGCGGAGTTCGAATATAAAATAAAGGTTACGAATCTTACGAGTTTTACAATTACCGATGTTGTCGTAACGGACATACTCGGCACTAATTCCCAGTATAAAAGCTCAAATCCTTCTGCAACTATTCGCGGCAACACTTTAGTCTGGGTATTTCCGAGTCTCCAGGCAGGCGAGACAAAGGAAATTGTCGGTATCGGAATTGCCCCTGCCGGCGGAGTTGTTCAGGAATGCACAAATGTTACTTATGCAATGCCACTCTGTATGCAGACGGTCAGTGTGCTTCCTGTAATTGCTGTTAAAACCACGGCTCCGGCTGAAATTTCAATATGCGATATGATTAACTATATAATAAAGGTCGAAAATACCGGCACAGGGCCTGCGACAAACGTCAAAATAATTGATAAATTGCCCAGCGGTTTGCTGACGCCGGAAGGTTCGGCCAAAGTTGAAATTCCACTCGGCGATATTCCTGCCGGAACTTCAAAAGATGTTACGGTTTACGCTAAGGCTTACAAAACCGGCTCTTATACCAATTATGCCGTTGCTGTCGCGGATGGCAATATAAATGTTTCATCACCTGCTGTAACGACAGTTGTTAAACAGCCGGTGCTGAATTTAGTTCAAGAAGGTCCGGAAACTCAATACCTTGACAGAGAGCTGACTTACGAAATTGATTTAACTAATACGGGAGATATGCCTGCCTTAAATACCGTTATAGAAAACCAAATTCCTATGAGGCTTACTTTTGTCAAAGCCAGCCACGGCGGCGTTCTTGTCGGGGACAAAGTTATATGGAAGGTATCAAAGCTCAACCCCGGCGCTACGGCAAAAATGTCAATTACGTGTAAGCCCACTCGCATAGGAATAGTAGCCAATATTGTAAAAGCTTCGGCGGCTTGTGCAGATACGGCCGGATCAGTCTTTCAAACGCGCGTCAGTGGAATTGGGGCTGTTCTGCTTGAGGTTGGCGACCTGAACGACCCTGTAATGATAGGCAGCGACACAACATATAGAATTGCGGTTACTAATCAAGGTTCGGAAGATGCTACCGGCGTTTCTGTTGAAGCGATGCTTGAGCCGCAAATGCAATACGTAAGCAGTTCCGGAACATCGCAGGGTTTATTTAGTAATGGCACAGTTAAATTTGCTCCGCTGCCTTCGCTTGCTCCGGGAGCGAAAGCAGTCTGGGAAGTTACTGTCAAAGCGGTAGCTGAAGGGGACGTTCGATTCGGAACCCGGCTGACAAGCGACCAGCTTAGCAGGGAGGTCAGAGAAACGGAGTCAACTCACTTTTACAAATAAGTAAATTTGTCACTTGAATTTAAAAAGCCTCCGTAAGATGGAGGCTTTTTTTATGCGATAAACGGTTTTTAAAAGCAAAAATGAACATTTTTTGCTTGATTTACCTTAAATAAGCTGATTTTACACGTTTTTTTATGCTCAATAATCCTGCTTAAACATAATTATTAGGAAATGTATTCTCCTGTTAAATTAAAATAAAATAAAATAAAAATTTCACAAAAAATAAAAAAAACACTTGACTTTTTGCAATCAGCCGGTTAGTATAAAGAAATAAGGTGAACTTGGAGTAAGAAGTTATGGAAATGAGGCTGTTAAAAGTAAGGGTTTCAATTCTTTTGGCGATTTTGTGCGCATTTAGTTTAACTTCATCCGCTGCAATAATAACCATTGGTATTGAGGCGACCGTTAATAATGTTACTGACCCCTGCAATCTGCTTGAAGGAAAAGTATCTGTCGGCAGCAAAATCACAGGCACTTACACCTACGACACATCCACTCCCGATACAAATCCTGCATCAGAAACAGGCGATTATGTCCATTACAATTTACCATATGGAATAGCATTAACGGTTGGAGGAATCATTTTTGAATCTGATCCACAGAATACTATGTTTAAAATAGGTATCACAGACGCTTTGCCTGGATATCTTTTTAATGATTCGTATGGAATAAGAAGTTTTTATAATTTGCCTATTTTGGACGAGGTTCAGGTAAATGAACTTTCGTGGGCGCTTGTAGATACTAGCAACACAGCTCTGTCAAATACTCTATTAACAGCAAATGCTCCCCATCTTGCAGATTGGAATAGTGACAATACTTTATATATAGGGGGGGGGCGAGGCGGTATACCACCCTGTTATGAAAATACTTTTTACATACACGCAGAGGTTATTTCTGCTGTGTTGATACCTGAGCCGACGAGTTTGTTGTTTTTCGGTTTTGGTTTGTTGGTTTTAAGAAAGCAAAAAACAACAACGAGGTAAAATCACATTCAAAAATTCAGGAGGAATAAAAATGAGATTGAGGATACCTGCCATAATTTTATCGGTCTTTTTTATAATGAGCTTGTCGAATCTACTATTTTCACAGGTTTGTTTTGCTCAGACCTGTGCGGTTTTAAAAGATATTGCCGCTGGCGAAGTCCATACACTTGCCCTTGCGGAAGACGGCAGCCTTTGGGCTACAGGATATAACGGCGATGGTCAATTAGGTCTTGGAAACTCAACAAGTGTTTCATCCCTTCAAAGAGTTCACGGGCCTAATGATGCAGGGTTTTTGAATCACATTATTGCCTTTGATGGGGGATGGTATCATTCATTAGCGGTTGACTCGAATCACTATTGCTGGGCATGGGGCGGGGATGGCTCAGGCCAGCTCGGTAATGGGCCGAATGAAGACAGCTGCAGCGTGCCGATTTTAGTTCACGGTTTAAATAATGACGCCAACGGCCTGCGAAATATCGTAAAGGTCTCTGCCGGAAGGACAGGTTCGCATAGTTTAGCGCTCAGAAATGACGGCAACGTGGCGGCGTGGGGCAATAATGGTTCGGGCCAGTGCGGCGACAACACAACCACTAACAGGCAATATCCTGTTCTTGTTTGGGACAGTAATGACCAAACGACAAACCGTTATCTTGGCCAAGAGGCGAATATTGTTGACGTCGAGGCGGGAACCAGTCATTCTCTTGCACTGGCTTCGATGGCAGATGGCGGAATTGTTTATGAATGGGGTGCTGGCGTTGGCAGTACCCCTCGTAAAGTGCCCGGCCAAAGTGGTGGCTTGCTTTCAAACATTGTTGACATAGCGGCCTTTAGCTATTCTTTAGCCGTTGATTCGAGTAAAAACGTCTGGTATTGGTCCCCCGGCGGCACTCCGGCAAAAGTTCCCGGCGGCCAAATGGGGACAACTTATCTTCAAAACATCGTCAAGGTAGCCGCAGGCGGCGGAAACAAGTGTGCTGCTATCGATGTCAATGGTCAGGTCTGGGAATGGTCAATAAACAGCGGCTCACCCGTAAGAGTTACTGATGGCGCTATGCAGACACAGTCCGGTGAACTGGAAAATATCATTGCCCTTGATGTCGGATATGCTGATTTCAAAGTAGCAGTTGACAAATACGGCCGCGGCTGGAGCTGGGGTTCTAATGCCGGCTCGTATGGCGGCACCGGAGGTGTTAGTTCGACAGAGCCGGTAGAAATGCTTTGTCCGCAACTATCGTCATCTATTTATCTTATAAAAAATTATGAGATTGAGGGTGAGCAATCTGATTGTGTCGAGCCTTTTCAGGACGGACTTGATAATTATCTTGTCTTTGAGATTTACTACGGCAACCCGATTACTAACCCCAGCGACCCAAATTATGTTGGAACGATTTATGATGTTAATATAATCGACCATTTGCCGCTTGAAATAAACTGTTATTCTGCCGACAGCAACGGCATTTACGACGGCAATAACAGAACTGTTACGTGGCATATCGGGACTCTTTCGCCGGGAATGTCGGGAAGCGTAACACTTACCGTTAAGGTAAATGAATATGCAAGACCCTGCGGCCAGATAATCAATAATTGCGAGATTAAAGGTAGTGGCTACGATGCATATACCGATGTGAATGTTCCAGTCTGTCCGTGGGGCGGCGAGATAATTTACTGTGATAAAGATGCTCAGGGTTTTAATAATGGAACCTCCTGGGACGATGCATTTACAGATTTGCAGGAGGCTCTCCAGCAGGCAAGAAATACCTGCACGGAAACGACAGCTATTTGGGTTGCGGCTGGCACATATAAACCTGTTCAGAGTATCTACGAGTCAGATTATCAGAATAAGTCATTTGAACTTGTCGATGGCATCGGCCTAATAGGACATTTTGCCGGGGACGAAAATAGTCCTGATGACAGAGTGTTTTCAGATGCAAATAGTGAGACTGTTTTAGAAGGTAGAATCGGCGCTAATTATTATGATGCCGTGTATAAAGTAGTCAAGGCTCAAGGCATTGATAATGGTCTTGTCGATGGTTTTACAATAAAGGACAGTTATAGTTATGGGGGTATCTATCTGGATAGCTCTGACGTCTCTATTGTGAATTGCAAATTCAAGAATAATAACAGCAGCGGCGTATATGCCTATAATTATTCATACCCTGATATTCACAACTGCCTGTTTATGGATAATTCCAGTTATGCGGTTTATGCCAGCACCTCCGAGCCGGATATAAGTTATAGTATTTTCGACGGCAACAATACTACTTCTTATGGACTGGACCTGAGTAGCGGCTCTGTTTCAAACATAACAGATTCTGATTTCCACAAACATACTTCCTACGCGATGTATGGAAGTAATGCCACTATAAACGTTAATAACAGCAGTCTGTCATCGAACTACACTGCGATAGAAGGCTCATCTGCAACGATAGATATTGAAGGAAGTGAATTGTCTCAAAATAGTAACAATGGCGTAGAAGGTTCAGATTTAAATCTGACTATCAGGCAAACTGTTTTTGAACGCAATTCATATAATGGCATTAAGCTTTATTCTTACAGCGACCTTGACATTCAAAACAGCGTCATCAGGAAATCCGGTTATCAGGGAATATACCTAAACCAAAACTCAGGCACACAAATAATCAATAACTGGATTCACAATAACGGAACAGCACACAGTTCTTCTTATGGCGCCGGCATTTATTTTGAGGACCAGATCGGCATTCCCAAGGTATGGAACAATACAATTTACGATAATTTCACTTACGGCATTGAATGCAGCCAAAACGGCGCAGACCCGAATATCCTTAACTGTATAATCTCCGGCAATGATACAAACGACCTTTACAGAGCAGGCGACAGCTTTAACAAGGTAAATTATTGTCTGCTTCAACATCCCCATTCAGGTACGGGCAACCTCACGGGCGACCCGGGATTTAAAAATCCGAGTGACCCGAACGATTTACATATCGGCGAGAATTCGCAGTGTAAAAACGCCGGTGAGCCAAATGTGGACTATGATTATGATACCGACATTGACGGCGAGGCTCGTATCCGCTATGGCAGAATAGATATTGGCGCTGATGAATATTATTGGAGTCCGGCAGATTATAATTTGGATGGCATAGTCAACTTTAATGATTATGTGTCGTTTGCCCAAAAATGGCGGATGATGGACGCAAATATCAGTCTTGATGATGATAATGATGTTGATTTTATTGACCTTTCGCTTTTCTGTGCCGACTGGCTGTGGCAAAAAACTGTCGATGAAGGCTGGATGTTATGTATGAGCCGCGAAGGCAATAGTTTTGGAAAAATAGATATGGAATTTACTGGAAAGTCAGACAGTTTGATGTTATCGACTGCTGCTGAAAGTTTGGCGAAGATGCCGCAGAGATTGGCGGATAAGAGTCGGAAATTTTATTGTTTAACGCCTGCAACGACTATTTCAGCGAAGCAGAGAGAGTTGGCTTTACTGAAAACAGACAATCAGGCAAATATTAAAGAACTCCTAAAATGGCTCGATGAGGTATGGCTTAGCGGCGATTTGAAGGATAGTATGACTGAAAATGAATATCAGGAATTCAGGAAAACTGTTGAGCAGTCGAAATAAGAAATTTCTATGGAATTTGGCTAAAAGGTCGACTTATAATCGTCGGCCTTTTTTGTTGCTGTTTTTTATTGCAATAAGAGATTTTAAGGCTATAAATAAAGCCTGAAATCTTTGATAAATGGAGTCTTAATGTGCAGATAACGGATTATAGGCCTGTCAAAAGCGCACATCAGTATTATGTGCCGATTGGTAATAAAGATATGAACAAAAAATCCCCTTCCGAAAACAAAAATTATCATTTTATCGGTATTGGCGGCGTCGGCACAAGCGCTCTGGCTGCCGTGCTGATGAAGGAAAAGGCAATTATTACCGGCTCAGATATGCAGGGTTCCGTCCTTACCGACCGGCTTTCGCAAGGCGGGGCAAAAGTTGCTATAGGTCACAGTGCCGATAACCTGCCTGAAAAATTAGACGGCGTCGTTATTTCCGCCGCTGTGAAAGACGACAATCCTGAATTGATAGCCGCCCGGCAAAGAAAAATAATGGTTTACAAATACGCCCAGATGCTCGGGCTTGTGATGGACAGATACAAGGGCATCGCTATTTCCGGCACTCACGGAAAAAGCACAACAACCGGCTGGCTTGTTTTTGTATTAAAGAAACTCGGCATCGAACCTAACTTTGTCGTCGGCGCAGACGTTCTGCAATTCGGTGCATCGTCGGGCATCGGCAATAGCGATATTTTTATCGCTGAGGCCTGTGAATACGACAGAAGTTTCCTCAATCTTCATCCGAAAATCGGCGCAATATTAAATATCGAGCCTGACCATCTTGATTATTATTCCGGCATTGATGAAATCGTCAAGGCGTTCACCGATTTTGCGGGTAATATTTCCAGCGATGGTGTTCTTGTCGCGGGCGCCCAGGACTCTAATGTCGCGAAAATCCTGGCTCATATAAGCGGCAAAAAAGAAATCCTGGCCTTTGGCATCGCACAGGATTTAGCTATATCAGCTCAAAACATAAAATATACGCCGGACTTTACTCAGTTCGATTGTTTATATCACGGAAAGAATATCGGCACAGCGAAAATAAAACTTGCCGGCGAACATAATGTCCGAAACGCCCTTGCTGTTGTGGCCTGCACGCAGGCTATCGGCCTCGAGGCAAGGGACGTTATCAATTGTCTGGGCGATTTTGAAGGTATGGACAGGCGCGTAATGAAAAAGGCCCAAATCAATGGTATTATTGTTTTCGATGATTATGCTCATCACCCGACCGAGATAAAGGCAAGTCTCAAGGCTATCAGGCAAAAATACGGCAATAAGAAAATTTTCTGTGTTTTTCAGCCGCATCAGTATAGCAGGACAAGATTTCTACTCAAGGATTTTGCGGAAAGTTTCAGACTTGCCGATGTGACTATTGTGCCGGACATTTATTTCGTCCGGGACACCGAAAAGAGCAAAAACGAAGTAAACTCGCAAATGCTTGCCGATGCGATAAAGCAAAAAGGTAGCCAGGCTGTGTTTATCGATTCGTTTGAAAAGATTTGCGATTTTCTCAAAAGTAACGTAAAATCAGGCGATATATTAATCAGTATGGGAGCCGGAAACGTCTGGAAGGTGGCAGATGAATATATTCAGTGGCTTGGAAAAAATAGTTGAAAAAAATTATCCGCTTGGCAAAAGCACCTGGTTCGGTCTTGGCGGCAATGCCGATTATCTGATTCAGCTGCAAAATACCGGCCAGCTTGCCGATGTTGTCCGGCGGTGCAGCGAAAACAGCATTCCTGTTAAAGTGCTCGGTTTTGGCTCGAATCTGCTTGTGCAGGACAAAGGCGTCAAGGGAGCCGTGATTAAATTCAGCGGCAGCGATTTTACGAATGTAGAATTTGAGGGCGAAATCCTTAAGGTTGGAGCGGGCGCAGAATTGAACAAAATTGTGCTTGATTGTGTCCGAAAGGGACTTGGCGGCATTGAAATGCTCGGCGGCATCCCCGGCTCAATCGGCGGGGCGGTCCGAATGAACGCCGGCGGTCATTTGGGCGATTTCGGCTCCGCAGTCGAATCGGTTACGCTGATGGACAATGAAGGCAAAATGTTTGAAAGGACTAAACCGGAGCTTTCATTCGATTACAGAAGCACAAATATTACAGCGAAGTTTATTCTCGGCGCAAAAGTCAAGCTGTATGAAGCTGACCCGCAGCAGCTCCTCAAAGTCGTAAAAGAAGTATGGATTTACAAGAAAAATACGCAGCCTTTGAATACAAGAAACGCTGGCTGTGTCTTCAAAAATCCCCGCGGTATGAGCGCCGGTGCTATGATAGACCGTGCGGGACTGAAAGGCACAAAAATCGGCGGCGCTATTGTCAGCGAAAAGCACGCAAACTTTATCATTGCGCAGGAAGGCTGCAAAAGCAGTGATGTGACGGCGCTTATCGAAAAAATCAGGAAAAAAGTAAAAGACAAATTCGATGTTCAGCTCGAACTTGAAATTGAAATCTGGTAGATAAAAATTGAAAATTTAAGATTGAAAATTGAAGATTTATAGAGCTACTTTTAGCAGGAATATTTTTTAAATTTTCAATCTTCATTTTATATTCTTCAATAGTTCTTAATCATTTAATTTTGAAAATTTTATGGATTTTAATATACCTCGTGGTTTAAAAGTTGCAGTTTTGATGGGTGCTGTAGGCCAGGAGCGCCAGATTAGTCTTCAGAGTGGAAAATGTATTGCCGATGCCCTTAGAAAAACAAAATTATTAGAGGTGACCGAGCAGGATTATCAGCCCGACAGGCCGCAAATTCTCGACGACAAAAGTATTGATGTTTTTTTTCTTGCCTTTCACGGCGAATTCGGCGAAGGCGGCCAAATGCAGGAAATCTGTGAAAAGAAAAATCTTATTTTTACCGGCTGTGATTCAAAATCAAGCAGGCTCGGCTTTGACAAAATAGCCTGCAAAAAAGCTCTTAAAAAGGCAAATCTGCCGGTCGCAGATGCCGTTGAAATCAGAAACCCGGGGCAGATAAGTAAGCTTGATTCGAAACTTGAGAAAATTGGGAACAAATTTGTTATTAAACCTATCAGACAGGGCAGCAGCGTCGGCGTTAAGATTGTTGATAATGTTCAAAATGCCAAAATTGCCGCTGAAAAATGCCTTGAGCAGTTCGGCGATTGCATGATAGAAAAATTTATTTCAGGCAGAGAATATACTGTTGGAATTCTTGATAATATGACTTTGCCTGTTATCGAGATTATAACTAATCATCAGTTTTATGATTATGACGCAAAATATAACGATGATAAGACACAATTTTTGTTTGATACCATTAACAACGAAGAAATTTTACAAAGAATAAACGACATAGGATTAAAAAGTTTTAATGCTCTTGGCTGTCGGGATTTCAGCAGGGTTGATATAATTTTAGGCAGCGATGGGATTCCTTATGTTATAGAGATAAATACTATTCCGGGTTTTACGTCGCATTCGCTTTTGCCCAAGGCAGCCGCAAAAGCGGGCATTGATATGAGCCAGTTGTGTTTGAAAATAACAGAAATGGCTTTTAAGAGACGGACTTTTAATGGCAAAAAAGTTTAAATTCTGGTCCAGCTCAAAAAAGGAGCTTACGAAAACTGAGAAAAAGCAGCGTTCTGCGGCTGTTCGAGCTACTATTATAATCTTTGCCTTTGTAATCGTTTTTGTGGCAATCGGCGCAGGTTTTATATTTCTCGACAGATTTGTCAAAACCAATATGAACCTGAATGAAAGAACAGTTCCCATTCAGCTTGTTGATTTTCCTGACTGGGGCGATACGGAGCTTAAAGAAAAGATTGTTTCGATGGCGGGCAGTGATATTAAGCTTACAGAAGATGCTGCTGTGAGAATCGGTGAAAATCTTGCGACACTTGCCTGGCTCTACGATGTCAAAGTCCAGGCAGGGCGCGATGCTATATATATTAGCGCAAAATACAGAAAACCTGTTGGACTAATAAAAGACAATTCGCAGCAGTTTTTTATTGACTCTGAACTTATTATCCTTGATTACATTCCAATAAAAAAAATACCGATTCCCGAAATTACGGGTGTGCCGGGCCATCTTCTATCCTGGCGAAATGTCGGAACGAAATGGTCCAGAGACGATGTTGCTGCGGCTGTTGAGATGCTGATTCTTCTGGGGAAAATGGATAATGAAGTTGCGCGGGATAAGCCTTTGCTTGCCGAAATAAAGTCGATAGATATGAGCAATTTCAACGGACGAAGAAGCTCATCGCAGCCTCATATAGTATTTTACGCCAAAGACGGCACGGAAATAAAATGGGGCGCGGAAAAGGACCAGTGGCAAAGATACCTTGAGGCAACAGATGAGGAAAAACTTACGCTGCTTTACAATACTTATCAGGAAATGGGAACGGTTCAATTAAGAGCGGCACAAAAGGGCAGCTTTATCGACCTTACCCGGCCGCAAAGCTTGTCTCTGCCGATTGACAAATATTGATTTATATGAATCACAGAGAAAGAATTTTAAAAGCCATTAATCTCCAGCAGCCCGATATGGTCCCAATCGACCTTGGCGGTGCGCGGGACAGCAGCATTGTAGTTGAAGGTTACGAGAAACTTAAAAAACATTTCAATGTCAGCACCGAAAGCGTCTATTCAGACCGTATGATGCGTGTTGTCAGGGTGGATGAAAAGATTCTGGATGCGCTTGATATCGATGTCCGCGGTATTTTCCCCGGCAGCCCTAAAAAAAATAAGGTTGAAAATTATTGCCCATCAAAATACACGGATATGTGTGGCATAGAAAGAATCCATCCGGAAAACAGTTTTTATTATGACCAGACAAATTTCCCGCTTTCAGGAAATATAAGCAAGACGGATATTTTGAATTATAAATGGCCCGACCCCCGCGCTCCTGAACTTTTTGAAGAAATAAAAGAAAGGCTGCAATGGATTCGCGCAAATACGGATTGTGCGGCAGTTCTGTCGGTTCCGGCTCCTTTTGTTCATACCAGTCAGTATCTAAGAGGCTTTGAAGATTGGTATTGTGATTTTATAACCTCGCCTGACCTGCTCGAAACGTTATTTGATGCAGTTTTGGAAGTTAATCTTGAAATGGCCAAAACAATGCTCAATATAGCCGGCAAAGATGTTGATATTGTTATCTGCGGCGACGACCTCGGCGCGCAATTAGCTTTACAGATTCCGCCTGAAACATTCAGAAAATATATTAAGCCGAGACTAAAAAAATATTTTCAGCAGATACACAGCCTTTCGCCTGCGAAATTTATGTTTCACTGCTGCGGCGCGATTTTCGGAATACTCGACGACCTTATTGAAATCGGCGTCGATATTTTAAATCCTATACAGACTTCCGCTGCTGGAATGGACCCTGTTGCGCTCAAGAAAAAATTCGGCAAAAAATTAACATTCTGGGGCGCGATGGATACGCAGAAAGTTTTACCGGAAGGTTCGATAGCCGATGTCAAAAAAATGGTGGAAGAAAGAATAGAGCAGTTGGGTGAAGGCGGCGGATTTGTCCTGACTTCCTGCCATAATATTCAGCCTGATGTGCCGGTTGAGAATATCCTCGCAATGTTCGACCACGCCAGACAATATGTCCCTTCATATATGAAGTAAAAATTCGACGGTTTACCTTTGACGGAGTTAGTAAATTCCTCTATAATTATAAACCTTTACAGGTAAATTATATGGATATACAGGCGGTAAAAGGCACAAGGGATTTTTATCCGGAAGATATGGCTAAACGCAATTTTATAGCTAATCTCTGGAAAGAGGTATCGCTGCGCAACGGATTTGTCGAATTCGACGGGCCAATCTTTGAATACCTTAAAATGTATCAGCAAAAAAGCGGCGATGAAATTGCATCGCAGCTTTTCGCATTTGAAGACCGTGGCGGCAGAATGCTCGCTATCCGGCCGGAAATCACACCGACCCTTGCCAGAATGGTCAATCAGAGAATCAATACATTACCAAGGCCGATAAAGTGGTTTTCCATTCCAAGACTATGCAGGGCTGAAAGGCCGCAGAAGGGGAGACTGCGAGAATTTTTCCAGTGGAATATCGATATAATAGGTGTTGACGATTGTCTTGCCGATGCGGAAGTAATTTTTTGCAGCGTTGATTTTCTTATGCAGGCTGGTCTATCAAGCAGTGATATTGTCGTCAGGATTTCGAGCAGGAGACTTATAGCAGCGATGCTTGAATATTTCGGTGTGGAAAAGGAGCAGCTTGAAAAAGTTTACGGCGTTCTCGATAAGAAAAGCAAAATCCCGAAGGAAACTTTTGAAAAAATGCTCGAAGAAGCAATAGTCGATGCAGCAAAAAGAAAACGTGTGCTTGAACTTATGTCTGTAGGCTCTTTGGAGCAGCTTGAAAGTTTTGCGGGCAGCGACAGTAAAGCAAAAGATGCAATCGATGGATTGAAGAAGCTTTTTGAATATCTTAATCTGATGGGCATTACCGAATTTTGCAGATTCGATATAAGTATTGTCAGGGGGCTGGCGTATTATACCGGCATTGTTTTTGAGATTTATAACAAGTCCGAGCAATTGCGGGCAATCTGCGGCGGGGGGAGATATGACAATTTGCTTTCCGATTTTGGCGGGCCGAAAATCTCGGCGACGGGAATGGGAATGGGCGATTGCGTGCTTGGAATTGTTCTTGAGGAAAAAGGGCTTTTGAAGGAAACAAGCGAAAACAAAATCGAATATTTTGTTGCTTACGCTGATGACGCTTTGCAAAGCGAAGCGGTAAAACTAATAGCTAAACTTCGGCGGAGAGGATTCAAAACCGATTTCAGCTATAAGGGTGGCTCGCTGGGCAAGCAGTTAAAACAGGCATCGGTTCAGGAGGCTATTAAATGTATTATCATCGGTCAGGAGTGGACGCAAAAAGGCGAATATTTAATAAAGGATATGAATAGCGGTAATCAAGAGGCAATCGCTGCGAATGAATTTTTAGGTCGGCTTGGGAAAGGCTGATGAAAGAGGCCGGTAATCTTTACGAAAAGGCTTTTGAAAACTGGCTGAAGGATAACGGGATTCAGTATCTTTACGTTGACCAGCAGAAAAGGGCAGCGTTTTCAAGAAGCAAAATCAAAAGTTTTGATTTTCTTTTTTATACGTCCACCGCGGCATACTTAGCGGAAATAAAAGGGCGAAAATTCGAAGGCAAAACCTTTGCTGCTTTTGGGAGTTTGCCGAACTGGGTAACGCTTGACGATATTACGGGGCTTGAAAACTGGGTCGAGATTTTCGGCAAAAAATATCGAGGCCTGTTTATTTTCGTGTATAATCTTGAGAATATCGATGTTGATGCTGACGGAAGAGAAATTTATGAGTATCTCGGCAAAAGATATGTGTTTACAGCCGTTTGTCTCGATGATTATAAAAAAGGTGCGACTGTCCGCAGTAAAAAATGGCAGACGGTGCATTTGTCCGCGGAATATTTCAAGAATTGCTCTATCCGGCTCGATGAGCTGATTTGCAGGAAGGTTAAATTGTGAATCAGAGAATTAATGAAATAGCCGAAAAAATACTGAATGGTTATCTGTCCGATAGGCAGGAAATTGAATATCTGTTTTCTCAGGATAACGATTTGTGGGATTTATTGTATTGGGCAAATCGCATACGCGAAAAATTTTTCGGCAATAAAATAAAAGTTTGTTCGATTATCCCGGCAAGACTTGGCGGATGTAGTCAGGATTGTAAATTCTGCGCCCAGGCAGCTGGTTTTGATACTGCCTATAAACAAGTTAAAACCCTGACCGATGAGGAAATCATCGATTCCGCAAGAAAAGCAAAGGAAAAAGGAATTTCTCATTTTGGCATAGTTTACAGCGGAAAAACCATTAGCGAAAAGGAGCTGACAAGATTAGAGAAATTGATTCCGAGAATAAAAAATGAAATCGGCATAAATGTTTGCGGCGGGTTTGGAATAATCGATTACCAGCAGGCTTTGCGTCTGAAAAAGGCCGGTCTGTCGAGATATAATCATAATCTTGAGACTTCGCGGAATCATTTTAAGAATATTGTTATGACGCACGATTATGATTGCCGGATAGAGACGGTAAAAGCGGCGAAGAAAGCGGGGCTTGGCCTTTGCACCGGCGGGATATTCGGCATCGGAGAAACGGATGCCGACAGGATTGATATGGCGTTATTGATACGCGAGCTTGAAGTTGATATGGTGCCGATGAATTTTTTGTCGCCGATACAGGGCACGCCGCTGGCTGATACGCCAACAATGCAGCCGAGGGAAATTCTGCGATTGATTGCTTTATATCGCTTCATTTTGCCGAAGGTTCATATAAAAGCGGCCGGCGGGCGCGTGCTTAATCTTCGCGATATGCAGAGCTGGATATTTTATGCGGGGACGACATCGATAATCAGCGGCGATAAATATCTTACAACGGCAGGCAGGGCGGTTGAAGAAGATTTACGAATGATAAAGGATTTGGGTCTGGAAACGGAATTGATATGAGAATAATTTCCGGAACAAAAAGAGGAATGACGATTTTGTCGCCAAAAGGTAATGCAACCCGGCCGATAACAGACCGTGTTAAGGAATCAATATTCGACGTTCTGTATAAATATAATCTTATAGAAGGGCGGCTTGTCGCGGATTTGTTTTGCGGGACAGGTTCGTTTGGTCTTGAGGTGTTAAGCAGGGGGGCAAAGGAAGCTGTTTTTGTTGATATGGACAAAAGGACGATTGAAATTCTCAGAAAAAATATTGCCAAGGCGGGTTTTGTAGCGCAGGGACGGGTTGTCTGTGCAAACGCATTTAAAGTTGGAGCGCCACCAAGCTATGACGGACAAAAACATTCACTTGTTTTTGTTGACCCGCCTTATGAAATGAGCAGGAAAACGGGATTAAACAGTCGATTGGGAGGTTTATTGGTGCTTTTGACAGAACAAGTTACGAACGATGGATTGGTTATAGTCAGAACAGAAAAAAAGGTAAATATTCTCGACAACTATGGCGATTTGAAGATAATTGATAGAAGAATCTGGAGTTCAATGGCGGTAGCTTTTTTGGCGTTAAAAAAAGATGACAAACAAACAGGCGGCAATACAGATAATTCGCATCCTGCGTAAAGCGGGATTTGAGGCAATGCTTGCAGGCGGATGCGTTCGCGATATGCTCCTTGGCAAAAAGCCAAAGGATTACGATGTTGTTACCAGTGCGAAGCCTGATGAGATTTGCGGGATTTTTCGCCACACAATCAAGGTCGGCGCGAAATTCGGCGTAATCATTGTCCTTATAGACAGCCAGCAGATTGAGGTTGCGACTTTCAGAGCTGAAGAAGGTTATAGCGATGGAAGACGGCCTGACAAGGTTAGGTTTACATCTGACAAAGAAGATGCTCTTCGCAGAGATTTTACGATTAACGGTATGTTTTACGACCCGCTTAAAAAAGAGGTCATTGATTATGTCGAAGGACAAAAAGATTTAAAGAGAAAAATTATACGCACTATCGGCAAGGCTGAGGAAAGATTTAGCGAAGATTACCTGAGGATGCTGAGGGTTGTTCGTTTTGCCGCTCAGCTTGATTTTAAGGTTGATAAAAATACTTTGGACGCTGTCCAGAATCATTGCCGGCAAATAACGAAAATCAGCGGCGAAAGAATAGCGATGGAGCTGGAATCGCTTTTTGCGACGGCAGGGCGGGAAAAAGGCGTCCAATTACTTATTGAAACTGCTCTGGCGGAGCAGATTTTCCCGGTTTTCAAAGATAAAAATACCAGAGAATTTGCTGCTAAAATTTTTGAGTATCTTTCTGAAGAAATAACATTTGAGCTTGGTCTTGCTGCTTTTTTTGCAGCTTGCCAAACGGGCGATGCGATGAAAAATTTGGGAATTCTCAAGTTAAGTCGAAATCAATTAAAATATGTAAAATTTCTGCTTGAAAAACGAAGTTTCCTTTTGAGCGAATTGTCTCTTGCTCAATTGAAGTTAATTGTTTCGGAGCCGTATTTTGAGGATTTATATTCGCTGCAAAAGGCGGTTCAAAAGGTAAAAGGTGAAAGCATTTCGGCTCTTTTAGCGTTTCGCAGGAGAGCAAAGGCTATTATGGGTAAGGAATTAAGACCCAAACCTTTGCTTAATGGTTTCGAGCTTATCGGACTTGGGGCACAGCCGGGGCCGCAGGTTGGTTTGGTCTCGAAAGAATTATATATAGAGCAGCTTTCCGAGAGGGTTGGAACAAAGCAGGAAGCGGAAATCTGGGTCAGGAATTGGCTGAAAAAACATAAAGGCTGACCTTGTAAAGAAGATTTATTTGTGGTAATATAATATTCGATACTGGGGCCATAGCTCAGTTGGGAGAGCGCTTGCATGGCATGCAAGAGGTCGTGAGTTCGAATCTCATTGGCTCCATTTTTTTGTTTGAATGATTCATCGTTGTATATCCGGGAGTTGGTTTTTGTGATCTGTATAATCGATATCAGGAACAAAACCTTGTTTGTGCATTTAATTTCCTGATGTTGTGATGGCAATAACCTGCAAAACCGTAAACTGTTTTACCACTGATGATTAAAGCTGGTTGTGTATATTATTTATGTATGGGCGGATAAACGATTAATGCAAATGTAATTTCGGTTATTTGTTATTATACGAGAGCAAAAAAGTGAAAAAATTAATCGTTAATGCGGATGACTTTGGACTTTCCAAAGCTGTTACTGATGCAATAATTGATTGCCACGATAATGGAATAGTAACCAGCACTACTTTAATGAGCAATATGCCGTTTGCGGAGTATGCAGCTTCAAAAGCTAAAGCTTTCCCCATGCTTTCCGTTGGATTACATGTGACCCTTACAGAGGGTAAACCGCTTTCAGCTCCGGCAGATGTTGACAATTTGATAGATTCTAACGGGAATTTTATACGTTTTTCTCTGCAGCGCAAAAACCTTCGTTCTAATGAGAAAGCAAAAGAACAGGTTTATAGAGAACTTGAAGCACAATTACTTAACGCTTTGGATTTAGGATTGAATATTTCGCATTTTGACAGCCATCACTCCATACACAGGGTGCCCATTGTGAAAAAGGCCTTAATAAAATTGCATAAGCTCTATGGGATTCCCGCCGTCAGAGCACAAAAGGGGTTATACTGGACAGATTCAAGAGCAAAAATTTATTTTAAACTGAAAAGAATATTTCTGAATTTAAGAAAATTCCGGAAAAGATATTCCCATACGCTCCAACACCTGATTGTTATAAAAAATGGGCTGCTTACACCTGATAGAATGGTTTCGCCTGGTTATCTCATTCCCCGTCTTTCTGACCCCAAAAAACAATTTATCCAATGTCTCAAGGCTATTCCTAACGGGATTTCTGAATTGGCACTTCACCCCGGCTACTATGATGAAAAGTCCTCCGATTCGGAGATATTCAGAAAAGTCAGGGAATTTGACGCTCAAATTGCCTGTGATAGAGATGTTAAAAACTGTATTAAAGAATGTGGGATAAATCTTATTTCTTTTAATGACTTAAAAAATTAAAAAGAATTCATTATTAATTACATAGAAGAAGAAATAAAAAGATTTTTTATAAAACCGAATAGCCCCTGAGGTTTTTTTTCTTCCTGTGCTATAAATGGTTTGAATTTTTCCAGGTTTTCCATTATATATTTCGGTGCATCTAACGGTTCGATAGTAAATTGCATTTTTTTCCTGTCATATAAGTCTTTTTTGTCTTTTATAAGTTTGATAATTCGATTCTTATCTTTAAAAATCGCTTTATCATATTTTACTGCGGAAAGAGATTCAATTTTTGTGACGATTTCTTCCGGCGTCATCAGGTAACCAAAATGCCAACCGCCGTTATCTATTATTTCACGTTCAATTTTCGGCTCTGGAACTCGCACCAATTGTCCGTCAATAAAATCCCGGCCTCTGCAGAACGATGCGGCAAAGATATCTCTATTGCTGCGGCAGTTAAGATAATAGTAATAGTCTTTTTGTCTTAATATACAGGGTTTTTGTTTGGTTTTAATAATGGGGAAAATATCTGGATTTGGTATCTCATCAGCGTCGCTGACCAGAATTATATCGTCCGGCTGGATATTAGTTAATCCGCGTTTGATACATCTTCTTTGGTAGATATCGTTTTGCCAAATACCTGTAGCAGGCTTGCCATCTGTTAGCTCGTTTGGTTCGCGATTGAGCAGTTCCTGACGATTTTCATTCCGCCAATGATTTTTAAGGGGCATATCTTCTACGATGATATGGATTATCTTGTCTTTGAATTTTGCAAATTCCGGCTTTTCTTTTGCCTGTTCATAGTAGAGAGGCTTATTGTTTCCCGAATGAGTATAAGGAGATTCTACGAGAACGAACTTGTCCACGATGGAATCCAGCGTATTTAACCGTATCTCCAATATTAACAGTTCGTTGGAAAAAGGAAAACAATCATAAATCATAATTAGCATCCTGCAGATTAAACATTTTAGGCTGTTTTCTTAAACAATGAAGAAATCCAGAGTCGCAAACAGTTATTATATCAATTTTTTCTCTTGTGAAAAGTAAAACCTGCCATTAGTTCATTTTATAAAAGAGATTGTTTTGTAAACCAGAACATTCCGCAGGCGAATTTGTTGTTTTCTACAGATGAAGGGTCTGTATTCTCTATAAATCTCTTCTGGTCGTCATAGACGCTAAACTCGACAAGTTTTAAATCTGAAAAGTATTCAAGTATCTGTTTGGGCGAATGTATTCTGTGTGCGTTAAAACAGACTTTTGGTTTTCCCACAGGCAGCGAGAAATACAGATTTCCGCCTGGTGCAAGCACACGTGCAAGTTCACGCGTCGCTTTTATTGTCCCTTTAGGGTCAAGCGGGTCGCCATATCTGCCCAGACCTATATGCTCCGCAACATGAAGACAAGAAAGAGATTTTACGGAATTGTCATCGTATGGCATTTGCAGGATGGAACCTGTGATGCTTTTAAAATTTTTGAGATACGGCGCATCGAGAGGACGTATATCAATAAACTCGACATTTGTAATCGCTGTCAAGAACGACACGAATTCGGCTTTTGAGCCGACATCGATGTGCAAGGAAGTTTTTGAGTTATATATTTTTGTAAAAGCCCAGATATCCTGATAAAAATAATGACTGCCGGGCGAGAAACTATCGCATTTATCGAACAGGCAGGGATAGGAATCCTTTAGTTTTATCGGTTCTGCGCCTTCAAGTTTTTGATATTTGCGCCAGTCGCTTATAAATCGCTGATATTGTCCGATTCCTTCAATGATATTGGTTTTTATCAGCGGCCTGAGCCATCTTTTAATGATTTTTTTCATTCTTGCTATCCTTTTTTAAGCAGTTCGAACAGAAACTCAGCGAAACCTTCGAAGCTGTGTTTTTGACCGGCAGGAGACATAAGAAAATTTCGTCCTGCATTTATCATTCTCATTGCTGTTTCTTCGTCAAGATGTTCCATATATTCGTTAAGTTTTTCCAAATTGTCAAATTTTTTAACGCTTACGAAAGTATCACAAGGAACAAAATCGGTAATATCCGGTGCGCCTAAATACAAAGGAATAACGCCTGCAACTAAGCAATCAATGATTTTTTCCGTTACGTAGCCCGGATAAGCGACATTTTCGAAACAGACAGCAAATTTATAATTACTCATAGTCTCGATTTTATCTTCACAGGGTTGCGGGTTAAGTCGGCGGATAACAGAATCCAATCGTTTTTGCCATTGAGACGGCAGTTTGGAGAGATTTTGCCACTCGCGTCCAAAAATGTCGATTTTGTTCTGTGCCGCGAAAAACTCAATAATTTGGAGTCTTTTGCCCTGCAGTTCATTATGAATAGCGTCTTTTAATGTGGGCGAATTTAACTTCCGCCACCATTTGAGATATTTGCCCGGTTTAAAAGAGAGAGGAAAATCAGATTTTTTCCAGTGCTTATTGGCCGCAACGAGGACGATATTTTTTCTTTCTTTCCAGGGTTTTACTATGAATTTCGTATTTCTGTGAAAGATTGGGAATCGAACAGGATGGTTTTGTCCGTAATCTGTTTGAAATTTCTCAAAGGCACCCCTAAAAAGAATTCTGTGTTCAAATTTTGGGGCAAGCTGCTGGAGTTTGTCGTAAAATGGCCAGGCAAATATGGGCGATTCAAAGCATTGAAGTATTTTCGGTCTGCAGCCGAGGTTTAATAATTCAAAACCGTCAGGATTTTCAGCGTTCATTATGATAGATATTTCTTTCGGTTGCCAATTATTTGCTCTTATGTGCGAAAGGGCGATATCGGAAGTAACTATCTGGCGGCCGGTGCTCTGCAATAGTTTTGAAAATTCGCTCATTGATTCTGCACCAGGGTATCTGGCGGCACATAGAGGGTCAAATATCTTATTGCCCCCAAAAGCAGTTACATCCGTGCAAAGTGCAAACTTCATTTTTTCCTTTGAATCAAAGCGAATTTTTTCTCTTTTCAGTTCAAAAGAGATATAGTAACATAATAAAAGACGACAATAAAAGCAATAATATATGGAATGAAGTGTTAGATTATGCAGGAAGCACCTAAAGTTAGCATATGTATTCCGGTGTATAACCGTCCGGATTATATCGCCGAGGCCATAGAAAGTGTTCTCAATCAAACATTTGCCGATTTTGAAATAATTGTTACAGACAACTGTTCTACAGACAATACTCCCGAAGTAATAAAAAGCTATGCCGCAAGAGGCAAACGTGTCTTATATCATAAAAATAAACATAATATAGGGGGACTCGGAAATCTGAATGGAGCAATTTTGCTGGCACGCGGTGAGTATATTAAACCACTGTTCTCTGATGACAAACTTGCACCTCAATGCCTTGAGATTTTTGTTGAGACTATGGACAAACACCCCGATGTTTCACTGATTACATCATTCACACAGTGTATCGGTGATAGCGACCACATCAGAGGAAATACTTTTTTCCCCGGCACCGGCAAACTGGATGGCAAAACCTGCCAAAAGGATTTGCTTCTCAATGGCAACTGGCCAGGAAGCCCCAGCAGCACTATGTTCCGTCATAAAGACTTATATATCGGACTTTTTAACCATGCATTAACAGCCTATGGTGATGATTTGGAAATGTGGATTAGATTGCTTGGTATAGGGGATGCATATGTAGTACCTCAAATATTAAGCTATCTTCGTATACATAACCAACAAGCAAGTGCTACTAATAATATAGATTTTGCTCAAATTAAAGATAGGCTACTCCTTGCAAAGATCGCATTTTGCTCACCACATATGTATGGCAACTATACAAAAACAGAGCAAAAAACTTTGAATAATCATCTCCTGGAACGTTTAGTTCGAGAGGGGATTGGTAAGAAAAACTTGCGATGCTTTCTAATGATGATAAAGATAGGATTTTCTAACCTGTCATACAGTCGTATAAAATTCTGCTTAATTCTTTTGAAGAACCTGCGCAGGTTCTTCAAAAAGACCAGATTCAGCAAATAATATCACCCCATCATTTATTTGGCTGTGTTTATGATGCTCTCCGTGGAAACACCATGAGATGCCCTCAAGGCCTCCTGCATATTGCGTTGCATGTTACTTTACCGATGACAAAATTTCTTTTATATTACGGCAAATGTAATCTACCTGCTCCCGTTTAAGACGCACACCACTCGGTAAATTTAAAGATTGAGTTGCTACTCGGTGAGCAACTGGTTGACTTTTTTGTTTTACAGGCCAGAAGGGATATTGACTGATTGTCGGGAACACAGGTCTGGTGTCAATATTTCGTTTCTTAAGCTCCACACACAATTCATCTCGTGTAATTCCAATTCCTTTGTCCAGCATCAAACTGCACATCCAATAAATGCTGCGCGATCCAGGAGTTTCATGATTAAGCTGGATTCCCGCTACTTCTTTTAAACCCTCTACATACCAGGAAAAAATCCTGCGTTTGATGGAAATTAATTCATTAAGCCGTTCCAATTGAGCTAATCCAATAGCAGCCTGAATATTAGACATCTTATATTTCCAGCCAAGTTGGTCGATCCAGAAAGTTCCAGGAACACGGCCCTGGTCCCACAATTTATAAACCTTTTCATACAATTCCTTGTTATTGGTAACAAGCATTCCACCCTCTCCGGTTACAAGTAACTTAGCTCCCTGAAAACTAAATGCGGCAAAATCTCCAAACGTCCCCGTTTTCCTACCGTTAAATTCCGCTCCTATCGCAGGAGCTACATCTTCAACTATGTAAAGATTGTGTGCTCGGGCAATATCGACGATCCTGTCCATTCTTGCAGGATGTCCATATAGATGAACTGGAATTACAGCCTTTGTTTGAGCAGTTATTTTTTCTTCAAAGGAATCGGGAGCAAGGCACCAGCTATCTGGTTCAATGTCCGCAAAAACAGGAGTAGCGCCTGTATAAGCAACAGCATTGGCTGTCGCGACCCATGTTATATCAGGCACAATTACCTCATCTCCAGGACCTATATCCAATGCCAGCAAGGCTAGGTGTAATGCCCCTGTGCAACAAGCGGTGCTAACGGCATAACTGACACCAAGATATTCTGCAAACTTGTTTTCAAATTGCTTGATATATTGGCTCCACTTCTCATTCCAGCCGTAGCGGACTGCATCTAGGGCATAACTGGTCTCCCGGGCCGAAATTGAAGGGCCTGCCGTTAAAATCATTTTTGAACCGTCTTCTATTCTTTGAGGTGCATAATCCATCTTAAGAAAATATTTATCAGGAACTACTTTATCATTCTCTTTTAAGGGTGTATATGAGATAAAGTCGCCCTCTACATGACGCTGTAGTGGAATCAACTGTGCCTTATGAAATCCTAACTTTTCATAAAAGCGTATTGCATGCTTGTTGTCGTCGAAGACCTTTAAGCTCACACTTTTAGGAGCGATTATCTCATCTGCCCAGTTGAGAAGTGCCTCCATAGCAATACTCATGATGCCTGCACTAAAGTTTTCGCCCCTAACTACGTTGTCGATTTCCATTTCACAATCATTATTAATTGCATTTGCAAAGCCAAGATGACCTACACGGTTAGAATACTTGTCTAACACCAGAAAAAGAATACGGTCTTCAACATCAAGAAGCTTACTTCGTAACCATTTTGTCGTTCCATCAATTGTGACAGGAAACTGAGTTGGATAGGCAAAGGAATTCTTATCCCTCCATTTGGCCAATAACTGAATTAAATTATGATCTGTTGCATGTAGTTCGCAAATAGGTACAAGATAACCTGCGTCTTTGTTCAGTGAAATACTTTTTGCAAATAAGTCATCCAACCGAGTTGTCTGTTTTAAAAAAGAAAAGTTGTTCTTCACTGCCATCTTGTATGCGTCTGCAAAATCTATCATTTTAAACCTCATAAATAATAAAATCTTGAAATTTATTTATAATAAAAGTCAGCATTGGTTCAGTCATACCGGGATAAACTCCCAGCCAGAATGAATTATTCGTAAGAATATCAGTATTTTTCAGGTTGTCAATGATGCAGAAGCTCGGCTTTGAGTTTTTTTGCTGGCTGCTAATTAAAAATATCTACAGGTTTTTCAAAAAATGGATTTAGCGAAGGAAATCGGGATTAGTCGGGGGGGCCATCCGGTCGAGAGGCTTGCCGAAAGCAACTTTAGGATAGAGCGGTAAGTCAGATTCAATAATGACGTTAAGTAAACGATGGCCGCAATCCTGCCAAAGCCATTTTAAAGCTTCTTCAATTTGCTCTTTTTTTTCGATTTTCTGACTTGGTATGTTATAAGCCGCACCGATTCTCTCAAAGTCGGGAGCGCTATATCCCCACCTTGTTGACTGCAATCTGCCCTGGAAATAATCTTCCTGGAACTGTTGAACCATACCTAAGGAATTATTGTTCAGCACAACAATTTTAACAGGCAGATTATGATGAACAACCGTTTGCAATTCCTGAATATTACACTGCAGCCCGCCGTCTCCAGTTATAATTACAACAGGTTTATTTGTGGAAAATGCCGCTCCTATTGCTGCCGGTAGGGCAAATCCCATTGCTCCCATACCTCCGGAAAAAAGAGCCCGTTGATTGTTGTTTATTTCCATAGATTGAGCCATCCACATCTGATTTTTGCCGACATCGGCTATAAAAGTGCCGGCTTGGGCGGAAGAACGTGTGAGACAGTGAATAAATAAATTAGGATGGATTCCTTTTACTGCATTAAGTTCATTGCAATCAGAATACTTTTCTTTAAGAGTTTTGATTGAGTTTAACCAGTTGTCGCGATTGTCATTTTTTCCAGATTTAAATTTGCGATCAAAGACAGTAAAGAAATCGCTTAGATGAGAGATGCAATAATCACAGCCGGACAAACGATTATTAATTTGCTGCGGGTCGATATCAACGTGAAAAATTTGTTTTGCAGCCTGGAATTCCTTAATTTTTGCTCCGGTCTGACGAATATCCAGCCTGCTGCCTAAAACTAATAATAAATCGGCCGACATAACAGCTTTATTGGCCCAGCGATTTCCATAAGTGCCGATAAAGCCGACCCGAAGCGGATGGTTATAAGGAAGGACATCGGCTCCCATTAACGAATAAACAACCGGCAAATTCAGTTTTTCAGCAAAATCACGAAACTGACGTTCTGTTTTTGATGTCCGAATGCCGCCTCCAGCAATAATAAGCGGGCGTTGAGCTTGTTTCAAAGCCTGCCAAAAACATTTACAGAATGCTTCTAATTCATATAAATCACCATTATTTAAATTCTGATTATTTGTCGCAAAGTTTAAGTTGTCCTTTAATTCAATATTTTCGCGCTGAATATTCATTGGTATATCAATCAAAACCGGACCAGGCCGCCCCGATGCGGCCTGTTCAAAAGCTGAGGATAATATAGCCGGCAGGTCATCAATTTTTTGAACCTGCCATACCGCTTTGGTAATTGGTCGAACGATAGATACTATGTTCGTTTCCTGAAAACCCTGCTGCCGAAGTTTGGGACGATTTGACATCTCATAAGTATTGACTTGTCCGGTTATAAAAACTACAGGCGAAGAATCAAAATAGCAGCTTCCGATAGCAGTAACAAGATTTGTGGCTCCCGGCCCGCTTGTTGCCATAGCAACTCCGGGAACTTTTGACAAACGGCCTGACGCCTCAGCGGCAAATCCTGCGGCCTGTTCATGATGCATACTAATTATTTTAAAATGGCCTGATATGTAAAGAGAATCGATTATATGAGTAATCATACCGCCAATTACTTCATAAACCGTAGTAACACCCTGCTGTTCAAGAAAGGCGGCGATGTAATCCGATGCTTTCACTTTGTTCTCTGAATGAAATTACGAATATTCTTGATTATATATTTGAGCATCTTTCTGTTTAAGCCCGGGTAAACGCCGAGCCAGAAACTCTGATTCATTATAATATCTGTATTTTTAAGTCCGCCAATGATTTTATAAGCGTTTTTCTGTCCCCGTATCCCGTCAAAGACCGGCTGGCGGACAAAATTTCCCGCAAACAACATTCTTGTCTGAATATTATTTTCTTCAAGATGTCTGACTATCTGCTCTCGGCTGAAGGGAGCATTTTGTTTTACCGTAAGCATAAAACCAAACCAGCTCGGCTTTGAACTTTTCTGCGCCTGCGGCAATATAAAAAATTCTTCAAAGTCTTTCAACCCATCATAAAGAATTTGCCAATTGTTTCTTCGTAACTTTACAAAGCTGTCTAACTTTTCAATTTGAGCACAGCCGATAGCGGCCTGCAGGTCAGTTGCCTTGAGGTTATAGCCAAAATGACTGTAGATATATTTGTGGTCATAGCCGAAAGGCAAGTCACCAAGCTGCTGCGAAAATCTTTTCTTACAGGTGTTATCTCTCCCACTCGGGCAAAAACAATCTCTGCCCCAGTCCCGCATAGACAAAACGATATGGTTTAACACGGCATTATTTGTATAAACGGCTCCGCCTTCGCCGGTGGTTATATGATGTGGCGGGTAAAAACTGCTTGTTGCGATATCGCCAAATGAACCGGTGGGCCTGTTTTTATAGATTGAGCCGAGCGAATCGCAGTTATCTTCAATCAGCCAAAGATTGTGTTTTTTACAGAAATCAACGACAGTATCGATATCAAAGGGATTGCCGAGAGTATGTGCGATTATGACAGCTTTGGTTTTTTTCGACAGGGCTTTTTGAAGCATTTTGACGTCGATATTATACTGTGGGATAGTAATATCAACGAATACAGGTATCATGCTGGCTTGTATGATTGGGGTTACTGTAGTTGGGAATCCTGCGGCAACGGTTATTATTTCGTCTTTGGGGCAAAGCCGTTTATTTTTAAACAGGGGCGAGGTTAAAGCCATAACAGCCAGCAGGTTTGCGCTAGAGCCTGAGTTCACAAAACAGCAGTATTTAACGCCGAGCTTTTTAGCCAGCAGTTTTTCAAATTTTTCAGTGTATGGCCCTGCAGTGAGCCAGAAATCAAGACTGCTGTCGACGAGTTTTATTAATTCCTTTTCGTTGTAGAACCGTCCGCCGTAATTTATTCGAGATTTTCCGGGAATGAATTCTTTTTTCTGCTGCGGTTTATGAACAACCTGATAGTATCTTTTGGTTAGCGTGAATATTTGAGCCTTTAGTTTTTTTGAAATTTTATCCGGGCTCATTTTGAATCTTTCATATACTGGTCTATTTGTTCAATAGTGATATCTTTGATATTTTTGGGATTTTCCAAATAAGTTTTATACCATTGGATGGTTTTTTCAAGCGTTTGTTTGGTATTCCAGCGAAGCTTCCACTGTAGTTTGGTTTTGGCCATTGAGCAGTTAAGTTTTAATAATATTGCTTCGTGAGGCTGTTTTGTGCCTGTTTTCTTCCATTTGGCTTTATTGCCCCACAGTTTAGCGATATTACCGACGACAAAAACGACATTTTTAGTATTTTTTTCATCCGGCCCGAAATTCCACGCACCTGCAAATTTTTTACCGCTTTTATATAATTTTTCGGCGAGAATAATATATCCAGCCAATGGTTCAAGAACATGCTGCCAGGGTCGGATAGCTTGCGGGTATCTTATTTCAACGGTTTTATTTTTTATCCACGCCTTAATGCAGTCCGGAACGAGCCTGTCGGCTGCCCAGTCTCCGCCGCCGATGACATTTCCTGCTCTTGCCGATGCGATAGCGACGTTGGAGTCCGCGAAAAATGAATTTCTGTATGCTGCCGTTACTATTTCGGCACAGGCCTTGCTCGAACTGTATGGGTCATATCCGCCAAGAGGGTCGGATTCCTTGTATGCATAATTTGATTCTTTATTTTCGTAACATTTATCGCTTGTAATGACGATTATAGCGCGGACAGATTTGACATATTTTGCAGCTTCGAGCAGGTTCGCTGTGCCGAGGATATTTGTCTGGTATGTTTCAAGCGGGTCTTTATAAGACTGGCGAACAAGAGGCTGAGCTGCTAAATGGAAGATAATCTGCGGCTGACATTTTTTCATCACAGTCAGAAGTTGATTATAATCTCTGATATCACTGATATTTGATTTTATTGTTTTTTTTACACCTGCGGTCTCAAACATATTAGGCTTAGTATCTGGTTCGAGGGCGTATCCATACAGGTTTGCACCGAGCATATTGAGCCATATAGACAGCCAGGAGCCTTTGAATCCTGTATGGCCGGTTATGAGGATGGTCTTTTTTTCCCAGAATTTTTTGTTTATTGCCATATTTTCCAGGGTGCTTTCCCGCTTTGCCAAAGTGATTCGAGATGATTTTTGTCTCTGAGTGTGTCCATACATGCCCAAAAACCGCTGTGCATATAAACGGCTAATTGTTTTGTTTTGGAAAGATATTCGAGAGGTTCTCTTTCCCATATGGTCTGGTTGTCTTTGATTAAGTCAATTGCCTGTGGTTCGAGAACGAAGAATCCGCCGTTAATCCACACTCCATCCGGCTTTTCCTTGAATTTTACAACTCTGTCGCTTTTTATGTCCAGCGCCCCGAATCTGCCGAGTGTTTGAATACTGGTTAGAGTTGCGACGGTTTTTTGCTGTTTGTGAAAGTCGATAAGTTTGTTTATATCGATATCAGCAAGTCCGTCTCCGTAAGTAAAACAAAAAGTTTCATTACCGATATATTTCGCTACGCGTTTTAATCTGCCTCCTGTCATTGTGTCAATGCCGGTATCGACCAGGGTAACCTTCCAGGGTTCTGAGTGTTTCTGGTGCACCTGCATTTTATTTGACTGCATATCAAAGGTAACGTCTGACGTATGCAGGAAGTAATTTGCGAAATATTCTTTAATCATATATCCCTTGTATCCGCAGCAAATAATGAATTCATTTATGCCATAATGGGAGTAAATTTTCATTATATGCCAAAGAAGCGGTTTTTCGCCGATTTCTATCATCGGTTTTGGTTTTAAAAAGCTTTCTTCCGAAATTCTTGTGCCGAACCCGCCGGCCAAAATAACAGCTTTCATACGATTAATTTCCCTCAAAATATAATAAACAATTTGCCATTGATGATAACTGAAAGACGGATAAAGTCAATTGCTTTTGCCTGTTTTGGCTTCGAGCTTTCTATTACACAGCGGATAAGGTTCTGAATCGTGTTTTCATTATTTGCCATTTTTTATATTTTTATCCAATTGTCGGGTATCATTCCGTCGGTCTTAATATCATCTCTAACAAACCATTTTTCAGGTGCAAATACTATTTTGTCCATATAAAGAGCCAGCCACGCACCCCACCAGGAAAAAGAGCTGTTGGCAATTATATGATGCCTGCAGAAACTCATCAAACGTAAATCCTCATAATCTTTGTCAGGCTGGTTATGATCAACAAAAACTACGGGGAAACTAATTCTTAAATTACTTTTACACCAGTCAATGTCATCGCTGAAAACAAAGAAATGAGGTTGTTTTATTTCCTGATTAACCTGCTCAATACAACGGTAATAATAAGCAAGACTGCAGGTGCCATGTGTTTGATTTGCCTTTGGGTTGGAAACATAATCGCCGCGTCTTATATGAAGACTGACAGACTGAGTGTTTTGCGCCATTTCAGCCATATTCTTATTTCTGCCGTTTAGTTCATTTTTAACTCTAAATTCATCCCTGATAATATCGGCAATATTTATGAAATATTTTTCACTTTGAAAATAACCGTCTATGTAAACATTATCCGGCAGCTTTAAGAGCCTGGGGTTAAAATGCGGAGATTTGACCTTTATATGACTTTTAGCTCTTTTTGGGTGATTATGAAAGAGACTATATATCCATTTGCCTATAGCGGTTTGATTGGGATTGATTAACTTTTTTACTTCTTCCGCCGAGGCAAAATTCTGCTGAATATTGAAAGGGGTCAAGGAACATTGCTGACCGCTAAAACCTGATATATCCAGTTTAAACACAGTGTTATGAATATGAGCAAGATTTCTGGCGAAGGCATACTGAAAAAGCTGATTGCCTAAACCTCCTTTTAAGCCCACTATAATCATAATTTACTTTTTCCTATTATTGCATTGTTTATTTAGTTTTTTAATTTGAGAATATTGACTTTAGTTTTTGCAATATTCTTTCAGTGCGGCTCACTTTTCCCCTTTTAATTTTTGCGAATAACTTTCGTATATCTTTGTCTTCCCTATAAGCTGTCATTAGCTGTTCAAAAAAGTCTTTGTTATGTTTGGTATTTATAAAATGTAAGATTTTACCTTTATTGGTTAAATGATAGTCGTTGTATATTCTCGCGTCGAATATTTTGATTTTTAAGCCATTCCAGTCCTGGACTTTATTTGATATCTTCCAGTTTATAGTCTGGCTGAGCACATCTGATATTGCCTTCTGGTCAGTAGTCTTTTCTTTCTCACATTCTATCGCCCAGGCATCGACGAGTTTCTCGGCAGGGCAGTTGAAGAATATAACGCCTGAATTTATAACTCCGTTATAATAGTCGATATGTTTTTTCTTTGATTTATAGAAAGTAACGCCCATGTCAAAACCTGTTTCTTCGACTCTTGTCGTGAACAGGCAGTCTGCATCAACGAGAATCATCGGCTCTGAGAAATTTTCGAAATAGTGCCTGACGCAGAAAGGTTTATGTGTGGCGCGTGTGCTTGGTATTCCAGATGAGGCAAGCAAACTGCTTCCTTTATGGTTTACTTTTTCGGTAATCCTGATGGGTATAATGATGGCGTCTATCTGGTTTTTTTGTTCATCTGTAAGGCCGATATCATAGAGAATGACCGGTTTGTTGTAGAATCGTCTGACGCTGTCCGCCAGTTCTTTTAAACAGTGGAAGAAACCGGAATCGCCTGCGGTTACTATGTTCATTTCGATTCTCCCTTAATTGAGCAGGCGTTTGTTTCCAGCGGTTTCGGCATTTGCCAATCCGGCATTTTATCGTTTTTTTTGTTTATACAATACGCTCTTATCAGGTCAAGATAAAGACGCATTTGCCATTTCTCGTATTGAATAGCCGTTTTAGTAAGCTCTATAGCGGCTTTTCGGCACGAGCTATTGAGGGCTTCTTTTGCGGCGCTTCGGTAGGCATAACTGAGTTTTCGCATTGCAATTTTACGGGGAATATATTTGTTTCCACCGAGTTTGAAGTAGAACCTTTCAAGAACTCGGACACGGTTGCAGCACATTGCATTAAAAGCCGGGCTGTCCGGCAATGTAACTTGCGGCCTGTATATTATCTGTATATTGGGGACAGAGAGGAATTTTGTGCGGGTTGAGACGCGAAGCCAGACATCTGCATCTTCGCCGTTAGTCAGAGATTCATCAAAAAATATACCCTCAAGGATTCTTTTTCTGAAACAGATTGCCGATGTTTGTATAAAAGTTTTCAAGAAAAGCTTCTGCGTTATCTGCCCGGAGGAGAAAAATTCCTTCTGATACGCAGGTCGCGTTGAGCCGCTTTTAAGGAGCAGTGTTCTCATACAGTATGCTGCACCGTATTGGAAATCGTTCTGCAGTCTGTCGGTCATAATCCGAAGGAAGTTATTTGGCCATAAGTCATCTGAGTCGAGGAAACAGATAAATTCTCCCCTTGCGTTTTTTATACCGAGATTTCTGGCCGAGGACACTCCGCCGTTATTTTTATGGAAATATTTTATTCTGTCGTCTTTTATTTCAGCAACAGTCTGTCTGGTATCGTCGGTTGAACCATCGTCTATGACGAGCAGCTCAAAGTCCTTATAGCTTTGCGCAAGGACGGAATTTATCGCCTCCGTCAGCAGATTGCATCGGTTATAGGTCGGAATTATGACTGTAACAATCGGCATACTTAATCAGTTTATTTTTGTAAAGCAGGCCATATTTTCCAGTTGAAGCAGTTCTTTAAAGCGTCTGCTTTTTACAATATAATCATTCATAGCTTGTCTTACCTCGACTCTTGGCCCTGTAGGTTTAGTGTCGTGCATTACGATAATGCCGTCAATACTGAGATGTGGCTCCCAGAGCTTCAAGTCGAGCATTACATCGTCATAGAGGTGAGAACCGTCGATGAAAAGCAGCTTTATCGGCTGGTTCCAGTTTTTCGCGGCGTCTTTGGACGTTTGTTTTATGGGTTCTGCGTATTGGGTTACGCCGCAATTTTTTAAGTTGTTTAAAAAGGCATCAAAGCTCGAATCTTCCTTATAATCCGGCACAACGCCGATGTTGTGCGTATTGATATGCGGGTCGATAGCGGCAATTTTTTCGTTTGAGCCCGCAATTTGCAGAGCTTTAGCCATCCAGCATGTCGATTTCCCCTTAAATGAGCCGATTTCCACTATCCTTCCGGCTGTTTTTATGCCGGCATAGGTCAGATAAAACAAAGTAGCGCATTGTCGAAGTGTTGTGTGTCCTTCAACACTGTTAAGCTGATTTATTTGCTGTTCTGTCAGCAGTTTTGATATCAGGTTATTTATTTTTTTGCTGACAGACCAGCCTGTTCTTAAGAATACCGGCAAATACTGTGGATATTTGGGTCGAACGTTCATTTTGTTGTCGCCTTGGATAATAGTTTGCTGCTATAGTTGGTGTTAATAATAACTAAATGAAGGGTAATGTCAATTGTTTTTACCTGTTTTAACTTACGATAAAACCCGGTCTGCAATCCATTTATTAGGGAGCATTATGTAATTTTCTTCGCATTGCTTTTGTAACTCATCGAACATTGAAAAATTCAGCATCTCGAAGTTTATGGAATACAATGAATAATTAGTTTCCTTTAAAAAGCAGAATATATCTTCCGTAGTAACGTTAAATGCTGCCTTGTTAATCGGATGAAATTCAAGAAGGATCAAAGGCCGGTTTATAGACAAAGATTCTCTGGCACCTTTTAAAATCGACAGTTCCGCACCTTCACAATCCATTTTTATGACTGTAATCGGAGGTATATCTTTGATATCATCTAATTTTTTTGCAGGCACTTTGATAATATTGGGTGTAACATTTAAAACTCTTTTGGTGTCTTTTAACGAATCTCCACTGCTTTCATTTCCCCAGTTATAAAAATCCAATAAACCGTTTGTTTCGGAAAGAGCGATCTTTTCGAGTCTTATATTGCTTAAGTTGTTATATCTAATGCTTAGCTCCATATATTTCCAGGAAACCGGCGATGGGTCAAAAGCGATAATATTCAGATCTTTGCATTGACTCTTGACAAAAAAAGTATGTAAACCGATGTTGGCGCCTATATCCGCAAACACGGTCGATTTACCTCTGAGTTTATCTAAGAAAAAAAATACCATCAAAGTATGTTGAACCTCTGGCTCATAAGATGTCCCTCTACGAATCAAAGAGTTACCTTTGTCGTGAAAAATGTATACCCCGTTTCTTTTTGTAACATCTAAAGGGATATTATGGGGGAATATCTTAGATGCTTCTTCCAGAACCCTTTTTTTTTCTTTTAGCCAGTCTTTTTCCCGGCGTTTTTTCCTTCGCAATACTTTGTATTTTATGAATTTAGATATTTGTTTACGCCAGGAAAAAGCCTTACTAAAAACAATGCCTCCAAATTTCCTGTGCAATTCGTCATTCATATTTTAATGAAATTTTACAAATAATCATTTGAATATTTACGGCTCTAATTATCACTGAATAGTAGCCTAAAGGCGGATAATGTCAACAATATTTGCCTGTTTTAACGGGTTGTATTTATTATAGTTATGTTTTATTTAATTTCTTGACAGATACTCGACATTTCCTTAATATCTGGGATTCCTTTTTGCGCATATTGCGCAGATTAAACCGGAGATATTTAATGGATTCATTTTGGCGTATATGGAAGTATGTCTTGCCGCAATGGGGCAGAGTGCTGGTGGTATTACTGTCGGTGTTTTTAGTTAGTTCATTGTTTGCATTGAGTTTTTTGACTGTGATACCGCTGCTGAAAGTGATGATGGGTGAGGAAGGTCTTCACGGCTGGATAGACCGCAAAACTTGCCAGTGGCAATATGGTATGGATTTTTATGTTCCTGATGCGACGGATATCCTTCACAGCGAGGGAATGCTTTATGGTTTGAAGGTGGTTAAAGTAGCAAAAGATGGTCTTGCTTCTCAGGCAGGTTTTAAGCTTGATGATGTGATAGTGTCTGTAATCGAAGATGCGAATAATGTTGTTGAGAATAAGGAGTTGGCATCCAAAATACTTGAACACCTTGCTTTAGCTAATGGTGAAGGTCTTTTAAAGGTGAACATTCGCAGAATCAGCAATGCTGAATCTTTATCGATGCAGCTTGTGTTAAGAAAACCTGTCGGCTGGTTATATGACAATGCCGGTTTCACTGCTCGCTGGCAGTGGGGGACAAAGTGGGTTGTGATGGAAAATGTGCAGAAAGCGATAAGTCTTTTGCCTCGTGACAATTCCAAGGAAGCCCGCAAGTATGCCGTTATGTTTATAATTGTTGCGATGATAGTGGTAACCATATTCCGCTGTCTCGGCACCTTTGTTCAAAAGTATATGAGCGCCAAAATTATGCAGACAACGACGGCTCAGCTTCGTGAGGAGCTTTTCGAACATGCGATGTATATGCCTATTGGGTATTTTACGGCTCACGGCACTTCTGATGCGACAAGCAGGATAATGGGCGATGTTGGGGGCGTAGGCAAAGGTATCAATGTATTGCTCGGCAAGAGCCTTCAGGAGCCGCTTAAGGCGATTTTTATGCTGGCTGCCGCAATGATATTGAGTTTCAAGTTAACGCTGATTTTTTTGTCGCTCGCGCCGGTTGTAATATATCTTATGGCTCTTTTGGGCAGAAAAATACGTAAATATTCCGGCAAATCTCTTCGCAGTTCGGCTGTTATGCTCGGCAAACTTCAGGAAACTATGTCTGCCGTTAGAGTTGTAAAGGTATATAACCGGCAGAAGCACGAGTCTGACATCTACTATAATCTAAGTCGAAAGCTTCTCAAGCAGACGCTTCGTTTGGCAAAGGTTGATGCTATGACGATACCTTTACTGGATGTTCTTGGTATGATTGCAGGTTCCGCTGCGCTTCTTTTGGGCATTATCTGGGTTACAAATGCCAATATGCAGGCAAGCACGTTTTTCGGTTTATTAATCGCGCTTGGCGTAGCGGCGGAGTCTGTTCGTAAGACCAGCGATGTGTGGAATCAGATACAGGATTGTAACGCAGCTGGCGACAGGGTCTTTCAGCTCCTCGATACTCCTGTTGAATATGAAGAGCCGGACTCGGTGGAAATTGAACAGATCAAAGACAGTATAGAATTTCAGGACATTGTATTTACCTATCCGAATTGTGCAGAACCCGTGTTGAAGAAGGTCAATTTGTTAGTCAAGGCCGGCCATAATATAGCGATAGTAGGTCCTAACGGCTCCGGCAAGACGACGCTTATAAATTTGCTGCCTCGTTTTTTCAGTCCGGACAGCGGACGGATATTGATTGACGGCATCGATATAAAGAAATGTTCGCTTAAGTCTTTGCGCAATCATATTGCAATGGTTACACAGGATGTCGTTACGTTTAACGATACTGTAGCGGCGAATATCGGCTATGGCAGTCCCAATGCGACAATGGAGGATATTATTACCGCAGCCAGGCGTGCTTATGTAGATGAATTTATAGAACCTCTGCCGAACGGTTATAACACGGTTATAGGCGAACATGGCAGCGGCTTCAGCGGCGGTCAGCTCCAGCGTATTGTTATTGCACGTGCGATAGTGAAGAATCCATCGATACTCATTTTTGACGAGGCGATGAGCCAGGTTGATGCCGACAGCGAGGCAAAGATACATAAAGTGCTTGAGGAGTTGATGAAGGGCAGGACGAGTTTTGTAATAGCCCATCGTTTCAGCACGATAATATCATCGGACATAATAGTAGTGATGGATAAAGGTAATATAATTGCACAGGGCAGGCACGAAGAACTGATGGACAGTTGTGCTGTATATCGCAGTTTGTATGAAACTCAATTAATCGCTCCCTGATTTGCAAATATAATTTAGGAAAGATAAATGAAAGCGCTGGTTAAATATGGGAATAAGGTAAACGAACTTGAAATTCGTGATGTGCCCGTCCCCAAGATTAGCTGTGATGATGTGCTTTTGGAAGTCAGGGCTGCAGGAATTTGCGGCTGGGACATTGAAATGTGGCGTCATAAAATGGCCTGTTCCTTTAACGTGCCGGTTATTCAGGGACATGAATTTTGCGGTGTTATCAAAGAAGTTGGAAAAAATGTAAAAGATTTTAAAACAGGCCAAAGGGTAGTGAGCGAAACAGCAGCCCAAATTTGTGGTAAATGCCCCCAATGTCGGACAGGTAATTACCACCTTTGCCCGGACAGGAAAGGATTCGGCTATGGAGTTGATGGGGCTTTTGCCGAATATGTTAAGGTCCCGGCCAGATGTCTTCATCGTATTCCAGAAAATATAAGTTTCGAAGATGCTGCATTGACCGAGCCTGCTTGTGTGGCTTATCAGGCATTGGTGGTTCTGTCAAAAATCCGGGCTGGCACGGCAGTTTTGATAATCGGCCCTGGGCCGATAGGATTGTTTAGTGTTCAGGTAGCCGCCGCCTGCGGCGCTTATCCTATAATGGTGGCTGGCACTGATAAAGATACCAAAAGGCTTGAAACTGCCCGAAAACTTGGCAGTGATTTTATTATTGATGTTACTTCAGAGGATGCAGTAGAGTTTATAAAAGGCAAAACAAATGCACAGGGCGTGCCTTTAGTTGTGGATGCGGCAGGTAACGAAAATACTCTTCGGCTTGCGATAGAAACGGTAGCGCCTCAGGGTCAGATAACTAAAATCGGCTGGGGACCCAGGCCGATAAACTTTAGTCTCGATGCGCTTTTGTCCAAGGCCGCTCGCTTGCAGGGAACATTCAGCCATAACTGGCCTACTTGGGAAGCGGTTCTTGCTATGATGAGCAGGGGCCTGATACGAATGGAACCTATGATAAGCCATAGAATAACCCTGGACAAATGGGAAGAGACCTTTGAGATAGTAGAAAAATGCCAGGCAACCAAGGCAGTCATTGTGTTTGATTAAAAATGAAATTAATGTTATTGTTGGAGATAAATTATGGCAGCTAAAGTAATGATTAAAGGGGAAAATTTGTCGAATATACCTTGGCAGGAAAGGCCGAAGGGTAATTCTGATATAGTCTGGCGATACAGCAAAAATCCTGTAATACCCAGAGACCTTATTCCCTGTGCCAACAGCATTTTTAACAGCGCCGTAGTGCCGTATAAAGGCGGTTTTGCCGGAGTTTTCCGTGTTGACAGCACCGCAAGAAATATGAGATTACACAGCGGCAGCAGCAAAGACGGCTTCAATTTTCAAATCGACTCTGAGCCGATTCAATTTATCTGCAATGAGCCTGAGATTGCTGAGTTTATCGAAGGCTACGACCCGCGGGTTTGCTGGTTAGAGGACAGGTTCTATGTTACCTGGTGCAATAATTATCACGGTTATACCATTGGTATGGCATACACTCACGATTTCAAAAAATATTACCAGATGGAAAACTCATTTTTGCCTTTCAACAGAAACGGTGTCCTGTTCCCGCGAAAAATCAACGGCAAATACCTTATGCTTAGCCGTCCGAGCGATACAGGCCATACGCCATTCGGCGATATATTTATCAGTTCCAGTCCCGACTTGATTCACTGGGGCTGTCACAGGCACGTAATGTCGCCAAAAGCGGAAAAACTGACCTGGCAATGCACAAAAATAGGTGCAGGACCTATACCGATTGAAACTTCACAAGGCTGGCTGATATTCTATCACGGTGTTTTGACCAGTTGCAATGGCTTTGTGTATCAAATGGGTGCGGCGCTGCTGGATTTGGAAAAACCGTGGAAGGTTATTTATCGCAGCCGGCAATATCTGCTCAATCCCCGCCAGATTTACGAATGTGTCGGCGATGTGCCTAATGTTGTTTTCCCCTGTGCCTCGCTGCAGGACTCTGCAACAGGCAGAATCGCTGTCTATTATGGCTGCGCGGATACAGTTACAGGCCTGGCGTTTTGTTATGTCGATGAGATTGTTAACTGGCTGAGAAATAACTCCGAGCTTTAAAATTACGGCGGATTATAACCTCCCCATCCCACTGCCAGGTTGAGGAAGTTGCCCATTATAATCTTGGCGTTGTTGTTTGTTTCGGTGCTGTAGTCGTTTTCAATATGGAACTGTGCGCCGTAAATGTATCTGTCAGTTCTGCGGAAGCACTGATAATGAGTATATGTTTCACTATAAGTTCCATTGCCGTTTGTGCTCTGACCGTTATTGCCGATGAGTTGCCAGCCGGGCGGAAGATATTCAATTTCGCCTACATGGTGTTCATAAACTCGAAACGGGTTGCTTAGTCCGGCAAAGACAGGGTCACTGCCGACCTGTGCTATACGGCAGCCATCTACTTCACTTATACAGTTGCTATAGTTGCCGCACGCCTGCGGTTCTATAGCAGGATCGATATAGCCGATATGGCCGTAGATTGGAGACCAGGCAGGGCTGTGATAGTGACGGCAGCGAGGGCAATCCCACGGATTTTCACAGCCTGGGTCAAGTAAAAGTCCGAAAACCTGAGCTCCGCCGCACGAACCCCACATTGGAATATGGCCGTTGACTAATACTTCCTGCAGGCCGGTAAAATATGACCTCGTTACCTGGCACCACTCGTCGAAGCTGCCGGATACGAAAACACACAGCGGATAAGGTTCGATATTGAGGAAAGCTTCATTAAAATCGGCGACCCACAATTGCTGCGCCTGGACATTGCTCCATCCGCTGCATCGCCGGGCAACTCCGACAAACCAGCTCGTATTGCCGTAAGGTGCCCCTCGCTCATTTGTAATGTCGATAGGCACAATCCAGCTGCCGAAAGGAATATTCGCGTTGGTAGTGCTGTATAATTCAATTTCCCTGATAGTTGGATAGCTGCCCACACAGCCGGAGATTTCGAGCCTGAAATGTTTTGCTGTAATCGCATTATTAAACCGCTGGATACGAAACATTCTCTTTTCATTCTGCACCTGGGTTCCGTTAACGTCATACCACGTCAAGCCATCATCGCTATATCGCCATTTATAGTTTAGCGGGGCGTTATTCTGATAAAATTCCAGTTCCTCGCCGGCCGTGCCGGGTTCGCCCATAATCATAAGAACTGAGCCAATCTGCCGAGGCTCTGTGAAATTCATCTGCCAGAACCAATTGCCCTCGCCCGGCATACCCTTCCAGCATTGCCCTGTGCTTGCTTCGAAACGATTACCGTCAGAAGCACCCACCGGTCCATAACCGGACTGTGAGGAAGAAGCAGTGAAGGGAGAGCGCAAATCGATGGTTTCAAAAGACCAGACACTCCCTTTATGTTTCTGTGTTCCATTAACATCGTCAATCCGCCAGTAATATGAAACGTTCGCATCCAGAACACAGGGGTCGAATAATCGGCTGGTTTGTCTTCCTTTGTAAATCCCGGCGGTATTTGTGTCGGCCGCGTTCACATTATTGTAGTTAGTGCCTAAATAGACATCGTGACAGTTTACACTGCCTGCCCACGCTCCTTTTTGCCAGCAGAGGTTGGAATCGACAGAAATGTTGCCGACATTGTTTGCCGGCGCCGGCAGCCAGGCGTAATCCTGTTGCGCAAGTTTGTGTACCAAGCTTTCAGGTATCGCGAAGTTATAAAGATGGATTTCATCGAGTTTGCCTTTAAAATAGGCTTGAGGACTAGGATTGCTAGAACTATCGTAAGTTGCTCCGATTGAATCGTAGCCCGGATAGGCGGAGCCGAATTTTATGTTTGCATCGGTTATTGTTTGATATGTATCTAATTTGCCGTCTATGTAAATCTTGAGAATGGAACCCTGCCTGACAATGCAAAGATGCTGCCACTGGTTCGATGTAAATGGGACTGTCGCAAAGACAGTTTCTCTCTGGGTGTCTGAATAAGCGATATACATTACCGGCACGCCGTCATCAACCTCTATAGTAAAACCTTCGAATCCGTAATTTGTGTAAGCAGATGTGGATTCGATGCCGATAATAGTCTGGTATTGGGGTCTTGGTATCTTTTGGTACACCCACGCCGCTATTGAAAAATCCCGCGTAAAATGCTGCCCCATACCGTTATTTAACGTGTCTATAACGAGCAGGTCATCACTGCCGTCGAAATCCAGCGCATTGCCGCGCTTACCGGCAACGTGGTCGGAAGACGTCATATTGGTCATAACTGCGTTATGGTCGTTGAGTGTTACATCTTTAATAACTGTGCCGGAACTTTCATCCATCGGCCAATACGCGACCTGGTATGAATTTGAATCGCTGAGTTTCCAATAACGCGAAAAATCAGTGAAATCAGAAAAATCGATAAACCCATTATCTTTTATATCGACATTATAGCAGGGCTTCTGGTAACAATCATTCAGCCAGAAATCCATCAGCGCATAAAGGTCGAGATAGTTGACAATTCCATCCTGATTCAAATCAGAATCTGAAAATCCCGCCCAGGCACAGTTAGCCAAAAATAAGCTAATCAGGAATAGAAATGTGAAAATTTTATTGTTCATTACCTTCCACCCGCCTTTAGATAGTTATAATTTCAGATACAGGTATTTTATCTTTTTTGCCTCGCCAATGGAATAGCTCAAACTCTCAATAATATGCTTAATACTCTCATTTTTCCAGACCGCCCGGCCGGGTCCTTCACCGCTGATACCGGCATAAGATACCTGTTAGCAAAGACTTATGATATTTTGTCGGTTTTTCTGCCCCGATTTTGCGTAAGACTTTTAATTATGCCTGTCCCGCACCTATTTTATTATTAAATTATTCAATTTTTTATTTTAAATGAATAGTGCGGGGTTTTATTTTATGCGAATCTCAGATTTTTCTCCTGCGCTCCTGTTCCACTGTTTACCCATTCACCTTCTATCCGCCTCCGTAGTCCCCCTATTCTTGCTTTCGCAAGAAAGCATAGGGGGACGAAGGATGGGTGCGGGGCTCTTAAAACTATTTTATATTTATGTTGACTTTATAAATCCGGTTTATATAATTAGTGTTTTTGGTGTGTATCCTTATCATCTCTCAAGAGTATGCTTCCAATAAATCTAATCGAGAGATAGTATGTTTAATGGCCTATAGACAGGTCAAGGAGCAGTAAAATGAGTATAGGAACAGTAAAATGGTTCAATTCAGACAAGGGTTATGGTTTTATCACTCCCGATGACGGAAGCAGTGACTTGTTCGTCCACCACTCGGAAATTAAGACCGTAGGCTATGCGGGGCTCGACGAGAACCAGAAGGTTAATTTCGAGCGTGGACAGGGCAAAAAAGGACCCTGTGCAAACAACGTAACCCCGTTCGTGGCGGAGCCAGCCCCGGCCCAGGTCGCAGCAATGGAAATCCCGGCAATGGAGGAAGATGAAGTAGAGATATCCCCGGCTGAAGAGACAATCTCTAACTAACGTATCATCAAGACTTGCAGAAATCTAAAGGCTCACCAGTAGGCGAGCCTTTTTTTTGAGTTATGCCACTTCGGCCGCGGCAATTTCATTTAGCCGCCGCCACTTGGGGCGGCGTTATTCTTTCTGCTTTCTACTCTCGATTCGCTATTCTCTATCCCGCTCATTTTGCGGAATCTTTGTCCGCCTTGTCCTGAGCGAAGTCGAAGGACCTGTTATCTTCGCCAAAAACAAAATGGTTTCCAACAGTATCAGCGATATAACAGTCGCCGTTGTATCGCTCAGCCAGTCTTTCAGTTCGGTTGACCGGCCAAAAAACTGCTGTGTGTATTCATCCACTGCTCCATAGACTATCATTATAAGTAGAACCAATAGTATGCGTTGTTTTGGTTTTACGCCAAATGCCGCCAGTGTTAGGATGAACCAGCTGCTTAACACCAAAAATCCGATTCCATGCAGAACAACATCTCCAAGACTGGCAATCAGTCCGGGAATATACCCGGCGGTAATGTATCTGGCGGGAATGTGTGTTGCTGTGAAAGCTCCTGTCCACATCAGGATTAAAATAAACAATATCGCTGTTCGCCGGCGATACAGAAATGAATCGCGATTTTCCAAATAATTTCCTTAATGTGATTTGCCCTCACACAAGGGCTCTGTGTAATCCGACTTTTACAATACTTGTCCGCCGCGTATGGATTTATCCGCCTCCGGCGGACTTCAATCTTGCACTATTCACTGTTTACTTCTTCTATTTTAGTCTTTATCGGATTTGCCCGCTTTTTTATCCATCATCGGACAACCGGCTTTATTGGGTTCTGACAAACTGGCGGCTTTTTTAGAACATATTGGACAAGTGCAGCCCGGTTTGCACTTTCCCATATCATCTTTATGTCCAAACCAGCCTTTTTCTTCACGTTCACCGCGACCTTCCTTTTCTTCACGGAACTTATGTTCAAAACCACCCTCACATTCTCTCTCACCTCTATCCCAGCGGGCTTCTCTGCCGTAGCCATCGCCGCATAGTCCTCTCATATGGCAGCAATGATGTCTTACGGTCATTATATGGCCGATTACTGCCCCTATTGCCAAAAGTGCGATTGTAATAAAAATCCTTCCCCAGCATTTGCAGCAGCAGCATTCATTTTTCTTTTCGTTTTCACTCATTTTTAGTGCTCCTTAATATCATTTATCATTTATTCTTATCTCTGCCTTTATCTTTGTTTCTGGTATCATCGACTTGCTTGCGTTCGTCAGCCGGATTATTGGGCGGCCGGTCTGCTTTCGACTTATCAGAATCGACAGACTTGCCGACAATCGGCGACTTGGGAATCTTGACCGTCTCCGGCTTAGTCGCCCGGACCTTACGCGGCGAAATGAACACAGGTGTGTTATCGGCGGGTTGAGTAACAGAACTCTTGCGTTCAACAGGCTGTGATACCGGCTCTCTATGTTCTGACGGCTGCATCACAGGACTTTTGTGTTCCGCAGGCGTAGATACCGGCTCCTTATGTTCTGACGGCTGCGCAAAAAGACCTTTGAATCCTTCGGCCCGCTGTGTTGTCTTCTCAGTAGTTGGCGCAGACTCCCAGAGGTTGCGTTTATCGCTAAACTTTTGCACCTCGGTTGCCTGTGTGGTAATTTTCCGTCGCGTTTTGGTATTAATCTGCTCGAACCTCATAGTAGCCCTGCTTGCGGCGGCCTCAGTCAGCGGACGAGCTATATGAATGTTCCTTCGCTGGTCTTCTGGCATCCTGGCCTGCCGCGTCTCCATCTCGTGATACGTCTTAGGCGGACGAAGGTCCTTGTTGGCACGGCGAAGATCATACTCATGACGCTCATACTCCTCCCAGCGGGGTTCAGCCTGGTGATTATGCCATCGGTCATACATATATATCGGGTCATACCATGTATGGAACTGTTCGCTTTCAAACTGCGGAAAAATGCCGATACTCAGGTAGGCATCATCGTAGTAATCGCCGAAGTAGTAGTGACAGTAACGCGGGCGGGTAAATAGATTCACCTGCAGCATACCGATGTTGATGACGATACTGGGCGAGAAGGAAAACCCTGCTCGAATATATACTGACCGTGGGAAATAAACCGGCGCAAACAGCATACCGCGCCGTTACAGCGAGTAGTCCCAATGCCCCGGCGAGAAAACGTATCCTCGCGGCGTCCAAATATAGTGAGACGGCTCCCAAACCCATCCCTGCTGCGCTGTCAGCCAGTATCCCGGCCGCATGATATAATGATCCTGATACCAGTATTGACATTCGGGCACCCAAATATTGTCTTCCGATGGCGGTGAACCGGACGGCTGCGTCTCTGCTAATTCAGGAGGGGCCGGCAGATACTCGATTCCCCCAGCGCCGGACTGTATCCAGAAACCGGCTACCCACTCCCAGCCCTCATCAACCTTGGCCCAGTATCCCGGCACCCAGGACATACCCGGCGGAGCCACCCGCCAGCATGCGCTTATCCAGATATAATCATTACGGTCTGTATCCCACGCCCAGTATCCCGGAATAAGGACGAATTGCTCGCCCACCGGCCTTTGCGGCGGTGCGTTTTCCACGATATTGGCCGGCGGCGCTTTCGGGGCCACAAGACCTGCCTGCATCTGCAGGTTGACCGGTTCGGCAAAGGCCTCATGAACTGGGCCGCTTGTCAAAACCTCGGGCTGTTCCTGCGATGGCGCTGGTGGCGGCACGAGTGAATCATCAGCGGCACTGCTATAGAGCGGATAAGACCACAGAACCAGCATTGTTACTATCATAATTGCAGTTTTCATATCTTTTCCATTCCTTAAAAACATAGTTATTATACCTATTCAGCAAAACCATCTCAATTTAATAAAAGACCCTTTCCCGATTCAACTCCGCCCAGTTAATAATGTTATATTTCTTGCTATTAAACGCCCGGCCACGCAGCCAGGTTTTTCAATTCCGCAATAATACCAAAATCTCCCTCAAATTACAATCGTTAATATCCCTTGGGCTATCCCATCGGGTTTGAACGTTCGTCAGAAAATCTTCAATCTTCAATTTTCTCCCCTGTTCCACTGTTCACCTGTTCACAACTATCTTTTACTTTTACCGACACCGTGACCTTACCGATACCGATACCTATACCCATAACAAATAAGTAGTCATTTCTACTTAACCTACTGACCTACCGCGTCTTTTGCCTTGTCGGCAGCATCTTTCGCGGCATCTTTAGCTTTTTCAGCAGCGTCTTTAGCAGCTTCTTTGGCCTTCTCAGCGGCATCTACAGCGGCATCTTTACCCGTCACGGCAGCGTCTTTGCCTTTCTCAATGCCGCTTTCAACAGCGTTGCCGGCCGTCTCAGCGGCGCCTTTAATAGCGCCGGTGGTCTTATTAGTAACGCTTCTATTAACATCCGATGTATTCCCGGTGCCTTGATTAGCGTCCCGGGCATTGTCGTTTGGGTTATAACTGCATCCGGCCAGGCCCAGCACGGCCATCATCGCCAATACCAGCAGCAGTTGTTTTATAATCTTTTTCATCTTCAGTTCCTTTCCTATTAAGCGATACGATTATATACCTTTTAATTCCAAAATCAACAATCCAAAACCCTTGCCCCGTTAGACGCATCAATCATCTACTTGAGGATACATTAGCTATCTAACCGGAGTCCATTTTGCTATAGGATTTTCCCTTAATAATTTGGGCTTGTCCCGCACCTATTAATATTCAATTATTCCTTTATCGCTACAATAAAATGAATAGGTGCAGCGGTTCGTCCAAAAATATTTAGCCCGTCGCCTGGTCGGAGAAGATGGCCAATCATTAATCATTGATATAATTGCTTATAAACACCGGCCTTATGCTATTTTTGTTTTGTATAAAATTTTGCATAAAATTTTGTTATAATGGTATATGAAAAGCGGATAAGGATTTTAAGGAGGCTGAAAATGAAGAAGTTACTGAAAACAAGGATTTCAATTCTGTTGGCAATTCTGATTTTGTGTTTCGGAGGATTGGCACAAGCATCGCCCATTACCATCGAAATTAGCGGTGTGGTTACATCCGCAAGCGGTTCCGGACTTCCGAGTACGATATACAAAGATGTTAACTTTACCGGAACCTACACTTATGAATCTTCAACTGATGATAGTGGCGGAGGACATCATATCCACGATGCACCTTATGGCATTACGATATCTGTGGGCGGCTATGAATTCAAGACAGCCCCGAATCACATCGGCCAGTTTGATATGTGGATTATAAACGACGACCCGGTAAATGGACTGCACGACTATTATATAGTCTTCAGTGATGAAAATGTTTCTATTCCTTCTATTGGACCTACGATTGGTTATATTCGTTGGGATCTCAGAGACAGCACATACGATGCTCTTTCTTCAGGCAACTTGCCTGCAACAGCGCCCGTGCTATCAGACTGGGACTACAACGTCTTGGAAATCTACGGGTTTGGCCTCGGTGGTCTCACTATCAACGGTACAGTGACTCAGGCAGTCTTGGTCCCAGAACCCTTGACAAGTTTCCTGATGATGGCGGGCGTGCTTTTCTTGCGACGCAGGCGATAATTTCTCAGGATAAGATAAATAGGGGACGTTTACCTATTTTTTAATTGATAGAAAGCTGTGATTTTCTTATATTTGCTTCTATGCCAAGATTAGCCAGAATAGTAATACCTGATATACCGCATCACATTACACAGCGCGGCAATAACAAGCAGGATGTTTTCTTTGTGGATGATGACCGTATAGTATATTTGCGTTTCCTAAAAGAGCAGGCCGCCAGGTTCAGCGTAATAATTGAAGGTTACTGTCTTATGACAAATCACATTCATATAATTGCAACTCCCCACAAGGAAAATACCCTTGCCAGGGTGATGGGCAAAACAAACCTCTTATACAGCCAGTACATTAATTTTATGCACAAACGCAGCGGTCATTTATGGCAGAACAGATTTTATTCCTGTCCGCTGGATTCGCGGCACTTTTACATCGCATTGAGTTACATAGAGCGCAATCCCGTCAGGTCAAAGATGACAAAACTGCCGTGGACTTATCGCTGGTCGAGTGCATCGGCACATATAGGCGAAGAAGATGAGTTTGGTTTAATAGATGTCGGGCATTGGCGCCAGCAATCAACGGAAATGAATTGGGAAAATATATTACGAGCGGGAATAGATGATCGCCAGATGAACAGGATAAGGATACATTGTCGAACAGGCCGACCTTTGGGTAGTGATAGTTTTATCAGTAAGCTGGAAAGATTGATAGGCCGCAGATTAAGGGCGTTGCCGGTCGGCAGACCAAAAAAGAAGAGCGGAATAAAATCGCGCGAAAAGGCAACTAAAAAAGAGAGACGTAATCGCAGGAAAATCAATCCCCGGTAATATTTCGATTATGGAAGATTGTGCTGCTTATGATGCTAATTGCCAGCCGGTGCTGTTTTCCGGCCAGGCTCTGACATTTGGCCCCGGCGACCCTAACGAACAATAAACTTATCCGCATTTTTGTCGCGGAGGAATCCTTGGCGAAGGCGAATCAGTGTTTAACAAATAAAAACTTCGTGTCGGAGTTTACCCCGTGAGATGTCTTTGACTATCTCATCGGGGTGCCTTTGTGGCTAATTAAAAATTCGCGCAACAAAAAACCCCGGCGCTTTTGCTCGGGGTTAAATCTTCAATTTTTCACTATTCACTTTTCACTTCTAAATTCTACCTTCTACATTCTTTTTCTTCGTGTCTTTGTGCCTTGGTGGCTGTCGCCTAGCTATACTGTTTCCTTGTCCTATAGCCGTTCTGGTTATCGCGTTCATCGTTGTTTTCGCTATTTTGTGCTGAATTGTTATTTTCGCGGACGGACCTTTCGAATCTGCCGAATATCATTCGGCCTGCCGATGTCTGCAGTGCGCTTGTTACGGTAATCTGGATTTTTTCGCCGATTCTGTTTCTCGCTTCTTCGACGACCACCATTGTTCCATCGTCTAAGTATCCGATGCCTTGAGTTGCTTCTTCGCCCGCCTTGATTATCCGGACTATCATTGGCTCGCCCGGCAGGACAACAGTCTTTAGGGAATTGGCCAAATCGTTTATGTTAATTACGTCAACTTGACGGACGTGAGCGACTTTGCTGAGGTTATAATCGTTGGTCATCAGTTTGCCGTCGCAGCTTTTGGTAAACGCTATGAGTTTTTGGTCAACGGGTGAGTGTTCATCGACGCCTGGCGGGGGGGTATCATCTATTTTTACTTCTATTGTTTTCATATCCTGGAGTTTATGAAGGACGTCGAGTCCGCGTCTGCCGCGGACGCGTTTAAGTTTATCTGCAGAATCTGCGATGAGTTGAAGTTCATTAAGGACGAATCTTGGCACGACGAGTGGAGCATCGAAGAGTTTGCTTTGGCAGATATCAGCGATTCGGCCATCGACGATTACGGATGTATCGAGGATAAGGGGTCTTATACCTTTGCTTTGGCGGGAGAATTCAACGTATGGGATGATGAATCGGACATCGTCTTTTGTGCGCATAATGAAGCTGATTACGAAGTAGCAGATGCAGATACCCATTATCCATTTCGTCAGTTTAAGGTTATTTCCGACAAGGCCTAACTTGAATACATCATTTATCATATCGAGGACTAAAGCCAGTGCCCAGCTGAAGAAGATGCCGACGATGAGTCCGAAGAACACGCCTGCCATTGCGCTTAGTGACTTTTTTGGCAGTAGCCAGTCGATGAATAGGACCAGGACGGCCAGGGTTAGTCCGCCGATGAATATTACCCATATTTCATTTCGTGTTAGTGCTTCAGCCTCCGAAGGCTCAGCCATTTGCGCTGTGATGCTTACAAAAAGTGCTGCGAAGATGACGATGATAAAAATTGCGCGGATAAAATGTAATAACATAATAATTACTCCAAAAGATATATAATATGAATTTGGCGGCAATATCTAAATGAATTAACAAAAATATTTAATTATGCCGCAACATATAAAACCCATAGATGAAACTCAACGGAAAACAGATAAATCTATAAACAAACTCTATAAATTGACAAAGATACTTAATATTCTGCCGCTATATTATATAAATAAAATCTATAGATAAAGCACAGCAGCAGATAATAAATTTATAAGTAAACTCCAAAAATCAGGATAAATATTTATTTAGTTTTAAAAGATATAAAAAAACGAATTTCCAGAGCTTCTAAGTTATCTATTATAGTTATAATATCGACAAATTAAACCTATAAATCCACGCTTTTTAAGCCTATATGACATAATACAGCAAGAGCCCATAAAAGGTCCTGAGAATTAATAATTTTCGTATCATATTTTTCATTTATCGGAACAAGATGAATTTTGTCCCCTTCAGCCCTGAACAATTTACACGTAACCCCTATCGCCCCAGACACCTTCACAATAACCACCTGACCCTGCCCAGCAGAGACCGAAGGACTAACTATCACTATATCGCCATCACAAATCCGAGGAGCCATACTGTCGCCATCTATCTGCAACGCAAAACAATCCGGATACAATCCGGCAATGTCAGGACAATCTATAAATTGACAAACCTCATCAGAACCAGACTGAGCCGTTTGAATAAGACTAATTTGCGGATTTCTCAAAGCGGCCAAAACAGGCCTTACAGGAAGGTCTGCAGCAATCCTGCCATCCTGCGTCTTTATAACAGAACTGTGGACATTCCTTGCAACAAGCTGCTCAAGCTGAGTCTCCATAACCTTCGAATCAGTAAGATTTACCTGATTCCACATACCTAACGGCCCAGCAGCAGTCCTGCCCAAAATGGGAATCCAGCCGGGCTTTGCTTTTGCCTGATTATTTTCAATGGCGTTCTTCTGCTCCAAAATATCCAAAAAGGCAGTTACAGCCTGAAAAGAAACCGGATTTCCATTTGAAAGTTTCTTAAGTTTTTCCAAAATATCACTAAATCCGGCATCCCCCACGCTTTCTTGCGAAAGCAAGTGCGGGGGCTGATTTTCAGCCGATTTACTATCATTTTTGCCAGTCAAAAGCCAAAAAATACTAACGTTGCAGAGCTGACATATTTTCAGGAGAACGGGTATCGGAGGGACTCTATCCTTTTCATAATAACTGTAAGTAGAAGGGGTTATGCCAATAGATTCGGCAAATTTGCTCTTGCCACGCTGGCCGGCAAAGGCCTTGCGAAGGCCAATTATTCTCTCAATTAGTGCTTTTTCTGAAAAATTTTCCATAATTTTTACGCATACGCGAATATTTTTATTGACATATTACGCAAATGCGAATATTTATAACCAAAAGATTCGCAATTGAATAATATCATAACAAAGATTTAAGTCAAAGGAATAGCTTAAGGAGTAATAAAAATGACGGAACAACAAGAACAGGGAAGTGGTAAAGGCGGACGAGGAGAACATCCGGCAAAAAAGAAAGCTAAAAATAATCTAAAATATTATGCCAAACAGCTAATTACATTGAGCGCATTGCTGCAAGCCGTAGCAAAGAATCTTCAAAAAGAAATAGAAGAGCTTAAAAGTTAAAACCGTAGCCACAAAGGCACTAAGACACCCCGATGAAGTAGCCTAAGAGGCCCCGATGGGATAGTTTCACATCCCACAGGGTAAACACTTCACGGGGTAAACTCCGACACAGAGAAATGAAGGATCAAAATTGAAAATTTAAAATTTCAGAAATGAGATTGCCGCGGCCTGCGGCCTCGCAATGACGGACCCCTTGATGAATCAAGGGGCTAAATAAAAATAAAATTAGTTCCGATAAAACCGACAATAACAGAACAAAACAAAGAATAAATGTTATTGTTAAGGCGGGCAGAAAATAAGACGATACGATAAACGGACAAGAGAATTTAAAATTTAATATTTGGGAAAATAATTGACTGGAAATGAGAAATAAAATGTTTTTGATTGAAAAGATAAAGAAATGGGGACATAAGAAAAATTCAGGGACAACTGAATTGTGCGATAAGATAACGTGGTATCCGAGCAGCCGAGAAGCTCAGCCAAATCCGAATAGCTGTCAGCCAGTCCAAGTCCCGCCATTAATGGTCCGCAGAGCAGCGTGGCGGAAATAGAAGAGAATTTAATATTTAAAATTGAAAATTTAAAATATTTGATTATCGGTTTTAATAATTTTCTCCTCAAGGCAATTAAGTAATAAAGCATTGTTGACGAATAAAAAGGCCGCTGGTTTTTTATACCAGCGGCCTTGATGTTTTGAATCGCGTTTGTTATTTTTCGCCGAGGATTTCAAGACACTTGAATTTTTTGCCTTCCATAAATTCCAGACTTGCACCGCCGCCAGTAGAAATATGGCTGACTCGTTTTGAAAGGCCGAGCTTCTTAATTGCGCTAACGCTGTCTCCGCCGCCGATAACGCTTATCGCACCTTCATCCGTTGCCTTTGCAACAGCTTCTGCTACGGCTTTTGTGCCGACGTCGAATGGCGGCGTTTCAAAAACGCCCATCGGGCCGTTCCATACAACGGTTTTTGCACCGGACAGTTTGGCGACAAATAACTTTATAGTTTCCGGCCCGATATCAACTCCCTGCCAGGCGGGGGGGATATTGTCGTCGCATATCTGGCTTGGCGCATTGGCTTCAATTTTTTGAACGATGATATTATCTAACGGCAGGACTAATTCGCAGCCGCCGATTTGGGCTTTTTGCATAAGTTCTTTTGCCTTGTCGATGAAATCATTTTCACAAAGACTGTTTCCGACAGTATATCCCTGGGCTTTGAAGAAGGTATAAGCCATAGCACCGCCGATGAGGATTTTATCGACTTTCTTCATAAGGTTTTCGATAACCTTTAGTTTATCGGAAACTTTCGCACCGCCGAGAATGGCGATGAACGGTTTTTGGGGTTTATTCAGGGCATCGCCGAGGAATTTTAGTTCTTTTTCGACAAGGAAGCCGATAACACGGTCTTTGCCTTTCATCATATCCGGCACGGTGAACATCGAGGCGTTATCGCGATGCGCTGTGCCGAACGCATCATCGACATAAACATCGCCCAATTGGGCCAATTGCTTTGCGAATTCATCTTTGGCTTTTCGCAGGGCGGGGTCTTCGACTGCTTTTTTATCTTTTATTTCTTCCTGTTTATAGAACCTGACGTTTTCGAGCAGGAGACAATCGCCGGGTTTGAGAGCGGCTGCTTTTTTCTCAACTTCAGGGCCGATGCAGTCATTTACAAAAATAACATTTTTATTCAGCAGTTCGCCAAGTCTTTTAGCCACCGGCGCTAATGAGAATTCAGGTTTCTTTTCGCCATCCGGCCTGCCCAGATGGCTCATCAGGATAACGGAGCCGCCTTTATCGAGAATAGTCTTGATAGTCGGCAGGGCGGCAGTGATTCTTGAATCGCTTGTGATATTGCGGTTTTCGTCTAACGGCACATTAAAATCGACTCTCATCAGGACTTTTTTGCCATTAACGTTTATGTCCGCAACAGTTTTCTTAGCCATAATAAAATTATCCTTTCGCGTATTACAGTTTAGCTAATCTTTCAATGAGGTCTGCACTTCTGCAGGAATAACCCCATTCATTATCATACCACATTGTAACTTTGACTAAATCGCCATCGAGGACCATCGTGTTTGTGGCATCGAAGATAGAACTTGCAGGATTGCCAATAACATCGCTGCTGACTATCGGCTCTGTGTTGAATTCAATAATGCCCTTCATCGGGCCTTCGGCAGCGGCCTTTACAAAATCGTTAATTTCTTCAACCGTGGTTTTGCGAGCAGCTAAAAAGGTCAAATCGGTAATCGAGCCATCGGGAACCGGAACACGCAGGGCGTAACCGTGAAGTTTGCCCTTTAATGCGGGTATAACCTCGCCCAATGCCTTTGCTGCGCCTGTAGTCGAAGGAATTGTGCTTAAAGCGGCAGCACGACCTCTGCGTTTATCTTTATAAGGCATATCAAGAATGGCCTGGTCGTTTGTGTAGGCGTGGACCGTGGTCATCAAGCCTTTAACAATGCCGATTTTCTCCTGTAAGATTTTGCAAACAGGAGCCAGCGAATTGGTTGTGCAGGAAGCATTCGATACGCATTTCATACTTGCATTCAGCTGGTCATCATTTACGCCCAACACAATCGTGGCATCGGGTTTGTCTTTTGCGGGAGCAGATAACAAAACTTTCCTGGCGCCTGCAGTAAGATGTGTGTCATAGCCGGCCTTGCCTTCTGCGGCACGGGTTGTAAATTTGCCTGTCGATTCGAGAACAACATCGACGCCCATTTTGCCCCAGGGCAGTTTGGAAGGGTCTTTCTCATTGAGAACCGGAATTTCTTTGCCGTCAACGACAATAAAATTGCCTTTCACTTCTACCTTTCCCTGATATTTGCCCTGAGTGGAATCATACTTGAACATATAGCCAAGCATATCCGCATTGAACAAATCGTTAATCGCCATAACCTGAAAACGCTTTGGCTCTTGAGCCATAACGCGAAGGGTTAATCTGCCAATTCTGCCGAAACCGTTAATACCAACTTTAGTCGCCATCGAAAAACTCCTTTACAAATAAAGATTTATGGTTTTGTGAATAAAGTCTCATTAATTTTAGTATTTTTGCGCCTTTAAGGGCGAAACAAGGGTTTTATCCCGCCGATGTTACAATTTTCGAAATAAGGATTTTAGGGATAGCGGACAAGGCTGTCAAGGAGAAAAACACTATAAATGGGATGGGCAGGGAACCCGCCGCAGACAGATAATCAGGGAAATCATTGCTGGTATGAATATTGAACTTGTCAGATTACCGCCTTTGAAGTTAGACTGGGTCGGGCCGGATTATAAATGCGTGAAGAACCTGACCTGAGGGGGTATAATAATATTTCTTACTGGTCGATAATACTTTTATAAGTTATTAATGTTTGAAAAATAAGGAGAATAGTTATGAAACCGTCTGTAATTGTCGTAACAATATTTCTGCTGCTTATCTCAATAGCGCATTTATTAAGGCTGATTTTTCAATGGAAGGTAATTTTTAGAGCTGCCGAGTTTCCAATGTGGCCCAGCGCCGCAGCGTGTATAGTTACCGCTGCATTGGCAATCTGGCTGTGGAAGGAAAACAAAAAAACACCATAATTTCCTTATGCTTTTCCTCTTGAAGCTGGCCATAAAGAAGATATATTTACCTCATTATGGCTGAAAGTCTGAATATAAAAGACCACCCAAAAATCAACTATCTTCGTCAATTTTGGATTTGCGCAGTGTTGACGCTCGCAACGACAGCAGTTTATTACCGGGTCTGCACTTATGATTTTGTTAACTATGACGACAACGTTTATGTCTATAAAAATCCAAACATCCAGGCCGGCATAACGCTCAAAAACATCAAATGGGCATTCACTGCCGGCTACGCCAGCAACTGGCATCCCCTGACCTGGCTTTCACTTATGCTGGACAGGCAGCTTTTCGGCCCCGACGCAAGTGGTTTTCACTTTACTAATCTAATTTTTCATATTGCAAATACACTGCTGCTCTTTATTGTCCTGAAACTAATGACAAATGCGATTTGGCAGAGTGCATTTGTGGCGGCTTTGTTTGTCCTTCACCCTTTGCACGTCGAATCGGTTGCCTGGGTCTCTGAACGCAAAGACGTCCTCAGCACTTTCTTCTGGCTGCTTACGATGTGGGCTTATGTCCGTTATGCAGGCAGGGGTAAAATCAGCAATTATCTTTTAGTCGTCATATTTTTTGTTTTTGGATTGTTGTCAAAACCAATGGTGGTTACCCTGCCTTTTGTGCTTTTGCTTTTGGACTATTGGCCTTTACAAAGACTTAATACGAAGCGTTCTCTGCCGCATCTGCTCATCGAGAAGATTCCATTATTCGTGATAGCCGCCACATCGTGTATAATTACTTTAATCGTTCAGCGGGAAAGCAAAGCGGTAATGAACCTTGCTGAATTTCCTCTGAAGATTCGTATCTACAATACCTTTTCTTCCTATATACAATACATTATCAAGATGATTTGGCCGGCTAAACTGGCAATGTTTTACCCGCACTTCGGACAGAATGTGTCGATTTTATTTATCGTGATATCCGCTCTTATTCTGGCGGCTGTAACAATTTTTGTTCTTCTATTCTCCAAAAACCATCGATATCTGGGGACAGGCTGGTTTTGGTATCTTGGAACGCTTGTGCCTGTCATCGGCATTGTCCAGGTCGGCAGCCAAGCTATGGCCGACCGCTATACCTACATAACCCTGACAGGTCTGTTTATTATTATTGTCTGGGGTATATCCGAACTATCTGAAAAATGGCCGTATCGGAAAAATGTGCTCTGGGCGTCTTCATTAATAGTTTTATCTGTGCTGGCTGTCTGCTCGTTCATCCAGCAGGGATATTGGAAAAACACCATAACACTTTGCGAGCACGCACTCAAAGTAACCGATAATAATTTTCAAGCACATTTTTCTCTGGCCGGCAAGCTCATCGAGGAGGGCCGTATTGAAGAGGCTATCCGACATTCCGGCGAGGCTGTTCGAATCGTTCCTGATTATGTCGAACCTATCATCACTCTTGCTAATGCTCTTCAGATGTCAGGAAGAATTGACGAAGCTATTCATTATTATGAAAGAGCGCTCAAAATAGCCCCGGGTTCTGCCGATGTCTATCTCAATTACGGCTATGCCCTGGCGGCTAAAGGAAAATTCGACGATGCCATTTCACTCTACAACAAAGGCCTTCAAATCGCGCCTGACAGTATTGAGCTGCATATTAATCTTGGGACCGCTCTGGCCAGGAGCGGCAGACTCGATGAAGCGGTAAAGGAATACCAAAAAAGTCTTCAAATGAAGCCGGATAATCCTGAAGTGCTTGAATCTCTCGGCATTATACTTTTCCAACAGGGCAAAACTGATGAAGCCTTTAAATACTTTACAGAAACACTGCGGATTGACCCTAATCGTCCGCAGGGGCATTATTATCTCGGACAGATTTTGGCTCAAAGAGGCAAAATTGACGATGCTATAGAACATTTTGATGATGCTCTGCGGCTTAAACCTACAGTCAAATTTATGAATGTCCTTGCTGCAGCTTATGCTGCGGCGGGCAACTTCAATAAAGCCATAGAAATAACAGAAAAAGCCCTGGAATTGTGTCGTTCGCCTGAACAGAAAACGGTTAAAGAGGAGCTTGAAAAACGGCTGACTTTATACAAGGCAGGCAAACCTTATATCGAAAAATAAACCGTTTTAGTTTATTTTTGACAATTACAATAAGTAACAATAAACTAATGCTTGCTATTATGAATAACGTACTGACCGAACACCGCAGTTTTTTGATTTGCGTAATTTTGTCGTTCGCGACCGCCGCAGTTTATTACCAGGTCTGCACTTATGATTTCGTTAACTATGACGACAACGTTTATGTCTATAAAAATCCAAATATCCAGGCCGGCATAACGCTAAAAAGCATCAAATGGGCATTCACTACCGATTACTCCCATATGTATCATCCCATAACCTGGCTTTCGCTTATGCTGGACTGGCAGCTTTTCGGCAATAACGGCGGCGGTTATCACTTTATCAATCTGGTCGTGCACATTGCAAATACGCTTCTGCTTTTTATTGTCCTGAAACAAATGACTCGTGCGATTTGGCCGAGCGCACTTGCAGCGGCTTTGTTTGCCCTTCATCCGCTTCACGTTGAATCTGTTGCATGGGTTACCGAACGCAAAGATGTTCTCAGCACTTTCTTCTGGCTGCTTACGATGTGGGCTTATGTCCGTTATGTCAGTCGCCCCCGAATTACCAGTTACTTATTGGTAGTCATATTTTTCGTACTCGGTTTGATGTCAAAGCCAATGCTAGTTACTCTGCCTTTTGTGCTTTTGCTTTTGGATTATTGGCCTTTGGAAAGACTCGGTTTGAAACACATGGCAGACGTCTCAAAACAACCACTCCTTTATCTGCTTATCGAAAAGATTCCGCTGTTTGCGGTGGTCATTGCATCGTGTATAGTTACTTTTATCGTCCAGAAAAAAGGCGGGGCAATGACCACAGGAAAGAATTACGGTTTTCTTGTCCGCTTGGCCAATGCCTCTATATCCTATATGCAATACATTATTAAGATGATATGGCCTACTATGCTGGCCGTGTTCTATCCGCATCCCGGCCGGAATGTATCGTTTATTTATGCAGGAATATCAGCCATTCTTTTGTTGGCCGTAACGATTCTTGTCCTTCGGTTTGCCAAAAGCCGCCGATACTTGGTTACAGGCTGGTTTTGGTATGTCGGGACGCTCGTGCCTGTTATCGGCTTTGTCCAGGTTGGCGACCAGGCTATGGCCGACCGCTATACCTATATTACACTGACAGGCCTGTTTATTATCGTCGCCTGGGGACTGCCTGAGCTGGCTGGAAAATGGCCGCATCGAAAGATTGTGCTTTGGGTATCCTCACTGGTAGTTTTATCCGTATTGGCTATATTTGCACACATTCAGCAGGGATATTGGAAAGACAGTATGACACTTTTTCAGCATGCACTCAAGGTAACCAACAACAACTTCGTAGCTCACACTTCTATGGGGGATGCGCTCTACGAGCAAGGCAACATCGAAAAAGCAATCTGGCATTACACCGAAGCTATCCGAACCGCACCTGACCATATCAACATCAACGCCATTAACGGCCTCGGTCTTTCCTTCTACAAAGCAGGAAGAATTGATGAAGCTATCGACTGTTATAAAAGAGCGATTGAAATAAATCCCCGCACAGTCGAGGTCCATATCAATCTCGGTGTCGCCCTTGCGGTTGCAGGTAAATTGGCGGAAGCAGCAAAAGAGTATGAAAAAGTTCTGTTCGTTCAGCCCCAAAACGCCATCGCCCATAATAACCTCGGTTCAGTACTTCGCCGGCAGGGAAAATTTGACCAGGCCATCGAACATTTTAACCAAGCCATCAGAATCGCCCCTAATTTCACAACCGCAAGAGATAATCTTAAAATTGCCTTGGCAGAAAAACAAGAGCTCCAGAACAAAAACACGGAAAACACAAAAAAATAATTTTATATCGACGACTGTATTCGCCTTCACAATAACGGTTCTTTATTGCCTTGACATCATACTTAATGATAAATAAAATCATCTGCAATGGCTCAAAAACTCTATATTATCGACGGACACGCCCATATTTACTCTGCATTTTATGCGCCGATGAGCCAGAAACTGACAAGTCCGTCCGGTGAACCTACCAAAGCGACATATATTTTTACTACTATGATTCTTAGGCTGCTTGAAACTAAAAAGCCGGATATGCTCGTTGTGGCGATGGACTCAAAAGAGCCGAGTTTCCGGGCAGAAATTTACCCTGAATACAAGGCACACAGGCCGCCAATGCCGGAGGAGATGCCGGTGCAGATAAACCGTATCGAGCAAATACTCGATGCTATGAATATCCCTGTCATTCGCAAAAGCACCTTTGAGGCTGATGATATAATCGGCACACTTGCTGTAAAGGCCGCCGGAGCGGGCATCGATGCTTATCTCTGCACTAAAGATAAGGATATGATTCAGCTTCTTGGCAACAAGGGCATTTATATGTATGACGTCAAGACTGATGAGGTTACCGATGCAAAGTCATTTGAAAAAGAGACTGGTCTCCAGCCGGAGCAGTTCATTGACGTTCTTGCCCTGCAGGGCGACGCGAGCGATAACGTGCCGGGGGTGGCCGATGTAGGGCCGAAAACAGCGATTGAATGGATAAAGCAATATGGCTCGCTTGAAAATCTTTATAAGAACGCCGACGAAATCACCGGCAAGCGGGGCGATAACCTGCGGAGTTCAAAGGATATAGCTTTTCTAAGCAGAAAACTTATTACCTTAAATTGTTCTATGCCGGTTGAGCTTGACGAAAAGACTTTTGCCGTCAAAGAGTTTGACAGCGAAAAACTCACTGCCGTATTTACTGAACTTGGCTTTAACAGGCTTTTAACGCAATTAGGATTGTCGCCGGCGGAAGTAAAAAAAACGAAAGAAACAGAAAAAAAACCAGCTGCAAACACTTCCTTATTTACAGAGTTTGATTCAATAAAAACCGTTGAGCATAATTATCATTTAATAGACACTCCTGAAAAGCTTGACAATTTTGTTTCGGAGTTAAAGGAGCAAAAACTTTTCGCTGTCGATACGGAAACTACCTCAATTTCCGCTCATCGCGCAGAGCTTGTAGGTATAAGTTTCTGCCGGCAGCCGCATAAGGCATATTATCTTGCAGTAAAAGCGCCGATGGGAACCAAATCATTGGGGCTATCGGCAGTCAAACAGAAATTAGCAGTGATTTTAGCTGATGAGAAAATCAAAAAAATCTGCCAGAACGCAAAATACGATATGATTGTCCTCAATAATTCCGGTATGCCGGTAAAAGGACTGTTCTTTGACACAATGATAGCTTCGTATGTGCTGGATGCCCAGCGCCGGAGCCATTCTCTTGATAATATGGCGCTGGATTTTCTCAAATATAAGAAAATTCCGACTTCAGACCTGATAGGCAAAGGCAAAAACCAGATGAGTTTTGATAGGGTCGATACCGCATCGGCCTGCGATTATTCCTGCGAGGATGCAGATACGACATTTCAGCTTTACCGGTATTTAAGCGAAAGGCTCGAAAAAGAACCAAAGCTGAAAAAACTTTTTGAAGAAATAGAAATGCCGCTGGTCGAAGTTCTTACGACAATGGAGCTCAACGGCGTCAAGCTTGATGTGAATATTCTTAAACATTTGTCTGTTGAGATAGATAAGCAGCTTGAACAAACAACAGAAAAAATTTACGCTCTTGCTGGCGGCCCATTCAATATTGATTCGCCAAAGCAGCTTTCGGAAGTGCTTTTTGACCGGCTCGGTTTAACATCGCTGCGCCAGGGCAAAACCGGCCGAAGCACCGATGCCGATGTTCTTGACGGACTTGAAGGCGAACATCCCGTCATTGAGCAGATAATTCAGCACCGTCAGTTAAGCAAACTTAAAAATACTTATACCGGAAAGCTCGGCCTGCTTATAAATCCGCGCTCCGGTAGGGTGCACGCATCGTTTAACCAGACAATAACCGCAACCGGCAGATTAAGCTCATCCGACCCAAACCTGCAAAATATTCCAATCCGAACTGAAATAGGCAAAAAAATCCGGGCCGCTTTCGTAGCTGAAAAGGAAACGGATTTAATCATCAGTCTTGATTATTCGCAGATTGAGCTTCGAATGGTTGCGCATTTCAGCGGCGACAAAGAGCTGAAAAAAGCATTTGAAGAGGACAAAGACATTCATACCTATGTTGCTTCACAGATTTATAATGTTGATATTAAAGATGTAACCTCTGAAATGCGTTCCCGCTGCAAGGCGGTCAACTTCGGCCTGATTTACGGGCAGGGGGCTTTCGGCCTGAGTAAAACAACAGGTATGAGTGTCGCTGAATCGAGAAAATTTATTGACGATTATTTTGCACGTTATAAATCCATTCAGCAGTTTAAGAAGAACGCTATATTGGAGGCAAAGAAAAGCGGTTTCGCCGAGACTATTTGCGGCAGAAGAAGAAATATCACCGGCCTTGACAGTGGAAACGGCAATGTGCGCTCGCAGGCTGAAAGACTCGTTATAAATACACTAATTCAGGGTTCTGCTGCCGATTTGATTAAAATTGCGATGATAAAAATCCAGAAGAGAATCGAAAAAGAAAAGCTGCCCGCGAAAATGATTTTACAGATTCACGATGAGCTCGTTTTTGAAGCTGACGGCAAAAAAGCTGAAAAACTTGCCAAAATTTTCAGCAGCGAAATGACAGGTGCAATAAAGCTTAACGTGCCGTTGAAAGTCGATATTACAATCGGTAAAAGCTGGCTGGCGGAGTAATTATTATGAAGCGGTATAGATGGCAGATAATTTTTGCAATAACACTGGTAGCGCTATCGATAATTTTATACTATATTCACTTTCTTATTTACCGTGATGCACGTCATATTTTCATATATCTGCTCGGCGATATAGCCTTTATACCGGTACAGGTTCTGCTTGTTACGCTGATAATAGAAAATCTGCTCAATTACCGTGAAAAGAAAAGCAAAATGGCCAAGCTGAATATGGTCATCGGCACGTTTTTCAGCGAAACCGGAGCAAAACTGGCGGAAAGATTTTATCAGCTCGACCCTGCGGCAGAGCAGATACGCAATGTGCTTGTAATTGCCGACGACTGGACGAATGAAAGATTTTTGTCTGCGGTCGGCACCCTCAGAAAACACGAGTACGACCTACAGATTGACAAAGCAGACCTTTTAGAGCTTCGGACATATCTTCTTGATAAGAGAAAATTTCTAATGCGGCTGCTTGAAAACCCCAATCTTCTGGAACACGATAATTTTACCAATATGCTGTGGGCAATTTTTCATCTTACAGAAGAGCTGATTCATAGAAAAGAATTGAAGAATTTGCCGGAAAGCGACATTAAACACCTGCTCGGCGATATGAAAAGGGCATATCGGGCAATTATCTTTGAATGGATTGAATATATGAAATATCTCAAAACCGGATACCCGTATCTGTTCAGCCTTGCGATGAGAACAAATCCGTTTAACCCTAATGCCTCGATATATGTTCCCTGAAAAGAAGGATTGATTTATGAATCCCGGACCGGAAAGTTTGGCAAAAATACTCATTTTTACAGGCGCAATCCTGTTAATTGCCGGTCTGGCGGTTTTTGCGCTGGGCAAAATTGGTTTTTTCCGCCTGCCGGGCGACATCGAAATGGGCAGCAAAAACTGGAAAATTTTCTTTCCGATTACAAGTTCCATTATTCTTTCAATTATCCTGACGCTGGTTTTATGGCTTATTAGCTCTCTGAGAAAATAAAATACCTATGCGGCAATTATTTAAAGATAAAAATTTTCTGCGGCTCTGCCTTGCGACCTTTTTTTTGAGCTCCTGTCTTCAGCTTATCTGGATTGTTTTGCCTTTTATCGTTAAAGCTATGAACGGCAGCGATACCGATGTCGGCGTTTGTTTTATGGCTCAAATGGGAACTTATGTCGTCTTCTGCATTTTGCTCGGCACGATAATCGACAGATTCAAACCCAAAAGGGTCCTCGTCCTCGGAGCCGCAGCGCAAATTCTTGTTGTGATTGGCTTATTGGCTGTTGTCCGTTTCGCAAGTCTCCCCGGCATATCCCTTGGCCCCATAATGCAAATAGCTTTTCTGATGGCGGTGATAGGAATTATCACAGCGTTCTTCTGGCCTATGATGATGGGCTGGGTTTCAACAGGACACGAAGGGGCCGAGCTTACAAAAAGATTCGGCTTTTATAACACAACCTGGTCGAGTGCAAATATGATTCTCCCAATTATTGGCGGCTACCTGATGGAAATTGATTACCAGTTGCCGCTTGTTCTCGCTGGTTTAATGTCAATCGGCTGTTTCGCGGCTGCCTCCGCTGTCAGATGTCCCAGTGAAAATCCGGAACCAAAAGAAATAACACCGGACATAATCAGTGGGGAAGAATACCGGCAGGAAAAAAAACAATTTCTCTGGATGTCCCGCGTCGCGCTTTTTGCGATTTATTTATGCGTCGGCCTCTTCAGGAGCCAGCTCGGTATTCTATACAAGTTCGACCTCCATTTTCCAGAATCCGCTTTCGGCTGGTCTGTCTCTTTTATGTGCCTCGTAACCGTAGTCGTTTTTTGGCTGATGGGCAAAAGCCATTATTGGCATTATAAAAAAGGTCTTTTTTTCTTTTCACAGTTTTCGGTTATCGGCTGTATGCTTGTGGTGATTTTTTCAGATAATTTTCTGATGCAGTTTTTTGCCGCCGGCCTGTCAGGTATATGTTATGGAGTTGTCTATAGCTCACATCAATATTACGGCGTCTCCGGCGGCACAAAACGTTCCGGCCTAATGGCTGTCCACGAGACACTTATAGGGGCGGGATTTGCCTCAGGTTCGATTTTCGGCGGCATACTCAGCGATGCCTTCGGCAGACGCTCGCCTTACTGGTTCGGCTGTGCCGTCATTATCGCTGCCGGCCTGATTCAGATTCTCCTATGGGTATCTCTAAAAATGCGAGAATCAGAGCCGCGAACGTAAGTGAGCGGTATATTCGGAGCCTGGAGCGATAGCGACAGGAGAGTTTTTATCTTATTTCCTTACTTCCTTTTCGGAGTTTACCCCGCCTGCCCTGTGAAGTGCCGCAGCTACTTCATCGGGGTGAGATGTCCGCCCGCAGGCGAGACTTATCTCATCGGGGTGTCTTAGTGGCTACGGCTCCTCAAACGCAAACACATCGGTTTTCACATCGCCGACATAGAATCTGCCGTCGTTGTATATAAAATTCATAATCGTCTCAAGCTGGCTTACCGTAAATGTCCTGTCGTTTGATACAACAGCTATTCCGATAACCGCCATTCGTTTGTTATCAAGCCTGTCAATCTCCGCCGCGGAAACGTTAAATCTGCTCTTGAGCCTCTCAATAATGCTCTTGACTACCCGTCTTTTATCCTTGAGCGTGTCCGTTCCCTGAAGATGCAAACATATTTTTGCTGTGCCCGTGAACATTCAAAACTTTTCCCTTTTACCTTTTGAACCCCCGCGCTTAGTTTCGCCCGTGGCGAAACTGCGGGGGTCACTTTTCACTTTCTTACCCCCGTGGATGATACTTCTTATGAATACTTCTCAGCCTTTCCTGGTCAACGTGTGTATATATCTGCGTCGTTGCTATATCTACGTGGCCTAACATTTCCTGAACGCTCCGCAAATCCGCTCCGCCGCTTAAAAGATGGGTCGCGAAACAATGCCGAAGCGTATGCGTCGTCATTTGCCTCGGCAATCCAGACCGCCGTGCGTGTTTTTTCACAATCCGCCATATTTCAATCCTGCTTAAAGCTCTGCCAGTTCGACTAAGCAGCAGAGCGTCTTTGCTGAATGGCTTAACAAGTTTGCCCCTTAGCTGTTCGATATATTCTTTAACAATGGCTATAGCCGTTTTATTAAGAGGAATTACCCGCTCTTTTTTTCCTTTACCGAGACACCGCACATATCCAATTTTCAGATTCACATCTGAGATTTTCAGGCCCGCCGCCTCGCTTGCCCTTGTTCCGGTAGCGTAAAGAATTTCCAGCAGGGCACGGTCTCTCAAAAAATAAGGCTCTTTCTCATCAGGCGAGTTTAATAATTTTGCGACCTGTTCTTTATTGCAGACTATCGGCAGTTTCTGCCACAGTTTGGGGCTTTCTAAAAATACGGTTAAATCGTCATCAATATGCCCCATAAGTTTGCAGAATCGCAGGAACATCTTTATCGCTACGACACTGCGGTTTATCGAAGCCTCGGCTTTATTCTGTCGGGCAAGACTCTTTGCATAGCCGAAAAACATTTCAGTATTAATGCCGTCAGGCTTTTTAACGCCTTTCGTCAGGCAGAAATCGCTAAAATCTCGCAGGTCTCGCCCATATCCGAGAATCGTATTTTCGCTAAGCCCCGCTTCGATATTGAGGTAATCCAAAAAGGCTTTTACTATTTTGCCTAATGACTGTTCTGCCAGTTTCGTATTTAAGTTTTGTACCTGTGTGGACATTTTTAGTTAAAAGTCCTGTAAAATATCGTTTTTGAGTCAAAATATTGACAAGTGTTTCATTGGTCTGTAAGTTCCATCGTCAAAATCATTCGTTTTCCCTTAATAATTGTTTATCCCGCACTCCACACTCTAAAATCTGAAATTCTTTCACACTATCCTCAATCCATTCTCCTTCATCACATCGTATGCAAGATATTCCGCCCCTTCTCTGTTTGCTTTTCTTTTCATATATGCTTTTTTCAGTTTTTCTCTTATTTCATTTAAGTATTTTTCATAATCCTTCACAGCCTTTTTGACTGCCGTTTCGTCCTTTGGTATTTTATACAGCATTTGCCCTTTTTTCCTGCTGTATAGCACATATTTCGCCTGCTCGTAGCTGTTGAATTTCAAAATAGCCATCCCCTTTAAGCAGATTTCAACCTTTCTGCCGAAATTTAATGTAACTTCTCCCTCCGGCAGTATCACCTCCTCATATTTAAACTCTGATTCTTTTTCCCAATCTTTGACTAATTCGCTTAATTCCCTGATTTCTTTAAGATTTATCTCGGCCTTTTTTGTTTGAAGTCCTCGTTTGATGATTTTAGGCCCCAGTTTAAGCGTTTTTGGATATTTGATACGAACCCCTAAATCTTTTTTCGTCGCCTCATCCAGAAAATCCTCCGGGAATTTCCTTATCGGCGATATCTTCGCCAGAACCTTTTTGGCGACTTGCTCCTTCACTTCATATATAATATTTTCTACTGGTTTCCTTTTCATAACTTCCCTTGCCCCGTACCTATTTAGCCACCGCCACTCGGGGCGGCGTTATTCTTTCTACTTTCGACTTTTGATTCTCTAATCTCTCGCCTTTGGCGCCAGTTTACCCCAAAATCGTCGTTATTGCAACTTTATCCGCCTTTGGCGCCGGCTATCTCATCGGATTAGGGAAAGATCAAGAAATGTTTAAGAAAAATTATCGGGCGGCATCGCCAGCCCTCGTTGAGATGGTAGCTTTGGAGGGGCTCAGTGCGAGAGAGTTAGAACAAATTGCTAATTGCGGACTTCTGGAAAAATTTGTGGCGGGGGAATGGATCCGAATTCCAGAAAGATATATCTAATTATCAGTCTTTCTAATACCAATTATTTCCGGATCTGAATAATCAAACCATGGTTCTATATAACGCTTAGCTATAGTGCGGATTTCTTCTTTCTCAGAAGGAGTATTTGGTTTTCCTCGAGCAATCATTACACCTTTTCCTAAAATAATCACAGCAGGCCCCATAGAAAATAATGCAACCTCTCTAACGTTGTCTGGTACCGAAGGAAAGTCATGATAAATAGAAATAGATGAAATATTTTCTGATTCAGGGAAAAACACACCCCCTATTTTGAGTGTGACTGCATCCAGATATTCTATTTGAAGTACCGGAATATCATAATCGTCTATAATTTCCAAAGCATGTGCATCGTAATTTGTCCGGAAACGATTATTGGGATTAATTACCCATTTGTTTCGTATCATTTTGGCTGTTATTTTGCCGTCTGAACTTTGTATTACCATAGATATGAGAAGCCCCTTCTCGGTTCTTTCTAAGGAAAATGGGATCATTCGACCGAAAGGTTGTACTACTACATTATCTTTCATTTGAATAGTATATATTTGATTGCCTGTATTTCCATGTAGGGCAATTCCAGCAGTTTCTTGTTTATATGATTTCTGGTATTTAGGTGTCAAAACCCCTATGTTCTGGGAAGTTCGTTTTAGGAGTTCAGCTGAGTTGCTGGCTATTTTTTGTTGCTGACTTCTGCTGGGTCCAGCCCGAAAGAGCAGAACAGCAACCAAAATGCTAACGCATAAGTGAACTATTGGATTCTTGAAAATGGGGACTCCTCGAAAGCGACCGATACTGTGAATATAACAAAAGTCAGTACCATTCATTGCATAATTTTTGCATTGAATCCTTTTTCGTGTGATTGCCTTGCAAGCCATACGATTGTCTGGCGAGTTTTTCAACCAGTTGAGCATACCCAATACTTTCCCCAAATATAGATTAAAACCAACAGAAGTTGACATCTCAGTTTATACGAGCCGTTTATTATATTATGATTACAATTATCGTGAGAAGCAAGATAAATTGCGACACGCAAATTAACTCTCTCGCACTAATCGACCTTAAAGTAAGCCAACCAAAGCATTCTGGTGAGGCATTTTTCCTCCGAATTTTCTGCAAATCAGATTTGAGCCCACAACGACCTTTGAGGACTGCAAATCCTCGCTGCACTTTATAACCGATTACCTATAACATTACCAAAGATTCTCCTTTTTGTCAAAACTTCTTTCCAAACTCAACGACAAAATTTATTCGCTTAATCCATAAATAAAATCAGGTCTTGGCTGAGAGCCGAACACCATAACTTTTCACTTTTAATTTTTCACTTTTCACTCTTTTAAAATCGCCCATTCGCGCAAGTTTTTCGCCCAAAAGCGCAAGTCGAAGATCTCGCCATAGGCGGAATTGGCCTCAAAAACACACACTGGCCCGAAAATCGCCCAGATGCGCAAGTTTTTCGCCAAATCGCGCAAGCCGAAGGTCTCGCCATAGGCGGATTTTACTCCAAAAACTAACTTTCCAAAAAAACTTGCGCTTTTGGGCGAAAAAAATTATCCTAACTCATGCATCCCCGCGTTTAGTTTCTGCAAGGAAACTGCGGGGATTTATTCCATTTTCAAAATAACGACTTACATCATTTTTCCCAACGCAAATAAACGACTTATGTACATCCCCACGACTTAGTTTTGCCCGCAGGCAAAACTGTGGGGACAAAAAATTTTCAATCTTAAATTTTCAATTTTCAATTTACCTGTTTACCGTTTATAATTCTCAAAACTTACGTATTTAAAGGGATTGACGATGTCGAAGCAAGTTATTATTTGGGCGCTGTTTACGGCAATTTGTTTATTTTCTGGTTGTACGCAAAAGCAGGTCAATCACGAGCCGGTATGTTTAGCGGGTGTGGATGTTAATTCCGCGATGGAGCGGGTGGAGAAGGTCCTTTTAAAGCTGAAATTCTTTGTTGTAAAGGCTGACCCCACAATAGGTTATATGCGCACCAATTCTTTGCCCGGCAGCCAGTTTTTTGAAATATGGAAAAGGGACAATCGCGATGGCTACAGTATTGCGATGTCAAATCTTAGCAGCATTCGGCGAACCGCGGAACTTAACTTTATGCAGAATAACGACTTACTTTGCATCGACTGCAACGTTACGATTGAAAGGCTCTCGATACCTGAAAAGGAAATCGATAGCACCGCAAGAGCCTATACTATGTATACAGGAAGCAATGAAACAACGGCTAACCTGAGACTTAATCCGAAACAGCAAAAAATGATGGACTGGATTAATCTCGGAGAGGACAGCAATTTCGAAAAATATATTCTCGGCAAGATTAATAAGGAATTTACTAAGAAAAAGGGCAAACGATGAGAGTTCTGGTCTGCGGCGGGGCTGGATACATCGGCAGCAATATGACGGCTGTTCTTGCCGGGGCAGGCCATCAGCCGATTGTCTATGACAATTTGAACTCAGGCCATAAAAAAGCCATTGCAAACGCTGAACTTATAAATGGCGATTTAGCGGATTTTGACCTGCTTGTAGAAATTCTTGAAGAGAAGAAAATTGACGCTGTTATGCACTTTGCGGCGTTTATCGAGGTAGGCGAATCAGTAAAAAATCCTCTCGAATTTTATCGCAATAATGTCTGCAATACCCGCACGCTTCTTAGCGCGATGGAAAGATGCGGCGTTGAAAAGTTTGTCTTTTCAAGTTCCGCAGCGGTTTACGGCACTCCTGAAAAGACACCTATAACAGAAGATTCCCTAAAAAAACCGATTAATCCTTATGGCCAAACGAAATTAGACGTTGAACAGATGTGTCATTACCAAAGCCAGACAGGCAGACTCCGCTACGCCGCTTTGAGATACTTTAACGCTGCCGGTGCAGGCGCAAATTGCTCGTTAGGCGAAGACCATAATCCCGAATCGCATATTATCCCGCTGGTAATAGCCGCTGCGATTGGTAAAAGAGAAGATATCAAAGTCTTTGGCACAGATTATCCAACGCCGGATGGGACGTGCATAAGAGATTATATTCATATCGAGGATTTATGCAGCGCTCATCTACTGGCACTTGAAAAATTAAGCAGCAAAAGCGAATTAGTCTATAATCTCGGCAACGGCAAGGGTTATTCTGTCCGGCAGGTGATAGAGACAGTTAAAAAGATTTCAGGTAAAAATTTTAAGGTTACAGACGTTGCCCGCAGGACGGGCGACCCGCCGGTTTTGACTGCAAATGCTTCAAAGGCAATTAAGGAACTTGACTGGAAGACAAAATATCCGGAACTTGAAAAAATAATTGGAACTGCCTGGGCTTGGCATAATAAGTATCCTAACGGTTATGGAAAATAAAAATTACATAGGAATAGATTTCGGCGGGACAAACATCAAAATTGGATGTTTCTCAGCGGATTTGCGATTACTTTGGAAAACCTCCATTCCGACAGATGCCCAAATGGGTCCTGCTATCGTCATTGACAGAATGGCTGATACGATAAAAGAAACGGCAGGCAAAAAAAACACGCCGCTGGAGATAATTAAAGCTATTGGAATCGGCACGCCGGGGCCTGCAAAATATTCAGAAGGTATTCTTATCCGCTGTGCGAACCTGCCGAAATTTACAAATGTGCCGATAAGCAAAATGCTTAAGGAAAAACTCGGCAAGCCGGTAATTCTCGATAATGACGCTAATGCTGCTTGCTACGGCGAGTTTATCGCGGGGACCGGCAAAAATATAAAGAATATGGTATTTTTCACGCTTGGGACAGGCATCGGCAGCGGAATCATAGCCGATAGCAAACTTCTGCACGGCAGCGGCGATAATGCCGCTGAACTGGGACATACAATCGTGAATGTTAATGGTCGATTATGCAGTTGCGGCCAGAAGGGCTGCGGTGAGGCTTACGCATCTGCGTCAAATACTGCAAGAAGGGCGGCAGAGGCGATAGAAGCAGGGGCCGAATCGAGTCTTAAAGAAGTATTAAAAAAGAACGGGCAGATAACCAGCAAGGATGTTTACGAACATTTAGCAAAGGGCGATAATCTCGCAAAAAAAATTACCGATGAGACTGCCGAGGTGTTAGCGGTGCTTTGCGTAAATGCTCTGCATTGCACTGAACCTGAAAAAATTGTTTTTGCGGGCGGGATGATTGCCGCAGGCAAACCACTGTTAGATAGAATCAAATATTATTTCAAACAGCACATCTGGAAGATTAAGCAGGAGGATACTGTTGAGATTTGCTTTGCGACTGTCGGCGAAGACGCAGGCATTATTGGCGCGGCCGCTTTGGCTAAAGCATTGTAATTAATGTATGCCTGATTCCGATATTGCCTTTTGGAGAAGTTCATTTAATCCGAGTTTTTTGGCCCAATTTTTCAAATATTCAAAATCAAGATTTTCTTTCTGCGCAGCAAGAACACCCTGCACATCAGACCATTGCCTTTCTGAATCACACCCCGATTGCCTGAACCAATCAAGTTTAAGCAATATGATTACCTCGGGCGATACAAATGATGCTTTTTTTGCACTTTTACCTAATGGCAGCTTTCTGCTGTGAGAAAGCATCTGCATCTGAAACTCATCATCTTTCTGAATAAAAAGGTCTATCTTAAAAGCAGTTGTCAGATGTATGATGTTGAAACTTGTCCTGCTTTGTAACGCCTGATACATAGCTTCTTTACTGATATAGAAATCACTTTTGAGTATTTCATAAAGCTGCTGTGCGACAGATGAAAAAGATTGAACTGTAATATCCGCATCCTGAGTAAAACGCGGCGTTCCGTATATTGAACTTGCGATTGACCCGCCGATGGCGTATCCTATCTTCAATTCATCGAGGATGTCTGTTAATTGTTTAATTATTTCGCTTTGCTGAATGTCGCTCATCGGCTTTGTCTCCATAGACTTTCTTATATAGTTCTTCACCCAGGTGCTGTTTTGCCCAGATATGCCAAATCTCTTTTTTGCCGGCTTTAGGATATCGCATTTTTATTCCCGCCATTGCAAGAGACTGTCCGAAACGATAAGCGTCACAGACAATCCTGAATTTTTTAGCCGGACTCATTTTGCGATACAAGTCATATTGAATTTCGAGGACCTCTTTTGGTGTGTCGGTCAGTTTTGTTTTGTGCTGTTCAATCATAAAAGCCGATGATGGGATTCGAACCCAAAACCCCTGCTTTACGAAAGCAGTGCTCTACCGTTGAGCTACATCGGCGGAAAATCGTATTTCGTATGTCGGTTGCGAAGCTGGAAACGTCTTTCGTTTATCGTTTTACGTAACCGATACGAGTTGCGCAATCGCAGTCAAACAACGTAATTTACAGAATATAACCCGGCAAACAATTATTGTAAAGCAAACATCTACAAACCTACCAGTATAATAATCTTGCAAACAGGCCATAATTTTGATATAAAAGCACTTTTGTAAACAAACCAGTTGTATAAAACACAACCTGTTTGATATTAAAGAGTTATGTAAATAGTCGCAAAATAGTTTAGTCCAGCAGATTATCGACGGTCATAATAGAACGGCCTGCCGGTCTATATGGGATTTGGGAAAAATTATTGGACAAAAAATTGCCGCCTTTAGAAAGATGATTACACAAAATAGGCTTATCTCGAAGTTAAATAAGTTAAATGATTTGATTAAAAAAAGTGAGGGGAGGGTAATATATCTTTTACAGGGAAAGAAGGGCATCGGCAAAACAAGGCTTCTGACAACCTACTGTGATAAAATTAGGGAAGAACTCGATAATCCTGGCAAAGAAAGGAAACATTCAGTCAGTGGTAATGATATTGTTGTATACTTAGACTTGAGGACCAAAAAAATCGACAGTCAGTTTCTCGATTCTTTGCCTATAGCTCTTTTCCCGGAGATTCTATTCGAACTTAAGAAGGACAAAAAAATATCTCCATATTTGACCGATCCTGTTAAAATCCGCGAACTTGATAAAAGTTATGGAGGTATTATAGATAATAACACATTGGCACAAAGAGTATCGGGTAAGGATAAAGAAATAAAAGAAGAAATAATCCAATATTTATTCGGTTGGGCCTGCAGAAAAAATTATAGAGTAATTTTGATAGTGGACAATATAAGTGATTTTTCACTTCTGGATGCAAGAAAAATCATATATAAATGTATAGAGTTTAAGGATAAATTCTCTGTACGATGTATCATAGCAATAAAAGATTATTGGCATCCTCAGAAAGATTTAGAAATAGACATAAATGATTACGAACTTTTATCATGGCTTTCGTCTGATGAGGATGAAGCTATACAATCGTTAGTGGATACCATTTAAATTGGAAATAGAGATATTCAGAAAGTATTTTTGATACCGAAAATGAAAAAGGAATAACAGTATGAATAGAGAACCGAATATTACTAGTAAACATTTGGATAAATACAGGAGATTGTTCTTTCATAATCCTGTTTTTAATCTTCTATCGGTCGAATTAGATAATGTTTTCAAGGAAAAAAGTATTTCTGATGACACTGTTATTGAGAAATTTTATGTAGATAGTGAAGAAAATAAGCAAATTTTAACACATATCACAGAAACATTTAAGCGAGAAGAAGGGTCTGTATATTTTTTACTTGGAAAGAAGGGGATGGGTAAAACAATTTTTCTAAAGAGCTATCTCTATAAAATGAGAAAGGGGGGAAAATGCATAATTAATGATAACGATATTATTGTATATTTAGACTTGAGAACTAAAAAAAGCGACAATGAATTCCTCAATTCTTTGCCTCAATCTCTTTTCCCCGAAATTTTTTTCGAGCTTAAGAGAAACGAAAAAATATCTCCGTACTTAACCGACCCTGCTAAAATCCGGGAACTCGATATAAGCTATAAGTATATGAACGATAACACATTAGCACAAAGAGTGCTGGATGAGAAACATAAAGGGGAGATAATTGAATTTTTGTTTCGCTGGAGTAACAAAAAAAAGTATGGAATAATAATTATACTGGACAATATAGATGATTTTCCAGTCGCATCTGTAAAAACCATTATAGATAAATGTATAGAGTTAAAAAACAAATTCGCTGCACATTGCATTGTATCGCTAAGAGATTATTGGAGTCCACGGTGTGAGTTAGGAATAGACGACATACAAACTTGTACAAGCCACATAGGCAAACCTGATATATACAAAATAATACAAAAAAGACTGAAATCGGTGAATATTGCAAATACCACTTCGGAGATACAAATAAAATATGCAAATAAAATAATTAAATTTGATACATTTGATATTATTGAAACGTTTGGATTAATTTGTCAAAACCTTGCAATCTTATCGAGAGACTTACATGAAGAATTGTATCAATTAGCAAATTACAATACAAGGGAACATCTGGTAAATATGTACAATTTCTTTCACTCGCCATATTTATTTTCAAAACCAAACTTTATCTGGGTACTAATTGAAAAGTTAAAAAAAGTAGACCCAGATTTTGAAATTGATGACGCTAGACCAATTAAGTTTTTTGATTTTATTGAATGTCTTATGGCAATCCATTACTTATTCTACGATACCCAAACATCCCAGATATTTAACATATTTTGTCATGATTGGCCGTATGAGGATGGATTTGGCTACAGAAATACTCTTATATACATTCGCATTCTGCAGATTGTGAAAAATAGAGGAAACGTACATAAAGACTATATTGTAGAACATTTAAAATCTGTGTCATACGAAAAGGATGCTATCCTTGATGCAATAGATAAATTGCTTGGTAATGCATTATTAGAATCACACGAGGGTATAAGGGTTGAAGATGTTAATGATATTATGTTATCAATAAAGGGATTAGCTTATTTAAGTAGACTCATTTATGAATATTCATATTTATTGTTTGTGTGTGATGCAGTGCCTATGCCGGAAGTATATAAGGTGGACTTAATAAAGAAGTTTGGCTTAGAGGAAATACCGTTAGAAAGGGGGAATCTTGCATTAAAGCATGAAAGTGTTAAGAGCTTCATAGATTTTATCGAGGGAGAAGAAAAAATGGAGGAAGAGAAATGTTCTCCACCAATACATAGAGAGGTTCTTTCAAATATAAAGAGAGGTGAAAACACCTCCCGGCTTATGAGGTATTATACTTCACAAGTAATGAAAAAAATGATAATATCAGCGAAGAAACCGAAAACACAAAAAATTCAGGATATCCGCATCATCACAAAATAGCGAAAAAATTTATCGAAGAGTTTGATGCGGTTCTGCCTGAAAATCCGCCGTGGCTGAAATAGAAGATTATGCTGCTTTATAGCAAAGGAAATTCTGAAGCCGACCTAAGTGCAAAAGACCTTAAAGAAGGCCTGCATGCCGCGTTAGATAAACTCGCCAATCGCAAAAAGGTTCTTGTAATCGGCCCGGATATTACGCGTTTCTATTCGCGCGCGGGCGAGCTTACCTATATGGCCTGGCAGTATTACGGCAATAAACTTACTGATATTCTGCCTGCGGTCGGAACGCATTTTGCGATGACGGATGAGGAAATAAAAAAAATGTATGGTCAGACGCCGGTAAATCTTTTCAGGAAATATAACTGGCGGACTGATACTGTAACACTCGGTCGCGTGCCTGCTGATTTTATTAAAAAAGTCAGCAATGGTAAATTAGACTACGACTGGCCCGCACAGGTAAATAAGATGCTTGTTGAAGGCGGCTTTGATTTGATTTTGTCAATCGGGCAAGTCGTGCCGCACGAGGTTGCGGGAATGGCCAGTTACAACAAAAATATCTTCGTCGGCACCGGCGGCCCGGAAGGCATCAACAAAAGTCATTTCCTCGGCGCGGTCTGCGATATGGAAAAAATTATGGGCAGGGCGGACACGCCGGTCAGAAAGGTTCTAAATTACGCATCCGAGCACTTCGCTAAAAGTTTGCCGATTATTTATGTTCTTACTGTTGTTTCGGAAGATGCCCAGAGAAATAAAAAAACAAGAGGGCTCTTTATCGGCGATGATGTCGAATGTTTCAACAAGGCTTGTGAGCTTTCCCTGAAGGTTAATTTCACAATGTTAGGTGAGCCGCTTAGAAAAGTGGTTGTTTATCTTGACCCAAATGAATACAAAAGCACCTGGTTAGGCAATAAAAGTATATATCGAACAAGAATGGCGATGGCGGATAACGGAGAATTGATTGTTCTTGCGCCGGGAGTCCGGGAGTTCGGCGAAGACAAGGAAATTGACAAACTTATCCGCAAATACGGCTACTTTGGCAGCGAAAAAGTCCTTGCGGCTGTTAAGCACAACGACGATTTAAAGGCGAATCTAAGCGCAGCGGCACATCTCATTCACGGCTCAAGCGAGAATAGATTCAATATAACATATTGTCCCGGCAAACTTACAAAACAGGAAATAGAATCGGTAAATTTCAATTACGCCGACTTATCTGAGATGATGAAAAAATATAATCCGGAAAAACTGCTGAATGGTTTTAATACTATGCCGGACGGTGAAAAAATTTATTTCATTCCCAACCCGGGCATAGGTTTATGGGCTTATAAAAAAAGATTCAACTAACTTTTTTCAGGAGTAAACACAAATGTCGAAAGCTGATATAGGTCTCATTGGTCTCGCTGTAATGGGTGAAAATCTCATTCTCAATATGGAAAGCAAAGGATTTACAGTTGCCTGCTTTAACCGGACGGTCTCGAAAGTCGATAACTTTATCGCTGGCCGCGCAAAGGGCAAAAATATAATAGGCTGCCATTCTATCGAGGAGCTTTGCGCAAATCTCAAAACGCCTCGCAAGGTAATGCTGATGGTCAAGGCAGGCCAGGCGGTCGATGATTTTATCGAATTGGTTTTGCCGCATCTTGAAAACGGCGACATTATCATTGACGGCGGAAACAGCCATTTTCCCGACACAACCCGAAGAACAAAATATGTTGAAAGCAAGGGCAAACTTTATATCGGCACCGGCGTTTCCGGCGGCGAAGAAGGCGCTTTAAACGGCCCATCAATTATGCCCGGCGGTTCACTGGCAGCGTGGCCCGCCGTTAAGCCGATATTCCAGAAAATTGCCGCTCATACCAAAGAGGGCGAACCCTGCTGCGAGTGGGTCGGCGAAAACGGCGCAGGACATTTCGTTAAAATGGTTCACAACGGCATCGAATACGGCGATATTCAAATGATTTGCGAAACCTACCATATAATGAAACAGAGCTTAGGACTGACTAACGCCGAAATGCACGATATTTTCGCCGAGTGGAACAAAGGTTTTCTGGATTCATATCTTATTGAAATCACGCGCGATATTCTCGCTTATAAAGACGAGCAGGGAAACGAAGTCATTGATTTGATTCTCGATACGGCAGGGCAGAAGGGCACCGGAAAATGGACAGCGATAGCGGCACTCGATGCCGGCCAGCCCCTGACGCTTATCGGCGAAGCGGTTTTCGCAAGATGCCTGTCGGCTCTGAAGGAAGAGCGAGTCGAGGCGTCGAAAATTCTTGCCGGGCCCGCAAAACCATTCAAAGGCAACAAGGCAAAAATGATAGACGATTTAAGCAAGGCACTTTACGCATCGAAAATCGTAAGCTACGCACAGGGTTATCAGCTTATGAGAGCGGTTGCAAAGGAATCTGGCTGGAATCTCAATTACGGTGGAATCGCTCTTATGTGGCGGGGCGGCTGTATTATCCGCTCGGCATTTCTGGGCAAGATAAAAGACGCGTTTAAGAAGAATCCCAACCTTGTAAATCTGCTGCTCGACCCATTCTTCCAAAGAGCAGTCAAGAAATCACAAAGCTCCTGGAGACGAGTTGTCCGGGCTGCGGTTGATATGGGTATCCCAATGCCGACAATCAGCTCTGCTCTTGCGTATTATGACGGCTATCGGGCCCAGCGCCTGCCGGCAAATCTCCTGCAGGCTCAGCGCGATTATTTCGGCGCTCATACCTACGAAAGAGTCGATAAACCTCGCGGCGAGTTTCACCATACTAACTGGACAGGCCGCGGCGGCACAACAAGTGCATCAACCTATATTGCATAAATCAAACTATAAAAAACAAAAAGCCCTGATATCCAATCAGGACTTTTTTTATTATTCAGGTTTAAGAAAATCTTTACCGCTGGATGCGACCTCGTGAACCTTTAATAAAGTTTTCCACCTGCTCCAGAGTTACCATTGTTGTATCGCCCGGAGTAGTAGTAAGTAAAGCACCGTGAGCCCAGCCGAGTTTAACCGCTTCTTCGTAAGGCCTGCCTGTGAGCAATCCGTAGAAAAATCCCGCAGCAAAGCCATCGCCGCCGCCGACACGGTCATACACATTAAGCTCGCAGGCAGGGGCCTGATAAACTTTGCCGTCAACCCACGCTACCGCACTCCAGGTATGATGATTCGTGGAATGTTCTTCACGGAGAGTTGTCGCGACAGCTTTTACATTAGGATACTGTTTTATGACTTCGCCAATCACCGCGACAAAAACTGAAGGGTCAAGTTTTGACTGTTTAACGACATCCGGGCCCTTTATACCCAGACCATCCTGCATATCCGCTTCATTGCCGACAAGAACATCGACATTCTCTACAATCCGCCGCATAATTTCTACAGCGTGTTTCTGGCCGCCTCTGAACTTCCAGAGTTTAGCGCGATAGTTGATATCAAAACTCGTTATCGCGCCTTTGGATTTGGCGTATTTCATCGCTTCAATGATTAATTCTGAAGTTGTTTCCGAAAGGGCGGCAAAGATTCCACCGCTGTGGAACCATTTCACACCATCTTTAAAAATTTCAGCCCAGTTTAAGTCACCGGGCTTGAGCTGAGCGGCCGCTTCGATAGCGCGGTTGTAATCCACTTCCGGCGTCCGCACGCCATAAGCTTGGTCGCTGTAAACCAATGCCATATTCGGCCCCTGAACACCGTCGCGCTCGAACCACACGTAAAACGGCCGGACGCCCATTGCTCTTACCCGTTCCTGAATCAATCGGCCAAGCCGGTATTTGACCATTGCCGTTGCGATACCGGTATTCAGCTCGAAGCAGTCCGACAAATCAGCAGCGACATTATATTCTCCTCCGCTGACGTGGGCCTGAAAAGTCGTCGCTTTATGAAAAGGAATAATTCCGGGGTCCAGCCGGCATACTAATGCACCGAGAGACAAGAAATCCAGCGCGCCTTTCTGAGGCACAACCAACTTACTCATCGCAAAACCTTTCAATTATCTAAACTTATTATTAGTGTTTAAAATGTCTTTTGCCTGTGAAGACCATAGCGATACCGTATTTATCCGCAGCGGCGATAACTTCATCGTCTTTCTTCGACCCGCCGGGCTGGATTATACAGGCAACGCCGACCTTAGCGGCATTATCGACGTTATCGGCGAATGGGAAAAACGCATCAGAACCCATCGCGGAGCCTTTGGTTTCGTCGCCGGCGTGTTTAAAGGCTAATTGGCCTGATTCGACGCGGTTCATCTGGCCGGCGCCAATGCCGATAAGGCGTCTATCCTTCACAAGCGTAATTGTATTGCTCTTTGTATGCTTTGCACAAAGCCAGGCGATTCTCAAATCCTCAAGCTGCTCTTTGTTCGGTTTTAGTTTTGTCGGATAGGTAAGCAGCGCCGGCTCCCAGCCGATGAGGTCTCTGTCCTGCAGGAGCATTCCGCCGACGATGCATCTTAAATCAAATTCGCCGCAATCTATTTTAGTTTTGTCAATCGGATTTGTTGACATCAATCGAACTCTTTTGCCCCACGGTTTTAATGTTCTTATAGTTTCAATTGCATCTTTATCAAAACCCGGAGCTATTATGACCTCAGCGAAGAATCCGCCGGCGCCTTTGGCCTTTCCGAAAAGTGAGTAAGATTCCATTATCGTCGTCGCAAGGGCTTTATCGACCTTCCTGTTTAAGGAGACTATTCCGCCAAACGCGCTGACAACATCGGTTATATAAGCCTTTTGATATGCCTTGTGAATATCGTTATCAATTGCGCAGCCGCAAGGGTTTAGATGTTTTACAATTACCACTGTCGGCTCAGAAAATTCCTTTACAAGCTCAAACGCGGCATTGGCATCGAGCAGGTTATTAAAGCTTATCTGCGTCTCATCTTCCAAAATGCCTGCTGAAGAAATGCTTGTCTCATTATTTGCGGGCAGTTTATAAAATGCGCCGCTCTGGTGCGGATTTTCGCCGTAGCGAAGCTCCATCGCCTTTGTCAGAGAAATACTTATTCTTTCAGGGTATCTTATTCCGGCCTGCTGATTGAGATATTTTGATATTGCCGCATCGTAGCCTGCGGTAAGTCCGAATGCAATTCTGGCAAAATCGCCTCTTGTTTTTTCACTGATAGAGGCGTTATTGGATTTCATCTCGGCTATTACTTTTTCGTATTGAGCCGGGTTTGTTACCACTGTAACGAATTTATGATTTTTTGCCGCTGAGCGCACCATACTCGGCCCGCCGATGTCTATATTTTCGATTGCATCTTCAAATTTGCAGTTTGTTTTTGCTACTGTTTGTTCGAACGGATAAAGATTTATACAGACCATATCAATCGGCTCGATGCCGTGCTTTTTCATTGCCGCCTGATGTTCGGGATTATCACGGATTCCAAGCAGGGCGCCGTGAATTTTCGGATGCAGCGTTTTTACTCTGCCGTCCATCATTTCAGGAAAGCCGGTTACCGAATCGATAGCGGCTACGTTAATGCCGGCCTGAGCCATTGCTTTTGCCGTTCCGCCGGTGCTTATGATTTTGACGCCCATAGCTGAAAGGCTTTTTGCGAAGTCAACAACACCTGTTTTGTCCGATACGCTGATTAGTGCTGATTTGATTTTCACATCCATTTGAGTTGTCCTTCCTTGTCCTTAATGTTGCGGTTTTCTGTGGTTTTATCTTACTTTGGTCCAATGCAGTAAATGTTCTTGTCTTCCATAATATAAATCCTGTCGTCTAAGACATTGGCCGCATAATTGGTTACATCTGCAAAATTGATTGTATAGATTTTTTTGGATTCTTTATTGTCCATTACGCTGCAAGTCTTATCTTTGTCGAAAGTATAAGCTATGTTGCCGTTTTGTGCAAGCAGTTCAACCCCATCAGGCTCAAGCCATAATTGTTTTCCGCTATTTGCGTCTATCGCATAAAGCCCCTTATTGAGGGCATATTGATAAACAATAGTCTCGGTTGCTCTTGAGGGAGTATTCAAAGCCGAGCCGGTATGAAATTCCCATATTTTTTTACCGCTTTTGGCATCAAGCTTATAAAGATTCGTATCTTTGCTGCTGACATAGAGCCAATTATTAACTTTTACCAAAGGCGCCATAATTGCATCGACAGCATCGAACTGCCACAATTTTTTCGGCTGGGATGGAGTCATACACAACACATTGCCGCCCTGGGTTGCAAAAAATACGGAATTGTCGTCGGCAAGAACGCTCGTTATGGGAGAAACCTTGTCGGCCTCCGCGGTGAAAATTTCCAGTTTGCTGTTAGAATCTATAACGTGCAGACGTTTGTCCGCCGCGGGAATATACCGATAAGAAGAGTTTACGGCAGCAGCAGCTGAAGCTATAAAGGGAAGTTTATCTCGGTGTAATTCTGCGCCTTTTTCAACATCCGCTATAATAAGATTATTAGCGGCAATAAAGTAAGTGAGTCCGTTGCATTCCGCCGGCTCAAAAACAGGCAGTTTCCCAGCCGCGGCAATAGTGCCAAAACTTAACCTGCCGGTGTTTCTGTCCAAACAGAACAGATAATTATTGCTGGTTAAAATATAAAGATAATTGTCGAGAATGGTTATTTTCTGAACCTTCTCTTTTGAGGTTTTTTTATCGGGCGGATTTAAGGCAATCGAACTTTGCCATATTGTCTGAAGGCCGGCCTCGTTAAGTAGTTTTTCGCTTATGGCCGCATCACAGGTTGACGATTGAAACACTGCGAAAATCAACAATAATAACAGGCTAAATTTCTTCAAGACTATCTCCCTGAAAATTGACGTTGAACAATCATTCCACGGATTCGACATAGTCGCTCAAATTCACATCATATTTCTGCTCAAACTGCCGTATTTGGTCGATTCTTTCTATATCATCGTTAATGCGGTTTACCAGCTTGAATATGTAAGGCTTGTCTTCAAGACGGTTCTTCAAATCCTGATACATCGGTTCCCATTTGCCGCCATAAAGCTGGCTCTTTAAAATTATGAGCATCTTGTGTTCTGCCGAGAGACTTTTGACGAAATCTACTATCGCTTTTTCGCGATTTTTCTCATCAAGATTACCGCTTTTTTCGGCAGCCTTAGCCATACAATTATCGCTTATAACAATTGTTCAAACAGTAAAAACTTATATTTTAGCCTGATTAAGAATCAGGTCTTTTACTTTTTGGCTCGGCAGATTCAATGCCCCAAAAGCAGCAGCGGCAGACGACCGCAGCTCGGCATTGACATCTATTGACTGAACAATCGAATATATCTTGTCAATCTGCTCATCGAGCAGAAGGTTTGCATTTACCTTTGCGCTAACTGCCAGCGAACCGAATGCGTCAATCCTGACTTCCATTTTGTTCTCTTCTTTAATCGCCATTTGTGCTATTGCCCTTTGGGCATCGGGGCTGGGAAGATAAGCAAGAATCTGGGCTGATAATGTCTTTATTTCATCTCTCGAATCGTTTGTGGCTGAAACAAGGGCTGAAAGGGCGTCTGAAAGGTTTATAACCTGATTTCTTGTCTCGGCAAGCTTCAGCATCGCTTTACAGGCCCTGACAGCATAATCTTTATCCGAAATCGCTTCTGCCAGATTTTTCGTAACCAGCACGCTTTCACTGAATTTCTCAGCCGGCTCTGCAAGGGCAATGGCAATAGCGGCGCTGAATTTGACCGAATTATTGTCGAATGAAAGGGCGTTAATCAGGGGTTGAGAGGTTTTGAGCCTGAACATAAGCGATTTTTCACCTGCATTTTGAGCAAGAGCCTCGACCGCACCGAGCGCTACCGCGGAATCTTTGTCTTTGATGCCGCGTTCAAGGGCCCGGTGAAGATATTCGGCTCCTGTTGTTGTAGCATAGGTCATCGCGTCCGGATGGCCGGAACCAAAATATTTTGGATATGGAATGTTGGTATTGTCTATCCTGAAAAAGGCGGCCAGCCATAGCGAAATTGAATCTCCAAATTTGGCCTCGGCCCGCAGAGACCATTCGCAGCATCTCATAGCCATAAGTTCGTGAAAATACGTTTTATCGACTTGCTCCCTGACAAGCCTTTTATCATTTTTGTCCCAAAACCAGATATTGGCAGAATTTACCTCGGCGGGGGGGCGAAGCGACTCGGAATCATCATAATATTTTTCCGCTAATTCGTAGAAAAGCTGGGCTGCTGATTTCTTTACGCTTGCCGAGTCAATCAACTGCATATTGTCCGTCGCAAGCTGGCGAAGCTGCTGTGAAGAATCATTCTCTGCGATGTATTTTAAATAACCCAGCGATTCAGGATACCCAATTTTCCCTAATGCTTTTATTACTTCAGCTTTTACGACTACGTTATCCATAACAAGCGAAGTAGTTAACGGCCTGACAGCTTCTTTCCCGATTTCCGGCAGGGCGGCTGTAATATTGGGAAATTCGTCTTTACGGCTTTCATCGACCAGTGCGTCAAGCATATATGGAATAGCGTATTCGCCTGAGTTTCTGAGCCTTTCGATAGCGGTATATCTGCCTCGAACAGTGCTGCTGAGTCTCTTGATTTCATCCTGTATGATTTCGGAATCAGTCCGGCGCAGATACCGGCCCTTTTCAATAATTTCAATAATTTTTTCCGCAAGGGGGGAAAGCTGGGGATTGTCGGCCTGGATTCTTACTAATATCGCATATCCTCTTGGATTTTCTTCGCTAAGATTCAGTAAGTTCAATGGGTCGCAGTTGCTGTCGATTATTTTCTGGGCGAAGCCTGCGGCAAGGTCAAACCGTCCTATTACGGTATAATGCAGGAAATCATTCCAGTCATCTTTAAGCTGCTGCAGTTTTTTATCAGCCTGCTGTGCAGAAACCAAAGTGCTGAAAAGCAAACAACTTAGAATAACGACCATTTTATTCTTCATAGAGCCACTCCGCATAAAAAGGTAAGCTATTATAAATAAAGGGGCTAATCTGTCAATGAAAAAGCCTATTATTGATTTTTTCCGAAATATCGAACGTCTCATAATATATGTTATGTTTCATTCGGCGATTCTGCCTTTATAACGCGGGATTGGCTTAAAATGGGCTTTTAGCCTTTAATCGGGTCATTTAGCCGCCAACGGCGTGATTTACCATATCGCTTATAAGATTCCAGCCGGCAAAGGCCCTGTCGATAAGCCCCATATTCTGAAGAACCTCACTTATTGTAGTTATTGCGTTTAATGAGTCGAAATTCTCGTCAAGCCTCTGCCTTGTAGTATTTAATGCTTCTATAAAATTGCTTCTGCTGCAATATAATAATGAGGTTTTATAGTGTAAATTGAGAAGCTCCGGACTAATTTTGTTTTCTGCTGCGAGATATATAAGCGCCTTGGCTTTTTCGCCTCTTTCCGCATAACAAAGCGATAATCCGCTCAATGCTCTGTAATGAGTCGGATTTTTCCGGATAACTTCCCTGAAACTTTCGGATGCCTCTTTAAACTTATTCATTCTCATATACAATAAACCCTGGGCGTAAAGCAGGGACTGATTGTCCGGATTCAGCGAACATTGCTGTTTTACGGTTTGAAACATAACGCTAAATGAATTTTGGGCTTCCGGACTGTCTATGGACTCTACCCGGGCTGTTGCACAATATCTCAGCCTTGCGGCTTCGGCAAATAATATACAGCTATTCTGCTGGATTGTGGCGCCGAGAATTAAAGTGCTATAGGCAGCGTTTTCGTCTCCGGCCTTTCTCTGCGCTGCAGCCAAACCAAAATAAGCATCCACAATCTCATCATTGATAGCGACCGCCTTGTTGAAAAGCTCGGCGGCAGCAATTATATTCCCCTTTGCAAGATGAAGTGAGCCAAGTTTCACAAACCCCTGAAGGAAACTGGGCTGCAGTCTTACCGCTTTTTCATATTGCACCATAGATTCTTCTACATTACCTTCATCAGCAAATAAATCGCCTAATTGCAGATGCAGTTCAGCCGATTCGGGCTGCTCCTCAATCAGGCCGTTTAAGTATTCTATTGCCTGGCTGTGGCCGCCGGTTTCTATCAGCTCGTTTATTTTTTCTTCCTCTAACGGAATTGCGAAGTTGTCCGGATGGATAAGTATTGCGCTGTTAAATGCGTCAACAGCGGCCTCGTAGTTGCCGTTCTGCATAAACAGATGCCCCAGAAGCACAAGCGTCTCGATATCGTCTGGATGCTCGTTTCTCTGTCGTATATATTCTGTTATCGCCTGCTCAACTTGACCGTTTTTGAAATAAATTGCCGCTAATCGAAGTCTTGGCAGCTCAAGGTAATTTTTGAATTTCAGGCAGTCCTGATAAAACTCAGTCGCCTCAGCCTCTTTTCCGAGCCTTTCATAACAGTGTCCCAGAGCATAAAGTGCAATGGTATTATTCGGCTGCCTGTAATAGATAGATTGTAAATTTTCTACCGCCCCTGCGAGGTCTGAATTTTCAAGACAAATCGCCGTTGCAGCCATTCTGCCTATTGTGCAGTCCGGCTTTCCGCGCAGATATTGGATGGCTTCATCTTCTGCAATATCGAAACTGCCTAAAGATATAAGGTTTAAAATTCCGCCAATCTGCTCAAATTCGGATTTGTCTTTGGTAACTGCGTCAATCCAGAACCATAAAAGGCCTGTAGTGTTAACGGCTATCCCCCTGCCGAGTATTTCAAGTAGTTTAGACATCGTCGTAACTCGTTTAATGCTAACAGTACACTGTTAGCTGTCCGCTTGATTCATCGACAATGCGGGAGACGGGCTTAATGGAATTACAGGGAAAATCTGCGTTTCTAGCTCAAAATCGGGGGTTTTTAGCGACTTTAATAACGTGTTTAGCGAGTATCCGCCCCCCTTTTTTATTTGGACTTCACCAACATTAACCCGCTCTTTTACAAACCCTCTACAATCTATCGTGCCTGCTTTTCGACTTCGCTGAGATACGCGAGTGTTCTTTCAAGCTCATCTGATAGATGCTTTAATTTCAGCATCGTTTTTACGCGGGTAATAAGCTCCCATTTATTTATCGGCTTGCTTAAAAAATCGTCCGTGCCGGACTCTATCGCCCTTTCGATATCGCCAAGCTCATTCAGAGCCGTTACCATAATCACCGGCAAAGCCTTTGTGGCAGGGTTGCTCTTTATTCTCCTGCAAACCTCAAAGCCGCTCATCTTCGGCATCATTACATCGAGCAAAACCAAATCAGGAACAGACTTTTTTATTATTTCAAGTGCTGTTACGCCGTCCCTTGCCGGGATTGAACGGCACTGGGGAATATCTTCGAGATAAGCCTGCAAAAGCTCAAGATTCTGCTCATTATCATCAACAACAAGAATCGTTGCAGTTTTTGAAATTTCTTCGATTTTCTTTGGTTTTATTATCGTTTTTGTCATTGCTGAATTTTCTCCATTATTTTAGCCACTAAGGCACACTCTGAAATCTCAAATTTGAAATTTCAAATTTCAGAATGCCTTAGTGTCTTCGTGGCTACTGTTCTGTTCAATAAACGACCTGACCTGCGGCTTAAGATAAATTGACTCAATGTCCATGACCTGTTTTACAGCTTTGGCACAGCTTACGGCAATTTCATAAGCACTGGAGTCCATATCAGCAAAGAAAACATATTGCTCCTTAATCCTGCAAAGTCCTGAGCCACCGCCGCCTAATGAATCCTTTCTTATTTTAACATTGGACTTCTCAAGTATGTCCAGCAGGTCATCAAGAATAGCTTTATTGTCCATATTTTAAGGAAAAAGCCCTTAAATGTCGATAAATATAGATTATAGTTTACATTGAACGGTTGACAGTTTACAGAAAAAAATTTAAGGAAGCTCTGCCTTGCCGCAGTTAATAGCAAAACGGAAGTCTTTAAGCAAGCAAGTTAACCTGCAACAGCAGGAAAATAAAGAACTTAAGAAAAAACTTATTGAGCTTCAGGCGATGGCAAATCTGGGTAAAATATCCGCCATTGTTGCCCATGAAATCAACAATATCCTGATGCCTTTGGGCAATTATGCCCTTGCCGCCCTGAGCAGCCCCGACGATAAGGAGCTGATGGAAAAGGCCCTGCACAAGACCATACAAAACAGCGCAAGGGCATCGGAAATCCTCGAAAGCATTATGGCTATGGTTAGCGGCGAGGCTGCCAAGATGCGCGAATGCAGACTCGTCAATCTCGTGGATGAGGTTTTTTCCTGTATCGGCAGAGACTTTGAAAAAGACGGAATAAAAGTCAAAGTAGATATACCGCCTGAATTAACTTTAAATATTGTGCCTGTCCAGATTCATCAGGTGATAATGAATCTCGTTCTTAATGCCCGCGAAGCTATAATGCCGCATCGGGGAACATTGTCCATAAAAGCTGCAAAACAAAATGATGACATCATTCTTACTATAGCCGACACCGGCTGCGGCATAAGTCCTGAAAATCTCGACAAAGTTTTCAAACCTTTTTTCACCACAAAAACATCAGACTCCCCCGCTGGCAGAACAGGCTTTGGCCTCGGCCTTGCCTTTTGCGCGGAAATTATCGAAGCGCACAACGGAACAATATCTGTGCAGTCTGAGCCGGAAAAAGGAACTGAATTTACAATCACATTACCGGTAAAATAAACCTCGCCATAGTGGTAGTGATGGCGAAACTAACCTTCATCAATTATCGCTTTGACTATATCGAAGATAGCCTCTTTTGTTTTGTAATTTGCGTTGTTTGTTAGAATTGAAAAAAGATATTCTTTGCCGCTATTTGCCACACAAACTCCCGATAATGCCCGGACGCCGTTAATATAGCCTGTCTTAGCAAAAATCTTTCCACGGTATTTATTTTGGTAAAAATATTTTTTTAATGTGCCATCGACGCCCCCTTCCGCAAGCGTTTCCTTGAAAACAGGCCACAAATCGCTCGAATACGCATCGGTAAGAACCCGTATGATAATACCGGCAGACAACCTGTCTTTGTCGCTCAGGCCGCTGCCGTCGTCAATATTAAAACCTGCCGGGTCAGAACCGAGCGATGTAAGATAATCTGATATTGCTTTTCGCCCTGCCTGCCAGCTTCCGCCTTTGCCGCTGGTTTGTCGTGCACCGAGAGTTTTAAAGAGACACTCTGCCGCAAGATGAAAACTATCTTTGTTGCACTGCTGGAGAACTTTAACTATCCCTGTCCGATGCTTGACAAGCATTTGAAGTTTTTCAGAATTAACTTTTGCTTCAGTTACATAACCAGACACTTTTATGCCGGCCTTATTAAGATTTTCAGCAAGCAAAGTCCCGAAGAATGTCGCCGGCCTTTCAATCGCTACGTCAAATGATGCTGCTTTTCCGCATTTGCCGCCGATTACAATGACGTTTTCTTTTTCCGTGCGGTATGCGCCTATAGCGCTATCCCCTTTACTCACCGGCTGAACATTGTTCACCAGTGTCAGATAATTTGTATCCGGTTCAACCAGCAGCTCCACTTGTCCGTTTTTCTGGGAAGCTGAAATCTTCACGCAGTTAGCGTTATAATTAAGTCCGCTTACCTCGCAGGCATAAGGCCTGTTGAGCTGTTCTTTGGGCCAACCCGGACGAACCCTCACATCGTCAAACACGGAACTATCGACAACAATATCCCCTATTTCAGTTATGTTTCGCTCTTTAAATGCTTTTACAATATCCGACAAAAAATTACCGGCGTTATTGCTGTCGGCGGTTTTTTCGTCTGGATATTCGAGCAGCGGGTCGCCGCTGCCGATTATGACAAGGTTCTTGTCCGACATTGCAGCTGTTGTAACAAACTCGAATTGCTTCCCCAGGTGTTTTAAAGCTGCAAAACTCGTTACAAGCTTCATATTGGAGGCAGGCACAAGAGCAAGAGATTCGCTATATCCAAAAATGCGAGCTTTGGAATTAGGGTCTATTACGAGAACCCCGAATTTTACGTTTGACTGTTCTTTGCGTAATATTATCTGGGTAATCTTTTCCTGCAATGATGCCGGACAGCTCGCAGCGAGAATCGCAATAGTTAAGCAAATTACGTATTTTATCATTCCATTTTTAAACATAGGCGATGTTTCTACCACGAAATAATTACAAAAGCAACAAATAATATAAGTCCTTATATCATAAGGTATTATGAAAAAAATCTTATTTTATTATGTTTGATTGACAACCCGCTGGGCAATAGTTATACTTTTTGCCGGTTTATGTATTATTATGGTTTGAATCTTTGCGGCTTTTTTGTCCATTATAGACAATTAGCCGTGGCGAGCTTCCGGAGTGTTTGTGGATGAATATTCCGGAAGTTTTTTTATGTCTTGACCCCTCGACAAGCTCGGGGCAGGCAATCTACAATAAATATCTTGACAGATTAAGATATAATTATTTATATAATAGATACTTATGACAACGAGAATGCGACAGAAATCAATTTTTACCGCTTTGGTCTTATCTAATAAGGCAATCGGCCAGCATTTCTATAATATTCAGCTCCAATTAACCGGCGATGGCGAAAAAGCCTTTCGAAATGCCCTGCCGGGACAATTTGCCGAGCTTGATTTGTCAAATCTTGCCCTGCCGGAGCAAATCCCCGACGAGCTTTCCGAACGCTGCCAGCGGCAAATCATACTACGCAGGCCATTCAGCTTCATAAATATCGAATGTTCCGGCGGAAAGGCAATCCTTGAGATACTTTATTGCGTGCTTGGGCCTGCGACATTAAGAATGAAAACTTTAAAACCATCGGACAAGATAAATCTGATAGGCCCGCTCGGAAATGGTTTTAAAATTTTTAATGACAAAACACTGGCAATCCTTGTTGCCGGCGGTATGGGCGCTCCCCCGCTTCAACACCTGGCAAAAGAATTAAAGAACAAATGTCCGGATATTATTGTTTTCGCAGGCGCAAAAAGCCTATCGGAATTACCATATTCGGATATAAAGCTCGAAAACATCTCAAATGAACCGGGTCTTGTTCTGAACGAGTTTGCGAGATATAACGTAAAAACGCTTATAAGCACTGATGACGGCTCGGCTGGTCATAAAGGCTTTGTAACTGAAATCCTCAAAAAGTGGTTGAAAAGCAAAAAACCTGACTACGGCAAAACGATTATTTACGCCTGCGGGCCTGAAGCGATGATGAAACAGGTTGCAGCGATAAGCTCTGAATTTAATATCTTCTGCCAGGTTAGTCTCGAAAGGATAATGGCCTGCGGCACGGGTTTATGTCAAGGCTGCGCCGTGAAATGTATAGACAAACAAACCAAAGAAACAGGTTATAAACTTTGCTGTAAAGACGGTCCGGTATTCTGGGCTGATGAAGTTGTCTGGTAAATATGGTTGATTTAAGTGTAAATTTTGCGGGATTGAAGCTGAAAAATCCGGTATTTACCGCCTCCGGCACCTGCGGCTATGCGGATGAACTGTCTGATTTTATGGATATAAACCAGCTTGGCGGCTTTATAACAAAAAGCATCACCTTGCAAAAACGCGACGGCAACGATGTGCCGCGAGTTGTAGAGACTGATTCGGGAATGCTCAATGCGATTGGTCTTGCAAATATCGGCGTTGACAGATTCACAGCTGAAAAAATACCTATTATAAAGCAATACAAAACACCCTTTTTTGTCAACATAGCAGGTATAACCATTGAAGATTACGTCTCTGTTGCTCAGAAATTATCCGTTTGTGAGAGAATAGCAGGGTTTGAATTGAATATCAGTTGTCCAAACGTCAAAAAAGGCGGCATAACCTTCGGCACAGACCCGAAACTCGTTTCTGAAATAACATCGGCCATAAAGAAAAACGCAGGTAATAAAATCCTGATGGTAAAACTTACGCCAAATGTTACAGATATAAGCGCAATAGCTTCTGCTGCGATAGAGGCCGGAGCCGATGCCCTTAGTATGATAAACACCTTTACGGCTATGGTGATTGATATTGAAACGAGACAACCGGTTCTTGCCAATCGCACAGGAGGCTTGTCCGGCCCGGCGATAAAGCCAATTGCGGTATATCTTACGAACAAGGTTTATAATGAGGTCGCTAAACCAGCGAATATCCCGATTCTTGCCGGCGGCGGAATTAGAAATGCCTCAGATGCTATTGAATTTCTCATTGCCGGCGCGTCTGCTATCAGTGTCGGCACGGCAAGTTTTATTTATCCGGATAGCGTTGTAAAAATCATTGAAGGCTTGAAAAGCTATTGTCAGCGGCATAATATTGCTAAAATATCCGAACTTACAGGCAGCTTGAAGTAATTTGTCATTTTCAATATAATATAATTTTATTAATTTGAATAATTATGGAAATTTTAAAAGCCTTACACGATTATTTCCCGACTTCGGTCTTTACCGGCAGAGCACTGGTTTTTATAAGTGAAGAATGGCGGGTTGAATTGACGGAGCATCAGAATTCCGATTTCAGCAAAAATTCTGCGAGTTTACCTATTATCAGAGTCAAAATTTTTAAAAGAGCGCTGAATGGCGAATTTTTGCCGGGCCATTATGAAGATTTCCAGATAGCTTCCATCGGCGACCTTGCGGAGCAGATTGAACGGTATATCCAGGGCGCTATCGGCAAAAATATAAAGGAATACGACGTAGATGCCTGAAAACGCTTCCGGCGAAACAAAGAATGATATAAAAATAACCTGCGGACAGAACGCTGTGTTTTTTAGCGTAAAAGTGATTCCTGCCAGCAGCAGAACAGGTTTGGCTGGCGTTCAAAATGGAATAATAAGAATTAAATTATCCGCGGCGCCGGAAAAGGGCAAGGCCAATCAGGCGCTTATTGAATTTCTTGCGGATTTGCTCGGCGTTAAAAAAAAAATTATAACGATAACTTCAGGCTTGACTACGAAAGTCAAGCAAATCGCCGTCGAGCAGGAAACAAGCCAGGCGATTATTGAAAAACTAAGAAGCGTTTTATGAAAAAAATCGCATTTGTATTTTTGGTATTATTGGCGGCTGCTTCGTTAGCGTCGCAGCAGCTTTCGTATAATCCTTCCGGATTGTACGTAAATTCAATTGAAAAAGCCCTTCAATTAAGCGACGAGGACATTGACATTGCGACAGCGGTGCTGCTGGTAAGCAAAAGATGGAATCCTTCAATAAATATAGACCAATATCGCGGCAGAATAGACGAAATGGCCCAAACAGTTCTTGAAAGACTCAAAGGCCAAAGTCCGACTGCCAATGGCCACAGGACAATTCAAATAATTAACGGATTATTGTTTAATGAAATGGGCTTTACCCCGGTTAGCAGTGCCGATAATCCGCAGGATTTATTCCTCAGCTCAGTTATGGACAATAAAAAAGGTTACTGCTTGAGTCTTTCGATATTATATCTTTCTATCTCAGAACGGCTCGGACTACCTGTTTGCGGCGTTGTTGTGCCGGGGCATTTTTTCGTCAGGTATATGGACAAAGACAAGCCTTTCAACATTGAGACAACCCAAAAAGGCATCAGTCCTCCCGATGAGCATTATATTAGGGAATTCAAAATGCCGGACAGACAGCAGGCTATGTTCACTGCCTCGAATCCGCCGAGCGGGGTATATCTGCGTAATCTAAGCAAAAAGGAAACCATTGGCTGCTTTTTCAACAACCTTGCCAACGCATATTTCGACCTTAACGATGTTGAAAGCGCTTATTATTATCAGCAAAAAGCGGTTGAAATAAACCCCCTGCTTGCCGAAGCCCGGACAAATCTGGGCAATATTCTTCTTAAGAAGGATATGATAGATGCTGCGATTCAGCAGTATCAGGCCGCGATTAAAATAAATTCTTATGATGCCAAAACATATCACAATCTTGCAAATGCTTATGTAAGAAACGGATTGTTCGATGAGGCCATTAAACAATACAATATCGCGATGAGTCTTGATCCCAATTTTATCGAAATCTACAAGGGGCTTGCACAGGCCTATCGTTCAAAGGGCCAGATTGATAACGCTATTGTTATTCTCAAAAGAGCGGCCGATGTTAATTCTTATGATGTCGATATATATATTGCGCTGGGTGGAATGTATCAGGAAAGGCAGAATTACGACCAGGCTATCTCAAATTATCGCCTTGCGCTGGCGTTTAAAAATAATTCCATTCCGGCCGCTTACGGCCTTGGCTGTGTATATCTTCAAAATCAGATGTATTATGACGCGATTACGCAGTTCAGAACAGTGCTTTATTATGAGCCTGCCAATGCGAAAGCCTGTTTTGGGCTTGGGCTGACCTATAACAAGCTCGGCTGGGCAGAGGATGAAATTGCTGCCTATCAGAATGCCTTAAAAGCGGACCCGAATATGGTTTCAGCATGGCTCAATCTGGCGCAGGTTTATATGACTCAGAAACAATATGCCTCTGCCATCAAGGCATATCTGCAGGTTATTGACAGGGAGCCGTCAGCCGAAGTTTTTTACAATCTTGGCGTTGCAAATTCAGTTCAAAAAAATTATATCGAGGCTGCAAAGTATTATCTGAAGGCTGTCGAGCTAAAGCCCGATTATCCCGCCGCTCATAACAATCTTGCTATTTCATTTTATATGCTCGGCCAATACAAACAGGCTCTCAAGCACGCTGAAATCGCACAGAGCCAGGGCTATGAGGTTTCAGCCGATTTGCTTGAGCAGTTACATAAGATTGTAGATGTAAAAGTTGAAAACTGAAATTAAGGAGAATTAAAATGGCAAAACGAAAAAAGACTTGGCTTGGTGTATTATTTACTGTTGTAGTTGTGCTGGTTGTCCTGGTTCTTATCTCACCGTTTATCATCGACAGCATTCTGAAGGTAAGCATTGAAAAGGCAATTAAAAAACAGCTTAACGTAGACGCTTCGGTATCGCGGGTCCATCTGAAGATTGGTTCCGGAAGTATTGAAATCAGCGATCTGAAAATAAATAATCCCCCCGGCTACGAATACAAGAATGTTCTGGAGCTTAAAACAATCTATGTTAAAGCGGATATCCGTTCTCTTACCTCGAACACCATAGAAATACGCCAGGTCAACCTCGATGATGTGAATGTGGTAATAGAGCAGAAGGGCATGACAAGCAATCTCAGCGATATTCTCAAATCAATGCCTAAAAAGCCAAAAACCGAGACCGAAGAAACAAAAGGAACCACTCAAAGTGGGAAAAACGCTCACATTGCCTCTGTGGACATAAAAAACGTCGATGTAACCGCAAAGCTTTTGCCTATGCCGGGAAAACTCGGCACGGTGCATTTGAGAGTCCCCACATTACATCTTTCGGATATCGGCGGTAAAAAGACAACGATTGCAGATGCTGTCGGCAAGATATTTACGGAGATTTCTGCTGCAATCGTTGCTCAAGGTTCCGGCATAATACCCGGCGATGTGCTCGGCCCGATTCAGGACGGTGTCGGCGAAGCGAGCAAAGAGCTTCTCAAGGTCGGCGGAGATATTCAAAAAGGAATATTTAAGGACTCCAACAGCCCGTTCCAGGGATTGTTTAAAAAGAAAAAGTAAAGACTGATAATCGATGAATAACCAGTTGCAGCGGTCGCCAAAAGTCTTTGTTGCCGTCAGCGGAGGAGTCGATAGCGCAGTTGCCGCCGCGACCCTTAAACAGGCCGGCTACGATTGCACTGCTGTCTATATGAGGCTTTACGGCCAGCCTCTGCATAAAAGCGAAGATGCTGAAAAAGTCGCAAAACATCTCGGCATCCCTTTTGAGGTTCTGGATTTATCCGGCGAATTCAGGAACGTGATTGACTATTTCTGCGGCGAATACAAACAGGCAAGAACGCCGAACCCCTGCGTTTTTTGCAACAGGTTTATTAAATTCGGCAAACTCCTCGAATACGCTAAATCAAAAGGCGCTGATTTTTTTGCTACAGGCCATTACGCACAGGTAATTGAAGAGGAAAACGGTTTCAGTCTTTATGCCGCAGCTAATTTGACAAAAGACCAGTCTTATGCCCTTTCGATGATTGACCGAAAAATTCTCAAAAATGTTCTTTTCCCTGTTGGCAAGCTCGAAAAAACACAGACCCGAAAAATTGCCCAAAACCTCGGCCTTGAGGTAAGCAATAAGCCTGACTCTCAGGAAATTTGTTTTATTCCTGATAATGATTACGCCGCAAAACTTGAAAGTCTATGTCCGGAAATTGTTCGCCGGGGAAATATTATCGACAGTAGCGGAAAAATCTTGGGAACGCATAACGGTATTCATCATTTTACTATAGGACAAAGACGAGGTTTAAAGGTTGCTATGGGTATCCCCTTTTACGTAACGAATATCAATGCCGTTCAAAATACTGTTATGCTTGGCCCTGACGATGAGCTTTTGCACAAAGGCCTAACCGCAGCAAATGTAAACTGGCTGATTGATAAGCCTGCGCAGACATTTGCGGCCTTGATAAAAATTCGTTATAATCATAAGCCTGCCCCTGGCTTTGTAACGCCTGAAAACGATAATGTAAAAGTTTCTTTTGACAAGCCGCTGCGTGCGATAACGCCGGGACAGGCGGTTGTCTTTTATCTGAAAAACGAAAATGGTCTTAAAGTCGCAGGCGGAGCCTGGATTCAAGAGGCTTACGACTAATGGGTAAAAAAAATCGTGACATATTGAACATTCTTAATGACGCCGAAAATCAGGCCAGTAGGCTTTCTGCAAAGGCGATAATAATTCAGCCCGGCGCAATTGGCGATTGCATTTTGACCCTGCCTTTGGCCGATTCTCTTAAAACGCATTTCGGCATAGGCACAATCCTGATGCTCGGAAGAAGCAATTATATTGATTATTTCCCCGGCAGAACCTGTATAGACGGCATAAAGGACATCGACTCGGTAGATTTGCACAAGCTGTTCGTCGAGCACAAAACTTTTGAGCTTGAAGATGGCGACCCGCTGATAAGCGAATTTGCAGGTTTCAGAGAAATTATCACGTTTTTAGGCGAACCCGGCGGCAATTTCGAGGCAAATCTTACTTTCACCGTTTATTGTAGCAATGCCGCAGATATAACTACTCTGTGTCTAAAGCCCCCCGCTAATTTCACCGGCCACATATCACAATATTATCTTAATTTATTTATCTCTGCTCAGCATCCTGATATGCCGCCTGCCGATAAGAACATCTCCTGCAATCTGAAGAAAACTTATATCACGCCGGGCAAAAGCGATTTAACGTTTGGCCGAAAAATTCTCGAATCCGCAGGGATAAAATCCGGCAAAAATATCGTAATAATTCATCCCGGCAGCGGCGGCGTATCCAAGTGCTGGCACATTGACAATTTTTATATGCTTGCCGAGCAGTTATGCGACAAGGATATAAAAGTCGTCTTTCTGCTTGGCCCTGCGGAAATGGAAAGATTTGGAAAAAAGAATATTGATGCACTTGGTGTTGTTGCGCCGGTTCTATGTGAGCTTTCGCTTACGGAAACTTTTCAGACTATCAGTTGTGCAAATTGTTTTATCGGCAATGACAGCGGCATAACGCATTTGGCCGCTACTGCCGGAATCCCGACAATTGCCTGTTTTGGCCCGACAGACCCCGCCAAGTATGGCCCCGTAGGTCCGCAAATTACCGCCTTTAAATTTGAGGCTTCTGATTTTAATGCCCCCAGCCCCGACAAAACCGAAGAAATCGCAAAACAGGCTCTAAAATACTTAAATTCTTGACTGGCAGAGATTAAGGATTATAATTGTTGTTCTTATGGAAAAGACTTTAGCTCAGCTTGCAGAATATGTCGGCGGCAAGGTAAAAGGTAATGCCGAGACGAAGATTAACGCAGTTGCGACCCTTGAAAACGCAACTGCTGCGGACATAAGCTTTCTTTCCAATCCCAAATACGCAAAAGCCCTGCAGACCACAAAAGCAGGCGCCGTAATCGTCGGCAAAGATACTGATGCGCCTGTCTCGCTGTTGATTGCCGATGACCCGTATTATGCCTATACACAAATAGTTATCCTTCTACACGGCCATAGGCAGCATAAAAAAGTCGGATTGTCGCAAAAGGCATCTATTGCCAAAACTGCCAAAATCGGTAAAAACTGCGACATTCACGATTTCGCGACTGTCTGCGACAATGCCACCATTGGCGACAACACAATTATTTATCCCGGCGTTTTTGTGGGCTCCGGTGCAACTATTGGTAAAAATTGTATCCTTTATCCGAACGCTGTCATATATGACGGCTGCAGACTCGGAGATAATGTCATTATCAATTCCAATGCGGCGATAGGCAAAGACGGTTATGGTTACGCAACCCACAAAGGAAAGCATAACAAAATCCCGCAGATAGGTATCACCGTGATAGAAGATGATGTTGAAATTGGCTCGAACAGTTGTATTCAAAGAGGAGCTATTGATGATACTATTATCGGCACAGGCTGCAAAATCGGAGACCTTGTCAGCATTGGCCACGGTGCAAAAATCGGTCCCCATTGTCTGCTTATCGGCCAGATTGGCGTTGCTGGCTCCACTACTATCGGCCATCATTGTGTTATCGCCGCCCAGGTTGGAATTGTAGGGCATATAAAAATCGGCAATTGTGTCAAAATCGGCGCCCAGGCGGGCGTTATAAACGACATACCGGACAACCAGGATATCTTCGGCGCACCGGCAATCGATGCAGCAAAGGCCAGAAGAGCCTACAGTATGATCGAATATCTGCCCGAGATGAGAAAAACCATTCATCGTCTTGAAAAGCAGCAGGAAGATGAAAAATGACAAGACTATCGGCCTGATAGCCGGCAGCGACAGACTGCCGATTCTCGTTGCTCAGGGAGCGGCAAAGGCCGGTTTCAAAGTTATATGCGCAGGATTAGGCGATAATCCCGACCCGCAGCTTGCCGGCCTGACGGACTTTTACGCAAAAGTGCCGATTGCCCGGCCGGGCGCCTGGATGAGAAAGCTTAAAAAAAACGGCGTAACTAACGCCGTAATGGTCGGCAAGATTCACAAGGAAAAACTTCTTACCCCCTGGCGGATTTTAAAATATCTGCCGGATTGGCGGGCATTGAGAATTTATTACTGGCGATTGAGAAAAAAGAACAAAATCGACCAGACAATTTTACAGGCGATTGCCGACGAACTCGCTACTGGAGGTATTATTTTGCAGGACTCGACAAAATTTTGCAAAGAGCATCTTGCCGATAAAGGCGTAATGACGAAAATTCAGCCGACTGCCGGTATGCAGCAGGATATCGATTTCGGCTGGGACATAGTAAAAAAAATTACCCAAACCGGCATAGGCCAGGCGATTACCGTCCGGGAAAAAATTGTCCTTGCTGTCGAAGCAGTTGAAGGCACTGGAAAAATGATTGAGCGAACAAGCCAGTTCTGTAAAAAAGGCGGCTGGATTCTTTTAAAGGCTGCCAAGCCCGACCAGGACTTGCGTTTCGATGTTCCCTGCGTTGGCCCTGAAACAATAAAAGCTATCTCTGCTAATGGCGGCAAATGCCTCGTTGTCGGGGCCGGCAGAGTTATTATCATAGACAAACCCGACACTGTAGCCCTTGCTAATCAGCTCGGCATTTCCATTGTGGGTTTGTAGTTCTAACAGAGCCTGGAGCGAAAGCGACAGGAGGATAATGACTTTCCAAAAAATAAAAATTTCAGCCTGGCAGTTTGAAATCAATGATGATTTTCCTGCTAAATTTCCCCCCGGCTCAAAGGACAATTTCACAGACGGCCGGCGAAGCTCTTTTACGAAATTGCCGTCATCCAAATCTGCCAACGTCTTTAAATTTAATCTTCTTTTTAAAGGCAAAGTTCACAATTTAATTTTGAAGCAATTTTCAAATCGTTCTCCTCTGGATATTTTTAAAAATCTCCTGCTTTCCTGCCGTTCTTACAGGGCATTCAAGGCTGATTTAATGCTCAGGCAGCACGGTTTCGCCCCTCCGGATGTTGTCGCAGTTGGCAAGAAAACAATTGCTGGCATTCCAGTCAGGAATCTTATTATAACACGCGAAATTACAGATTCTGTGCCTCTTCATAAGATACTTGAGATAAATGCAGCGCAAAGACAGGAGATTATCAGTCAATTTGGCCTTATGGTTGGCAGGATGCACGCTGAAAATATCTTCCACGGAGATTTAAGATTTGGAAATGTCCTTGTGAAAAAAGAGAATGATAAATTTACATTTTTCCTGCTCGATAACGAGCGCACAAAAAAATTCAAAGAACTGCCTTTAAGATTACGCCTGAAAAATCTCGTCCAGATATACATATCGCGAACAAACGCAGAAGAATCAGAAAGAAAATGCTTTCTGGATGCCTATTTGTCGCAGCAGAATGTGAAGATTGACAGGGGAAAATTTGCCGCCCAACTTGCCGCCCGCGTGAAAAAAAGACTCTCGAAAAAGAACCACGAATAAGTTTTATTTAACCGCAGATTGTACGGATTTTGTCGAAAAATTCGGTTTGGGGGCAGAAATTTAGACGAAAAAAAAGATTGACTTCTCTCGCTTTTTAGAGATATATTACTGGCGCTGCTATGGAAAAAGGGAAGGACTACCATTGATGGATTATATAGAGTATATTCCTTATTTCCAAGCAAAGATAAAAATAAGGAGGTACTATGTTCAAATCGTTTGGTTACATTTTGACTTTGCTGGGGATAATTGCGGGTGCTTGGATCGGCTATCGATTTACAGGCGGAAAGGGAGCAATACTTGGATTCTTTGCGGGAGGTATGCTAAGTTTTTTCGTTGAGGTTATTGCATTTCCTTATATTTTGAATGAACGAGAGATTGCGCATCGCGAAGGAATGGGGCTGAGCCAACTGGTCAAATCGTTCGCTATTATTTTTTTAATTTTTGCTGCCTTATTTATTATATTCACACCAGTATCATTACGTGGAGCATATCTCGGATATGCCGACCCATTTACTCCTTTCGCTCTCGGTTTTGGCGGACTGTTTGCAATTGTACGATTAAAGCAGCTTCATCCTTTTTCGGAATGCCGTGATGGAGAAAAATTATTTGGGTGGCCTCTTGGAATACTATGGTTACTATCAATTTTCGCCGCCTTTATGTGGCACACAGATTCCATCGCAATAAGTGTGAGTAAAATACAAGCAGGAAACTATTCTGAAGCAATTAGAATTCTTGACGATGTTATTAAACAAAAGCCCCAAAGTGCAATGGCTTGCCAAAATAGAGGAATGGCCAGATTATGCTCAGGCGACACAACAGGTTCAATTGATGATTATAGCAAATTGATTGAGTTAGAACCAGAAAATCCTACAGGGTATCTCATGCGAGGAATAGCAAAGGAAATTGCAGGACAAGATCCAAAAAATGACTATGGTGAATATTTCAGATTAAATCCTAAAGGCAACGATGTTCCTGAGAAAATACTTAATGAAATAAAGCAGAGGAAAACTAAAAACAAAGAACCTTAACTTTAATTGCAAAAAAAGTACATTGAATACTAAGATTCAGAATGTTTACTAATTGTTCTGAAGGTAATATGAGATAAAGTATGAACGGCATTATGACAATTAAAGAGCTTTGGGCTGGCTTGATTCTCTCTGTGCTTTGCTGGACCGGACTATGGAGAATTACCACACAAATCGGTGCCGTACTTCGTTATGACAAACATGTGAAGATTCTTGATGCTCTAGAACATGAAGTGGATGTGGAGCATCATGTTGCTCTGGCTCGTCTATACTTCTCGGCTCAGATATGTCGTGTTGTTGGGCTAATTTTTTCAGTGCTTTGCGGACTTTCGCTGGCAGGTGTTTTTCCAATGACACGTTTATCGTGGTGGTTTATTATACCCTTGTTTCTCTGGGGTCTTAGCCTTGCTGGGCAAGGTCGCAATTTGCTTGGAGGAAAAGTGCCTAGTTGGATGATACCTCGTGCCCACAAGTACTATGAAGGATATGATGAAGGTTTCAAACGGCTTCCAGAAGGAGCGAATCAGGAAGCCAAAGCGTTCTTCGCCGCTGGGAATGATAAGGAACTACAGAAACAATATGATGTTGCTATTCAATTGTATGAACAGGCTCTTGCCAAAGAGCCGGATTTCGTCAAATGCATGACTGCCAAAGGTATTTTGCACTGTAGGAAAGGGGAGAACGAACAAGGTCTCCATCTTTTTCAGAAGGCCGCACAACTTTCTTCAGAATCATCGATTGTGCTTCATCTTCTGGCAAGAGTTGAAAAACAGATGGGTCTTAAGGAAGAGTCGAAGATCCATGAGGAAAAAGCTCGCCAGAACTTAGACAAAGAACGTTCCCGTGAGTCTTTAGTATCTGAATGAGAAAGTATAATCTGCAATAGTTAGGACTTAATCAGTCATTAAAATTCGCGTCTATTACCCGACCTTTTTTCTCACCACGAAGCATTTTGTTTAATAAATCTGGTGGTCTGTCATAGTTTCATAAAGAAGTCGGGTGTTAATCGTGGTTAATTAAAAATCTGTGAAAATCCGCGAAATCCGTGGTTTAAAATTGTTTAAGAAAACTTAAATCGTTTTCAAAAAGCAGTCTTATATCGGTTATCCCGTATTTTCGCATCGCAAGCCGTTCGATTCCGAATCCGAACGCCCAGCCGGTATATTTTTCCTTGTCGATTCCGACCGCATCGAACACATTCGGGTCAACCATACCGCAGCCGCCCGCCTCAATCCATTTTTCCTCGCCGTTTTTATCAATGAACAGTATATCAACCTCTGCGCTCGGCTCTGTGAACGGGAAAAAGCTCGGGCGCAATCGCCATTGGACGTCTTTGCCGAAAAACGCCCCGATAAATTGTGCTATGGTGCTTTTCATATCGACCATTGAAATGCCCTCGTCAACCACAAGGGCTTCGAGCTGGTGAAACATAAACATATGCGTCGCGTCAACGGTATCAGGCCGATAAACCCTGCCCGGTGCTATGACCCTGATAGGCGGTTTTTGTTTGCCCATTATGCGAATCTGTATCGTCGAGGTCTGGCTTCGCAGGAGTTTATTTGCATCGATATAAAAATTATCTGCCGCGTCGCGTGCCGGATGTTCCGGCGGGATATTTAGCGCTATGAAATTATGCCATTCGTCTTCGACTTCCGGCCCGTAAGCGATTGAAAATCCCATTCTCCCGAAAATTTCGAGCAGTTCGTTAATTGTCTGCGTGATTATATGTTTTTTACCGATTTCAAATTCCACCCCCGGCAGAGTAACGTCAATCAGCGGCTCACCCTTTTTTGAATCTTTTTTAAGCGAGCCTTTTAGCTGTTCAAAGGCCTCGGTTACCTGCTGTTTGATTTTATTGGCAAGAGCGCCTGCCTCTTTCCTTTGTTCTGCGGGGAATTTCCCGATTTTACTGAGCATATCTGTTACAGTCCCTTTTCTTGCAAGAAATTTGATGCGGAACTGCTCAAGCTGCTCTGGAGAAGTTACTTTCCTGAGTGCCTCAAGTGCCTCTTGTTCGATTTTTTTGAATTCTTCTATCACAATCGGTTAGCCCTACCATCACGGAGTTTACTCCCGCGCAGGCGGGAGGCGGGGGTTAGTTTGATTTCTCTTACGCAACCTTTAATGCCGTCCTGACCTTTTCAACTATGGCGTCGAAAGCCGGAGCATCTGCGATTGCGATTTCGCTGAGCATTTTTCGATTAAGCTGAATATTGGCTTTTTTGCAGCCGTTGATAAATTCGCTGTAGCGGATATTTCTTTCTCTGCAGGCCGCATTCAAGCGGATAACCCACATATTTCTATAGAGTCTTTTTTTCTGTTTTCTGCCGAATCTTGCGTAAACCTGTGCCCTGACGCTTCTTTCCTTAGCGAGGCGGTATGCCCTTCCGGCCGCATGGGAGTGGCCTTTTACTCTTTTAAGAACTCTTTTTCTGGCTCGGCGTGTTGCAGAACCTTTTCTTACTCGTGGCATATCGACTTTCCTTTCAAATTTATCCGCCTGTGGCGGGTCAGCGGCCTCATTCGGCCGTAATCAATTATTCTTATTTTCAGCTTTGCCCGAGTTTTTCCTTCATAATTTCAGCAAAAATCGGGCTGATAATGAAGGCATTTCCGACTCTTCGGCGTCTTTTGGCGTTTTTGCCGCTCATCAGATGCCCGGCATAGCTTTTATGCGCCTTGACTTTTCCGCGTGCTGTAACTTTTACACGTTTTGCTAAACCTTTATGTGTCTTGTGCTTAGGCATATTTTACAACCTTAAAAATTGCATTCTCGAAAAATAAGGATAGAATTTTAACACCCTGCCTTGAGCAGGTCAACAGTTTTTATGCCAAAAGGCGAAGAATTTCGCCGCTGCCGCCTATTTTGGCACTATTTTTGGCACCATAAGCATCGTCAATCTTTTGCCCGCAAGCACCGCCGGCCTATCGACCTTCGCCACATCGTCGAGCTTGGCGATAATCTTATCTATCGTCTCTTTGCCCTGTTCGACGTGCAGCATTTCACGGCCTCTGAACATTATAGTAAACTGAACGTGGTGGCCTTTCTTGAAAAATTCGCGGGCGTGGTTCAGTTTTGTCTCGCAGTCGTGAGGGTCAGTCGTTGGCCGAAGACGCAGCTCCTTGACGGTGATGACGTGCTGTTTCTTGATATTTTGTTTTTCTTTTCTCTTCTGTTCGTATAGATATTTGCCGAAATCCATAATCCGGCACACAGGCGGGTCGCTTTCAGGCGCGATTTCAACAAGGTCGAGTTCCGCCTCATTCGCTCTCTCAAGAGCTTCATTGATGGTTACTACGCCGATTTGTTTGTTCTCAGCATCAATCAAACGAACAGGACTTGTTCTGATTTGCTCGTTAACCCTTAGTTTTAGCTTTCCGATATCCCTATCCTTTCCATTCTAAAAATATTATTGTTTACCTTTACGTTTTATAAACTTAAATCCATACTTTTTTCTTCGACTTTCTTTTTTGCCATAGCAATAAACGCTTCCGTCTGTATTGTCTTTGTATCTTTGCTTGAGCGAATTCTGACGTTTACACTGTTAGTATCGGCTTCTTTCGGCCCGACTACAAGCATATAGGGTATTTTTTCGTTATGTGTTCGGAGAATTTTTGCTCCAATTTTCTCATTCGATATATCAATTCCACACCTAAGCCCCTGGGCTTTAAGTATCGCCTGCAGTTTTTGCGCGTATTCATTCGTTTTTTCGCTTATAGTCAGCACTCTCATTTGTTCAGGCGCCAGCCAAAGCGGAAAATCCCCGCCGTAATGTTCTATAAGTCCGCCGATAAACCGTTCCATACTGCCCAGCACGGTTCGATGGATAATTACCGGCTCGTGCAGCGAGTTATCAGCACCGACATATCGGATATCGAACCGCTTTGCCGCCTGCAGGTCAACCTGATGAGTAGGCCCCTGCCATTCCCGGCCTAACGAGTCAATCAGTTTAATATCAATCTTCGGTGCGTAAAATACTCCGCCGCCTTCATCAACTTCATAAGCTAATCCCCGCCGTTCCAGTGCCCGCCGCAGTTCATTGGTAGCACGTTCCCATTCTTCCGGTGTGCCGAGATATTTTTCCGGCCGGGTTGCCAGATAAGCCTTATAGGTATAGCCGAACGTTGTCATCATAAAGTGCATCAGTCCCAGAATCAGGTCAAGCTCCTGTCCCAATTGTTCCGGCGTGCAGAACGTATGTGCATCATCCTGCGTAAAGCCGCGAACTCTTAACATTCCGTGCAAAGTGCCGCTCGGCTCATAGCGATATACCATTCCCAGTTCGCAGAACCGCATCGGCAAATCACGATAGCTGCGCGGGCTGTTGTTATATATCATATAATGTCCCGGGCAGTTCATCGGCTTTAGATAATAATTCTGTCCATCTATATCCATCGGCGAATACATCATATCCGCGTATTTTTCCAGATGTCCGCTTCGCTTATACATAGTCTCGGTAGCGATATGCGGGCTGTAGATAATATCATAGCCTCTTTTTAAATGTTCCTCGCACCAGAACGATTCGATTATATGGCGAATCAGCGAGCCTTTCGGATGCCATAATATCAGCCCCTGCCCGATATCGTCGTTAATGCTGAACAAATCAAGCTGTTTGCCCAGGATGCGATGGTCGCGTTTTTTTGCTTCTTCGAGTCTGTGCAGATACTCATCGAGCTCTTTTTTGGATTTCCAGGTTGTGCCGTAAACTCTCTGGAGCATTTTTTGCGACTGGTCGCCGTGCCAGTAAGCCCCCGAGACCGACATAATTTTAAAACTTCCTATTTTTCCGGTACTTGGCACGTGCGGCCCCCGGCACAAATCCTCGAATCCTCCTTCACCGTGCGAATAGAAACTTATAGTCCCGCCTTCAGCGCGATTTACATTATCGATTTTATATTTATTACCTGCTGCCCGCTGCAAAGCCTGTTCTCTGTTGAATTCACGCCGGACGAATGGCATATTTTTAGCGGCTATTTCAGCCATCTTTTTTTCTATTTTTTCAAAGTCTTCCGGCCGGATTGGCTCATCAAGGTCAACATCGTAATAAAATCCATCTTCGACGGTTGGCCCGTAAACTAATTGGGTCTTCGGCCAGATGCTGCATATTGCCTCAGCCATAATGTGAGCGCAGCTATGCCGCATTATTTCCAGACCTTCTTTGCTGTCGCCTGTTAAAACCTGAAATTCTATCTCCCCTTGGACAGGAGTGCTTAGGTCAGCTATTTGACCGTTTATTTTTGCCGCTACAGCATCGCGGACAAGCCGCGAGCCTATTTTTTCAGTTATCTGCCCTGCTGTCAGACCGTCCGGGACTTCTAAAACTTTGCCGTCAGGCAGTTTTATTTTCGCCATCGTTTATTCCGGCCCTTAAACCTCAAAAAATAAATTACTTAACTATCCGAACAATATGAACTTGCCCGCCTTTAGCGGATATATAACCAATATACTATATATTCGTCAAAATTTGTCAAATAATTAAATCCGGAACTCCCCAATGCTATTTTACGTAACCGTAGAACGATTGACGTGATGAGCCTCGTAACCGTAACCGTTTTACGTTTTTCTTTATTTCTTTGCTTTTTCCCCTTGACAAAATACACAATTTGTGGTATAATATTATCCAATAATGGGGAAAGTGGAGAAAATCCTGTTTTTTGATTAAAATCAAATATTTTTAACGGTGATAACGAATAATGAAGAACGAGAGAATTCTTTTTTGTGCGTCTCTGATAGTTGTTTTTATAATTACCAATTCTGCCTTCGCTTACTCTTATGAAGTCATCGACCTCGGGGCACTTGGCGGGAGTCACAGTCGGGCTATGTCTGTCAATAATAAAGGTCAGATTGTCGGCTATGCTTTTGACAGTTCCAATAATTTTCGTGCTTGTCTATTTGATGCCGCCAATGCTACTAACAATAGAGACCTCGGTTACAGCGAGGCGACCTTTATCAGCGACGACGGTCAGATTGTTGGGTATAGCGGCACTATACCTTCACCTGCAAATTATGCCCGTCTTTTTGACCCAAGCGGCGGCGGCAATAATATAAATCTTGGAGCCCTTGGCGGAAGCCATAGCGTGGCGAATTCTATGAACAACGGCCAAATTGTCGGATATGCTGATAATAGTGCCGGCTATAAGCGAGCCTGTCTTTTCGACGCAAATGGCAATGGTAATAATACAGACCTCGGCGCGCTCGGCGGCAATAGCAGCTGGGCATATTCCATTAACAATGGCGGTAAAATTGTAGGCTGGGCTTCGAATAGTTCTAATTATGACCGGGCTTGTCTTTTTGACCCAGCGGGTAATACCGATTTGGGAACACTTGGCGGTGATGAGAGTGAGGCGCGAGCCATTAATAACATCGGCCAAGTAGTCGGTCAGGCTCAAAACAGTTCCGGCTATGATGTTGCATGTCTCTTTGGCTCAGCCGGTCATCCTGAAGATAATTTAACTATTGTTAAAATAGCAGGCGGCCGCCGCGGTGATTATATTGTTAATAGCGAAGCCTTATCTATTAATGACAAAGGTCAGATTGTCGGTTATACTTATGATGACATCGGCAACGATCGTGCCTATCTTTTTGACTCAAGCGGCGGTTATAGTACAGATCTTAATACGCTTATTGACCCATCATCCGGCTGGCTATTGCGATATGCTTACTGCATAAATAATGATGGCTGGATTGTAGGTCAGGGAAATCTCAACGGCACCCCTCGTGCATTTCTGCTTGTAATACCGGAGCCTGTTTCCGTTTTGCTTTTGGCTGCCGGTGCAGCTCTCCTTCCCTTGCGGCGCAGAAAGAAGTAAACTTCAGCGTTGATATTTGTTGTTCAATTTTAAATATTAAATTTTAAATAAAAAATCTTATCAGCTCTCCCGGCTCATCTATAATTACATCCGCCCCTGCTTCTGTCAATTCTTTTCTGCCTCTAAATCCCCAGCTTACGCCAAGAGCGAAAATCTGACAGGCCTTTGCCGTTTGCATATCGACATCGCTGTCGCCGACGAAGACCGCTTCCTGCGGCTTGAGTTTTAATTTATCGATTAATTGCAATGTTTCAGTCGTCTCGGGCTTTATAGGATTGCCTGTCGTAGTGCCGACGATTGCATCAAACAGGTCTTTGCCGAAAAGATGCGTTATTACCTTTTCAGCCATTTCCTGGTCTTTATTTGTCAGCACGGCTAACTTAACATTTCTTTTATGAAGCTTATTAAGCGTTTCAGGAATGTTTTTGTATGGTTTTGTTTTGTTCAGGCAAACTTGCGTGTATTTCTCGCTCGAAATCTTAAACATCTCATCGAAGAGGTATTGTTTATCCGGCCCAAGCGCCCTTTTTATCAGCAGATTAGTGCTGTTGCCGACCATTTTGCGATATGCCTGTAAATCCCAGGTCGGCTGACCCAAAATTTTTAGTGCATAATTCATAGTATCTGCCAAATCAGCCACGGAATCTACCAGTGTGCCGTCAAGGTCGAATATTGCCCCTTTATATGCCATTTTTGCCTCAAAAATCAAAGAAAGTCTGGCAGTTTATTAAACGCAAGTCCTTATGTCAACAAGACAATAAAAAAAGTAAAATTATGTCCGGAAAAATTTTAATCTTGCCAAATCTTTTTAATATGTTATAATTAAGGATGTAGTATAAAGAAATTTATAACTGCAGCCTGAAAGGAAGCGAAATGGATGTTTCGCTTATAATGCCGAAGAAAGACGGCACGAAGAAAGTCTTTCCAGTTCGCAATAAAGCCACGATTGTAGGCAGGAGGCCGGATTGCGACCTGTGTATTCCTCTGCAAGTGGTCTCGCGCAGGCATTGTCAATTGAGTCAGAATGATGGTCTTGTAGTAATTCGCGACCTCAGTTCGAGCAATGGCACATATCTTAACGGCAAAAAGATTGACGAGGAAATTTTAGCCAAGCCTGGCGATACTCTTCAGATAGGCCCTCTTACTTTTATGATTCAGATTGACGGTCGGCCTTCCGATGCAAACATTTCCGCAATGGACACCGCCATTATTCAAAGTTCTGAAATTCCAGAGGCTAATGGTGAATTGAATCAAAGCGGCACGATCGCCGGCTAAAAATTTTTGCGGGAAATCACAGGACTATCCGTAAATTTATTGTTTAGCCGTCGCCGGCACGGCGATGTTTCCTTACTTCCTTATTTCCTTACTTCCGTTATGTCTTTCGTGGCTACTGGGCGATACAGGACTCGGACCTGTGGCCTCCTGCTTGTAAGGCAGGCGCTCTAGCCAACTGAGCTAATCGCCCCAAAAAAACCAGAATATATTTACACTTGATTATTGTCAAGGACAAAACAAAGCAGAGCTCAGGCGATAGCGCAGGGAGTAGTTGCAGTTAAAAGGTCAATGCCTTAAACTGTTTGTTATCTCTCTTGCATATTATTTTCGCTAAATTTCTGCCGCTTATCGCAGCCCCCGGCAATCCTGCATCGCCGACCCATTGCCCGCACATATAGAAATTCCTGAGTCCTTTTATTTCCTTCTTTGGCTTATGAACAAAAAGCCTGGTATCCGTCCATCCCATAAGAGCGCCGTTCCAGTTATTGGTATATCTGACGTAAGTAGCAGGAGTCGCGGCATCCGTCATTTCGAGATTATTTTTAATATTTCCGAAATGATTTTCAAGCTCATCTATAACATACTGTGCAATATCATTTTTTTGCTTTTCGTATCCCTGCTTGTCCTGCTCTCTCAGCTTGACCCAGTAATCGGGGGCATGGCTTGGTATTAAAACAGTCAAAACTGTTTTGCCTTTAGGGGTCGTCGGGTCAAAATTATATATTGTTACGCCGAGCTTTTTTATTTCTTTTCCATCAATTGTCATCGGCTTTTTAACATCGAAGAATACATAAGGCTTAACCGTTTCATCGAACTGTCTTGCTACTCCCAAAGCAATATGAAACCCCGATTGCTTAGGCTCGTATTTTCCGCTGTAGTATAATTTCTCAATGTGCCTGTCCCTGAATTTTCCTGCAAGCATTTCCTGAATTGTATATCGCCCATCCGCAGCGGATATGACAATATCAGCGTTAAATTTTTCTCCGTTTTCAAGCTCAATTCCCTTTGCCCCGTTTCCTTCGACCGCAATTTTCGTAACTTTTGAATTGTAGTGTATTTTGCCGCCTAATGATTCGTATCTTTTTACTATCTTATTGACTAATTCTTTTGCCCCCCCTGCCGGATACCCCGCGTCTTTTTTGTCGAAGCAGGCACAGTTAAACAGCATAATCCACATCGGCATATCTTCAACAAGCGAGTTAATCAAAAAATTCCTGATATGTAGACTTTTAAATTTATTGGCGTATTTTTCAATCGGCATCTTCCATTTTAAATAAGTTGGAATAAAAGAGGCAATTTTCAGGATTATTTGTATTTTATAAAGTAAGGTTTCTTCCTTTTTCATTTCGTCCTCGTCAATTTTAAAGGAGCCGAACTTCTTTATTGCCGCAGTCAATTCATCAATTGTTTTGCTGTCCTCCGGCGATATATCTTTTAATTCTTTATTCAATTCTTCTGCATCGGCAAGCATTCTGATTATTTTCCCATCGTGTTCGACAGAGCAGAATTGGTCATAAATAGCCAAAGGCGTTTTTTTAATATCAAAAAGACCGTTCCATATTTTATAGAGGTAGCCTGATGGGTTGCATCCCACGAACCAATTAATACAGCCGTCTATTAGATATTCTTTTCTCCTCCAGGCTGTGCACAATCCCCCTGCTTGCCAGCCCATTTCGAAGATTTCAGTTTCGTAGCCGTTCATTTGCAGATAGCAGCCGGCAGACAGTCCTGCCATTCCCGCCCCGATTATTTTCACTTTTTTCATATTTCATTTGCCTTATTCTGTCACGTTACCGTTACTCTAAATTCTTTTCTTCGTGTCTTAGTGCCTTGGTGGCAAAAACGGAGAGGGCGGGATTCCTCCCGAACCCCCCTTCTGCCCGCCTCGCCTTGAAGCGGAAGCGAAAAGGACGATTTCAAGTTTTTCGCGGGTGGTAGCCCGCTAACAAAATCATTTATGATTTTGTTCTTTGGCGACAAATTCTTTTATTTCTTCTTAACTAATTCTAACCCTTCCTTCAAGGCAATTTCATTAATGATTTCTTTAAGAATTTGTGCCTTATTTTTAACATCATTTTGCCTGATTTTATCTGTTTTGATTTTTTGGGTTGCTTTGTCCAATGAACTTGTCAGGCCTGTTAAATCAAGTAAGGTTGCTGCTTTGCAGAAAAAACTCCTCGACCTGCCATCGTCAAAATTCTTTATCATTGTTTCCAGTAATTTAATTCGACTTCTCTGCTGTTCTATGAATTTTTTAATTCCATGTTTTTTTATAAAATTCAAATTTGGTATAATTTTTTTGTTCGATGGGTAGGAAGAAGATCCTTGTAATTGCTGATATTCTTCATCACTTTTGAATTTAGAACATGGAAACTCAGAACATTCAGCACAAACTTCAAGATTCTTCTTCTTAACACAACAGGTTATAAAGGAACAAGATGGGTGCTTATTAAAAAAATTGGCCCCGGCACATCCGGGACATCTTGAATGCCCTACGGTATAGTATCTTGGGCATAAGCCGCAATCAAGACCACAGCAACCTATAGTTGGATAAGTTTTTTTAGATATATTCATTTTCATAACAAATGGTATCCTACATTAAAAATCCGTAAATGAATGCCAGTTCTACTGATTTCATATGTTCAAGGCAGTTTAATTTTTTTCACTATCCATCCCCAGCTCAAAAAAGTTAATAGACCAGACAACAAGCCGGCATAAGCAGTATTTACTTCATATTTGAAAACCAGCCAAAAACCAACTTCTGACGGGATCGAGAATCCTAGAAACCATAGAAGTCCGTAAAGAGGGCCATTTTCTGCAAGTTTAGAGCCGGTAGATAATCGGAATATAAAGATAAATATAAAAGCCAATAAGATTTTTGACGGAAACATGAGGACTAAATCTTTGGGGCCAAAACCTGCAGGAGTAGGCACTTGGAGTAGAGTATAACTCGTCATTTCAACCACAGTGGACAAAATAACAAACCCTAGGATTATCCAAACATATATTATGATATTTTTCATATATTTTTTGTAATTTTTTATTTTTATTATCATTATTATTTTATCAACTCCTCAATGGAAACACCGAGCGCTTTGGCAATTTTTGCCATAGTTTGGACACTTGGCAGTTTGCCTTTTCGCTTCCACCCGCCGAGCCAATCGCGCGCAAAATCAGTTCGGATTTTTTCAAATACACACCGTTAAAAATTTCTACGAAATTTTTAACGGAGAGGGCGGGATTCGAACCCGCGGTGCGGTGTAACCCGCACACACGCTTTCCAAGCGTGCTCGATCAGCCGCTCCGACACCTCTCCGAAGCATTTATTATTGTCTATTTACAACCAATTATCAAGTAAAACCTGCAAACGTTTTCATTGCCTTTGGAGATAATACAAATTACAATATTTCCTCAAAATCAGGATTGATAACCTATTAAAGAAAAATTTGATTATGCTTCCAAACGCTTTTATTGGTAAGACTAACAAACCAACCGAAAAAGAATTGGCTGCCGCCCTCGGCCCTGCAAAAAAGCTCTGGGACAAATTGGTAGCCGATTTAGTGAAAGAAAACGGCATTGATACTCAGGAATGGAATTCTTATTCAGTCAAAGCCGGCTGGTCGTTACGCCTGCAGGTCAAAAAGCGGAACATTATTTATCTTTGTCCATGTAAAGGCTGTTTTTTTGTGTCGTTTGCTCTTGGCGACAAGGCTGTCAAGGAGGCACTTCAAAGCAAGTTTCCGCAGCGGGTAATCAAAATCATTAAAAAGGCTAAGCAGTACGCCGAGGGTACAGCGGTTCGGCTGGACATAAAAAAGACACAGGATGTTGACATCTCTAAAAAGCTCGCTACCATCAAATTGGCCAACTAAAGGCAAATCGCATCGTAGTTTCGCCCATTCTCTACTGTTCACCTGCTCTCTTGTTCTACTGTTCTGAATGGGCGATACAGGATTCGAACCTGTGACCCGCTGATTAAGAATCAGCTGCTCTACCGACTGAGCTAATCGCCCTTATTCAAGGCCGGTAGTTTACATTTTATACCCCAATATTGCAAGAAAATCATACTTACCTTAAAATTCTTGCAAACAAGGCTGAAAGACTGTAAATTATTACTTGTTTATCTTGTTATGGTAGCCGAAATGTTAGAAATGAAGTGATGGCTATATCTTTTCGTATATATCTTTGAATTCTTCGGTGAGGTTGAAGGCAAAGGATCGTAAATTGTTATTTTTATTGTCTTGTTTTATAGTGTAAAAATGGCGGCGTAGCTCAGTTGGTTAGAGCATGGGATTCATAAGCCCAGGGTCGGCGGTTCGATTCCACCCGCCGCCATTTCGCGCAGCGTCGCGGCGACTTGTCTCGTCGAAGCATTAGCGAAGACGGATTAATTTATTAGATTTATTTTTTGTTTCTTCTGCCCCCATCTTCTAGTGGCCTAGGAAGCCGGGTTCTCAACCCGGAAACAGGGGTTCGATTCCCCTTGGGGGTAATGGCATTAGAGATTATTAGTCAGGGTACTAAAATGAGTTTCTTCTTGAAAGTCTTGTCCTTGGTTGTTGCCAGTGTCGATATGTATATCATGTATCGATGGGACAAGCAAGGAGACAGTGATGAATTCTCCATAATGGTGACAGGTCCTACCCTGCTAATTGGGATATTAATGCTCATCTGGTGGGGTGACTTCCTTAGCGAGCGGGATGAAGAACTGGGCAGATGGTGTCCGGCTTTTTTTGTTAAGATAGTCGGGTGGTGTTTTCTTTTTGCTCCTATAGTTATAATAGTTATATTCGTCTTGAGTAAAATTAAATAGGAAATTGGCAAAAGGGAAAATTATTTGCCTTCAAAATGTAAAATAACTGTCCTTATAGACGACGCCACAGTCCCTGATAAAGACCCGCAATTCCTAAAACACCCGGCTAAACCATCCACCGAATATAACGTCATCCAAACCATCCGTAAACTCAATCACCCCTTAATAATAATTCCCGTTGAAAATAGTCTTGAAAAACTGGCCCAACAACTAAAAAAACAAAAGAGTGGCCTTGTCTTCAACCTCACCGAAGAATTCAAAGGCCAAAGACGAAAAGATATAATCATCACCGCCCTGCTTTCCAAACTCAAAATCCCCTTCACTGGCTCAAACTCAATCGGCTTGGCAATCTGCAGAAATAAAGTCCTGTCTAAACAAATCCTCGATAAACACAAAATAAATGTCCCTGATTTCCTGCTTTTTCCTCAAGGAAAAACAGTCAAAATATCTCCAAAAATACAGTTCCCAATGGTCGTAAAACCAGCCTTCGAGGACGGCTCAGATGGAATATCAAATGCCTCGATTGTCAATAATATAAGAGCATTAAAAAAACGTGTCCGGTTCGTTACCAAAAAATGGAAACAGCCGGCAATCGCTGAAGAATACATAAAGGGCAGAGAATTTTATGTCGGAATAATCGGTAATAAAAATCCAACCTCCCTGCCAATCAGAGAATGTATATTCAGCAGAGGAACAGGTGGGCCTTGCCTTGCGACATATCGCGTGAAATGGAATGAAAAATATCGGCGGAAATGGAATGTCCGGTTTGGCTTTGCGAAACTCGATAAAGAAATCACGGAAAAAATTTACCAGACCTGCAAAAAGGTTTACAAACTGCTGTATCTGCGGGACTATGGAAGGATAGATTTAAGATTAACGCCGGGGGGAAAGATTGTTATTTTAGAAGTTAACGCCAATCCTGATGTCGCCAAGGGAGAAGATTTAGCCGAGGCAGCAAAAAAGGCGGGGATTTCGTATGAGAGGTTTATTGAGAAGATAATTTTGGGAAAAGCTTGATTTACTGCCAACAGGTACTATACTCGTATGCAGTATACTCCATACGAGTATAGATACTAAACAATTTTAACATTAAAGCTGAAATTGAAGGGATAGTTATATGGATTTTAATAACTGGAGGACACAGTTTCGTAAAGGACTGCTGGAAATGGTGACGATTAATCTTCTTCAGAACGGGAAAATTCATGGTTATGAGATAGTGCAGAAACTTAAGCAATTAGACGGTCTTAAAATCCGCGAAGGCAATATTTACAGGATTTTAGTGAGGCTTAGGGTAGATGGGCTTGTCAAAAGCAGCGAAGCAGGCACCGAAGGCGGTCCACCGAGAATATATTTCGAACTAACAAAAGAAGGACGAAACATTTTAGAGAAGATGAATGAGCACTTGGATGCCGTAAGAGAAAGTATTGAAGCCGTTCAAAAAAGAAGAATTAAGTAACAACAGGCGATAGATTTGCAATGAAATCACAAGACGAATTTAGAAAAATGTTGGACTGTACCACTATGCTCGTATGCAGTATACTCCATACGAGCATAGAAGCTCGGGGATTTTAAATTGAAGGGATTTTGGGTTGCGGGAATTTTGAATTGAGGATTTTTCATCGCAGACACGCCGTCGCTAAAGGCGAGGATTTGGCCGAGGCGGCGAGGAAGGCGGGGATTCCTTATGAGAGGTTTATCGAGAGGATTATTTTAGCCACTAAGGCGCGAAGCCACTAAGAATTAATCACAAATTAACACGAATCGACACGAATTTTTTTAGCCACAGAGCTCACAGAACGCACAGAGAGTTTAGACACGGATTAACACAGATTTACACGGTCTGCTTCAACTAAGCAGTTCTGCGGAACAGCTTAAATTCAAATTTCTAACCTCTTTGGTAAACAATCCGCCAGTGGCGGATAAAGTTTTCCACGAGGTTTCAAAATCTGAATTTTTGCCTAAAAAATCGCAAAGTTGAAGCAATAAATCTTCATGAAATACACTTGCCATAGGTACACCATTTCGAATTTACCCATTAGATGGGTTTACCTTAAAACAAAAAAGGCCGTCAGTTGTTAGTTGTTTTTAACTATGCTTGTATGCAGTATACTGCATACAAGCATAGAGGATGAGGATGTTTAAGATTAAGGATTTAAGATTGAAGAAAAAATGATGCCGAGACGGCGGCTAAACCCTGCCAAGGTCCGCCTGAGGCGGATAAATATTGGCAGGGCTAACCCACTCGGCATCCGCCTTCGCCATCCGTCTTTGTCCCTTAGGGACTACGACGAGACAAGAGGGCTTCGTCGAGACAGGTAAATCGAGGGGCTAAATGATGGCGAATGTTTTTTCAACAGCAATAATGGCCTATATTTATTTCAACTGGGCGTCTATAAAAGCCTGTGTGTTTTCATATTTCCTTTTTACTTCATTATCCAGTTTTTCGTACGGCCCGAATAGACAATGGCACTTACGTTCGTAAAGTTCTTTAGCAGATTTTGGAAAATTAAAATTTTCTATTTTCGAATACACAAATGGCCAATTAACAACTATCTTTTTCTCAGTTTTCACAGTTTTGCCGCTCTTGACTGGAACATCCCATTTAACAAAATATGGTATATCCTTAATGTTTGGCATATCTTTGAGATTCACCCTGTATGTGTCAGGATCAATAACGATACCAAGCCATTGAGCTGTTTCTCCTGCATCGTATGCTCTAATAAAAGGCATACCAGAATACAGATTTTTGGTGGGGTCAATATAAAAATCGCCGCTTGCTACTCCGCCTCGCAAGGGAATACCAGCATCTACTAACGATCTCATAAAAATTGTTGATGCTGTAACAAATAACGAAAAAAAGTCCTCGAATTTAATCTGTTCCGTATAAATTATTATAGTATCTGAAATGTTGATTATCCTAATATGGTCACTTGTACGTATTTTTTGTCCGGTAGATTCATCAATTTTTGTTTCTTGTTGGCCTCGGCGGATGATGTATGGTATAAGGCTGAAAAGATAATTCAATGCCTCCCAAGTGTTTCGATCGCTATATTCAACTGCTTTACGACAACCGAGCATATCAAAATGAGCTACATATCCCGTTTTCTTCTCATTATTTACTGTTTCATTCATCTTTTCCCCTTTTTCTTTTTAGGTTTCAATTCCAATCCAAGATACCTGCATAAAATATCAGCGGTTTTGGTGTTGCAACGGCCTGTTCCGTTTGACCAATTGCAAATGGTCGTTCCGATAAATATTAGATTTTACGTTATTCTACACGGTTTTATCTGATTGCCAAGCCGATATTCTGACTGCTGTTAGTAAACTCAATATGCTATCCTGCCGATAGAGGATTAGAGGCTTGCCCACCTGCGGCGGATATTTTTTTGTGATAAATTTTAAGAGAGCAGAAAGATGAAAAAGCAGAGTATCCGATTGGCCAGTTGTTGGATAGAAGCCGTCAAAGAGACTATAAGAAAAAATCCCGATGATGCCTTGTTATACTTTGACCTTGGCGCTACCTACGGCGACATTGGCCGGTATCGGGAAGAGATAGAAGCCTATAAAAAAGCCATTAGAATTGAACCGGATTTTGTCGGAGTTCACAAGAATCTTGGCATTGCCTATGCCAAACTTGGCCGTTATCAGGAATCGATTGAAGCTCACAAAGAGGCTACAAGGATAAAGCCCGATGATGCCGACGTACACTATAATCTTGGTCTTACCTACTATTTGCTTGGCCGCTGGCAGGAGGCCATAGAGGCCTATAAGCAGTCTATAAGGATAAAACCTGATAATGCCGTAGCACACCATAGTCTCGGCGTTGCTTACGGCAGTCTTGCCCGCAACCTTGCCTATCACTCACCTAGCTGCTTGGAGGAGGCAATAGCGGCCTTCAAGCAAGCTATAAGAATCAAACCGGACTATGCCGAGGCATACTTTAACCTCGGTTTGGCCTACTGGGGACTTGGTAGCTGTTATGGTATGCTTGATGGCTATCAGTATCTGATAGAGGAGATAGAAGCCTATAAAAAAGCCATCAGAATTAAACCAAGTATTATCGGGGCATACTGCAATCTTGGCCTTTCTTATCTGTTATTGGTGATAAGGAGGCTGCTTTTGACATTTCAGGGAAAGAAAAAGGATTAACGCCTCAGGGTAAATCAGCCATTTTTCAACCGGATTAGATAAGTGGTATCGACTTAACAAGCTGAGAAAAAAAATATGTGTGATAAGAATATTTTTGAAATGTTTGTTACATGCAAAAAATGTAGTCATGGGGCAAAGCTATACAAAAATCCAAGGGCAAGGGTTAGAAAACTCTGCAAGGGTGCTCCTGCTATAGTGTTTAACAGCATGAATCCCTCACCCGAATTCTCCGGATGGGTGTCGAAAGTATGTCAAAACCAAGGATGTAAGAATTTCAATAAAACTCATCCTCTTTCAGAGGATGAGTTCAAATCACTAACTCCTCCCTGCTGCCGTGTGTGCAAGAAAAGAATGGAGCCAGAAAAAGATAGGCAAAGTTATTTCTATAGATGTAAAAATAATGAGTGCCCTTCGTATAACTCATATAAGCGACTTGCTGACCTGTTGCCTGTTTGGAGTGAATAGCGAACATTTGAAAATTGCGGGGCTGAGTATTTATTTTTGCCTTTATACATATATCCCCTGTGGCCTTGTAGCCTCGCAGTGACAAACCCCGCCAAGGTGTTGGCGGAGCTAACCCGACGAATAAAACCCCCCATCCCCCGTTTTCACGGGGTAAACCACGCCTACGGCGGGTAAACTTCAAATTGGGGGCTTCAGGATTTTAACGAACCCCGTCATACAAGATGACGGGGCTAACCACAAATAGAAAAACGACCCCCGCAGTTTCTTTGCAGAAACTAATCCCCGCATCCCCTCAGCTTCTTTGCCCGAAGCAAGAGAGGAGATAATCGCGGGGATATTAGCGCGGGGGCAGGCAGGTGCGGGGGCTAAACAAAAATTATTAAGGGAAAAACCTGCGGCAAAAATTACACGGATTTTTTTGTATTTTATTTTATTATATGGTATATTGTCGAACGCAATGTCGATAAAATATAAATCAGGAATTATTTATTAAGGAGAAATAAAAATGAAAAGTCGGTTTTTGAAAATGTCGGTTGCAATGTTACTGATAGTTGGAATGTTTGCAGGCAATAGCTGGGCGAAAAAAAGCGGTAAAAGCCATAAATCCTCAAATAAGAGCTATGAGGGCAAAGTTGAGGTAATCAGGGACAAAGCCGGTAATGTCAAGACGGTAGAGTTAAAAGTCAGCGGAGTTTTTAAGGACACATACAATATTGTTCTTGATGAAAAAGGCAAAGAGCTCGAAGATACAATGGCTGGAAAACAGGTGCATATAAAAGGCACGGTTGTAAAGAAAGCCGGCGAAAAGTGGCTGACGGTCAAAGAGTATAAGGAAGTATCCCACAAAAAAGTTAAAAAATCAGCGAAAAAATAAACGAATAGTTAGGTTTGGGATTAAGGAAAGTTTAAGGAAGCCCCGATGAAGTAGCTAAAAGCACTTCACCCCGATGAGATAGTCTAAAATCGAAAACACCCCAGTTAGATAGCTTAAGTTTCTTCGAAGAAGCTAATTTGCGCATCTAACGGGGCAAGTCTCACAGGGCAGGCGGGGTAAACATCCTCATTAGATAAGGGTTTTGGTTAGCGGGTCATTAGGAAAATTAAGCATTGCGAATTCACCATGATATAGTATAGCTGCTTTATCGTAAGTATGGGCGGCATCCTCCTCACTATCAAAATAGCCAAGAAGAATACGCTCGTTTTTAAACCTGATTCTTGCTCTCCACTTGTTTATCCCTTTATCGTAATCAATACCTCTGTATTTTGAACGGCCGGCGTCAGGACGCCTTCGACGATTACAATTGTTCTGCGAAACTGTCGCAAGACGTAAATTGGCCTTGCGGTTGTCAAGGCCATCGTGGTTAATGTGGTCAATAAATACCAAGGGGTCAAAAACGTTCTTAACCTGACGATGCATAGCAATAGCCCTGCTTTTGCCGAAGACCGATATTGAACGGTAGGCATAAAATGAATGAGTGCCGGCTGATACAAACCAACTGAATTTGCTGAGCGTATCAAAATCCTCAGGGTCAACTTTCGCGAATTTGCCTTTAGTAAGCTCGATTTTGCGGAATGGATAGCCGTATTTCTTCTTCCTGTATCGCAAAAGAAAATAAAGGATGATGGTTTCGATGAATGTTGGAATTGGAATTGCAAAATGAATTTTTGTCATAGTTAATTTTCCGTTATCAGTTATCAGTAATAATTCTCGAAATTTTCAATCTTAAATGTTCAATTTTCAATATATATGTCCCTCCATATATACCTGAAAACTTGCGCGTTTTGGGCAAATTTCGACCAAAAATCAACCAATGCGATTTTGTAAGTGCTTGTGGATAAAGGAGAAAAATTTTTTAATTTTTTTGAGGCGCGCAAGTTTTTTCTTGCGCGCTTTCGACCAATATTGGACATTTACTTTCCAGTTTTATTAAGGTTCGGAATCGCAAGCCTGCCCGCATCGAATAAATCAGGGGGGTTAAATGATGGTTAGTATTTTTCAGGCCAGACGGGAGTAAATCTTGTCCTTGTTCTCTCGCCGACAATCATCTTTTCGGCTACCTGACGCCATTTGTTGTAATGAGCCGTTTGCTTGTGCTGCGAAACACCGGTCTCATCAAGATACGCCTCTACGAGAACAAAACGGGTCGGGTCGTCGGACTGCTGGAGGACGTCAAAACGCTTAATGCCCGGCTCCCGGATGCTGCTTTGCGCATTTTCAACGCTTATCTTTTTAAATTCCCCGATATATTCAGGTTTTACCTGAATGTATATGTGCACAACAAACATTTAAAAATACCTCCTTTTTTTATTACAGACTTTATAACACAAAATGGTATAATAAAAAAGTTATTTTAAAACTAAAAGGAACAGGAGTTGAAAATGTCTTATCTCGACAATAAATTCAGCCTTAAAGGCAAAACGGCAATAGTAACCGGCGGCGGCGGAACCCTCTGCAGCGCAATAGCAGAAGGATTCGCCTGCGCAGGCGCTAATGTGATTCTCTGGGACATAAGGCCGGAGGCAATGAAAGAAAAAGCAGAACTTATAGCAAAGGCCTGCGGCGATAAAAAGAAAGTATCATTCGTCGAAGTAAATTTGATGGAAGAGGACTCAATCGCCAAGGCTTTGGAGAAATCGGTGAAGATTTACGGGTCGGTAGAAATACTTCTGAACGGAGCGGGCGGCAATCGCGGCAAAGGGCCTTTGGTTGACGTAAAGACAGAGGACTTCGAGTTCGTTATAAAACTTAATCTGCTGGCGGGCTGTATCCTGCCGACAAAGCACATCGCCAAATACTGGATAGACAATAAAATCAAAGGAAATATTATCAATATCGCATCAATGGCAGGCTTCAACCCCCTTTCCGGTATATGGGCATATTCATCGGCCAAGGCAGCAGTGATGAATCAGACGATGGGACACGCAAAGGAGCTGGCAAAATACGGTATCAGAGTGAACGCGATTGCGCCGGGGTTTTTCATCGCAGACCAGAACAAAAAACTGCTGCTCAATGACGATAACAGCCCGACGGAAAGAGGAAAAGCGGTGCTTGCGAAAACGCCAATGGGCGGGTTCGGTCTGCCGGAGTATTTAAAAGGCGCAACGATTTTCCTTGCCTGCGATGCGGCCCAATTCGTTACCGGCGTTACACTGCCGATAGACGGCGGTTATCTGTGCGATAATATATAAGTGAAAAGTTAAAAGTGAATAGTGAACAGTTTACAGAAAAAAATAGGTGCCTGTCCCTATTTTTAGAGGTTTCGGCGAATTGCGACGGCGGCGCAGGCTTTTTGAGCATTATTGCCTGAGACGATTGTTAATGTAATCTGCACATTTTTGACATACGGCAGGCCGGAAACATCAACAGCAGTCGTCCTATCGAAACGGGCGGAACTAATATTATCGCAAAGAATATGCGATGGCCCGCTGCCGCCATTTTCAATGAGATAAATCCTGCCGGTGGGTTTGTCATAACGGAACATAATCCAATCTCCCCCTGCCGTCTGCAGCGAGCACCGGTCATTCGGCTCAGCCGACTGGACAGGCCAGGCACATCGCAAATCATTTGTTATCCTCGAAAGAGCCTGATTGGCTTTTATAACAGCATCAGAAATATCCTTATTGGCCTGGTAATTTGCGATGCAGGCATCAAAGGCAATAGCAACGGCAGTTAGAATCATCGCGACTATGACAAGACTAATCATCAGTTCGATAAGAGTAAACCCCCACACCAATTTGCACCTCACCGCATCAATAGAAATTGGTGTGGGGGTAAAAGCGGGTTTTGATTTAACAATGTTCATATTATTTCGTTAACGTTCTTATCCAGCTGGTTTTTGTTATTTCGCTGTTTTTATAAAGGACTTTGACGGTTACGCGAACAAAATCGCTGCTGTGGTCCGCGACAACGACCTTAAATTTATTTGCGCTTACGTTTTCGACCGTAACAATCTGGGTGTAATCTGAAAAGTCCGTCAACAGTTTTCGCTGACTATCCACCGGCGGATTGAAGGCCGCTCCATCGAAATCATCGACATCATCATATAACGCAATTCCTGTTTCGCCCGGTTCGGGGCCAAAATAAGCAGTGCCCGTAACAGGGTCTCTTATCGGCAAAAGCGCTGTAAGCTCGCGAATCTGCTCGGCGAGAAATTCGGCTGTTGAACACTGCACTGTCTGCGAGGTAGCCTGAGTGAAAGCCACATTTGAACCAACAATGGCCGCTATGGCCAATCCGAGCAGAACCACTGCTACAAGAATCTCGATAAGCGTAAAAGCGTTTTTACAATACAAACTCAATCTGTATCCTTTATTTAGTTCAATGTGCAACCATTGCCGACATTTTGAAAATCGGCAGGACAATCGCCATTGCGATAAAACCAACCACAAAACCCATTACTACAATCATAATCGGCTCAATCATACTCGTTACCATTTTTATTACGGCTTTCAACTGCCGAGAGTGAAATTCGCTGACATCCTCGAGGACCTGCCCCAAAGTGCCGGAATCTTCGCCGCTGCGAATCATCTGTATCACAGAGTTCGGCAGCAGAGGTTTTGGGCCGAAGCTCTGGGCAATTTTTTTGCCCTGTTTTACGGAAGTATGCACTGAATACCACATCAGCTTATAATGAATATTTCCGCTGACCTGCGCGGTTATAACGAGCGTGTTCAAAATCGGCACGCCGGCGTTCACAAGCACACCCATCGCGTGAAGCGAACGGGTGATATAGAGACTATTGCACAGCGTTTTCATCAGCGGCAGTGTGAGTTTTACTCTGTCCCACCAGAAGCGTCCTGTTTTTGTGCGAATGCCGAAAACAAAGCCGCCGATTAGAACAGCAATGCCGGCTAAAACGGCGGGCCAGTAATGTTTTAGAAAATTGCTGACAGCCATTATTATAATGGTAGGCTTCGGCAGCATATATTCCTTGCCGGCGAAGAGAGCCGTGAATTTTGGCAGTATGAAAATGAGCAGAAATGTCGTGCAGGCAACGGCCATAATGGCAATGATTATCGGATATACCATCGCACCAATGACCTGCGAACGAGTCTGCAGCTCCTGGTCGATATAGTCCGACAATTTGCGGAGCATAAGACTCAACGAACCGCTCATTTCCGCAGCGGCAATCATATTTATATAGAGCTGGCCGAAAATGTCAGGATAGACTGCAAGGGACTGTGAAAAACTTTCGCCGGCTTCGATTCTGCATTTTATATCGAGAAGGATTCTTCTGAATTTTTTATTGTCGATTTGCCTTGCGATTGATTCTATCGATTCGGGCAGAGACATGCCGGCTTTGACCATTACAGAAAGCTGATTGGTAAAATTGAGGACATCTTTGCGGGACGGGCCGAACTCAAAACTGAACTGCGGCTTATGCTTAAGGGATGGCTGTGAAAGGCTGCTGAAGATTCGGGCTTCCTGTGCCGCTATTTTTTCAATGATTCCGGCGGCGGACATATTATATCCCCCTGCTCGCCTCGCTCCGCTTGTCGAAGCGGGCCTGTTTTTAATTTTGCAGATTCCTGAGAAAGTTTACGCGATTTTCAGGAACAAGCAGTTTCTCCATTGCCTGCGGATGAACCGAACAGTTTACCGCATCATCTCTGTCTATATATCCCCTGAAATATATTTCAGCGATGCCGTTGTCCATATCCTGCATACCGATTTTTCGCGACGTTAAAATAACATTCGGAATTTCGTAGATTCGATTTTCCCTGATGCAGTTTCGCACAGCGGAATTGCAGAGCAGAATTTCAACGGCGGGCACCATTCCGGGCTTGTCAGTTCTTTTGAAAAGCGTCTGCGAAATAACAGCCTGCAGGGTGTTTGCCAGCATAGCACGAATCTGGTTCTGCTGCGAAGCGGGATAAATATCTATTATTCGTTCAACCGTCTGGGCAGCATCTATCGTATGCAGCGTGCTTAAAACCAAATGGCCGGTTTCGGCAGCGGTAATCGTAGCGCTCGTCGTTTCAAGGTCTCTCATTTCGCCAACGAGTATCACTTCCGGGTCCTGCCTTAATGCGTGTTTAAGACCCGAAGCAAAATCCGGGCAGTCGGAGCCTATTTCCCGCTGCTCAATCATAGACAGGCTGTTTTCAAAAGCATATTCAACAGGGTCTTCAAGGGTGATTATCCTTTTGCTCGTCGTGGAATTGATTAAACCTATCATAGACGCGAGCGAAGTGCTTTTCCCGCATCCTGTATGACCTGTAACCAGCACAAGCCCCCTGGGCAGCATCGCCAGCTCCGAAACTATTTTCGGCAGATGTAACTGATTTATGTCCGGTATCTGATTTGGAATAAGCCTGAACGACAGCGCTGCTGAATTTTTCTGGTAATGGGCGTTGACCCTGAACCTGCTGCCATCGTCGAGGGTTGTTGAAAAATCATAATCACGTTTTATTTCAAAGGTCTTAAACCTTTCAGCGCCTATTATACCGAGCAGCATATTTTTTATATCTTCCTCGCTCATCGGCGGCGCTTCCATAATGATAAGCTCCGTATTGATTCGCATAACCGGCGGCATACCGACATTGATATGCACATCGCTTGCACCAGCCTTTATGGCGGCAGCAAGCAGATGCTTAATATCCATTTCAACTGCACAAGCAACACTATGTTTAAAATCATTCATATTTTATTATTATCGGCCTAATTTTGGTCTGACTTGGGCTCATAAGCCTCCGTTACGCGCAGAACCTCATCGATAGTCGTGATGCCTTTTCGGACCTTCTCAATGCCGTCCTGATACAACGACGCAGCGCCAGTCTTCTCAAAAGCGGCTTTTATACAGCCTGCCGAGTAATCCTTATTGATTATGTCCTTAAAATACTCGTCAACAATCAATAGCTCATATATGCCCGTTCTGCCGAAATATCCGCTGTTTCTGCACTCATCACAACCTTTCCCGTGAAATATTCTTGAGGGGTCAATTCCAGCTTTTTCGATACATTTCTTAACATTATCGGACACTTTGTAAGGCTCTTTGCAGTTCGGACATATCTTGCGAACGAGCCTTTGTGCCAGGACTGCGTTCAGAGAAGCGGCTATCAGATAAGGTTCGACGCCGATGTTCACAAGCCTGGCAATGGAGCTTGACGCATCGTTTGTATGCAGAGTTGAAAGCACAAGATGACCTGTCAGCGCAGCCTGCACTGCGATGCGAGCCGTCTCTGTATCTCTTACTTCGCCGACCATTATAATGTCCGGGTCCTGACGCAGCAGACTCCTCAAAGCTGCGGCAAAGGTCATTCCGGTTCGGTCGTTGACATTAACCTGATTTGTGAATCCAAGGTCGTATTCGACAGGGTCTTCAACAGTAGAGATATTAAGTGTTTTACCGTCCATCAGCCCGAGAGCCGAATATAGTGTTGTGCTTTTTCCGCTTCCGGTCGGGCCGGTAACAAGCAGTATGCCGTTGGGTTTGTGTATCTGTTTTGTAAACTCCGTCAAAACCTTTTCGGACATACCGCAGGAATCAAGTCCCTTCAGGATTGATTTGCTGTCGAGTATTCTGATTACGACTTTTTCGCCGTGGACAGTCGGCAGACAGGAAACACGCAAATCAATCCCTCTGCCGCCGACAATGACAGCAATTTTGCCGTCCTGCGGCAGACGCCTTTCCGAGATATCGAGATTGCTCATTATTTTCAGCCTTGACACGATTGCCGCGTGCATTCTTGCCGGCGGAGACATCGCATCAAACAGAACACCGTCAATTCTGTATCTGATTTTTGTTTCCTTGTCTTTCGGTTCGATGTGAATATCGCTGGCCAACTGGCGAATAGCGTGGCTGATAAGATAATTGACGAATTTTATGATTGGCGATTCGTTCGCCATTTTTTCAAGGTCTTCAGTCTTGTCCTGCGACTGCTCGATAACCTCGACCTCGGCAATATCATGAACAAGATTATCAACGCCGTAATCGAATTCCTTCCCGTTCAGAGCCGTAATTACGTTTTCGATATCCTCGATACTACTTACGATAATATGAATATCGAAGCCTGTTCGCCTTTTTACCTCGTCGAGCAAAAAAACATTTTCCGGCGAAGCGGTAGCAACTGTCAGGACATTACCATCCAGAGCAACAGGTATAATTTTATTATTTACGATAAAATAACCGTCGAGTTTCGCATAAACATCTTTATCAATCTGCTGGGGTTTTATATGCCTGAACTCGAACCCGTTCATATGCGCTCTGGCCGTGAGAATATCGTCATTTTCAACAAACCCAAGACGCAGAAGTATCTCGGCAGTATCAGCGTAAACATCTCTCAGCTGCTCGCCTCTGACCTGTGAGAGCTGGTCATTTGTCAGCCTGCCTAATCCAACGAGCGTATCAGCGACATCACGAACACTGACGCCGCCTGTATTCTGCGTTTCAGTCTGCGGCGAATAAAGAGTTGTAAGTCCCGCAACGCCTGCGCCCCAGTTTTGCGATGAACCATCCTGCCGAGGCGTTTTCCTTGGGTTTATATATTTTTTAAGTCTTTTTATCATTCTGTCTGCAAATATAAAATTGCATCTTGCCCGCTCGAGCGAAGCCGAACAAAACCGTCGCCGATTTCAATCACCTCAAAATTGCCAATCTTATCCCCTTTATACAACAGCGTATCGTCTATCATACAGCAGCTTCCGTATTTCGACTGCAAAATGCTCTGAAGCTGTAATTTTTTCGCTTCATTTTGAATCTTATTTTCGCCGCTGTTTTCTTTTGAAACGAAAGAATCTTTCGCCGCGTCCGACAGAGCCTGAGCGGGATTAAACGGGTTTTCCCTCAGCTGGTCGGCGGCAACCTGTCCGAAATCTGCAAACTCATAAAACTTTTTGACAAGCTGGTCAACCTGCCCGACATTCTCAGTCTTTATCCCTGTAAGCTGAGTAATAGCGTTTTCAATCACCAATTGCTGGTCCACTACAGCAGCGTTTGCCTGGGCAGGCGAATTTTTTTTATGAATAAGCCAGATGGCCGCTAAAACAATCGCTATGGCGCCAATAAGAATGAGTGTCGTCTGCCGGACATGTTTTGCCTGCACAGCGAGCCCGATTATTTCGTTCTGCTCGTTTTGGATGTTCAATTCCTTTGGACTGCCGCTTGTATCTTCAGGTATAGTCATTTTTTATCCGCCTCAGGCGAGATTTATGTGCTGAAAAAAACGCTAATAACAACATTGGCTTTAACTTCAGCCGGATTTTTATCATCGATTTTTACTTCAAGCTCCCTGACCCTGATAATTCTGGGCGATTTTTCAGCCTCGGTAAGAAACGTATAAAATGCGTAAAAACTGCCGGCAAGCTCCATCTTCAGAGGCTGCTCGATATAGCCGTTGCATTCCTGTGTTTTAAGAGCCGTTATTGTGCCGGGGACAAGGCCCTGTTTTTGTGCAATCAATGTAATATTTTCAAGCACCTTGTGTATCTCGCTTTCAGGAGGAAGCTTATTGCGGAAAAACCCTACAGCCTCCGATAGTTTTGAAAGCTGCCTGCTAATGTCGTCTGCCTGACTGCTGAGTTTTTCAAGCTCATTAAGCTTGGCAAGCTTGGTATTTATCTGCTGCCTCTGCCGGTCAATAGCGGCATCGGCGGGTTTTATCATATAAATATAAGCAAACCAGGCCAGCCCCAGCATCATTACAAATAGAACAATTTTTCTTAAATTGCTGCTCATTATGTAATCCAATCAAATTCCGCTCTTTATCGGCTTATAATTTCTGATTTTCTCGACGAGCTCATTTGTCATAGTCAAATTGTCGCGAAGCTGGGCGGTAAGTTTAAACTGCCTGTAGCTGGTATCCTTAATTTCCTTTTGCATTGAATGGACAAGACTTACATTTTCAAGAAGCAGCGGCGCCGATAACGATGCGATATAATCGGCAACTTCAATATCGCTTGCGGCAAGTCCTTCTATTTCAATAGCAGTAATTTCAATCTGCCTTTGCGGTTTTTGTTCCGCAGCCGCTTTGGCCGCTTCATATTGATTCGATGCAGCAGGCGGAGATGGTATCTGCTGTGACTTGCTCTGTTTAATTTCAATACCGGTAAGCGTTACCCTGTCCGGCAGCGCATTTGTTAAAAAAGCAGTGATTACGCTTCTCGGCACCGGCTCAATCAACTCGGCGGCAAGCAGAGCGGTTTTCATCATTTCCCGGCGATTGGCCTGAAGACTTTCAAGCTGTTTTATCGACTGCTGCACAGCCTCCATTCTTTCGTCAACGGTTCTTGCTTCTGTTGCAACCGCTTCCTGGCGGACTTTTATAATTCCAAATGTTCCAAGGAGTCCTGCGGTTATAAGTGCCACAATCGCCAGGAAAAAGAAATTTGCCCTGTGCGATTCCTTAAGCTGAACATAATCCTCAGGCACAAAATCAATTCTATTCATATTGGCATTCCTGATTTAAACCCGCAGCGACAACACCTGCCGGCGCTAAATATTCCGAAAGGCTCAGCCCGAAAACTGTTGTCCAGTCATTCTTAGGCCCCCTGCTGTCAATTCCACGTTTATATGTGTCCTGATTCGCCGCCACCGCCGCAAGCGTGTCTCCGATATGAGCCGGCAGCGCATATTTCTTTGCCACATTGAGAACACATCTGACAAGTCTTGAGTCGATTCCTTCATTTGCCAGTAAAATAATTCTTTCCACTGTCGCAGTTCTGATGGTATTCTGAAAATACCTGATGCAGGCCTCGATTTCCGAAGCAGGTTTTTCTGCATCATTCGACTCATTGAGATTGTCGATTCCATAAGGTATCGCCCTTGCAAAAAGGATATCATTTTGCCTGCAAATAACAGCGTTGCAGCCTGTCGCAGCGGCATTGATGAGCAGGACGACAGAATCGACATCGGTCTTTCTTCTGGCAAAAAAGTTCGTATAGCAGTTGACCAGCACAACCGGCCAAACCGTTACAGCCGTTGCGTCCAGACCGGCTTTTTCAAATATCGCAAGATGCCTTTCGACCTTATACTTTTCCGCAGCGAGAATCAGCACATCCTTTTCATCGGCCAAATCGCTATCCTGATTGAGAACAATGTATTTTACTATTGCGCCGTGGGAATTTGCGGGAAGAAGTTTCCGAGCTTCCGTATTTATAATCTCCTCTGAATCTTTTTTGTCTAAATTCTTTCTTATCTCCTTACTAAGCACATCTGTCGAAGGTATGATGGTAACGGCTTTTTTCGATTTGAACGGCGCCGAAGAGTAGATGCTTTTGACGACATCTATTACACATCTTTGCCATCGGCCGCTGTATGGTTCAAGCCCCTGCGGCAACGATTGTCCCCCTCCAGCAATCAGGGTAATTTGTCCGCCGTCCCGGCCAAGCTGGGCCATCCGGACAAACCCTGGTGTTATTTCAACTCCTATCGGAAAGATACTTTCTGCAAAAATATTAAACAGCATATAACACCTTTGATAGCTTCCGTTCAGGGAATTTGGGGCAGGCCCTTCTACATCTACATCCGCTGTCCTTAATAAAGTATAAGAAATAAACAATGTCAAAAATGGAATGTTGCCGAATGTCCGAAAAAATCTTCCTCTGTTGACTGAAAACTGATAACTATTCTGCTTTTAATTTTCTTTTCATAAGCTCCTCAATCGCTGCGGATACGCTTTTATCCTTAAATATAATCTGATAAACTGCCTCCGTTATAGGCATATCTACGCCGAATTTTTTGGCAAGGTCTATAACGGATTTGCAGGTATCTATACCCTCAATAACCGATTCTGTTGAGTCAATAGCCTCTTTAACCGACAAACCTATCCCGATTCTCTGTCCAAAACTTCTGTTTCGACCCGTCGGCGATATACAAGTTGTAACCAAGTCTCCTAATCCGCTTAGTCCCGCAAAGGTTTGTTCCTTTGCGCCCATAGCGATTCCAAGCCGTGTAATTTCAGCGAGACCTCTGCACAATAGCGCCGCCTTTGCGTTATCGCCAATTTTTATCCCATCGACAATACCTGCCGCAATAGCAATGACATTTTTCATCGCCCCCGCCAATTCGACACCGACTATATCGCTGTTTCGATAAACTCTTAAATATGGCGTATTGAAAGTTTCCTGCACCATTCCCGCGAGCCGTTCATTACCGCAAGCCGCAGTTGCCGTTGCCGGCAATTTCCGAACAATCTCATCTGCTATCGTCGGCCCAGATAATACAACAACCCTGATATTTTTATTTATTACATCCGCCAGTATCTCGCTTGGCCGAAGTAGTGTCCCGTTTTCAATACCTTTAGCTACAGATACTATCGGCACTGAAGTATTGACGTAATTTTTCAATCTTTGCCAGATGCTTCGGATATATTGGCACGGCACAGCAGAAATGATTAAATCGGCGCCTTTTAAAATTTCGGAATCATTCGACTGGAAAACTAAATTGTCCGGCAGTTTATATCCCGGCAGGAATTTGAAATTCTCCCTCTTCTTCTCAATCTGCGCAAGTTGTTTCTCGTCATAACCCCACATTTTGACATTGAAGCCCTTTTCGCAGAGCAGGATAGCGCAAACGCTACTCATCGCCCCATCGCCTATGATTGAGATATTCTTCATAATGTTTATTTAACCAGAGAAATGTCTTTTTTCAATAAAATTTATAATTCGACCCCCCAAAAAATTATTCTGGGGGTTGCTTAGATAATATGTAGGTTACTCGATCTGTGCCGTGGGCAGACGCCGCTTGCGGTGTTTCATCCGGATTTTCGAAACAAAGCACCTGCTATGTTTCTATTAAATTGCACTTCAGCCTTGTCATTATAGTAAACCATGTTGAGCCGGTTATCTGATTGGAGTTCTTTCAATTCGTTATCAGTGGCGACAATCCAGTCGCCTTTATCATAATATTGATAAATTATATTTTTATCTTTTATTTCAGGGATTTCTCTTCCAAAATAATGAACCACTCTCTTTGAGACAGAGTTATATGCCACCAGGTTATCTGTTAATGGTATTCTTTCCGATATTTCCAAGGCAAATTTTTTGGTATAATTGTTATTATCAAATGGGGCTGACAGACTAACAAAACAGATTGTAAGCAAACAATAACCTCCAAAGATTAATCCACAGCCAAGAGTTGTTTTACTTTTTGCAAACGATGCCAGAATTCCTACTATTGTTATAATTGCTATTATTCCAAGAATCAGCACTTCAGAAAGAAGGCAGGGGTAAGTGATAGCGAAGTAGATCATGCCTGCAATTACGGAGAGAGCGATAATTATCATATGATAAATGAGAAAATTTTTTGCAAATTTTTCCGTAAAGGCTTTTCGAATGAAAATCATATCTTCTAAAACAATCCCAATTAAAATGGCAATGGTGGGCATTATAGGCAGCATATAATGCTTGCGTTTGCCGCCTGATATAGTTAGAAAAATCAAGTCTGTTACAAAACAAAGCCACAGAAACAGCATAACTTTTTGCTTTTTTTCCCAAATCTTATAGAAAGGTGATATTAAAGCGACGGGAACAAAAGCAACCCATGGAGCAATGAACGCAAAGGTATAAAGTATGTATAAATAAAATGGGTAATTACCCGGGGCATAATCGCCGAAGAAACGGTCAAAAAAGTTTTGTTTCCATACGATTAAATTCCAGTTTACTTTGTAACCAACAGCAAGCGGCCACGGCAATACTATAACAAGAAAGATAATTACGCCTGCAATGGGCAGCAGTTTGGGTAATATTTTCCATTGCCTAAATATGACAACGCAGAAAAACAGCGGGATTAAGACTATTGGAAGCGGGACCGGGCCTTTAGCAAGCATTGCCAGGCCAAAACTTATCCAGAAGACAAGCATATATATAATTTGCTTTTTGCGAACTTGTTCGATAACAGCAGAGTAGAAAGCAAGAAAGCATAAAGTTACGAAAAATGTAAGAGCCATTTCCGGCCTTGCGTTATGAGCATAATTGATATAACCGAATGATGTTGCCCAGACCAGAACAGATATTATTGCAACCCGAAGAGCCAACCATTGTTTCACAAAATATAAAATAGCTAACGCAGATAAAAACGCAAATAAGGCACTCGGAAATCTTGCGGTAAAGTCGCCAATTTTGCCTGTTATTTCCCCCAAGGAGGCTACAAGCCAGTAAGAAAGCGGCGTTTTTTCAAGTCGAAGCTGTCCGTTGCAGGCAGGCATAACCCAATCATGGTTCTGGAGCATTTCACGTGCTGTAATGGAGACAAAACACTCATGGTTTTCCATTGCTTTACCTGAGATGCCCCAAATCGCAGTTAGTGCAGGGAGGAACAATGATAAAATCAGAATTATATTTTTATTTTTCAGAACCTCTTTAGTATTCAGGCCGTTCATATCACTTATTATTTTAAAGATTATTTGTAATTAGTCAAAGTGATTTGCGGCAGCGGATTTGGAATTTTATCGATAACTCCCTTTTGTTTAAGCAGAGAAGCCAATTCTTCCATATTGCTATTAAGATAGGGCAACAGATTAGGATTATTTTCAGGGTTCCAGCCATAATTCCTCATTTCATTAAGAACAAAAGGCACATCTTTTTTTTCAATAAGTAAGCGGTAAGCTGCTATTACGCCGCCTGCGCGTTGGGCTCCTGCGCCGCAATGCACCAACACACGTTTTCCTTCTTTCCGAGCCAGGCATATTGCAGCGATTGCTTTGGTATAATTATTAATGTCTCCAACTCCATCACCTCCTAACGGGAACACCAGTCTTTCAATACCCAACTTCTTTGCTGTTTTTTCTTCCGTCTTTCTGTCGGAGGTTTTGGACTCACTACCTGTCAGGCTTACAATTACTTTTATATTGTATTTGTTCAAAGTTTTCCCAATTAACCATCCCGACAACTGGCCGCTGCGATAAATCAGACCCTCTTCTACTACGCCAAAGTTCTTGGGGATGAAATAGTTCTTTAGCAATCTCTGCCATAGACCAAAACTTACGATAAGACAAAGTGCAACTGCCGCAATTATGATTTGTCGCTTATGAACTTGCGTCATTTTCAGAACTTTATGTCTATCAAAAGTCATTCGGGTAAGTTTCCCTTATGGGATCATGGCGACTTAAAATGCTATCGTATTATTTGACAAAATATAGATATTAAATGTTATATCAGCTTCGGTCGGTCAATCCTTGTCAATGCTGGAATACTATACAAACAATTATGAGAATATTATGAGAATTTATCGGTGGCCTCCGAATCGCTTAATACACTACTGTTTGCCACAAGGAAAGGCACTGCTGCCAACAGACCCTGATGACAGGAAAAGGTGTTCAGTTTAGCGTAAATTAGGCAAATCCCTTTCGTTTAAGAGAATACTTTGCCTTCGCTGATAATTGATATATTCTTCACAGCATGGGTATCAAACCAGATTTTAGACTTTTTCAATGTAAAAAATGTCTATATTTGCTCTATTTTGACAGGTTTAAATCTTTCCAGTTCCGTCAGATGGTTTTTGCCGAGCCGGACATCGAGAACAATAGTATTATCAATAAACTGCTGTCCAAGAATAATTGCATTTGCCTTGATAAAGTTTTGAATTTTGCCGTCTGCCGCGTTTGCGGTTATCCTCAAAACGACCTGCCCGCCGGTATAAATCTCAAATACTTTATGCCTAAGCAATTCAAGATTCATACCTGTCTTTGCGGAAATACTCAGCGCATCAGGATAAATCGTCTGCAATAATTCAAATTGCGCAGAATTTCGGACAATATCAGCCTTATTCAGCAGAACGATAGTTTTTTTATCCGAGCATCCGATTTCTTCAAGCACTTTTTTCGCATCTTCAGCCTGCCTTTCAGCGTCATCGCTTGAAACATCGACAATATGGAGCAGTAAATCTGCGTTGACCGCTTCTTCAAGGGTCGCCTTAAATGACGCCACAAGCAAATGCGGCAGATTCCTCACAAATCCGACCGTATCGCTAAGCAGGACTTTCTGGCCGCCCTGAAGCGTCCACTGTTTCGTCCGGGTATCGAGTGTCGCAAAAAGCCTGTCCGCCACATAGACATCCGCGTCTGTCAGGGCGTTCATCAGCGTGCTTTTGCCGGCGTTTGTATAACCGACAAGGCAAATTTGGAACATATCCTTTCTCGTCTCGATTTCTCTTAATTTTCTGCTGTCAATCTCGGCTATTTCTCTTTTCAGTTCCGTTATTTTTTTACTGACGAGTCTTCGGTCGATTTCAAGCTGTTTTTCGCCCGTTCCGCGAGTGCCGATTGCGCCAACGGCGCCTGCCGCCGGCCCGCCTGCCGCGCCGGTTACGGTATCCAAATGCGACCACATTCTTGTAAGTCTCGGATATGTATATTCGAGCTGAGCAAGCTCAACCTGTAATTGAGCCTGTTTGGTTTGTGCCCTCGTTGCGAAAATATCGAGAATCAATTCGCTGCGGTCGATAACTTTTACCTGTATAATTTCCTCAAGGTTGCGAATCTGTCCCGGCGAAAGGTCATTATCGAAGATAATGACTTCAGCGCCGGTTTTTTTTGCCCTTTGTTGAATCATATCCGCTTTTCCGCTGCCGATATAGGTTGCCGGATGGATATGGTTGATTTTCTGCTGAAGTTTATCGACGATTATAGCCCCCGCCGACTCAGCCAGTGCCGCCAGTTCGGCGAGGTTATCCGCGTAGGTATTTTGGGCCAATGCCCCTACAAGAATGGCTTTTTCACGTCTGACCGCTATATTTTCCCGCATTTTGCCCAATTTTAGCCAGAATCTCCATAAAAATGTGTTATTGTTAATTATATCAAATATGATTCAGCAATTCAATTTTGCATTATTAATTCCTTATTTTTTTCTTCGCATTTCAGTGTCAAAAAAAAATTAAAAATCATTCTTGACAACAAAACATACATCAATTATAATTATTGTTTTGTTTATTTAATGTTTCTAAATATTTTTTAATCAATTTTGGAGAACACACGTGAGAGATTTTGGTAAAGGTCCCCGTAAGGATTTTGGACCACGTCAGATGTACAAAGCTACCTGCGCAGAGTGCGGACAGGAGTGCGAAGTGCCATTTCAGCCCAAAGAAGGCAGGCCGGTTTATTGTAAAGGATGCTATACCAAGAAGAGAAACGCCTGATTTCCTGATTATCACGCAGTAATCCCTGTTTTTTGGTGCCGTTCTTATATTACGGTTTCAGATGTTAATCCTGATGTGTAGATACTCTGTATAAACAGTATCAAATCATCGGCTTACTTTCTTGCCATATCTACATCGGATTGATATACTCTGCTCTTATCGTAGTAAAAAAAACGTCCGATTGACCCGATAAATGGAATTTGACAGGTGGAAATGGATTTATGAAAATTGCGTATATCAGTTTTTCCGCGATTCCATCTCGTCAGGCCAACAGCATTGGCGTTATGAAGATGTGCCAGGCTTTCGCACAAGCTGGACATAGTGTAACCCTTGTTGTGCCGGATGTATCTGACATTGAGCCGGGCGTGTCCGACATGTATAGTTTTTATGGGGTTAAGCCGGTTTTCAAAATTCATAAAATAAAACTGCGATCATCGTGGGAATTCATTCAAAAATTTTTCTACGCCTTCGATTCTGCAAGATATGCTCAAAAAGAAAATTCTGAACTGGTTTACGGCCGGTTTATTCCCGGCTGCACATCAGCCGCTGCGGCCGGCCTGCCGGTAATCGGCGAACTGCACATCCCTTATGGTCCGGGCATAATAAAAGAATGGCTTTTTCGCCGATTCATTGGGACAAAAAGTTTCCGTCATATAGTTGTAATATCGGAATCGCTCAAGAGAGACATTCTGAATGTATATCCGCAACTTGAAGACAAAATTATTGTCGTTCGCGATGGAGCAGAGGCGATTACTGAGGATTATAAACCTTCCCGCAGGACAAACCGTCTGCAGATTGGCTTTGTCGGGCATTTATACAAGGGCAGAGGTATTGAACTGATTCTGGAGCTGGCAGCCAGATGCCCAAATGCCGATTTTCACCTGGCAGGCGGTACCGAAGAAGACATAAACTATTGGAAAGCGGCGGCAATAGATTACAAAAACGTTAAATTTTATGGCTTTATGCCTCATCCCGAAACCGAAAAATTCCGATTAAAAATGGATATACTGCTCGCTCCCTATCAGAAAAAGGTCAGTGTTGCCGATAATGGTAATATGACTACTGAAAAATGGATGTCGCCGTTGAAATTGTTTGAATATATGGCTGCCGGCAAAGCTATCATAAGCTCCGATATTCCTGTTTTAAGAGAAATCCTGGAGCATGAAAAGACAGCGATTTTTTGTCCGCCCGATGATGCCGATGCCTGGCAAATCGCAATTGAACGGATGCGCGATGATATCGTATTAAGAGACCGCCTTGGCCGAGCGGCCAGAGAAATTTTTCTTAAGCATTATACCTGGAAAGCACGGGCAGAAAAGGTATTGGCAGGAGTTTTATAATGATTCCATATTTCGCGGTATTCGGCATACTGGTCCTTCTTTCGATTTTTGAGATAATCGAAGCGGATAAAAAAATGAGGTTTTGGGCCGCTATAGCTGCCGTTATTTTGATTTTGTTATTTGCCGGCTTGAGAAGCCCCGACACAAGCGATGATGGGAAGTCATACATATCAGTTTTTTTAGAGGTGCCGGATGTTTTAACCTGGCTTGGCGGTCATTTTAAATATTCATATAATATATTGCAGATGGAACCTTTTTATATTCTGCTCTGTTCTGTCATTAAACTTTTTACCTATAATTATATATGGCTGTTTTTGATAATGGCGGCAATCGCAGTCCTTGTTAATGCATATAATTACTTTAAATATTCGCCTTATGTGATTTTGACGCTCATTCTCTATTTCTCTCACCCATTTCTGTATAAAGAAATGGGCTCAATCAGAACCGGCCTTGCGTCGGCAATATTGCTTTTTTCTATAGGCTTCATATATAGAAAAAAACTTTTACAATTTTCCGCTGTAACAGCCGCGGCGTCTTTATTTCATTTTGCCGCTTTTCCTTTTTTTCTCAGTTATTTCGTTAACCTTTTTGATTTTAAGAAAAAAACTCTTTATATAATTCTCGCAATAGCATTTCTTATAGGATTAATAGGCATCTCTTCCTGGATGATTCAATATTTGCCGCCAACAGGCGAGATATCCCAAAAGATACTGGCCTATTATGAAGCTGAACAATACAGCGCCTCGCTTGGAGTTTTCGATATTACCAACATAAAACTTCTTTTCTTTTCAATACTTTTAATTTATTTTAAGGACACGCTGCAAAGCCGCTATCCATTTTTCAAAGTAATGTTATACATTTATTTGACAGGGACGGTCTGGCGAATTGCATTTAACGATTTTGGCATTTTCGCCGCCAGAATCGCCACATTTTTTATTATTGTTGAGGTAATCCTGCTTCCGATGCTGGTTACGGTTATAAGGACAAGATTCATAGCTTACCTTTCATTGGTGATTTACGCTTTTATCGCTTTATATCTTAATCTTTATGTAAAAGAAGCTCTTCATCCATACGGAATATCTATAAATATTCTGCAATTATTGAAAATGTAAAATATGCCTGCCAGGACCGTTTTATATATCGTATCTACACTTCAAAAAGGCGGGCCGGTTCGGCAGTTATTTAATCTTATCAAATATCTCGACCGCTGGCAGTTCCTGCCGCACGTTTTAACCTTATCTGCGGAACCAAAGGATTCTTTGCTGGGCGAATTTATGCGTATAGATGTCCCGGTTTCCAGTTTAGGGCTGGGGCGACTTGCCGGTTTTATCCGAGCAAGACATCTCATTGCCGATTATATTGCCAAACTTGCTCCTGCCATTGTTCACAGCTGCGGTTTTCGTGCAGATTTATTTTCTGCCGGCCTTGACTATTCAGTTCATACGGTTGCGACTGTGCGAGCTCATCCTTTTGAGGATTATGTCTGCGAATATGGCTGCTTGGGCCGATTTATTATGGCTCCGCTTCATTTGAAAGCCCTGCGGAAAATTGAAAAACCGGTCTTTGTATCTCGCACTTTGAGCGAAAAACTTTCTAAAAAATATGGAATTGCCTTTGGTTGCATTCAAAATGGTGCCGACACAGAGATTTTCTTCCCCGCCGCAGACGAACAAAAACAGCAAATTCGCAATCAATTGGGATTGCCTCTTAAACATCGGCTGTTTATAGCTGCCGGGAATCTGTCGCAGGGAAAAGACCCGCTTTGCGTCGCGCAGGGTTTTCTAAAAGCTGCGATTGGCGATGCGACAATGATTTTCGCCGGCGATGGTCCGCTTCGACAAAAGCTGAACCTTTTATGCAATTCTGGAAAAATAATTATAGCCGGTTATGTAAAAGACATTCGGCCCTGGCTTTGGGCTTCGGATTTTCTGGTATCCGGCTCTCATTCGGAAGGTCTGCCTAACGCAGTTCTGGAAGCAATGGCCTGCGGCCTTGGCTGTATTCTGTCGGATATCCCCCCGCATCGTGAAATTCTCGATTATAATCCTCAGGCAGGAACACTTTTTACCGCGGGCAACCCTGAACATCTGGCCGAAGCAATCCGCAGGATAATGGAAACGCCTTATGATACCGGCAGGCAGGCCGCTTTAGGGATAATTAAAAATCATCTGAACGCTCAGCGTATGTCAAGTCAATATCAGGCCTTATACAAAACTATTTTACATAGTTAGAGAGGATTTATACTCCCGTTTACTTCTTAGCCGTTTCTTTTTTCTTCACTTTTAGCCGTTTAATAGTATAATTTCACATAATATGAAACTTCTATCTTATATTGCGCTGATTACTGTATTTATGACGGTTTCATTAGCTGCCGCCGATACTTTTATCAGCGACACAAACAATCAATCCTATCACGGCTACGCTACCGGAAATGAAAGCGGAGGCTTATCAGAGGTTAATACCGTTGAAAAAGGTCTTATCAATCTGAATTTAAACCAGTTCAAAGTAACACGCGACAGAATCGGCAGAAATAATACTGTTGCGATTTTGTCTATACCCGGTGAAATAATACTTGGAATGGAGACTAATGCTTTTGAAAAGGCAATCAAAACTGCCGCTTCGAAGGGACCGCTTTTTATCCTTATCGAAATAGACAGCCCCGGCGGCAGAATCGATTTGGCAATGAGAATCTGCTCGGCTATTACAAAAACGTCCAACTGCGATATTTACGCTTATACAAACGGCGGCAGTAACGGCGGTGCATATTCCGCGGCCGCTGCGGTGGCAATGGCCTGTAACAAAATCTATATGTCCGACGGCACCGCAATTGGCGCAGCTACAATGATTTCACAGGACAGTGAGGGCAACCCTGTCGATTTAAAGAAGGAGCTTGGTGAAAATTTAAGCGAAAAATTTCGCTCAGGATGGAGAAATTATCTCGCCTCGCTGGCTGAAAGGAATAATCGTCCCGGCATATTGGTAAAGGCGATGGAAAGCAAGGATATCGAAGTCGTCGAGGTCAACGACAACGGCAAAAGAGTTTTTATAGAATCCGTGAACAAAAAGCCCGGCCAGACTATAGTCAAAACCTGGTCGAAACACGATTCGCTGCTTACCCTGCCCGCGAAAGAGGCAGTAGATTGCGGCATAGCAGACAAAATTTACGATACCCGCCAGGACTTATTGCAGGACCAGAACGCTCTTTCAGCACAGATAATTCCTGATGAATCGATGGCAAAGGCCAGAGAACTTTATCAGCGAATAGAAAAAAGTCTTAAAAGATTAGATGCATCGATAGACCTCGGTATAAAACAGCTCAAGGCCACACAATCCCGGCCGCAGGCGCTGAAGGCTATGAGAAGTATTATAAACGACGCTCAGTTTGTTCTGGGCCTGAAGAAAAAATTCGGAGACGATGTGCCGGTCGATGAGCAAAGGGTTCAGAGCTTTTTGAATGCCGTCCAGGCCGAATATGATGCTCTAAGAACCGCTGACAAATAAATTCAAATTATTCAAACGCATTTACCAATTATTAGAAAATACCGTAAAGTCCCTGAAGTCAACAGTGCCGTCGCGATAAAGGTCGGCATCCCTGCAATTGAAGTTGAGCCAATCGCAGGAATTGAGCCATTCCTCAGCGAAAACGGATAAATCGTAAATGTCAACGCGACAATTGTGCGTCAAATCGCCAACAGGATAAGGTCTCTTTTGACAGCCGCAGGGATATTGACAATCCTGTTTTAACCAATCATTCGCAAGTAAAACAAAATCGCCCAAATCCACCCTGCCGTTTTTATCAATATCTGCGCCATCGCAAAAACCATTGGCGTTATTGCAATCAGTCCGCAGCCAGTTTAGAGCGAATACCGACAAATCACCCGTATCAACTCCGCAACGGCCGTCTAAATCAGTGAATTGACAAGTCGGCAGAGGATATTCGGGAGCTACATCAAAACCCAGCAGGCCTTTTTGTGTGTCAATTACGATATTATCAAACGGTGTTGAGCTTATGTCCCAGGTCGTCGTATCTATCGAGGCACAAATGAAGTTGTCGCCAAAAATACCGTCAAGAACAACAAAATCGCCGATGTCTTCGTCCCAAATGGTAACATCAGCGACACAAACCCTTGCGTTGATGAAAACAAGATTAAAACCTGAAAGAGTCGGGACAGATAATTTATCCAATGTATAGCCCGGCAGGTCAATTTCGCCGCCGATACCGCCAATCGGCACATAAAAATCAGGCTCCACTATAGGGTCTCCATTTTCATCGACAAGTCCAAGAGCCATTGCCTGGTCATTCGAAATAACGCTTACCGAGCCGCCGGTGTCGAAGAGCCAATTGCCTTTGGAACTGATGCCGCCGTATTCAACGGTAATATTGTCTATCAGGGGATTATATGCCAGAACCGGCAAAGGAGGCAGATTGAGCGGATTGGACAGGCTGATGAATTTTTCAAATCTCAGCGCAACCTGAAAATCGGTCTGCGGAATGTTGGGGTCGTTTGGGTCTTTAATGTCCGCGGTGAAGACTGGTAAATCCCAATCATCTCCGCCATCGTCATCCCCGGAATCATCAAAATCAATGCCGCCAATATTATAATCTCTTACCGGCTTAAGCACAATAGTTCTGCCAGCCATAACGGGAATGCCGAGCACATCTAACGGTTCCCCAAGCAGCGAGTCTGCATACTCTTTGCTGACCTGAAAATGCCAGGGACCGTGAAGATAGTAAATATCAGGGTCGTCAGGATTGGCGGCATTGTAATCAGCGGTGCCGATATAGAGCGGCTCGGAGACGTTGAAATATTCGTCGCCGGCAATGCCGGTATCGACAAATTGCGCGTTGGCGTCAATCGCGATTTCCATATCTTCAGCCGTTTCACGCGAGAACAGTATTCCTGAAGCGCCAGTATCCAGATAGGCGTAATTAACCGCAAACCCTCCTTCAGAGGAGGAGGGAATTGGCGGCTCATTGGGCGAATATTTGAGCAGGAACAATATCTTCGGCAGGTCCACAGACCCTTCGTAAGTGCCGTCAATCTCGAAATCCTCACAGGCGGCCAGAACAACGGCCGATAAAGACAGACTTATAGCGATACAGGCTATGAAATAGTATGACTGCTTTGTGATAATCATTTACCACCCTACTTCCAAAAGCATTATAGCATATCGGACGGCTTTTTACAAGTTTATGTCAAAGTTTTTGCCATTTTAAGCTGGAGACCAATTTGTAATATCTCGGAAAAATCTGTATAATGTGTATAATATATGAACAAAAGAATATCTTTTTACTCTATTGATGAGGTTGGGAATTGATAATCCCGTGGAAAGTTGATGTTCCTCAGGACCGCCTGCCTTTGACAAACTGGCTTTTAATCGCATCAATCATAGTCGTTTTTATATGGGAAATGCCTCAAATTCAAACATATAATAAAGCTATACAAAAAAAGCAGATGGAGCTGCTCCTCGCATATAAAGACCCAAATACTAAAGACCTAAAATATATAGAGAGCGAATTCAAAAAAATAAAAAATCCCTTAAACGAATATATGCTGAACGGCTGGACAGGCAAAGGACTGTTCACGCATATGTGGCTGCACGGCGGCTGGATACACCTGATTGGAAATATGCTCTTTTTGTGGATATTCGGAAATGCGGTTTGCGCTAAAATCGGCAATATTCTCTACGCACCAATCTACATAATTGCAGGCCTGTCGGCAGCTATTACATATTTATTTTTTTCAAATCATCCGATGCTCGGAGCCAGCGGAGCAATCAACGGCATCGTGGGAATATATCTTGTGTTCTTTCCAATCAACTCGATTACCTGCTATTGGTCTCTGAATTTGTTATATTGGAAAGAATTCGAAGCACCCAGCTATGCAATAATTCTGTTATGGCTTGCCTATGATATATTCGGAGCTTTTATAGGAGGCAGTAACATAGCTTATTTTGCTCATTTTGGAGGATTTGCGTCAGGCTTTGTGATTGCGATTATCCTGCTGAAAACCAGACTTATCAAAATGACGGAATATGAAAAATCGCTGCTCGATATTATCTTCGAAAAGCAGGTAAAGCCGCAACCAAAGGAATCATATTTCAACCGCGATTTGCTGACAAAAGTTCCTGATAGTCAGGCGTCAGCGGCTGAAGAAATTCCTGCCGGAACAATCGGCGAAAAAAAACAAGCTCCGCAGTCTGTTTTATCGGCAGAAGATTTCTTCAGACAACCCACTGCCGAACCTCCGCCGCCGACACAGTTGAAAGCCAATATTGGCGATGGTTTTATCCGTTTTTTCTGCATCTGCGGCAAGCGGATTAAAGTCGCTGAGCAGTTCGCCGGCAGGACCGGCAAATGCCCGCAATGCAAACGGTCGATTAAGATACCGAAACCGGATTAAAACCGATTCTTATTTTCGCCTGTATTTGCCCATTAATGAGCCTTCGGCGAGAATATGACCCTTCATAGCGACAATTAAATCCTGCTTTGTGGAGCTATCCGGCAAATCAAGCATCGTGTCTAAGGCATAAATTTTGAAATAATACCGATGCGTGCCGCTCGGCGGACAGGGGCCGCCATAACCGGGCTTGCGAAAATCGCTAATGCCCTGCTTTGAGCCGTCAGGAAGCTGGGGCGATGCCGGCACAGCTTCCGGCAATCTATTCGCCTCGGCAGGAATGTTCCACATTACCCAGTGAACCCAATTTCCGACAGGAGCATCAGGGTCATCGCAAATTAAGGCGATGCTTTTGACGCCCTGCGGCGTCTGCTGCCATTTTAATGACGGCGAAATATTCAGACCATCGCAGGTGTATTTCGCGGGTATCATACCGCCCTCGTTAAATGCCGAAGATGTAACTTTAATTGACATTTTTTTGTCTCCTTTTTCTGCTATACTATTTTGACCAAAACCGCACAACAAAATCAATAATACAAACAAAACAAAATAATTCTTATTCATAAATCTGTCTCCTAAAATTATTTTTTATGCTTTTTACAGCGTTTTTTTGATTTTGTTTTCAGACATAAACTGCATCGCTCGTCGCTGCACATCTGGCAGAAAAAGCAGTCTTTGCAATTATGCTTTTTGGGGCCTCTACCGTCCGGCACATAAATCAAGCCCGGCAGACCGCGAATTCTTTTTAACGCCATATAAAAATTTAAATTTTATCAGAAACTTTCGGCAGTTTTTCCCTTGTTAAAAGCCACGCACCTAAAATTGCAAAACCGAACAAAAATAAGGTTTTTAGAATCAATTCCAATATCAAATATATTTTATAAAATAGGGATACCTGAAAATAAAAAATTAACTCAACCATCATACCAACAGAAAAAATGGATACAAAGATAATAACATATATTATTGGGCTTATATTTTTTCTTCTTGAAATAGAAATTACAATAAAACTCATTAAAAAACCAGAAACACCATAAGCTAAACTTTCTGCTATCGCATTTTCTGAATAAACTAATAATAACGGAAATTTACCAGCAACGTGTGGTAATGGAATTAGCAATGTAACCGATAGAAAAATTGCTAAAAAGAAAGGGATGGAATAAACGCAAAATATCGCACCGCAAATTATACTAAATGCTTTTAATAAAGCATATTTATCAGGTTCAAATATTTTATGATAAATTTTCAATCTCCTTCTTTAAGACAGTAAAAAGCTTAGCCTGTTTAACGACGGTGATTTTTTTGCCTTTTTTATAAATAAAACCTCTGTCGGCGGCGGCGCAGACGGCAATATCAGCATCGGCGGCTTCGCCGGGGCCGTTGACTATACAGCCCATAACAGCAACTCTTATAGGTTTGTGAATTTCCGCAAGAAGTTTCTTAACCCGCTGCGCGAATGTGATTAAGTCCCACTGAACCCTGCCGCAGGTCGGGCAGACTATCAACTGCGGTTCTCTGCTTTTATAAATGCCGAGAGATTCGAGAATTTTTTTTGCGATTTCGACTTCCTGAATCGGGTCGCCCGCGATACTGATTCTAATCGTATCGCCGATACCCCTTTGCAAAAGAGTCCCCATCGCGACAGAGGCGGGAATAACCGCATCTTCAGCAAGGCCGGCGTGAGTAAGACCTAAATGTATCGGATAATCGAATTTCTCGGCGATTGCGCAATTGGATTCAATCGTCCTTTCGACATCGGAGCTTTTGACGCTTAAAACAATATTGTTAAAGCCTCGTTTTTCAAACAGCCGAACGTAACTTTGCATTTCCTTAATCATCAGGTCTGTTCGCCTTTTATATGGCGTATCTCGCAGCAGATTTCTGATACTTGCCTCGTTTATGCCGATGCGGACAGCAATTTTGTGAGCCTTAGCGCAATCTATTATCCTGTTTATATCGTTTTTGTCTTCAATATTGCCGGGGTTAAGGCGGATTTTCGCTGCGCCTGCCTCGACAGCCTCAATCGCCCTTTCAGCGGAAAAGTGAATATCGGCAATCAGGGGAATTTTGACCTTTTGGACGATTTTCGCAAAGGCGATACCGTCTTTGGCGGTCGGGATGGCAAGTCTGACGAGCTTCGCGCCTGCCGCAGCGAGGGCATTTATCTGCCTGACGCAGCCTGTAATATCGGTCGTGGGCAATTTAGTCATAGACTGAACCACAATTGGGTATTTTGAGCCGATTTTGATGGGGCCTGCCTCGACAATAGTTGTTTTTCTTCTATTTATCATAGTGATAAATTCTATCTTGTTTTATGACACTGGGCAAATTAAAATATGACGAATGTTACTATCGATTATCTTATTATTGTTTATAGCGTATTTCGGGCTGGGAATAACGCTATATTTTATGCAGCCGGCACTGACCTTCAGCCCGACCAGAGAAGTGCCATACACCCCCGGCGATATAGGTCTGGACTATGAAAAGGTGCAATTTAAAACAGCCGACAATTTGACCCTTTCGGGCTGGTATATCCCGGCAAAGAATGCTCACTTTACCCTGCTTTTATGCCACGGCAACGGCGGAAATATTGCTTATGCGCTCGATTCCATATACATTTTCTACGAATTGGGTTTTAACTGTCTTATTTTCGATTATCGCGGATATGGACATAGTCAGGGCGAGCCAACCGAGGAAGGGACGTATCTCGATGCGCAGGGAGCTTATGACTGGCTTATAAAAGTGAAAAAACTCAAGCCTGACAATATAATACTCTGCGGCAAATCGCTGGGCGCCAGTATCGCGGCACATCTTGCCGCCAATGTCAGCATAAAAGGACTAATTATCGAAAGCGGATTTACTTCGTATGCCGATATCGGCCAGAAATTTTATCCGTATATGATGGTAAGGCCGTTTGCCCGGTATAACTTTAATACAAGCGATTATCTCAAACAGGCCGATTGTCCGGTGCTCATCATCCACAGCAGGAATGACGAAATTGTGCCGTTTGAGTTCGGCCTGCGGCTTTACGAAGAGGCGGCAAAAGAACCGAAAGAGTTTATTGAAATCTTCGGCAATCATAATGACGGTTTTCTTTATTCGGGACAGATTTATCGCGAAGGATTGACTAACTGGGCGAAATTTCTTAAAAATTATCAAAAGCAATCGGGCGCAAAAATAAAATTGATTTCATAAAGCATACAACCTAATGAAAAAGACTCGGATTGATACTGTTGAACAGGCAACAAAGCTGAAACAAACAGCACAAATAATTTTTCTTCTGATAACACTCTCGATAGCGATTTTTTTGATATATCTTGGTATAACTGCAAACCAGCCCGGGAAAACTGGCTGGATTGGGCCAAAATCTTATACGAGGATTATTTCCCTTGCTCCGAGCACGACAGAAATACTTTTTGCGCTCGGGCTTGGCGATAATGTAATCGGCGTTTCGCAATTTTGCAATTATCCCGAACAGGCAAAGGAACTGCCGCGAATGGGCGGACTAATGAATCCTAATTACGAGGCAATCGTTGCGGCAAAGCCGGATTTAGTCATTATCTTCGATGATATGCAGGAAGCCGAAAATAAATTCAAGGCTCTTGAAATAGAAACCCTCGTTGTAAAACACGATACTATAAACGACATCCTTGATGCGATTCATACAATTGGCGAACGAACAGGCAAAGCGGAACAAGCCCGGCTGATTGTTGACGATATTGTGAATAAAATTCATATAACTCAGGGGCAAAATCAATCTGCCAATCCGCCAAAAGTGCTTGTATGCATCGGGCACGACTATTCGCAGGACCCGTCGGCAAAACTGCAAAACATTTACATAGCCGGCAATGACGGCTTTTACAGCGAGATGATTAAGCTTGCAGGCGGACAAAATGCTTATACCGGCAGCATAGCTAATCCGGCAGTCAGCTTCGAATCCATCATAGCAATGAACCCGCAGATTATTATCGATATTCTGCCGCCGGCAAACGTTAATATCGATACCGAAATTATCAAAAAACAATGGCAGAATTTTAGCGATATCGACGCTGTAAAAAACAACAGAATTTACCTTTTCATGGAAGATTATATGTCAATACCCGGCCCGAGATTCATAAATATAATCGAAAAATTTGCCCAGGTAATCAATCAGCCGGCTCAAACGCAATGAGTCCCGTTAGACCTTGTCAGATTTATATATGTGTTTTAATATACTGTAAAACAGAAATATTTTATACCGCTTTACGCCTATGAAACGAGGTCTAACGGGATGAGCGAAAAAGTAATTGAAGTTGAAAATTTAGGTTACGGCGTCCGGGCAAAACGGATTCTGGAGGGAATTAACTTTTCCGTATTTTCCGGCAGGCGTCTTTTTATTGTCGGGCCGAACGGCGCAGGCAAAACCACCCTGCTGCGATGTATGAGCAGAATCATTACCGATTATGCCGGCATAATCAGGGTCAAAAATAAAAACATTGAAAATTATTCACATAAAAATCTCGCGAAAATTCTGGTTTATCTTCCGCAATCGCTGCCGACAGATATTCCTTTTACCGCACGGCAATTCGTTATGATGGCCAGGTTCCCGCATTTAAGCCCCTTTTCGATTATAAGCCCACAGGACGAGAAAATTGTAAATAATGCTCTGGATGTGACGCAAACCGCCGGCTTTGCCGACAGAGAGATGACGACCCTGAGCGGCGGAGAAAGACAGCAGGTCAGTATCGCCGCGGCTGTCGCACAGCAGGCCGAAATTCTGCTGCTCGACGAGCCTGTTACATATCTCGATTACAAACACCAAAGAGACATCCATATACTCCTGGCAAAAATAAATAAAACAAATAATACGACTATCGTTTGCGTTACTCACGATTTGAACTCTGCCGTGTTAAACGCCGATTCGATTATCGCACTTAAAGAAGGTAAAATTGCTTTTGAGGGAATGCCCCGGAATATAATGAATGAAGATACGCTCGAAGAAATCTATTCGAAAAAATTTAATTTTACAGACCATCCGTTAACAGGCCAGAAAATAATTATTCCGGACATAATACAATGAGAAAAAACGCCGCACTGATATTGATAATTCTATTCGCACTACTTGTTTTAGCGGCTGCTCCATTTGCAGGTCCGACAAAAATACCGTTTTCAATATTAAAAAACATCTCTGCCGACAGCACGGAGGCGAGGATTTTTTACTCTTTACGGCTGCCGAGGGTTTTTACAGCCTTTCTGGCAGGAGCCGCCCTTGCCTGCTGCGGAGTAGCTTTGCAGGCGATGTTTAGAAATCCGCTTGCAGCGCCTTTTACTTTAGGCATCTCAGGCGGAGCAGCCTTTGGAGCTGCAATATACGTTTTATTCTCAGCTTTTTTACAGATTTACTGCGGTTCAATATTGTTTTCATTCGCTGGGGCTTTGGCTGCAATACTTTTAGTCTATGGACTTACAAAAATTAAAAAAGGCTTCTCCGCAGAAACAATGCTGCTGGCCGGCATTGCTGTTAACTTCTTTTTCTCAAGCCTGATACTTCTGCTGCAATATATAAGTGATTTTACCCAGTCTTTTATGGTTATTCGCTGGCTGATGGGCAGTATTGATGTTACAGGATATTTTACACCTGTTCTTATGCTTATTTTTACAATAATCGGTGTTGCAGTTATTAGTTTTCATAGTTTAAATCTTAACCTGATGAGTATCAGCGATGAAATTGCGATTACGCGGGGCGTCAACGTCCAGCAGACAAGAAAAATTATCTTTCTGGCAACATCTGTTATGGTTGCGGCGGTGGTAGCATTTTGCGGGCCTATTGGTTTTGTCGGTTTGATGGCTCCTCATATATGCAGATTGCTTGTCGGCTATGACCATAAAATTTTAACGCCTGCATCAGTCCTGTTCGGCGGGGCATTTCTTGCCCTTTGCGATACGGTTGCAAGGACACTGATTGCACCAGCCGAGATTCCGGTCGGCGTAATAACCGCCCTTTTAGGCGGGCCCTTCTTCATCTGGCTGCTGCTGAAAGACAGCGTTAAATCAGGCGTATAAACAATCCAATGGCAACAAGCCCTTAGCAACAAAGCAAATACAAGCATCCACTGCTACCCCCCAAATACACCACATTTTACTTGACAAACGTCTGTTAAGTGGTAGTATGTCTTTTTAATTAATTGAGGCATTTAGTATGGAGAACTGGAGAAGGGAAAGAAGAGATGTGCGTTTCATATCTCCAAAACAAATCGTAGAGATGGTATGTTCAAATAATGTCCAATTTTAATAAGGAGGAAAAAGATGAAAAAACCAATTTTATTTTTAGTGATGTGGGCAACTTTGCTTATTCCAACAGGAAACACCCTCGCCTTTAGCGGCTCCGGTTCAGGAACAGAAACAAACCCATATATAATTACCAACGTTACTCAACTGCAGGAGATGCGATATTCCCTGTATGCGTGGTATCGGTTAGGTAATGACATCGATGCTTCTGAAACTCAAGGCTGGAACAGCGGTGAAGGTTTCCTTCCGGTCGGAGATGGAGCCCATCCTTTTGCGGGTCACTTGCAGGGAAATGGCTTTAAAATTTCCGGTCTTTATATATACCGGGTAAGCACCGACTATGTCGGCTTGTTCGGAAAGGTAGCCGGCAACGCTACAATTGAAGACGTTACACTGACTGAACCTAATATGATAGCCCGAAACTACTGCGGAGCTTTGGCCGGATATACTGACGCTGCTCCTGTCGCTTGTCAATCCCTGAATAGCTATATTATCGGCAATGACTACGTCGGAGGACTGCTCGGCCAAGTTACCGTTGATATGAATAATTGCAGTTCATCGCTTGTTGAAGTTCAGGGACACGACAGAGTCGGCGGACTTGTCGGTCAGAGCCGTTCCTTAATCAGCTGCAACTCCTCAGGACTCATACGCGGAAACTCTTATGTTGGTGGGTTGGCTGGAGGCGTCGATATTTTAGGTCCGATGGAAAACTGTAATTCTTCAGCAGACATTACAGCAACCGGAGGAAGTGTTGGCGGATTAGTTGGCGACAGAGAGGGTAATAGCGGTATCACTATCACAAATAGCTATGCCACCGGCTCCGTCAGAGGCACAGGCGAAAATATCGGAGGTTTAATCGGATTCAATTACTATTCTATAAGTTTTTGTTATTCTACAGGAAGTGTTGTAAGTTCTTCGAGAAATGTGGGCGGTTTAATTGGTTATGCATATAGTTCAGGAAACATAAGCAATTGTTATTCCACAGGTAACGTTACAAGTTATGGAACTTACAGCGCAGATGACCCGGCACCAGTAGGAGGACTAATCGGGTTCTGCTACGGATGGTGTTGCAACATTATTGACTGCCACGCCTCTGGCAATATTTACACCAATGGATGTTCAGGTGTCGGGGGATTGATTGGCAGGTTTTATTACTGCGGGAGCATACAACGATGTTATTCTGCTGCACAGACTGTAACTGGTGCATCGCGGGTAGGTGGTTTAATAGGAAACAATGACGGCGGCGCGCAAATATCTCAATGCTTTTCTGTCAGCGATGTCAACGGCCAAGGCCATTACATCGGCGGACTCATCGGTTATAACATCGGCTCTATCTCAGTTTGTTATGTGGAGGGTAATATAATCGGTGAAGAGTATGATATCGGTGGACTGGTTGGCTACAACAGCAGCTCTATCACAGACTGCTATGTGCGAGGCAGCGTAACCGGCGAGGAGTTCGTCGGCGGTTTTGTCGGCGAGAATGCTTCCAGCGGCAACATATTGAGGTGTTATTCAACCGGAGCGGTGAATGGTCTTTATAATTCAGGCGGTTTTGCCGCCTGGAACAGCGGCGGCTGCAGCTATAACTACTGGGACACTGAAACCTCCGGCTGGCCAATCAGCGCCTGCGGGAACGGCAGGACAACGACACAAATGATGCAGCAGAGCACTTATGAGCCGGAATGGGATTTCGAGGCGGTTTGGGGCATCGACGAAGGCCACGACTATCCGGTCCTGATTATATTATTTTTTGAACCGGCCTGCGGCGACCCCTGGCATCCGTATCCGGTAGGCGATTTCAATCACGACTGCAAAGTTGATTTTGCAGACTTCGCCACATTCAGCTTGCACTGGCTCGAATGCACCGCCCCGGTATGCGATTGAGCAAAAAACAGTAAAACGAGTGAAATTTTCAGATTTTACAAGAGCCGACTTCAAACAGAGTCGGCTCTTTTTTGGATGATTTTATTCCTCTCTGCTTTATCTTATTGACATAAATTGGCAAAGAATCTACACTAACTGAACAATATGGAAATCACAGACAATCTAAATATTGTGCAGTTTAAGTCGCTGATAACGCCTGAGCAGCTTAAGGAGAAATACCCGCCGACGGACGAAACCTCGCATCTGGCGGCACAGGCCCGCAGGGATATACAGGCAATCCTGACAAACAGAGACAAAAGACGCATCGTCATCGCAGGCCCCTGTTCACTGCACGACAGTAAAGCCTCATTCGATTACGCCGCCCGGCTGAAAAAACTTCAGGACAAATTTCAGCAAAAGCTCCTGATTATAATGCGGACGTATTTTGAAAAGCCGCGAACATCTATCGGCTGGAAAGGAATGATTTACGACCCGTTCCTTGACGGCTCGTATGATATTGAAGAAGGTCTTACACGTGCTCGTGATATTTTGCTTGAAATAAGCAAAACCGGCCTGCCCTGCGCGACTGAATTTCTGGACCCAATTGTGCCTCAGTATCTTGCCGATTTGATTTCTTGGGCCGCTATCGGGGCAAGAACAACTGAATCGCAAATACATCGTCAAATGGCCAGCGGCCTGTCAATGCCGATAGGTTTTAAAAACTCAACTGATGGAAATCTCATCTCTGCCGTTGATGCGGTTAAAGCTGCCGCAAGTCCTCATTCGTTTCTGGGCATCAGCCGAACCGGCCAGGTTATTATCGCTGAAACACGCGGCAATAAATATGGCCATTTGGTTATGAGAGGCGGAATGGACTGCCCAAATTATGCCGCCGAATATGTCGCCTTCGCAGGCGTTCTGCTGCAAAAAGCAGGTATCGGCAATGGTCTTATCATTGATTGCAGTCACGCCAATTCTGATAAGAACTATCGTCTTCAGCGAAAAGCTTTTATTGATGTGGCTGGGCAAGTTAAATCCGGAACAACACTGATTGCCGGCGTAATGCTCGAAAGTTTTATAGTCGCAGGAAACCAAAAGCCCGCAAAACCGCAGACACTTACTTACGGCCAGTCTGTCACAGACGGTTGTATCGGCTGGGAAGAAACGGAAGAGCTAATCGACATATTTGCCGATGCGGTAAGATTATAACAATGCAGTGCTGAAATATCTTTCAGCCCTGTCGGGCAGAACGGTTGCGATATTACCTTTGTATTTTTTAGCGAGCTGACGGGCTGCCCAGATATTGGCGCCGGAAGAAATCCCGACAAGCAAACCAAAAGAGCTGCCTAATTGCCTTGTCGTATCAATCGCATCCTCATCAGTAACTTCAATAACCTCATCCACAAGCGAGACATCCAGCACGGCGGGGATAAAGCCATCGCCGATGCCCTGAATCTGATGCAGACCCGGCTCGTGGCCTAAAAGAGCGCTTACATTTTTCGGTTCTACCGCAACTATTTTTGTTTCCTTTTTATGTTCCTTGAGAAATTTCCCAACGCCTTGCAGTGTTCCGCCGCTGCCGACGCCGGCGACAAAACAGGTAATATCGCCGCTCATCTGCCGCCATAGCTCCACAGCCGTTTGTTCGTAGTGGCAACGAGGATTATCTGGATTTTCAAACTGCTGCGGCACAAAAATTCGCTTATCTTCAGCGGCCATTTGTTTTACCTTTTCAACTGCCCCGCCGATACCTTTTTCACCTTCAGTCAAAATCAATTCGGCTCCGAGAGCTTTGATGAGCTTTTTTCTTTCCTCGCTCATACTTTCCGGCATTACAATTTTGACTTTATAGCCTTTGAGCCTGCCGACGAGTGCAACGCCGATGCCTGTATTTCCGCTGGTCGGCTCCATAATTATCGAATCGGGTTTTAATCTGCCGTCGCGTTCGGCGCCTTCGAGCATAGCGAGGGCTACCCTGTCTTTAATGCTTCCGCCGGGGTTAAGAAACTCGGCCTTGGCGTAAACGCTTTCCCCTCTTAGCCTTATAAGCGGTGTGTTGCCTATCAAATCAAGAATGTTATCTGTAAGCATAGTCATTACCTCAACTTAAGGCTGACAGAATACTGATTTTTTCATGGTTCGTCAAATACTTTCAGCCCACCAGGCAATTCTTGCAGTAAAGCTTAATAGAAGTTATACTTACACCCTTTAATATAAAGGATTTGTAAATGTTAGACGATACAAAAGCCACAAGACACACAACGGCAGAGTCAATCGCAAATACTTTTGAATGGCTCATCACCGCCTTTATTCTCGCGTTTGTATTCAGGGCGTTTATTCTCGAAGCCTTTCGCATACCGACCGGCAGTATGGCTGATACGCTGATGGGCGACCATTTCAGAATCTGCTGCACACAATGCGGCTACAGCTACGAATACAATTTCAATCCTTATATACAGAAAAATTACCAGGTCCGCACCGACCCAGGCCTTTACCAATTGATGCCTTCGCCAAGATGCCCAAGCTGCGGCTATTACGAAAATCCCAACACGCTTGTTCCCAAGTCCAACGGCGACAGGATTCTCGTTTTTAAAAGTCTCTACCAGTTTACTGAGCCAAAAAGATGGGACGTAATCGTCTTCAAAAATCCCATTGACCCCAGGGAAAACTACATAAAGAGACTTATCGCAAAGCCCGGCGAAACGCTCGAAATAATCGACGGCGATATATATATAAATAATGTTCTTCAAAGAAAACCGCCGAAGGTGCAGCAGGAAATGTGGATGTGTATTTACAATAATGATTATCAGCCGATACGTCCAACGGAAGGCAGATTCAACAATCATCAATGGCAGCAGCCGTTCACAAATGATAAAGATTCTCAATGGAAATATAATCCCTCAAAGCCGACGGAATTTACACTCGAAAGCAGCTCTGAAAAACCTCAAATAATGTTTTATAACACGTCAAAGGGCAATAACTTTAGAGCGGTCTATGCTTATGGCGACCCGCGATTTTATCGCGATATACCCTTCTGCAGCGACCTGATGATGAACTATTACGCAAAATTCAAAGGCGATAACGATACAGTTGGTATCGGTCTAACTAAATATGAAACGCTATATAAGGCTCAGGTAAATTCACTTGGCATAATGATAATTGAAAAGGTTGATTCAGCCGGCAAGTCAGTTGAGCTTGCCCGCAGAGAAATTTTACCGCCGGGGCAAAACAAAAGTTTTTTTGTCCAATTTGCTAATGTTGACCATCAGCTTATTTTTGAAATTGACGGCCAAAAGCTTACTTGCGACCTCGGCACCGGCAAAGATGATGCCGGTCAGCGGCGAAGCGAGATAGAGCCAAAGGCTTTTATTTTCGGTGCAGGCAATTTATCACTGCTGCACGTTGCCTTATACCGCGATATACATTATCTTGGAATTCGGCCTGATTCTCATCAACCAGTCGACCGGGCAGGCGAAAATAATCCTTTTACACTCGGAAAAGATGAGTTTTTCGCTATGGGCGATAACAGTCCTGACAGCCTCGACTCACGCCTGTGGAGTACCGAAGGCATCGGAAATAACGGCTATACTTACAGGATGGGCATAGTTCCACGTGATTATCTCGTCGGCAAAGCCTTTTTTGTCTATTGGCCAAGCGGTTTTCGTGTGGACGCATCCAGATTAGCTCTTGTTCCAAATGTAGGCCGGATGAGATTCATTTACGGGGGAATATAAGAGGTATTGATTTTGAAGTTTCGCTTTTGTTAAGCTGAAACCGGTGTCAGATGACGGCTTATAACCTTAACAAGATTATTTTTGTCAGTTGTTTTTGAGATATATTCGTCACAGCCGGCGGAAAGGCTTTGCTTCCTTTCGTCCTCTTCTATATCGGAAGTTATCACTATTATTGGTGTTTCCACTCTAAAGCTTCGCAACCTTTTCACAGCGGCAAAGTCGTTCATCTCCGGCATCTGCACATCCATAAAAATCAATTCAAAATGCTGCTTTTTAACTGCTTCGATTGCTTCGAGCCCATTGGCTGCAAGCGTTACGACAAAGCCCAATTCTTCAAGTAGCGTCTTTATCGATGCCTGGCTCGGCCGGCAGTCTTCAGCAACAAGCACTCTACCGGAAAACTCGACCCGCAGATTATCCTGTCCGGCCGCAAGCTCTTCATCAGATATTTCGTTTTGTTCGTTTTCGACCGTATTCAGCGGTATGGTAAGTCTGAATATTGAGCCTTTTGACAGTTCGCTCTCGACGCTTATATCTCCTCCCATCAGAACTGCGATTTGTTTTGTTATTGTCAATCCCAGTCCTGTCCCGCCATATTTGCGCGTCATACTGCCGTCCGCCTGAGTAAACGCCTCAAAAATAGCATTGAGTTTTTCTGCCGGTATTCCAATACCCGTATCAAAAACTGCAAATTCTAAAAACGGTTTGCCGTCCTTTTCTATTTGCTGAGCTGTAACTTTAACATATCCCTGTTCAGTGAATTTTAAGGCATTACTTACAAGATTAAAGAGACACTGCCGCAGTTTCACGAGGTCTGTAATGATCATATGCGGCACATTGTCTGCACACTCAACTATGAACTGGAGCTGTTTATTTCTCGCGGTAGGCATCATCAGCGATTCGACATTAGCCAATACAGCCCTTATGTTACATTCAATATTCTCTGTCTCCATCTGGCCGGCCTCGATTTTTGAAAAATCAAGAATATCGTTAATCAGTTGCAGCAGATGTTTGCCGCTGTCAAGAATCATTTTTATGTATTCTTTTTGCTGCAGCGCCAACGGTTCTGCTGTAAGGACTTCGCTGAAGCCGATGATGGCATTCATAGGTGTTCTTATTTCATGACTTATATTGGCCAGGAACTGACTTTTAGCAGCATTGGCTCTTTCAGCCTCGGCGGCCATTTCTTTTGCGGTTGTTGTAGCCTTAATCAGTCTTGCGTTTATATGTTCAAGCTCATTTTTCGTTTCAATGAGGCCGGCTTTTGTTTTTCTCCTTTCAATAGCATATCTTATTGTCCGCACTAAGGTATATTCAAGTCCCTCACCTTTTATCAGGTAATCTTCAGCGCCGTTGCGTATGGCCTCAAGACCCATATTCTCGTCGTTAAGCCCTGTAAGCACGACGATAGGAATATCAGGAACAGCATCGAAAACCCTTTGTACGGTTTCCATTCCCCTGCTGTCGGGAAGATTTAAATCGAGAAGAATAACGTCATATTTATTATTGGCAAGTTTTTCAAGAGATTCTGTAATTGTCTGCGCAGAATCTCCTTTGAACTTTACCAGATTAGCCGCCTTTGTCAGGACAATATCGACAAGCTTTCTGTCCAGTTCGTCATCGTCAACTACTAATACATTTACTGACTTGTCTGTCTGGCTCATAACTTGAACGCCTGCAAATGGTAAACCAATAATCTGTTAAGGTTTGCATTACTTCCTGAAAATCGGTGAGACTTACAGGTTTTTTGATATATCCGGCGGCCTGTAATCTGAAACTTTCGAGAATGTCCTTATCGGAATCGCTCGTAGTGAGGATAACGACAGGTATTGCCTCAAATTGCGGGTCGGCTTTTATCTGTCTGAGGAATTCCTTGCCTCCCATACCGGGCATATTCAAATCAAGCAGAATAAGGTCCGGCAGAATATCCTTATTTTCCGGCGTCTTATTCTTTTTGAGGTAGCATAGAGCTTCTTCAGCACTGGATAATACCACAGGAATATTGGAAAGTCTTTGTTCCTTAAGCGACATTCTTATAAGTTTTTGGTCACCAAGGTCATCCTCTATCAGCATTATCGTAACCGGTTTATAGATATCCATTTTAAGTTCCCCATCAAATTGATAAACTTCATTGCCGCCAATCAAACTTTCACTACCGCTGAAGCTAAAAACCAGTAGCGGGTCATTTTTTTAACCACCTCATTAAACTCTTCCGGCACAGCGGACTTCTGTATATATCCCGCTGCCTGTAAACGATAGCAGTCCTGGACATCGGTTTCCGAATCTGAGGTTGTAACCACAACAACTGGAATAGCACACAATTCGTCATCTGCCTTGATTTCCCTTAAGAATTCCTTGCCGCCCATTCCCGGCATATTCAAATCAAGAAGTATTAAACAAGGCTTTTGATATTGTTCCGGAGCTTCTTTGCACATTTGAAGATAACTCATTGCTGCTTCTCCGGCAGGTGAAATCATTAGTTTCACACCATATTCCTGGTTCATAATTGCCGCTTTAATCAGCTTTTGATCTCCAGGGTCATCCTCAATAATGAGAATCAGCAGTTCTTTTTTATCGCTTACCATATCAGCCCCCTTATTCTCACAAATCTTTAACTTCTCCATAGCTGTGATTGCAGTCCATCCGTCGCCGGTTCAGTTTTAACCGACACCGTAAATAAAAATTGGACTTCTGTTGGGACTCAGATATTAAAACTATTATCATTTTCACTTATTATTATCGAAAAATTCCGCACATTACTGAACATTCCCCAAACTTGTCTTATAAATTGTCCAATATTGCACGATTAACCCTATTTACTTTTTAAAAATATTTATTACCGGACTTGTCTGCTACCCCATCCTTATTCTCTGCCGCAGCAACAGCTGATTTTTCTGCGATGGGCATTGTGAACCAGAACGTAGAGCCTTTATCCGGCTGAGATTCGACACCGATTTTCCCGCCGTGACGCTCCACTATTTTCTTGCATACTGCAAGACCAATGCCTGTTCCCTCATATTCATCACGCGAATGCAGGCGTTTGAACATTGTAAATATCGCACCCTGAAATTCCGGCTTAATA